>FWWM01000115.1_pt1 | contig 253703 bp, 238 predicted proteins | sample 2228351 | NCBI WGS metagenome assembly FWWM01 (sample SAMEA103939774, study PRJEB20133) | metagenome
CTCACTATAATTAATTACTTTTTATCAATAAGTTAACGCCGACCATCCATCTGGTAAAACCAGAGAAAGCGTGCCGGCACAATATACAAATGTTATGTTTGCAAGGAAGGATTGAACTCATGAGTTACGTTCAAGGAAAAACCAAATCCGAAATATTAGATGAGATGGCTGGAACTGCCCAACCTGGCTCTCAAATCCATGAGCAGCAAAAAGCGGGAATAATTGTTCGAAGCACTGAAGATATTCAAGTTGCATTGGAGAAGCAAACTAATGCAACCCGCAAAGTTAACAATGCACTTGAGCAGCTAAATTCCAGAATGGAAAGCTTAGAAAATACCTTTAAAGAATCTTCAAAATCTTCTGGCAAAGTTGCTTTTGCGCTGAATTTGTTGACTGCCGCCTTGGTTTTAGTAGGAATCGCTCAAGTTGCCGTTGCTTACTTCAAGTAAACATAACAAGGCAAGTCAGCATCGCACCTTTGGTGCTGGACTCGCTAACGCTCGCCGCTGCTTGCGGCGTTATGCCGTTTAGGCGTTAGTTAAGCCGCTTTAGTAAAGAAGCAATAGATGTATGAAAATAGCCAAGAACCTTCTATGGATAGACTGCACTGCTGGTGCACTCGCCGGAATTTTAGTGATCTCACTCTCCGGCTGGCTGACCGATTTATACTCGACCTCACAAAGTTTTTTATTGGTTATAGGAACTGTAAACTTATTGTATGCGTGGTATTCATTTACGCTTGCCACTCGAAGACGACGGCAAGAAAGTTTAATAAAAATTTTAGTATACGCAAATGGGATATGGGCTTTGATTTGTATCGCTATAGTCACCCAATTTTCTGGCAATATGACTTTATTGGGTTGCGCTCATCTAATTGTCGAGGCTGTTTTTGTTGGCGGGTTGGCTGCAATGGAATGGAAATGGCGCAATCAGCTGCTTATTGCGACCTGACAACAGCTTCAGATAATTCGATTTTTTTGCTGCGTTCATTGGGCCTTGCTAAAACCCGTGAATCAAGCGTGATGATTAAAGGAGATTATTATCTACTTCATCATTAAAACCGCACATATATTATTTGTAATAGGCTGGTTGGCATGTGTTTTTGTTCTGCCCAGAGCCATTTTGCATTACAAAGAGGGGCGGGAATCTGGTAAAAACACAGATATAGTTGAGAGGTTTTCCTTAAAGCTATTCCGGTTTGGTTTGCGAATGTTTTTTTTCGCTTTTTTGTTTGGTGGATGGCTTTGGTTCAAATTTGGCATTGGAGGCACCTGGTTAAACGTTAAATTAGGTCTGGTAACTCTGTTATTTTTTTACTTTATTTTTTCGGGTTGGTTATTTTTATGTGCTGTCAGACAAAATAAGTTTCCGGGTGATATTGTTTTGCGCATATTTAACGAATCGTCGTTGTTATTAGTGATACCCATCATTTATTTGGCGGTATCAAAAAATATTTCATAGGATCAGGATCGAAAATGGGAAAATATTGGTTGTTAAATACCTACTTCAAAATAAGTATAGGGTTGTTGCTGCTGAAAAGGTTGTAAGCCCTGATAGACTTTTGCAACTTTTGACAAACTAAAATTTTAAAAGGATTTATGTGTATGAATAGGATTTTGTTGGCCATTTTTGCTGTTGTCGCCTTGAGCTTCAATGCGCCATGCCGGGCTGATCTGTTATCACCATTAAATCAAGTGGAGATGGCAAAAGCGGACGCTATGTACCAAAGATATTGTTCTTTGTGTCACGGCGCGCAGCGGGAAGGTTATAAGGCAGATCATGCGCCATCTTTACGTTCAAAGTCGATGCTGAGCACCGCATTCCCTCAGATGATGTTTGATTCGATTGCATTTGGGCGGGTAAATTCTGCAATGGATGGGTATATCAAAGACGCAGGCGGACCTCTGACAGAATCAGACATTATCTTATTGATCAGATGGCTTGCCCAGAAAGAGAATATCTCTCCAATAGATTTAGACCAGGCGCCGATTCCTGGAAAGGCGGCAAAGGGGAAAGAGCTTTATGGTAAAAACTGTGCAACTTGTCACGGAGACAAGGGGCAAGGTGGTACCGGTACTGCGTTAGCAGACCAATTATTCTTATCGAGCGCAACAGACAGCTATTTGAAATACGCTATCGTAAACGGAAGAGATGGCACGCCGATGAAAAGTTTTGCCGGAATTCTCAAGGATGAGGAGATTCATGATGTCGTTGCCTATCTCAGAAGTCAGGCTTCGGGTTGGAGCCCACAACCGCCTGAACTTGCCCCATGGCCGAATCCAAATGAGTATGTGCTCAATCCCAAGGGGAACGCACCACAATTTAATTTAAGAGAAGGTAGATATGTGCCCGCTCGCGAAGTTGAAAAAGCATTAAAAGATAATAATAAAATGATTATTTTGGATACGCGGCCAGGTTCAGCATGGCAACGTATCCACATTCCTGGTGCGGTTCCGATGCCGTATTACAGAGATAAATCAAGAATTGCGGAAAACTTACCTAATGATGGCACGTGGATTATTGCCTATTGTGCCTGTCCTCATGCCGCTTCAGATTCAGTTATCAATCATCTCCGAAGTTTAGGGTACAAAAATACTGGGGTCATAGATGAAGGTATTATCAAATGGATTGAGATGGGATTACCTGTTGTTGCAGGTAAGGCAAAGGTTAATCAGGTAATTGATTAGAATCACATTGTCATCATTTTGTCGCGGCTGCATAACAATCAAATTTTATCGCCAGCAAAAAATGCTGGCTGCGACGGCAACCCGCTGCGCGGCTTTCCGCGCTAAATTTGGGCGTTAATGTCTGCTATTCGCTCTTAACTGCCAATCAGCAAAGGCCATACTAACTACTGGCACCAAATCCCCATTGGGGCGCTGTTCCGGTACTTCGCAGAGCTCAGTACGTCCATTCGGCGGCAAGCCAAATTGTTGGCTTACCGAAAGCCCGAATGAACCCAGAAAAATTGGGTGGCCAAGGTTTTAAGGCTGGGACTGTTTGAGTGAGGAGTCGGTAGCGACGAGCAAGTTGCCCAGCCGCCTTGGACGCACGATTTTGGGCCGGGCTTTATACTCACTTCGTTCGTACCCCTGCGGGCCAGCCTTCGGCTGTTAGAAAGTGCTTCCTGCACTTTCTTGCTTTGGATACTTTCTTTTGGCGACGCAAAAAAAAGTGTCTCGCCAAAGGCGAAAGCTTTTAATCTCAGGACAGAGATAACAAAGCACAAAACTCACCTCAGGAATGACTGCTTGTAACAGCCACTAAACCCGCCGATTGCTCCGCTGATAACTCTTCAGACTGAATATCCGCCCTTAACACCAAAGCCGAAGTCGGCTGAATACAACAAGCTAATACTTCATCCGCACCACAACTGATACTGGGCTCCAGCACCTGCTGATACTGACCTTGTACAACCTTCACTTTACAAAGGCCACAAGAACCGCCTTTGCAGTCGTAATTTAGTGGCACACGAGCAGCCAGAATAGCGTCCAGCACTGATTTATGGCCCTGACTGTCGGCAAAGACACCATTGATTTCTATAGGGAAACTTTGTTCGCTGGCTGATGCACTAAAAAGCTCAGCATAACAATTTTGCGCACCTAAAATGCCCAAATCATAAATCAGCTGCTCTGTCATTTTGGCCGAAGCACAGAAGTAATACTGAGCCTGCGGGCCTGCCAGCTTGTATAAATAGCCCGCATCAATGCGGCCTTTAAAACCTTGCCAGTCTGCTGGTGGTTGAGTCAGCGCAATACGAAGTTGTAAGCGGGGCAAACGCCGTAATAACGGATAAAAGACTATATCTTCCAGGCGACGGGCCTGATACACCAGAAACACCTGACGTTTTTGCCTTATCGCCGCATAAGCCATCGCCAACATAGGGGTAATACCGACACCACCGGCCACCAGCACCAAAGGCTGGCGCGAGCGGTTTAATAAAAAATGGCCACGTGGATAAGAGCTTTCGACCAGATCCCCTACTTTTAACTGCGCAAATAAAGCCTGACTTAAACGACCATCGGTTTCAGCTTTGATCACCAGTTGGTAATAACGCTGCTGACTGCAATCCTGCGCCAATGAATAAGCGCGACTGACTGGTTTGCCCTGTAAATCTTTGCCATACAACAGAATATGCTGACCCGCTTTGGTCTTGGGTAATAACACACCATCCGGATGCTGCAGCCATAATTTCAGATACTGGCCCTGACGTTTCACCCGCACCAGTTGCAGTTTCAAACGCTGGTTCTGTAATTTAGGCAAAGCAATATGCTGCCAATAACCTCGGCCAAATAAGAAGAATGTCAAAAACAGCAGAGCAAAAGTCAGGGCGATCATTGCAGCAGTAGCGCTTAGATAAGAATGATTATCAAATGATAACAGATCGCATTTAGGCTGCCAAGCGGGAAATAGGTAGCAAAAAGCAGAGTGAAACAAAGAGTGAGATGGAGGGGCAGAGCCAAAGCTCTGCCCTTATAAAATTACCAGTTAAGAATGACTTTACCGGATTGGCCTGAGCACATAATCTCAAAACCTTCCTTGTAGTTTTCCATTGGCATTTCGTGGGTAACTATAGGGCTTAAATCCAGACCTGACTGAATTAAGCTGGCCATTTTGTACCAGGTTTCAAACATTTCACGGCCGTAAATGCCTTTGATCACCAGGCCTTTAAAAATCACCTTGTTCCAGTCCACCGCCATATCTGAAGGTGGAATACCCAGCATGGCAATTTTACCGCCGTGGTTGATGGTATCTAACATGCCACGGAAGGCAGAAGGCACACCTGACATTTCCAGACCTACGTCAAAACCTTCGGTCATGCCCAGCTCTTTCATCACATCCTGCAGGCTTTCTTTGCTGACATCCACAGCGCGGGTCGCACCCATTTTGCGGGCCAGTTCCAAACGGTATGGGTTCACATCAGTAATGACAATATGACGGGCACCCACATGACGTGCGACTGCGACAGCCATAATGCCGATAGGGCCAGCGCCAGTGATCAGTACGTCTTCGCCTACTAAGTCAAAAGACAAAGCTGTGTGCACTGCGTTACCGAACGGGTCGAAGATAGCAGCGATATTATCCGGAATATTGTCCGGAATTTTAAAAACGTTAAACGCCGGAATAGACAGGTATTCAGCAAAAGAGCCTTCACGGTTTACACCCACGCCTATGGTGTTACGGCATAAATGCACGCGACCAGCGCGGCAGTTACGGCAGAAACCGCAGACTAAATGGCCTTCACCTGAAACGCGATCGCCTTTGGCAAAACCACGGACTTCAGAGCCCATGTCCACTACTTCACCGACATATTCGTGGCCCACAACCATGCCATGAGGAATAGTTTTTTGCGCCCATTCATCCCATTTGTAGATATGCACGTCTGTGCCACAAATAGCGGTTTTTTTGATTTTAATCAGCACATCATTCGGGCCTACTTTTGGCATATCCACTTCGGTTTGCCAAATGCCCGGTTCTGCTTTTAATTTTGCTAATGCTTTCATCATGGCGTCCTCAGGCAATTACGCCCATTTCTTTACCAATACGAATAAAGGCTGTGATGGCCTTATCCAGATGTTCTTTGTTATGTGCGGCCGAAATTTGAGTGCGGATACGCGCCTGATCTTTTGGCACTACAGGGAAAGAGAATCCCACCACATAAATGCCTTCAGCGAGCATACGACGCGCCATTTCAGCGGCCACTTTGGCATCGCCTAACATCACAGGAATAATAGCGTGATCTTTACCTGCCAGCGTAAAACCAGCGGCCGACATTTTTTCACGGAAATAACTGACGTTGTCCCATAATTTAGCGCGCAAAGCATCACCGTTCGCCAGTAAATCCAGCACTTTGATAGAAGCGGTAACTATAGAAGGCGCTAAAGAGTTGGAGAACAAATAAGGGCGTGAACGCTGACGTAACCACTCAATCACTTCTTTTTTACCAGAGGTGTAACCACCGGAAGCGCCACCTAAAGCTTTGCCTAAAGTACCGGTGATAATATCGACACGGTCCAGTACGTCACAGTATTCGTGGGTGCCGCGGCCATTTTTACCTACAAAACCTACAGCGTGGCTGTCATCCACCATCACCAGTGCATTGTATTTATCGGCTAAATCACAAATGGATTTTAAATCGGCAATCACGCCATCCATCGAAAATACGCCGTCTGTCGCGATCAGTTTAAAACGGGCGCCATCGGCGTCTGCTTGTTTTAACTGAGCTTCTAATTCGGCCATATCGTTATTGGCATAACGGTAGCGTTTTGCTTTGCATAAACGCACACCATCGATAATAGAGGCATGGTTTAACGCATCGGAGATCACCGCGTCTTCTGCCCCTAAAATGGTTTCGAATAAACCACCATTGGCATCAAAACAGGAGGAGTACAAAATGGTGTCTTCAGTGCCTAAAAAGCCGCTAATTTTTTGTTCCAGTTCTTTGTGAATATCCTGAGTACCGCAAATAAAACGTACAGAGGCCACGCCAAAACCGTGAGAATCCAGGCCTTGTTGGGCGGCTTTAATCAGGTCTGGGTTATTGGCTAAACCCAAGTAGTTATTGGCGCAGAAATTCAGTACTTGCTCATGACCTACAGTCACGGCGGCTTGTTGCTGGGAGCTTATCACTCGTTCAGCTTTGTACAGGCCCTGCACTTTTACGTCTTCTATTTGTTGTTGTAAGTGTGCAAGGAAAGGAGTCGTTCGCATAACTTTCTCCAGAAAGGCTGAGGGACTTGGTAAAAACCGCCGTATTGTAATCACTAAGCGTAAGGGATGCAGCGCTTTTCTGTCAGAAAAGGCTGCAGATCGGATTAGTTGCGTAGCAAATAGTTGCCACTAGGACGATTCAAGGGTTTGTTCACCTGACAAGGACTGATAATGCTGCTGCAGTTTTTCTATGCGCGGCATAGCCTGAGCCGTGGCGTAAGGTTTGAATAATAGTAAGACCTTTAACACCCCGAGGTAGGCCTGCTCTTTATTCATAGTGCTTTGTGGCTTTTGGGTTTTTAAGTAACTGATCCAGAAAGTCACGACCAGTTTGATGGTATGGGCAAAATTTGCCATATCAGCGTCATCTATTGCTATGACATCGGCTTTCTTTAACGCAGTTAACACTGAAATTACTTTTGCCAACACAGCTTTTTGTACTGTTAAATAATCCTGCTGCAGAGCCGGATCACGTGACAAAATGTCTGGCAAATTGGCGTAAAAAAAGTGGAAACGCCACATCAGCTCAAATACCACATCCAGATATTGGGCTAACGAGTCCAACGCTTCAGAAGGCTGACTCGGCGGCTGTAACCTGTTTTCCAGCAACTTGGCATATTCACGGAAAATATTCCGCACTATGTCTTCTTTATTGCGAAAGTGGTAATACAGATTGCCCGGACTAATGCCCAAATGCGCTGCTATATGATTGGTGGTGATACAACGTTCACCCTGCTGATTAAATAACTCGATACTGGCTTGCAGTATCTTATCTTTGGTTCGTAGCTTCTTGTCCATCCGCGTATTTCTTTTTTTATTTATTTTTTATTAATTTGCTATAGTAACGCCAATTCGATTAAAAACTCTAGTCTGGTATACCCTTCTTAGTTGAAGCTGCAGCTTTGTTGACTGCGTGCTCTGGCCTCAGTCACATAGGATCACTATGCTCACGGGGGCTCGCGCATTTGTCGCCTCGCTGTAACGCCAGTTATTTTGGGTATAAAAAAAGCAGGGATGACCACAAAACAATGAAAACTAAAGCAATTTATCCCGGTACTTTTGATCCATTAACCAATGGTCACAGCGACTTAGTACAACGGGCTGCACGTTTATTTGATCAGGTGATAGTAGCGGTCGCATCCAATCCCAGTAAACAACCTTTGTTTAGTCTGGCTGAGCGGGTGCAACTGGCAGAACAGTGTTTTACCGATCTTCCGAATGTGACCGTAGTTGGATTTTCAGGCTTGCTGGCTGATTTTGCCAAACAGAACCAGGCTCAGGTGTTATTGCGTGGTGTGCGGGCCGTGGCTGATTTTGAATATGAGTTCCAGCTGGCCAGCATGAACCGTCAGTTAAATCCGGATCTAGACAGTTTGTTTATGACCCCTTCAGAAAAAAATACCTTTATCTCTTCCACTTTAGTGAAAGAAGTTGCCCGCCATGGCGGTGATATCAGCCGTTTTGTCGCTTCTCATGTGGAACTTGCGTTAAAACAGAAATTCACTGCGGTTTAGTTAAAAACACGGATTTTAGTCGTCATGAAAAAACTTCAGTTCAGTGCCCTTAGTCTGGCCTTATTTACTCTATCCGCTCAGGCCACGCCCTGGATGGATACGCAGGACAACTACCTGCGTCAGTCGCTACAAACCTTGTCTCATGCAGGTTTAATCAGTGGTCCTGTCAATACCTATCCACTGATGTGGAAGAACATTGCCAAAGACCTCGCTAAAGTCCCTAATCGTCGTTATAGCGAAGAAGTTAAATTTGCGCTGGCCCATGTGCGCAAAGCATTAAATGTTAATGAAAGCGACAAAACGGCCGGCATTAAACTCAAAGCCAACTCGGAAGAAATGGGTATTCAGAGTTTTGGTGAAGCTTATTCAGAAAAAGCCAGTGTCACAGTATTCAGCGAATTTCAGAATGACATCTTTGCAGGTCGCTCAGAGGTACATTATCGCAAATTACATGACGGCAGCACTGAACAGGAACTCACTTACGACAACAGCTATTTAGCCGCTTTACTGGGAAACTGGGTGCTGTCTGTAGACCAGGTCAGTACATGGTGGGGTCCTGGTCAACAAAGTGCGTTGCTACAAAGCAATAATGCCAGACCTTTGCCTTCTGTGCGTTTAAGTCGTCATGGCTGGGATGCGATAGATTTGCCAGTGCTGAACTGGTTAGGACCATGGAGTTTTACCACCTTTCTTGGTTTAGGTGAGCATCAAAGTTCAGTCAGCCAAACCCGCTACTGGGGTGGACGTTTTAACTTCAGGCCAACGGCTAGTTTGGAGCTGGGTGTATCCAGAGTTAGTCAGTGGGGCGGCCAGGGAAAAAATAATGGCTTTGGCGACTGGTGGGACATGGTGATCAACAAAGATGAAGCCAGTGCTAACTCCGATCAAAGGGCTGCTATAGACGCAAGTTATCACTTTAATCTGTTGAACCAGCCTCTGACTGCTTACGTCGAGCTGGCTGATGACGATAACGCCGAAGACTTGCCAGACAATCCTTTATTACTGGCAGGGATACGCAGTTATTGGGGCAACAGCTCAGGCATTCATACCGTCAATATGGAGTACTCAGATACCTATATTGATTGTCCCGATTCAGTCATTAAAGGTGATTGCGCCTATCAGGGTAAGCTCTACCCCCAAGGTTACAGCAGATACGGTCGGGTGATTGGCAGTGGTTATGGCAAAGATGCCAGGGTATTAAGTGCCGGTTATCATTACCAGACTTATGATGGTATTAGTTGGTCAGGCCATCTGTATCTGGCGAATTATTATGATACGGCTGGCAACAGTGAACAAAGCTGGCAGGCTAAAGCAGAACACAGACGGCCATTTTTTAATGGCTTATTGAGCCTGCAGCTGCGTTATCTGGATCAATCGCCATTACTGCCTGAAGGCGCGGACGAAGTAGCTGCAGCCACCACCTGGGAATACAGATTCTAACGAATTCGGCTCAGAGTAAAATGGGGTCATACGACCCCATCATTTACAGCTTTATCACTATATTGCGTTTATACAGCAGCAACGACAGATACCAAAACCCTATCACGTGCAGCACTGCAAACACAAAAGATGCCAGTTTTGCAGGGAAAATCATAGCTAACTGCTCAAAGCCCCACTGATACAGCGATACTGAACCTGCCTCAGCGGGAATCAAGATCAGCTGGCCAATCAGCACGGCCCAAAGCCAGGACAAGATATAAATAAATAGCGGATTAATCCCATACACTTTTAAAGGTTCTGCCAGAGCAGTCCAGCCTTTGATATCAATACACCAAACCAGAATGGCTAATAACAACAATATCAGACCACTGCTTAGCGCCAGATAACTGCCAGACCATAAGGCTTTATTGACCGGCCAAAGTAGTTGCCAAAACATAGCTAAAATCACAAAAGCGAGCCCGGATAACAATAATAACCGTAACGCTTCATTGTGTTGCTTGCCCTGCAAAAATGAAGCTGTCGCAAAACCTATCAATACAGCCACAATACAAGGCAAAGTGCTTAACAGGCCTTCAGGGTCAAAAGCCACACCAAAGCCCTGATACAAATGTGCAGCACCAAAAATGGCCAAATCCCATTGCCGCACCAGATTGTGCTCCAGACTGTAAGGTTGCTCCCCTCCACCCACGACTAAAGCCAGCCAATACAACAACACCAAAGCCAAAGCAATAAAAGGCAAAGAACTGCGTTTGACACTTAACACCAATAACGCAGCACACCAATAAGCCAAACCTATACGTTGTAACACGCCGGGTAAACGCAGCTCAGTCAGCTCAACACTAAAAGGCACATAATTCAGCAGCACACCAATGCCAATCAGCTTTAAAGCCCTGCTACTGATACGCCAGACACTTTGCTTAGAAAGCACTGTGGTTTTCAGCGAATAAAACATCGCGGCGCCCACGACGAATAAAAAGGTAGGGAACACAATGTCAGCGAAGGTAAAACCGTCCCAGGGAGCATGCAACAGCGGACTATAGACATGCTGCCATGACCCTGGCGTATTCACCAGGATCATTAAAGCTATGGCTAACCCCCGTAAAGCATCCAGCGCATAAAAACGTGGGGCTGACATCAGGAGTTGTTCCAACTCGTCAACTTATGGCCTTTGATGGCATAAAACAGGATAAAGGCATAACAAGGCAACATCACCAGATAAGCTCCCTGCTGCCCAAGACCTGTGCTGCTGGCAAGACCCCAGAACAATGGGCCAAAAGCGCCACCTGCAATGCCCATAATTAACAAAGCTGAACCTATACTGGTTAAAGCTCCCAGGCCAGATAAAGCCAGAGGCCAAACCGCAGGCCAGACGATGGCATTGGCCAAACCAAGAATGGCGATAAATAACAAGGGATCGGGTAAGGCGGTGCCACCAAATGGCACCAATAAAGTGTTGGCTATCAGATAAGAGCTGCTGTCCCCCAATACTATAGCCAGTGTCAGTGCCAGACCTAAGACTGCAGAAACAGCCAGAGCCTTTTGCTGTGATAACACCCGGGGGATCAAGACGATGCCTAAGATATAACCCAGCACCATACAGGCCATGGTGTAAGAGGTCATCACGGTGTAGCGTTCAACACCAAGCGATAAAGCAAATAAACCTATAGTGTCGCCAGCTATCACTTCGACAGCCACATAAACAAATAAAGACAACACCCCCAACACCAGCGCAGGTTTGGCCAACACAGCTTTTAGCTGATCGATACCAGTGCCGGTATCTGACTCTTTTTCCAGCTCAGGCAAAGGTGAATACTTCACAGCCAAAGCAAGTAAAGCTAAAAATACCGCCAGCCCCAGATAAGGCAACACCAGACTGGCGGCCATGGCGTCAATTTGCTCTGCATTCAGGGCTGTTCCCACTGGTGCAGTAAAACCACTGACAATCAAAGCGGTAAATACCAGTGGCGCAACAACACCAGCGGTTTTATTCAAAATACCCATAATACTGATGCGCACAGCAGCGGTGTCTTCCGGTCCTATTTTCACCACATAAGGATTCACAGCAGTTTGCAATAAAGTTTGACCCGCACCAATCACCAACTGAGCCAGCAGGAATAAGCCAAAGGTCTGAGTCTGTGCGGCAGGAATATATAAAAGCCCTGCCAACATCATTACTGCCATGCCCAAAGCCATACCATTTTTGTAGCCGACCCTTCGGATCAGCCAGGCCGATGGCAAAGCCGTAAAAGTCACGGCTATATAAAATGAAAACACCACCAGTGATGCCTGTAAAGGGGTTAGTTGCAGCATCTGCTTTAAATATGGCATTAAAGAGCCATTGAGCCAGGTAGCAAAACCCAGCACAAAAAACAGCATGGCCACTACAGCCATTGGCACTACGCTGCTGCGCGCCTTGGAAGTTTCAACTGTCATTTCCATCATTCCTTCCTGTTGCTTTAATAATTATTATGTTGAATTTATTGGATATTTTACTGTTCCATAAAAGGGTAACCTGCCAGCCAGCACTGCTGTACCAGGCCGTTGTCATTCAATAACACCAGGTCGGCTTTGGCTCCCACCTTAATTTGCCCACGCTCAGCGCTGATACCTAAAAACTCAGCCGGATACAAAGACGCCATACGCACAGCTTCCGAAAGCTCAAGGCCAAGCTCCTTCACCGCATAAGAGACTGCACCGGCCATATCGAGCACAGAACCCGCCAGGTTGCCGTTTAAGTTGGTTAACTTGTTACCATCCCGAATCACTTTGCCATCAAAAAAATCAAACTCGGTTTGATTGGTGCCAACAGGTGACATAGCGTCTGTGACAATCAGCAGTTTGCCTCTGGGTTTGGCCGCCAACGCCACTTTTACAGCCAGTGGGTGCACATGCAAACCATCTAAAATAACGCCACACCAGCTATGCGGATCGGCAAGTGCAGCCCCTACTACGCCAGGTTCACGCGAGGTTAAAGGTGACATGGCATTGTATAAGTGGGTAAAACCTGTAGCTCCTGCCGCCAAGGCAGCCTGTGCTGTGGCTGCGTCCGCATTGCTATGCCCTAAACAGACAATGACATCGGCTTTGACTAATTCTTTGATTTGTTCAGGGCTGATAGTTTCAGGTGCCACTGTCACCAGCTTGATGCCAAGATCGGTGCGTTTATAAATGGCTAACTCAGCTTCAGATAAAGGCCGGATAAAGTTTTGAGGATGCACACCCTTTTTGGGTACAGATAAATGTGGGCCTTCGAAGTGCACACCTATAATACCGGGTTCTTCGCTAGCAATAGCCTGAGCTATCACAGCAGCGGCTTGCTGCATCACGACCACAGAGTCAGTGATCACTGTAGGTAATAAAGCCGTGCTGCCAAACTGCGCATGGGTTTTGACCATAGTACGCAGCGCTTCAATACTGGTATCAGTGTTAAACAAAGCGCCACCACCACCGTTTACCTGCACATCGATAAAACCCGGCACCAGCGAGCCTGACAGAACAGGACCAGTGGCTGGTTGAATCGAATCAATATGACTCGCTTTAATAGTCAAAGTCACATTCTGTTGCCAGTTTTGACCGTCAAACAGCCGTGCTACTGAAATCTGTTGCATCAGAACCTCGTCAGACCGTTTTAGTGACTTTATTCAGGCCCGGAGGTGCATCCGGATTGACGCCACGGCTTCGAGCCACAGCTTCAACATCAAGATAAAAACGCTGCAACAGAGCCAGTGGTAATACCCGTGGATTCGATAACAAGTCAGCGTGATGCAAATGCACAATACGAGCACCGCGGCTGCGCACTTCGGCAATTTGTGCCTGATGCGCGGCATTGGCTTCATCCGCTATGCTGACGTCAACAATAGCAAACTGATCTTTGACTAAAGTCACAGGACCATGCAGGAACTCAGCGCTGGAAAAGGCTTCGGCGTGAATACCGCAGACTTCTTTGAGTTTCAGCGCAATTTCGCGGCTAATCGCATAACCTGGGCCACGACCTAACACCACTAAATGCTCAACGCCTTGCAATGACTGTGCAGTGAGCTGAGCTGGCAATTCAATAGCGCATTCAAGTAATTCTGGCAGGCTAATCACCGCATCCTGCAACTGGCTGTTGCCAGACCAGGCCGCGACCAGCTGTAATAAAGCGCTTAAGGTCGCAAGGTAACTTTTGGTGGCAGCTACTGCTTTTTCAGCACCAACATTCAATGGAATAATCTGATCGGCTTGTGCAGCTAAAGGCGAGCTTTCATCATTGACCAAGGCAACCACTAAAGCCCCAGCTGCTTTGGCCATCGCCACCTGAGCCAGAATATCCGGGCTACGACCTGATTGAGAAATGACCAGCACCAATGCACCTGTTAAATCCAGTTGCTTGTTGTACACGCTGGCAATAGAAGGTGCTGCGGCTGCAACAGGTAAACCTATTTCAATTTCAATCAGATACTTGGCAAATACACCGGCGTGATCAGAGGAACCGCGACCGACCATATAGACATAACGCGGTTGCTTTTGCTTGATAAGCGCTACTATCTCAGCAATACGACTGGCATTGGCAGCTAATTGTTCGCGGATCCGGCTTGGTGCTTCTGCAGCTTCCTGCGCCATAATGGTTCGGGTCATCTTGATAGTACTCACAGCTAGTAGTTAACAAACAGATTAAGAAATTCGTTGAGCTTTTTGCTGGCGTTGTTTAGCAAACCAGACAGCGCCAAATTCAGGAGCCGCCAAAGCTGGTGTCACTTTTTGCTGCACTTCTGCAGCCAGATAAGGCTGTAACTTATGCGCCAGACCACCAATCAAGGACAAACGGGGTGGATCAATACTCAATAAACGCTGGGCTATCGCACTGATATGCACAGCGGCTTGCTCTACTATCTGCTGAGCCAGTAAGTCGCCTTGCTCTGCGGCAGTAAATACCAGAGGCGCATATTTGGCATAAGTGGTTGGAGTGGCATGCATAAAGAAATCGACCAAAGCCAAGGTTTGACTGAGCTTTAATTCATTGCATAACAAATCGGTTAATAAAGTCTGTGGGCCTAACAAGTCTTTGGCTAACAGCACATGGTGTACCATCTGCAAGCCTATCCAGGCGCCACTGCCGTTATCACCATAAGGGAAGCCATGGCCGCCGACCTCAATCAATTGACCTTTGACATCAGCCAAACCGCATGAGCCGGTTCCGGCAATAATAACGGCACCGTCGCCACCCTGATGAGCACCAATACAGGCCACATGCAAATCGCTGGTTAAATGTAATTGCTGAAACGGATGCTGCCATTCGGAGAAAATACGATAGTACTCAGGCATATTGACGCCAGCTAAGCCTGCACCAACAATCAGTTTGGACATATCTTTAAACGCCATGCCAGCGCAAGTCAGAGCCTGCTGAGTAGCAGCAAGAATAGAGTCAGTTGCGACCTTCATGCCACGTAATGGATTCGCAGGGCCAGATAAGCCCTCGCCTATAACCTGATTGTCTTCTGTAACTATGATTACCCGGCATTTACTGCCGCCACCATCTACACCTAAATAAAATGGGCCATCATAGCCTACTGCTGTAGTCATCCTACCAACCTCATTGCATTGTCCGCTGGTCAGCATTAATCCAGTCTGATTATGCTTCCACCTGTTTCTGCCCATTATTTCATCAAAAACCGAATTGACAGCGTTGTCATTTTTTCAATTCAGCATATAATAATTTTGACAAATAACAAGACCCTTGTTTAAAAATCGAACTTAATTTTTCAGAATACACGAAAATTAAATTAAATTTACATTTAAAATCAAACAATTAAATAACAATCACCTTGTAATTGCTCTGCCACCTTGTGCCTCGAGAGGCCTTCAGTAAGCAGAGCGGTTTATCAGGGAATAACATGCAGTACAGTGTACCGCTGTTCAGGGGAGCGTGCGATGAAGTATTTTCTACTACTATGGCTTTGTATCAGTTACTTATTGAGCGGACAAGTTCAGGCGTTCACTCAATCCGAGTTAGCCGAGTTTGCAAAAAACACTGAATTAAAATTTGCAGTTAAAACTAATTTTACTTCAGCCACTGTACAAAAACCTCAGGCTGAATTCGTACTGCGCAATAACTCATCTGTGGCTCTTCGTGCTGGTGCCGGCAACTGGGTACTGTATTTTCATGCCATTAGAAAACTGGATACTAAGGTCCAAAAAGGATTAAGACTGCAGCATGTGCAAGGTGACTTACATAGTGTGACACCAGCAACAGATTTTCCTGGCTTAAAACCGGGCGAGCAGTTGAACTTTACTTTTTCCCCTTCTTCTTCCTTAGTCAGTTACAGTGACTGGATGCCGCGGGCTTTTATTACTGCCAAAGGTTTAACGCCTGAAATCTTTGCCAATACAGATACAGAAGATTTCAGTCGCTTTGTCGAACCTTATACTCAACCAGAACAGTTACAACGCTTTAATCAGCCGGGGCCCGATTTATACCCAATAGCCACCAGTCAAAGCCGTTTTGTGCTCAATCAACAGCAGCTGTCCGCCTTTGAAAAGCCGGAGCAATTGTCCATAGTGCCACGTCCACAACAGATCAGTTACCAGCGCGGACAAACGAAGCTCACTGCAGACTGGCAAATCTATCACAGCGGCCGCTTAACCTCTGAAGCCAGGTATTTACAGCAGCAGTTACAACAGATCACAGGCTTATCACTGGCCTTAACGACACAAAGGCCAGCGAAAAATCAGCCCCATATAGCTTTAGGGATGTCAAAGAACGAAGACAAAACCGAAGGGTATCAGTTGGTGATCCACGATGAGCAAATTGCCTTAAATGGCAATGATAATGCAGGTACGTTTTATGCCGTGCAAAGCTTATTGGCTCTGCTGCCGGTTGCAGGCGAGCGCACCGTGTTACCCAATCTGACGCTCAGGGATTGGCCACGTTTTAGCTGGCGTGGTTTGCATTACGATATGGCGCGCAATTTCCACGGCAAAGAAGTCACCTTGCGGATGATTGATCAACTGGCGCGCTACAAACTGAATAAACTGCATCTGCATTTAACCGAAGATGAAGGCTGGCGCATTGAAATCCCTGGCTTGCCCGAATTAACCCAAATTGGCGCAAAACGCTGTTTTGATTTATCCGAACGCAATTGCCTGCTGACTCAGCTCGGTACTGGTCCTTTTCCATCCGGCAACGGCAATGGGTATTACAGCACAGCAGACTTTATTGAAATTCTAAAATATGCCGCAGTTCGGCATATTGAGATCATCCCGGAAATAGATATGCCGGGTCACGCCAGAGCAGCAGTAAAAGCCATGCAGGCTCGCTATCTGACACTAAAAGAACAAGGTAAAGACGCAGAAGCGACGCAGTATTTATTGTCCGATCCTTTGGACCAATCAAAGTATATGACAGTGCAAAACTATACCGACAATTCGATCAATGTCTGTTTACCCTCTACTTACGCTTTTGTTGATAAAGTGATGTATGAACTGCAGCAAATGTACCGTCAGGCAGGATTAAAACTCAGCACTTTCCATATGGGCGGTGATGAAACAGGTGCAGGCTCATGGACAGCCTCTGTGGCCTGCCAGCAGTTAATAGCAACACCAGACAGCGGTGTTGCAGGAGTTGCAGATTTAAAGCCTTATTTTGTCGCGAAAGTGGCACAGCTGGCAGCAAACCGACAACTGATTTTAGGTGGCTGGGAAGACGGTTTAATGTACGACGCGAAAAACCCTTTCAATCGTAAGCAGTTTGCCAATGAAAAGGTCTATGCCAACGTCTGGGATAATATCTGGGAATGGGGTGTCGCCGACAGAGCTTATCGTTTAGCCAACGCTGGTTATCAGGTCGTGTTATCCCACGGTACTCACTTGTATTTTGACCACCCTTACGAAGCCCATCCGGAAGAACGTGGTTATTATTGGGCAGCCCGCTTCACTGATGTCGCCAAAGTATTTGCTTATATGCCAGATGATTTATACGCCAATGCAGATAAAACCCGTGAGGGTAAAGTGATTGACGATCTGGAAACTTTGTTAGGTAAAGAGTTACCAGCCTTAGAAAAGCCAGAAAACATTTTGGGTATTCAAGGACAAATCTGGACTGAAACCATTCGCACCCCAGAGCAACTGGAAAAGATGTTGTATCCACGTTTGTTAGCTCTGGCAGAGCGGGCCTGGTACAAAGCAGACTGGGAAGGTGCAAAGCCAGACACAGAAAAACGCCAGCAAGAATGGCAACGTTTTGGCTGGACCTTAACGCAAAAGGAATTACCACGTTTAGCCGAAGCTGGTGTGGCTTTGTATCTGCCGCCACCAGGTGCAGTGTTGCAGGATGGATTATTACTGGCGAACAGCGCCTGGCCGGGTTTAACTATCGAATACAGTGAAGATCAGGGCCAAAGCTGGTTGCCTTACTCAGAAGCGGTAAAAGTCAGTAGTAATTTACTACTGCGGACCAAAGCCAAAAATGGCGATACCAGCAGAGTCACTCAGCTGGATTAACAACCAGCATCACTCTCGCCATTGGACTTGGGGCTGAGTTAAAACTCTGGCCCCAGGATCTGCTCCATCATCCAGCTGGTTTTTAACGCAGTTTTGCCTGTAGACGGGTGACCTGTGCCATGTAATAAGTCCTGCACCATAGCCTGTATATGGTAAAACTGGATATTTTCCGGATGTGCAATGTCCAGGCTTAATTGCAGTTCTGCGCTAAACAACTGCACGGGCTCGTTTTCAAACACAGAAAACTCAATCCGGCCTTGACTGCCGTATATCACCACTCTGTCTGTCCGCTGTGCTGCAGCGAAGTTCCAGAAGCCTGAACCTAAACAACCAGATTGAAACTGCCAGATTGCAGATACCGCATCTTCTGCTGCATAAAGCTGTTGCTGGTTCTGGCTGATGCCACGCACATCCACTACATCCCCGAGCAGATACAAAAGTAAATCCAGACCATGGCTGGCTAAATCAATAAAGTAGCCGCCACCTGCTTTGGCCGGATCAGTGCGCCAATTGTAGTGACCAGCCAGATCGACTGCATTCGGAGTACGGCAAAAACTCCATTGCACCTGACGCGGCACACCAATCAATTCTTGTTCCAGCCACTCTTTGATTTTTAAAAAACGCGGCAAAGAGCGACGATAATAAGCCACATACAAAGGCAGCTGCTTTTGCTCAAAAGCTAACGTCATTTCAATACATTCGGCTGTACTGAGTGCCATCGGCTTTTCAACACAACAAATTTTGCCAGCAGCTGCGACCAGCAACGCATAGTCTTTGTGACTGTCAGGAGGGGTCGCCACATATACAGCATCGACCTCGGGGTCGTTGATCAATTGCTGCGCATCACTATACCAACGAGGCACCTGATGGCGTTTGGCATAATCTTGCGCTTTGGCCGCGTCACGCCGCATCACCGCCACTAAACTGGATTGTTCCACTTTATTAAAAGCCGGACCGCTTTTTAATTCTGTGACATTGCCACAGCCTATAATTCCCCACCGCACCTGCTGCATAAAATTTCACAGTTCCTGAGTCTGATATAACTTTACTTTACTGAGCTGCGCCATAGATAGCCAGCTTGTCTGCTCTACTTGAATATGAAGAAAGAGAAAGCCAAGAGCAATTTGCCCAAAGAGCCTTAAGTAAAAATTAATAAGGAAGCCCCTGAAACAGGGAGCGATACCAGAAAGGAGATAACAAGCAGCACAGACCATGCTGCTTGTTATGATAAATCAAAGTTAGGCGGCAGCTGCCACGGCTTTATTTGCACGCTCGCCAAGACGCTGCACTTGTTGTAATGACATTAAATGAGCGTAAATGGCTGGCATCAAACCACGTTTGCTTAAATCCAATAATTGTTCATCAGACAATGAATTCAGTTTCTTCTCATCAACAATATAGATCCCTGATATCTCACGAGGTTCACCTTCCAATCTGATGGTTAACGTTTGAGGGATCAACAATTCCATATCAGCCAGCGTCTTGTTAAAGGCTTTTGTGGATTGAGATTGCATAAAAAATTCGCGCATTGAATCAACACGGGATTTTAAAAAGTCAGACTCTGAACCATCTTCATTAAATAACGGATGCCCTGTTTCAGTATTCACCATTGGGCTTGATTCAACCAGAGCGACAAGCAGTTGACCTTCCTTGCTTGGATCATCAGCCAGAATTAACGGGTGATTCCATAACACTTTCGGTACATAAAAACCTTGCCATCTTCCGTCTGTGAGCATCAGGTTCTCACCTGTTTTCAGGCCCAGCATAGCGACTGCATCGAAGCGCTCTGTAGCAGGATCTTTAATAAACACTATAGGTAATTCAGCACCAATACGCACAAACTCCTGAACTACAACAGGCAGAATATGTTGCTCTTGCGCAAAAGCCAGAGCGTTTGCAGTGTTAATTTTTATTTGTGCATGTTTTTCTTTTTGTAATGGAGCAATTTGCAGTGACATGAATAGTACCTTTTACATCATTAACGAATCTAACCCTGTTGCGGGTTAACGACCAATATACAGCAGACCGATGTATGCTAAATTTAGCGTCCAACTTACCCCAGTTTCTGCTTCGAGACTAGTAGAAAATACAGAGTTGTTGTCAAAATTTAACAGTAATTTTGCCTTCGAAGTACAGTTCTGATGGAGCGTTAAGGTTTTACACGCTGCTGTGCTTTCTCTAATTCTTTGATGAGCCACTGTTTTATCGCTGCCTCTCTGGCAAAAGAGGATTGTCCAAGAATGCCTTTTTTATCTTGCGGAATATGAGTGAAAGCATCATCGTCCAATTGAAATAAAAAATGAGTAAACACGGCCTGCCAGGCTTTGCGCTGATCTGGTGGTAACTGCCTGAAACTCAGCAGACTATGCAACAAACTACTAAAAGGAGAAGGTCGGCTGTCGGCCGTACCAATAGAGCCGTTCCACCAGTAATTGCACAATACATTGACACTATCAGTCGACTCGACCTGATGCCACCACAAGGCCGGTATATACAAAACATCGCCAGGCTCCAACTCAGCCTGCCAGGCCTGTTCCAGGGCATGCCTGGCTCTCGGATAGCGCTGAAAATCAGGATTTGTAAAATCGACCAGACTGATAGGGGTCCCGGTCGGAGCATAATCCAGCGGACCTATGTACATATTTGCTACTTGCTCCGGCGGAAATAAAGTAAAAGTACGACGCCCGGTAATCACACAGGCCAGATTGTCTGCATCATCAAAATGGGCAGGAACAATAACCTTATTTCCCAGCCAGATCCTCGGAATCACAGCCTCTGACAGCAGTGGATTCTGATTCTCAGCCATAAAACCAGGCAAACATTCAGAGACAAGCGCACTTTGAGCAGCAATATGCACGGCATCACTCTGCCCCGCCGTTTTAAACAGTTGCGTTAAAATAGCGGACAAAGGGTAATGGCGCTTTTCATAGTTAAATCCCTCCAACCCATCTTTGTAAAAAATACGTCCCCGGGTTTGTGGAGCTAACAGTAAGGTATCAAGCTGTGCACCTGAATCCAGTGAGGACATGTAGTGGTAAAACTGGGATTCACCCTGAAGAGCAGACTGCACTGATGGCCAGGAGTTAAAAAAACCTTTTAAAACAGCGGGCTGACCGGCAGGGAGTATCTCAGTGTTGAATTGTTCCACCGTCACCTGCTGCCAGCATTTGATCTGTGATGACATAGCTTTCTCCATAAAACAAAGGGGCTAACTTAGTTAACCCCTTTTAGTTTTTGCCAAACAGCGTTTATCAGAACGCCATTCTTATACCAGCGGTAAAGCGGCGACCATTTTCGTAGATAGAAAATAAACGAGCTTCGTCAGTATTGTATTCAACCACTTGCTCATCTGTTAAGTTCACTGCTTCCAGCGACAGACTGACAGCATCGGTCAGGTTGTAAGTGAAGCTTGCATCCAGTTGGCCGTACGCATCATTCCACAGCTCGTCACCGTTAAAATGCAAACCTTTGTACCACTCAGTACGGTAGTTGTACATCAGACGAGTGCTAAAGAGGTCAGTCTCATAGTAGGCGCTTAAGTTGACCATCTGATCGGAAGTACCTTCCACTAAGCCAGAACCAGGCTTCGTCAGATCACGTTCTTCATCTCGTTCAGCATTGGTGTAGGTGTAGTTCGCTGTCACACCAAAATCACCAAAGGATTGTTGATAGGACAACTCAATACCATCTGTTTTACCGCCAGTACCGTTTTCAGGACGGGTAAAAGTGACATCTTTCCATTCGTCCCCTTCTTCCCAGTAACGCTGGTCCACAAAGGTAGAGAAGCTACGGTAACTCTTAATATCTTTATGGAAGTAAGTGACAGCAAGCAGAGAAGACGCATCAAAATACCATTCCCAGGACAAATCAAACTGATCAGCTATTTGCGGTTTCAGGTATGGATTACTGGCGCTCCCTGTTGGTTGAGCCACATTCAATGAACCATAAGTCTGTACAGTAGAAATATCATTCCAGTTTTGACGGGCCATCACACGGGCCGCGCTAAAACGCAGGATCTGCTCTTCTGACAAATCAAATGCCAGGTTCATGCTTGGCAGCACTTCGCTGTAATCGTTGTCGATAGTACGCCATTCCAGAATTTCAGGAGTCAGATAGTCAGGGCTGGACGGATCCAGTTTACTGACCACAGTGGCCAAGCCCCAGGTTTCTCCGGAAAACTCATAGCCACCAGAACTTTGCTCAGTGCTGACGTAACGAACACCAAGATTACCTCTGAAACCTTCGCCTTCAAAATCACCTTGTAAATACAGTGACAATATATCTTCTTCCACGGCCCAGATTTCAGCCAGATTCAAATGCTGCGCATAATCTGCGGCAAAGCCATTTAAACCTTCAAAGGCAATACGTTCCATGGCTTCACGGTTATGGAAAAATTGTTGTGTCATATTACCGTTCACAACAGCATCAATACTGGTGTTGCCTGAATACAGACCACATTTATCCCAGGTATTACATTGTGAAAAAATGTAAGCCATGTAGTTTGGTGATCCGCTGCTTGCATCTATAGTGGACGGCCAGTGCCAGCTGTACGCCAGTCTGTCCTGAGTCCGCTCTGCAGCACGATATTTGGCGCCGGTTTTAATTGAATTAAATACGCCTGCTTTTACCGGAATGGTGAAATCAAACTGACCATAAGTTTCTTCATCCGTTGTTGGTTTCGAACCACCCCAAATCCAGCCTGCCTGAAATTGTGTAGGATCTGTTGCATCTACTGTAGTAGAGGCAGATGGTTTGTCTCCACGTAAATCAAAGGAATAACCAGTGCCGCCTATGGGTGTATATTCCCATGAAGTCTCGCGGTAAGTGCCGCCTTTAGCTTTGGTTTGACCCACCTGAGTATGCAGTTCGTACTCATCTGCAACATAGTTCAAATCCAAATCAAAAGATTTGGTTTCAGTGGATGACACCCTGTTGATAAAGTTGTAAGCCGCCTGGCCACCGCTTGCGATTTCACCCGCCACTACACTGCCATTTTCTATGACGGTATTGGTCAGATCTGCGGCGTGGTTGTTAGGAAAAATCAGCCAGTTCTGGTTGTGGTTATTCGCATCTACTTTAGAGTCCAGCAAGTTCAGCACTATATCGAGGCTGTCTGTTGGTCTGGATTGCAAAGATACAAACAGAGTTTCACGTTCACGCGCCTGTTCGAAACGCGGCACACCAATATGGCTTGGCACTTTGGCATCTAAATCAGCGTTGGTTGGCCAGCCAAGAATTTCAACGCCCTGACGCACTACAGTACGATCCTGTTTAATAGCCGAGACCAGCACACCAAAATTTTCGTCATCATTTTTCCAGGAATATAACCCTGAAACTTGTGGATCCCACTCTTCCGATGATTCAGAATATTGGCTTTCCAATGCCAGGTTAACTGTGTTTTGTTCTAAGGCTAAGGGACGACGGGTACGCAATAAAACAGTACCACCAATAGAGCCTTCGTCGATGCTGGCCATAGGTGATTTATATACTTCTAAATCAGAAACAAGAGCTGATGGCAGCATAGTGTAGTTAAAGCTACGACCAGGGTTGTCCAGGATAAACCAATCTGCTGTCGCAACGGTCTGGCCATTTAATAAGGTCCGGTTAGTCGCAGAGCTTGCACCACGAACTGTAATTTTTTCACCTTCACCAAACTCCCGGCTGACGCCAACACCAGTAATACGTGATAAAGATTCAGCGACGTTTTTATCCGGAAACTTACCTATATCTTCAGCAGTTACAGCATCCACTATAGAATTAGCAAAACGTTTGGCATTTAAGTTGGCTTCTTGTGAGGCTCTGATCCCTCTGATTTGGATCACCTCAACTTGTTGTTCTTTTGCCGCGCCTTCTTCTGCTGCAGCTTGTTCGGCCATTGCTGGAAAGGCCAATACAGCAGTTCCAACCATCAAACCTAACCTGACTGCTACGGCACATTTATTCATTTTATTGTGCAACATAAGCTTCTCTCCCATTCCTGATTTTTTGTGCGATGATTTTTTTATGTCCTGAAACAACAGATTTTCATGATCCCACCATGACAACGCTGTCATTGAAATTCAACATACACAAAAAAAATCAGCTTTGCAAACTCCTTTAGCTGAAAATTTAAACGAATTTAAAAAGTCAGAACTCTGCAGTTAGAACTATTTTTTATAACGCTTTTCCTGCCTGCTTCGGAGTGCAGCACCCTAACTCATTTATAAGCAAATGATTTATATAGAAAAAAACGGTTAAATTATTTAACCCTAAAAAGAAGTAGTTTTTTTGAACAAAAACGCCAGAATAAATGTTTGCCGTTTTTGCAAAAAAGAGTTATCCCTTAACTTAATCTTTGTTACAAAATGACCAGCGCTGTCATAAAGTTAGCTGGTTCAGTAGAAAAATCGTCTTATTTATTTTCAGCATAAGGCCCTGCGGTGTTGTGCTTTTTGGGATCCAGCAATGAAAGTGACCATTCATGACGTAGCTGCGAAAGCGGGTGTGTCAATCAAGACAGTGTCGCGGGTGATGAACAACGAACCGTCGGTAAAACAAGCGACGATCGATAAAGTGAATCAAGCGATGCAGGAGCTTCATTATCAACCAAATGCTGCAGCCCGTAATTTGGCCAGCACTAAATCGTACAGCATTGGTTATATCTACGATAACCCGAACGCTTACTATGTAATTGATATGCAAAGAGGTTTATTGGATGCATGTCGTAAACATGGTTATGAGCTACTGATCCATCCTACCAACGCTAAATCGCCTGGCATAGTGCAGGAAGTGATCGATCTGGTGCAGCATTCCCGGCTGGCAGGTTTAGTTCTCACTCCGCCTTTTTCAGAAATGCCGGAAATCGCCGAGGCGCTGAGTCGTATTAATGTCGATTTTGTCCGTATTATTTCTGGCTCCACTCCGTCACCAAAACAAACTAACTGTGTACTGGTCGACGACTTCACGGCAGCCTTTAAGATCACTAACCATTTGCTGGAGTTAGGTCACAGCCAGATCGCATTTTTATGTGGCGATGAGGAACATAGTTCCAGTGGTGAGCGTTTAGCAGGTTTCAAAGCGGCACTGACCAAAAGAGGTATAGAAACCAACCCCAAATTTATCGTGCCGGGCAGTTATTCGTTTGAATCCGGAGTCAAAGGCGCGACTCAGTTGCTGGCCTTAGCCAACAAGCCGACAGCTATATTCGCCTGTAACGATGAAATTGCAGCAGGGGCTTTATTTAGCGCCCGCCTGCAGCATATTGAAATTCCACAGCAGCTTTCTATTGTGGGTTTTGAGAACAGTCCGTTTTCACGCCAAACCTGGCCACCACTGACCACAGCACACCAGCCGAACAGCATCATAGCGCAAAGCGCTGCCGAGTTATTGTTTAAACACACCAGGCCGGGTTGTCAAAATCAGACTGATGATCAACCTGTGTTTATCCCTGAATTACTGGTACGGGAATCGACAGCGCCGGTGGGGTCAGAGTCTTGACTCTGCCCCACGCATCATTGAGCTGAGTTGAATGGCTTAAGGTGCAACCTGCTGCAGCAATAAACCCGAGATATAACCGCCATAAGTGCCCAGCGCATAACCTAATACCGCCAGTAATACACCCACAGGAGCTAAAGCCGGATGGAAAGCCGCTGCGACCACAGGAGCAGAAGCAGCACCACCCACATTGGCCTGACTACCCACCGCCATATAAAACATCGGAGCTTTGATCAGGCGAGCAACAAAAATCAGCAGACCTGCATGGAAACTCATCCAAATCACGCCGACCACAAACATCACCGGATAATCCAGAATAGCGGTCACGTCCATATGCATACCAATAGTTGCGACCAGAATGTAGATAAAGACAGACCCTAATTTTGAAGCGCCCACCGCCTCCAAATTACGGGCTTTGGTTGCAGACAATATCAAGCCCAAAGTCGTTGCAATCAGCACCAGCCAGAAGAAAGTACTGGTTAAACTATACATCGCCAACTCTGGTGCATTCAGTTCAATCCATGGCGCAATACTATCAGCCAGCAAATGCGAAATACCCGTCACGCCAAAGGCAACTGCAACCAGTTTCATTAAATCAGTTAAGCTCGGATTGCGGGAATTTTCGGCCTGATACTTCTCAATTTTTTGCTTTAAGGCCTCGATGCCTGAGGTATCCGCTTTATTGGCCCGATCAAAACGCTCGGAATTGTTAGCTATCCACAACAATACCGCCATCCAGATATTCGCTACTATGACATCCACGGTAATCATCACCGAGAAAATTGGTCCGCCAACTTCAAACACCTCTTTCATTGCCGCCTGATTAGCACCACCGCCAATCCAACTACCCGCTATAGTGGTCATGCCACGCCAAATGGCATTTTCACCTTCACCACCTACAGCTTCAGGTGCAACACTGCCAACAAGAGCCAAAGCTAAAGGCCCACCTATAATAATACCGGCAGTCCCCGTCAGGAACATAATCAGGGCCTTAGGGCCCAGTCCTAAAATAGCTTTAAAATCAACGCTAATAGTTAAGAGCACTAAACTGGCTGGCAACAGATAACGTGATGCCACTTTATAGAGTTCAGATTTATCACCATCGATAATGCCGAAACTGTTAAATAACGACGGAATGAAGTAACACAGCAATAAGGCTGGTACATATTTATAAAAGCCCTGGCAATATTTATTGCTGCTTTGGCTGGTGTGAAACACCAACCCCAAAATGACAGCCAATAACCCTAGTACCACCGCATCATTGGTGATCAGCGCAGTAGATTGTTCCATACTTTGTCCTCGGTTCTACCCTGTAGATTGGGTATAGTGCTGCAGCAGTTTTTTATAAATGGCTATTATTTTCAGCTTTAATGCTATTTATTTGTGATAACAGATAAAAACATCAGTTATCCATGCCATTGTGCTAACAGAACTTTGTAGTTATTTTTTACGTGAAGCTTAAATCTATCACAGCTGACGGGCCAGACAAAACAAAGTTTCCCGCCAGGCTATAGTTCGGCAAAAAGTAACGACTAAATACATTTGCAGACAAAAACCTTCAGCTATAGCACTAAAGTACCGTTGTGCTTAAATCCCCAAGATCCTACTCTGCCCGATAGATAGTTTTTATCAGCACAGGCAGTTGGATGATGAATGTATTAATAACAGGCGGTACTGGTGGTATTGGTTTTGCGGTGGCTGAGCATTTTGGCCGTTTGGGCCATCATGTGATTTTAGCGGATCTCAACAGCAGCCAGCTGGAGTTGCGTCAGCACGAGCTAGAAGTCGCAGGTTATCAAGCCAGCAGCATACTGCTGAATTTGACAGAACAAAGCTCTATCGAAGCCTGCGCCCAGTCCTATCAAATCGATATTCTGATCAATAATGCCGGAGTGCAGCACGTCGCCAGGCTGGAAGATTTCCCTGAACAAAAATGGCAGCAACTGCTGCAAGTGATGCTGACGGGCCCGGCTATGCTCACCAAAGCTGTGTTACCACGGATGCAGCAACAAGGTTTTGGTCGGGTCATTAATATTGGTTCTATCCACGCGCTGGTAGCTTCACCTTTTAAATCCGCTTATGTCGCCGCCAAACATGGCTTATTGGGGTTTAGCAAAGTAGTGGCGTTAGAAAATGCTAACTTTGATTTCACCATCAATACCATTTGTCCTGCTTATGTCCGCACCCCGCTGGTTGATCAACAAATAGCAGCGCAGAGTAAAGAACATAACCTGACAGAACAACAAGTGATAGAGCAAATTATGCTGGCACCTATGCCACAAAAAGCCTTTATTGGGGTGGATGAAATTGCCAGCACAGCGGCTTTTTTATGTGAGCCCGCAGCCCGACATATCACAGCTCAGACACTGATACTGGACGGTGGCTGGACAGCTCGTTAAATGTCTTCAACAGCGTGCTGGACAGCTACCAAAACATCAGGGCAGAATGAAATTATTTCATGGCCACTGACCTGATTATGACTTTACCTGCCAGCAACATAGGTCTTGGCACCATTGCCGCTTTGTCTTTGCTGTATTTACTGGTGCTGTTAGGTGTGGGTGCTGTGGGCCGCAGACTGCAGCGCCATCACCCTGTATCGCCCTGGATTTTCAGTTTCGCGTTATCGATTTACTGTACCTCATGGGCCTTTTACGGCGTCACAGCTCAGGCAGCAGTCAATGGCTGGTGGATACCTCCGACTTACATTGGCTCATTGATTTTATTCTGGTTTGCCTTTGGTTTAATAGGCCGTATTGCTATTGCCTGTCGCCGTTACCGTATAACCTCAGTCGCCGACTTTATTGCCACCCGTTATGGGCATTCCCGCTTATTGGCCATTCTCACCACAGTGATAGTGCTGATTGCCATTATTCCTTATATCTCCTTACAACTGCAGGCCATCAGCACCAGCATTCAGGCTTTAGTGGTGATGCAGGACAACAGGCCCTGGTATCAGGACACCGGACTTTATGTCACGCTCTGGCTGGCGGTGTTTGCTTTATTATTTTCCGGTCGCAGTGCCAAAGCGCATCAACCTAATCCCGGCTTGATGGCCGCTATAGCTTTTGAATCACTGGTGAAATTGTTGGCGCTGGTCAGTATTGGTATTTTTGTCTGCTGGGGTATGTTTGACGGCATGCTGGATATTTTCAGCAAAGCTGCTGAACATCAGTCCGTGCAGCACATTCAGCAACAAGGTCAGCCTTCTTACGTCTATTGGGTGCATGTGCTTTTGGGGTTTATCGCCACTTTATGTTTACCCCGCCAATTTCATGTCAGTTTTGTTGAAAACCAGCAACTGAGCTATTTGCACCAAGCCCGCTGGATATTCCCTGGCTACCTGCTGCTGATGAGTGTTTTTACCCTGCCCCTGGCGTTGGCTGGCATTATGATGTTGGGGCCACAAGCCAATGTGGATCTGGTAGTGCTGCAACTACCATTAGCAGCCAACCGCACTGACATAGCGTTATTAGCCTATTTAGGTGGATTCTCTGCCGCTACCAGCATGGTGATAGTCGCCACTGTAGTGCTGGGCATTATGATCACCAACGATTTACTAACCCCGCTGATTTACCGCAAACAAAACACCGACGATCCGGGCCAGCAAAAAATTAAAGTCGTCACCTTAAGACGCTGGTCCATGCTGGCTGTGTTGTGTTGTGGTTACCTGTATTACCGCTGGATAGGCACCAGTACAGGTCTGGCTCAGCTGGGATTAATGGCTTTTGCTTTAGTAGCCCAATTAGCGCCTGCGTTAATTTTAGGTTTATTCAGTCAGCGCATTAACCGACAAGGTGCCATAGCGGCTTTGTGCAGTGGCCTGCTGATTTGGGCTTATATTTTATTGCTGCCAGAGCTGGCCAGAGCTGGTTTTATTGGCGGCGCCTGGTTAACAGATGGTCCTTTAGGTGTGCAGTGGCTGGCACCGACTCAGTTATTTGGTGGCCAGATCGATTCGGTCAGCTTAGGAGTGGTATTAAGTCTCACCGTCAATACAGCCATGTTGCTTCTGGTCAGTCATTTCAGTCAAACCCGTTTAGGCGAATGGCTGGAAAGCTACCGCTTTTTACGTCGCCCTAGCCAGCCCAGCACCAACAGTCAAAACCCGGTACTGAGTGTGCAGGATGGTTATTTACTGGTGCGGCGTTTTGCCGGTGAAAAAGAAGCGAAAAAACTGCTGCAACGTTACAGTAAAACTGGTCTGGAGATGGAACAATGGGCCAACCCACAATTTATGCAGGCGGTGGAACGTAGCCTGGCGGCTGTGGTGGGTGGTGCATCCATGCGGCTTTTATTACAAGCCTCAGGTAAACATGCCCAACTGCCGATCGAATCTGTTGCTCGTTTTGTCGACGAAGCCAGTCAGGTGTTTCAGTTTAATCAGGCTTTATTGCACGCCACCATCGATAATATCAGCATGGGCATCAGTGTGGTGGATGCCGATTTAAGGGTTATCGCCTGGAATCAACGTTATCTAGAGCTTTTTGCTTATCCACCGGGTTTGGTTGAAGTAGGAAGGCCGGTGGAAGAGCTTATTCGTTATAACCTGCAACGGGGTTTAGCGGGTCAGGTTTTATCTGAACAGGAAATTACTCTGGAAGTGCAAAAACGGCTGAATTATCTACGTCAGGGCAGCAGCTATAAATTTCAGCGCCAGCAACAGGATGGCCGTATTTTTGAAATGTTGGGGAACCCCTTGCCCGGCGGTGGTTTTGTCACCACCTACAGCGATGTCAGCTCTTTTATTGAAGTACAGCGTGAATTAGAGCAAAGCAACAACACGCTGGAACAACGGGTGAAAAGCCGTACCGCCGAGCTGGAGCAATTGAACCATCAACTGCAACACACCAAACAACAACTCGAAGCCACCACAGCAGCAAAAACCCGATTTTTTGCCGCAGCCAGCCATGATTTGATGCAACCTTTTAACGCAGCGGCGCTATTTTGTGGCCTTATTCGCCAACAAAGTCAGCAGGATGAAGTCAAACAGCTGGCGCAAAACTTAACTCATTCGCTCAACTCTGCCGAAGAGTTGCTGGCCGCTATTCTGGAGCTGACCAAACTGGATGCCGGTGTGGTCAAAGCTCAGCCTGAAACTTTTGCTTTATCTGAATTACTGGATCAAAGCGCCAGGGAGGCTGCGGTATTGGCCCAGAGCAAAGGCTTAAGCTTTAACTATGTGCCTACCCGCCTTGGCACTTTCAGCGACGCCAAACTGTTAAAACGAGTAGTGCAGAATTTATTGGCCAATGCGCTGCGTTATACGCCAAACGGCAAAATTCTGCTGGGTGTCAAACGTCAGGCGCAGTATCTAAAGATTTGTGTCTGTGACACAGGTGTGGGTATTAGCGAAGCAGATCAACAGAAAATCTTTGATGAGTTCCAACAAGGCAGTCAGGCCGATCAAAAAGGTTTAGGCATTGGGCTTGCGATCAGCCAGCGTATTTGCAGCTTATTAGGCCATCAAATTAGCTTTAGTTCAGTGCCAGGCAAAGGCAGCTGCTTTTCTGTTCAGCTGCCGCTTTCACGCGTTAGTCAAAGAGTCACACCACAACTGAAATCCAGCCAACCGAGTCGTTTTACCGGACAACGTATTTTGCTGATGGATAACGAAGCCGTGTTGCTGCAGGCCGTCTCGCAATTACTGCAAAGCTGGCATTGTGACGTAAAAGCCGTCAGCTCGCCCAGCGAGGCCTTAGCTGCAGTTCAACAAGGCTTTAAACCCGATTTAATGCTGTTTGATTACCATCTGGATCAGGGCGCGACCGGAGTGGAAGTGGCAGTGCAGTTAGCAGAGCATTTTGGCATCAGTTCGCCTGTGGTGATCAACTCAGCCGACCAAAGTGCAGATATCCGCCAACATGCTCTGACTGCAGGTTTTCACTTTATGCTCAAACCCTTAAAAGAGGTGTCGTTGAAGCGACTACTACAACGTTTGCTGAATTGATTCAGACCGCGAACTGTTGCTGTAAAAACTGGATCACTACCTTTAATCCCGCCTTCATATGATGACGGTTTGGATACACCAGATGTAGCGGCAGGGGTTCAGGCATATAGTCCTGCATCACCTCCACCAGACTGCCATTTTGCAGCTCTTTTTCCACCTGATAACGAGTGACAAACAATAATCCCATATCCGCCAGAGCGGCATGTTTAAGCGCCCTGTTGCTGTTGCATAACACCCGGCCAGAGGTCAACACTTCAATGCTTTGATCCATATAACGAAAAAACCAGGTGCGATCGGCAATGGACGATCCCGAGCTTAAACATTGATGCTGGCATAAATCGGCCGGGCTTTGCGGTGTGCCAAAAGTGGCCAAATAGCCAGGAGAGGCAACCATGGTAATAGGTAAACCAGGCAGAGAGCGGGCAATCAGGCTGGAATTAGCCAAACGACCAAAACGTATACCTAAATCCATTTTATCCGCGATCAGATCGATTACCTTATCGTTCAAGTCTAGTTCCACTGATAACTTCGGATACAGCTTTAACAATTCAGGCAATAAAGGCGCTATACGCAAAGTACCGAAAGTGACGGGGACACTGATGCGAATTAAACCTGAAGGTTCATCCCTAAGCTCGGACAAATGATGCTCAGCTTTGTCGGCCTGTGCCACCACTTGCTGACAGTAATCAAAAAAGGCCTCCCCTTCTGAGGTTAAACTCAACTGACGGGTGGAGCGTTGCAATAAACGTACATTCAAATGTTGCTCTAAACGACTAATGGCTTTACTGACTGCACCTTTGGACATATCAAGCGCCACAGCAGCCTGAGTAAAACTGCGACTTTCTACTACTTTGGCAAAAGTGGCCATATCACTTAAACGCTGAAGCAACGACATCCCTGCACCTTTTTCTTTTATTGTTTTCGGTGTTGATTTTAACCGGATTTTTTCGTCCTGACTGTTTCTTTTAGGAAACTATCTGTCTTTGTTGATCCGACTAATCAAAGCTATCGCGACTGTCTACACTGCTCATTATTCAAACAGCAGGAGGGCAATACGATGTTCAGACGCGATGCTATGTTCAGACAAAGTTTCATTCAGGTCTTTAAAGGCTTAGCTGAATTTCATGGTTATGTGCCGCCAGCTCCTGCAGCACCAACCGAATCCAGCAAAACAACAGCGGTCAGTCAGGTAAAACCACCAGCCACGCCAAAACCTGTTGCAACAGTCAGTTGCTGCTAACTACCAGTTCCTAGCTAAAAGGCGTTGCCGCCTCTTTTGCCCACCCAAAGCGGTGGGCTTTTTTATGTACAGGAGGTACGGTACACCGAAAATGCAGGAGCATATTTTCGGTGACGCACAATGTGAACAAAACACCTGTCGAACAACTGTTAAAACACAAAAACTGCACCATACTTTGTACCTGTTATTTTTCAACGACAGGGAGCGCATTATGCTTTATCAGGTCAAAACCGGAGATAGCTTAAGTAGCATAGCCGCCAGTTTTTATGGGGATAGCAGCAAAGCCAGTTGGATAGCCAGTCAGAATCATCTGAGCAATCCGAACCAGATTTATCCGGGCCAGCAGTTGCAATTGCCAGATTTGCCGGCCACAAGCTCCGCCGCTCTGGTCAGCCCGGCTTTGTTCTCAGCCTTATGCCCGGCCTTAAGCAGCGCTGCTGTAACCCACTTTTGCCAAGCGCTGGCTTTGGATTTACCTAAAGCTCAAATCACACCACCTTTATGTGTCGCGCATTTTATGGCGCAAACCGCCCATGAAAGTGCAGGTTATTCACAACTTAGCGAAAACCTGAACTACAGCGCCTCTGCGCTTAGCTCTTTATTTGCTAAGTATTTTGTTGGAATGGATGTGAACAGCTACGCCCGTCAGCCGGAGAAAATCGCTAACCGTATTTACGCCAACAGAATGGGCAATGGTGATGAACAAAGTGGTGACGGCTGGGCCTACCGAGGCCGCGGTATTATTCAGTTAACAGGCAAAGCTAACTATCAGGCTTTTAGTCAGGACTGGGGGATGGATGTAGTCAGCCAGCCCGATTTAGTCGCTACAGATCCAGTGTTGACAGTAGCTTCAGGCTGCTGGTATTGGCAAAAACGCAATATTAATGCAGCCGCAGAAGCGGATGACTTAACCAAAGTCACCCAACTCATTAACGGCGGCACCAATGGCATAAAGGACAGAGCGCGTTTGCTTGGCATTGCTAAACAACAGATGGGTTTGGGCTAGAACTCGTCGGGTAACTTTAACTTCTCAAACATAATCCCGGCCAAAGTCCGGTTATTCACATTCAGTTTGCGTAAAATCGCCGATACATGCTGTTTGATGGTGGTTTCCTGCACCTGCATTTCATAGGCAATTTGTTTATTCAGTAAGCCATCAGCAATCATTTTCAGTACACGAAATTGCTGGGGAGTCAGTTGTTCCAGTCGGCGGGCAAAATCCTGATCAATCAGATCCCTGGCTTTTTCCACTTCGTTCACCAGTTCAGCTGGTACCCAACTCTCCCCTGCCACAACCTGCGCTACGGCTTCGGATAATAAATCCAGCGGCGCAGATTTTGGAATATAAGCTGAAGCCCCGAGCTGCAAGGCTTGTTTAATTACCGCAGGATCTTCAATAGCAGACACCATCAAAATAGAGATATCCGGGTATTCAGTACGAAGCGACGTCAAACCGGCAAAACCTTCAGCATCCGGCAGTTTTAGATCCAGAAAGATCAGTTCGGTATCCGGGTGTTGCAACAATAAAGTCCACAACTGAGCCATGCTATTGGCTTGCAGCAATACCGCATCAGTGCCAAGAATTTGTTGGGAAGCTTGTGCCAGAGCGACACGGAATAACGGATGGTCATCAGCAATAATTGCAATCATAACAGCGCAGTATCAACTTTAAAAAACCTCTTTTCACCATACTGAACCGGGGCTTTCGCCCCGGCAAGTGTTTTTTGGCCTTCGTACCTGAAGCCGCTTAGAAACGATATCCCAAAGTTAAGCTGTACGTCCTTGGGTCGCCGTAGTAGGCGGTAATGGTTTGCTCACCCGCCAGTAGCGGGAAGTTGTAACCGGCAATACGGGTTTCTTTATCGCCTATGTTACGTACCTGAGCAGACAAGTCCCAATGGCCATCGTTGGAGTACCAGGTAGCTCCAGCATTGAAGAGGGTATAACCACCAAAGTCCAGCACGGACGGCACTTCAAAAATCTGCGTATCAGCACGGTACGACCCCATGACGTTATACACAATTTCACCTATGCTGGCGCTCTGGGTGTATTTCAGACCTAAAGTACCAGTCCACTCCGGTGTATTGGCAAAAGACCAGACATCGGAGACGTCGACGTTAGTCTGAGAAGCCGCATCAAAAAATACTACTTCGTTAAACTTAGCGTCTGTGTACCCTAAGATCCCCGTCAGCTCTAAGTTACTGGTCAAAACAGAGATCATCTCCACTTCAAAACCACGAATGTCAGCGCTGGCGGCGTTTAACACCTGAGAAGCCACTGTATTATTCACAGCACGCTGCACAGTCACCTGCATATCGTCATAGCTGGACGTAAAAGCTGCTGCGTTTAAACGTAAAGTGCGATCATTCCACTCACTTTTAAAACCAAGTTCAAAAGTATCAACTGTCTCTTCCTGATAAGGGTCGCCGGCATTGGGGTTAATCGCCTGATTACCACGCATATCAAAACCACCGGATTTAAAGCCGTCGGTGTACGAGCCGTACCACATGAAGTTGTCGTTGCTCTGGTATTCAAAACCTACGCGAGGTGAAAAATGGCTGAAGCTTTCGCTGCCTGTAAAATCAGACTGCACTGCGATAGGAGTGCCAGCGTCCCTTGGGTTTTTATAACCCAGATAAACGAAGCGATAGACTTCGGCATCTTTATCATCTTTGGTATAACGACCACCTAAAGTGAAAGACAGTTTGTCTGTGTATTGATAACTACCCTGGGCATAAGCGGCTACGCTGTCCGTATCCACACAACCACCGTTTTCAGTGGTGACGCCCAAGCCCTGCACCAACACAGTACCAAAAGCACCACAAGCTTCGCCTTTGAAATAATACAGGCCTGACGCCATGGTCAGTTTGTCGCCGTTAAACAACAACTGCAGTTCCTGTGAGCTTTGTTCATCTTCATAGAAGGCCGGAACGTCCAGTGATGGTAATTCTGTTGCATCAAAGTCGATATTGGTGTCGGTGACGCCTTCGCGTTTGGCCGTAATAGATTTGAAAGTCCAGTCGCTGTTGATATCCCAGGCAATAGTCAGAGACTGACCTTCAGTGACCACTGAGTTATCCGCTGGCATGCTGGTGTTGGAGTCAAAAATGCTGTCTGGTGGTGCATCACCGGTAAACAAACTTGGTGTTAAACGATGGCCGCCTTTGGAGTTTGAATCATCTTCGGTACGATCGGCGGCAAAACTAAAACGTAAATTATCTGTCGCCTGATACTGCAGGCTGACCCGGCCGGTCATAATATCTTTATCGTAGTTCTCCGCACCTGTATTGAGGTAAGTACCAAAACCATCCCGGTTCAGTGTGGCTAAGGCAGCACCAAAAAACAGCTTGTCTGTTAACGCAGTCTGACCGGCAATTTTAAAGTCTTTTTGACCATAGTTACCTACAGTGCCACGTAAGCTGAGTTCATTGTCACCACTTAACGGCTTAGTGATGTATTTCACAGCGCCGCCTATGGTATTGCGGCCATATAAAGTGCCCTGCGGGCCACGCAACACTTCAATACGCTCTACGTCGTACACATCCATAGCAGCGCCTTGCGGGCGGGCCATATAGACATCATCAATATAAATACCGACACCAGGTTCAAAACCCCACAATGGATCCTGCTGGCCAATACCACGGATATAAGCCGTTAAGGTGCTGTTGGTGCCACGGGATACCTGCAAGGTGGTGTTCGGTGAATAGGCCTGCACTGCGGTTAAGTTTTCAATACCACGCTGCGCCAGAGCTTCTGCACCTATAGAGGTCACCGCTACTGGCACTTGCTGCAGGTTTTCAGCCGTCTTACGGGCTGTGACCTGAATAACTTCCAACGTCGCTTCTTCTTGTTGTTTTGTTTCGTCGCTGGCCTGTTCTGCCATGACCGGATTGATTAAAGCTGACCCTATCAGCACTGCCAATAAAGTGGGTTGGAATACAGTCTTCGTCTTGTTATTGTTATGGGCCATCTGGCTTCTCCTGCTAACTTGTCCAGTACCACTCTAGGCTGTCCTGTCGAAATGTTAAGCTGTACCTTAGTACTATACCCAGCACAAACTACAGATAAGCACATGAAAATAAAAGGATTACATTAACATCAAGCGATAAGACTGTACCTTAGTACTATGGTTTGCCACCCGGCTTTCAACCAGACTAAAGAAAAAACACAAGGTTGTTTCTATGCTGAGTTTATTTGGTCTGTTGGCGGGGTTGGTGTTACTGATAGTGCTGACCATGCGCGGGGTAAACCTGTTTATTCTGGCGCCACTGTGCGCTTTATTTGTGGCTTTATTCAATGGCATCCCATTTTGGCTGGCCGATAACCCGGCTAATTTTGTCCAGGGTTATATGTCAGGTTTTGCCGGTTTTGTTTCCAGCTGGTTTTTAATGTTTTTACTCGGCGCTTTGTTTGGCAAACTGATGGAGCATACAGGCGCTGCCGACGCTGTTGCACTGGCTATCGTCAAACGTATAGGTAAACAACGCGCTGTGCTGGCTGTAGTTTTAGCTTGCGCTGTGCTGACTTACGGTGGCGTCAGCATTTTTGTCGTAGCATTTTCCGCTTACCCTATGGCGGTGAGTTTATTTAAAGACGCCAACCTGCCAAGGCGTTTTATTCCGGCTGCTTTAGGTTTAGGTTCAGTGACTTTTACTATGACCTCAGCAGGTTCGCCGGAAATACAAAACTGGATCCCTATTCAATACCTCGGCACCAGCCCTTATGCCGGCTGGGAAGTCAGCATTGTAGTGGCGATTTTTATGGCGATAGTAGGCTATTGCTGGCTGATGAAGATGATCAACACTGCCATGACCAAAGGCGAACAGTTCGAAGGTCGTGAAGCAGACCCAGTAGTAGGCGACAAAGCCTTACCTCATCCACTAATGGGTGTTTTGCCTTTGCTGGTGGTGCTGTTATTGTCGTATTTACTGCATGACTCTATGCAACAAGCGGCGTTGATAGTGGCGCTGACAGGGGGTGTTACTACTTTATATTTGCTTAACCGCAAGTTCTTAACTTCTTTAAGCCAAACCCTGGATCAAGGCGCCACCGGGGCCTTAATTGCCATAGGCAATACTGCAGCTGTGGTAGGTTTTGGTTCAGTCGCCAAGCTGACTCCAGCCTTTGTTGCGGTGGTCGAAACCATGACCCATTTACCTGGCTCTGAGCTGATAGGCGCTGCTGTGGCTGTTAGTGTGATAGCGGGTTTAACAGGGTCAGCCTCGGGTGGTCAGGCCATAGCGCTGCCCGAGATAGCTCCGGTGTATTTAGAACGTGGCGTCGATGCAGAGCAGTTACATCGTGTGGTCGCTATCTCATCCGGTGCTTTAGACTCGTTGCCGCATAATGGCTATGTGGTTACAACCATCCGTGCTATCTGTGGTGAAAGCCATCAGAACGCCTACTGGCCTGTGGCTGCGGTGACAGTGGTAGTGCCGACTTTAGGCGTGATCTTGGCTATTTTGCTGTTTCAATGGCTTTAGGTAGAAGGATGTTATGAAAAAGATATGGCTTAGTTTTATGCTGCTGTTCAGCAGCCTGGTGCAGGCGGCAGAACTGCCTTTAGTGCAAAAGCAGCAACTGGAACTGGCGCACTTTACCACTCAAAGTGGTGTGGTGTTAAAGCAGGTAAAAGTCGGCTGGGAAGCTTATGGCAAACTCAATGCTGATAAATCCAATGTCATCTTAATCACCCATTATTTTTCCGGCACTTCGCATGCGGCAGGCAAATACCGCACTACAGATGCAACACCGGGTTACTGGGACAGCATTATTGGCCCGGGTAAAGCCATAGACACTAACCAATTTTATGTGCTGAGCGTTGACAGCTTAGCCAATTTAAATGCCTTTTCGCCTGATGTGATCACCACTGGCCCTGCCAGTGTCAATCCGGATACAGGCAAACCCTATGGTTTAACTTTTCCTGTAGTGACTATCCGCGATTTTGTTGAAGTACAAAAAGCCCTGCTGGATAAACTCGGCATCAAAAAACTTTATGCCGTGATAGGCCCTTCAATGGGTTCCTTTCAGGCCATTGAGTGGGCTGTGAGTTATCCGGAAAAAGTCGAGCGCTTAATGCCGGTGATAGGCACAGCTTATATCGACAGTTTCAGTGCAGTGCGCTTAGAACGTTGGGCTCAGCCAATCAAACAAGACCCGGCCTGGAATAAAGGCGCTTATCCGCTCACTCAGCAACCTGCAGGCTTAACCCGGGCTTTGGCTTATGTCATACAGGATGCATTGCACCCGGATTTATTTAATCAAAGCTATCCAGCGCCTGCTTTGGATAAGGCCATTCACCAGGATATTCAGGCCGAATTACCAGCCTGGAACCAGCTGCTCAGCGCTGCAAAACAGCGTTCTGTCCAAATGGATGCCAATTCGCTGCTCTATCTGGTGCGCGCCTCACAGTTATGGCGCGCTGGTATGGGGGACAACTGGCAACAACAGCTCAAAAACGTGAAAGCCAAGACGTTGTGGTTACCTGCCACAGGAGATTTATTACTAACACCCGCTATGGCAAAACAGAGTAAAGCGCAGATGCCACAGGCAACCTATGAAGAGATTTCGGGTCAGGCGGGGCATTTAGACGGGCTTTTGAATATTCAAAGCAAAGCAGAACAAATCCGGCAGTTTTTAGCCCAGTAAATTCTTCCATCTCTGGTTCTATCCACCCTTTAGAGGTTGCCTTCCTCTGGTTCAGCTAAAGCTTGTGCTTTAGCTGTTTTTTTATGCAGCGCTGCTGCCATAAATACATTGAGGTTCTTTCAATTCTGGTGGGTTAAACAACTTATCCAATGGACTGACAGTACCTGCGTAGTGCTGACCAATCACATGAGTATAAATTTGAGTGGTTGCCACATCGTTATGACCCAGCAATTCCTGTACGGTACGAATGTCATAACCCGATTGCAACAAATGGGTGGCAAACGAATGGCGAAAGGTATGGCAATTCACCTTTTTACGAATACCGCAGGCGACCACAGCTGGTTGCAACGCCTTTCTGACCACACTATCATGCAAATGATGCCTGCAAAGTACCCCAGTCAGTGGGTGTGCACAGAGACTGGTTGAAGGAAACAAAAACATCCAACCCGCTTGCCGATACGCCGAAGGGTACTTACGCCCCAATGCAAAAGGTAAGGACGGACCAATACCCCGCAAATTATCTTGCTGCTGCAACGCCAAAGCTCTTGTTATTTGTTGCTTGAGTGCCGTTACCAGACTACTACTCAACAAAGTTTGCCTGTCTTTTTTGCCTTTACCGTCCCTGACCGTAATAGACAAGTGCTCCAGATCAATATCTTGCACACGCAAACGTAAACACTCCGAAACTCTTAACCCGCTGCCATATAACAAAGACACGACGAGTGCAGAGATCCCTTTCAGATGGGGTAGCAGTGCAGCGACTTCACTAACAGATAATACGACAGGCAAGCTGCGCTGTTTCGTCGCATAAGTAAACCCCAGCTCACCCAACTCTATTTTCAAAAACTTGTGGTACAAAAAAACTAACGCATTTAAGGCTACTTTTTGAGTATTAACGGCAACATGGCGCTGATTCGCCAACCAGCTTAAAAAAGCTTTAACTTCATCAGCCCCCATCTGTTGTGGATGCTTTTTCTGATGGTACAAAATAAAACTTTTTATCCAATACAAGTAGGAATGCTCTGTACGAATACTGTAGCCCCTTAACCTAATGTCTTCAGATACAGCTTGTAAAAAAGCACTTTTAGCCATTTCGAAGCCCACCAACCCATGTATTTATATACAGTATTATTTGTTTTTTCCCAAAATCAAGCACGCTTTCGCTGATAGGCAGGCACAGTTATTTGTTGCTGAAGAAGGAAAAACAATCTAATTTAGTGGCTTAGGATCACTGAGCAAATAAATAACAGGCCTCCAAAAGGGAATAATGTGCCAGCACGATTTACCCTGCACGTGGATAAACCTTTTAAAAAAACACTATGTGAATCAAATAATTAAACGCAGCACGCCAACTGGTAGAACCAGGCAAATCGTGCCAGCACAATATACAAATGTTATAAACCACAAGGAGAGTTCAGTTGAATATTAATGCTACGCTGCTCGGCGAGATCATGATTGTATTCATATTGGTTGTAGGTGCATTAAGTTACTACCTCGGTCGTCGTAAAACACAAACGCCGATTTTGGCTTGTTTGCTAGGTGTTGTGCTTTCAATCATTCCACCGTTTGCACTGGTTTATCTGGTGGTTCTGGTACTTAAAAAAGATGTAGGTTCAACATCAGCGGCAGTAAGTGGGTAAAGTGGTTTATAACAAGGCCAGTCACAGCGACGCCTTTTTCGCTGCGGCTTCGCCTTCACTACAAAGCCGCGCATGCTGGCGGCGTTATACAAAAATAATTTAGAGCCTTATGCCTTTGATGAAAAAATACTTGTCTTTATTACTCCTGGTAGCAGTTTTCGTGTTATCTATTAAAGTTATGTACTTTTCAAATATAGACCCAGAAGAAATAGCAAAATTAGAAAATGCATCTATTTATTATGCTGACTGTAATATTGGTTCAAAATATGACCGCCCCAGTGTCAGGGTCAAAGAATTAAATTCTGAAATATATGTATTGAAATCTTTTGTCAGGAATACTCAATGTCATCTTGACAAAGGTCATAAGGCTTTGAGTCATTCAAAATTTACTTTCAATTACATAATCAGAAATAAGGTTGTCAAGGCTATTGCCGTTTGGAGGGATGGAGAGGTTGTCTATTCAGAAAATGAATACATTGGTGAAGCAACCTCAGGTGGTGTTTTTATGTTTATTATGAGTTTTATCGGTTTTTTATATTGGTGCTTCAAATATAAAATTGTATAACAAATCGTTGCAGCACAGTGCGCTTCGCGCACTCGACAGTTTGTAAGCCGGCCTTTTGTGGTTTTGCTACGCAAAAGTAATCCACAAAAAACCAACTTACAAACTGCGGCTGAACTCGGCGTTAGGCATTTAAAAGGACGTTAAGTGAACTGGGCACGAATTGCGAAATACACCTTAATTTACTTTGTCTGTTCCACTGCCTCAGGCGTGCCATTGGGGTATGTTATAGGCCGTTATGATTCAGCTGGTGAAATGATTCCGAGCTCAATTTACTGGAGCTTTATTTTCCTTTCTATGGTTGTTGAAGCAACGATCATTTATTTTCTAGTTAAGAACCAGAAAAAATTTGCTTTTATACATGCACTTATAGTTGTTTTGCTCAGCTCTTTAATTGCGTCATGTATTCTGTATTTGTTGGCTGGCGATGCTCTTTTGGGCGGCTGGCAAATTGATTATGTAAGCATGTTTATTGCTCTTTTGTTTGGTTTTGCCTTAGGCAAGCACGCAACGAAAAATTCAGGTGTTGTAAATGCCTAACAAACGCCATCAAAACGCCGCTTTGCGGCTCGACTCGCAACAAGTTGCTCGCGTTTTTGGCGGGCGTTAAGTGTCAATATGAATTCGTACTCTGAATTACTCGACTACATAGTATCTCTAGATTCTAAATATCAAGAGGTATGGGATAGTGAAGATAATTACCATCGAAATGACGATGGTGATTCGACAATGTGTGGGGTGTTGGCAGCGTTCGCGCAATATCTACAAAATCATCAAAACATAATGTCACTTCCTTACTTGGAATCATTATTTCAATTTATTGAAATTGAATCAGACTCTCAAACTGACCTTGGTGGCTCGATCCGGGTTTGCTTTCTAGAAAATTTAAGTCATACCGAGGCAGGTAAACAGCTAGAAAAGTATATGGGTAGCCGTACCTTTCATTACTACAACGGAGGCTCGTTCCCATGGAACACTTAACAAGCAAAGGCAGCATCGCCCTTCGGGCTGCACGCGCTATCGCGCGCCGCTGCTTTGGGCGTTAGGCAAAAACAGATGTCTCGTGCACCGCTCATAGAAATAGACCTTCAGGCTATCGCAAGCCCGGAAGAGCTGCACTCCTTACTGATGAGATCGCTAAGCTTTCCGGGGTGGTATGGAGAAAACTGGGATGCTTTCTGGGACGTCATAACCGGCCTAGTTGAAATGCCACTCGCTATTAAATTTATAGGGTGGCATGACTTCTCTCAACGTTTACCTAGAGAAGCAAACTTACTGAAAGAGTGTCTTGCTCAAATGCAAGATGAATATCCACAGGAGGCAAGCGAGGTGGTTTATGCCTAACAATGCGCTCAACGCTGCGCTTTTGGCCGCCCGTTAGCTTAATCGTTAGCTATATGATGACTCAAGCTCGGAGGCAAATTCAGAATGAAAAGGGATAGCAAAGTATTTTTAGCTGTGGCTGTTATTCTTAGTTTTATCAACGTTGTTAATTTTATTTTTTACGGTCAGAAATTTGGGGATCTAGCATTAGCTGTAGGATTTTCATGCTTGGCAGTTGGGACTTATAAAGATAGCCATTATGCAGCGTTCATTGGTGCGATCATTGTTGTTTGTGGATTCATCTCCAAGTGGTTTCTTACTTAGGATTTATTTTGAATTTTTACTTGTAATGCACAGGTATTGCCGTACAGCAACAAGCAAATGCCTGCACAACGCAGCAGCCAAAAACGCTTAAACCACAACAAGTTGCCAGCGTTTGAGCGAAATTTAACTCTAAAAAGTACAGACATGCCGATACTGGAAGATGATGTGAAAAGAACCATGGAAGCCTGGCTAAAAGCTCACGGCTATTCAGAGGTAATGATGCGACTCGGAACAAGGCAAGGTTATGACGTTGAGGCTAAAGATCCGACCTCAGGCAAACTATTAGCCATAGAGTGCAAGGGCGAAGCCAGTACGGGAGATCAATGGAGTCGCTCCTGGACAAACGTGGCTTATGCCATGCTCACTGCACTCAACGAAACTGAAAATCCACAAAAAACCAATGAAGTTGGTTTAGCTTTGCCAGATACTGAAGACTACAGAAACAGAATGCTGCTTTTGCAGGATTTCTGCAAAAAGCAAAAGATTTCTGTGTTTTGGGTCGCAGCAAATGGTCAGGTTGCCAGATGGTAACCATCTTTCTTGCCAATCAAAGACCGTCACACGCGCTGACGCTCAGCATTTTCCAAAGAGTAAAGCCTTGTGCTTTATGGTGAGCGATGAACATACAAATAGAAATCGGCAATACCGCGGATATTGTAGCCATAAGCGAGCAGATCCCTAAGTTCAGACGAACTACCACTTTGGAGCGCTTGCAGGCCAGACTTGATGAGGTAATTTCTTTCATCTTAATAGCAAAATGTGAAAGGCGCCCCTTAGCCTATTTAGCGAAACAGTGAAGTGGCGCATGAACTTCGCACTTTATCCAACGGCCTGAACAATACCGTTGCAGGTTTTACCTTGTAAATTCGATGAGGCTGAACTCAGATTGTTAACCTTCAACAACCTGAGCTCAGCCCAGTTTTATGCTCGTGGAAATAATACTAAGTGATCCAGCTCCAGCTTAATACCAATGCGGCTATATAGCTGATGGTCGTGGTGGCTTGGTGCTAAACAATACACCTGCTCTGCCCCTTCCAATTCCAGACTGTACAAAATATGTGAGCCCCGAAAGGATTTACCCACCACTTTGGCAGTAAAGCCGCTTTGATCGTCGTGCACTATATCGTCCGGCCGCACCAGTAAATCCACTGCGACACCAGTAGCAAAATTCGATTGAGTCTGAGCAAACACGCCCAAGGCTGTGTACACCTTCTCATCCGCCAACACTTCGCCTTTGAGTAAAGCGCCATGCCCAACAAAATCAGCAACAAAACGGTTGGCGGGCTGGTGATACAACTGGTAAGCACTGCCCCACTGCTGCAGCTTGCCATGTTGCATTACACCTATCTGATCGGCCATGGCAAAAGCTTCAAACTGATCATGAGTCACCATCAAAGCGCTGATGCCACGTTGTTTGATAATAGCGCGGATATCCTGTGCCAAAGCCTCACGTAAATCAGCATCTAAACCAGAAAAAGGCTCGTCTAATAACAAAACCTCTGGCTCTGGTGCTAAAGCCCTGGCTAAAGCCACCCGCTGTTGCTGGCCGCCAGAGAGTTGATGCACATAACGCTCGCCTAAGGTTGGCAAGCCGACTAAAGCTAACAGCTCCGCTACTATCTGTTGCTGCTGAGCTTTTGGTTTTTTCTTTAAGCCAAAGGCAATATTTTGCGCTACGGTCAGATGCGGAAAGAGCGCAAAATCCTGAAACACCATGCCTATGCGGCGCTGCTCAGGATCTATCATTTGGTTTGGCTCTGACAGGTTCTTATCTGCCAGTATGACCGAGCCCGTTTGCACAGGTTCGAAACCCGCAATAGCTCTTAATAGGCTGGTTTTACCGCAGCCGGAGGGGCCTAATAAACAGCCGATCTGGCCTTGTTGTAAACTCAGACTCACATCTTTGACCACAGTGGCTGAACCATAAGCTATCGATACTTGTTGTAATACCAGCACTAGGTGGCTCCTCTGTTTGAACGATCCAAAGCGCGGGACAGCAGGATCACCGGAATTAAACCTATCAGTACTATGGCAAGCGCGGGCAAAGCCGCATCAGCCAGCCGCTCATCTGAAGCCAGCTCGTAACTGCGCACCGACAAGGTATTAAAGTTAAAAGGCCGCAGTAACAAAGTGGCTGGTAGCTCTTTAAGCACATCCACAAACACCAGCAATAAAGCACTCAGCACCGAAGCTCTGAGCAGCGGCAAATGCACCCGTTTTAGCACACCAACCGGACTTTCACCTAAGCTACGGGCGGCATTGTCCATGGAAGGTGTAATGTTCATCAAACCCGCCTCCACACTATGCAAAGCCACAGCCATAAAACGCACTGTATAGGCCAACACCAGCGCGACTAAAGTGCCGGATAACAACAAACCGGTACGAATACCAAACTGCCGCTCTGCCCATAGATCGATGGAGTTATCTAATGCCGCCAGCGGAATCATCACACCTATGGCAATCACAGTGCCTGGTAAGGCATAACCCATAGCTGCAACACGCACCGGCAATACCAAAGACCAATGGCCGGATAAACGCTTGGCATAAGCAAAACACAAAGCCAGACTGGCGGTGACTACAGCTGTTAAAGCAGCCAGTGAAAAGCTATTGATTAATAACTGAATAAAGTCAGCTGACCACAGTTGCTCTAACCTCTCTAAAGCCCAGCCCACTAACTGCAGCGCCGGTAAGAAAAAACCAAAAATAACAGGCAATAAACACAGCAGCAGTAAACTAAAACCGGTGAAACCCTGCACTGGCTGACGGGACTGCTCTTGCTGCTTTTGGCCTTGCTGATAAAACTTCAGTTTGCGCCTGGACCATTGTTCCAGATACAGCAATAGCAACACAAAACTGCACAACAGTGCTGATAATTGCGCTGCCCCCAATTGATTACCCATACCAAACCAGGTGCGGAAAATACCAGTGGTAAAGGTAGTAACACCAAAATACTGCACTGTACCGTAGTCAGCCAGAGCCTCCATCATCGCCAGCGCCGCCCCGGTTAAAATGGCAGGGCGAGCCACTGGCAAAGCCACCTTCCAGAAATGCTGTCGGGGTGTGAGACCTAAAGTGCGGCTGGCTTCGAGTAAGGAACCGGATTGCTGACGAAAGGCCGTTCGCGCCAACATATAGACATAAGGATAAAGCACCAAAGACAACATCAGAATAGCGCCGGGTAAAGAGCGGATTTCAGGGAAATAATAATCGCCGTAAGACCAGTGAAACCAAAGCCGTAACTGACTTTGTACTGGTCCGGCAAAATCCAGTAAACCTGTGTAACTGTAGGCCATGATATAAGCCGGGATCGCCATCGGCAGCAGCAATAACCACTGCACCAGAGTACGGCCAACAAACTGATAACGCGCCACTGTCCAGGCGGTAAAAGTCCCAATGCCAGCACTTAACAAACCCACACCCAAGGCCAATACCAAAGAGTTTATAACGTAATCAGCCAATACAGTATCGAGCAAATGTGTCCAAAGTTGTGGTTGAGGCGTCACTAAAGAGCCAAGGATAACCAGCACAGGCACTGCCAATAGCAAGGCGATAATAGTGACAGTCCGGCTAAAGAGTGGGCTGGTCAAACGGGATATATCCTTTTAAAACACTGCATCATTAAAAACATAGCGGCGACCAGAAAGGTCGCCCGCTTATCTGTAGCAACAAAATTACGCAGCGGAATTACTTCCAGCCTGCTTTGTCCATCACCTGAATGGCTTTAGCGTTTAATTCGCCTAAGGTCGATAATTGTATCTGCTCGGCTTTAAATTGCCCAAAAGATTCAAGACGTTGACTCCACTTCACATCAGCCACAACCGGATATTCGTGGTTTGTCACAGCGTACCAGCTTTGACTTTGGGGTTTCACCATATATTCCAGCAACTTTATCGCTTCAGTTTTGTTTGGTGCATATTTCGCCACACCAGCACCAGAGATGTTGATGTGAGCTCCACGGTCCTGCTGATTTGGCCAGAACACTTTCACAGCTTCAGCCGCGGCTTTGTCGCCCGCATCATCAAACATGCCACCTAAGTAATAGGTATTGGCAATAGCGATATCACAAACCCCAGCAGCGGCTGCTTTGATTTGATCGCGGTCGCCACCTTTAGGTGGTTGGGCAAAGTTTTTGACAAAACCATTGGCCCAGGCCTGAGTTTTTTCTTCACCTATCTGGGTGATCAACGCGGCTACCATCGACTGGTTATAAATATTGTCAGATGAGCGCACGCAGATTTTGCCTTTCCATTTTGGATCCGCCAAATCTTCAATAGTACTTAACTGCTCTGGTTTAACTTTACCTGGCACATACATAATAGGACGGGCCCGTTTAGTTAAACCAAACCATTGCTGTTTAGGATCGCGTAAGTGAGCAGGAATAGCATCGGTCAGCACTTTTGAATCAACAGGTTGTAATAACCCTTGTACTTCAGCCCGATATAAACGCCCTACATCCGTGCTGATCAGCAAATCCGCCGGGCTGTTGCGGCCTTCACTTTGCATACGGCTTATGAGTTCATCTGGCTTACCAGTGATCAGGTTCACTTTAATACCAGTGTCTTTGCTGAATTGATCCAGCATAGGTTTGATCAATTCTTCCTGACGACCAGAATACACATTCACTTCTGCAGCCTGAGCCATAGTGGCCGCAGTTAAGGCTGCTGCGATTAAAGATTTTTGCCAAAATTTCATCGGATACTCCGTAGGGGTTCACTGAAAGTTGCCGCAGTATATACCCGGCGTACTTGAAACTGCAGCTTTGTTGACTGTGCCATCTCGCCCCAGTCACATAGCTTGCCTATGCTCCTGGGGTCTCACTGGCTTGTCGCCTCGCTACAACTTCAATGACTTGGGTATTACCACAAACAAGAACTGTTCTCAAATAACAAAACTGCTTTTGCTGCAAATTACATTATTAAAGAGTTAAACCACAGCTGCGGCATTCATCGTGATTCGGCTGTTATACGAGTCGACGCATCAAGCAGACCATGCTGAGCTCCGTACCGCAAACTCAAAACCAGCGCATATAAATCCTGAGCTTGCTGATTTGGAATGGCAGCCAGAGTGATGCTGCCATTGGCCGTCTCGAACTTAAGCTGCACCAGTTGATGCTGACGTAAAAACAACGATTGTACCAACTGCACTTTTTGTACTTGCCGCAAAGGTAATATCTGCCAGCACTGACTGATACCACCACGCCACAGGTACAGCACCTGATCCTGCAGATAAAATCCATGCCAACGCCGGTAGGCCCACCAGTCTGCCAGTAGCCATAAAGCCGTCACACCACCCAAAATAACACCTGTGCTTAAAGCGATCAGTTGGTTTGTTACTAACAAGGCAATCACCAGACTCAATAACAGAATGATGCTCCCTCCAAGCCACAGCAAACGCCGGAAATAGGCCGGAGTAAAACGCTGCCAGGCTAGTTTTTGCATATCAGACAAGGCTAACAGCTGCTGCGCTACTAGTTGTTGATTGACCTCGTCAAGACGCTGTCCCAGCAGCACAAATTTACTGCTTTGCTCCTGAGAGTTAGTAAAACCATGAAAAATAACAGAGAAGTGCCCAAAAATCCGTGCCAGCCAGGGCTGATTCAGCCTAAGCAGCTGTACTCGCTTCTGCAGGATCCGTTGAGATTTTTTCAGCAACGAGCCCTGGATCAGCTGCAGTTGTTTGTCATCACGCACAAAATACTGCGGATAAAGCCAAATCCAGCTCATCAGCACTAAGACTAAACACACCAACAGCACCAGACCAAAACTGACAGCTATTTGCATAGTGAAACTTTGTTCCAGACCTGCCTGTTGCAGTATTTCACCACCTTGCGCCAACAGCTGCTCGCCCAATTTGCCATCAAGCTGCGACAAAACAGCACCACAGACAGCCATCAAAGGTAACCACAAATGTTTATTGTATAAGGTCGCCAACCAGATACGAAAAAATGGCGTTGAAGGACTATCCCACGAGGCCCGCGCATCACCTTGCAACAGACTAAGCTGCTGCGCCGTCAGGCCGGTCAGATAAAACTCCTGCTGCTGACTACCAGCACTGTCCAGACTAACCGTAAACAACTGCAGCGGCCGAAAATAAAATGGCTGTTGCACCTGCAGCTCCTGCACCCGGGATTTTGCCAGTAGCAGATGTTCTTTTTGTAGTACGCCCCGGCTTAACTCAATGCCCTGAGCAGAAACACGAAACAAAGTGCTGCGCCAGTTCAACACAGCACTGCCGATGATCAATAACGCCAAAGCGACAAGACCATAAGGAGCATAATGCTGAAAACGATCGCTAAAAGATAAATAGGCACCACCGAGGATCACACCGGCCCATTGCACCACAGCTTTGACCAGCAAGGGCAGCAGAGCCCAGATAGAACTGCGCTGCCACTGTTCAGAAGCGGATCTCTGTTCTGGCATCTCAGTCTTGAGCATCACTATCTCCGCCCGGGATCAACTGACTAAGCTGTTCACTTAACGCCTGCGCTACGCCATGATGGATATCAGCCAACGTGGCTTCAGCATTCAAACCACCAGCTGTAAAGACTTTTAAGGTCGCCAGTCCAAAGCGTTTTTGTAGTGGTCCCTGACTGATAGTGACATGCTGCACCCGATGCAAAGGGATCAACACAGCTTTGTGCCAGAGCACACCAGATTGCAGTAAAAAATCTTCAGTACGAAGTAAAAATCTGCTGTGGCGGATCGCCAGTGGTAACCAAAACCAACTGGCAACAAATATCAATCCGCTGACACTCCCAAGGACAGGCAGCAGCCAGGGTAAATCCCACCACCACTGTGCCACCATCACTGCGCATAACACTACTGCTAAAGTCAGAGCCCAGCTGCAGCGCCTTTTAGTTAAAGCAGCAGCTGGTAACAATAACCACTGCTCAGGTAATGGACCCGATAAACACTGATCATCTAAAAATCCAATGTTAAGTAGCTGATTGGTCATGGCTAAGCATCCTTGTTTCTATTGGCTCTAGCATATCGCAAAGCTAAGTTTCTCCATAGATTTCAATTTACATATGAAAAAACAGATATACACTACTGCATATGGTTTTCCATATATAGTTTTGATGATGCAACTTAACCCTATCACCTTTTTTAAAGCCCTGGCAGATGAAACAAGGTTACGTTCTTTGTTACTGATCCAGCAGGAACAAGAGCTTTGTGTTTGTGAGCTGGTGGCTGCACTTGCCGACAGTCAGCCGAAAATTTCCCGTCATTTAGCCCAGTTGCGCCGCGATGGCATTTTGCTCGACCGCAAACAAGGTTTATGGGTGTATTACCGCTTAAATCCTGAATTACCGCAGTGGGCTCTATTCTGTTTGCAACAAACGCTGGAGGCAAACTCTGACTGGCTGGCATTAAACCAACAGCAGTTATGTCATATGGGTTACAGACCTGAACGACAAAAAAGCTGCTGTTAATTTCACGGACCAGCATCAAAAAGGAGACCCACAATGGGATTATTTGAACGTTATTTATCGGTCTGGGTTGCATTAGCCATGCTGCTGGGTGTTGTTGCAGGCAACCTGACACCTGGCCTGTTTCAACTGGTGGCATCATTTGAATATGCTCAGGTGAATCTGGTGATCGCCGCTTTTATCTGGGTGATGATTTATCCAATGATGGTGCAGATTGACTTTAGCGCCATCAAAGATGTGACGAAAAAACCCAAAGGCATTGTACTGACGCTAGTGGTGAACTGGCTGATCAAACCTTTTACTATGGCGCTGTTCGGCTGGTTGTTTTTCCGGGTGCTGTTTGCCGATTGGGTCGACCCACAAACTGCCACTGAATACATAGCAGGTATGATTTTACTCGGCGTAGCACCTTGCACCGCTATGGTGTTTGTCTGGAGTCAGTTAACTAAAGGCGATGCCAATTACACTCTGGTGCAGGTGTCTGTGAACGACATTATTATGATTTTCGCCTTTGCGCCTATCAGTGCTTTGCTATTGGGCGTGTCAGATATCACTGTGCCTTGGTCGACGCTGATTTTATCCGTGCTGCTTTATGTACTGCTACCGCTAGTGGCTGGTGTCTGGACCAGAAAATCTTTCTCAGGCAAAAGTCCTGAAAAACTAACGACTTTACTGGCACGAATAAAACCCTGGTCCATCTTTGGCTTACTGGCCACTGTAGTGCTGTTATTTGGTTTTCAGGCACAAACCATTTTGAATCAACCGCTCGCCATAGTGCTGATAGCCATTCCGTTACTGCTGCAAACCTACGGCATCTTCGCTTTGACTTACTTTGCCGGCTGCAAACTGCAGTTGCCGCATAACATAGCAGCTCCTGCCGGTATGGTCGGTGCCAGTAACTTTTTTGAACTGGCCGTTGCTGTGGCTATTTCACTTTTTGGCCTGAATTCAGGCGCAGCCCTTGCCACAGTGGTTGGTGTGCTGGTTGAAGTGCCTGTGATGTTGTCCTTGGTATGGTTTGCTAACCGCACCCGCCATTGGTTTTTGCGCGATGAATAAAAGCTCTTGCATAGTTGATAAGGAAAAATTGATGTCACACCCATTTGACGAATTAGTACTGGAAGGCTCAGCAGCACTTCTGTTCACCCCTTGTCCTGGCACTAAAACTGAAACATTAAAAGACGCTTTGCTGACGTTAAAGCAAGCAGGTGCCTCGGCCATTTTGACTTTAATGCCTCGCGAGGAAATGGAACTCAACCAGGTTACTGACTTGCCAGCCTTGTGCGAAGAGCTTGGATTAGCCTGGTTTCATTGCCCTATTGAAGACGACCATGCCCCAAGTGCTGACTTTGCCACAGCCTGGCAGCAGCAAGGCCCGCAAATTCATCAGCTGTTAAAAGAGGGCAAAAAAGTCGCCATTCACTGCAAAGGGGGCTCAGGCCGCACTGGTTTAGTAGCAGCACAAATTCTGCTTGAACGTGGCATCGATAAAGAACGGGTGAAACAACGTATTCAGGCTTTGCGGCCTAATGCACTGACTTTAGCTCCACATCAGGCTTATTTTCAAAGCCTGTCATAACTGATTAGCAAAGAGATACTGTGATGAAAAAAATTAAAGTGGGTATCAACGGCTTTGGCCGTATAGGTCGTTTGGCGTTACGCGCCTCTTTTAACTGGCCTGAATTTGAATTTGTGCAGATCAACGACCCTGCCGGTGACGCTGCAACCTTTGCTCATTTACTCAATTTCGACTCAGTGCACGGTCGCTGGAATCATCAGGCTGAAGCGCAGGGCAATTCCGTCATCATTCAGGGCCATTCTATTGCTGTGACGCACAATAAAGCCATTAACGACACTGACTGGTCAGGCTGCGATCTGGTGATTGAATGCTCTGGCAAAATGAAAAGCCCAGCACAGCTACAGGCTTATTTAGATCAAGGCGTAAAACGTGTGGTGGTCAGCGCGCCTGTGAAAGAAGCTGGCGTATTAAACGTAGTGATGGGTGTCAATCACCAGTTATTTGATGCGGCAACACACCAGATAGTCACAGCAGCCAGCTGCACTACCAATTGTCTGGCGCCAGTGGTCAAAGTCATTCATGAAAAACTCGGCATTAAACATGGTTCTATCACCACTATCCACGATTTAACCAATACCCAGTCTATTCTGGATACACCGCACAAGGACTTACGCCGTGCCCGCGCTTGTGGCAGCAGCTTAATTCCAACCACCACGGGTTCGGCTACTGCTATTACTGAAATATTTCCTGAACTCAAAGGCCGTTTAAATGGCCATGCCGTAAGAGTACCACTGGCCAATGCATCCTTAACCGACTGCGTATTTGAAGTAGAACGCGCCACCACAGCCGAAGAAGTCAACGCCTTATTAAAAGCGGCATCAGAGCAGGAACTCAAAGACATTCTGGGTTACGAAGAGCGGCCGCTGGTATCGGTCGATTATAAAACCGACCCACGATCCAGCATTATTGACGCCCTGTCGACTATGGTGGTCAATGGCACTCAGGTGAAAATTTACGCTTGGTACGATAACGAATGGGGTTACGCCAATCGTACAGTGGAGTTGGCGAAGTTAGTTGGCTTAGCAGATCAGGCTTAATACCCGCGGTATCAACAAAACAGGAAGAGTTAAATGACAGCAGCATTGAAGCAATATTTAGTTGTGACTGCCAACTACTGGGCTTTTACCCTAACCGACGGCGCTTTGCGCATGTTGGTGCTGCTGCATTTTTATAAACTCGGCTATAGCCCTTTGGAAATCGCTTCTTTGTTTGTGTTTTACGAGCTGTTTGGCGTGCTGACCAACCTGTTTGGTGGCTGGCTGGGCGCTCGTATAGGTTTGAATAAAACCATGAATATAGGGCTGTTTTTACAAATAGCGGCACTTGCGATGTTATTGGTTCCGGCACAGTGGCTTATCGTGCCTTGGGTGATGGCGGCTCAGGCCTTGTCTGGCATTGCCAAAGACTTAAATAAAATGAGCGCCAAAAGCTCCATTAAATTACTTGTGCCAGAGGAGAATCAAAGCAAGCTATATCAATGGGTTGCAGTGCTTACTGGCTCAAAAAATGCGCTGAAAGGTTTTGGCTTTTTTATAGGTGGTTTTTTACTGACACAAGTCGGTTTTCAGGGCGCAGTGGCGGTTATGGCCAGCGCTTTAGCGCTAGTGTGGTTATTAAGTTTGGTGTTGCTGAAAAAAGACTTTGGCAAAAGCAGTTACAAAGCCAAGTTTAAAGACATGGTGTCGAAAAGCAGCCCTATTAATTTGTTATCGGCGGCGCGTTTATTTTTATTTGGTGCGCGCGATTTATGGTTTGTCATCGCCCTGCCGCTGTTTTTAGCCCAGCAACTGGCCTGGAGCCAGCAAGCTATAGGTACTTTTCTGGCCTTATGGATTATTGGCTATGGTCTGGTGCAAAGTGTAGCTCCATTCATTACTGGTAAAAAAGCAGGCAAAGTACCAGGCCGTTGGGCTGCAGTCGGCTGGGCTTTTGCCCTTTGTCTTATTCCTGCTGTACTGGCCAAACTTTTACCTCTGCCCTTCCCGACAGAAACCTTGTTAGTCTCTGTGTTGCTGCTGTTCGGCGCTGTGTTTGCGGTCAATTCATCCTTGCACAGCTATTTGATTGTCAGCTACGCCAAAACTGATGGTGTATCGCTGGACGTCGGCTTTTATTACATGGCCAACGCTATGGGCCGCCTTATTGGCACGCTGCTATCCGGTTATTTGTATCAAACCCAAGGCCTGGAAATCTGCCTGTATTGGTCCAGCGCTTTTATTCTGGCGACAGTGGTTTTGTCCTGTTTTTTGCCCAAACCGAAAACCGAATAGAAAAACAAAGATCTCATTTAGCCAAAGCTGGCCCTTACATCAGCTATGGTGATAAAGAGTTTGTGTTCATTATCTTCAAAACAGCGAAAGCCGTATTTTTGATAAAACCCTTTTGCGCCGTCTTTTGCATCCACGATAACCACAGGAAAACCTACTGCATCACTGGCTTGCAGTAGTTTTTTAAGAGCATCGACAAGCAGCCATTCACCTATTTTCTGACCTTTGTATCGCTCATCCACTGCTAGTCGTGCGATCAGCCCACCTGATGTTGAAGACTGATGTTTTTTCTGCAGCGATGCCGGAAGGTTTTGCATATCGATCGGAGTCATGGTCAGAGTATAAAAACCAACAATGTGTTGAGGATTAGCTTTATCTTCAAGCACAAAAGTACGGGTATTGTCTTTTTTATTTTGCTGACTGGCCATGACTTTTAAGTAGTTATTTAACGCATCAATACCGCAGTTAAATCGATTTCTATCGTGCTTCGATTTATCCAGCAATACAGTTTGCATTATTGAACTTTGCCTTCAGAACGTGCAAAAGCTGCAGCCAGTTGAGGATGTACAGTCGCCGGGTTATCAAGAGCTTCCATTAATAACATAGCGTCACGCTGAGAGAGCTTCAGCGCTTGCTCACGCTCAATGATCTGTTTAGCTTTCTCAACCGCCGCGCTGAGTACAAAGGAGTTGATACTCGAAACCCCAGTTATAGCTGCAGCCTTAGACAGTAAGTTTTGCGTTTCAACATCAACCCGGGCCGTAATTCGAGGTAGTGTAGTCGTCATAATTTATTTCCTCCGTGCCAAAATGGCACCTTGGCAAATTATCGGTTTCTATTGAGCAAAGATCAAGTCGCGTGCCAAATTGGCACAGAATATCGAGTTCCTAGTATCAAACTCAGAATTTAAAAGATTGCTGTGATTCTAACTAAATGCGATGTGACGTTTAAAGCTCGGGTTAGAAGTTACCAACGGATCAAAGGGTCATGTTAAGGTAAAGCAGCTTATTGATCAGTCTGGAGAAAACCGTGTTTAAGTCCGCCAAACTACTGTCCTTTTTTGCCCTCTTGCTGTTGTGGCTATCCCCTGCCGCCTTAGCCGCTACAGCGACAGAGCAGCTGCAACAGGTCATAGATGACCATTGGCAATACAGCCTGCAAGAGGACCCTATTACCGCAGGGCGGATGGGCTTAGCTGGTTACAATAACAAACTGCCTGGTGTAACAGCCAAAGACAGAGAGCGTCGCCTGAAGGCTGAACAAAAATTGCTGCAGCGCCTGCAAGCAATAGACACAACTCAACTGACAGACGCGGACAGGGTAAACCACCAACTGCTGGGCTGGGTGCTACGCAACTCCATTCAGTCCAATACGCTGTTCCTCGACCGTATTCCGGCTAATACTTTCTACAGTTTCTGGAGCGCAGCTTTGGATGCCAGTAGCGGCCTGGCTATGCCCACAGTTACGGATTATCAGGATTATATTGCCCGTATCCATGACTTTGGCCGCTACTTTGATGAAAACATCGCCAATATGCGCACCGGTATCAAAGACGGCTTCGTGTTGCCGAAAATTGTGGTGCAGGGCATAGCCCCTACAGTGCGCTCTCAGGTTTATAAAGACCCGACTCAAAGCAGTCTGTATGAGCCTTTTAAAAAATTCCCGGCCTCATTTTCGCAAGCAGAACAACAGCAATTACAACAAGCCGCTCAACAAGCTATTGCACAAACAGCTTTACCTGCTTTTGCCCGTTTAGCTGACTTTCTGGAAGGCGATTATATGAAAGCCGCCACGGCAAGTCTGGCAGCAGAGCAACTGCCGCAAGGCAAAGCTTATTATCGCCATGCTATCAATACCTATGTGACGCAGGATATGGATCCGGCCGAGATCCATAGCATTGGCCTTGCCGAAGTAAAACGGATCCGCGCTGAAATGGACGCACTGATTAAACAAAGCGGCTTTAAGGGCAGTTTCAGCGACTTCACGAAATTTTTGCGTACAGATCCGCAGTTTTACGCCAAAACCCCAACAGAACTGTTAAAAGAAGCCTCTTACATCGCCAAACGTATTGATTACCGGCTGCCGGAGTTTTTCGGCAAACTCCCCCGCCTGCCCTACGGCATAGTGCCTGTGCCAGATGAAATAGCCCCGAACTACACCACAGCCTCTTACAACCCTGCCGCCATAGGTGGCATCCGCGGTGGTGCTTATTGGCTGAATACCCATGCTCTGGACCAACGCCCACTCTATGAGCTGGTGGCATTATCATTACACGAAGCTGTGCCGGGCCATCATTTACAAAATGCCCTGTCGCAAGAGCTGGAAAACGTGCCGCAGTTTCGCCGTAATCTGTATTTAAGTGCTTATGGCGAGGGCTGGGGTTTGTATGCTGAACGTCTTGGTGTGGAAATGGGTGTGTATGACAATGCCTATCAGCAATTTGGCCGCTTAAGTTACGAGATGTGGCGTGCTTGTCGTTTGGTGATAGACACAGGTATCCACTCCCAGGGTTGGAGCCGTCAGCAGGCGCTGGATTTCCTCGCCGATAACACCTCTTTGTCACAAGCTAACGTAAGAGCCGAAGTGGACCGTTATATTTCATGGCCTGGTCAGGCGCTGTCGTACAAAATGGGCGAAATTAAAATCCGCCAGTTGCGGGCTAAAGCCGAGCAACAACTGGGCGACAAATTTGACCTGCGCGCTTTTCATGATGCCCTGTTAGCCAATGGCGCTTTGCCACTGGAAATTCTGGAAGCAGAAATGGACCGTTTTATTGCTGGAGCTGCGGCTAAGTAGTTTCTAAAGCGAGTCCCTTCAGCCAGATCCTGAAGGGACTCTCAGACCCAAGGTTCCGTCTTTGCTGCAACATCTGCTGAATCATCGAGCTAATCGCTGACGACATTTTAAGACTGGTGCCACATGTGGTGATGTCATTGCTCAGTCGCAATAACTCATCTAACTTAAAAGCTAACGATGTCTTTGTGGAATATCAGCATGTTGAACTTACTGCGAAATCTACTGGCTATTCTGTTGGGCGTCCTGCTTGGAGCGACAGTTAATATGGCACTGATCCACATCAGTCCTGCGCTTATTCCTCCGCCTGCGGGCGTCGACGTAACAAACACCGAAAGCCTGAGTTTGGGCATCGACTTATTTGAACCCAAACATTTTGTGATGCCCTTTCTGGCACATGCGCTTGGTACTTTGGCTGGAGCTCTAGTCGCTTACCTGATAGCGGCTAAGCATAAACATCGTTTTGCTTATCTGATTGGCGTGTTTTTCCTTTGCGGCGGCGTAGCGGCAAGTTTTATGATCCCGGCTCCAGGCTGGTTTATTGCTTTGGATTTGATAGTGGCTTATCTGCCTATGGCATGGCTGGGCATTTTACTTGCACGCCGGATACAGTCAGACAAAGCGGCCTGGTGATGTCATAAAAGGAGCAGCAACAAAAGCACAGCGAATCTGTTGTCGTAAAGCTGTCGTGGTATTGCCGTAACCTGTAGCCGTTATTTGAGTTATCTTTGCGTCTATTGAAAAACTCAGGGTATTTAAGCCATGAAAATTAATGCGCAGCTGGTTAAACAATTAAGGGCTGAAAAGCAATGGTCACAGGAACAGCTGGCTGCCGCCTGTGGCCTGAACCTGCGCACTATTCGCGGCTGGAAAATACAAGCAATGCATCCATTGAATCAGTACGGGCATTGGCGGCGGTATTTGCAGTAGATGCCAGCAGCCTGCTTTTGGATCATCAGGCTTCGGATGTTAACGCGCCCCATCCTGTGAGAGTGATTAAAGACTGCTTTGGGCAATTTGCTGATTTCTCCGGCACAGCCAGCAGGTATCAATACTGGTGGTTTGTAGTTTTTGTACTGCTGCTCAGTGCATTGGCTGAAATTATCAGCCCTGTATTAAGACAGTTTGTCACTGTACTTATTTTGCTGCCATTTTTGGCTGTAGGCACACGTAGATTAAATGACGCCGGGCAAAGTGTTTGGTGGCAACTGATGTATCTGGTGCCTTTTGGTGTGGTGGTGGTCTGGTATTTCATGGCTCAACCTGCCAAATTACCAGAGCAAAACAAGGGCAGTATTTGAAATTAAGGAAAAGCACCCATGAATCAAGATGGAAAATTAAACTACGTCGAATTCCCAGCCAAAGATTTAACTGCCACCAAAGCATTTTTCAGTGCGGCTTTTGACTGGAGTTTTGTCGACTATGGCCCGGATTATGTCGCCTTTTCCAATCAGGGTTTAGACGGTGGTTTTTTCCGCTCTGAACTAAGCTCCACCACGGCCACAGGCGGAGCTTTATTGGTGTTTTACAGTGCTGATATCAAAGCCACTTTAGCCAAAGTACAGCAGCATGGCGGCACTGTGATTAAGCCTGTTTTTGACTTCCCTGGCGGCTGCCGTTTTCACTTTACCGAACCCAGCGGCAATGAGTTTGCGGTTTGGTCAGAGTCTAAAGACTAAGCCGGATTGAGCTTAGTCCTGAATCAGTTGAATAAACACCGGATTGCTGTAAAACCATAAAGCAGAGCAGTTTTTACAGTATCAGTAGGACCAACTGTCGTATTGTTCCTCCCAGCTTTATTGAATTTCGAATAACTCCACATCAAAAATCAGTGTTGAACCAGCCGGAATTTTACCTGCGCTACGGTTGCCATAGCCAAGATTAGACGGGATATAAAAACGGAATTTATCACCCACTTTCATTAACTGCACACCTTCGGTCCAGCCTGGAATAACACGGTTGAGTGGGAAAGAAATAGTTTCGCCGCGATCGACTGAGGAGTCAAATACTGTGCCACCGATCAGAGTACCGTGGTAATGCACCCGCACTGTGCTGCTGGCTGTTGGATAGCTTTCGCCACTGCCACTTTGTAAAACCTCATACTGTAGGCCTGAAGCTGTGGTTTTTACGCCGTCTTTTTTCGCGTTTTCAGCTAAAAATGCACTGCCTTTTTCCTGATTCAGCGCTGCGGCTTTTTGGTTGTTGGCATTGTTGTAAAAGTAAAAAGCTATACAAGCAATAACTAGGATGATTAAAGCAATTTTCATGGTGGGTCCGGTTCATTAACTAGGTAACAGCTATCTTATTGTTAATGTTGGTTTTGGTCAAAGATGAGGTGAAGTTGGATTGTTGATTATTGCACAGCCGCTCTTGAGCCCATTGCTGGCTTTGCCTACAATGACGCACGTTTTATTTATTACAGGCCAGAGCCATGACAGACACTACTCAAGACACAGCAGCACGCCCGGATTTACCGGATCGCCTTTGCACCAACCCACGCAGCCCACATTATGTTGCTGCCATTTTTGAATATGACGTGGGTATTCGCCTGAACGGCAAACAGCGTTTTGACGTGGAAGAATATTGCATCAGCGAGGGTTGGGTGAAAGTTGCAGCAGCCAAAGCACTGGACCGCCGTGGCCAGCCTTTATTGATGACGTTAAAAGGTAAAGTGGAAGCTTTTTATACTGACCACAGTTGACACTGGGGTTTGTTCAGCCCTGCAAAGCAGGCGGAACAATGACAGGGCGATCCGCAGGCCCTGTCATCCATCAATTAGTTTATTTCTGTGACAAACTGTTCGCGGCTGCGACGCACTTTTTGCAAATTCACCAGCCAGTCGCCTTCGTCAGCACGGTAGCCTAATGGTAGTAACAACACAGAGCGTAAACCCTTTTCTTTTAAGCCCAGGATTTCATCCACTTTCACCGGATCAAAACCTTCCATCGGGGTGCTGTCTACTTTCAGTTCGGCTGCCGCTATTAAAGCTGAACCTAAACCAATATAGGCCTGACGGGCTGCATGTTGAAAATTGGTTTCAGCGTCACGCTGCGGATAAGTATTGAGCAGCATAGCCCGATAGTTTTCCCAGCCTTCGTTTTTAAAACCACGAATGTCGTTAGTTAAATCAAACATCTGATTAATACGTTCAGCTGTGTAGTTGTCCCATGCCGCAAATACCAATAAGTGTGAACTGTCGGTGATCTGCCCCTGATTCCAGGCGTGAGGCTTAATTTGCTCGCGTATAGCTTTATTAGTCACCACCAGTACTTCATAAGGCTGTAAACCACTTGAAGTCGCACTTAAGCGGATAGCTTCCAGAATAAAGTCGATTTTATCCTGTGAAACCACCTGGCTCGGATCGAATTTTTTGGTGGCATAACGCCATTCTAACTTACTGATTAAATCAGACATCTGGTACTTCCTTAATGGTAAAGGGGAAACAAATCGGACCACAATTATACGCTTGCAGCAGGCTATTTTGTTAGTTGATATGGTTCTGATTTATCGCATTTTGGATGAATAACACCTGATCCAAAACCTAACAAAGCTGCAATCAGGCAAGGCATACTTCTGCTTACTGTTGAGTTTTGTAGAAAGTAGCTCATAGAATTTGAACGATTCAGCACATCAGTTTAGCCTGCAGCTGCAGTGACTCCCCCCTTACATTTATGTGCTCTCTTAACTCTTGCCGCAGCCATTGATCTTGTCGAATGAGTTATTCATCAGGGTTTTATTTATCGCTCTACTGACCTATGCTAGCGTCCACTTATTGCTTTGACTGAATAAAGGCGAGTCTGTATGAAATTTAGTCTTTCGGCTCTGATGATGGTTATGGCTGCAGGAGTGGCTCAAGCTGCAACCGAACCTTTAACCGCTCAGCATTTATGGCAAGTTGCGCGTCCAGGCGCTATGACCTTATCACCCAGTGGTCAACAGCTGGCATTGACTGTCACCCGTTATGATCTGGCTGCCGATAAAGGCAATGCCGATATTCATATTCTGGATTTACGCACCCAGCAACTAACCGCCTTAACCCAGCATCCGGACTCGGATACCGCACCGGCCTGGAGCCCGGACGGTCGCCAACTGGTGTTTGTCTCCAAACGTGGTAATGAACATAATCAACTGTTTTTATTGCCTTTAACAGGGGGAGAGGCCAAAGCTTTAACCAAGTTACCTGTTGCAGTACAGCAGCCTAAATGGTTTCCGGATGGTCAGCGTATTTTGTTTCTGGCTAATGTACCTAAAGGTTTTAATGGTGACTTTGCTGCATTAGCTGAACAGCTCAAACAGAAAAAAGACAATAAAGTCACAGCCCGGGTGACTGAAAACAGAGTCTACAGATACTGGGACCACTGGCTGACCGATGACAGCTATCCACATTTATTTAGTATCAACATCCACACAGGTGAAATTGCCGATTTAACGCCGGGTTGGGATCGCTGGTTTAGTTTAAATGGTGATGCCGAATTTGATATCTCTGTCGATGGCCGTCAGATTGCTGTCAGCGCTGTGACTAGTGCGCCCCCTTTTGATCAGATCAATCACGATATTTTACTGCTGAAAACCGATGGTTCAGGTCAGTTTGTCAACATCACAGCGGATAATCCAGCCAGTGACAATAACCCGAAATTCAGCCCTGATGGCAAAAGTCTGGTTTATGGCGCTCAGCGCAGCACCTTTTTTACTGCCGATAATAACCAGCTGATCCGCTTTGACTTTAAACCCCAACAAAAAACCAATCTGACCCAGGATTGGGATATTTCAGTCGACGACTGGGAGTTTGGCAATAATGGCACTTTGTATTTCCAGGCCGCCGATAAAGCTAAATCAGCCTTGTACAGCATGCCTTTGGCTGGTGGTCAGGTAAAACAAATTTTGCGCCAGGCTGATATTAGTCAGCTACAGATTGGCCAACAGCAACAAGTCTATCTGGTGCAGCACAGCATGAAGCAGATGCCGGAGCTTTATGCTCTGGACAACAAAGGCCGAACCTTAAAGCAATTGAGTCGACTGAATACCGAGCTGCAGCAAAAAATTAGTTGGGGTAAAACAGAAGAAATCAGTTTTGCCGGCGCTGATGGCAAACTGGTGCAGGCTTACATTACCTATCCACCGAACTTTGACCCAACTAAAAAATGGCCTTTGCTGAATGTATTACACGGTGGCCCTCACAGCTATTCGGGTGACAGTTTTAGTTATCGCTGGAATACCCAGGTGTTTGCCGCTGCCGGTTATGTGGTGATCCAGCCAAACTTCCATGGTTCCACCAGTTTTGGTCAGGCCTTTGCTGAATCAATTCATGGTGAGCATCCAGTGAAACCTTTTATGGATAGCGAAGCCGCTGTAGATTATATGCTGTCGCGCGGTTTTATCGATTCTACCCGTTTGGCTGCCGCTGGCGGCAGTTACGGTGGTTATCTGGTGAGCTGGATTGCAGGCCACACCGATCGCTATAAAGCGCTGATTAACCATGCGGGTGTCTATAACCTGATGGGACAGTTTGCCTCTGACGCCACCACACACAGAGTACATGCCTATGGTGGCTCGCCATGGAGTGGTCTGGATGTGATGCAGCAATGGAACCCGGCCTTATTTGCCGATAAGTTTGTCACTCCTATGCTGATCATGCATGGTGAGCAGGATTACCGTGTGCCAGTGACGCAGGGACTGGAAATTTACGGTGTCTACAAGGGCAAAGGCTTAGATGCTCGTTTGGTGTATTTCCCGAATGAAAACCACTGGATTTTAAAACCGAATAATTCCATTTTCTGGTTTAACGAATTTACCAGTTGGTTGCAGCGTTATGTGCCGGCGGGCCCTACAGATTGAGTTCGAACTCCTTAACCTCGCTTTATCAGCAACAGGTCCAACAGGGCCTGTTGTTGTATGACGAGCCACAATATCAGTCGGTAGTGGCGCTGCAGCAGATAGCGGATCAGTTATGTTCTGGCCTGCCTGCTTTGGGCTTATACATACATGGCCCTGTCGGGCGTGGCAAAACTATGCTGATGGATTTGTTTTATCAGCAGCTGGCTCTGGATGGCAAAATCCGGCTGCATTTTCATCATTTCATGGCGCGGGTGCATCAGGAACTGAAACAGCATCAGGGCGAAGCTGACCCTTTATTACACATCGCCAAAGACTGGGCAAAACAATACAAAGTGCTGTGTTTTGACGAGTTTTTTGTTAACGATATAGGCGATGCCATGTTGCTTGGCACCTTATGGCGTTATTTGTTTCAGTGTGGCGTGGTATTGGTGACCACCTCCAATGCAGTACCTGAAGAGCTGTATAAAAATGGTCTGCAACGTCAGCGTTTTTTACCAACCATTGATTTGCTGCGCCAGCATTGCAAAGTGGTAACCTTGGATAACGGCATAGATTACCGGCGCTTAACACAAAGTCCGATGCGTTTTTACCAACAAGACGGCACTGCGGCAGAGTTAAAACAACAGGCGCAAGAGCTATTTGGCAAAGTACAGCCCCTGGCCGACTTTGAATTGTTGGGACGAAGTTTTCCTGCTTTATGGAGTAACGAAAACATCATAGGTTTTGATTTTATGGCACTGTGCTCCGGCCCTCGTAGTCAGCTGGATTACATGCAGCTGGCAAGTCGCTACCAGGCGATAGCAGTGCTTAATGTACCGCAATTTAGCGCTGTGTCGGATACTGCCATTTTGCATGGGGTGGAAGATAGTTATCAGCGTGAACATCAGGATATCTTTATCAGTAAGCTGGATAATGAAGCCCGACGTTTTATTGCCTTGGTGGACGAGTGTTATGACAGAGGGTGTTTGTTACTGCTGAGTTCTGCAGTAGCTATTTCAGACTTGTATCAGGCGAAACAGCTGGAGTTTGCTTTTGCCCGCTGCGAGTCACGTTTATATGAAATGCAGCAGTGGCAGGTTGCTGCGGCCAAGCTAAGCCAGAGCGCAGCGACTAGCTGATGCTGATTTACAAATAACGGATCCAGGCCTGCTGGCTGCGTTTTTTATACAGAGAAAACCATTTGGTGGGGTGATACAAAGCGACGGCTAATACCAGAGTAGTCAGCCAAATCCATCCCATATGTTCCATACCAAAACTATCGCCCTGATTGGGACCACACACCGCCAACACAATCCGATACAGCACCAGCAATACATACAAATGCAGTATGTAGAAAAACATCGGCGCCGAACCAAAGTTTACCAACACCTGAGTCCAGTTCCCTTGTGACTTTTCTAGTGCAAACAGCAGTAAAAACATCAAACCTAAAGTCACCAGCAGGTAATTTAACGAAGGCGGATACTTGGTCAGATTCAGGATCGACATCAGGCTGGTCACCAGATCCGGATACAGCTGCCAGTCGAGTGTTTCACCGTAGATATTAAAACCACGCAGCACAATAAACAGCAGCAGACAGCCTGCGCCCAATTGCAACAACAAGCGGCCTCTGTGTGCTGCCGACATGCTTTTACTGTATAAAGGCCCGGCCAGATAACCTAAAATAATGACACCTATCCAGGGTAAAACCGGGTAACTGGCTTTAATTTTCACAACCCCTTCGCTGACTAAAAAATTACGGTCATGCAAAATAGTCCATAAGCTGTAGCCCCATTCATCCGGCTGAAAGCTGACAGGAGTCAGCAGGTTATGGCCAAACACAATAGCAAAGCCTAACAAGGCCAACAGAGCTTTTGGCCACTGACTTAACAGCGCCAACACCACCATACTCAAACCTATAGCCCAAATCACCTGTAACCAGATAGTGTGATAAGAACCCATCCAGGAGAAATTGATGACAGTGACTTCCAGCGCTATTAAAAACAGCCCCCTTTTAAGCAGAAAGCTGCGAGCAGAGCGAGCCGGGCCGTTGACTGGATTGGCATAAAGCCAGGCCGACAAACCAGTTAAAAACACAAAAACCGGTGCACATAAATGCGCAGCAAAACGGCTGAAAAATAAGCTGGCGGACGTCTCATCCAGATCCATAGGATCCAACACCTGCATATGATAAAAAAACCGCTCCCGCACATGGTCCAGCAACATAATCAGCATCACCAGCCCGCGCATCATATCGATGCTTTGAATTCGGCTACGGATAAAGGTTTGATCAGAATGCATAGGACAGACTCATACGGTAGCTACGTGGCTCACCCGGCACTGTCCACAGCGCCGAATAGGAATTATGGATATAAAACTTATCAAACAGGTTGTCGACATTCAGCTGTGCTTTCCAGTTCTGGTCTAAATCAGCAGCCCAGGACAGGCCAACTAAAGTATGGGACGGCAACATATAACTGCTGTCGACTGAATCACCCAGACGTTTGGCGACATGATTGACTCTAAGCCCTAAGCGGCTTTCGACTGAACCCAGTGGTAACAACTGGGTCAGCATCAGGCTGGCATTGTGTTTAGGAATATTTACCAGACGACTGCCAGCCGGCACATTGACACCCCAGTCGATGTTGATCATATCGTTGGCGGTTTGGGTATCCAAAAAGGTATAAGACAATTGAGCCGATAAGTCTTCTGTAAGCTGGCCTTGTACATCCAATTCAATACCACGGCTGGTGGCTTCACCTAAAGTGGCAGAGAACCCCACATTTACCGGATCCGAAGTCAGGATATTGGATTTTTTCGCATCAAAAAATGCCACAGTGCCTGTAACGCCCGAAGTAGTGAATTTCGCGCCAATCTCATAAGAGTCACTTAACTCTGGATCAAAAGGGTTACCGGCATAATCAGTACCGCTTAACGGCAGGAAACCTTCGGAATAGCTGCTGTAGAAGCTTAATTCTGGGTTTACTTCATACACCAAACCAATACGAGGGCTTACTTGAGTGCCGCTTTTGTCCGAACGGGTGGCTTTTAACAGCTCCTGAATATCCTGCTGATAATCGTCAAAACGCAGGCCCAGCAGTAACTTCCAATGCTGTGTCAGATCCATCTGATCCTGCAAATAGACCCCCCAGGCTTTTTGGCTTTCCAGATTCTCATACAAAGGCGCAGGAGCAGTAGCTGTTCCGCCATACACAGGGTTAAAAATATCTAAAGCGTAAGACCCTTTTGGACCACGAAAACGAGACAATAAAGTATATAAATCATAATCGTAGGCATCAGCGCCTATCAGCAGATGATGCGCAATACCAGCGGTGTTCAGGTGACCACTTAACTCAAAACGCACTGAAGTGTCTTCAGCCTGATAATCGCGGTAGCGGCGCTGGCGAGTTAAAGTTTCGCCATCATCAAATAAGGATTGCCGGGCAGCTGCCAGCTCCGCATCAGACGAAACCCCCTTTAACGACGAGTCGCGATAACCTAAACCTGCTAAAAAAGACCAGTCGTCGCTCAGGCTGGTTTCATAAGATAACTGATGGCCAGTGGCTTCAATTTCTGTGGGGCCATCGCCAGGTTCAGCTAAATAACGTGAGCGTGGCACAGTATTAAAATCGCCGTTTAACACCACTATGCCGCGGTCAAATAGCTGCTGTTGTTTCAGGTATTCAAACTCGTATAACAAGGCGGATTGATCATCCAGATCAATACGTACCGAAGGGGTAAATACTTGTTTTTCGCTGCTAATATAGTCGCGGAAGCTACCGTAATCCTGCACTGCACCATTGATACGCACCGCTACATTGTCACTGACACCCTTAGTGTAATCGGCTTCGACTCTGTGCTGTTCAAAACGACCAGTCGAGACTTGCAGGTAACCTTCCTGCTGTTTTTGTGGTTTGCGGGTGACCACATTGATAGTGCCACCAGGCTCTGAACGGCCATAAAGTGCTGAGCCCGGGCCTTTTAAAATCTCTACGTATTCAACATTGGATAAGTCGCGATGGCCACTGAAACCACGGCCGCCGTTAAAACCATTGATTAAATAACCGGATGGCATATTTTCGTTGCCTGGAAAACCACGCAGCGAAAAACTATCCCATAAACCTCCGCCGTTATTCTGCCGTGAAATGCTGGCTGAAAAATCCAGAGCATCCTGAAAACGCGTTAAGGCATTGTCTTGTAACAAATCTTTGTCGATGACGCTAATAGACTGAGGCAAAGACTGGGCCGGAATATCACCACGGTAGGCCTGGCGATACAGCACTTCGATACGCTCAATATCCTCTGCTGTCTCGGCCAGAGCAACAGGAACAGCGGCGATAAAGCCAAGAGAAAGCATAAGAAAAGACAGTTTAAAATTTAGACTTAGATGGTGGCTTGGCATGATGTTTTTAGTCCGGTCACTACAAAAGATTAGGCTGAATCGATAAAGTCAGGAATAAAATGATACAATATAACATCTCTATAAACCAACAGATTTATCTGATATCTTTGTTGCTCCGGCGGTAAAGCAGCTTGAATAAGCCAGCCTCTGCCCCGATACTGCCGGTATAAAGGCTTTTCTCAATCGATGTGAGTGATAGATGGAACAATGGTTACAGCAGCTACTGACTGACTATCAGGCTTATGCCCTGCTGATCTTATTTTTGCTGGTTTTTGCTGAATCAGTAGCAGTACTGGGTTTATTAGTGCCAGGTACTGCTTTGATGTTTAGCTTTGGTGTCTTGATTGGCGCTGAGCAAATGGGTTTCTGGACCGCCTGCCTGGTAGGTGCAGCAGCAGGTTTAATCGGAGATTCACTGTCTTATCTGGCTGGGCGCAAATTCAGACCTCAGCTGGAAAACTGGAACTGGTTATCGCGCCAGCAAAAAGAGCTGGATAAAATCAGTGCAGCTTTAGAAAACAATGTCTGGCTGGCTATAGTGGCAGGCCGTTTTATTGGCCCAAGCCGGCCTTTATTGCCTTTGTTAGCTGGTATGTTGCAATTACCGCCATCCCGTTATTTCCCTGCGGCCACTTTGGCTTGCGTGCTTTGGCCCATCGCTTATTTTCTGCCAGGAATTCTGGCTGGCGTAGCCTGGCAAATGAAAGGCACTAACCTGACCTTGTTTTACAGCTTACTGGCAGGTTCAGTACTATTGGCCATATTAAGTAGCTACTTGCTGAAAAAGTATTTGCGACAAAAAGAACAGGACAAACCCAAACATCGTTGGTTCTGGAGTTCTTTAGTTAGCATTTTCCTCGCGGCTTTTTTGTTTTTTGAATTAAGCCAGCATCCGGCTACTCCTTTGTATTTAAAAGAGTTATCTGGGTTGATGTTCTGATCGAATGTTCATGATGCAATGCCACTTCGTGGCGATTGCATCCTACATTTGGCGTCTTAAGCACGGCCTAATTTCGCTATATGCTGGCGCAAGATACCTTCCATTTTGGCGCCTAAATGCTCTATAGCTTTGCGTGAGGTGTGGTTAAAAAAGTGAGTGCGAAACTCTACGGCTTGCTGCAAATCTGCTATATGCGACAACGCCATAGGTTCCAGCCGGCAAATTCCCCCTCTCATACCTCATTATTTAACCATGCCATCCTTACTAATCCTTTCTGTTTTAACCTAACCAATGCAAACGCAACTTGTGCAGCAGAAACTCCGATAAAGCTTTTAGCACAGCAGAGGAAGACAAGCGCTGCACAGCCAGCAAATACAAAGGGGCTTGCTCAGTTTTATAGTCAGGTAACAACTTCACCAAAGCGCCGGAGCCTAAGTCGGACAGAATATCCAAACGGGATTTATAGGCAATACCTAAACCTGCCACAGCCCAGCGCCTGACGACATCGCCATCGTCTGCTACTAAAGCGCCACGTACTTGTACTTGCTGTAATTGTCCATCTAACCAGAACTGCCATTTGCTATGCACAGCATCTCCCAACACCAGCTGTAATACCTGATGCGAGCCGATGTCATCTGGTCGCTCTGGCACACCACAGCGGCGAATATAATCAGGGGAAGCGCACAGTACCCTATGATTGTCCGGCACCAAAGGTAGAGCTATCAGCTTCGAGTCTTTAGGCTCACCATAACGCAGAGCCAAATCCACAGGCTGACGACCTAAATCAGCCAGCCTGTCACTGACCCGGATCTTCAGCTGCAATTTAGGGTGCTGCTGTTGAAACTCCGCCAGCCAGAGCGCCAGGCTATTACGACCAAAATCTGACGGTATAGATAAGGTCAGTTCGCCGGATAATTGCTCTTTGCCCAGTTGTAACAACTGCTGGCCTTGCCCTAACAGTTGAATAGCCTGACGGGCATACTCCAGATAAGCCATACCTGCTGTGGTGAGCCTTAAACTGCGGGTAGAGCGTAAAATCAGTTGAGTATTCAGTTGCTGTTCCAGTCGTTTTAACGCCACGCTGGCCAGCGCAGGCGAAAGATCCAGCTCACGAGCAGCAGCAGAAATAGAACCTAAATCAGCAGTTAATACAAAAAGTTGTAAGTCGTCAGTTCTTAGCATCATTATCAAATAAATTTTGAAACTGAATCCAAATTTAGCATATTTTTCTAAATAGTCAGCGCCTGTAGACTAGCTCTATTGATCCATTGGAGTATTCAGATGAAAGCCATAGTTTATAGTCAAAATTTACCAGCCACAGATCCACAGTCTTTGTACGACACAGAGCTGCCCACTCCAACACCGGGCGAAAACGATCTGCTGGTTGCAGTACAAGCCGTTTCAGTCAATCCGGTCGATACCAAGATCCGCCGCAACGCCGACACTCAAGGCCAATTAAGAGTATTAGGCTGGGACGCTGCAGGTATTGTGGTCGCAGTGGGCAGCGCAGTCACTGGCTTTAAGGCCGGCGATGAAGTCTGGTACGCAGGGGCCATAGATAAGCCTGGCTCAAACAGCGAATTTCAGCTGGTGGATCAGCGAATAGCCAGCCATAAACCAAAAAGCTTAAGTTTCAGTGAAGCCGCAGCTTTACCTTTAACCGCCATCACCGCATGGGAGCTGTTATTTGACCGGCTTGAACTGAATGAGCACAACAGCAAAGGTAAATCTCTGCTGGTGATTGGCGCTGCCGGTGGCGTGGGCTCGGTGCTATTACAACTGGCGCGACAAAAAACCCAGTTAAAAGTCATTGGTACAGCCTCAAGACCTGAGACTAGTGAATGGGTAAGAACCTTAGGTGCAGATTTAGTGCTGGATCATAAAAAACCAATGGCAGCACAACTGAAAACTCTGGGCTTACCTGAAGTAGATTATGTCATTAGCCTGACTCATACCGACCATCACTTTAACGACATCATCGAACTAATTAAACCACAAGGCAAACTGGCGCTGATAGACGACCCTGAACCTATTGATGTGCGCCAACTGAAACGCAAGAGCCTGTCGCTGCATTGGGAGCTGATGTTTACCCGATCTTTGTACCAAACCGAAGATATGAGTGCTCAACAGCAGTTATTACAACAGGTGGCGGATATGGTGGATGCTGGTCAGCTCAAAACAACCTTAAACGCAGACTTTGGCACTATTAACGCCGAAAACCTGCGTAAGGCACATCAGTTGATTGAAAGCCAACAAGCTATTGGAAAATTGGTGTTAACCGGTTTTTGATGCACAGGGCAGGATCTCAGGGCAATCTGTTGTTGTGGGCTGAAAAGTCCGGCACAGTGCGCTGATAGTCCTGTCCCACTAAGGCTGATGTAACAATAAAATCCGCTGTGGCTTTATTACAGGCCACAGGGATATTCCACACCACAGCTAAACGGATCAGCGCCTTAACATCAGGATCATGAGGCTGGGACGACAGCGGATCCCAAAAGAACACCAGCCAATCAATTTTCTGCTCAGCTATTAATGCTCCAATTTGCTGGTCGCCGCCCAAAGGACCGCTGGCCAGACATAAAACGTCTTTATTTAACGCCTCACTCAGTAAACGGCCTGTGGTACCAGTCGCCACCAGCTGTTTATCCTGAAAAAAATCTGAATGTTGTTTTACCCAGGCCAGCAACTCAGCCTTTTTTCCATCATGCGCAACTAAAGCTATAGTTTTCATTGTTCTACTCCTTAAGATTGCTGCAAGCATACACTGAGTTTTGCATAAATTTCAGGACACTTTACCAAAGTAATTGCTGTTGCAGCCAGGCGACAAGCAATCGAGTCCCAAGGAGCATAGTCCACTATGTGACTTGGGCGAGTGAGCGTAGGCAACAACGCTGCGGCTGCAGTACGAGAGCCATTTTGTCAAAGTAATTGCTGTTGCAGCTAGGCGACAAGCCATCGAGTCCCAAGGAGCATAGTCCACTATGTGACTTGGGCGAGTGAGCGTAGGCAACAACGCTGCGGCTGCAAGTACGAAGACAAAATAAAAAAAGCCCGGCTATAACACCGGGCAAACAACCAAGGTCCACGTAAAAACTCGGTACCTGGGGTGAGACTGATGAAGTCTCTGCTATCAACCGACGATTTTTTTCATCGCGGTCATATAGCCCCTTAACTTTTTGCCAACCAGCTCTACAGGATGCTGGCGTATTGCTTCGTTCACAGCAATCAGGCGAATATTGTCTACGCCATTGGCGGCAGAGCTTAAGCCCTTGCCTACATACTCTGTGCTCAGCTTGTTAACGAAATCACGTAACAGCGGCACTGCAGCGTTACTGAACAGGTAATTACCATATTCAGCAGTGTCAGAAATCACCACGTTCATTTCATACAGACGTTTACGCGCTATGGTATTGGCGATCAACGGTGTTTCATGCAACGACTCGTAATAAGCCGATTCTTCAACAATACCTGCAGCAACCATGGTTTCGAATGCCAGCTCAACACCGGCTTTCACCATAGCGACAAACAAAATGCCGCGGTCGAAATAATCCTGCTCTGGGATTTGTTCGCTGGATACCGGCGCATTCTCAAAACCGGATTGACGGGTTTCTTCGCGCCAGCCAAACAGCTGCTTATCATCATTGGCCCAATCGGCCATCATAGTGCGGGAGAATTCACCGCTGATGATATCGTCCATATGTTTTTCAAACAGCGGACGTAAGGTTACTTTTAATTCTTCAGCTAAATCATAAGCTTTGATTTTCGCCGGGTTCGACAAACGGTCCATCATATGAGTGATGCCGCCGTGTTTTAAGGCTTCAGTCACAGTTTCCCAGCCAAACTGGATTAACTTGGCGGCGTAACCTGGCTCCACACCTTCAGCCACTAATTTGTCGTACGCCAGAATAGAGCCGGTTTGTAACATGCCACATAAAATGGTTTGTTCACCCATTAAATCCGACTTCACTTCGGCCACAAAAGACGATTCCAGTACACCGGCACGATCACCACCAGTCGCAGAAGCATAGGCCTTTGCAATCTCTAAACCTAAACCTTTAGGGTCGTTTTCAGGGTGCACTGCAATCAGCGTTGGCACACCAAAACCCCTTTTGTATTCTTCACGCACTTCAGTACCAGGGCACTTAGGCGCTACCATCACTACAGTGATGTCTTTACGAATTTGTGTACCTTCTTCAACTATGTTGAAACCGTGCGAATAAGCTAAAGTTGCACCTTGTTTCATCAGCGGCATAACAGCTTTAACAACGCTGGTATGCTGCTTATCCGGCGTCAGGTTTAATACTAAATCTGCAGTTGGGATTAACTCTTCGTAAGTACCTACTTTAAAACCATTGTCAGAAGCGTTCTGGAACGACTTACGTTTGGCGGCAATAGCTTCAGCACGCAGAGCATAAGAAATATCCAGACCTGAATCGCGCATGTTCAAACCTTGGTTTAAACCCTGAGCACCACAACCTACAATCACCACTTTCCAGCCTTTTAATAAGTCAGAGCCTTTGGCGAACTCTTCTTTGGCCATAAAACGGCATTTACCTAACTGTTTTAACTGCTGACGCAAATTCAATGTATTGAAGTAGTTACTCATAACAAATCCCGACGAATTCTTTTAGCTGGCTAACTATGGGCTCAGCGTAACAGGGCAGAGAAGTCATGCACTGTTTTGATGCCTTTGAGAATAAAACAGTGCAATGATTGCGTGAAGTGATATATTCACAACACAGCATTTCATTTTATGCAACACCAAACTTCATCGCAGAGACACCTATGGATATTCGCAACGCCCAGCTGTTTTTACATTTGTCCAGCAGCCTGAACTTTGCCCGCACCAGCGAACAGATGTATGTCAGCCCTTCGACCTTAAGCCGGGTGATCCAGCGCATGGAAGAAGAGCTGAACGTTGAGTTATTTCAACGGGATAACCGCTCTGTACGGCTAACGCTGGCGGGACAAAAAGTGCAGACTTTTGTCAAAAGCTACTTAGAACAATGGCATCAACTGCAAATTGATTTGAGCGAAACCAGCGCATCGCTAAGCGGTGAAATCCGGCTGTTTTGTACTGTCACAGCAAGCTTCAGTCACCTGCCCGCTATATTAGATAAATTCCGTTTAGTTTGCCCTTTAGCAGAAATTAAGCTGATTACAGGGGACGCGTCAGCAGCTTTGGAGAAAGTAAAACAGGATGAAGCCGATATAGCGCTAGCGGTGTATCCGGAGCATTTTCCACTGAATATGGCGTTTCGTAGTATCGCCAAAGTGCCATTACAGCTGATAGCCCCTGTGATCCCCTGCAAAACCAATGATTTGCTAAGCCAAAACCCTATTCCCTGGGATTCAGTACCTTTTATTTTGCCTGAGCATGGTCCTGTGCGTAGCCGCTTTGAGTTATGGCGTAAAGCACGTATCAGTGAACCTAAAGTAGTCGCCAAAGTAGAAGGCCATGAAGCTATGGTCAGTATGGTGGCTTTAGGCACTGGGGTGGCCTTGGTGCCCGCTGTAGTAGCACAGCAAAGCCCGGCACGGGACAGAGTGAGGTATTTAACCCAAGGCGATGAATTTGCACCTTTTGATTTAGGTTTATGTACTTTATCAAAACGACTGCATGAGCCACTACTGAGAGCATTCTGGCAGGTTGCATCTGAGCTGATTTAACTCAGATGCATATTCTTTCTAAAAGCTGGCTGAATTATTTCACGACACGCAGGTGAGAGACTTTTTTGCCTTTGTTTGGATCGGTCGGTTCGTCATCCGGCGGAGTATCGCTGTCGTTATGCATATCTTCGTCAGACACAGCCTCTAAATGATGAGCATCGTCATCTGCGTCTTCTTCTGCATCAAACATAGTGCCTGCGCCATTTTCGCGGGCATAAATAGCCAATACGGCTTTAATTGGCACAGTCAGCGCAAAAGGTTTACCACCAAATCGGGCATTAAAGGTAATAACTTCATTGCCCATCAGCATATTACCTACAGCTGAAGGCAGAATATTCAGCACTATCTGCCCATTCTGAATATGCTGGGTCGGTACTTTACAACCTTTAACACTGGCATTCACCACCAGATAAGGCGTTAAGTTGTTATCTACTATCCATTCATAAAAAGCCCGGATTAAATAAGGCTTATTCGACGTCATCTCCATCAGTAACCACGCCCCCGACGAATTTCGCGCTCAGCTTCTGTTAAAGACTGTTGAAACCCATCCCGCTCAAAAATGCGGGTCATGTAAGTTTGCAGTAACTTGCTACCTACGCCTGTCAGCTCAATACCGAACAAAGGCAAGCGCCAGAGTAAAGCCGCCAAATAACAATCAATCAGACTGTACTCATCGCTCATAAAATACGGATGTTCCTGAAACAACGGCGCCATAGCTAATAAGCCTTCACGTAAATCGCGACGGGCTATAGCAGCATCAGGACCATCTTGCAGAATTTTTTCAGCTAAGCCATACCAGTCTTTTTCAATGCGATGCATCATTAAACGGGCATTGGCTCGAGCTACCGGATACACAGGCATTAAAGGAGGATGTGGGAAACGCTCGTCTAAATACTCGTTAATAATATCGGCTTTAAATAAAGCTAAATCTCTGTCCATTAAAGTGGGCAAAGAACCATAAGGATTAACCTCATAGACATCTTCAGGCAGGCTATCTGTACTGACCTGAATAATATCTACCGTGACGCCTTTCTCCGCCAGTACCATTCTGACCTGATGACAATACATGTCATTGGCTGTTGAAAACAAGGTCATCACAGCGCGTCTGTTGGCAGAAATCGCCATAGGATCCTCCGGTTATAAGCATAAATACAAAGGGGCCTTGCGGCCCCTTCAAAGGCTAACACTACTGTCCTTAGTGGACATCTCTCCAGTACTCTTTCTTCAGCAGGAAAGCGAAGATAAAGAAGATACCTAAGAAAATCAGAACCTTAACACCTAAACTGCGTGATTCCAATTTAGAAGGTTCACCTGTGTATTCCAGATAGTTCACCAGATCAGCTACTGCACGGTCGTATTCCTCTGTGCTCAGCTCTCCTGAGCCATCTGTCTTAATACCTACGTCCACTTCTGTTGGCACACCATCGACCAGACGTGTTTCAGTGGCTTTGTAAGGAATACCCTGCAGCTCCTGTAACACATGTGGCATACCCACCATAGGGAAAACTTCGTTGTTCACACCAAATGGACGAGTTGGGTCAACATAGAAGGTACGCAAATAAGTATAAAGCCAGTCTGGACCACGAACACGGGCTACGTTGGTTAAATCTGGTGGTGCAGCACCAAACCAGTTCGCCAGATCCGCTTTAGGCGCCGCATTTTTAATATGGTCACCCACTTTATTTGCAGTAAAACCTAAAGTTGCCATACCTACGTCATCAGGAATACCTAAATCACGGAAAGTACGGGAGTAACGCTGGTACTGCATTTGGTGACATCCTAAGCAGTAGTTCTGGAACATACGGGCACCACGTTGCAGTGACTCTTTGTCCGTCAGATCAATAGGCGCTTTATCCAAATGCACAGCTGGACCAGCTGCCATAGCTGCGCTGGATGCAACCAGCGCCAGTACAGTAAATAACTTTTTAATCATCAGGATAACCTCACTGGCAACGGCTTGGTTTTCTCGTTTTTACTGTAGAACCATAACAGGCCAAAGTAAGCAAAATAAGTGAACGAGAAAATCTGCGCTAACAAGGTATAAGTTGGAGTAGCAGGCAACACACCCAACACACCCAACACCACAAAGCTGATACAGAACATAATTAAGTTAGCTTTGTGCAGATTACTACGGTAACGAACTGAACGCACAGGGCAACGATCTAACCATGGCAACAAAGCCAGGAAGATGATAGCCAGGAACATAAAAATCGCACCAAACAGCTGATCAGGTACAGCACGCAATATGGCGTAGAAAGGGGTGAAGTACCAAACCGGCGCGATATGATCAGGGGTCTTCATCGGGTTTGCTGGTTCGAAGTTTGGCGGCTCAAGGAAGAAACCACCACCTTCTGGCGCAAAGAAAATAACCCAGCAGAAAATAAACAGGAAACCTACTACACCTACTATGTCCTTCACCGTGTAGTACGGGTGGAAAGGAATAGCGTCAACGATAATCTTCTTACCGCCTTTGGTGAAATATTGATGGAAAGTAAATTTATCAGACACGTTATCTTCAATTTTCTCGCCGGTATTTTCACGTTTTACATCAATACCGTCCGGGTTGTTTGAACCCACTTCATGCAGAGCAATGATATGCAGGAACACCAGAACTACTAAAACTAATGGCAGAGCAATAACATGTAATGCGAAGAAACGGTTTAAGGTTGCACCAGAAATAACGTAGTCACCACGGATCCACAAAGTTAAATCATCACCAATCACCGGAATAACACCAAAGATGGAGATAATAACCTGAGCCCCCCAGAACGACATCTGACCCCAAGGTAATAAATAACCCATAAAGGCTTCAGCCATTAAGACTAAGAAAATCAACATACCGAAGATCCACAGCAATTCCCGTGGTTTCTGGTAAGAACCATACATCATGCCACGCAGCATATGCAGGTAGACCACCACAAAGAAAGCTGAAGCACCGGTGGAATGCATATAACGCAGCAACCAGCCGTAGTCTACATCACGCATGATGTATTCCACTGATGCAAAAGCACCCTCTGCTGTAGGAACAAAGTTCATGGTTAACCAAATACCAGTCAGGATTTGGTTAACCAGCACTAACATGGCTAAAGAGCCAAAGAAGTACCAGAAGTTAAAGTTTTTTGGTGCTGGGTACTGCATCACATGGAGATTCATCTTCTCCATAAATGGCATGCGGTACTCAATCCAGCTCATAAAGTTTTTAAACATTAAGCTGTCCCCTCATCTTCACCAATCAAAATGGTGGTGTCATCGACAAACATATAAGGTGGGATCATCAGGTTTTTAGGCGCAGGAACGCCAGAGAACACACGACCAGCCATATCGTAGGTCGAACCATGGCATGGACAGAAGAAACCAGAAGGAATGCCTTCAACCTGTGCATCAAAATCGTTCATCAGGTAAGTAGGAGAACAGCCCAGGTGAGTACAGATCCCCACAGCAACAAAAATTTCAGGCTTTTTCGAACGGTGATCGTTTTTAGCGTATTCAGGTTGTTGCGGTTCTTCTGAGGCAGGATCACGAAGTTTATCTACTGCTTTGGTCAGACTTTCCAGCATAGCTGGCGTCCGTTTGACGATCCATACAGGTTTGCCCCGCCACTCGACCCGAATTAACTGCCCGTCTTCGAGTTTGCTAATGTCAGCGGTGACTGCAGCACCAGCTTGTTTAGCTTTTTCACTCGGATTCCAGGAAGCAATAAAGGGAACAGCAGCTCCAATCGCACCAACCCCACCAACTACAGAAGTTGCTATGGTCAGAAAGCGACGGCGACCATGATCTACAGGCGCATTGCTCATCCACTCATCTCCACGTTAAACGCTTAAATGTTGATATTTTAAGCGGCTGAATTACAGCGATTATTATAAGTTGAAAAATACGGCGGATCATAATGAAAAGCCCTGCTTTACACAAGGATTTAGCCGAATTCTCTTTGTTCTGGCATCAGTTTTTCGACGAAATACGAAACCAGAATAGTCAGTAAAACTTTGCATCACCATGTTTTAACCTGAAAAAGACATTTCTGTCATGATCAAGCGCAACACTAGCAGATTTCAGTCTAAGAAAAATCACCGCAATTGAACTCAGCCTCACGCAGGATAATGATCAACAAATAGCGATGCAGCACTGCTCCGAAGTCGGTAGTGAAAAGCAGATAATAAAAAACCCGGTACAAGACCGGGTTCTTTGCAACAAAAAACGAATTAACGTTTTGAGTACTGTGGACGCTTACGAGCTTTATGCAGACCCACTTTCTTACGTTCAACTTTACGGGCGTCACGAGTGACGAAACCAGCTTTACGTAATGCAGGGCGCAGAGACTCGTCGAACTCCATCAGAGCGCGGGTGATACCGTGGCGGATTGCGCCAGCCTGACCAGAAATACCACCACCTTTTACAGTGACGTATAAGTCAAACTTGCCTACCATTTCCACTAACTCTAACGGTTGCATAACAACCATACGAGCAGTTTCACGACCGAAGTATTCAGTGAGAGAGCGTTGGTTGATAACGATGTTACCTGAACCTGCTTTGATGAATACACGAGCTGTAGAGGTCTTACGACGACCAGTACCGTAATATTGATTAGTTGCCATGTTCTGCTCCGATTAGATATCTAAAACTTGCGGTTGCTGAGCAGCATGTTGATGCTCTGCGCCTGCATATACTTTTAACTTACGGAACATAGCGCGGCCCAGAGGACCTTTTGGCAACATACCTTTTACGGCTGCTTCCAATACCATCTCCGGCTTCTTCACCAGCAGTTTTTCAAAGTTAATTTCTTTGATACCACCAGGGAAACCACTGTGAGAGTAGTACATTTTGTTTTTTGCTTTGTTACCAGTGACTGTCACTTTGTCAGCATTTACAACGATGATGTAATCACCGGTGTCAACGTGTGGAGTGTACTCTGGCTTGTGCTTTCCGCGTAAACGAAGAGCGATCTCAGTTGCGATACGACCAAGTGTCTTACCTGTTGCATCAACAACGAACCAGTCACGTTGCACGCTTTCTGGCTTAGCAGTAAAAGTTTTCATCTAAAAACTACCCAAAAAAAAATAACACTGTTACACCTAACACAATCTTCATTGTGTCGCTTATCGCACCCCTTCGAGTACATAAACTGCCAGGCTACGGCAATTTCAGGCTGTAACGTGGGCCGGCCGCGGATTATATAGTAACCAATGATAAAAAACAGCCATTTGCAGAAAAAATTACGGTAAATGTTGTTTCGCCAGATAATCGTGCGATTGCATCTCCTGTAACCGGCTTAAACAGCGCTTAAATTCAAAGGACAAAATGCCCTCTGTATAGAGCTGCTCCATCGGCACTGCGGCTGAAATAATCAGTTTGACGTGGCGCTCATAGAACTCATCCACCAGCGCAATAAAACGTCTGGCGACATCGTCACGGGTTTGCCCCATCTGGGTGACATTAGACAACAATACAGTGTGGTAACACTTACTCAATTCCATGTAGTCGTATTGGCTGCGAGCTGTCTCACAGAGTTCAGGAAAATCAAACCAGATAATGCCGTCGGCTTCTTTGCGACTGGTTAAAGTACGGCCGGCAATTTCAATCTGCGCCTGCTCCTGCCGCGGTTCAACCGATAGTGCCAAAAAGTATTCCGCCAGATTGCTGTCGGCTTTTTCATCCAGCGGCGAATGATAAATTTCAGCCTGAGTCAAAGTACGAAGTCGATAGTCGACACCACTATCGACATTCACTATGTCTGTATGCTGTTTAATTAATTCGATAGCAGGCAGAAAACGCGCCCGCTGCAGGCCATTGCGATACAAACCATCAGGCTCTATGTTTGACGTTGCCACCAGCGTAATACCACGGGCGAATAACTCCTGCATCAGGGTGCCTAAAATCATCGCATCTGTGATGTCTGAAACAAAAAACTCGTCAAAGCATAAAATATCGGTTTCAGCTTTAAAACGATCGGCCACTACTTTTAACGGATCCGACACACCAGGCAGAGATTTCAGCTCCTGATGCACTTTGTGCATAAAGCGGTGAAAGTGAATACGCAGCTTACGTGTTCCAGGCAGGCATTCATAAAAGGTATCGACCAGATAAGTTTTACCACGGCCTACGCCGCCCCAAAAATAAAGGCCCTTTAGTGGCGTTATTTCAGGCTTTTTGCCTAGCAATTTTTCGAAGAAACCCTGTTTGACCGGTTTGTCCTGCACAAATTGCTGATACAGACGTTCCAGCTGCTGCACAGCGTTTTGCTGGGCCGCATCAAACAGGAAATCTTCGCGTTTGAGGTCTTGTTGATATTTTTGCAGTGGTGTAGTCATGCCGGATATTGAAAAATAAGCCAATTAACCCTAAATAATGGTCGTAATAGTAACATGCCTTACCACTCTGGATAAGAAGATAGGTTAAACTATTGTTGAACTAACTAATTTTTCAGGAGTTGTTATGACTGTTACTTTTGCCTTGGCCTGGTTAATAGCTGGCTTAGTGGTTGGCATAGTGGCAACCCGCTTGTACTGTTTGCGTCAATTTAATCAAAGCAAACTACAGGTGGAGCTAAACGAAACCAAACAACAGCTGCAACAATATCGTAGCGATGTGACAGAACATGTGGAAACGACCCATCAACTGATGAGTCAGCTCCACGAAAACTACGAAAAAATTGCCCGCCATATGACTCAGACCAAGATGCAGTTGATCGAAAGACCAACTTTTGATAACCGCAGTGAGCTGAATTATTTCTCAGCAGACACTACGGCACAAATACGCCAGTCGATCCACAAACTGGATGAGCGTCGCAAAGTAAAGGATGAACCATCCTATCAACCGCTGGATTATTCCAATACCGCCAGTGGTTTAATGAAAAATAAAACTGAGCAAAACTCATCGGACAACTGAACTTTTCGACTGGTAAAGCATTCTTAGTGACGTCATCTGAACCTTAGTGAAGTCACTTGTACCAAGGAGCATTACCTACTATGAAGTCGCAGTTATCTTTAGTCAGTATCAGTATTTTTGCCGCTTTACTGCTGGCGCAGCCTGCGCCAGCTCAAGCCAAGTTGCCTTTTTTTGGCGCAGGCGATCAGGAAATGCCAAGTCTGGCTCCGATGCTGGAGAATGTCACTCCAGCTGTTGTAAACATCTCTGTTGCCGGCAGCCGCGAAGTGCGTCAGCGCTTGCCTGGTGCTTTAGAGCAGTTCCTTGGTCGTGGTGGTGAGCTACGTCAGGAACAACCTTTCCGTGGTTTGGGTTCAGGTGTCATCATTGATGCTAAAAAAGGCTATGTAGTCACCAACCACCATGTGATCAACGAAGCTTCCGAAATTCAGGTGACCTTAAAAGACGGTCGCAGCTTTAAAGCCAAAAAGATTGGTGAAGATCCTGAAAGCGATATCGCACTGCTACAAATAGAAGCAGAAGATCTGACTCAAGTCGCTTTGGCCGACTCGGATGCCTTAAAAGTGGGTGATTTCACTGTTGCCATAGGTAATCCCTTTGGTTTAGGCCAAACCGTCACTTCAGGTATTGTCAGTGCCTTAGGTCGTGGTGGCTTGGGTATTGAAGGTTATGAAGACTTTATCCAAACGGATGCTGCCATCAATAGTGGCAACTCAGGTGGCGCTTTAGTCAACCTCAAAGGCGAACTCATCGGCATTAACACTGCAATCCTGGGACCGAATGGCGGCAACATCGGTATTGGTTTCGCTATTCCAGCCAATATGATGAAAAACCTGGTGGCTCAATTTATTGAATATGGCGAAGTACGTCGCGGTGCTTTAGGTGTGCGGGGTGGCGACTTAAACGCTGAAATTGCCAAAGCCATGAAAGTGAAAGCGAATAAAGGAGGCTGGGTGCAGGAAGTCATACCTGGTTCGGCAGCCGATAAAGCGGGCCTGAAAAGTGGTGACATTATTACTCATCTGAACGGCAAGCAGATTGATTCATTTACCGAAATCAGAGCTAAGATCGCCACTTTGGGTGTAGGTAAAGAAATTAGCTTAGGTATCTTGCGCGAAGATAAAGCCATGACAGTGAAAGTGACACTGGAAGCGGCTGAAGCAACTACGGCAGAAGCTAAAACACTACACCCTATGCTGGAAGGTGTCACCTTAAGTGATGGTAAAACCCCGGATGGTGAAAAAGGTATTGTCATAGATGAAGTCGCTGCACGATCACCAGCTGCTGCTTTAGGGCTTGAGAAAGGTGACGTCATTGTCGGTGTTAGCCGCAGCCGTGTGACAACCACTAAAGAGTTACGTGAGATATTCAGTAAAAGCTCTGGTGTGATAGCACTGCAGGTACAACGCGGTGAACGTATCCTTTATGTACTGATACGTTAACTTTTTGCAGTAGCAAGCCTGTGGCTTGCTACTGCTCCCGTTATTTTAGTGTTATGCTTGCAAAATCTTTCAGTCTTTTAATTTCTTCCTGTGCCCAAACTTCTGATAAGTCTATTAAAAAGTGTCGCTTACGGTCTGGCAATCGCTATGCTGTGGCTGGTCTTTTTCAACCAGGAACAAGGATTGAAGCTGAATTTTTGGCAGCAAAAAGAGCAGCTGCCTGCGCCTGTTTCCTATTCTAAAGCAGTACGTGCTGCAGCACCTGCAGTGGTGAACGTTTATACCAAAAGTACCACCCAGGATCCCCGTTCTTACCAGAGCCGCACTATAGAACGCCAGGAACTGGGCTCTGGTGTCATTATGAACGCTCAGGGTTATGTACTCACTAACTATCATGTGGTCTATGGTGCTGATCAAATCTCTGTAGCATTGCAGGACGGTAGAGTCTTTGATGCTGTGTTGATTGGTCAGGATCAATTAACGGACTTAGCCGTATTGTATGTTGAAGCAGATAACCTGCCTGTAATACCGCAAGATGCCAGTTTAGAACCTCAGGTGGGTGATGTAGTGCTGGCCATAGGTAATCCTTTTAACCTGGGACAAGCTATTACTCAAGGCGTGATCAGCGCTACAGGCCGCGCCGGGTTAAGCCCAGCCAATGGTTATGCTGACTTTATGCAAATGGATGCGGCCATTAATGCCGGTAATTCTGGCGGCGCTTTAATTAACAGCAATGGCGTTTTGGTTGGGATCAATACCGCCGCTTTTCAGCGGCAGCGTAATCAGGACATTCAAGGGATATTTTTTGCAGTACCCTATCGCTTAGCCAGTAATGTATTGCAGAAACTGATCCAGCATGGTCGGGTGATCCGTGGTTATTTAGGCGTCAGCGGTGATCCCGTGGTGAACCCTGCCGGTGATCTGATGATATCCACAGCGCAAACCTTATTTGGTGTGAAAATCAGCGCCATCGAGCCTTTAAGCCCTGCAGCTATCGCAGGTTTACAGGTCGGCGACGTATTGCAGAAAATCAACGGTGAGACACTGACCAGCGTGCATCATGCGCTGGATTTAATAGCCGAAACCCCACCTGATACGACTTTGCAAATGTCCATCGAACGCGGTGGTAAAACATTGACTGTGCCTGTAGTGATCCGCGAACTGAACTAAAGATTTACTAAACTAACAACTAAAAAAGCCAGTTTTTCACTGGCTTTTTTAGTTCTGTTATAGCACCCGATCAGGCGGGAGCATTGATGCGCTGAATATTAGCGCCCAAGCCTTTTAGCTTGTACTCGATTTGCTCGTAACCACGGTCGATATGGTAAATACGATCAACCACTGTCTCTCCCTCAGCCACTAAACCTGCAATCACTAAGCTGGCGGAAGCTCTTAAATCGGTTGCCATTACCTGAGCGCCCATCAGCTTATCTGTATGCTTAATCAGCGCTGTATTGCCTTCCAGCTGAATATCTGCGCCCATACGTTGTAATTCAGGCACATGCATGAAGCGATTCTCAAAAATAGTCTCTGTGACCATTCCCACACCTTCTGCTACCACATTCAGTACAGTGAACTGAGCTTGCATGTCGGTCGGAAAACCAGGGTGAGGTACTGTTTTCACATTAACTGATTTTAAGGTTCGGCCTGTCATGTTCAGACGGATCCAATCCGGTCCGGTAGTGACGTCAGCGCCAGCTTCCCGTAGTTTCTCCAGCACGACTTCAAGCTCAGCGGGCGATGCATTTAAACAGCTGACATCACCGCCTGTGACAGCAGCAGCAACTAAAAAAGTACCGGTTTCAATCCTATCAGGTAATACAGTGTGACGTGCGCCGTGCAGCTTTTCTTTACCGGTAATACGGATGGTATCAGTGCCTGCGCCCTGAATATCCGCACCCATAGCAATCAGATACTTGGCTAGGTCCACCACTTCAGGCTCACGTGCAGCGTTTTCAATGATAGTTAAACCGTCAGCCAGCACCGCAGCCATCATCAGGTTTTCAGTGCCTGTGACACTGACTATATCCATGAAAATATGAGCCCCCTTTAAGCGGGTCGCTTTGGCTTTGATATAGCCAGCTTCCACTGTGATCTCTGCACCCATTTTGCGCAGACCATCGATATGAAGATTCACCGGACGTGCGCCAATGGCACAGCCGCCAGGTAAGGACACTTCGGCATGACCAAAACGGGCTAACAAAGGCCCTAAGGCCAAAATAGAGGCGCGCATGGTTTTCACCAGCTCGTAAGGTGCCATCTGACTATGAATAGCAGTTGCATCCACTGTCACCTGATGGTCATCACGGCTAACGTCAGCACCAAAAATACGCAACAATTTAAAGGTGGTGTCAATGTCTTTTAATACAGGAACATTGCTAAGCACCGAAGGCTGCTCTGCCAGAATGGTGGCAAATAAAATAGGAAGTGCGGCGTTTTTAGCACCGGAAATAACAACGTCACCTTTTAAAGTGGCGCCGCCTGAAACCAGAAATTGTTGCATTTTTAACTACTATACAGGTGGGTTAAGTAATTTTTCACGGCGCCATTGAGTCGGCGTGAAAGTTTTTATTGAAACAGCGTGAATACTACCATCAGCAATAGCCGCCATCAAAGGGGCATAAATCATTTGTTGCTGCTTCACCCGGCTCACACCGTCAAAACAGTCACCTATTGCCGTCACAGCGTAATGATTGCCTTCGGCTTTAACATAGACTTCAGCAAGCTTTAATTCTTCGGTTAACAGTTGCTCAATGTCATTACACTGCATGGCCTTTATCCTCTTTTTCTAATGGCAACAAAGCCAACACATCTGACAACTGCGCCAGAGAAATTAACTGCTCCGGCACACGACGCATTTGGATAGTCAAACCGAGTTTAGTAGCTTGCGCCACCTGATGTAGTAACCAGGCAAGACCTGCTGTATCCACTAAAGCCAGTTCGCTGAAATCAAACACTACAGTGCCATTTAGTTTTTTTAATAACTTAAATGGCCACTGGGTTGGCACTGTGTCCCGGTCTAAAGCTCCGGCGAAAAACAGAGTTTGTTCTTGCTGACTAATTTTTAGCATCATTACCCTGCATAGGAGCTGTAATAGGAGCTTTTGATTTTTCGATTAACAGTGCGGTGACGCTGGCTAAACCTTGTTGACGGATCAGATTACCCAACTCAGCTCTTTTACTGTCCAGCAGAGAAATACCTTCTGCCACCATATCGAACACCTGCCAGTTTTGAGCATCTTTAGCACGGCGAAGTTTAAACTCGATATTGATATCTGGTTTACCCGGATCAATCACGCGGGTTTTGATGGTGACAATATTCTGATTACCTACGGCTTTAGCTGGTTCAAAAATTACTTTTTGATTTTTATACTGGGTCAGAGCACCAGCATAAGTCGCCACCATATAATCTTTAAAGGCCACCACAAAAGCGTCACGCTCTTCTGGTTTAGTTTGTTTGATATAGTTGCCTATCACGCGAAACGCGGCATAACGGCTATCAATGTAAGGTACTAATTCTTCATTGACGATAACGCGTAAATGCTCCAAATCTTTTTGGATCACAGGTTGATCAGCAGAAATACGGCGAAAGGTTTGATCCGCTACAGATTCAATCATTTTGTACGGGTCATCATAAGTTTTTACTTCAGCGGCGCTAGCCTGAGCAACCAGCCCAAAAGAAATCAGCGCAGTAGCTGCGATTTTTACCAGCAAATTTTTCATGCTTAGTTACTTCCTCTATTAAATAAGAATTGGCCAATCAACTCTTCCAGTACGATAGCCGACTTGGTGTCCTCTACATAATCACCGCTTTTCAGAATGCTGACTGTTTCGTCGACAAAACCAGGTTGTAACCCTAAATACTGTTCACCCAATAAACCTGAGGTCAAAATAGCCACTGAGCTGGTTTCAGGAAAATTGTTGTATTGGCTGTCAATTTCCATCGCCACTACAGGTGAGTACTCTTCAGTATTCAATTCAATAGAACGCACACGCCCCACAACCACGCCTCCTACCTTAATAGGAGAACGCACTTTTAAGCCGCCAATATTTTCAAACTTGGCATACAGCATGTAAGTCTGACCAGAGCCTGTCATACCGCTGTTCGCTACTTTCAGAGATAACAACAAAAAAGCGGCGATAGCCAGAGCAACAAATAAACCAACCAACACTTCGATTCTGCGAGATGTCATTTTTTATCCACCAAACATTACAGCTGTTAATATAAAGTCAAAACCTAAGACCGCTAAAGAAGAGGTGACTACTGTCTGTGTGGTCGCCTGACTGATCCCTTCAGAGGTTGGAACCGCATCAAAACCTTTATGTAAGGCTATCCAGGTCACAATCAAGGCGAAGACAACACTTTTAATCACACCGTTCAGAATATCCTGTTGGAAGTCGACATTGGCCTGCATGGCTGACCAATAACCACCACCATCCACACCTAACCAGTCCACACCCACCAGATGGCCACCTAAAATACCTACGGCAGTAAAGATCAAAGCCAGTAATGGCATGCTGATCACACCAGCCCAAAAACGGGGAGCGATAATACGGCGCAGCGGGTCCACAGCCATCATCTCCATACCGGAGAGCTGCTCTGTTGCTTTCATCAGGCCAATTTCAGCCGTCAAAGCGCTACCTGCGCGACCCGCAAACAATAACGCTGTAACCACAGGGCCTAACTCACGCAGCAGGCTCAAAGCCACCAAGGGGCCTAACATTTGTTCAGCGCCAAATTTAGACAGTACAGTGTAGCCTTGTAACGCCAGCACCATACCGATAAACAACCCCGACACCAGAATAATCAGTAAAGACAGCACACCCACCACGTACAATTGCTTCAGCAATAAAGGGAAGCTTTTGCGTGGTGTTGGCCAGGCAATCAGGGCACCAAACAACATTAAAGTTGCACGACCCATACCCTGGATTTTAGCAATACTGTGCTGTCCGAGTTGCTGTAACTTATCCACTATCACTTCGCTAACTCCATTAATTCAGTACTGTAATTGGCTGCTTTAAAGTGGAAAGGTACAGGACCATCAGACTGTCCCTGTAAAAACTGTTGCACTAAGGCAGAAGGATGAGCGCGAAGTTCATCTGGCGTGCCCTGCCCTATCACTTTTCGTTCAGCGACTACATAAACATAGTCGGCAATACTCATCACTTCATTCACATCGTGGGATACAACCACGGAAGTTAAGCCCAAAGCGTTATTCAGTGAACGGATCAAGCGCACTATCACGCCCATTGAGATAGGATCCTGTCCGGCAAAAGGCTCATCGTACATAATAAATTGCGGGTCCAGTGCAATGGCACGGGCCAAAGCCGCACGTCGCGCCATACCGCCTGAGAGCTCTGCTGGCATTAAATCGCGAGCACCACGCAATCCTACGGCCTCGAGTTTCATCAACACCATCAAACGGATGATCTCTTCTGGCAAGCGGGTATGTTCACGGATAGGAAAAGCGACATTGTCATACACTGACATCTCACTGAACATGGCGCCACTTTGGAACAACATGCCCATTTTTTGCCTGGCTTTGTACAAATCTTTACGACTAAGCTGCGGAATATTCTGACCATCGACCAGAATTTTGCCCTGTTCAGGTTTGAGCTGACCACCGATAAGACGCAATAATGTGGTTTTACCTATACCACTTGGCCCCATAATGGCGGTGACTTTGCCACGCTGAAACTGCATGCTCATGTCGTCATAGATCACACGGTCACCGCGTTTAAACGTCAGGTGCTGAATGTCTACCAGAATATCTGACACGTTGATCCTCGTTGATAAAAAACAGTAGCGCGTATCGCTAGAATTAAAGGCGCGCAATATACCTAGGCACAGCAGCGACTTCAAGCGAAGCGGATTCACAGAAGCCTGCTATTGTATAGGTTTTTCGCCGCAACAACCTTATAAAAAATAGTAACAACTGATTGCAAAAACAGAATAATGTGATTGTTTTACGTAATCTTTTGCATTTAGGTCAGAGAAGCACGAAAATATCAGCCTCTGTGTATGGGCATAAAGTGTGCCGCGCTGAAAATGAATCGCAGCTTAATATTTCAGCTCTGCCTGGCCTAAGTGATTGGTTTTGCAAACAGCATCCACACAATAGAGCAGGATAATCACGCAGTTTTTCTTACTGGATCCTTTCCAAAGAACTACAGATCAAACTAAGTTGGCAATGGCTATTAAATGGGGATTTTTGCATGACTCTGGATTTTCGCCCTCAGGCTCTACAGGTATTACAGATTGAAGCCACAGCAGTCACCCAACTGGCCGCTTACATAGATGAGAGTTTTAATTTAGCTTGTCAGATGATGTTTGACTGCACAGGCCGGGTTATTGTCATTGGCATGGGGAAATCCGGTCATATTGCCAATAAGATTGCAGCCACCTTAGCCTCCACCGGCACACCAGCATTTTTTGTGCATCCGGCAGAAGCCAGTCATGGCGACTTAGGCATGATCACTCAGGATGATGTAGTCCTTGCCATTTCCAACTCAGGTGAAACCGCAGAGGTGCTGGCTATAGTGCCAGTACTAAAACGTCGAGGTATCAAACTGATCAGTATGACAGGCCGTCCTGAATCAACCTTAGCCACCTTATCCAATGTCCATCTCTGTGTTCGGGTAGAACAGGAAGCTTGTCCTTTAGGACTGGCCCCTACAGCCAGCACCACAGCAACCTTGGCTATGGGTGATGCAATAGCAGTAGCTCTATTGGATGTGCGGGGTTTTTCTGCCGATGACTTTGCTTTATCTCATCCGGGTGGCAGCTTAGGGCGTCGTTTGTTATTACGACTGGAAGATGTGATGCACAGTGGTGAGGCTTTGCCAGTGGTTCATCACCAGGTCAGTCTGAAAGAAGCATTATTGGAAATATCCCGGAAAGGTTTGGGCATGACGGCTATTGTCGATGATGCCGGCAAACTGGCAGGTTTATTTACCGATGGCGATTTACGCCGCGTTCTGGATCAACAAGTCGATTTACATCAGGCCAGTATTGCCAGTCTGATGACCAAAAACTGTATCACGGCTAAACCTGCTATGCTGGCGGCAGAAGCCTTACAAGTGATGGAACAACGAAAAATTAACGGGCTTATCGTCGTCAATGAGCAACAACAGCCTGTAGGTGCGCTGAATATGCATGATTTATTAAAATCCGGAGTACTCTGATGTCGTCTTTATTTTCACAGATGTATCAAGCCATCAGCCCGGAGCTGGAACAAAAAGCGCAGCACATCCGTTTATTGATTTGTGATGTCGACGGTGTGTTTTCTGACGGCCGTATTTATATGGGCAACCAGGGCGAAGAACTCAAAGCTTTTCATACCCGCGATGGCTACGGCATTAAAGCGCTGCGTCATGCCGGTATTGAAGTGGCCGTGATTACAGGCCGTCGTTCAGAGATAGTGCAGCAACGTATGACCTCACTGACTGTGCCTTACATTTATCAGGGGCAGGAAAATAAACTCGCTGCTTTTGCTGAACTCCAGCAAATACTGGGACTCCAAGCGTCACAAATCGCCTTTATTGGTGATGACTTAGCGGACTGGGCCGTAATGCAACACTGTGGATTAAGCGTTGCAGTTCAGGATGCACATCCTTACCTTGTGTTGCATGCAGACTACCGTTGTCAATTACCTGGGGGTTTTGGTGCAGTACGTGAACTTTGCGATTTGTTACTGACCGCTCAGGGCAAATTTGCTGAATTTTCAGGAAGTAGTACATGATCCGTCAATTCCTCTGGTTAGTGCTGATCGTAGCGGGTGCTGCGGGTTTTTACAGTTGGCAACTGCTGGATCAGGAACAAAGCGGCACGCCAGCCAATCAGGACAGTCAACCTGATTATGTGGCGCAAGATCTGACACGGATGATTTATAACGAGGAAGGCCATCTGTCAGATTTAATCCGGGCTCAACGCATGGAACACTTCGAGCGCTTTGGTTTTTTACAATTTGATTTCCCTATCTACACCATTTATCAGGAAAAAGTGCCATTATGGCAAGTGACAAGCGAGCAGGCTGTGCTTTATCCTGACGATAAACTTATTCTTGAACACAGAGTGGAACTGCGCAATATGGCGACAGACCCACTCTTTACCCGAATAGAAACCAATGCAGTTGAGCTTTTATTCAACAGCAATACGCTGCAATCGAACGAACAAGTGCGGATTTTTGGGCTGGGTTTCCAGATCACAGGCCAAGGCATGCAGGCCGATTTGAACGCACAGAATATAGAGCTGAAAAAGCATACTAAAACGGTTTATTACAATGAAAAGTAACATTATTTTATTGAGTATCGCTCTGACATTCAGTAGCGTCGTTCAGGCAGGACCTGATGATTTCAAAAAAGAAATTCAGGTCGGTTCCGATCGCCAGTTTGGCTCGATCAAAGACAAGGTGATGACTTTTGTCGATAATGTCAAAGTAGAGCAAGGCAGCTTACTGATTGAAGCCGACAAACTTGAAGTCATTGCCAGCGCGGGGAAAGGCAAAGAGGTGTTTATCGCTTCAGGCCAACCAGCCACCTATTCACAGCTGCTCGATGGCGAAAAGCCAATCAAAGCCAGTGCGAATGAAATCCGCTACGACGTAGCCAATGGCACGCTGGTGCTGACTGGTAATGCGGAACTGAGTCAAAATGGCAGCATGGTGCAAGGTGCAGTGATTAAATACAACCTTGAAAAACAAGAGCTGGAAGCGGAGTCTGACGGTAAAAAAACCGAGCGAGTTACCACTGTGTTCAGCCCGGAAGGAAAACAAGAATGAAGTTAGTCGCGTCCCATCTGGCTAAAAGTTATAAAGGCCGCCAGGTGGTCAAAGACGTCAGTCTGGAAGTGAATGCAGGTCAAATTGTCGGTTTACTTGGGCCAAATGGTGCGGGTAAAACCACCACTTTTTATATGATTGTCGGCTTAGTCCCTTCCGATAAAGGCAAAATCACTTTGGATGGCAAAGAGATCACTTTTGATCCCATTCATGCCCGGGCCCGTTCCGGCATTGGTTACTTGCCGCAGGAAAGCTCAATATTCCGCAAACTGACGGTCTACGACAATCTACTTGCCATTTTGCAACATCGTAAAGATTTAACCGAAGAGCAGCGCGAAGAAAAAGCCGATGCGCTGCTGGATGAATTCCATATAGGTCATATCCGTAATAGCCTGGGCATGAGTTTATCCGGTGGTGAACGTCGCCGGGTGGAAATAGCCAGGGCCTTAGCCGCAGACCCGGCATTTATTCTGTTAGATGAACCTTTTGCTGGTGTTGATCCCATTTCAGTGTTAGATATTAAAAAAATCATTCAGCATTTGTGTCAACGAGGTATAGGTGTGCTGATCACTGACCACAATGTGCGCGAAACTCTTGATGTCTGTGAAATTGCCTATATTGTAAGTCATGGAGAACTGATTGCTGCAGGTACCCCGGCTGAGGTTTTAGCAAACCAACAAGTTCGTGATGTCTACCTTGGTGAGCAATTCAGGTTATAGTTTAAAACAACATCCGAATAGGGTTGTTTGGAGAAAATAAGAAGTACATGAAACCGTCTCTGCAACTTCGTCTTGGTCAGCAGCTCACAATGACTCCGCAATTGCAGCAAGCAATAAAACTGCTGCAATTATCTACCATTGAACTGCAACAGGAAATTCAGGAAGCGCTGGATGCTAATCCTTTGCTTGAAGCTGAAGACGACTATGCGGTGTTTCAGGAACCCTCATCCAAAGAATTAAATCACGGTGCCGAGTTTGACGCCCCTGACTACGACAGCAGCCATGATGAGCATTACGAGCCAGAGGTAAAGGACAGCAGCGAAGCGATGTCCGAGCAAAACATCAAAGAAGATTTGCCACTGGACAGCCATTGGGATGATTTAGTCAGCGCAGCCCCTGTAGCAGGCGCTAATAACTTCAATGGCGATGAAGATACGGTATTTCAGGGCGAAACCACAGAAAGCCTGCAGGACTATTTACGTTGGCAAATGCAGCTAACACCTTTTTCCGACACTGACCGAACCATTGCCGAAATCATCATCGAAGCCATAGACGAAAACGGTTTACTGACGATAGACACAGACGAAATTCTTGAGTCTTTGGGCATGTCTGATGTGGAAGCGGACGAAGTCGAAGCGGTAATCAAACGTATCCAGTTATTCGACCCTGTTGGTGTCGGCGCCCGCAGTATTCAGGAGTGCTTATTGGTACAACTGCGCCAATTCGATCCTAAGACTCCTTATCTGGCGGAAACCCGGCATATTATTAAAGAATATACTGACTTTTTAGCCAACAGAGATTTCCGTTCTCTGATGCGTGTGACTAAACTCAAAGAAGATGATTTAAAAGAAGTGATGCGGCTTATTCACAGCCTGAACCCACGACCAGGGGCAGATGTGATTCGACAAGAACAGTCCTATGTGATCCCGGATGTGTCGGTGGCGAAAATTAAAGGACGCTGGATGGTTGAGCTCAATCCTGATGCGATGCCAAAGATCAGAATTAACGAGCAATATGCCGCCATGTCACGTAATGCCCGTAACGCATCCGATGGTCAATTTATTCGCTCCCATTTGCAGGAAGCCAAGTGGTTTTTAAAGAGTCTGGAAAGTCGCAACGAAACTTTACTTAAAGTGGCCAACTGCATAGTGCAGCAGCAACAGGCTTTCTTTGAGCACGGTGAAGAAGCCATGAAACCCATGGTGTTAAACGATGTTGCAGAGATGGTGGGCATGCATGAATCAACTATTTCCCGTGTCACCACACAAAAATATATGCACACTCCCAGAGGAATATTTGAACTTAAGTTCTTTTTCTCCAGTCATGTAAGTACAGAGAGTGGCGGTGAATGTTCATCCACCGCAATCCGCGCCTTTATAAAAAAATTGGTGGCGGCGGAAAATCCTGCCAAACCTTTGAGTGATAGCAGGATGGCAGAAATACTGTCAGAACAAGGGATTAATGTCGCACGGCGTACCATTGCCAAGTATCGTGAAGCCTTGTTTATTCCGCCGTCTAATCAGCGCAAGAGCTTGCTTTAACAGCTCTAAAAAGAAGGAAGAGTCTATGCAAATCAACTTAACTGGTCGTCATGTAGAAATCACTGAAGCACTGAGAGAGTACGTCGATAGCAAATTTTCCAAACTTGAACGTCATTTTGATCATATTAATAATGTACATGTAGTGCTGAACGTGGAAAAATTGAAACAGATTGCAGAGGCTAAGTTACACCTCAATGGAGGTGAAGTATTCGCTGTATCGGAAGACGAAAATATGTACGCTGCGATAGACCAGCTGATCGATAAACTGGATCGCCAAGTTATTAAACATAAAGAGAAAATTTCTCGTCATTGATTCTGAAACTATGAACCTGAGCTCAATGTTATCGGAGGACTGCACCAAGAGTGCGGTCCTTTTTAATAGTAAAAAACGCATTCTGGAATACATAGCTGAACTGGCACATCAGCGTTTACCGGAAGTTCCTGAGTACAACATACTCGAAGCCCTGATGAACCGTGAGAAACTCGGCTCCACAGGTATTGGCGGTGGTATTGCTATTCCGCATGGCAAATTAAAAAATGTCACTACCCCTTTGCTGGTGTTTGTGGTCAGCAAGGATCCAATACAGTTTGATGCTATTGATAACCAGGCGGTGGATATTTTTTGTGCCATCCTGATCCCGGAAAATCAGTGTCAAACCCATTTATCCACGCTGTCCGGCATAGCCCGGATGCTCAGTCAGAAAGACTTCACCAAGAAAATCCGTCACAGTGCCAACAGCCACGATTTGTACCAGTTGCTGATGGTGGGAGCTGAACAGGTGATGGCAAAATGAAGTTATTGGTCGTCAGCGGTCGATCGGGTTCGGGCAAATCAGTTGCCCTGCGCGTCATGGAAGACCTTGGTTATTATTGTGTAGATAACATCCCGGTTAATTTACTACCGACTCTAGCAAATGCGGTGATGGGGCAATATGAGCGGGTCGCTGTTAGTATCGACGTGCGTAACTTGCCACAAGACCCGGATGAGCTGACCGATATTCTGTCTTACCTGCCGCACAAAGTTGACCTGACCATTCTTTACCTCGACGCCGACCATACCAGCCTGATTAAGCGCTTCAGCGAGACCCGTCGCTTGCATCCGCTGTCGCATCAAGCCATGTCACTGGATGAAGCCATACAACGCGAACAGCAGCTGCTGGACCCCATCTCCAGCCGAGCAGATTTGTATCTGGATACCACAGAGCTCAACGTGCATCAGCTGGCGGAGCAGTTACGCGAGCGTATTCTGGGGCAAAAAACCGGCCGGTTGGTGATCTTGTTTGAATCCTTTGGCTTTAAATACGGTATTCCCAAAGATGCTGACTATGTATTTGATGCGCGCTTTTTACCAAACCCACATTGGGAACCAGAGCTGAAGATCCTGACAGGATTAGATAAACCTGTACAAAACTACCTGTCATCACAGGCTGTAGTGGCTCAGTATATCTGGCAAATCAATCAGTTTATCGGCACCTGGCTACCACACTTAGAACGCAATAACCGCAGTTATCTGACCATAGCTATAGGCTGTACCGGCGGTCAACACCGTTCTGTGTACATCGCCGAATCTTTGGCTGAAAGTTACCGTTTACAGCGCGAGGACGTACAAATCCGTCACCGCGAATTAGTGAGACACCATGGCCGATAAATTCCAAAAAACTGTCACTATCGTCAATCAATTGGGCTTGCATGCCAGAGCCGCATCCAAACTGGTGCAGTTATGCCGTCAGTTTGATGCCAAAATTGAGTTACAGCAGGAAGGCCAGGTTGCAGATGCCAGCAGCGTGCTTGCATTGTTAATGCTGGCAAGCAGTAAGGGTAAAACTCTGGAAGTCTGCACCCAAGGCGCTCAGGCGCAAGAGGCGCTAACCGCCGTAGTGGCTTTGATTGAAAACGGTTTTGACGAAGAAAACTAACTGGCCTTAAAGGCTGGCCTTCTCTTTACCTGATGTTTGTTTTGCCCCTTCCAGCTTTAAATGTAACGCCGCTTTAATCAGCATATGGGCAGTAATAGGTGCGGTGATAAATAAAAACAACGCGATAAGCAACTGCTGCACACTCAACTCACCTTTGACGACGTTAAAATACGCTATAGAAGCCAGCACTAAAGCCCCTAAACCTAAGGTAGTTGCTTTGGTTGGGCCATGCAAACGGGTGTAAAAGTCCGGCAGTTTCACCAAAGCGACTGAGCCCATTAACACAAATAATGACCCAGCCACAGCCAGGATAGCCACCAGCCATTCAGTCATGCTCATCTGTTACTCCCTATTCAATGATATCGCCGCGCAATAAAAACTTACACACAGCGACAGTGCTGACAAAACCCAGCATGGCGATCAGTAGCGCCACTTCAAAGTTTAAGCTGGTGCCAAGATAAATTCCGTACAGCAAAAGTAGCGCTATGCTATTGATATACATGGTGTCCAGTGCCAATAAACGATCCACCACTGAAGGCCCACGAATAGCAGCATATAAATTCAGCAGTAAAGCCAAACCTACCACCACAAAACAGCCTTGAAGTATTAAAGTCAGCATTAAAATATCTCCTTTAATGGCGCTTCATAACGTTGCTTCACCTGTTCAATCAGCTCTGCTTCATCGGCTAAATCCAGCACATGCAGCAGCAGAAAACGCGGCTCTGTACCTTCTGCATTCAGTGGTAACACGTCCGCACTGACTGTACCTGGTGTTAACGACACAGTGCTCGCTAGTATGGTAATGGCCAGATGATCGGTTAAATCCAGCGGCACTATCACAAAAGCAGGTCTTAGCTTTTTATTAGGACCAAGTACAAGACGAATCACCTGCAGGTTCGCGACAACAATATCCAACAATACCATCAGACCGTAAGCCATGGCTGCGCCTGGCTTTTTGATACCGGGTTGGATCAGACGAAACTTATGGATAAGCAATGGGATCAGCCAGGCCAGCAATAAGCCAAAAAATAGATGGATCAAAGCCACACTGTTATTCAGTAACAACCAGACCAGAAACAAAAACAAACTACGGACAGGGGTTGGCCACCAGTTCTTAAAAGACAACATCAGAAGGCTCCCGGACTAAGAGTAGCAATTTGCTGTAGTTGAGCTGCTGCAGCCTGACACCAGGCCGTTAATGGTCCGGCAAACAGGCTTAATAACGGGCTTGCAGTCACCAACAGCAATAAAGCACCAGTGCGACGCCCGCCCGCCAGTCGAGCTTCGACATCAGAGCCTGAGACTTGCCAGAACAAAATACTTCCTGCTCTGCTCAGTGCAATCAATAACAGCACACTGCTGCCTAATAAAAAGGACCAATACCACAACATAGCGCTACCTTGAGGTACAGCCTGTAGCAGTAATAGCTTACCGATAAAACCTGAAAAGGGCGGCATGCCTACAATACTGAGCGCCACTATGATAAAAGCAGTGCCCAGTACCACAGGCTGGGCTATCTTGCGTCCGTTGACCAGCCTGTCTCCAGCTTTGCCACGCTGGTTCGCAATTAAGTCCGCCAGTAAAAATAAAGCCGCGGTCGCCAAAGTTGAGTGCACCAGATAATACAACAGCGCCTGCACCGCCTCCGCTGTGCCTAAAGACAAAATAGCCACCAAAGAGCCTACAGAAACTATCACCAGATAGCTGGCCATTTTACGCAAGTCTTCACTGGCTAACACGCCGAGCACTCCCATCACTATGGTCAATAAGCCGGTCCACCACAGAACAGGGAAAACCCAGTCAGCGACAAAACCTGCATCCTGCAACACCATAGCAAAAACCCGCAATAAGCTATAAATACCCACTTTGGTCATAATAGCGAATAAGGCTGCCACTGCAGGGGATGCGGAAGAATAGGCATTGCCTAACCAAAAATGTAAAGGCATCACTGCCGCTTTTAAGCCAAACACCACCAGCAGTAGTGCGACAGCGGCCTGTAATAATTGCAGCTGGGTGTCGGATAAAGTCGCCACTTTGCTGCCTAAATCCAGCATGTTCAAAGTGCCTGACGAACCATAAATCAGTGCCAGGGCAAACAAGAACATCGCAGAACCAACCAGATTCAGAATCACATAATGCACTGCGGCTTTAGTTTTAGCTTTACCACCGCCGTGGATCAGCAAAGAGTACGAGGCAATGAGCAGCACTTCAAAAAACACAAACAAATTAAATAAGTCAGCAGTTAAAAAGGCGCCATTAATACCCATCACCTGGAAATGTAATAAGGCATGGAAAAAAGGGCCGTTTTCATCTTCACCACTACTGGCATATAAACTGGCCGCTAAAGCTAAGACTGAAGTCAGGCACAACATCAGACTGCTGACCTGATCCAGCAATAAGCTGATGCCAAAAGGCGCAGGCCAGTTACCCAACTGATACAGCTGGGCCGGGGCGTCCGTGCTTTGCAGCACCAGCAACACACTCAACAACAGCAACACCGCAGAGCCTCCGACACTTAAGCAGCGGCGTAATAACAGGTTCTGATCAAAAGGCGGTAGCATCGTCAGCAGAGCCACCAACAAAGGCCAGAGAATGGGCAGAATGATCAGATGGTTCATGACGAAGCCCCTTGTCGGGTATTTTTCGCCACCGGCAATTTGCCGTCGACATGATCATTACCTAAGTCGGCGCGGGCACGAATAGACAACACCACCAAAAAGGCAGTCATGGCAAAACCAATCACTATGGCAGTTAACACCAACGCCTGAGGTAAAGGGTCGGCATAGTCTTCTGTGGCTTTAAGCACAGCACCTGCGCCTATCTTTAAGCCGCCACTGGCAAAAATGAATAAATTCACGGCATAAGACAACATGGTCAATCCCAGCATGACCGCAAAGGTTCTGGCCCGTAAAATCAAAAACACCGCACAACAGGTTAAAACCCCTATGATGATTGCAACCAGTAATTCCATTAGCTTTGCCCCTCATGCACAGGTCTGTGGTCTGTGGTCATTTTACCCAGATTGGCCAAAATCATCAGCGTAGACCCCACTACGGTCAGATACACCCCTAAATCAAAAGCTATAGCACTGGCCAACTCTATTTCACCTAACAGCGGCAACTGGAAGTAATCAAACCAGGAGGTTAAAAAAGGTCGCTCAAACAGCCAGCTGGCGGCGCCTGTCAGAGCCGAAATCAACACACCTACCGCAACCAGCCTGTGATATTCCAGCGTCAGCCGCTGTTTTACCCAATCCACGCCCTGAGCTACATACTGCAGAATAATAGCAATAGCCGTGATTAAACCTGCGACAAATCCGCCCCCCGGCAAATTATGACCACGGAAAAAGATATAAACCGATACCAACAGCGCCAAAGGCAATAAAGCCTGTGACACTACAGCCAGCAACATAGGGTGTTTATCCAGCGCCCATTGCCGCCCTTCTGCATCCGAACTGGGTTTAAACAATGGCAAACGGGTTAATAACTTAAAGATCCCTAAAGCCGCTATACCCAAGACGGTAATTTCGCCCAGGGTATCAAAACCACGGAAGTCGACCAGAATGACGTTAACGACGTTATAGCCACCGCCTCCGGTCTTCGCATTGGCGAGGAAAAACTCAGAGATCCTTTGCTGCGGTTCCAGCATCATGGCGTAACTCAAACTGCCAATCACCACACCACAGACAGAAGCAATAGCACCATCGCGAATAAGCCGGCCAGCATTGGATGCTCTGCTGATTTTATGCGGCAAGAAAAACAGTGCCAACATCAACAGCACTATAGTCACTACTTCAACCGACAACTGAGTGAGTGCCAGATCTGGTGCTGAAAAACGCACAAAAATCAGCGTGACCACCAAACCTACGATTGAGATCATCACCAGTGCCAATAAACGCTGACGCTGACACAACACAGTGGCAAAAGCAGCAATGATAGCGACCAGCACCGCAGTGAACATCAGCCCATCAACAGGTAACATAGCTTTATGCCGGGTAAACTGTCCCATTTGCTGCAGTGGCCAAATCAGCAGCACAATCACGATCAGAAACAGCCATAACAAATAACGTTGCAGGGCCGAAGATTCAAAACGCTGATGCCACTGTTGTGCAAAAGCTAACAAAGCTTTGATTTTCTGCTCAAACAACATTAAAGGATTCAGCTCAGGCAATTCGGCCTGAAAACGAAATAAGTGTTTGCGATTCAAATACAGCAAAATACCCAAAGTCAGTGCCATCACACTCATCAGCAGAGGCAGATTTACACCATGCCAAATCGACAAACTGTATTCAGGTAAAGGTCCGCCCAACGCAGCACTGGAGGCAACAGCCAGTAAATCTCCCACTATGTACTGCGGAGCTAAACCCACCAAAATACAAAGCGCCACTAAAATTTCGACCGGCACCCGCATATAACGAGGCGGTTCATGCGGAGTGCGGGGTAAACCTCTGGGTTGACCGTTAAAGAACACGTCGTGAATAAAACGGGCCGAGTAAGCGACGGATAAAGTGGCCGCCACTGTCGCTAGTACTGGAATTAACCAGGACAAAGCGCCTAATACATCCTGGTGTAAAGTTTCAGCGAAAAACATCTCTTTGGATAAAAAACCATTGAGTAAAGGCACGCCTGCCATAGAAGCTGAAGCCACCATGGCCAAAGTGGCCGTTACCGGCATAAATTGCCAGAGACCATTGAGTTTTCGCATATCCCGCGAACCGGATTCATGGTCGATAATACCGGCGGCCATAAACAACGAGGCTTTGAAAATAGCGTGATTAATAATATGAAAAATTGCCGCTACTGTCGCCAGGTCTGTATCCAACCCCAGCAACAAGGTAATCAAACCCAAATGACTAATGGTCGAATAAGCCAGCAGGCCTTTTAAATCGTGCTGGAATAACGCCAGATAAGCGCCAACCAACAAAGTCGTCATGCCCGTGATCGTCACTAACAGGAACCATAAATCTGAGCCTGCTAATAACGGATACATCCGCGCCAGCAAAAAAATACCAGCTTTGACCATAGTAGCCGAATGCAGGTAAGCACTGACCGGAGTCGGTGCCGACATCGCATTAGGTAACCAGAAATGAAATGGAAACTGGGCAGATTTGGTAAAAGCCCCCAACAACACCAGAATTAAAATCACAGGATACAAGCTGTGCTGTTGCAGCACATCCGCCTGAGATAACACCAGGTCCAGTTCAAAACTACCCAAAACCTGGCCAATCAACAAAATACCTGCCAATAAAGCCAAACCGCCAAAACCCGTGATGGTTAATGCCATACGGGCACCGACTCGCGCATCCGCTCTGTGCCACCAAAAACTAATCAATAAAAAGGAGCTGATACTGGTTAGCTCCCAAAACAGCCAAAGCTGTATCAGGTTATTCGACAATACTATGCCCAGCATGGCGGTCATAAACAGCATTAAAAAACCGTAAAAACGCGCCATCGAATCTTTAGCAGCAAGATAATAGCGGGCGTATAAAATCACCAGTAAACCAATACCCAGGATCAAAAATACAAACAGCAGTGATAAACCATCCAGCCTGAAGCTGAACGACAGCCCCAAAGCCTCGACCCATGGCATTTTGTAGAATAAGGCTTCACCGGCAAATACAGCAGGCGCAAGCTGCAACACAAGAGCTAATGCAGCAGCAGGTAAAATAGCAGTAACCAAAGCACTGTAACTGCGCGACCAGCTTTTTGTCAGCATAGGCACCAAAGAACCAATCAGGGGAAATAAGACTAATAGCAGAAGTTCAATCATGGTCTTGCGTCCTCTTTGCAGGCTTAACGGCGTTCATTTTCGTCGACAAAGAAACGACCTAAGCAGTGTGGCAAGCAACAAATTTTTTTGCGCCAGACAGAGGGTGAAATACCCCGAAAATTCTATATGCCGTACTTTATACCTTTCTGAACCAAGGCTGTCCAGACGTTCCGGCGATGACAAGCTGAAGAGGGAAAAACAAAGGATCAGAGGTATAGCCCCCTGATCCTTAACAACTTAATGTCCTGTCGCTACAGCAGCGGCGGCCGCTGCTGCATCATAATGGTGGATCCAGCCTGCGGCATAAAGCCAGTGTGTTACTTCAGGCAACAGGAAGGTCGTGCTGAGTAAACCAACCACGGCCAGCACTACAGTGTAAGGCACAGCCATCCAGACCATCTTCATATAAGACAAACGAATGAGTGGCGCTAAAGCACTGGTCAGCAGGAATAGAAACGCGGCCTGACCATTTGGTGTGGCCACACTTGGCAAATTGGTACCGGCGTTAATCGCAATAGCCAGCATTTCAAATTGTTCACGGCTGATAGTACCTGCTTGCCATGCCGCTTTGACCTCATTGATATAGACAGTACCGACAAACACATTGTCACTGACCATAGACAATAAACCATTGGCTAAAAACAGCACCGCCATTTGTTTCTGGCCGTCGAAGGTCAAGACAAAATCGATCACAGGTTTAAACAAATGCTGGTCGATAATCACCGCTACTACTGCAAAAAATACCACCAACAGAGAGGTAAAAGGCAAGGCTTCCTGAAAAGCTTTACCTATCGCATGCTCATCTGTCACACCACAGAAAGTCGTGGCCAGAATAATCACCATCAAACCTATTAGGCCTACTGAGGCCAAATGCAGACTTAAACATATAATCAGCAGTACAGCGATAAGGCCTTGCACCCATAATTTGCTGACATCAGAAGCCGTCATACGCTCGGTCTGGTAATTGTCATAGGCAAGTAAAACATCCTGCACAGTTTCAGGCAAACGTACCCCAAAATCAAACAAACGGAATTTTTCCAGCACTATGGTCGTCAATAAACCAGCAATCAATACAGGAATACTAACTGCCGCCATACGCAGCGCAAACTCACCAAATCCCCAGCCTACAGCTTCGGCAATGATCAGGTTTTGTGGCTCACCGACCATAGTAGATACACCGCCAAGAGCTGTACCCACACCAGCGTGCATCAATAAGTTACGTAAAAAACCACGAAACGCGTCTAAATCGGCACGGGATAGTTCTGCCACCTCTGTATCTTCATTATGGTTATGTGGGTCAGGGAATTTTTTACCTGAGGATATTTTGTGGTAAATCGCGTAGAAACCTATACCGACAGCAATAATCACGGCTACTACGGTTAAGGCATCTAAAAAAGCCGACAAGAACGCGGCCATACCGACAAAAGCTAGCGACAAATTAGTTTTTGAACGCACCCGTATTAACAGCTTGGTAAAAACAAACAGCAGCAGGTCTTTGACAAAGTGAATACCTGCGACCATAAAGACCAGCAGTAAAATAACCTCAATATTCACTTCAATTTCGTGCATTACTTTCGTGGTACTGGTCATGCCCATTGCAATAGCTTGTAATACCAATAAACCGCCCGGCTGCAACGGATAACATTTTAGTGCCATCGCCAGGGTGAAAATAAATTCCACCACCAAAGCCCACCCTGCTATGTAGGGATTTTGTAAAAACAAAATGGGGTTAATAAAAAGAAAAGCGATGATACTTAGTTTGTACCAGTTGGGCGCCTGCCCAAGAAAGTTATTGTACAGAGCCAAAGCCATGCCTGATGGTTTCATAGTGTCTACCCAAGTTCGAATTGTTGCGTGTTGGATTTATGTTTTGTTATTTACCATAGTTCAATTCTGTGTAAAGGCGATGACAATTAGCACAGAAATTATCAGGTAGTTCAGTTTGTTATACATAGCGCATCTGGGTTTGTCCAGACAGATGAAGGCAGCAATGAGACCAGCGGAGCAAATAAAAGACCAACGCCATAGTGTCAAATCAATTTGGTTAAAAATAGCTTTGGGTGATAAGAACAGAATGTAACCAACATAAAACACCCAAAAAAACATAAAATTCATCAACTCTTCAGTTGTCACTTTTAAAAAAAGTAAGTAAAACATCTGAGCTTGTTGAACTTTATTCACAAAAATAAAAATATCAGCTTAACTTAATTGAAGTACTTACTGCAGGAAACTTATTATGGCAATACTCAATGTTGCACAGGTCGCCGCCTTTTTAGGTATTCAGGAGATCCGTGTTGAACGTCTGGCACGCGAAAATCTGCTGGTTGCTAACGGCAAGGATGAACAAGGCAAACCTCTGTTTGACGAGGAAGATGTAAAGCGCTACAAAATTCTGGCTGAGCGATTAGGCGGACTTTAATAACTTAGCGTTGAACAAGCCGCAGTAATAGCTGATAACAGTCTGCTGCGGCTTGTTTGTATCTCGGATCTTGATTGTCCAGCTCTTCCTGCCAATACCATAACCAGCAAAAACCTGCGTATACCACTTTAGCCAAGGCTAATTTCTCTACTAATTGTGTGCTGCAGCTATCCCTCCTCGATGCCCTATAATTGTCAAGCAACAGCTGTTGTTCAGCCTCAGATAACTCAAACTGAACTATCAATGCCACTAAATCAAACACCACATCCGCCAGTTGGCAATACTCAAAATCAATCAGCCATAACTTGTTCTGCCACAACAACATATTCTGTACGTGCAAATCCATATGGCACAAACCTATATCAGCCTGGAAATACTGCAGATCACGGGCAGCCGTGATCAAAGGCAACCAGATTTTTTCTGCTTGTGCTGTCCAGTGCGGCTCCAACTGTTTTTTCAGTTGTTGCAAATATAACCAAGGGTCCAGTACTGCAGTTTGCACTGGCAACTGATGCAAAGTCGCCAGTTTTTGGGCTAGTGCCAGCAGGTTCTGTCGAATGTGGGCAGCCGAAGGTGGCAAAGCATCAGGTAAAAACTCAGTGATCAGCATGCGCTGATGATTATTCAGACATAAAGGCGCAGGCGCCAATCCCACGGCGGCGGCGGCATGCTGACAACGTAATTCCTGCTGCCGGCACACTCCTAATACAGAAGGGCCATAATGGCGCACTACGTAGTGACCTCTGTCCGTTTGCACCTGGTAGGAACTGGTTCTTTTGCCTTGTGTCAGTTGTTTTAACAGCAGCGGTTTGTGATCAGCAAAAAACTCCAGTTGTTGGCATAAATGCCAGATCACAGAGGAAGAGTCTGCTGCTGTTGTTGCTGATAGCTGCTGCGCCATACAAAAAATCCGATCAGGGCAATGATTGTATAGAGTACAAAAAGTGCCGTTGTAAAATACAGATGTTTTTGGATATAGACATAAATACAGACCGCGTCTATCACCACCCAATACAGCCAGTTCGATACCACTTTGCGTGCCACCAGATAAGTGGTCATCACACTAAAAGCTGTGGTTTGTGCATCGATGTAAGCAAAATCTGCATGAGTGTATTGGTCCATCAGATAACCCAGTACAAGTCCTGCTATCGCTGTGCCACCAATTAAATTCAGATGAGTACTGGCGGACCATTCGGTCATGCCCGACTGCCCTGCAGGTAATAGCTGCTTTTGTTGGCGCCAGCTGTACCACCCATACAAAGCCATACCAGCATAATACAGCTGCAGCAACGCATCAGATAACAACGCCGAATGCCACATAATATGGGTGTACAACAAAGTGCTGAGCAATGCTGCCGGCCAGCACCATAAACTTTGTTTCATTGCTAAAAGTACGTAAGCCAGCGCCAACAAAGTCGCCGCCAGCTCAAGCTGAGTCAGAGTTTGCCAGCCGCTAAACAGCTGCCACCAAGCCTCTGTCATGGCCGTAAATCGCCATGCAGAAACTTCACTACAAACACGACTTTGCCATAGGTTTCAAACGACCAGCGAATGCCTTGCTGCAACAACGCCATCACTTCGTCGTAATCCCCAAAGACTTGAGTGCTGAGTGTATTGGTGATCACCAGCACATGCGGGTTAGTGTTTAACAGCTCAATAAAACCTTTGATAGGCTCAATGTAATCACTGGTGAGTGGGTACTTACTGATTTCTATAGATAATTTCATCATTAATTCCTTCACTGCTGATTAAAACTGGTAGCTGGCGGTCACACCTATACGGCGTGGTTCACCCAGTTGTTCATAGGTATGAGGCTCGTAGCCATCCCGCGGGTCATTACCAAAATAAAAGCCCCGCACGCCGTAGTCTTCATCCAGCGTATTGCGGCTCCACAGCGCCAATTGCACCTCGTCCCACTGGTACTGCAGGCGTAAATTCACTAAATGCATTTGCTCTGAGCGGGAATCATGACTGTCGGAGTAATAAAAGGCCGCTTTACTTTGCAGACCCAGATTAAAACTCAAGTTTGACGTCAGTAACCACTCACTGTTGACACTGTATTGATACTTGGGTGCATGGGCCTGATCGCGGCCTGTTTTATCTACACCTTCTTCCGTGACAAAACCACGGATTTCGCTATCGAGCCAGGCTGCATTAGCAAATAAAGTCCAGCTCTGAGCTAATTGAATGCGACTTTCCACCTCTAATCCATGATTTCTGCCCGAAGCGGCATTATCTATAAAACCAATAAAGGACTGATCACGGGTGACCCAACTATTGACCTGCATCTCATCACGCCACATGGCAAATAAAGCGACACGGCTGACGATCGTCTGATCAGCTGAACTGCCTTTGACACCAAACTCGGCGTTCCATAAAGTTTCAGGTGAAAAATTGGCTTTACTGTTTAAATAATATGCCAGTTCATTCACACCACTGCCCTGCGCTTTACCAAGAGCTTCACCATTCACGCCACCTGCTTTGTAGCCTCTTGAACCTAACCAATACAGACTTGTTGAATCGGTCAGCGCTAAACTCAAACTCAGTTTACCGCCCCACATCAGCTCGTTGTTTTGCTGGGTTATACCATTGCTGTCACTGTATTCATCGTCATACCGCTCCGCGCGGGCGCCAGAGGTTAAACTCCAGCCATCCCCTAAATCGCTGGTCCACTCACCAAATAACGCCAGGTTCTGCCGTTTAAAATCACTGAAAAACTGCGCGGCCTGCCATAAATCCCAGTTCCAGAACTGGCGTTCTAAATCCGTTTGCTGACCACTGGCATACCAGCCCGCTACCCAATTTGCCTGCTCTTTACCTAAAAAGCGTTGCTCCAGACTCCACTGATCCCGCTGCCTTAAGTAGCGGTCTGTCGTCGCGTAGCCATCTGGGTGAATACCTTCATAACTCCAGTCTTCGTCAAAGCCATAATCGGTATCGGCAGTCAGGCCACTCAACTGCGTATAGACATTAGCCCAACTTAAACCCTGGTAATCTGCTTTAATCGCCAAAGCACGGCTTTGCTGTTCATCCTGGCCAGGTTTATCCGATAAGGTGCTGCGGTTTCTGTCTAAAGAAAACACATCGTAGCCATTATTGATATCGCGGTAATGGCCGATAAAATCCAATGTCAGATCGCTCGTCGCCAGATAACGCAGCGCAGCACGGGCAGTAGTTTCGTCAATATTGTTGGTATCGTCACGATTTAAAAAGCTGTTATCGATAAAGCCATCTGAGCTCTGGTGATCAGCAGCCAGACGATACACCCACTGCTGGTTGATTGCATTGCTGTACGCACCGCTCAGCTGGTAACTATCGTAGTTGGCCACAGTAGTACTTAACTGGCCTTCGCCTTCAAAGCTGGGCGCATTAGAGGTCAAATTCAACATACCGGCCATCGCATTGGCACCAAAGCGGGTCGCTTCAGGTCCGCGGAATATCTCCACTTGCTGCACATCAGCCAAAGAGCTGACACCTAAAGCTGAATAATCAATGCCATCAATCAGCACACCCACCGAAGGATTAATGCTGTCGACAAACTCACTGCGCTCGCCTATACCCCGAATTTGTAAAAAACGGCCACGGGAGGCACCAGCTGAAAAGTTTACGTTGGCGGCTTGTTGCAACAAATCATCTAAATGCTGAGCGTTCTGACGGCTGATATCCTGCTGACTCAATACCAGAATACTACCAGGTAGCTTTTGCAACTGCTGCTGCCGGAAATCGCCTTGCACCAGAATACGCTCTACCGCCTGTTCAGACGCAGCGTTTTCTTCAGCACTGTTCGCACTAGCAGTTGTGGATAAGGCAGCCAGAATGGCCAGGGATAAATAAGAAATTCGAGACATATGATTCTACTCCAAGTCAAAAAGTAGGATCACCAAAGCAAAAGGAATACAGAAGTACCATCCCTCCGCCGGTATGATCCGGATCAGGTTCGAAGGGTTCGCGTGTGACGGCGTCTCAGCTAAAAGCACCCCTTGGTTCGCGGCGCAGTGTATCGGCTTTTTTTCAGACAGGCAATTGCCAGATCTACACCTTTATGCAGATCTGGCTTACGAATTAAAGCAAAGCAGGTAAATACCAGCTGGCAATAGAGAAATAAATCACGACACCAGCCACGTCGGCGATAGAGGTGATCAAAGGTCCGCTGGCGGTCGCAGGGTCCATGCCAAAACGACTAAGTAAAAAGGGTAAAGACAAGCCCACTAAGCTGCCCACCAAGACCACTATCATCATAGTGGCGGCGACTACCAGCGCTATATCCAGCCCGCCTCGCCAGTAGCCCAGCGCGTAGACAGCAAGTGCCATAGTCAAACCTAATAAACCGGCCACCAGAACTTCCTTGCCGAGCATTTTGCCCCAGTGGCGTAATTTGATATCGCCTGTAGCCAGAGCCCGCACCATCAAAGTGCCGGACTGAGCACCAGCATTTCCGCTGCTGGCTATCAGTAACGGCAGAAAAAACAGCAAGGCTATATGTTCAGAAATAATGTGCTCAAATGCAGCTAAACCTGCACCAGAGAAAATATTACCAAACACCAGCACCACCAGCCAAACCACACGTTTACGGTATAACAGGCTAATTTTGGCATCTTTAACACTGCCTTCGAGCTTGCCGATAGTAGCGGTTTTGTGAAAGTCTTCGGTGGCTTCAGCTGCGGCAACGTCCATCGCGTCATCGTGAGTGACAATACCAACCAACTGCCCTTGCGCATTCACCACAGGAATAGCAATTAAGTCGTATTTGGCCACCAATGACGCCACTTCTTCCTGCTCCGTATCCACTTTGACATGGATAGGATCATGTTTCATCACGTCATCCACCAGCGCATAAGTCGGCGCCAGAATTAACTCACGCAAGGACAGAGCACCAATTAAAGTACGGTCCTGATCCACCACATAAGATAGGTAAATGGTTTCTTTGTCTGGTGCTTCGTTACGCAGTACCTCAATGGCTTGAGTCACAGTTAAATCCGGTGACAACATAGCGTAATCCGAACTCATAATGGCACCAGCCGTGCCTTCAGAGTAGGAAGACAAACTAAGGATGTCGTCACGTTCAGCTTGGGCCAAAGCCGGTAACAAAGCTTGTTTTTGCGCGTCAGACAGTTTGTTAAACAAGTCGGCTCGTTCATCAGACGACATCTGACGGATCACCGGAGTGAAGTCTTGCCGGCGCACTGTATGCGCCAGTTCTACCTGCAATTCTTCTGGCAAGTAGCTAAAGACGTCAGCTTGGGTGCTTAATGGAAAACAACTTAATAGTTGCCACTGATGTGCTGTGGAAAACTCAACCAAAGCACCGGCTAAATCGGCAGCGTGAGTATCAGCCAAACGCACAGGTAATACAGAGAAATCGCCGCTCTCCAGAGCAGCACGTAAGGTATGGATCAGAACTAAGAGTTCCATGTTTTCACCTCGAACTACGGGCCGTAGTCGCAAGGTCCAGACAAACCAGCGGTCTACAGCAAAACTAAAGAGTTAAGTTGTATGTCAGGCCAGGCCTGTGACTGGGTACGTCCATAAAAACGGAACTCTCCTCTGCAAATGGAAAGGAATATCAGCTTAACTTATTGCTGATACAGCAAAAAACGAGCATCATTTTACCCCTGTAACCACTTAACCTCAACTTAATAGCGGCCAGAAGTGCAGGATTTTCTTCAAGCTGCATCCATACGTCACAAGGACACAAACATGTTTGCCGAAAATAAGGCGCTTTGGTGGCAACCTCAAACGCTGTTGAATGAACAAAGCTGTAAAATTCAGCTGGGGCCCCTGCTGATCTTTTTGCAACGTAAAACCGGCGAATGGCGGCTGGCTACTGAATTGCTGGCTAATGCAGAACATCAGGAGCTGGAAGCTGAACTGCTGGCTCAATGGCCACAGCATCGTCTGGCCAGCCGTTTTGTCTTTGAAAACGAGCCGCTACAGTTTTGCCTGAAACCTGTATTAGCAGACCGTCCTGTAGTGGTAAAAACCCATCAGCCTGTTTACATACCGCCTGGTGAACAAGTGACCTTTTATATCAGCAGCCCTGTCAGTATTCGTATTGAAGTGCAGCAACCAAATTTAATATTGCAGGAAGTGCAAAGCCAGCGTTTATCCGACACCTGGTTTGGCCCCAACACCCAAATTGGTGAACTTTGTTACGCCGATAAAACCCAGGCCAGGCATAGTAAAGAAGAATTGCCCAGGCGGGTCCACAAAGCCGTCACTCCTGTTACTGTGAAAAATAACGCCAGCCAAATGATGAGTATCGAAAAACTCAGTTTGCCTGTGCCTTATTTATCCTTGTATGGTCTGACTGACGGCAGTTTATGGACAGATCAGGTGCTGCTTGATCATCAGGACGCCGCTGAACTGAGCCGATTGCAGATCAGTAAAAAAATGCCGGCAGGTTCAGATGGTGCAGAGCGTTTAGCCAAACCGCGTTTGTATATGGAAAAACATGGCCTGTTCCGCGCTTTCAGTGATTTATTTGCTCATGCAGCAAGCCGAGGTTCTTTATGATTGATCTGGTGATTAACTATCTGGATTCCGACAAGTTTTTCTCTTTACTACAGGCGGGCATGTTATTTATTGTCGGCTTCTTAGCTGCAAGTTTGTTGGCCCGCACTACCTATAAAGTCTGCTTAAAACGTTTTAGTCCTCATCATGCCACTTTAAGTCGCCGTTTAGTTTACTGGCTGGTATTGGCCTTATTTATTGCCAGCGGTTTAAAACAGTTAGGCTTTAATTTAGGCGTGTTATTGGGCGCAGCCGGGGTGCTGTCTGTGGCTATCGGCTTTGCCTCTCAAACCTCAGTATCAAACCTGATTAGTGGTTTATTTTTAATAGGTGAGCGACCTTTTCAGATTGGCGATACCATTAAGGTTGGTAACACTACGGGTGAAATTCTGTCCATCGATCTGCTGTCTATTAAACTACGGACCTTCGACAACCTTTTTGTCCGCATCCCCAACGAAAGCCTGATTAAAACAGAAGTCACCAACTTAACCCGCTTTCCTATCCGCAGGCTGGATTTAAAAATTGGTGTGGCCTATAAAGAAAACATTAGCCAGGTTCGGCAAGTATTACTTCAGGTTGCCGAGCAAAACCCTTTAAGTCTGGATGAACCTGTTCCTGTATTTCAGTTTTTGAGTTTTGCCGAGTCATCACTGGATTTGCAATTTTCCGTCTGGACCAAAAAAGAAAACTACAGAGAATTGCGTACTTGTTTACTGGAAGAGATCAAACAGGCCTTTGATCAGCAAGGTATTGACTTGCCATTTCCGCAGCGGGAGCTGAGTCTGAACCCAAGTACTTTAGCTTTGTTGGGTTCTGCACAAAATAACAAGAACCAAAGATAAGCAGACAACGACTAAAAGATGATCTCAGGCTTTTTCCTGCCTTCTACGGAAAACTGTGTCATGATAAAACTCAATCAACAAGAATGGACGTTGTAGTGTTGAGAATGCCTAAGATGTATAGCCTTAGTTTACTGAAGCCGCTGACAGCAGCTGTCGTAGGAGTATTGCTTAGTCTAAGTAACCCAGCTCAGGCCTCAGACTTGTGTTCTTCGGTGGAGAACACAGCTGATCTTAGTGCCTATCAGGGACAAACTATTGCCGAAGTACGTTTTATCCGCAACGATGTATTTGATTTAGAGCAGCCCAATACCTACTGGTTTCACCGCTTCGCCAATCGTACTCATAAGATCACCACAGAAGCCACTTTGCAGGAAGACGTATTGTTTAAGGCTGGCGATGTGCTGGACGCCGATAGTCTGGCAGAAACCGAACGTTTATTAAGAACCAGACGCTATCTGCGTAAAGTGGAAGTGCGTGTCAGTCATCAATGTCCGGATCGGCAAGTCGTAGTGACTATCAGTAGCTGGGACAACTGGTCTTTACTCCCTAAAATTTCTGCCAGCCGTGAGGGTGGAGAAAGTCGTTCTACCTTTGGGTTAGCCGAAGACAACCTGTTTGGCTCGGGTAATCAGGTGAACCTCGATTATGAACATGATAGCGAGCGTACCAGTTACCTACTCAATTTCCGTTCACCCAATATGTTTGGCAGTCACTGGGGCTTAAACACCCGCTATGCTGATAAATCTGATGGTGAATCCTATTTAGTTGCCGTCGAAAAACCTTTTTATCGTCTGAATGCGCCCTGGTCTTTTGCCTTAACGTTGGAGCAAGACAGTCAGGATATCAACGAGTACCTGCTCGGCGACGAGGCCAATGAATTTCAAAAACAAAAAAGATTTTTTGATCTGCACGGCGGTTTAAAAGTGCGAGCTGCTGACAACTGGGTACAACGCCTTTTGGTTGGTGCTACGCACAACGAAGTGCAATTTGAACAAACACCGGATACCTTGTTTGGCATTCCGGTCAAACGTGATTTATCCCAGTTTTGGCTGGCCTGGCAATACGTAGAATCAGATTATCGCCAGATGTTTAATATCTACCAGTTTAACCGGGTAGAGGACATCAACTTAGGCTGGCAGGCTGATGTGAAACTCGCCTATCTGGCACCAATGCTGGGAGCTGACGATAAAGGCTGGCAAATCACGGCTGCGGCGACTAAAGCCACAGAACTGACAATGGATAACTATCTGCTGACCTCAGCCTCAGCCAGCCAGTTGGAACAGGCTGACATCAGCCAAAGCTTACTCAAAACCCATCTGATGTTAATTCATAAGTTTGATCCTCAGCATAGTCTGGTCGGTCAGCTGACGTACCAATACGGCAATGACTTGTTTCGTGATGAGCGCTTAAGTTTAGGCGGCGACACAGGCCTGCGGGCTTTTCCCTTGTATTATCAAACCGGCGAACGTCTGGCGTTGGCCACTATGGAATACCGCTATTACAGCAATTTATCCATAGCGCAGATTTTTGATGTGGGTTACGCCACCTTCGCCGATATGGGCCGCACCTGGGGGGATAACCCGGATTTACCGGGCAGCTCAGGCGATCAAACTTTATATGGTGTCGGGGCAGGTATACGACTGCTGTCAAGCCACAGCAGCCGTGGCACTATGATCCATATTGATCTGACCAAAGCTTTTGGCGGCGATGACGATTTATCTGGTGTTGAATGGCGGATATTAGCCAAACAGAGCTTCTAGTGTTCGCCCTGACAAGCCGGACAATAGACAGTACTGCGCTGGCCTAAACGTATTTCTTTGAGTTCAGTCTGACAGCTGAAACACTCCTCACCGCCACGACCATACACCAACAACTGCTGGGCAAAATAGCCCGGCTTACCATCGGTCTGGCTAAAGTCTTTTAAAGTGGTACCGCCCTGAGTGATAGCTTTGGCCAAAATTTGTTTCACGACCTGCACCAGTAGTTCAGCTTTCTCTGCAGTGAGTTGATTGGCAGGCATTTTTGGATGAATACCAGCCTGAAACAAAGCTTCATTGGCATAAATATTCCCAACCCCAACCACCACATGATTGTCCATCAACACCAGTTTGATGGCGCTACTACGTTTTTGGCAAGCAGCCAGTAACATCTCAGCATGGAAATCCCCCAACAAAGGCTCTGGGCCTAAGTTTGCCATCAGCGTATGCACTGTATCTTTCGGCTGCCACAACACAGCACCAAAACGTCTGGTGTCGTTTAAGCGCAGCATTAAGTCATTGCTTAAATAGATATCGACATGATCATGTTTACCAGCTGCAGTATGCTGCGGCACGACTTTTAAATGGCCTGACATGCCAAGATGGATAATCAATTCGCCGTCAGGTAAATGGATCAGCAGGTATTTAGCGCGACGTGTTACATCAAGCACGGGCTGCTGGCTAATTTGTAATACTTCATCTGGTATCAGCCAGCGCAGCTGACGTTGCCGCACTACTACTTTTTCGATACGTTGCTGCTGTAAATGAGGGCTAATACCTAAACGGGACACTTCAACTTCTGGTAATTCTGGCATAACAGCCTCAACGTAAAACGACTGGAAATAATAAATCGGCCTGACCTTCTGGCAAGCGATACCATAAATCTGCTTCAACTGCTTTTAACCAGTGATAATCACCAGCCTGATACAACTGCCATTGCTGCTGCGCAGGTTTGCCGGTCAGCCAGACGGATACGTGCGAAAGCAGCTGCGGGTTAATGGGATTTAATGGTGATTGTTCAGGCAAAGCAGCCTGTTGCCAATGCAGCAGTAAAACCGTTAATTGCTCTTCCGTCAGCTCAGCAGGCTGCGAACGCCAATTGGGCCCGGCCCGCTCAATCTGATGTTGTGGGAAATGCAAAGCTAACAACGTCTGAGTTGCTGAAATCAGCTGTGGCTGAGGTTCATTACGCGCTTGTTTTAAGTATTCGGGTAAACCCACAAACAGGGCGACTAAAATCACCACTGTGTAAATCATGACGTTATTCCAGCCTTTTTGACTTAAACGGATCATAAAGATAAAAACCGAGACAGAAGAAAAACAGCAGTGTAAACCAGAGTCAGGTGGAACAACCAGAAGAAAGCGAAGAAGATATAAAAATGCAGAATACTAATAGAACACAAAAAGGTCAGGAACCTTTTTCACTCACATCGTCCATGATGTTCGCCTTCGGCAGCTTACGCTGTGCAAAATAGCTATCCTGCTATTTTGTGAACATTGGAGCGAAGCGACGATGGCCCGACAGGGTGAGCGCCATGGATGGCGGCGAATACAAAAATATCGGGATATATTTTTCACTCACATCGTCCATGATGTTCGCCTTCGGCAGCTTACGCTGTGCAAAATAGCTGTCCTGCTATTTTGTGAACAATTTTACTTGATGTTTCTCAAGGCGTTTTATACAGATATAAAAACAAAAACCCGACTTGCGTCGGGTTTTTTAAGTTCAATTACTTGATTTTCGCTTCTTTGAAAATCACGTGCTTACGCACTTTAGGATCGAACTTTTTGATTTCCATTTTTTCTGGCATGGTGCGTTTGTTCTTCGTCGTTGTATAGAAGAAGCCAGTACCAGCAGAAGAAACTAAACGAATTTTATCGCGCATAATTTAATTCCTTAAACCTTCTGACCTTTAGCACGCAGATCGGCTAAAACAGTATCGATGCCATTTTTGTCGATAATACGCATACCACGAGTAGAAATACGTAAAGTCACAAAACGGTTTTCGCTTTCAACCCAGAAACGGTGAGTTTGCAGGTTAGGCAGGAAACGGCGCTTAGTTGCGTTGTTGGCGTGTGAACGACGGTTACCTACCATCGGACCCTTACCAGTGATTTGGCACACTCTAGACATGTCAATGTTTCTCCAAAATTACTTCAGCTCGAGCTTCGTTCATCCTTCTGGCCAAGAAGAATGCCCCGGATTTCTGAAAGGGCGCAATTTATACACGAAAGCCTGATCAAATTCAAGCAAATCTGTATGGTTCAGGCGATCGTTTGCACATCCAAACTTCAGACCTTTATAGCCAGCCGCGTTCGGCAAAGGAAATAACCTCTGCATCACCTACCACAAAATGATCCAGCAACTTAATGTCGACAAGAGACATGGCTTGAGTCAGGCGTTCCGTTATCATCCGATCGGCACGGCTCGGCTCTGCAACTCCGGATGGATGATTGTGAGCCAAAATAACGGCGGCGGCATTATGCGCTAAAGCACTCTGAACTACAATACGCGGATACACAGGAGATGCATCAATAGTGCCGAAAAATAACGGTTCAGCGCAAATCAGCCGATGTTGGCTGTCTAAATACAACAACATAAAAACTTCGCGTTTTTGCGCCGCTAAACTTTGTTGCAGATAACGCTTCACCAAAGCGGGTTCGGTAAAAACCGTATCCCGCTGCATACTTTGCACCAGATAGCGCCTGCTTAGTTCCATAACTGCTTGTAATTGCACATATTTAGCCTGGCCCAAACCATGGCCTTTGCAAAAGTCAGCCTGGCTGGCAGCCAATAAAGGCCGCAGGCCACCAAACTGATGCAATAAAGTACGGGACAATTCCACCGCATCCATACCAGCCACACCAGTACGTAAAAAAATAGCCAGCAATTCGCCGTCCGACAGATGCTCAGCACCATGCGCCAGCAGTTTTTCTCTTGGCCTTTCACCTTCAGGCCAGCTTTTGATACTCATCTTAGCCTCCTTGAGTTTTTGTTTTCCTTCATCTTTCCGTGTTATCTTAACGCCAACTTAACCACTTTTTGCTGCGACAGACATGGCACTATTACTCTCAGGAAAACGCATTTTATTAGGCATTAGCGGCGGTATTGCCGCTTACAAAAGTGCCGACTTAATTCGCCGTCTGAAAGAACGTGGCGCTGAAGTACGGGTGATTCAAACCGACGCAGCGCGCGAATTTATTACGCCTTTAACTTTGCAGGCCTTATCCGGCCATCCGGTGGCCAACAGCTTGCTCGACCCTGCAGCAGAAGCGGCTATGGGCCATATTGAGCTCGCCAAATGGGCCGATTTATTGCTGATAGCCCCAGCTTCGGCTGATTTAATTGCCCGCTTAGCCCATGGTCTGGCCAACGACTTGTTGAGCACTTGTGTGCTGGCAACCGATGCACCTGTGGCCGTCGCACCTGCCATGAATCAGCAGATGTATAAAAATATAGCCACCAAACACAATATAGACACATTAAAGACACGTAATTTTTACATCTGGGGCCCGGCCGCAGGCGAACAAGCCTGTGGTGATGTTGGTATGGGCCGGATGTTAGAACCTTTACAGCTGGTCGATTTAGTCCTTGAGCACTTTGCGCCTAAGGTTCAGCCTTTAGCTGGCGTATCGCTGGTGATTACTGCTGGCCCTACCCGTGAGCCGATAGACCCGGTGCGTTATATCTCTAATCACAGCTCAGGCAAAATGGGTTTTGCGTTGGCTGAAGCCGCAGTGCAATTGGGTGCACAGGTCACTTTAATTGCAGGACCAGTGCAGTTGGCGACACCAACAGGCGTAAAACGTATTGACGTGGTCACAGCTGATGAAATGTATCAGGTCGCATTAGAGCAGGCAGTCAGCGCAAGCATCTTTATTGGCTGCGCCGCTGTAGCTGATTATAAAGTGGCGCAGGTTGCGACACAGAAGCTGAAAAAAACCAGCGACGACAGCACCAATCTTACCTTAGTGAAAAACCCGGACATTATTGCCGCTGTGGCCGCATTAACCTCACAACGGCCTTTTACTGTAGGTTTCGCCGCTGAAACTCAGGATGTGGCCAATTATGCCCGCCAGAAACTGGCGAAGAAAAAACTGGACTTGATTTGCGCCAACGACGTATCAGTTCAGGGTCAGGGCTTTAACAGCGAACACAATGCCCTCAGTGTATTTTGGGCCGACGGCGAGCAGCAGTTTGGTTTACAAGCCAAAACCGAGCTGGCACAGCAACTTCTTTTATTGATTAACGAGCGTTATCTGCATGAAAAAAGCCATTGATTTAAAAATTCTCGACCCACGTATCGGCACTGAATTCCCACTACCGGCTTATGCCACACCGGGCAGCGCTGGTTTAGATTTACGGGCTTGTCTGGATGCAGAAGTACAACTGGCTCCGGGCCAAACGACCTTGATCCCTACTGGCTTAGCTATTCATATTGGTGACGCAAATTTATGCGCCACTATACTGCCACGCTCTGGTTTAGGTCATAAACACGGCATAGTGTTGGGTAACTTAGTGGGTTTAATCGACTCGGATTATCAGGGCCAGCTGATGGTGTCTATGTGGAACCGTTCGCAGGAAGATTTCACTATCCAGCCAGGCGATCGTATTGCTCAGTTGGTGTTTATGCCGGTGGTACAGGCAGAATTTACTATTGTTTCAGATTTTGACGCTTCAGACCGGGGCGAAGGTGGATTTGGTCACTCAGGCCGGCAGTAATTAGTGACAAGGATTTCCATGGCAACGACAAAACGTCCCAACCGCAAAGAAGATATTTTGCAGGCTCTGGCCGCTATGCTGCAAAGCCATGCGGGCCAGCGTATCACTACAGCAGCTTTGGCGGCTCAGGTCGGTGTATCCGAAGCGGCTTTGTACCGGCACTTCCCTAGCAAAGCCCGGATGTTTGAGGGCTTGATCGACTTTATTGAAGACACCTTGTTGTCGCGTATTAATGCGATAGTGCAGGAGCACAAACAAACCGAGCAGCGTATCGAGCTGATTATGCAGTTATTGCTGATCTTCGCCGAGCGTAACCCTGGTATCTGCCGCATTCTGACCGGTGATGCCTTACAGGGTGAACAGGAGCGTTTGCAGGAGCGCATCAGCGCCTTGTATGAAAAGCTGGAAACTCAATTAAAACAATGCCTGCGCGAACGTAAGTTACGTGAAGGTAAAAGTTTTTCTGTGGATGAAGGTGATTTAGCCAACCTGTTGCTGGGTATTTGTGAAGGCAAAATGCAGCAATTTGTCCGTTCAGGTTTTGCCCGTTTGCCAACAGCTCAGTGGCCGAACCAATGGGCTTTACTGCAGAAAACCTTATTCACGGTTTAACACTTGCTGTTTAAAAGCTAGAAAAAACCGGTCAGTTGACCGGTTTTTGTTTTCTTACTGTTTTATGAGAATTTCTGCCAGATGGCGGCAGCCCATACGAGTGCGACAAAGACAAGTGCCGAGGTCACAGCAGCTGAGCCCATATCTTTAGCCCGGCCTGATAATTCATGCCGCTCTAAACTGACACGATCGGTTAAGGCTTCAATGGCTGAGTTTAATAACTCAACAATAATCACCAATAACCAAACCCCCATCAAAATAGCAAAGTGACCAAAATCAGCAGCTAAATACCAGGCAAAAGGAATAGCAGCTAAAGTAAGCCCGGCTTCCTGACGAAAGGCGGCTTCGTTCACCCAGGCTGCGGCGAAACCTTTACGGCTACAATCCGTAGCTTTCATAATACGTCCAAAACCTGTGCCGTTTGGCTTACTCATTTCTGGCCCTTACTCTAAAACCCTAACTCACACCATACTGGGCACGGTAGGCAGACACAGCCTCTAAATACTGGGCCAGCTCTGGTTTGCCTTGCAGGTAGTTGATTAAGTCGTTTAAACAAATAATAGACACCACTTGAGTGCCAAAGTCGCGTTCGACTTCCTGAATAGCTGAAAGTTCGCCCTGACCTTTTTCCTGACGGTCCAGCGCAATCAGTACACCACTTAAACTGGCGCCCTGCGCCTGAATCAGCTGCATCGACTCACGAATTGCAGTACCGGCCGTGATCACATCATCCACCAGCATCACTTTTCCCTGTAAAGGCGAACCGACTAAGTTGCCGCCTTCACCATGGGTTTTGGCTTCTTTGCGGTTAAAGCAATAAGGCACATCTTTACCGTACTGATCAAACAAAGCCACAGCTGTCGTAGTTGCTATAGGAATACCTTTGTAGGCAGGGCCAAACAGCAGGTCAAACTCTACGCCAGCATCTTCTAAAGCAGCCGCATAAAACCGGCCTAAACGAGCTAAATCGCCGCCTGTATTAAATAAACCTGCGTTAAAAAAGTACGGGCTGGTACGGCCGGATTTCAGCGTAAAACTGCCAAACTTCAGTACCTGACGCGACAATGCAAACTCAATAAAGTCTATTTGAAACTGTTTCATAACTTAGTGTGACCTCAAAACCTTAAGCAAAACTTAAGCTAAAACTCGTTTTTGTTCATCGATAATTTCGCGGATGGCATGTTTGCCTAATTCCATCATCTGCTGCATTTCTTCAAAGCTAAATGGCGCTTCTTCGGCCGTGCCCTGAATTTCGATGATTTTGCCAGTTTCAGTCATCACAATGTTCATATCGGTTTCAGCGTTTGAATCTTCGGCGTAGTCTAAATCTGCTACAGCCGTGCCTTTATAAACACCCACAGAAACTGCAGCCACCATAAAATTCAACGGGTTGGTTTTGATCAAACCTTTAGCGCGCATAAAATTCAGCGCATCCACTAAAGCCACACAAGCACCGGTAATAGAGGCAGTGCGGGTGCCACCATCGGCCTGGATCACGTCACAGTCAATGGTAATAGTGTTTTCACCCAACAGCTTTAAATCCACAGCAGTACGCAAAGCGCGGCCAATCAGGCGCTGAATTTCCATAGTACGGCCGCCTTGCTTGCCTTTGGCAGCTTCACGGTCGTTACGGGTATGAGTGGCGCGCGGTAACATGCCATACTCAGCGGTAACCCAGCCTTTGCCCTGGCCTTTCATAAAACGTGGCACACCTTCAATCACGCTGGCAGTACAAATAACTTTGGTGTTACCAAACTCAACCAATACTGAACCTTCAGCATGAGCCGTAAATTGACGGGTGAAAGTAATAGGACGAATTTGACTCGCTGTTCTGCCGCTAGGACGCATGGTGAAGCCTCAACCTGATATTAAAAGTGCTTCATTATAGGGATTTAGGCCTTGCTGTGCCATCTATACGCTAAGTAATTGCGGCAAGGCGTTTGAACTCTGCACCAGCTAGCTGCGGCCAACAAAGTTGCAGCTTCAATTAAGACGGGTATACTCGGCATTATTTTGTATTTCAGGACTTCATTATGATCCACAGTATGACCGCTTATGCCCGCCACGAAATTCGTGCCAGCTGGGGCAATGCCGTTTGGGAAATCCGCTCCGTTAACCAACGTTATCTGGAAAGCTATTTCCGCCTGCCAGAACAGTTTCGTTGCTTAGAAGGGTTATTACGCGACAAACTGCGGCAGAAACTGCACCGCGGCAAACTGGAAATCAACCTGAAATACAGCGCGGCAAGCACAGCCGGTGAGTTAAAAATTAACGAAGCTTTAGCCAAACAATTGATGCAAAGCGCAAGTGCTCTGGCCGAGCAAAGCGGCAAAGCCCAGCTTAACGTGGTCGATATTCTGCGCTGGCCTGGTGTGATGGAAACTCAGGAAGAAGACATCGACAGCTTACAAGCCGAACTGATGGCCGCTTTTGACGCCGCCTTAGTCGACTTTGTTGCAGGCCGTGGCCGTGAAGGTGTCGCCATAGAGCAAATGATCCGCGACCGTTTGGATCAAATCTCCACTCATGTCAGCACCTTGCGCACGCATTTACCGCAAGCACTGCAATGGCAACGCGACAAAATGCTCAACCGCCTGCAAGAAGTAAAAGCCGAACTGGACCAAAACCGCCTCGAGCAGGAAATGGCCTTTTTAGCCCAAAAATCTGACGTGGCAGAAGAGCTGGACCGTTTAGACGCTCATATCAAAGAAACCCGCCATAGCCTAAAACAAGGCGGAGCCATAGGCCGCCGCCTCGATTTTATGATGCAGGAATTCAACCGCGAAGCGAACACCTTGTCCTCAAAAGCAATCTCAACCGAGATCACCAATACAGCGGTAGAGCTGAAGGTTTTGATAGAGCAGATGAGAGAGCAGATACAGAATATTGAATAATATCAATATGATAAAAAATAACTCACGCTTATAGTAGATGCTATTGAGGTCTTTGCTTGCACTTAGCTCAAGCAAAGACCCTTTCTGGCGGTCCATCGCAAAATGGTTTAGTTCATCTCCAGCACCTTGGCTCCAGTGTCCTTATTCAGAAGGACATAGAGACAAACCACTAAGAAATGTCCTTATTAGCTAAATTTATGTCCTTATAGCACTTAGGTTTTGTCCTTATCCACATGAGTGAAGAGAGCTTAATACAACAATCAGCCAAGATGCTGCTTTGTTAGCAGTTGCAGCAGGAAGTAATCTTTTTCGACAATAGCAGGGTCTGTGATATTAAAAAAATCTGCTACCTCTGCAAAAATCAACGGTTCTGGCAGCGTCATTAAGGCTGCTCGACCTGAAGCTGCATATTGCGTAGAGAAATTTTGCGGTTAAAACGTTTTTTCACGATAACTTTAGTATTCACAGGAACCTGAGTAGTCTCACCTTTGTTGTAGCGCACCAGTTCATCTGATGGTTGCCAGGCTCCCCCTAATCGCTCCAGGGCTTGTTCAGATACCATCTTAAAACCACCAACAGATGCCAGCATAGGTTTGCCCGTGATGCTGCTGATTCGGGCTTTAGCATAAAAGCCGTAACCAATTTTTAGTAACTTACCGTCAGCAACTAACTCCCGAAGTGCACGCCCTACCTGGTCATAGCCCCCCAGTTGCTCAAAATCAGCGCGCAAAAAGACATCCTGCTTAGCGTTATTGATTAGCTGCTCAACCTGTTGCTTTAACCTTAGCTTTGGCACAAGGCACCTCCAAGATACGTTGCATCCAGCTTAGCAAAAATACGACAAACTCCCAAAAACACTTTTCTATGAAACGAACGGACTGCAACCTGCATTAGAACTTTTTGAGTTCAATTGTTTGTACATCGATGTTGTCGCAATTGTAGCCCGGAATGGAATATCTTGACGCTGAATTGGGGAAATTCTGTGCTAGGCTTACTGCTTATCCACATTGGTCAAGGAGTAGAGCATGGAAGCGATCATTGTCTTTCCACTGTTACTTATGGCGTTGGGTATTGTATTTGGTATCTGTTTACGTCTGTCAATAGCTATAGGGCAGCTGAAAGCCTATCAGTACGTTAAACCGCTGAAGACTTGTGAGCGTTATATCTACTACACGCTGGCAGCAGCAATCTGCATAACCTTCTATTTCAATACCCCGATGATATTTCTTAATTCCCATAGTATGTTTAATTCAGGCAACTATTTAGCCTTTTGGTTGGAAATAAGCATTTGTCTGTGCTTATGTGTTTCTTCATTTCTTGGCGTAAAAATCGCCGATAAAGTACTTACAACACAAGACAACTAACAATGCATTATTAAAACGGGAATTAATAAATAATTTCATTTAAAAGAAAAGCTCCAAAATATTAAAGCAGCTCTTTAAGTGTTTCACCCAATACTCTTCCTAATATTGGCGGAACTGCATTTCCAACTTGCGTATACTGAGGCACTTCATATTTTCTCATCTGCCCTCCAGTCGTAATTTTCGATCTAAATACGAAGTTATCTGGAAATGACTGAATCCGAGCCATTTCTCTTACAGTCAGAACTCTAAGTTCATGATCGTCATAGTGGCAAGCATCATCAGGAATTGAGAGTGCTGCGGGTGCAGGTAAGTTAGCAACAAGAGCTTTTTGAGTTTGCTTCTTTGTTGGGTGAACTCTCAGATAATTTTCGAAATCAATTTTGTTTTTAAATCGATAAAGTTCGCCGTTTTCATGCAGGAACGTATAGCTTGATAATACTTCCCAAGTATCTTGCGTTAACTCGTCAGACTCTCCCTTTAGAATTTTGAAGACTGACTGAGTAATCTTTCTATTACCGACAATTTGAAGCACTTGATATAATCTGAACCTTCTTTTAACTATTGAGCTGTTGTTTCTAAATTCATGGTTTAATATTTCAGTTCTTGGCTCTAGCCTATTAAACATTCCATTCAGAGTATTGACGAATTTTGATGGAAGTTGCGGGTTACTAATTTTCAGATCATCGATAGCATCTCTGACTGATACTTCAGGATTATTTATCAAATGTTTGAGAAATGTGTTTTTGAAATAGTACATATCACCATTTTTGGATGACTCAAAATATTCTAAATGTCCAAAACCTAGTTCGCTGCCATGCTTCTGAACTAAAGAGAAAAACTTTAAAGACTGACTAAACAAATCAGACTCAATTGCTGAGAATTTTTGTTTAATTTGTTGAAAGTGATCATAGCGAAGACCTATAAGAATAAACCGAGGTCTATTCTGTGCCACCCCAGCATTTCTTGCATTTACGTGAAGGCATAGTGGTATATAACCCATTGATGCGAATACTTTTGCTACTTCATACCAAGCGTGAAAACTGTTTCCTTCTGTATCTTTAAAAGGTCGAAGTATACCTGTCACATTCTCCAACAAAACTAACTTAGGTCGAGTAAAGTCAACGAACCTAGCAAATTCCCATGGCAACGTATTCTTATCACTATTTTTCTCTCTTTTGCCAGCCATACTAAACGACTGACAGGGAGGGCCGCCTGATACCAGATCTAGACCACCGGTCCTTCCAAAGGCGTTCTGAAGCTCTTTTACTAGCTGAGGATTCGATTCAAGGAGTTTATTAAGTTCAATAATGCTTCCAACAATTAGTTTACCGTCAAGTCGTCGAATATCTTCAGGCACATCATTGAACCCCTTTTCAGATATTTTTGGATATTCAAAAGGGTTCTCCCTTAAACGGGACTTTAAATCAGAAAACTTGCTGTTTAACCATACAACATTCACGGGAGGTTGTTGCTGGTTAGCTTTTTCTTCAAGATCTTCGTTAAAGAAATTATATGCAAAAGTTTCGGAGGCCATTGGAGATAGCTCATTTGCGAGTACTAGCTCAAAACCTGCGCTCTCTAAGCCTAGAGATAAGCCCCCGCATCCGGAAAATAGCTCAATATGGTTCAATTTCAGTATGTCTTTTCTGCTCGAAGAAGACCGGCATTTTATACATAGTTTCGATGAAAATCCAGGGGGCTCTTGTAATTTAGACTCTGAGTACCTACCATGAAAACACTTGCTGTTTGAGAGCAGCAATCGAATCACTTCCTAAAGACCCCTCCGCGGTCCTCTCTGTAGATACCAGAACAGTGTTCTGGGTGTTTGCAGTGAGATTTTTTCATTCGTAAACGTCTACAAATTTTTGGTTAGAGCCAGAATTTGTGTCGTATTTATTACTCCATTTTCCGTCTCTAGCCAGCCAGGCTGGGGATCAACAAGCCTTCTGATTCAGTAAAGCAATTTTTGCAGATCCTTTAACTCATTCCATGCCGATAGCGCATGCAATAAATAAAGGACAATAGTTATGTCTGAAGCTAACTACCCATCAGAGAATCGATTAAAGCAATTAGTTAAAGCCTTAAAAAAAGAAAAGGGTATTAAAACCCATGAAGCTTATGAACTCATTAGCCAACAACTAAATAATTCAAATTGGCGTGATTTTAAGCCAATCATTGAACTTCACTGGAAAACGCGGATTCCGTCGCCTCAGGTCTCTCTAGATTTTATAGATGACGAAGATGTTGAGTTATCAGATAAAGAGTTTGACCAATTAGAAAATGAAAGATCTTCGGAACTTACGAGCGAAGCAAAGGAACGTGTTGAGTTAAACAAAGTTCTGTTGACAAAGCTTGGCATCGAATTTTCTGTTTTCGAGCCAACAATTACAGGACTTAAAAAATCAATTCTTGACGCAACTCAACAAGTTAGAACTCATTTCGAAGTTGAAAAATTCCATTTTTACTATTCTCAAGGGCAAGGCCCTGAAAATAAGGTAAAAACCAAAGCCTACCTTTTAACTCCTGAAAAATGCATTTTATCAACTGCAAGCTTGTATCGCCCCAATACTAAAAAGGGCGATCCAAGGATATGGTTTACAGATTTAAAGAAGCTTGCAAGCCCAGGTGATCAGGTCGCAATCATAATATTCGAGGGCGAACCATACCTAATAAACATTTCAGAGCACTTAATTGAGCATGAGTTAAGTGTTGCTACCAGACCTATAGCGAAATTAATAAAAGCATACATAGCTGCTGATACGGCAATAGCAAATGAGCTTTTAAATAAGCTTAAAACTCTAGCGAAAAAACCTATTAAAGCACTGAGAGCAGGTGATACAGCCATTGGATTTACGTTGGAGACATTACTAGGTATTGAAGCTAACTCAAGTAAGTTACCTGATTACAAAGGTGTTGAGTTGAAAGCCGGCAGAGTGGGAAAAAATCGCTCTAACTTGTTCGCTCAAGTTCCAAACTGGGACATAAGTCCGTGTAAAAAAAGTGCCGATATTCTTGATAAATATGGTTATCAGCGAGAAGTCGATTTTAAGTTGTATTGCACTGTCAGCACAAGGAAGTCCAACTCCCAAGGGTTGTACTTTAAATACGACAAATCTCAAGACCAATTGGAAGAATGGCATGATAACAACGATCTAGTTGCTGTTTGGCCCGGTAACATCTTACGAGCGCGTCTATTAGAAAAACATGCGGAGACATTTTGGATCGAGGCAGATAGCTTTGAGATTAATGGAGTTGAACACTTTCAACTGAAAAGTGTAATACATACGAAACAACCTATCGTGTCCCAACTATTACCTTTAATCGAGTCTGGTGTAATCACCATGGACCACTTGATTAAAAGGAGTGGCAAAAATAACAGCGTAAGTGAAAAGGGGCCATTATTTAAAATAAATAAAAGTAATCTTAATCTCTTATTCCCTGAACCCCAGAAATACAATTTGATGGATTCAAGGGGTTAGGTTATGAGATTCGTCCAAATTTCCATTACTCCAGAGATTTTTAATGCAGCTTTGGCGCGAGCGACAAATTTGCCAGAGTATAAGTTAAACTTTAAGCAGTATTTACAAACAACTAATGGTGAATTACAAGCAAAATTAGAAGGGGCAATCGGAGAAGTAGTTGTAGAGAAATGGCTAAAAGCAAACAATATCAACTTTCAAGATGACAGAGCTAATCCGCATCATGACTATACTTTGGAACATGGGCTCACATTGGAGATCAAAACTAAAGTTCGTACTGTTACCCCCACTCCCGATTACGAGTGTTCTATTCCGGAATACACAATCAATATGCAGACTGCGAAGGTTTACATATTTGTATCTCTGACTCAGATAAAAGATATAAAGCTATCTCTGGAGAAATATCCAGAGGCTTATATTGTTGGTGTGATCTCGAAAAAAAAATTTGTTCAAGCCGCTAGGTATTGGGAAAAAGGAAAAATAGATCCCTCTAATAACTACCCAATAAAAATAAGCTGTTTCAATGTATTCATACATGAAATGACTAACCCTGACGAATTTCCCGAAGCCTATCGAAAATATATTAGTAGGTGTAATTACAACGCACCCAACAATGTGCATAATTTGGACTAGTCGTCATTCTACATATAATACTGTCCACCACAAATTTGTGGTGGCGCTGTAGGAATGCGGACTGCTTTGGCGGTGTTCCTATTGTGTAGCTTATATTTCACTCAAATAGACAGTGCGGACTGCCGCGGCGCACCTTATTTATTAGATTTTATAACTGAATCCAGTTCTTCGTAAGCTTCTTTGATAATTTTTTGATCTAAAATTAATTTATGATTTTCTATATACTCGGACCACTCAATCTGATACCAGAAAGATAAACAACCAGCTGTGGCTAAACCCCGGCTGGTTTTTTCTTGTGGTACTGCGCCAATTTCTGCTGCAGTTGTTGGTAAACAAGCCTGTGTGTTTGCCCCAACAGTGTGCTATCAATTTGCTGCATGTATTCTCTGGAGAGTTCGGGGTTGTTAAGCTGAAGCGCAATCTCTGCCAGCCGGACATGGAAAATGCTCCAATTTTGCGGGTCTGTATTTTTGGACATATAAGCCAATGACTGTTGGTAATGGCCTAACGCCGCTTTATAGCGCCCCAGCAACTGCTCGGTACGGGCCAGATTACCAAGAGCTACCACAATTTTTACATGGTGCTCTGTCGGCAAAATAGCTGCTAAAGCTCGCTGCCGGTAGAGCAAAGACTCTTCAAAGGATTGAGTGCTGTCCGAGATCAAAGCCTTATTGCTGTTTAGCTCGAACCAGAAAATAGGGTCCTGGCTACTGCCTGCCCTGTGTTCAGCTTCAGACAAAGTCTGGACGGCAAGGTCATGTTGGCCCAGCGTTTTTTGTAAGTTAGCAAGTTCCACCAATCTCAGTGGGTTACCAAAAGATTTGTACAATTCAGTAACCAGCTGTGCAGCTTTTAAGCCATAAGCTTCAGCCTGTTCTAGCTGGTTAAAATGCGACATGGTTTTGGCGTAATAAAAATACAGTTGAGCCAATACAACAGAGGGCACATCCTGACGTTGCAGCAACATCTCAGCCTGCAGCTTTAAGCTGGTGAAGTCGATTTTGTCGTAGTAATAGTCCAGCAGATAAGACTCAAGTTTGTACCAGCCTTTACTTCCCACTGGCTGCTGTTGTAACTGGCGCTGCAACTCAAGTAAACAGTCGCTGTTTTTCGGCTGGTTAAAACAGAATAATTCATGATCGCTGTAATGCTCTGAAGCCTGCAGCGGCAAAGTGCAAAGCAGCGCTTTGCTTAAAACAACACTAGTGATCAGATACTTCAGCTTCACTTGATAACCCGCTCGCGACAAAGCGCTGCGCAGCAGGCTCTGTACCTTCATCATGGTTGTGCCCGCCTGCTAATGTCAGGACTGGCCAGGAGTCTGGAGTATCAGATTTTTTGCATACGCAAGCAACTTTTCTGTGAAGTTCCCTATTTCATCTACTCTCTGTCAAACCAGATTAAGCAGTTCCAGCAGCTACACTGCCCCGAGGCAACAACCCAGCAGCTTTATACGCATCATCAATCAGTTGCATTTGATCTATTGCGTCGCGGCCACCTGTCAGCGGTTTGGTTTCGCCTTTGATGCAGGCTATTACATGCGCCAATTGGTGATCGTAGGTGGTGTCACCTTTTAGTTGATAGTCGTGGCTTTGGCCATCTTTGGTGAGGCACAACTTGTGGCCCTGATGCGGCGCGACCAGGTTCAGCACTTCCAGTTGGGCTTTGTCACCTTCAAGATACAAAGACGCGTCGTGATGGCGGCTTAAATGTTCGCTCATTGCACAGCCGACATAACACAGCGGGCCATTCGGGAACTGCAGGCGAAGTTCAAAAGCGCTGTCGAGCTGAGGCTTAGGGCAAATGGCGTCGGCCCATAAAATTTGCGGTGTGCTGCCAAATAAAGTGCGTAACCAGTGCAGTGGGTAGCAGCCTAAATCCATTAAAGCGCCGCCACCTAAAGGCACGTTGTGGCGCAAAGAACCTGGTGTTTCGGCAATACGCACTGAAAAATTGCTGCGCACTGTGTGGATAGAGCCAAGCTCGCCACTCTTTAATAGCCGCTCTACTTCCGCAAACACCGGATGAAAGCGGTAGTGATAGCCTTCAATCAGTAAACGGCCACTGGCTTCTGCGACAGCTACCATAGCTTTGGCTTCTTCAGCGTCCATGGCAAAAGGCTTTTCGCACAACACATGCTTGCCTTGTTGCAGAGCTTTAATGGACCACTGGGCATGCAAAGACGGCGGCAAGGCGTTGTAAATTAAGTCGATATCATCACGGGCCAATAGCTCGTCATAACTGCCTAAAGCCAGCTCTATATCAAACTGCTGAGCAAAAGCCTGAGCTTTTTCCAAAGTGGATGCCGCCACTGCGGCTATCACTACATCAGAGCGCAAAGCCGCAGGCTGAATAATAGCCCGATCGGCAATACGGGCTGCACCTAATAAACCTATACGGATCATGCTGTTCCCTCACTGCTAGAAAATGGCAATTGCAGCAGCAACTGATACCTTTGGCCTGCTGTGATATTACGTACCGCCAACTCCGCCTGCTGCACACCATCCAGCCAGAGTGTTGCAGCTTTGACACCAGCAACACGTTCAAACCGGATATGGAAGTCTGCACCACGGAAACGGCGTAACACAGAGGCTTTGCTCCAGCTGGCTGGTAGTTGCGGCGCTATAGTTAAACCTTGTTGGTCGCCCTTCACACCAAACAAACCTTCGACCAAACAACGGTATACCCAGTGCACAGTGCCTGTATTAAATAACTGGCTGGAGCGGCCTGCAGTGCGTGGTAAGGTCTGGTATGCGCCACGGTAATAATTTGGAATAAATACCGGCAACTGGCCCCGTTGTAACTGATCCTGTGGATCGTCCGATGGCAGCATTTGTTTTAATACCTGATAGGCTTTGTCGGCTTGATTCACCTGATACAAAGCGAACAGATAAAAAGCCGCAGCGTGGTTATAGACTGAGCCATTTTCTGCCGAACCCGGATATTTCTGGGTAACACGGCCCACGTCTTCACGCATAGCGGTATAAGCAGGCGCTAGCATTTGCGGACCATAAGGCGTATGCAATTGCTGCTCTACGGCTTTTAACAGTTGCTGCTGTTGTTCGCTGTTGGCAGCGCCGCTTAATAAAGCCCAGCTTTGTGGGTTCAGATAAATACGGCCTTCGGTATCTTTGCTGATGCCAAACACCACGTTATCGTCTGTGATACCACGGCCATACCAGTTGCCGTCCCATAAATACTGATTCACTGCGGCGTTAAAAGCGGCTGCCTGCTCTTCATACAAAGCCACATGCTCTGTCTGACCGGCGTCGCGGCAAATTTGCGCCCACACCTTCAGCGCATAAGCTGCAGCCAGGCTCAACCAGCCCGATACACCTTTGCCTTTGTAACCCACCATATTCATCGGGTCACACCAGTCGCCCTGCTCAATGTAACTTAAGCAGCGCTGGTCTTTTTTCAGCCATAACCAGCCCATAGCGCGGTGGATATGTTCGGCTACTGTGTGTTGTTCGGCCGAGTCTTTATAGGCTACTTTTTCGCTTAAAAGCGCGTAGTCATTGGTTTCGGCCAGATAAGCGCTGATACAGACAGGTAACCAGACACATTGGTCGGTATGTGGCACCTGATTGATGTATTTCAGTTCGGCGTCTTTGTGCAGCAGGATACCGTCCGGCATTTCACCCGACAGATGTTGCTGCGACAGCGCTGTTAAGAACGCTTTGCGGGCTATCGCAGGAGCCAGATAGCTCATGCCCATATTATCCTGCAGATAATTACGGGTTTGTGGATCTGTGGTTAAACGGTTCACATCGCCATGGTAATACACCTGACGAGCCAGCCAGTGGTTGACATAGTTATTCAGCTCCTGGTCCGGCGTATCTATTTCTAAACAAGGCATAGCCTGGGCAACATAAGCGGCATAGTCTTGCTGAATTTGACCGAAGCTCTCTGGCGTACCAAACACTTGCTGACGAATTTGTGCTACTTCAGCTTTGTCATAAGCCGGGCCAAACACAAAACGGTACTGCTCTGTTTGGCCTGCGGCTAAAGACAGTCTGTACTGCATCACACAAGCTGGGGTTTCGTAATCCGAATCACCACAGCCTAAAAACGGCTGTTGCACTGCAGAAGGCGCATGCAAACCGCCCTGGCCTTCGAACTGTTGCTGGTTGACTTCCCAGAAATCCGGTGTGCGCTCGGCCAACAAAAAGGTTTTGTCTTTTAATAACTTGTTTTTAAAGTAATCCGGATACTTTTGATAAGGCGTAACGGATGAACAGATAATGGCTTTTAAATCCGCATCATAACGGCCAGACTGGTTCATCCAGGACATATAACCAACCGGGAAATAAGGATACAGGCTTAAAGCACGGCTCTGAGCTGAATCATTACGTACCGTCAGTTGCCATAACTCCAGCGGTTGATCTGGTGTTAAGGTCAACAGCCATTCCACTGTTAAACCAGAGTCCAGCCTCAGCTGCCAGCGGATATCCGATTGGCCTGCTGAAAACACAAAGTTTTGGGCTTCTTTGCGCACAGGCTCGTAAGGCACAGACCAGATTTCACCGCTGTTTTCATCTTTGATATAAACAAAACGGCCCGGATGATGAGCGTAATACGGCTGCTCCGGCTGCATAAAGGTTTTAGCTTCTAAGTTTGGCGCATGGGCATATTTGGCAGGTTCCGGCTGCATAAACTGCGCTGTGGCATAACCACGGCAGTTTTGCTGGATCATCATCACCTTGTTCCATAAAAAGCCCGCCGCCTGTGGCATCGCAGTGGCGCTGTACAATTCATAACGCTGGCCGTTTTCTGTGGCTTGCATCAACTTCTTCATCATTACTCCGACACTCCGACTGCCACCCTGTTTGCAACAGGTGCTGCTTTGCGCTGATCCAGCTCTTGTTGAATGGTCAGCAATTGTTTTTCATCTAAATGGTAAAAGCGCATGACAAAAGCTGCCAGCAAAGCCACCAAGCCCGGGATCACTGACACCATCAATAAAATACCCATCTGTGAGCCGGCACTTTGCTCCGCATTGGCGACATAACCTATCAGCGCCAACAACCAGCCAATCACAGCTGAGGCAATAGCTCCGCCAAGTTTTTGCGAAAAAGTCGCGGCTGAGAAGGTCATGGCTGTAGCACGACGGCCAGTGCGCCATTCGTTGTAGTCGGCAGTGTCGGCATACATAGAAAAAGCCAAAGGCGATTTAGGCCCCAAGACAAAACCTATAGCCAGGTTGATGGCAAAAATTAAACCTATCTCTTCAGTAGGCACAAAAAACAGGCTGATAGAAAACAAGCCGGCCAGGCTCATCAGCAGCATCATCAGCGGCTTTTTATCCATAAATTTCGTCATTAAAGGCGTAGAGGCCGCGCCTAAAGCCAAAGCAAACATATAAGAGGATAAAAACTCGCCGACTAATTCTGGCCGCATTACATAGTATTTAAAGTAGTAAGTCCCGCTACTGGCGCGCATGGTGATAGTGATCATAATGATCAACGCCAGGCTAAACAGCACCAGCCAGGGTTTGTTGTTTTTTAAATCCTTTAAATCCTGCAGCACAGCGCTGTTGTTTTCGCTGACTGGTTGAATACGCTCTTTAGTGCTGGCAAAAGTGAATAAAAACAATAAGGCTGCCGCTATACCAAACACCCCCATCGTCAACTGCCAACCTAGAATTTCATCGCCCTGGCCTAATAACACCACCAGTTTAGGGGTTAAATAAGTCACCAGAATGCCGCCGGTAAAACCGCCAATAAAACGGAAGCTAACTAAAGTGGTTCTGTCCTGGCTATTACGGGTCATTACGCCAGATAAAGCGGAGTAAGGAATATTAATAGCAGTGTAAATCAGCATCAAAAGACTGTAGGTGCAATAAGCCCATACCAGTTTGCCATCCGGGCCTAAATCCGGTGTGCTGTAGGTTAATACACCAGCACCAGCTAAAGGCAAAGCTAACCAGAGCAAATAAGGACGGAATTTACCCATCCGGGTTTTGGTTCTGTCAGCTATGGCGCCCATCATAGGGTCGGTAAAAGCGTCGATGATCTTAGTGATCAGCATCATAGTGCCGGCAGCGGCCGCTGAAATACCGAAGACGTCGGTGTAGAAAATTAATAGAAAGGCCGAAATATTGGCCCAATAGAAGTTAAAACCCATGTCGCCGACGCCATAACCGAGTTTTTCACTCAGCTTGAGCCGGTCTTGAGGTACCGCAGTTTCTGTTGTCACTTTGTCACCCTGTCGTTGTTCTGTTGTTTTAATTAGTGAAATAGATGGAACGCACGCCACCTTGTGATGTGTGCGTTTTAAAGTCGTTGTTGTATTTTTAGTGTGATCTGTAGCATCAACTCATTCACGCTTTGGCTGATATCCAGACACAGCACATCGGCTTCCTGCTCCACAGGTTCCATAGTGGCCAATTGGCTTTGCAGCATAGAGACAGGCATGAAGTGGTTTTTCCGCTGTGCCAGCCGCTGCGCCAGCAGTTCAGCACTGCCCTGTAGGTAAACAAACTGCGGCCTTGCAGCGGCCTGACGAATACGTTCACGGTGTTTACGGATCAAACCTGAGTAACTTAATACCACCGGCTGTTGTTTGGCTGCGCAGTCTTGTAAGGCTGAACATAAAAGTCCCACCCACTGATCACGCATCTCACTGGTAATAGGGGTGCCGCATGCCATCATTTGTTTGGCTTCAGCACTGTGAAAATCATCCCCTTCGAGATAACGCCAACCCAGTTGTTCAGCCAGGCGTAAAGCAAGCGTCGATTTACCGCTGCCAGCCACCCCCATAATGATTAGACTTTGGCATTCTGTTGCCTTGCTTGCCTGCTGCTGAGCTGTTAGATCCTGTTGCATCAGATACGATCACACCTTCGATAAAAATGTGACTTCAGCTTAATTCAGATAAAATGATAGCGCAACCATTTTGACTCAAACATAGCTTTCAGTTATTGTTTTTTAAAAATAATGAGAATGGTGCGATGAATAAAAAACCTAACCTGAAAGATGTGGCGAAAGTAGCAGGTGTCAGTGCCATTACTGTGTCGCGCGTGCTAAGCAATCCCGATAAAGTCTCAGAGAAACTGCGGGCGAAAGTTGAACAGGCAGTGCATGAAATAGGTTATATCCGTAACCATGCTGCCAGCGCTTTGGCGTCTCGTCGCTCAGGTGTGATAGCGGTTATCATTCCATCATTATCTAACATAGTTTTTAATGATGTGCTTCAGGGTATATATAGCGCGGTGAAACAGCATCACCTGCAGGTAGTGTTAGGGGATTGTCATTACTCGCCTTTGGAAGAAGAAAAACTGATCGCCACTTTACTCAGTCAGTCGCCTGAGGGTTTTATTTTAACAGGCACAGATCAAACCGATTACGCCCGCAAATTACTGAAACAATCCGGTATTCCTATAGTGCAACTGATGGAACTCAGCGACAGCCCTATTGATATGAATATTGGTTTTTCACATTTTAATGCAGGAGTCGATATCACTAATCACCTGCTGCAAAAAGGCTATCGCAAACTGGGCTTTTTGGGCGCCCGCATGGATACCCGTACTCAGCAACGTTTAGCAGGTTTTAAAAAGGCGATCGCTGATTTTAAACAGCCTTGTCAAAGTTATGTAGTCACCACCACTCAGTCTTCGTCAATCCGCTTAGGTGGTCAGTTATTACAGGCTGTGATGGCTGAATCGCAAGGCCAGTGTGATGCCATATTCTGCTGTAACGACGATTTAGCTTTAGGGGCTTTGTTTGAAACCAAGAGAATGAACCTCAAAGTTCCGTCCGATATTGCCATTTGTGGTTTTAACGACTTAGAGGCTTCGGCTTTAGTCGAGCCTGCTATTACCAGCGTCGCCTCACCCCGTTTTGAGATGGGCCAGCAAGCAGTAGAATTACTGATGGCAGCTTCAGGTCAGGATAAAACCCATAAACCACCTATAGATATCGGCTACCGCATAGTGGAACGGGCTTCGACTTAATACCCGAATTAGTTTGCTCGTATGATTTTAGAGATAGTTTCAGATATATTTTTCACGCCTCATGTGTTTATGCGAATACAAAAACATCTGGAATGTTTTTCACTCACATCGTCCATGATGTTCGCCTTCGGCAGCTAAAGCTGTGCAAAACGGCAATCCTGCCGTTTTGTGAACATTGGAGCGCAGCGACGTTGGCCCAACAGAGTGAGCGCCATGGATGGCGGCGAATAAAAAAGTACCAGCCGAAGCTGGTACTGACACCCTCAATTACCGGGAGAACCCAGACTCGCACAGTCCGGGGGATAAGGGTAAAACTACTGTCCCCTTAGTGCCTGAAGCTGCAGCTTTGTTGACGTTATCAACACAACTCAAGATCAATTCAGGCCAGGAACGGGCGACCCTAAAGGTCGCCGCTACAACACCAATTACTCAAAAGCTACGTTAAAACGCACACCAAAGGTACGTGGTGATTGCCACATAAAGTTAGGTACTGCGTCACCGTGAGTACGGCCCTGATCGCTCTTAATATCGCGGTCAGTCACGTTATTGACAAAAGCTTCGGTGGACCAGTTTCCTTCTGAAGGTTCAAAAGTCAGGCTTAAATCCACTTTGGTATAGGCATCCTGACGGTCGATATCAGCAGCATAAGGCAAGTTTTTGAAGCCTGCTGGTCTGTCACCACGGTTGGCTGGGTCAAACCATACTTCGCTGGTGTAACCGACACGAACTCTTGGTTTTAACGTAGCGCCGCTTTCTAAACCGACAAAATGTTCGTAATTCACAGAAGCTGAGAATTCCGGCGCCATCACTAAATGGTTACCGCTGAAATCCAGCAGGTTAGGCAATGCAGGGTTACCTGCAGACGGGTTAAAAGCTAAACCATCACGGCCATATTTAGAATCTGTGGTCAGGAACTCATCGTAGGTTGCATCCAGCACAGACATAGAACCACTTAACTCGCCATTTTCAATCACCAACCAACGGGCTTCTAATTCCAGACCATTGATAGTGGCTTTACCAGCGTTGGTTTTACGCAGTAAATCAGCACCAGTGTTGGTCACTACGTTACTAGTCACCTGTAAGTCAGTGTATTCAGTGCTAAACAGCGCAGCAAATAACTGCAAAGTGCCGTCGAGGAATAAACCTTTCATACCCAATTCGATACTGGTGTTTTCTTCAGGTGCTACGTAAGCGGCAGTGCCCGCAGCTTCGTTATTGTTTCCAGCGATAATGGCATCCAGATCGGCCTGCGTGAATGGACCTGTACCTGTGTATTTGCCGCCGTCTTGAATAGTACCGGACTTAAAGCCTGTGGCGTAGGAGCTGTAGAACATCACATCATCTGTCATGTCCCATTCCAAACGCGCCATACCTGTGGTTTTACTCCACTCCGGGCTGGTGTCGTTGTAGGTATCGACCCAACATTGACCAGGTTGCACCAGGTTTTTGTTTGGACCTAAGCCATTTAACAAGCCATCCGGATCCATATAACCGACATAATCCTGATTTGGTTCAGTCACTTCAGTACGTTTTACGTCCGGACACATAATGTTACGGCCACCTTTGTCCCAGCGTTTATCGTTGGTATAACGTAAGCCGGCACTGATACGCCAGTCGTCTGTCAGTTTATAAGTCGACTGAGCATACAAGCTGTTCGATTCTAAACCGCGGTCTGGCTGACGGTAAGTTGACCATAAGTTTTTGTTTGGTGTAGTGCCCCCTTCGTAATCGACGTCAGGGTGCACTATGTCAAAAATAGTCTTGTTGTTTTCTTTGAAGTAGAAGTAACCCACCATCCACTGTAAGCGTTCAGCATCATCATTTTTGAACTGTAACTCGTGTTGAGTGGCTTGGTGATCACATTCAACACAACCGCCCCACTCGTATTTTTCCAGGCTCCAGGTTCTGTCCCACACCGAAACGCGAGACGTATCTGTGTAACCACCGATGTAAGACAATTGCTGACCTGAGTCGAAGTTATAATTAATTCTGGTGCGGAAGCTATCGCTGGTCGCATCGTTAAAACCAGGCTCTTGTACATAAGAGCTGCGGTCAGAACCACCACTGATAGTTGGGATATTACCCGTGCCATTGTCGGTAAAGTTTTCGTAGGAGAAAGTTAAATCAAACTTGTCTGATGGCTGATAAAAAGCACTGAAACGCGCAGCGGCCAGATCGGTAGAACCATATTTTTCGCCCATGGCTGAACCTGGCAGGAAATCCACCACACCTTCAGATTGGTCCATAGCGGCAGCAACACGTACAGCTAAAGTGTCGCTTAATGGAATATTGACCATAGCGCGGGTAGCACGGCGGTCGTAGTTGCCTAAAGTGATTTCAGCATTGGCATCAAAACCATCCAGACGGGCTTTGGCTGTGTGTAAGTTCACCACACCACCAGTGGCGTTACGGCCGAATAATGTGCCTTGTGGACCACGTAAAATTTCAGCGCCTTCTAAGTCAAACATCAAAGCAGAAGCGCCTTGAGAGCGGGCTGAATAAATACCGTCGATATGAAAAGCAACAGCCGGGTCACCACTTTCAGTTTGATCAGAAGAACCTATACCACGCACATAGACCATTGGCGTATTTTGCGTGCCGTTTTGCGCTATTTGTAAACTCGGCACTATGCCCTGTAAGTCATCCAGCTGCGCTACATGGTTTTCATCCAGAGTTTTCTGGTCAAAGGCTGTTACCGCCAGTGGAGTTTCCCTTAAGGTAGTGACCCTTTTGGTTGCACTGATTTGAATGACTTCAATGGCACGGCCTTCGTCATCTTTGCCATCGCTGGTTTTTACGGTTTCAGCGACTTGTGCAGCAACACCAAAAGCACTGCACAAAGCTAAGGTTGTGAGTAAGTAAGATGGTTTTAGTTTTAAGACTTTCACTTTAATTCCCCTATCCTGTCTGGATGTTTTGTCAGCATGACAGCGCTAACACCTGTTGATTTTTTTATTTGGCATCAATTCAGGCGAAATAAAATCCAGAGTCACTAGCAGGTATCCTGCAGTTTAATTGATTTATTTCGCTTATTTTTTATACCAAGGCTGAGCCTAGGCGATAAATTAGCCTCAGATAAATGATTGCGCAACCATTATTTAGATCTTTTTTACAAAGAAAAGCTGAGATCCGGATCTTTTTCGACAGGATGCAACACGAGGATTAGCTGAATTAATGGGCAGTTTTTGTATTTATTTCAATCAGAATGATGAGAAAAATGCAGATTTTGTGAAAATGATAGCGCTACCAATTTTTATTTTTCAATAAGTAAAGCTCTGCTCTACGCCTTAAGCAGAAAGAAGCCAGAGCGAATCCACTCTGGCCTCAGTCTTTATTTTTTCTGTAAAAAGGCTTTATCTAATGCGAGGAACACAACAGGAGTCGTCAATAGAGTTAACACCTGACTAAAAGCCAGACCGCCAACCACGGCCACACCTAAAGGCACCCGCAGCTCTGCACCGGTACCAAACCCCATCATGAGAGGCACAGCGCCTAAAATAGCAGCCAAGGTCGTCATCATAATAGGGCGGAACCGAACCAGACAGGCCTGATGTATCGCATCTTTGGCGGACATGCCTTGTTCACGCTGAGCCTGGAGGGCAAAGTCGACCATCAGAATACCGTTTTTCTTCACTATGCCTATCAGCAAAATAATGCCTATCAGCGCCATGATGGAAAAGTCCAGTTGCCAGGCCCAAAGCAATAAAATGGCGCCTATCGCAGCTGAAGGTAAGGTAGACAAAATCGTCAGAGGGTGGACAAAACTCTCGTACAACACGCCCAAAATGATGTAAACCGCTAACAAGGCAGTAAAGATCAGCAGAGGTTGAGTGGCCAAAGAGTCTTGAAACGCCTGCGCAGCGCCCTGGAAAGAACCTGACACTGAGGCTGGCATTTGTAACTCTTCACGCGCCTGATCCAGAGCTTTTACCGCATCACCCAAAGCCACGCCAGCCGCCAGGTTAAAGGACAAATTCGCTGCTGGTTGCATACCGTTATGGGCAATCACCACAGGACCGTTGGTAGCAGGTAACACTTTGGCAAAAGCCAGTAACGGCACCATCTCCCCTGTCGTGGGAGAACGTAAATGGAAGTAGTTTAAACTTTCTGCTGTACCACGCTGCGCCGGATCCAATTCCAGTATCACATTGTATTGGTTGGTTTCGGTCTGATATTCGTTAATTTGACGTTGACCAAAAGCATCATACAAGGCCTGATCCAAATCCGCAGCAGCAAAACCTAAACGAGCCGCTTCCTGCCGGTCCAGCTCCAGCTTGATAATATTAGCGTCCCACTGCAAGTCGTTGGATAAGTCGGTAAACATAGGATTTTGTCTAAGCTTGGCCGTTAGCGCCTGAGTCCAGGTCGCCAACTCGTCACTGCTTAAGGCTTTGAGCACATAACTGTATTGAGCACGGCCAGGACCAGCCCCCAGGTTAATATCCTGAGCGGCCCGTAAAAACACCTGCAGACCCGGAATTTGCGCAAACTGCGGTCTTAATCTGTCGATAATTTCACTGGCGCTGGCATCTCTGTCATCAGGATCGCTTAATACCACCCAAACCCGGCCTGAGCCTGTGGAGTTATTGCCACCCACCGCATGGTTGAAGCCTGTGATATCCGGATCATTTTTTAAAATCTGCTCCAGTTGCTTATGTTTAGCAATCATGTCTTCATACGGAATATCAGACGCAGCTTGCGTGACCCCTATGACAAAACCTGTGTCCTGTAATGGAAAAAAGCCTTTAGGGATCGCCATAAAACTGGCAACACTGCCAGCTACCGTCAGAAAAAACACCGCAAGCATAATGCGCTGATGGTCCAGAGCCCAAGTCAGCACTTTGTCGTAACGTTTGACTAAACGGTCAAAAAAGCCCGGCTTATTTGGGTCATGAGTAGGCGCTTTATCCATAAAAAGTGAGGCTAAAGTCGGTGCCAGGGTTAAACACACCACCACAGAAATTAAAATCGCAGCTGTAGCCGTTAGCGAAAACTCTAAAAATAGCTTACCAATAATACCGCCCATAAACAGCAGCGGAATAAAGGCCGCTACTAAAGACACACTGATGGATACAACAGTAAAACCTATTTCCTCCGCACCTTTCAGTGCTGCCACTCGTTTACTCTCACCCGCCTCTAAATGCCGGTGAATATTTTCAATCACCACTATGGCGTCGTCGACAATAAAACCTACAGCGATCACGATAGCCACCAGGGTAAGGTTATTCAGACTAAAACCTGCCAGATACATAAAAGCGCAGGTGCCGACCAGTGATACCCCGAGCACCGCCGAGACAATTAAAGTAGCAGACCACTGGCGTAAAAACGCCGCCATCACGGCAATGACCAGCACCACAGCTATAGCTAAAGTCAGTTCCACTTCAGCTAATGATGAGCGGATAGTCCGGGTTCTGTCGTTAAAGACTTCAACTTTGACATCAGCAGGTAAATCAGCGGTCAGTTGAGGTAAGGCCGCTTTTATCGCATCCGCTGTGGCCACTATGTTAGCGCCAGGCTGACGGCGGATGATTAAGGCGACACCAGATTCACCATTCGGCCAAATTTGCACAAAATCGTTTTCTGCCCCCAGTTTCACATTAGCGACGTCACGCAGATACACAGGAGCGCCGTCGTTATAACTAACAATCAAGTCGGCGTATTCATCGGCGGAAAAAATCTGATCATTGACCGCTAAAGTGGATACTCTGTTATCACCAAACAAAGCACCTTTAGGCAAGTTAACACTGGCGCGTTGCACAGCAGAACGAATATCTGCCAGAGTTAAACCAGCGGCCGCTAAAACTTCAGGTTTGGCCTGGATCCGAATGGCTGGTTTTTGCTGACCACCAATAAAAACCTCACCGACTCCGTTAATTTGGGTCATCTGACGTGCCAGCACTGTTTCTGCTAAATCGCTAATTTCAGTGCGGGATAAAGTTTCTGAGGTGACCCCAATGATCAGAATAGGACTGTCGGCCGGATTGACCTTACGCCAGGTTGGCAAGTTGGGCATGTCAGGCAAACGGCCTGCCGCCTGATTCAGCGCCGCCTGAACTTCCTGTGCAGCACTGTCGATATCCTTTTCCAGCACGAATTGCAGAGTAATTTCAACAGAACCCAAAGCACTGCTTGAGGTCATTTCGGTAATACCTGGCACTGAGCTTAATGCCACTTCCAAAGGAGTTGCGACGGCGGACGCCATAGTTTCAGCACTGGCACCAGGTAAACGGGCATTCACCTGAATGGTAGGAAAATCAGCTTCAGGTAAAGGCGCCACGGATAAACGCGGAAACGCCAGCACACCTAACACAACCAAAGCAAAGGTCAATAACACTGTGCCTATAGGGTGATCCATACACCAGGCAAATACGCTGCGGCTTTTCATTATTATTGCTCCGCAGCTGCAGTTTGGGGTGTGTCGGTCAGAATTTTCAGCTCAGCGCCTTTGCGTAAACGACTCTGACCATCCACTATCACCTGTTGACCAGCGCTAACCCCTGTTACCACCACCTGATTTTTATCCTGCAATACCACGTCAACAGCGGCTGTGGCGGCTTTACCTTGTTGCTCCAACCAGACAAAAGCTCCTTCAGGCCCCTGCTGCAAGGCCTTGGCCGGAATAGTGAAGGCCTGTTCTAACACTTTACTCTGCAAAGCTATAACCACGGACTGACTGGGCCATAAAGCGGCGTCTGGATTAGCAAAATCTGCTTTCACTCTGATAGTGCCAGTGGCTGAAGCTACTCTGTTATCCACTACTGTCAGTTGGCCTTGCGCCAAAGGATCGGCACCTTCTTTTGCATAAGCCAGCACTGGCACCGTTTGTTGTTGGCGGATTTGCTGTGTCAACAGCTGTAACTCTGGTAAACGTGACTGCGGCAGGGCAATTTCAATACTGATAGGGTCTAGTTGCACTACCGAAAACAAGCTATTGGTATCGCTGGTTCTGACATAATTGCCTGCATCGACATTCCGTATGCCGACCTGACCTGAAATAGGTGACAAAATTTGGGTATAGGACAACTCCACCTGCTGCGCATTGATAGTAGCCTGCACGCTACGTAGCTGTGCTTCCAGTTGCTGTACTGTGGCTTGTTGCTGATCAGCCATCTGCGCTGATACCGCCTGATCTTTACGTAAGTTCTGATAGCGTTTTAAGTCCAGCCGTGCCACATCGAGCTGAGCCTGCACAACCGCCAGCTGAGCTTTGGCTTGCTCGTACGCAGCTCTGATACTGCGATCATCAATAACAGCCAACAGGTCGCCGGCTTTGACCAGTTGGCCTTCTTCCACCAAAATGCGCTGTAATATGCCATCGACCTGAGGGCGAATTTCAACACTTTGCTGAGCTTTTACTTGCCCTATAGCCCGGATCCAGACAGGCACATCCTGCTGTTGCACTAAAGCTGTTTTCACCGGCACAGCCGGTCCTTGTTGCGCTATCACAGCACAGCTCAGCCAAAGGCTGGATACCATCACTAGCTTTGCCAGTTTCATACAAAAACTCCGTTGTATTCTTAAGTAAAAACAGCCTGTTTGGGCCACTTAGCATAACGAAGAGCAGCTAAAGTGACAGTACTGCTTCTGGTGTTGATTCACTAATTTGTCGATTTCTGACCGACTAAACGATTTGGATTTTACAAAGGATCAGTCAATGCGTTCAGGCGCAAAAAAAAACAGACCAGAAGAAGATTGTTATACAGCGGCCTTGTCTGCGCTGTAAAAAGAAAAAGACCCGCTATAGTTATTTAACTATTTATTAACAGGAGGAGTTCGGGATGAAACCGCTTTTAGCTATTTTGCTCTGTTATGGTTGTTCTGTATTGGCACAACAGCAATGGCCAGTTACAGAGTGCGATAAAACCGCAAAAAAACTACAACAACTGGAACAAAAAATTAGCTCGGGTTATAGCGTAAAAGAAGCTGAACCACTGAGCCAAGAGCAACGTTTGCTGGAAAAACAGCTAGACCAGTTTTGCCAGCAGCCTGTCTTAGCCTCAGCTCAAAAAAAACCAAAAGTGAAAAAGACAACCACACTGAACACGACTAAAGATCCATTGGCTGCCATCGCCAAAGGCCCAGAACTTTATGTCAGCTCGGTTTCAGTGAAAGCTCCTTATCAGGGTAAAAAACTACAAGCCTGGCTGGAGTATTACTCCGAACCTAAACAATGTTTTGGTGTAAGAGACAGCAGACAAATGGTCTGGTGCGTGGAACAGCGCCAACAAGCGAAAGCGAATTTTGAGCGACAATGGCAGCAAAAACTCGCACTATCGCAACCAGAGTGATAAGCTCCGACCAGTTGAATTCTGGAACCTCTATTTATGAACGCCTTAACTAAAGCCAACTTACAACTCTGGTGGTTTGGATTCCGTTATATTCCGCTGATAGGTTTTTGCAAACCAAAAATTCTGGAATTAACGGACGAGCGCACTGTGATCCGTATGCCACACCATCGTCATACTAAAAACCATTTAGGCAGTATTTATTTTGGTGCTCTGGCTATAGGTGCCGATTTAGCCGGTGCTTTTTTAGTCTTTTACAAAGCGCGACAGAAGAAACTGAATATTCATTTTGCTTTTAAAGACGTGCAGGGTGAGTTTTTAAAACGACCTGAGGCCGCAGTGCATTTCACCAGTAACGACGGTGCTCTGATCGATCAGATGATTCAGCAATCTTTGGATACAGGTGAGCGCATCAACCAGGCCGTCACTATTGATGTGACCTGCCCTTCCTTGCATGGTGACGAATTAATGGCCAAATTCACCTTAACTTTGTCCGTCAAAGCGAAAAAGAAGTCTTAACTCTGCTTAGCCTTGTTTGCAGCCAGAGGCTGACAAGGCTAAAATCGCCTTTTGATTGTGAAGGTGAGCGGCATGCAGGACTTATTAGGTAACTTATTTATTATTTCAGCACCCAGCGGAGCGGGAAAATCCACGCTGATTAATGCGCTTTTAAAGCAAGATGCCGATATGCAACTCAGTGTCTCCCACACCACCCGCTCACCGCGTCCGGGCGAGACTGACGGTGTGCAGTATCATTTCACCGACGTATCCAGCTTTAAACAATTGATTGCGCAGGATCAGTTTATTGAGTGGGCTGAAGTTTTTGGCAATTACTACGGTACATCCAAAGCAGCCCTGGCCGATAAGCTGGCGCAAGGCATAGATGTATTTTTGGATATCGACTGGCAGGGTGCCCGCCAGATCAAACAGCAACTGCCTTTTGTCACCAGCATTTTTATTCTGCCACCCAGTGTCGGGGCGTTAGAACAACGCTTGAATCAGCGCGGGCAAGACAGTGCAGAAGTGATAGCGGGTCGTATGGCCAAAGCCCGCGACGAAATCAGCCATGCCAATGAATATGACTATTGGGTGGTGAATGATGATCTGGAGCTGGCGGTACAGCAATTTTCCGGCATTATCCGGAGCCAACGCTTAAAACAGCAGAAGCAGGCGATACGGCAACACAAGTTACTTTCTGGCCTGTTGGCGAACGAAACGAAATAGAGTAGACTATGCGGTCTTTATTCAGACCCAGATTAACCGGAGTGGCAGATGGCTCGCGTAACAGTTGAAGATGCAGTAAATAAAATTGGTAACCGCTTTGATTTAATTCTGGTGGCCTCACGTCGTGCCCGTCAACTGGCTGTTGAAGGCAAAGAAGCTATGGTTGACCCAGAAAACGATAAGTCTACTGTGGTTGCTTTACGTGAAATAGAAAAAGGTTTTATCACCAACAGCATTCTGGACCAGCAGGAACGTCGTGAACAGTTACAGCAAGAAGCTTCAGAAATGGCTGCAGTTGCTGCAATTATTGGTTCTGACGAATAATCTGAGTTCCTTCCTGTGCCAACGGTATCCGGCCGTTGGCAATAGCTCGAAATCCACGTATATTCAAAGGAACACGCCAAAGCGTTGTGCGTATTGGGGAGTTTCGGATGTATTTGTTTGAAGGCCTGAAAAATCAAATCAGCGCTTACCTGCCACCTGAGCAGGTTGCTCTGGTACAACAGGCTTATATTGTAGCCCGCGACGCTCATGCGCCCCAAATTCGCTCCAGTGGCGAACCTTATATTACTCATCCTGTAGCAGTCACCAGTATCCTCGCAGAAATGCGGATGGATTACGAAACCTTAATGGCGGCCTTACTGCATGATGTGATTGAAGACACCCCCGTCAGCAAAGACGATTTAAGCCGGATGTTTGGTGAAACTGTGGCCGAACTGGTACAGGGCGTCAGTAAACTCGATAAAGTTAAATTTAAAGATATCAAAGAGTTCGAAGTTACTAATCTGCAAAAAATGTTTATGGCGATGACGCAGGACATCCGCGTTATTTTAATTAAACTTGCCGACCGCACTCACAATATGCGCACCATAGGTGCTCTCAAACCAGAAAAACGCCGTCGTATTGCCAGAGAAACCTTAGAACTTTATGCCCCTATCGCCAATAGGTTAGGTATCCACAATATTAAAAACGAGCTGGAAAACTGGGGCTTCCGCGCTTTATACCCAATGCGGTATCGCGCTTTAGAAACTGCAGTCAAACAGGCCCGTGGCAACCGTAAAGAAATTATTGAAAAAATCCAGTCCGAAATCGAACAGCGTATTAAAGCCGCCGGTATAGAAGCCGAAGTCGCTGGTCGTGAAAAACATCTATATAGCATCTATCGTAAAATGAAAAGCAAAGAGCTGATGTTTAACGATGTGATGGATATTTACGGCTTTAGAGTCATTATCAATAGCATAGACAACTGTTATCGCGTCCTTGGCGTGGTCCATAACTTGTTTAAGCCAATAGAAAGCCGTTTTAAAGACTATATCGCCATTCCCAAACAAAACGGTTATCAGTCCCTACATACATCCCTGATAGGTCCACACGGTATTCCGGTGGAAATTCAGATGCGCACCCGTGAAATGGATGAAATGGCTGACAAAGGGATTGCAGCACACTGGTCCTACAAAGGTGCTGGCGAAAATAAAAATACCACAGCGCAAATCCGTGCTCAGCGCTGGATGCAAAGCTTGCTGGAACTACAACAAAGCTCGGGCAATACCTACGAATTTGTCGAAAATGTAAAATCCGAGCTCTATCCGGACGAGCTTTATGTCTTTAGCCCTAAAGGCAAGATTGTGGAGTTGCCTATTGGTGCCAATGCGGTAGATTTTGCCTATACGGTGCATACTGATATAGGTAATACCTGTGTCGGCGCACGAGTCGATCGCAAACCTTATCCACTGAATAAACCACTGGAAACTGGCCAGACGGTGGAAATAATCACCAGCTCTGGTGGTAAACCTAATGCCAACTGGCTGAACCATGTTGTCACCAGTCGTGCTATTTTGGGTATTCGTAACTATCTGAAAAAACAACAGCTCAGCGAAGCTGTGGGTTTAGGTCGACGTTTACTGACCTCAGCTTTGGGTGACGTCAAACTCGAATCAATTCCACCTGAGCGTATTGAGCAGGTCTTGCAAAGTACCACCCAGAAGTCGCTGGACGAATTGCTGGTCGAAATTGGTTTAGGTAACCAGTTACCTATTGCCGTAGCTCGTCGCCTGTTGGGTGGTTTTGAATCCGGTGAAGAAGCTTTGCCAGCGGAAAATCCGGCCAACCAAAAAACCAAAGCTTTTATCATTGGCTCTGAGGGTATGTTACTGACCTTCGCCAAATGCTGCCGCCCTATTCCGGGTGACGAAATTGCCGCCAACGCCACACCAGGTAAAGGCTTAAACGTGCACCGCGTTGAATGTCGTAATATTCGTGGCTGGGAAAAAGAGCCGGGTAAATACTTCCCGGTGAAATGGGATAAAACCGGCGATAAACAGTTTTTATGTGATATCCGGGTTTTCATAGTTAACCAACCCGGTGTACTGGCTAAACTGACGACAGTGATAGCCTCACAGGATTCCAATATTCAGGACCTGTCGACGGACGACAGAGACACAGGCGAATACGTGATTAAAATCACCTTGTCTGTGCGTGACCGTATTAATTTAGCCAACGTGATGCGCAAAATCCGCGTATTACCTGAAGTGCTCAAAGTTTACAGAAGGAAATAAGTGTTATGTCAAAAGTGATCATCAGTACAGATAAAGCTCCTGCGGCAATTGGTACTTATAGCCAGGCCGTGAAAATTGGCACTACAGTGTATTTATCTGGTCAGATCCCTTTAGTACCTGCCACCATGCAAATGGTGTCTGAAAACTTCGCCGAACAAACACAGCAGGTATTTGAAAACCTGACAGCTGTTTGTCAGGCCGCTGGCGGCAGTTTAAATGATATGGTGAAGGTGAATATTTTCCTGACTGATCTGTCTAACTTCGCTACCGTAAATGAGATTATGAGCAAGCACTTTAGCGCACCTTACCCAGCCCGTGCAGCAGTGCAAGTCAGTGCTTTACCTCGTGGCGCTCAAATAGAAATTGATGGTGTGATGGAAGTGCCATCGACCAACTAGCAGGGAAAATGACAGTTTCTGTCCTATAAGGCGAACTGAGTGACAAAGATCCTGTGTTGTATTTTGTTGTTAGTTTTACCCAGACTGGCAACCGCTGCACAAACACCAGTTTTAACCTGGTGTCTGGATCATTTCTCACGTTTTCATGCCTATGAAACTGGCAAGGCTCCTTACGGTCCCTCTGTAGATTTAATGCAGGAACTGGCCAGTCGTGCCGGGTTCCAGCTCAAATTTAGTCCAAAAACCCCTTCAGCCCGCTGCTTCCGGCAAATGCAAACGGGTGAAGCGGATTTAATGAGCAACCTGAACTTTACCGAAGAGCGGGCAGAGTATATGTACCTTCTGCCTTACAACGAACGTATTCCTGAATCCCTGTATCTGAAAAGTAGTGACAGAAGGCTTATTCTCAGTTTTGGTCAGTTGGAATCACTCAGTTTGGCGACAGTACGCAATTACGCTTATCACCCTGGCCTGATGCAGGTACTTAAAACCTCGAAACGCCATGTCGAGATTGACAGCATAGAGACTGGTTTTGAAATGCTGCAACGTGGCCGGGTCGACGCCCTGGTGGTGCCCACTCAAAGCTCTTTGGATGTAATAGCAGACCACAAAGAGATGCATTTTCAGTTCAAACGCGCTCCTATTGATTTTTCAGTGGTAGAAAAACGTTTTATCAATATTGGTTTATCGAAAAAAAGTCCACATCTGGCGTTAAAAGACCGTATCGAACAAGCTCTTGACTCCATGGTGCAGGATGGGACTGTGAAAAAACTCTATGCCTTCGACCCTCTCAAACATGGTCCTACCTATCTGGCGGATGATGAGTCCGGACCTAAAAAGCAACCTTAAATGCAGTTGATGTTCAACTCTGGCTATGCCCTGTGACGATCACAGGTTAAACTGTCTGCTATCAGTCACTTAGTTTGGTCTTTCTCTTGACAGTAACAGCACTGGATAGTCTATCCGTCAGCCAACTGAAAGGTGTTGGCGCCAAAGTCAGTGAACTGCTGCACAAGCTGGGTATTCAGAGTGTGCAGGATTTATTGTTTCACTTGCCTTTGCGTTACGAAGACCGCACCCGTCTCTATCCTATAGCCGACTTATGGCCACAACAAACAGCCACAGTGCAGGGTGAAGTGATCAGCAGTGAAATTACCTTTGGTAAAAGACGTAGCTGGCTGGTGTCTATTCGGGATGGCTCAGGTTACCTAACCTTACGTTTCTTCCATTTTAATGCCGCACAGAAAAATGCCGTTACACCAGGCGTTACCTTGCGGGTTTTTGGTGAAGTCAAACGTGGCATGCGTGGTTTTGAGATGATGCATCCTGAATACAAAGTAGTAAAAGATGGTTTGGATCAGGATGTAGCCGAAACTCTGACGCCGGTTTATCCCAGCACTGAAGGACTAAAACAAAATAGCTGGCGCAATTTAACAGACGCGGCTTTACAGGTATTACAGCGCAGCAGTCCCACCGAATATTTAGCACCAGTGCTGGGTCAGAACAGCTGGTCTTTATCTGATGCACTATTTTATCTGCACAGACCTCCTCCGGATGCCTCTTTACAGTTGCTGGAACAAGGCCAACATCCAGCGCAGCAACGGCTGATTTTTGAAGAATTAGTAGCGCAGCAGTTGTCGATGCTGCAATTACGCCAGCAATGCCGGGTACAACAAGGTCGCAGTTTTGTTGTAGATGAAACCCAGAATCAAAAGTTTTTAGCGGCTTTGCCTTTTGCGCCAACAGCTGCCCAGCTGCGGGTCATTCACGAAATTCGCCACGATTTAAGCCAAAATGAACCCATGTTACGTTTAGTGCAAGGGGATGTAGGTTCTGGTAAAACGCTGGTGGCAGCACTATCGGCTTTGACTGTGTTGAGCCGTGGCGCTCAGGTCGCCTTAATGGCCCCGACAGAGCTGTTGGCAGAACAACATGCCAACACTTTCAAAGCCTGGCTGGAGCCTCTGGGTTATCAGATTGCCTGGCTGGCGGGTAAAGCTTCAGTCAAACAAAAGCAGTTGCAGCTCTCAGCCATCCAAAGCGGAGAAGCGCAAATGGTGATTGGCACTCATGCCTTGTTTCAGCAACAAGTACAATTTCAACAACTGGCTTTAGTGATCATCGATGAGCAGCACAGATTTGGTGTACATCAGCGGCTGGAGCTGCGGGAAAAAGGCGCAGATACCGGCTTTTATCCGCACCAGTTGGTGATGACAGCCACTCCTATCCCCCGCACTTTAGCCATGACAGCTTACGCCGACTTAGATACCTCGGTGATTGATGAACTGCCGCCAGGTCGCACTCCTGTCACTACTGTGGTGCTGCCTGATAGCCGGCGCGCCGAGGTGACAGAACGGGTGCGTCAGGCTGTACAGAATGAGGGGCGTCAAGCCTATTGGGTTTGTACTTTGATTGAAGAGTCGGAACAACTGCAATGCCAGGCTGCGGAAATGACAGCAGCGGAACTGACCGCCGCCTTGCCTGACTTACGTATTGGCTTAGTACATGGCCGGCTAAAAGCCGCTGAAAAGCAGCAAGTGATGGCCGATTTTAAAGCGGGTGAGCTGGATTTACTGGTAGCGACCACTGTGATTGAAGTTGGTGTCGACGTGCCCAATGCCAGTTTAATGATCATTGAAAACCCCGAGCGTTTAGGTTTAGCTCAGTTGCACCAGCTACGAGGCCGGGTAGGTCGTGGTAGCGCGGTCTCCCATTGTGTTTTGCTGTATCACGCACCTTTATCAGCCACAGCTCAAGCCCGCTTGTCGGTGCTCAGGGAAAGCAATGATGGTTTCGTGATAGCACAACGAGATTTAGAAATCCGTGGTCCGGGTGAACTACTCGGCACTAAACAAACAGGACAAGTCAGCTACCGTATAGCCGATTTAAGCCGGGATGCTCATTTAATCCCTGCGGCCCAACAAGCAGCCGCCCTATTATGGCAGCAGCATCAGCCGAATTGTGCTGCTCTTATACGTCGTTGGTTAGGTTTTAAAGAGATCTATGCTCAAGCCTGAGCCTGTTTATACTGACCAGGCCAATTAAGGAGCGGATTATGTTTCGTATTGTGCAGATAGACCATGTGGTGCTCAGGGTGAAAAACCTGCAGTTGATGCTGGATTTTTATCAGCAGGTAGTGGGCTGCACTCTGGAGCGGCAGGAAACCGACTTAGGTTTATATCAATTAAGAGCAGGTCTAAGCCTGATTGACTTAGTACCAGTCAACCAGCCCCTGGGCCAACAGGGTGGTGAAGCGCCAGGCTTTGAGGGTCACAATATGGACCATTTGTGTTTACGTATTGAGCCTTTTGACCCACAAGCTTTGCAGTTGTATTTTCAGCATCAAGGCATAACGGCGGGGCCAGTCGAATCCCGTTATGGTGCCGAAGGTCAGGGTCCTTCGATCTATATTCAGGACCCTGAAGGCAATACTATCGAAATAAAAGGTCCGCCTTATTCAATCACTTGAACTACAGGTCTTTTCCGTAACGCCAGATAAGCGTCTACCGAATACACTATCAGCGCCAGCCATATAAAACCAAAAGTCACCAGCTTAGCCGTGGTTAAAGCTTCGTTGTAGAGCCAAACGCCAAACACAAACATAAAACTTGGGCCTATGTACTGGAAAAAGCCCATAGTCGACAGTTGTAACCGTTTCGCAGCAGCGATAAACAGCAATAAAGGCACAGTAGTCACAAAACCCGCAGCCATCAGCCATAAGTTTAGGCTCCAGCTATTTTGGCTAAAATCAGCAGCGCTGCTGTCGGCAAACTGCCACCAGTAATACAAGGCCAGAGGCAGTAATAATAAAGATTCAATAAAAAGTCCGGTAATGGCATCTATCGTCAGCTTTTTACGAAATAAGCCGTACAATGCAAAAGTACTGGCTAAGGTTAAAGCTATCCAGGGCACAGAGCCAAAAGTCACCAGTTGGATCACCACTCCCGTCACCGCCAGTGATAATGCAATCCACTGAAACTTACGCAAACGCTCACCGAGGAAGAACATGCCCAGCAGCACGTTGAGCAAAGGGTTGATGTAATAACCTAAACTGGCATCGAGCATATGATGGTTATTCACAGCCCAGATAAACAAACCCCAGTTCCCTCCTAAAATCAGCGAGGTGCCCAAAAGCGCCAAAACTAATTTAGGCTGAACTAGGATCTGCTGTACTTTGCTCCATTGCTGCATCGCAAAGACGATTAGCACCAGCAATACAAAAGACCAGACCACACGATGGATCAGGATCTCCTGCGCCGGCACAAAATCGATTTGTTTAAAATAAAGCGGCGCTATACCCCATAAGGTATAAGCACCAGCGGCAAAAGCACCACCTAGTTTTTGTGCAGGACTTAAAGTCATTCGTATCCCCTTGTACCGCCGGATTGCTCCGGTTTGATGGCGCGCATTGTACGTGAGCCCTGCTGCAAAGGTAAGGCATCTTAAGCCCAGCCTTTGACTCCTGGCCGCAAACTAATCAAAACAGGCTGAAATCTATCAATAAAATAGCGAAATGCTAAAAATAAAAGTCGGGAGCAGCATTGCCCCCAAGCAAGCAGAACCGCTATTCTGAGATAAAAATAGCCATAGGATAAAGCAATGAGTTTTATCGGTATTATTGTTGCGTTGGTTTGTATTATTGGCGGTAATCTGCTCGAAGGCGGACATCCGGGTGCCCTGCTGAACTTGCCCGCTTTCTTAATTGTCATCGGAGCCACTTTTGGCGCCGCTTTAACTCAATTTCCCTTCCATGTCGTACTTGAGGCCGGTAAGCGTTTTATCTGGCTTATTATTCCGCTTAGGCTGGATATGCAGGAACGAAGCTTACTGCTGCAGGATATGGCGTCCCAAGCCCGTAAAGGCGGCTTTCTGGCTCTTGAAGAAAAACTGGATACCTTAGACGACCCTTTCCTGAAACGCGGTATAGGTATGCTAGTGGATGGTTTTGATAAAGATTACATTCTCGAAACTCTCGAACAGGAAATCGAGATGGAGCAGGAAGAAATTGAGCACACGGTAAAGTTCTACGAAGCCATGGGCGGTTATGCGCCAACTATGGGCATAGTAGGGGCTGTACTAGGGTTAATTCACGCTATGGGGTTATTGGATAAACCTGATGAATTGGGTGGCGGTATAGCTGTTGCTTTTGTTGCGACCATTTATGGGGTTGCTTTTGCCAACCTGATGTTTTTGCCTTTTGGTAACCGCTACAAATTATTCGCCAGTCAGATCCGTAACTATAAAATTATGACGCTGACCGGCATTATCATCATTGCCGATGGCTTATCCCCTCAACAACTTCAGATTCGCTTAGCGGCGTTTACAGGTCAGCACCAAGATGAAAAAGAAAAAGCCTGAACCGCCAGAGAACCATGAACGCTGGCTGGTTTCGTACGCCGACTACATGACACTACTGTTTGCCCTTTTTGTGGTGTTGTATTCTTTCGCAATGGCCAAACAGTCTGAATACAATGCAATGGTGAAAGCCTTTATGGACTCTATGGGCAAAGTGGGTTTAATCAGCAGACCTGTAGGTTCACCTGTATTAGAAGGCGGCACCGGTATTTTAGAAGTTGAACAAAAGTCTTTGGTTGAGAAAAAAGAAGAAAATAAACAAGACCTGTCGGAAACAACCAAAGAAAGTCTGATCCCCGAAGTGGCGATTGATCTGAACGCAGGTAATGCTGAAATCAATGCGCCTGAAGATCTGCAAAAAAATCAGTCTGCGGCCATGGTCAGTAAACGTAAAGATCAAAAAGAAATGCTGGGAAAACTGCAAAAACAGTTCCAGAACAAAAGAGTTGAAGTTGAACAACTGGGCCAGCAACTGCTGATCCGTATTACAGATACGACGTTGTTCCCGGCAGGTTCAGCCTTTTTACAACCGCGATTGGCACCGCTGATCGATGAAATAGCGAATGTATTAAAAGATATTCCCGGCACCATAGTAGTCACAGGTCACACCGACAACCTGCAGGAATTTGACAGCCTGTATAAAAACAACTGGGAACTGTCTTCCTTGCGTGCGGTGGCCATAGTGCAGGAGATGTTAAAAAATAAAGGGCTGCAGCCGAACCGTATCATTGCACAGGGACGGGCCGATACCAAGCCTCTGGTGGACAATAATAGCCCTGAAAACAGAGCAAAAAACCGCCGTATTGAAATCGTAGTGACTCAGGGTGAACCTGAAGAGGTCAAAGCTGTCACTGTAGAGGCAAACGCAAAAGCAGAGTAAATCCATCCGGCGCTGCGGATTATCCCACCAGATAAGTACCAGTGCCCAAAGCTATATGAGTGCCCTGTTCGTTGTGTAACTCCATTCGACAGACACAGACCTTATTGCCAGTCCGGATCACCTGGGCTGTGGCAATAAACTGCTGACCCCGACCAGGCCGTAAATAGTCAGTACGAATATCTATAGTGCTCATTTTGCCTAGTTTTTCTGCCAGTTCAGCGTCGGCTATATCACTAAAACGGCTTAAGGCACTGGATACCGCCATTAATCCACCAACCACATCCAGCACTGAAGCTATGACGCCCCCATGTAAAATCTGCTGTACCGGGTTTCCTACCAGCTGGCCAGCCCAGTCAAAACGGACTTCAGCTTGTTGTTCATCAAAACGGGTGACTTTTAAACCCAGCAGCCTGTTAAAAGGCATCTGGTCAAAAGTATCGGCGATAAAAGGCAATAACTGATCAGCGTGCATAGCTTCCTCAACTTCACTGGTAAGAGCAGTATGCAATCTACTCCAGCTCCGCCAATGACACAATGCCCAAGACAGCCTCTGTAGTTTTGATTACAATGCGCCAGTTTTTTCATAACGTAGCACCGCCCTTTTGCCACAACTATTGTTCGACACCTTAAAACAAGCTTTTGGTTACAGCCAGTTCCGTCATGGACAACTGGAGGTGATCCAGGCTTGCCTGAGCGGTCAGGACACTTTTGTGCTGATGCCGACAGGGGGCGGTAAATCGCTGTGTTATCAGTTACCTGCTTTGTTGTTACCCTATGTCACTGTAGTAGTTTCGCCTTTAATGTCACTGATGAAAGATCAGGTAGACGCCCTGCAGGCTAATGGCATAGCGGCTGAATTTATTAACAGCAGTCAAAGCCGGGAAGAAATTCAGGAGGTGATCCGGCGTTTACGCCAGCAGCGGCTCAAGCTGTTGTATGTCGCACCGGAGCGCTTGCTACAACCCGATTTTATTGCGCGTCTTGGCGAGGTAGGTGTCAGCTTATTCGCGATAGACGAAGCCCATTGTATTTCACAATGGGGCCACGATTTCAGACCTCATTACACTGAACTGGCACAGTTAAAACACTACTTCCCGCTTGTGCCTATGATGGCACTCACAGCCACAGCAGACCCTGCTACGCAAAAAGACATCAGCCGTCAGCTGAATTTACAACAACCTTATGTCTCTATCGGCAGTTTTGACCGGCCTAATATCCGTTACACAGTACAAGAGAAATTCCGCCCGCTGGAGCAAGTGGTCAACTACCTGAAACAGCAGGAGCAGCAAAGTGGCATTATTTATTGTGCCTCACGCCGTAAAGTCGATGAGCTGACCGAACAACTGGCTGGCAAAGGTTTTCAGGTCGCGGCTTATCATGCTGGCTTGACCAACGAGCAGCGCAATGCGGTACAGGAAGCCTTTAAAAAAGACCAAATTCAGCTGATTATCGCCACTGTGGCTTTCGGCATGGGCGTGAATAAATCCAATATACGTTTTGTCATTCACTTTGAACTGCCGCGCACTATTGAAGCTTACTATCAGGAAACAGGCCGGGCTGGCCGTGACGGTGTGTCCGCTGAAGCCTTGATGCTGGTGGACCCTGCCGATATAGCCCGGATGCGTAGCTGGATAGAAAAAGACGAAAACAACAGCAGAACCGAAGTAGCCTTGCAGCGTTTTAACCAGATGGCGGCTTTTGCTCAGGCCCAAACCTGCAGACGTTTAGTGCTGCTGAACTACTTTGGTGAGTCCAGCCAGAAACCTTGTGGCAACTGCGATATTTGCATAGACCCGCCGAAGCAATTTGATGGCACTGAACTGGCCAGAAAAGCGCTGTCTTGCGTGTACAGAGTGAATCAAAGTTTTGGCATGACCCATGTCATTGATGTACTGCGGGGTAGCCAGACCAGCCGCATTCAGGAGTTGGGGCATGACAAGTTATCTACTTATGGCATAGGAAAAGAGCAATCACACGATTATTGGCTCAGTATTCTGCGCCAGTTAGTGCATTGTGGTTTACTGCAACAGGACATCAGTCAGCATTCTGTGCTGAAGTTGCAAGAAGCCGCCAGAGCCGTACTTCGTGCTGAGCAAAGTTTGCAACTGGCCGTGCCGCGCTTAGTGCAAAGCAAAACCAGCAGCAGTAAAACCACAGCACCACAAAACTATGACCGTAAGCTGTTCGCCCGTTTAAAAGTGCTGCGCAAAGCCATAGCTGAACGCGACGACGTGCCGCCTTTTGTGGTGTTTTCAGACGCTACTCTTATAGAAATGGCACAAGCCTGTCCCACCAATAGCGTGGAGTTTTTGGCTATCAGTGGAGTGGGCCAAACTAAACTAGGGCGTTATGGCGCTGATTTCCTCGATTTAATCAGTGACTATTTAGCAGGCGACTGAGCCGGCAAAGCAGAAAAATACGCGGCTAAATCCAGAATATCCGCATCAGACAAACCTGCCGCCATAGGCGACATCACCGCATGTTTACGGTGACCATCACGATAAGCTTTGATGGATGTTTCCAGATACTTCTGTTTTTGCCCGGCCAAATTAGGATAATCCGGTAAGACTGAAATGCCTGCAGCGCCATGACAAGCCGAACAGACTGCAGCTTTGGTTTTTCCGGCAACCGCATCCTGCGCCAGAACTGGTGCCGATACCCCAATTAAAACTAACATTATAAAAAATCTGGATCGCATTGTTGTTATTCTCCCTGACGTTGGACCTGAGTTTTATTTTTATGTTTTCTCCATTAAAGACTTAAGTACTTGTTTATACAAGTCAGAGGCTGAAATTCAGTTAAATCGCTAATCCAGAAAGCGCTTGAGCTAACCGGACACAGCGACGACAATGGGCTATTGCAGTTTTGGGGTGTGTTATGCCACTTTTTTTAAGTTCCACTTATGCATCGGGTTTGCCTGATTTGGTCAGCAGTGTCGCCGTGACTCCTTTTGCAGAGCCCAAACTTTTAGCTTACAGCGCTGAGACTGCAGCGCTATTAAAGATTCCAGCCGAATTTTTTCAACAAGCGGACGCAGCCGACTACTTAAGTGGCAAAAAGCTGTTTGAAGGCAGCAAGCCTGTAGCACAAAAGTATGCAGGCCATCAATTTGGTCAATACAATCCACAATTGGGTGATGGCAGGGGTTTATTGTTAGGAGATGTAAAAGGCGCTGATGGCAAAAACTACGATCTGCATTTAAAAGGCGCTGGCCGCACACCTTATTCCCGTTTTGGTGATGGTCGGGCTGTATTACGCTCCAGCATCCGCGAATTTTTAGCCTCCGAGGCGATGTTTCATTTAGGCATTCCCAGCAGCAGAGCTTTAAGTCTGGTTGGCAGCACAGAGCCTGTGCAACGCGAAACCATGGAGCAAGGCGCTATGCTGATCAGGGTTTGTCCCAGCCATATCCGCTTTGGTCATTTTGAGCACTGTTTTTACACAGGCGATAAAAACCAGTTACAACGTCTGGTCGATTTTACGCTGCAGCAGCATTTCCCCGAATGTCTGAACGCGGAAAACCCGACGCTGGCTATGCTGCAACAGGTTGTCATCAGTACCGCAGAACTGATCAGCCAGTGGCAGGCGGTAGGTTTTAATCATGGTGTGATGAATACCGACAATATGTCGATTTTAAGCCTGAGTTTTGACTATGGTCCTTATGCCTTTTTAGATGACTATCAGCCTGGTTACATCTGCAATCACTCCGATCATAGCGGCAGGTATGCCTTTGACGAACAGCCTGGTATAGGGTTGTGGAACCTCAATGCGCTGGCTCATGCTTTATCTCCTTTGATTGCAGTAGAAGACCTGCGAGCTGCGCTGGGTTTATATGAGCCGACCTTAGTCAGCCATTACATGGCGTTGATGGGGAAAAAGCTGGGACTTAGCACTCAACAAGCAACAGACCGAGCTTTAATAGGCCAATGGCTGGCGCTCTTGCAGCAACAGCAGCAGGATTACACTTTAAGTTTCCGCCGTCTGGCTGATTTTTCGGATGATACTACAGGGTCTGCGGTACGGGATCATATGCTGGACGTCACAGCTTTTGATCAGTGGGCAAGCCTGTACCGTGCTCGTCTGGCGCAGGAAGATACCAGCGCCGCTGAACGCAAAACTCAGATGAACAGCCTCAATCCTTTATATATTTTACGAAATTACCTGGCTCAGCACGCTATTGCAGCAGCTGAACAAGGGGATACAGCCCCTTTACATGAACTGATGCAGGTCCTGCAGCACCCTTATCAGTATCAGCCAGGTAAAGAAGCCTTTGCTACACCACCACCAGACTGGGGCAAAGCCATGACTATATCCTGCAGCAGTTAACGGACATCTGATGAACACCGAAGCAACCAATGGTTTGATAGTACAAATTGAACAGAAACAGCTACTCCTGACACCTCTATGGCCCATACGTTTCGAGCAGGTACTGAATTGTAAGTTGTGGTTTGCATCAAGTCGCATTACAACAGGTACTTTGGCTTATGGCGCAGATAGGGTGGAGCTGGGGTTAAGCTATGCCAACGAATCATTTACTTTTTGTTACGAAGACTACAGCGAAAGTTTTTGGGTCACAGCTGACAGTGTGGGCGCTGCTATGCTACTGTCAGATTTAGCAAAAGAATTCAGTAACTTGGAGATTAGATGACAGTAAAACTGCAGCATGGAATAAAGCTATGGTGGTTTCTACTGCTGATCTGTTGTCATAGTGCTTTTGCTTTTCATGCCCAGATTAATAGTTTTGACAAACAACTCTCCCGGCTGGAACTGGGGCAGAATCTATATTTTCAGCAGACTCACAAAGCCCTGCCGCTAGAGGAACTGATTTTTGACCCGGAACGGCACCATGCATTCCGGCTGGTTAGCGAATACAAAAAGTCTCTGCAAAGTACCGAGCAGTCGCTTTGGTTATTTACCCGTTTGCATTACACAGGCCAGACCCCCATTCAAACCATTGTGCAGTACGATTTCCCGCTGGCTGACGTCGTGCAGGTGTATAGCTACAACAGATCAAAAAACGATCTGCAGCTATTAAGCAGCACTGGCGCTTCAGTGCCTTTCTACCAGCGAGCCCTAGCCTACCGTAGCTTTGCCTTTCCACTCAATTTTGAACCTGATCAGGAACTGGATCTGTTTATTAAAGTGCAGGATGCCGCTATAGCCCCGGTAGAATTGACGTTATGGCAGCAAAATAACTTTGTGTCGGATCAGCTGTATAAAAACATTTTGGATGGTCTGCTCTGTGGTGTGTTACTGCTGATGGCGATCTACAACCTGTTTTTGTATTTTTCACTGCAGCAACGACTGTATTTGTTTTATTCAGGCTTTTTTATTAGCTGCGCTTTAGTACTGGCCATACTAAACGGCTTGGCGTTTGCGATGCTTTGGCCTGATTACCCTGAAATCAATCAGGCTATTTTGTATGTCGCAGCTGGTGCTACTTTTGCCTGCCTGACCCTATTTAACTGGCATGTCCGCAGACAACAAGGTGGCATTTTGGGGCGTTTTGGTTTTTATCTGTGCCTGGTCAGTGCTTTATTATTATTGTTCAGCCCACTTTATGCCAATAACCAATTGCGGTTTTGGGCTTTGTTAGTTATTACCGCTTTATGTTTAGGTATCAACACTCTGTTCGCCTTGATGCATGCCATCAAAGGCGACCGGGCAGCCAAGACCTTTGCGCTGGGCTGGGCCTTTTTCTTTGGCTGTATTGTGATATTAGCCCTGTCGCAAATAGGTTATTTACCTACAGCACAGGCCTGGCAATACCTTTTGCTGATGGCCGTGATGGGCAGCATGGCGTTGATGAGTTTTAGCCTGTTACAAAACATCAGAGGTACAGTGCAACAGAGCATGGACCATCAGCGTCAGGCCAATGCGCATTTACAGCAGTACTACGACATTTATCACAATGCAGTGGAAGGTATGTTTACCAGTACCTTACAGGGTCAGTTGATCACAGCCAACCAAGCGTTGCTGACCATGTTGGGTTATCAAAACCTGCAGCAAATGCAACAAGATGTAGCGAAAACCGGCATGGCACGTTATTACGCCAACCCAGAGGACAGAGTGCAGATGTTAAAACAGCTGCAGCTGGGTGATAACAAGAATTTTGAAATCAGAGGATTACGTGCAGATGGTTCAGCCTTTTGGGCTCTGATGTCCGCCCGGCTGGCAGAGGGTGACGGAGCACAAGGGGCTTATGTGCATGGTTCTATAGTGGATATCACAGCGCATAAGCAAAATACCGAACAGCTGGCTTACTTAGCAACTCACGACACGCTCACCTCTTTATATAATCGGCATTATTTTATTGAACAACTGGAACAGACGCTGCGCTTTGGACATCAGGCGACCTTGCTTTATCTGGATATAGACCAATTTAAACTGATCAATACCACCTGCGATCACAGAGCAGGAGATGCCTTGTTGTGTCAAATCAGTAATCAAATGCAGCGGGTCTTGAATAACAGAGGAACTTTAGCCCGACTGGAAAGCGATGAATTTGTGGTGCTGTTACCGCATTTAAGCAGCAATGAAGCTTTTGCTATTGCCCATCAACTGCTGGACACAGTCAAAGAATTCCGTTTTATCTGGCAGGACAGCGTATTTAGTATCAGTGTCAGCATAGGCCTGGCTGAAAACACAGACGACAACCAGAGCACTGAACATTGGCTTAAACAAGCAGACTCCGCCTGCTTTGTCGCCAAAGAAAAGGGCCGTAACCGCATTCATATGTTTAATGCAGACGATGAAGAATTGCAGCGTCATCAGTCAGAAATTCAGTGGTTAAAAACCTTAAGACAGGCGCTGGAGCAAGATAATTTTGTGCTGTTTATACAGCCTATCAGCGCTATCCAAAAAGAGCTGCCAGGCTTGCATTACGAATTGCTGCTGCGGTTATCTTTGCCAGAACAAGGCTTGGTAGCGCCGGGCAATTTTTTAAGCTCAGCCGAACGTTATGGCCTGATGCCACAAATAGACCGCTGGGTGATCCGCAACTACTTCCGCTGGCTGGAACAACAGCCTGCGCATCTGGCGGAGCTGAGTTTAGCCAATATCAATTTATCCGGCGCCTCATTAACAGACCCGCTGTTTAAAGCTTATGTCAGTTCGTTATTCCGGGAATATCGCATTCCTTTTGCTAAGGTGTGTTTTGAAATCACCGAAAGTATGGCGATTTTAAATGTGCACCAGACGCTGGATTTTATCTCCCACTTCAAACAACTGGGCTGTAAGTTTGCCTTAGACGACTTCGGCAGTGGTTTTTCTTCTTATGGTTACCTGAAAAATTTTCCGGTCGACTTTGTCAAAATTGATGGCAGCTTTGTGCGTGACTTGCTGATCGATCCTTTTGACTGCGCCATAGTGCAGTCTATTCATGATATAGCCCGCGCCATGAAAATTCAGACCGTAGCCGAATATGTTGAAAACATGGAGATTTGTCACAAGCTGACAGAGATGGGCATCGACTTCGCTCAAGGTTACGGAATAGCCAAACCCCGTCCTTTATATCAACAGGACTAGCAGCTTATTCGCTGCTGTTTTTGCCGCAAAAACTATATTTGTTTGCCCCTATTGCTGAGTATTAAGAGCTGTCATTACAATAGCGCCCCGCCCCATTGGGGTAATGCTGTTTGTTCGGAGAACCTATGCAGCAGCTGCGCGACACCGCTTCTCAGTTAATGATCCTCAACGACGAAATTGCCCTGACTTATAGTCGTTACCAAAACGATCGTAAGTTGTTTTGTCGCAGTGGTTGTGGCCAATGTTGCCTGCATCCGGGCATTGAAGCTTCAGTGCTGGAAATGCTGCCTTTAGCTTTGCATTTGTATGATACTGGCCTTGCAGAAAGCACATTGGACGCCTTGCAACAGCATGATCAAGACCAGGCAGGTTGCTTTTTTTATCAGGCCTCATCCGAAGATCGCAAAAGTGGCCAGTGTGGTGTCTACCCCTACCGTCCTGCCGTTTGCCGTATGTTTGGTGCTGCAGGGTATCGTGGCCGCGAAGGCGAAGTCTTGTTGTCCGTCTGCAAAGTGATACGAGCCGATGCTCCTGAAGCAGTCATAGCAACAGAGCAAAGTCTGAGTAGTGAAACTCCACCTATGATGCGTAACCATAAAGCCCAAATCACCCAGCTGGATTACGAGCTCAGCAAAGAAAATATGCCGATTAAGCAAGCAACAGCAGTTGCTCTGGAAAAAGTTATCACCAAAGCCTGGTATGCATCTTTTGCTGAATAACCCTTAGCTTTTTACCGGAACTACAGCAGACTCTTTGGTAATAGTTTTTTCTAAAGTTGCTGATTTGTCGGCCTTCTGTTCTGGCTTTCTTTCTGCATTTTTATCCAGTCCTTTACTCAAAACAGGAATTAAAGCCGCTACATTGGCGTGGGGAATTAACTTGACCTGATCCTGATGGTAAATCCATAAATAGCTGACAGTGCGGGTGATCATCTGTACTTCGTTTAATTGCCGGATTTCTTTGCCACCGGGCTCAATGGGATAAATCAGACTGAGCTGATAGTGTTCTGCCTGGTGATTTTTAATAGTCTGACTTAATTTGTCTACCTGAACATTCCCTGCAACCCAAATGTAACCCACAATAAGAATACTCAGTGCTAACCAATTGGGAAGCCAAATCGAAGAGCCGAAACTTCAGTCTCCCGCCCTCCTTTATTGTTATCCAACAGGGATTTTAACTCGTCCATGGTCAGCTCATATTTACATTATCATTACATGACTTTAAAACAGCATGAATAGCAGAGCAATACCATAATACTGCTCAATTCCTACTCTGCATTGGTGCTCGATCAGAGCCGCTGTAAAAATTGCTTGGCGTAGCTTAATGCGGTATCGGTATGACTAAAATGTTGCGGCTTGTGTGAGTGCTGGTATTTCATTTCCAGTAACTGTTGCTGAATAGGATTTAAACCAATAAAACAGCGTAATACGCAGCCGTGTTGGTCTTCCCACGAACTAAAGTTCGTCATCATACTGATGGCATCAGGGGTAGCCAGCTCCCAGCCCTGCATATCCATCACCCTGACCCATTTTTTTCCGGCAAATCCTTGTACCACAGCTTTTAAATCCTCGATCAGCTGTTCTGAGCCTTCTTTATTCCAGGCACCCTGAATTTCACACAATAACACCTGACCCTGCGGGGTGACGCTGAACTTACCGTGGGTAATAGAATCGGTCATTGGTACTGCTCCTGTTCACTAACTAGTTGAGTATAGACAGCTTTAGTCGTCACCCAAATCTGTTAGCGCATATCGCTCAATTTTTTTCAGTAAACCCTGACGGGAAATACCCAAAGCTCGGGAAGCCTGACTCTTATTGCCGTTATATTGGGCCATCGCCTGCTGAATTAAACGGATCTCCAGAGCTTTCACCTGCTCATCCAGGCTACTTAAAGCGGAACCCGGTACCAATTCGTTATCCGCCTCCATACTTTGCTGCTCCAAATGCAGCAGTTGAATATCAGCAAGTCGGATCACTCCTTGCTGAGCTATAGCAGCGACACTTTCCAGCGTGTTCTTTAATTCACGCACATTACCAGGCCAGTGCTTTTGCAAAAACCAGCTGATAGCCGCAGATTCCAATTGCAGTTTCTGACCGTACTGAGCACTGAGCTGTTCCAGAAAAAATTGAATAAGCAGTGGAATATCCTCACGCCGCTCATCCAAAGCTACGGTTTCGATAGTGACGCCTTTGATGCGGTAATACAGATCTTCGCGAAACTTACCCTGTTTGACTAAATCCGGCAGATTGGCGTTGGTTGCAGACACTAAACGCATATCAATTTTTTGCTGCTCGCGGCCACCAACAGGATAAAAGGTACCTTCCTGTAGCACCCGCAGTAATTTCACCTGCATCGCCAGCGGCATTTCACCTATTTCATCAAGAAACAAGGTGCCGCCATCAGCCAGCTTTAATAAGCCCTGCCGGTCTTTATCTGCACCGGTAAAAGCACCTTTGACATAACCAAATAACTCACTTTCTAATAAATCAGCCGGAATGGCGCCACAATGTACTGAGACAAAAGCTTTTTCGGCGCGGGGGCTGAGCTCATGCAAAGCCCGCGAAATGACCTCTTTGCCCGTACCTGATGGCCCAGTCACCAGCACGCGGACCTCTGTCGGCGCTATACGCTGCACTAAGGTACGAACTGTTTCCATATGCCGCGAATGACCAGCCAACTTCGGCAAAAAGCTATGCTGCTGTAAACCTTGTTTTAGCTGCCTGACTTCTTTTTCCAACTGGTGTTTAGTGATAGCGCGTTTAACCACCACGGCCAGTAATTCCGGATCAATCGGCTTGGCAATAAAGTCCCATGCGCCTTGTGCTATCGCTTGCAACGCCAGCTCACGTTCGGCATGGCCCGTTAGAATAATCACAGGCCGGGTGGAAAACTCAGACACCGCAGCCAGGGTATGAGCCGGATCAAAGGCTGGCGGTAAGGCCAGATCGAGCAAAATTAAATCTGCATCAAATTGCTGTAACTTAGTGCGGGTTTCGTCCAGATTAGCAGCTCCAGCCACCTGATAACCCTGTTGCTGTAAAAAACGTTCGGCCAATAAACGAAAAGCGGGTTCATCATCAACAATCAAAATGCGCGCCGGGTTTGGCGTTGTTGCATTAAACATCTGGGGTATCCTTAGGAAACAAAAGTTCAAAACTGACAGGCCAGCCCAGATCAGTGCGGAAGCTGATCTGGCCTTGGTGGGCATCCATAATACGTTTCACTATGGCTAAGCCTAAACCGCTGCCGCCACTGCGTTTACTGATAAAAGGCCGGAATAGTTGTTCAGTGGTTAAGCTGATATCCAAAGCAGGGCCATTATTATGCACCCTCACCCGAATGAAATCCCCAGTTAATGCCACTTCCACACTCAAAGTGGCGTCGGCCTGATTACGTAAAAAAGCATTGGCATTATCAAACAGATTTAAAAACACTTGCTGCACTCTGTGTTGATCGGCCGACAATATCAGACCTGACGGCACTTCCAGCTCCAGTTTGACCTGCTGCCAGTCAAACTGCTGCAACAGGCTTTGCAGCAAAGTTTCCAGCTCAAACTGGCTGTATTGCAACTGTAAACGGCCTGAGTACACCAACATATCGGAAATCAACCGGTCGGCTCTTTTCAGTTGCTGCTGAATATGACCGCGTAATTCAGCATCAACGCCAGCGGACGCCATCGAAATAATATTCAGCGGGTTACGCAATTCATGCGCCATTGAAGCTGCCAAAGCACCCATTTCAACCAGGTGTTGTTGCGCCAGTTGCTGTTTTTCAGCTTCAGCCAATTGCAGCGACTGCGCCAATAACTCGCAACTACTGCCAAGCAAAGAACCAAACACCTGAGCCACTAAACGAATTCCGGGGGTCATGTCATCCCAGCCCTGTAATTCCACCTGCCATCGTCCGCTCAAAGGATAACAACGAATTTTTAGCTGACTATCGATAGCTGCCCCCCCTGAGGCGAGAGGCAATTCAACCTGTACTTTTTGCTTCAGTGCAGCAGATAGTAGCTGCGCTGCTTTTTCGCTCAGCCCACTCCAGTTCTGGCACAAGCTCAATTGCTGGCGCCAGGTGTTGATCAACGTCTGGTCCAGAGTAGCTCCGGGATAAATTAAACGTTCCGCCAAGCGGGCAACAGGTCGGTAGCAGGCTGCAGTAAGCAGCAATACCAGACTGGAATACAACCATAACTGCCAGCCCGGTACACTGGCCAAAGCCCGCATCCCTAACTGTCCGAACACAGAGCTGACCAACGCCATCAACAGCAGCAATAACAAGGACATCACCAGCCAAAGCAAGGCTCTGTTGGCAATCGCATTCACCGCAAGCATCTGGTAACGCACTACGCCATACACCAGCAAAACCGGATAGCTTGGCAACAACAACATGGGATAAGGGAACCAGTCCAGACCAAAAGAAGGAAACACTACAGGGGTCGCCAGTAATAAGCCCCAGCCCCCCGCTAAAAACATCGCAACAATAGAACGTTTTTTATTGCCCTGATGATAACGCCAGCCGAACCACAACACGGCATGAGCCAAAATACCAAGGATGACTGTGTACAGCAGATTCAAAAAACCATAGGAGTGAAAGACAAAAACCTGGCCCAAAGCTATGCTTTGCAGCACATCACCGGCATCCAGGCTCCAGCTCAGCAGCACGACCAGAGCGGTCAGAAAATACAGCCAGCCAATGTGACGTCGTGCCCAGCTTAACCAGGGAGCCTTCACCTTATCCTGCTCAACAAATCTCAAGGCAAAATGCAGGAAAAATGTTGGCATCAATGGATTGGCCAATAACAGATAACGTCCCAGCTGCGGCTGGTCGTGTATAACAAACACATGACCTAAACACCAGAGCGCCATCATGGCACCAAAACCAGCCAAACCAGCCAGGCTTTGCTGATACCTCGAATGCCACCAAAGCCAGCCTGACATCAATCCGGCGCACGCGCTGGTGACAAGCATCATCAGCTCAAAAGCTAAAATCAAATCCACTGCTTACCGTCAACTTTGTTGTCATCACTTTGGTTTTAAATCGTAAATCAAGTTGACACCCGCTGCAAATTTATAATTTTATTGATTTAGAATCATAAAGTTACAAATAAATAAAATTATGGCCTGATTCTGGCAATACAGGAATACGCAGCGCTGTTGCTGCCTAACTTGTCAACAAAGAGAACATTATGCCAGACCTGTCTATGCTCGCTGCCGAACTGCTGACCATGTTGCTGTTGTTGTCCGTGGCGTTAGCGCCATCTGTGCTTAGCCGAGTCAAAGCACCTAAATAACGAGGTTTGTATGGAACTTGATGTCAGTATCCTCTCGCGTATCCAGTTTGCTTTTACCGTAAGCTTCCATATTATTTTCCCGTCCATCACCATAGGTTTAGCCACGCTGATTGCGATTTGGGAAGGCTTATGGCTGAAAACCGGTAACCCCCAGTACCTGCAACTGGCCAAGTTCTGGATCAAACCTTTTGCCATTACCTTTGGTATGGGCGTTGTATCCGGCATAGTGCTGTCGTATGAGTTTGGCACTAACTTCTCCAAATTTTCTGAAATCGCAGGAGCTGTGCTTGGGCCTTTGATGGCTTACGAGGTGCTGACGGCCTTCTTTCTTGAGGCAGGTTTTTTAGGGGTAATGCTGTTTGGTTGGCAACGCGTTAGCGCCAAAATGCACTTCTTTGCCACAGTCACTGTGGCTGTAGGCACCTGGATTTCTGCCTTCTGGATCATCGCGGCTAACTCCTGGATGCAAACCCCTCAGGGCCATCAAATTGTCGATGGTAAATTTGAGGTCGTCAGTTGGCTGGAGGTTATTTTTAACCCTTCCATGCCGTATCGATTAGTGCATATGTTGCTGGCTGCTTTTATCACAGCAACTTTTGTGGTGATGGCCACTCACGCCTGGTATTTACGTAAGGGTCAGCACAAAGAGTTTGGCCGTAAAGGTTTGTCGATGATGTTGTGGTTTGCTTTAGTGCTGACCCCACTACAAGCCTGGATTGGCGATTTACATGGTTTAAATGTGAAAGAGCATCAACCGGTAAAACTGGCCGCAATGGAAGGAATTTGGGCAGAAAAAGAAGCCAATGTACCACTGTTGCTGTTTGCTTTGCCTGATATGAAAGCCGAAGAAAACCATTATGAAGTTGCTTTGCCCGGTGTGGCCAGTCTGATCTTGACCCACGACTGGCAGGGCGAACTACAAGGTTTAAAATCTGTGCCAGCCGCCGACAGACCCAATGTGCCTATGGTGTTCTTTAGCTTCCGCATTATGGTCGGTCTTGGTGTACTTATGATAGCTGTGGCTGTGCTGGGCGCTTACCTGCGCTGGCGTGGCACTTTGTATCAAAGCAACTGGTTCCTTTGGCCTGTCAGCTTTATGGCGCCAACTGGTGTGATCGCTGTGTTAGCTGGTTGGTATGTTGTAGAAATTGGTCGTCAGCCCTGGATTATTTATGGTCTGGTGCGTACCAGTGAGATTGTCAGCCCACTGCCTGCAGAACGAGTGTTGTTTTCCCTGACTTTGTTTGTCCTGACCTACAGCCTGCTGTTTGGTGTATATCTGTACTTTATGCGCAAGCTGATTAAAAAAGGTCCGGCCGCTATCGAACATCTGGAACAACAACGTATTGGTGTCAAAGCCTCAGGTTACGCCTTGTCCTTTACCAAAGCTTTAGCAACTGACGCTGCTGATGCAACTTCAACCAAAGGAGCCAACTAATGGAACTGGAACTGAGTTTAAGCCTGTTTTATCTGCTTCTGCTTGGCTTTGCCATTCTGATGTATGTGTTGCTGGATGGTTTTGATCTGGGTATGGGCATTCTGTATCCATGGTTTAATACAGACGCAGAACACGACCATTTAATGCGCTCCATTGCCCACGTCTGGGATGGCAATGAAACCTGGCTGGTGTTTGGTGGCGTGATTTTATTTGGTGCTTTCCCGGCAGCTTATGCCTCGATCGCCTCGACTTTTTATCTGCCGATTATGCTGATGCTGATAGGTTTAATTTTCCGAGGTGTGGCTTTTGAATATCGTTTTAAATCAGATACTTCAAAGAGATACTGGAACATGGCCTTTGCTGTTGGTTCCAGTCTGGCAGCTTTTTGCCAAGGCCTGATGCTGGGAACCCTGGTACAAGGCGTTCCGGAAGATTTTATCAATCAGTCCAGTTTCAGTTGGCTAAGTCCTTTTAGTTTGTTTTGTGGTTTAGCGGTAATGGCGGGCTATGCACTGCTCGCCTGTTGTTATCTGGTGATGAAAAGCCGTGGTGAGCTGCAACAAAAAGCAGCGCGTTATGGCCAACGTTTATTGCTGATTGTGATGTTATCCATGCTGCTGGTCAGCTTATGGACAGTCTGGATTGAGCCGGAAATCCGGGCTCGTTGGTTTGGCGGCTGGCATGCTTTATGGTTAATCCCACTGCCTCTGTTGTCGGTGCTTGCCGCCCGTTTATTATTCCGCGATTTAGGCCGGGTCAACCGTAGCCATAAAGCGGAAACTGCGGTGCATGAACGTCATGAAGAGCGGCCATTCTGGCTGGCGTCTGGATTATTCCTGCTGGCCTTTGTTGGTCTACTGGTTAGCGTATTTCCTTACCTGTTACCGCGCCAATTGACTTATATAAAGGCCGCAGCACCAGATAGCAGTTTGATCTTTATGTTGCCTGGCATCTTCATTTTTGTACCGCTGATTTGCGCCTATACGCTGTGGGGCTACAAAATTTTTGCCGGTAAAGTGGAAGATTATCAGGAGGGCTATTGATGAAATTTTTTGGAAAAGAATTATCTCAAACCCAGTGGTTTGTCGTTTTATACCTCTCTGGTTTTTTAACTTTAACTTTGATTGCCTGGCTATTAAAACAAGGAATGAAGTTTTTATAGAGCCTTTAAAAATCAAGTAGTTTCACTCAACAAATAACAGGCTTTTATTGATCTGACACAAAAAAAGTGTCAATCAATGGGTCTGTTATTTTCATTTTTTTCATTTTTTTATTTGCATTTTAAAAAACACTGCTGCTATAGTCAGACAAAGACCAAGCTGTTTTGGTCCTGACTGGGTGCGAAAGATGAAGTATTTTAGTTTTATCGCAGTGTTGTTTTACCTGAGTTTGCTGTTTCCTACGGCAGGCCATTCTGCATCCAGCAGTTGGGTAGATTTACAACAACCGAATAAAAACTTCAGTCTGGCTCTGGTTGCCGCAGTCACACATTCCACTGTCGATTCAACAGAAACTTCAAGTGATGATGAGAAAAGTCCGGTCTGTTGGAATAGTTTTGAATTTCCATTAGCATCTGGCAGCGCTTATCAACAAACACAAAGCCAATTCAACACAGTGCAAAAAAGCTGTTACGCAGCACGTGCACCACCTGTACACCTCTCTTAAATCATTGAAATTGTCAGATTTTCCGGCTTTCTAGCCACTACTGACGACATCCATTGTATTGATTTCAGTTTCGCTGCCTCTGAGCGGACTGACGAGAGGTTTCTATGAAAAAGTTAAATTTATTCAACGTTGATGTAATAGACCATTTAGTTCAGCCAGCCGAATTTGCTGAAGCCAATTTAAACTCAGCAGCGCTGGATTTTGTGTCTGACTTTAAGACCAACAGCCCTATGATGATTGATGCTAATACCTGTGCAGTCGAAGCAGAGGATATGATGAATCATGAACACACCAAATTAAAACTGGTCATAGACGCCAATCAGGAATTGATTGGTTTAATCAGCTACGAACAGTTGTCTATCCAGAATGTACTGCAACGTTTAGGCAAAGGTGTGAATCGCACTGACTTAACAGTGGCCGATTTAATGCGCCCACGTGCTGAAATTAAAGCTTTAGCTTACGAGCAAATTAAGCACTGCACTATAGGTGACGTGCTGAACACGCTGCAACACAATGGTGAACAACACTGCCTAGTGATAGATACCGACTCTCACCATATCCGTGGTGTGATATCCGCCAGCGATATCGCCAGCCGTTTGCATATTCCGGTTCATATTGAAAAAGCTCCGACTTTTTTAAATATTTTTGACCGCGTGTATGCCTGATCGACCTTTGACGGGTCGTTAACGCGGCCCACTAAAGCATGTTTTCACCTGGTTTTCCCCGTTTCGTAGTCATTCCCGCGGAACGGGGTTTTTGAAAGCCGCCACAGAGTATAGGTACCTCCAAGACCTCCCCTCTGCTGGACTTTTCAGTTAATGGCGGCGTTTTCCTCAACTAAATATAATAAATAACGTCAGTAACTTACCTGCAACTTAGTCCCGCAGAACAAACTACTCAAGTCGAATTCACTAAAGCTTTCCCGATCACAGCAGATACATAAAGCATCAGCTTTCACTGCTTTTGATAAGGAGATACAAATGAACGAAGCCAGCCGCTTACAAAGAATGCGTGAACTTGGAGTACGTCTCCAGGAGCTGCGTTTGCTGCCTTCGCATTCTGTAAACTCTTATGCCGGAGCAGCTATTAACTTTTTGTTCCAGAACTACCAAATTGAAAAACCTGCAGGCGCACCTTTGGATGTGACCTTACGCGCTTTAGCGACGGGCCTTGCAGTAAGACACAATATGCGAACCCGACCTGATCCAGACAAAGTGATCGACTTTTTCTGTCGTCATTATCAGGTGCATTAAGTATGGAGTCTTGTGATCAAAGCTGCTGAAAAGCAGCTTTTTACGTTTTAAAACGGATACTACTTCGACAACTTAATTAGCTCGACAGCGCCACGTTTTTGCATAGTGACATAGAGTAAGCTCGGGTCTTTTTGCGAAAAAGTGACGTTAGTCGGAAACTCACCTTTTAGCTGGTACTCCTTTAGCAACTTGCCATCCGGACTGACTTTGGCAACCACACCTTTGCCATAACGGGTTATATATAAATTGCCTTTGGCATCGGTACGCATGCCATCCAAACCAAAATCAGGGAATTGGATCAGCAATCTTTTATTACTGGCATTCAGTTTAGAATCCAAATCGTATACCCAGACTCTGCGCTGTGCGCTTTCGTTGACATACAACCTGGTCTGATCCGGGCTGATTTCTACGCCATTGGTGGTGCCCATATCTTTTTCAACCAGACTGGAACTGCCGTCTGTATCAATACGCCACAACTGACCTTTACGGTTTTTCCAATCCGGATCGCTGGCAAAAATAACGCCATTATTCGCTATGGTTAAGTCGTTGGGTTGAAACATTAAAGGTTGATGGGCATGCAGTTGCAGCTGTTTACCATCATAACGCCAGATATTATGGCCGGTATAATCCGCTATATACATCAGGCCTTTTTGGTCAAAACGAATACCGTTGCCAATACTGCCTTTGGGTAAGGTCAAAGCTAAACTCACCTCACCTTGAGGGCTTACTTTGCCAATAGTGCCTTCGACACCATAATTCACGACATATAAATTACCATCTTTGTCTGTCGCCGGGCCCTCAATACTGGCATGAAAGACTCCGTCCGGCACAAAATCAAAGCTATCAATCAGTGCACTTGCCTGCACAGCCAGTCCCGGAACAGACACCAATAAAATCAGTAACTTATATTTCATCTGTTCTATCCTTTGTCTCTTAAGCTGGCTTTATGCCTTGAGCAAACCGCAATAGCTGGTCAGGGTCGTAACGGCCCTTGAGTTGCTGTAACTTTTCATAGTGCTTACCATAATAAGCTTCAGACCAGTTTTTAATCAAAGCATCGGTGTAGTTTAAATAGGCCCCACCTGTACTGTAAGGTTGCATCACAGTGCGCATATGATTGACCCAAAGCGCAGCCCCCTGCATGAACTTTTCATCTGCCCCGACAGGGCGACTGACCAGATACTGAGCACTAAAGAGCGCATCTCTGTGGGCAAAAGCAGTGTGATCCGCAGGCACAGAACTGATAGCACCGCCCATCAGGGTCAATAAAATACCACCGGATAAACCTTGTTGCTGGCGCTGCTGCACCTGCCCCAATAAAGCTTCTAATCCGGCTCTGCTGATCGCTTGATTAAAAAAATCTGAGCTGCCCGCCATAGCCACACGTTTTAGTTTGGCTTGCTCTGATTGGTGCGGTAATTTGCACTCCGGCATCTCCAAACCAGCACAGTCGGTCAGCATATATTCGCGGTAATTATGCAGCACCACATCCTGCTCTACAGGTTGCACAGGCAAACGCCGTAACCAATTCACCCATTGCTGTTGTAACAACTTAATCTGGCCTAAGCTGGTCACTCGTATTTGTAATTGAGGTTCATGGCCCTGTTCGCCGCTCCACCATAAGGCAGCCTGAGACCATAAAGCTTCGGGTAACTGACGGCTCCAGTGTTGCCATAAATTCAGCACAGGCAAAGCGTCTTTTAACGCAAAATAAGCATGGCAACTTAAAATATCGCTGGTGGCAAAAGTCTGAAACTTCAGGCGGGTGACTATGCCAAACTGGCCACCACCACCTCCTCTTAAGCCCCAGAATAAATCAGCGTTTTGCTGCTCGTTACAACGCAGCACCTCACCGTCCACTGTCACAACTTCGGCCTCCAGCAAAGCATCACAGGTTAGCCCATACAAACGGTCTGCAATGCCAAAACCTCCGCCCTGGGTTAAACCTGCAATACCTACTCCAACGCAGCTACCACCGGGAATAGAGCGGCCTTTTTTACTCAACTGATCATAAATATCGCCTAACTTAGCCCCAGCCCCTATCCAGGCTGTGTCGTCTTCAGCTTCATGCTGAATATCCGCCATTAACGCCAAATCCAGTAAAATCCCTTTGGTACTCGAATAACCGGCATAGTTATGACCGCCACTGCGACCTGTGATCGGCAATTGAAACCAGCGGGCAAAAGCTAAAATTTGCTGCACATCGGAAGTGTTAGCACAACGGGCTATAACGGCAGGAATAATGGCGTCATAACGCGAGTTGGCCGCTTTATAAAACCGACTAAAACCAGCATCGGAAGGAAATAATAACTGGCCGGAAAAACTGGCTTTGAGCTGTTGCCAGTCGCTGGTTTCAGGCAAAGTGTTGGCCGGACTAAACTGGCAGCCAGCTAGCGTAGCTACAGCAGCAGCGCTGCTTAAAGTTAAAAAATGACGTCTGTCCAAAGTGAAATCTTTTCAAAATAAGAACCGCAGGCAAATTAGCATAAATTGGCGGGATCTTCTTGTGGCTGAGTTAAAATGCTGTTGGGATGGAATGAAAAGAGGAGCAGTAGTGATGACTCTGCAAACACTAAAACAACGTGCTTTAGATAATCCTGAAGTGAAAGCTGAATACGAGCAGTTGGAGGCTGAGTTTAACTTTATCGATCAACTCCTCTCCATGCGCACTCAAGCCGGGCTCACGCAAGAACAGGTTGCACAAAGGATGCAGACACAAAAGAACAATATCAGCCGCTTAGAAAAAGGTAACTCCAACCCCAGCTGGTCTACACTGGTGAAATATGCCCACGCTTGTGGTTTTGAGCTTTCGATTAAAGCACATAAGCTGTACTAGCTCTGAGCTTTGTGCAGAGTGATTTTTGCTCTCTCTGTCAAAAATACTATGTAGTGACTAGCGGAGCACCGCCCTGCTCCGTCAGCCAAATTTGCCACTGTCGTTCAACCAATTCTCGCATGGCTTGATCTTCAGGAATGGGGTGAATGTCGAAGTCCGACAATGTTCCGTTATAAAGATTTTGTCCACCATTAACTGGTGATTTTAGAGCCTGAGCAAATATTTTTTCTGCCTCGCTAGTTCGGTTTAAAAGCGCTAACGCATAAGCCTTATTACCCAGAATTAAGCCATTAAGTAACGTCGGATGCTGTTGCTCTAATGACAAATCTAGGTAGTCTAGTGCCTCCAGAAATAATTTTTGTGCACTTTCTCGTTCTGTTCGTCCAAGTGCCGCCTTTCCTTTGCATATCTTCGCAAATCCAATACCATTTTGTGCGCTGCCAACCAGCTCAAGCAATACAGTCTCTTTCTCTTGACTTAATCGCTGCACAACGTCTTCATAAACTGTTACTGCCGCGTCATATTGATCCAGACGGCTTAATGCAATCCCCTTATTCACCAAGGCGCTGACGACCTGTTCCATCAGAGATACTTCGCTAACCTGACCAAAGCGGCTTACCACATCGTCGTAGGTAATTAGCTCAGCCTCGCTCTCACCTAGCAGTCCTTGGACAACTCCTTTGTTAACAAGCGCTTTGGCTACCTGTTCTCGTAGCCCTATTTCACTTGCTTCGCCAAAGCGGCGTATCACATCGTCATAAGTGACTATTGCAGCCTCGCTTTGATCCAAAATTCCTTGCCTAGCACCTTTGTTCACTAGTGCTTTTGCCACCTGCTCACGCAGAGATAGTTCGCTAGCCTGACCAAAGCGGTTTACCACATCGTCGTAGGTTAGTAGCTCTGCTTCGCTCTCACCTAACTGTCCTTGTACAACCCCTTTGTTAAAAAGCGCTTTGGCTACCTGTTCTCGTAGGCCTATTTCACTGGCTTCGCCAAAGCGGCGTATCACATCGTCATAAGTGACTATTGCAGCCTCGCTTTGATCCATAATCCCTTGCCTAGCACCTTTATTCACTAGTGCCTTTGCCACCTGCTCACGCAGAGATAGTTCGCTAGCCTGACCAAAGCGGCGTACTACATCATCGTAGGTAATTATCTCTGATTCCCCTTGGCCCAATCGCCCTTGAACAATCCCCTTGTTAACCATTGCCGTAGCAACCTGCGCCAGAAGAACTATTTCGCTAGAGCTTCCAAAGAGTCGAATTATATCCTCATAGGTGCTTATCTCCTCTTCGCTTTGCTTCAAAATCCCTTGTCTAAGGCCTTTATACAACAACGCTTTGGCGACTTGCGCACGCAAACTCGATTCGCTTGCCTCACCAAAGCGACGAACTACTTCATCGCAAGTAACCACTGCGGCCTCGTTCTTTCCTAACTTTCCTTGTGTAATCCCCTTGTTCACCAAAGCGATACTGACCTGCTCCTGAATAGCTACTTCACTATCCTTCCCAAAGCGACGCACTACATCATCATAGGTCGTAATTGAAAAGTCACGCTGCTCCATTAGCGCTTGTGTAATGCCTTTGTTCACTAGTGATTTGGCCACCAACTCGCGCAGAGCTGATTCATTAACCTCACCAAATAGATGCACCACATTATCGTAACTAGTTATTGCAGCTTCTCGCTGCATTAATAGCCCTTGAGTGACGCCTCTATTAAAAAGAGCTCGGGCAACCTTTACTGCATCGGCATTAGGAATCTGAGCAGATTTGAACCAGAAAAATGCCGCATCTTCTAATTTATTCACAGCATATGCTGCGTGGGCACGAGTATTCCAGTCATCAAATGAATAACTTTCTTCAGGCGTTTTCTTCAACTCCTCAGCACGAGTTTGAACTAAAATGTTTGTATCCTCTATACTCACCTTACTAACTTCATCGGAAGTGATCTGCCCCATATTTGCTTGCATATGACTTATGGCCAAGGTTAATTCGTCAGCATATTTTTTCTTGGCAGCAGCGCCATGTTCAGTAACATCTTCAGTTATAGCGGTTATATCCTGCTCCGCTTTAGAGGCTCTATCCGCAATATCCTTAATTCGCCTTTCAAGTGTACCGGCCTTGCCTTCAAACCAAGACTGAGCTGCATCCTGCGCCTCCGCCTTAGTTTTTCTCGTAACAGAAATAAACCCCAACAAGCCCACCCCTGCTAACAACACAGTCACTAATATGCCTGAAATGGATGCGTAAACTCCTAAACGGTCGACACCTTGACCAGAGTAAATCCCCCAGTCATCAACTCTTTTGTTAACAGCAGCTAATTCAATACGCAGCATTTCGATATCTTTTTTCTGTATTTCTTTAAGTGCATCTAATTGTACTTGCTGCAACACATGCGCCGAGTTGTCGTGTGCCGAAGGGGTTTGCTCGGGTGTATTTTGAGCAAACACAATGGTGCTGACAGTCACAGCGGTAAAAGCAAGCCAATACTTCAACACGTTCAAATACCACTTCATGCTTACTCCCCACATAGCAACTCAAAAAAAACAATTTAATATCAAAAACTTAAATGAACCCCAAAGAAAGATAGTAAATACCTGCACCATTTCCACAGCAAAATCTTTGTCTGGGAGCTTATTTTGTCGCGCGTAGCTCCAAGAAACGATCCCGGAAAGGTGTTTTAACGCACTCAGGGGCTTTAGTTATATATTCGGTAGCTACTTTCTTGGCGCTTTTGGGCAATGAGTTTACATAGTCTATTGCACGCTGCACGCTAAATTCGCTCCCAGTTTCGTCCTTAAACTGCGAGGTTAGCGCTGTCCAGATTGCCGAATCGACATTATTTTTGAGAGCCCACGCCCGAATTATTGCGAATACGTCCGCTTGCTCAGCATATCTATCAATAGATTTTGAGTGATCTCTTGTATCTAAAAATCCAATCCTTTTAGAAACAGTTCCCTCTCTATCTCTAAGGTCAGCAACGGCATCCATGAGATCTGATCGAGAGCTAAGTGCGTAGCATGTTTTTGAAGAAACCCCATGGTTTAGATCAATTACAAGGGTAAGCCTTCCGTCCTTTGAAACTCTTGAAAATTCAAGAGGTAAATGGGGGCCATCGTCTACCCAATCGCTCCTAGTAGGTAATTCTCTTTGGTCCCAAACCAATGATCCCCAACCAAGTATTGCAATATTCATTTTATTCTCAACTTTAAAATAGCCAACACATCAAAACAGACCAAGACAAATTTAGTTTGGCAAGGCTTAGTAAATACTAATCTCATAGACTTATTTAAGACAAAATTAAGTAATTTGTTACTTTGTAATATCAAACTCTAATCCGTCTTCCCGAAGAGGCTTTAGACGTACAGAAAATGTATGACTCTTGTTATGTATTACCTCAAGGGAAATACGAGAGATTTTATCTTTGTAAGAGTTCAAAAAGTGTGCAGCATTCTTACGAATATATCTGTCGACTATTATCACCTTATTAATTGTTTGAGGGTGTTCGACGAAAATCTTATTGGCGTCATATGTTTGGTTACCATCCACTGGTGATAATTTCATTCGGAAAACTGCATGATCGCCCACGAGCTCCATTTCAGTTTGTTTGGCACCAATAGAGTCTTCACCATACTTGTACCAAACTTCGATTGAGGTTTGCCCTTTCCTTAAGCTACGAATCACCTAACGTGTCCTCCATGATATGAATATTTAATAGAACTTGTCTTACTAACAAGTCCGTACATTAAACCCTATCTTTATCTAGTCCAACGTAACGCTGCTGTACCTTTATTTCAATATTTTTTTCTGAAATAACTAAAATCAAAACTGACAAAAGCGATACAGACGAAGTACAAATTACAGCGGTGATGGATCAGCCTTTTGTGGGTCGGGATAAACCCGACCCCTACAATTTTTTATCAGCTTTTATGGAAACTTTAAGCCGGTGATTACCACAAATTAGCTCGTAGAAACCACAAATCCAAAACAACGCTCCAATCAATTTCCCCTTGCCGCCTGAAAAAAAGCTGTTTATGCTGGCCGCACTTAGCTTGTCGGAGTGCTGCACAAACCTTGTTTGTCAGCTGAGACCGCCCTTGGGCGGAATCCGTGGAACCTGAACAGGATAATACCTGCGGAGGGAAACAAGAGCGCATACAGCGGCGGTGATCCGTCTGCCTGTTGGCGCACTCATTCGGCTCATCTGTTGATGGCTGTCCACGCTTTTCCCAAGCTCTGTTGAAAATTAACTATTTAATTATTTCATCGGAGTTTATATGTCAGAAAATCAAAACCGTCGTGCCACCCGCGCTGCCGCCGAACAATTTATTCAGCAGTTTCAGGGCCAGCCTTATCCCGCCAGCCGCAAGGTCTATATCGAAGGTGAATTGCCAGGTGTGAAAGTCGGTATGCGCGAAATTGAACTGCAGCCCAGTTTAATTGGTGGCACTAAAGACAATCCATTATTTCAACCCAATACACCAGTTCGGGTCTATGACACCTCAGGTCCTTATTCCTGCCCAGATGCTCAAATTGATATCCGCAAAGGTTTGCCAGCCCTTCGCACCGACTGGATAAAACAGCGTGGCGATACGGAGCCGGTGACGGACTTTGGCTCTGTCTACAGCAAAGAGCAGTGGCTGGATGAAAGCCTGCAAAGTTTAAGATTTGAGTCTTTAACAGAAAGACGCAAAGCCAAAGCTGGTGTGGCAGTGACTCAACTGGCCTATGCCCGTCGTGGCATTATTACGCCGGAAATGGAATACGTGGCGATACGGGAAAACTTAAGCCGCGCTAATCTGGCCGCAGCCACTGAAGCCCGAACTCAGCATCAGGGCCAGAGTTTTGGTGCTAACCTACCTAAGCAAATTACCGCCGAATTTGTCCGGCAGGAAATAGCGGCAGGTCGCGCCATTTTACCGGCCAATATCAATCATCCTGAAATTGAACCTATGATTATTGGCCGTAACTTTCTGGTGAAAGTGAACGCCAATATCGGCAATTCAGCCGTAAGTTCGTCCATCGAAGAAGAAGTGGAAAAGCTATTGTGGGCTACGCGCTGGGGCGCTGATACTGTGATGGATTTATCCACTGGCCGTTATATTCACCAAACCCGCGAATGGATTATCCGCAACAGCCCAGTGCCTATTGGTACTGTGCCTTTGTATCAGGCGCTGGAAAAAGTCGGTGGCATAGCCGAAGACTTAAGCTGGGAATTATTCCGCGACACCTTAATTGAGCAGGCCGAACAAGGGGTGGATTATTTTACTATTCACGCTGGAGTACGCTTAGCTTATGTGCCAATGACGGCCAAACGCCTGACTGGCATAGTGTCGCGTGGCGGTTCTATTATGGCCAAATGGTGCCTGGCGCATCACAAAGAAAACTTTTTATATCAACACTTTGACGATATCTGCGACATTATGCGCGCTTACGATATCAGCTTTAGTTTGGGTGATGGCCTGCGCCCTGGCTCTATTGCCGATGCTAATGACGAAGCACAATTTGCCGAGCTGAAAACCTTAGGCGAACTGACCCACCGCGCCTGGGCCAAAGAGGTGCAGGTGATGGTGGAAGGCCCCGGCCATGTGCCTATGCAGCTTATTCGTGAAAATATGCAGTTGCAGCTGGAATACTGTGCTGAAGCGCCTTTTTACACTTTAGGCCCTCTGACCACAGATATAGCGCCGGGTTACGATCATCTGACGTCAGCCATTGGCGCAGCTCAGATTGGCTGGTATGGCTGCGCTATGCTGTGTTATGTCACGCCCAAGGAGCATTTGGGTTTACCTGATAAAAACGATGTCAAAGAAGGTTTGATTGCCTACAAAATTGCCGCCCACGCTGCCGATTTAGCCAAAGGCCACCCCGGCGCACAAATTCGGGATGATGCGTTATCCAAAGCCCGTTTTGAGTTCCGCTGGCAGGATCAGTTTAATTTAAGTTTAGACCCGGAACGCGCCCGCTCTTATCACGATCAAACGCTGCCGCAGGAATCCGGCAAAGTGGCGCACTTTTGTTCTATGTGTGGCCCTAAGTTTTGTTCGATGAAAATCAGTCAGGATGTGCGCGACTATGCGGTCAGTATTGAAGTAAAGCAGTTGGATACTGAACAACAGCAAGCAGAAATGCAGAAAAAAGCGCAGCAATTCCGCCAATCCGGTGCAGAGCTTTATCACAGCTCTGATTCACAGCTGGAGGAGCCGCAGCTATGAGCCCGACGCTGCTTATTCTGGGCGGCGGTTTAATGGGACGTTTATGCGCTTTGGCTTTGTCCGAACCTGGACTTTGGCCAAAGCCAGCCCGTATTCGCCTGCTGGAAAAGGGGAGTTTTACCCCTGACCAAAAGCTGTATCAAGCCAACGCTGCTGTTGCGGCTGCAGCTATGTTATCGCCTTTGGCTGAATCTGTGCTTTTAGAGCAGGATTTAGTCGAAATGGGCTATCGCAGTATGCAGCTGTGGCAAGAGCTACAACAACAGTTGCCGGACTTTGGCCTGCGACACCAAGGCGCTTTGCTGCTGGCACACCCACAGCAACAACACCTGTTATTACATTTGGTCAGCCAAATTAAAGCCCAGCCAGACTACCATCCCAAATGGCTGACTAAAACCGAACTGACAGAACTTGAGCCGTCGTTAGCCACTCGTTTTCAGCATTGTTGTTATTTGCCAGGCGAAGGCCAGCTGGATAATCAGGCTTTTTTACAACATTCCCTGCAGCTATTGCAGCAAAGAGGTGTGTCGCTGGAGCCTCATTCTATTGCCGAATTTCAAGGTGACGAGCTGTGGTCTAATGGCAAGTTAGAACCCGCCGATTTGGTGATTGATTGCAGGGGTTTAGGCGCGTCCACTGAATTGCAACAATTGCGGCCTGTCCGGGGCGAAGTGCTAAGGGTGAAAGCACCAGCAGTACAACTTAGCCGCCCTGTGCGGTTATTCCATCCCCGTTATGCGCTGTATATAGCGCCCAAAGCTGAAGGTATTTTTGTGGTGGGCGCTACAGAGCTGGAATCATCCGATCAATCCGGCCCTTCGGTGCGTTCGACGCTGGAACTGTTATCGGCTTTGTATTCAGTAGACCCTGCTTTTGCCGATGCGGAAATTTTAACTGTACAAGCCTCGGCCCGCCCCGCTTTGCCAGATAACAGACCTGCTATTTCCCATCAGCACGGCCTGATTCGGGTCAATGGTTTATACCGTCACGGTTATTTATTAGGTCCGGCTTTGGCTGAACAAGTGACCCAGCTGGCTTTGCTGCAGTTCAGCAAAGCTAAGGAGCTGTGTTATGGCTGAGCACATGAAAACAGAACTAAGCATTTGGCTGAATGGCAAAACCGAAGTCTTAAACTCCAGCCAGTTAAGCGATCTCTTACCACGCTTTAAAGCCCCTTTTGCAGTGGCTTTAAATGGCCGTTTTATTGCTGCAGCCCAGTATTCAGACACAGAGCTTAAAGCCGGTGATCAGCTGGATATTGTTAGCCCTATAGCCGGAGGTTGAGTATGCAATCCGAATTTAACATTTACGGCAAAACCCTAGGCAGCAGGCTGATTTTAGGCAGCGCCCTCTATCCAAACCCGACGCTGATGCAGCAGGCATTACAACAAAGTGGCTGCGAAGCTGTGACTTTAAGTCTGCGTCGGCAAGCGCCTGAACAGCAAGGCGGCGAGCAATTCTGGCAACTGATCCGCGATTTAAACTTAAAGCTGTTGCCCAATACCGCAGGTTGCCATTCAGTGCAACAAGCTGTGACCTTAGCGCAGATGTCGCGGGAAATTTTCCAGACTAACTGGATAAAACTGGAGCTGATAGGCGATGACTACAACCTGCAGCCCGACCCGATTTTATTGTTACAAGCGGCCGGACAACTGCTGGCGGATGGTTTTGAGGTCTTACCTTATTGCACAGACGATTTGGTACTTTGCAAAAGACTGTATGAACTCGGCTGCAAAGTGTTGATGCCCTGGGCAGCGCCTATAGGTTCAGGTTTAGGAGTGCTCAACCCTTATGCTCTGCGGACTTTACGGGAACGTTTGCCGGACGCCACTTTAATAGTGGATGCAGGTTTAGGTGTACCCAGCCACGCCTGTCAGGTGATGGAAATGGGTTTTGATGGCGTATTACTGAATTCTGCCGTGGCTTTGGCCAAAGATCCTGTATTGATGGCTCAGGCTTTTTCTCAGGCTGTATCCGCAGGCCGCGCTGCATTTTTAGCGGGTGCTATGCCGAAACAGGACTTTGCCAGCCCTTCGACTCCGGTGCTTGGTATGCCGTTTTGGTTGCAGGAAGCGCCATGATTCAAACAACTCATGCAGCAAATCAGGCAACAATGCAGACAACAATACTGTGGAGCATCGCAGGTTCAGACAATAGCGCAGGCGCTGGTATTCAGGCCGACTTAAAAACTATTCAAAGTTTTTCTAGGCCAGAACAGCCTTTGCATCTATGCACTTTAGTGACTGCCATTACCGCCCAGCATAGCACCGGAGTCGATGCCTGCATGGCAGTCTCTGTTGATCTGCTGCATCAGCAGGCAATGGCTTTACTCAAAGATGCGAAGCCTTCAGTGATTAAAATTGGTTTGCTGCTGAATAAGCTACAGGTGCTGTGGTTGACGGATTTAATCCAACAACTCAGACAACAACAACCTGACTTACTGGTGATTTATGACCCTGTCGCCATCAGCAGTTCAGGCTCAACCATGGCAGAGCCTGATTTATATCAGACAGTGATGCAGCATTTATTGCCACAACTTGATCTGTTAACCCCCAACCTGCCAGAGCTGGAAACTCTGACTCAAAGCCCTAATAGCGAACAGGCAGTTGAGCTGCTATTCAAAGCCGGAGTAAAAGCAGTGTTGGTCAAAGGTGGTCATGAACTTGATCGACAAAGTTGCACCGATCAACTTTTTATCAGCACTGATTTTCGCTACCGTGGTTATCCGGCTTATACCCATAAAATCAGCTTGAGCAGTCCGCGCCAACAACACAGTTTTAATCATGGTACAGGTTGTTGTTTTAGCAGCGCTTTGGCAGCAGCTTTGGCTTTAGGTTATGCACTGGAAGATGCGTTTGTGGTGGCTAAAACTTATATCAATCAAGGATTAAGCCTGCCAGTTGCTGTCACTGAAAATCACGGTACTTTAGGCCATTGGGGGTTTCCACCTAATCCAAATTATTTACCGGAGCTGCTGACTGAGCATCTCCAGCCACAGGCCAAAGCCTTTGCTCCTTTAAAAGCTCCTTTAGGTTTGTATGTGATAGTGCCTTCAGTTACAGAGTTAAAAAGGGCCTTAGCAGCCGGAGTAAAAACCCTGCAACTACGGAAAAAACACACAGATCAGCAGCTGCTACGCCAACAAATCCAGGAAGCCATCCAGCTTTGTCAGCAGGACGATATTCAGCTGTTTATTAACGATCACTGGCAACTGGCGCTGGAACTTGGTGCTTATGGCGTGCATTTAGGTCAGGAAGATATCAACAGCGCCAACTTAGCAGCTTTGCAACAAGCAGGACTGCGGCTGGGTGTATCCAGCCATGGCTTTTATAAACTATTAAGAGCGCAGCAACTCAAGCCCAGTTATCTGGCGATAGGCGCCATTTTTGCCACTCAAACCAAAGAGATGGGCGGCAAACTACAAGGGCTACAGAAGCTCGCTCGTTATGTCAGCCTCTTACCAACCACACCACTGGTGGCTATTGGTGGCATCAATGAAAACAATGCCAAAGCTGTATTGGCGACGGGCATCAGGCATTTAGCTGTGGTACAGGCTTTTGCGAATGCCACAGCACCCAAACTTTGGGTGCAACAGATACAACAACTGATCACAGAGGCCCAACTGGAGAAAAAGCCATGCTCAGTGATTTAGAATTTATCCGCTATAGCCGCCAGCTGATGTTACCCGGTTTTGGCGAAGCCGCTCAGCTGAAACTAAAACAAAGCAAGGTGCTGCTGATTGGCTGCGGTGGTTTAGGCCATGCCGCCAGCCAGTATCTGGTGTCGTCCGGTATAGGCCAACTGACCTTGGTTGACGGCGATAAAGTGGAGTTGTCCAACCTGCAACGGCAAGTTTTATTCCGCGACAGCGACAGAGGTTTTAATAAAGCCCAAATAGCAGCGCGCCAGCTTAAACAGCTCAATCCTTATGTACAGATCAAAGCCGTAGAACAGCATTTTAGTGCCGACAATGCTGACGCCTTGCTGACAAAAGCAGACTGGGTACTGGACTGCACCGACAATTTCAAAAGCCGGAAGATTATCAATAAACTCTGCCAACAGCATCAAATCAGTCTGATTAGCGCAGCCGCTATAGCCCAGCAAGGCCAGTTAATGCTTTGGCCTTTTGCGCATAACCTAAGCCCCTGTTACAGCTGTTTATTCCCGAATTTAACCGATCAATCCGGTAATTGCAGCAGCTTAGGCGTATTAGCTCCTTTGCCAGGCATCATAGGCTCTATGCAAGCTATGTTACTCATTCAACAAATTATTCAGCCAGACCGTCAGGCAAAATTCTGGCAGTTTGAGGGGATGGGGTTTAGGTTAATGAGTTATGAGATTGCGGCGTCAGTAAAATGCACTGGCTGTGGGTTATAGGTAGTCATTTTCAGCCCCCTACTCATTTTGGCATAGCATTAGCCTTCAGCGCCCACCAGCCAAGTCGATAAAAATGGCGGTGAAGTAAGAGGCCTACTCAGGTAACAGCAATAAACCGCTCTGAGCAACTTGTTCTGGCTGACCATCTGTCACGATCAAGACTTTTTTCACACTCTCCTAAAGCCTATTCTAAACCCGCCCCAATGCCGGCCTTTCACCAGAATAGGCACCGACAAATCATGCAGAATTTCACCTGTGTCACGTTTATAGGTTTGTAACAGCATAGGCTGGGTGTTGCTGCCACAACGACTGCCGGTGCGGTCGCTAAAGATACGTTTAGTACGGTTTTGCAGTAAATCTTTTTCGTAGTTGCCTGTTAACGCCTGACTGTATTTCTTGTTATGCGTCGGGAAATAGCCCTTGCGATCGACACCGCCAGCGTACAACACATTGCTGTGACGATCCAAAATAGGTTCCTGAATTAAAGGGAAAAACTGGTCGGTAAAGCTATCGTAAGCGGTATGAAATTTTTGCGGATTGGTGTTGGCTATAGGCTGATACTGCTCAGCAAATAACTGTTGTTCTGTCAGCTTGCCGTCGCTTAGGGCTTTTTCAAATAAAGCGCCTATAGCAGCCGCCGCTTGCTGCGCTTCTTTCAGTACAGGGTTAAAAAAGCTCTGGCTGGTGACCGTACTGAGCTCTCGATAAATACTTTCAGTTTCTACCGATAACTCAATGGCTTGCTCTGCTACTGTGCTGCCTTTGTGTTCTATCGCCGACAAAGCTTTATTAATACTCTGAATCGACTGGCCTAGTTGCTGGCTGGTGTTTTCTAACCCGGTACTAACCTGCTCTATTTGCTCCAACGCAGCCGATACCTGGCCCACCTCAGTATTAATACCGTTAAAACCTGCGGCCACGGACTGTAATTCCTGCTGCACATCACCACTTAGTTGCACTAACTGTGTCATGACCGAAGCGGTTTGTTCACTCTGCTGCCGAATATCAGCCAGCATTTTTGCAATGTCTTTAGTTGCTTCTGAGGTTTTGCCCGCTAAAGCCCGTACTTCATCTGCCACTACCGCAAAACCACGGCCTTGCTCACCCGCTCTTGCCGCTTCGATAGCCGCATTCAGAGCCAGTAAATTAGTTTGGTTGGCGACACTGGTGATTACTTCAGTGATACGCTGAATATCATCAGCACTGCCTTTGAGTTGTTCCAACTGTGCAGCAGCTGAACTGACAGCATTCGCCAATTCATTGATATTACCCACACTTTTTTGCAAACGCTGATCGGCAGCGCTACAGGCATCAGCGGTATGAGTGATGCTATGGCTGATTTGCTGCAGATTATCTGTGAGTTGACCACTGGTATCAGTTAAGCCTGTCGCTGCGTTGCCAATCTGGCTGCAGTCGTCACCGCTGTGTTTGATATCTTTAATTAAACCATCGATATAAAAAGAAACTTCTGCTGCCCCTATCGCCATTTTTGAAGTGGCTTCGGTAATATGATGAGCGCTATCGGCCAGCGCGTTGGATTCTTGTACAGGCTCTGCTACTGGCTGTCTGCGAGCGGACCACAACAGAAAACCACTTACAGCCAATATATTGAACAGCACTAACAGCCAGCTGTTAAAGTCCAACCACAGGTACAAGACCTGGGCAAGCAGCCAGAGCACAACAAACACCATTGCAGCACGAACATTTTCCATAACGACTTCCCATTCGACAAAGGCAACATGGCAAAACAAAGCCTATAGAATTCACAACTCTACAGCATTTTGATTCTGGCAGTGTTTCTGTTATGCAAGCAACTGTCAAACCATCCACAAGGGAATGCGACTAAAGTCTAGGTCGCTTTGGTCTATATGCTGTTATTGCCGGACTGGAAAACCGCAATCCGTCCAGGCCTGCATGCCACCAGCTATAGAATACAAATCACGGAATCCCATTCGGTGTAATGACTCGGCCGCCAGGGCAGATCGGGCGCCTGAGCGACAAATCAAATACAAAGGTTGGGTCGCCAGTTCTGTTAAAGCTGTGACTGCATCACTATGCTGCGCTACCGCAGGATGTTGAGGTAATTGCATTTCCAAGACTCCACGCGGCATGTTCACTGCGCCCGGGATATGGCCGCCCGCAAATTCAGCGGGCTCACGTACGTCTATAATACGCACCTGACTGCTTTGTACTAACGCAGCCAGTTGCTGCACTGTCAGTTCCTGAATTTTTGCTTTGGCTTCAGCGGCAAGTACTAATCCGGTTTTCATAAGAGCAATCCTGTTAGTTAAGTTCTTTCTACTATATACAAAAAAACAATGACAAATATAGCTTTAACAAAGAGATAGATCTGCAAAAGCCAAAAGCCCCTCCTGACCAGCCCTGTTGACACTGTCTGAGCTGTTGTTTCAGGGGGCTGCTGTCTGGCAAACAGGCATTAGTTCGTATAAAGTACAATCTAATTGCCATTTTGGATTTTTATTTTGCAACGGATACTGCAGTTTATTGGCTGGCTAACGCTGATATTTTTTATCTGTCTGCCTCCGCTTTATGCAATCAGCGAAGGTGCCGCCGAACCTCAAAAACAACAAGACGAGCCCAGCATTGTTTATGACATTGCACAGGATCAACAAGACTTTCTCTGGCTTGCCAGTGAGTACGATGGCCTGCTTCGTTTTGATGGCCAGCACTATTTAAAATTTACTCCTGCAGAACAAAAGACCAACCTGAGTTTTAGTCAGCTGGAGATTGACCGGCGAAATGTAATTTGGGTGGGGACCTGGGGGCATGGCCTGTGGCAACTTGATGCAGTGCGTAAAAACTGGCGACAAGTGACGACACCCCTACCGCCAGACGCTCAGATCCAAAGCTTATTTACTGACAAAGCCGGCAATCTTTGGATTGGTAGCACCCAAGGTTTATTTGTCATCAAAGAAGGCGCAGCAACAGCTGAACTATGGCAACCTCTGGCCGGGCAACGTATCTGGCAATTGGCACAACAACAGAACGGAACCCTCTGGGTCGCCACCTCCAAAGGTTTGTTTCAGTTAACCCCGCATCAAAGCAACAGCGGCCATTGGTTTAACGAGCCCATACTGATCAACACTGAAATCAGAGCCCTGACTATTCAGGGTGACTTGTTATTGCTTGGCCTGCGTTCAGGACTTATGGGTCTGGACCTGAATAAAGGCAGCAGTCACTATTACCAGAGCCCCAGCAATACCAATGTGTTGCTGCAACAGAGAGAGAACAGCTGGCTGGCAGGCACCATTGACGGCTTGTACAGCCTAACTCTGCAACAAGGGGTGTTGCATGCTGAGCCATTGATCAGCGCTATTGATATCAGGGCACTGTTTCGGGATAGTCACAGCACTATTTGGCTGGCCAGCCGCAATAATGGCTTGATGCCCATGCCCTCTCCGGCGCCTAAAAGCATCAGCCCCTCAGTCCGGCAATTCCTCAGCCCGACAAAAAAGCACAGATTAGGCCCACCCAGTCAGACCAGCACTGCACGCTGGCAGCCACTGGAAAAGTCACTATTGCAGCTGCGGCATGGTCAATGGCGTGAGTTAGAGTTTGCTGCTGAACACAAAGTGGCATTTGTGCGTGATGTGGTGGAGTTTTCCGGTCATACCCTGGTTGGCACCGATCAAGGCTTGTTCCGTATTGCGGCAGATAACAGTATGAACCCTCTGCCGCTGGGCGAAGATGCGCCAGATTTGAATATTGAACGTATGGCTGTGGCGGCAGACGGTGCTTTGTGGCTTGGTCTTTGGGGACAGGGCATCTACCGGATACCAGCAGCGGCCTCTGCAGATGCATTACCTCCTGCAGTGCAAATGCAGCAACAAGCACCGGCACAGGAAGCTGTGATCGATATTCAAACAGCTCCAGACCAAAAACTCTGGTTATTAAGCCGTCAGGGCAGTCTTTACCAGGGCACAGCTTCGGCTGTAGTGCCACGCTGGAAAGTACCAAAAGAGATGGCCACAGGTTACTTTCATTGCTTGCTGGCTGAAGCCGATGCCTTTTGGCTCTGCACTGATCGTGGCTTATTAAAACTAAGCCCGGACTTGCAACAGGCAGAACTGCTTGGACAGTCATGGGGCCTGGCCGATTTACGCGTGATGGGTATCACCCGCAGCCAAAACTTTATCTGGGTACTGACTCGCAATGGCCTGATGGCCTTTACACCGGATGGCTCAGCTGTGTATTTACTGGGGCCACGTAAAGAGCTGAACTTTCGCGCCGCTCAGCTACGAGGTATAACGACTTTGGGTGCAGATAAGGTGCAACTGGCAACCAGTGAGGGGTTATGGCAAATCGACATCAGCGAACTGACAGTGGTCAGAAAAAACATGCAGTTGCATTTGACAGAGCTGCGGCTGAATCAGCACTTGTATACAGTGGCAGATCTGAGCCAAAACATTCAGTTACCCGCTGATATTGAAGAGCTGCAGCTTAAATTTAATTTATTAAGCTACCAACCCCATCTGAAGGTAACCTACTTTTATCGCTGGCAAGGGCAACAAGACTGGCTTGAACTTGGAAAAGACGCTGTGCTGACCTTAAGTCAACTGGCCCCGGGTCAGCATCATCTGCAGCTGATGGCGCAAGCTGGTGGACAACAGATAGACACCAGACCCGTGCTGTTTTCTGTGCCTATGCCCTGGTGGCGCCAGCCCGCCGGTATACTGCTGGTACTGACCACTTTGGGCTTACTGCTGTATCTGGCCTACCACTGGAGGGTTAAACGCTTAAGGCACCATACCCAACATTTGGATCATCTGGTGAAACAACGTACGGCGGAACTGGAAGCTGCCAATCAACAGTTGCGACAACTCTCTCATACCGACAGCTTAACGGGTCTGATGAACAGGAGGGCGCTGCAATATGCAGTCAGCTTGCTGCAAACCCAGCGCAGTCGTACTCAAGCGCCAATGACCTTAGCTCTGATGGATATAGACCACTTTAAAGAGATCAATGACCAGTACGGACACGACATTGGAGATGCTGTACTGGTTGAAGTTGCACGCTATCTGCAGCAGCGCTTACGCAGTCAGGATTTACTGGCACGCTGGGGCGGTGAAGAATTTCTGCTGCTGATGCCCAATACAGAGGTGGAGCAGGCTCAGCAACTGGTGGATGAACTGCGACTTGGTATCCGCACTTTGAGTGCTATCCCGCAACAAGTGACACTGACCGCCACCTTTGGCATCAGCGCCGTAGAGGTCACAGCCCTTGCGCTGGAGCAAGCCATTAAAGCAGCGGATTTGGCACTTTATCAGGGCAAAAAGCTCGGCCGCGATCAGGTGGTACTGGCCGCGGCCTCAGGCTAGCCACCAGCCAACCGCTGCAAAAACTGCAACCGCTGCTTTTCTTCGTCATTGAGGACAAAAGGCTCATCGCTCAACTGGCCAAAGTCAATAGCATCCACCACAAAACCTGGCTCTTTGCTGTCGCCGTATCTGCTGGCTTCACCCGGCATGGCGGAGCGTAATTCCAGCACAAAAGTTCCGAGCCAATAAGGCCCGCCTTGTTGCTGTAATACCTGTTTAAAAGCTTTTAGATCCAAAGTTGCAGAACCTTCAGTCAGCGTCCCTTCAGCGGTCAGCACCGCCAAAGGCTGTTTGCTTTCAGTAAATAAATTAGCTCTTAAGCGGTACATACCAGCTTTTTTCACATCAAGATTTACTGGGATCACTAAATCAGCGCCACGCGAACTGCTGCTGCCAATGCTCGTGATAGTGGCAACAGGGTAGCTGTAGTCCAGCCCTGTTTGTAGTTGTTGGGTTTTGCCCTGAGCTTCAAATTGCACCACCAGCTCCATGGCACCGTCCCAGTTTTCACTGGCATCAAACTGATGAGGCCACTCAACAGAGTCCGCACCAGCTGTTAAATCAGCCTGAGCCAACACTTTGCCGCTTTGTTGCTCACGTAATTCGGCTTTCACCTGTTGTGGCGATAACCTTTCCATCACCAGGCTAAAGACGACCGGTTCGGGATATGTAAAGCGGTATTTGGGTAACACCAGACTGGCGCTGGCGCCGCCTTCCAGCGGCAAGGCCACAGTGTCGAAGTAATTAGGATTCAGCAGTTGATGATCAGCCGAAGTTAAAGGCCTTGAATAGGATGGGTAACTCAGCTCTGCCGCATAAGCTTGCGATAACAAACTAAAACTTTGCTGTAGTTCCTCCTGTTGATACTGATCCATTTGCACCGGAGCTACTGCCGGAACCACTGGCGTTTGTTGCGGCTCAGCCATAGCTTCAGGCTGTGGTTTATCCACCGCTACAGTAGCAGTTTGGTTTTGCGGCCAAAACCAAAAAGCCGCCAGTGCAAGCAGCACCAGCAGCAGAGTAAATAAGACTTTCTTTTGCATTAATCAGCGGCCTGACTGACTAAAGACGACATACTCTGGCGATCTGAGCCTGTCACTAACAAATAGTTGGACGCGAAGACCCACCAACCTCTTGATTGCTGATAAGTTTGGAACTGCAAAGCTTCAGCGTTCAGGTAAGTGGCTCTGGCGTTGGCCGCTGTCACTTCACCATCGCGGCTGTCTTCAATCAGACCACTGTGACTGTAATCATTGCCCATTAGCATAGGGTAGTGATACGGCATAAAGCCCTTCACGCCACTGCTCTGACTGGCCAGCTTACCGTCAAAAGCCACGTTCGCACTGCAACTGGTAAAAGCACCAACGGCGGAAGCACCACAGCTGGAATGACTGGCGACTACACCGTCGTCTGTGCCAGGTAAAAATGGCCCTGTGGCATTTAAGAAGTCAGAACCTGCACCGGCAAAACGTAAACGTGGCACGCGGCTGGTGGGGAAACTGGCCAACTGACGCGCTGTATTCACCCTTAAGTCGTTCAGTACCCCAATATTGGAAGGCGTTGGTATTTGACCTAACCACAAAGATAAAGCTGCGCGTAAAGCCGCATCTGTCCAACTTCCTCCTCCTGCTACATTGACGGCTAAATCAGCCAACTCCACTCCGCCACCAGCGCCAGCGAAGTCAAAACTGGCAATGATATTCAGCGGTTGTAAACCGGCGTTTTTAAGCCACAAAGCCTGATTGTCGATGATATAACGGGTCACTAAATCGCCAGTGGAGTGGCTGACAAAAATACAACCATTGTTACAGGAGCCTGAGCGCGACAGCTGTTGTAATTTAGGCCAGACATAATCAGTGGCAATTTTACCTGTTATACGTTCTTGCGAAGGCCAGTCGATACGTGCGTCAGCGCGGCTTAACCAAAAGCCAGCCCAATAGTCAGCGCCATTGCTGGTGACATCAGCCCCTGTTGGTTGGTCGGCTAAATTTGCAGGCTGAAAACCATGTACCAGCACCACAGTATGACCATTTAACGCAGCAGAAAGAGGTAAGCTCAGCAGCGCCAAACCGGCAGCAGCCATTTTCAGTAGTTTCATTCGTTTGTCCTTGTTCTTGTCTTTGTGAATTTATTGTTTTATTTGCATCATTTCCGTGATGCCAAGTTACAAATCCCAGTACAAGATAGAACAGCTTAATGGCAATGCAATACTGTATTCGTCGTAAAACCAATGATGTGCAGTATGAATTCCATTGCTTCTGTTTGAATGTACATCTGTTTTTTTGTTAACAATTAGTCAAAGCCACACAGTCGCGTATCTTGTACTCTGCTCTACTACAGAGCACAGCTGTCGTCAGGTGTTTAAAGTGATTACTCAAATTATTTTTCAGCACTATCAGCAAAAAAAGTTTCGCTAATAAAACTTATAACTTTTGCTCAGTCGACCTGAATAATTGCTGCCATACTGAATTAAGCTTCGGGCTCAACTGGCGGAGTTTCGAAGGATCTGGAGCGCCTGTCTGCTGTTTCCCGGCACAGGTATTCAATCGCCCTATGAAGAAAACAGGACGCTTTATGGGTAATGAAGATGAACTGCAGAAACTGCATCAGCACGACAAGATAAACTTATTATATTCAAACAGTTATGCTGGAATGCTGATTTCAATGATCGCATCCGGTACTTTGGCTTTTGGTTTTTTACAACAGGCAAACCGTACTGAAAAAATATTCTGGTGGGTGCTGATGAATGCCTTACTGCTGTTCAGACTGGCAGATGCGATAGTCTGGACCCGTAAAGTACGGCAAGGTGGTAAAGGCCAACAGAAAGATTTACTCAGATTTTCAGCAGGTGCCATCGCTACAGCTTTGCTTTGGTGCTTCTATTGTCTGTATTTTTATCCCGGCTTTGATTTAAGTGAGTTAACCACCTGCATTATTATTGTTTCGGCCATGGCTGGTGGGGCCGTGAATATTTTGTCCGGCGATAAAACCACATCCATCGCCTACTCCATTATTTTACTGATGCCTTTCTCTCTCTTGTTGCTATTATCCCCTGAGTACTATCAGAATTTGTTAGGTGGACTGGGGATGTTTTTTTCACTGGTCATGGTGGTTTCAGCGCTGAAATCAGCTGATTTCACCCTGAAGTCTATTGAGCTGAGGCATCAAAACAACTTGTTATTAGAAAGTATGGAAGATCAGGTGGTTGCCAGAACCAAGCAGATCTACGACTTATCCAATCTGGATGTGTTAACCCGACTATTCAACAGAACTGCATTTTTGTCCCATGTACGGGAAATAAAACAGAGTTCTATTCAGCACAAGAAAGGCTTTTCTATTTTGTTTGTCGATCTGGACGGCTTTAAACGGGTAAATGACAGTATAGGACACAGCGTTGGTGATGAAGTATTAATACTGACAGCTCAACGAATTAAAGCCTGTTGCACTGAAGCCATGACCTTATGCCGCTGGGGCGGCGATGAATTTCTGATCTGTGTGCCAAGCAATAATACCGAGGTACTGGTGCGCTTATCCTGCCAGTTGGTTGAACATATTTCCGGCACTATGGAGATCAGAGGACATAGAATACGTATCAGTGCAACCATTGGCATTGCTCTTTATCCTGAGCACAGTAAAGACGAACAAGAGTTGATACAGCTGGCAGATATGGCGATGTACCATCAGAAAAGCAGCATCAGCCAACGCTGGTCGTTTTTTGATGATCATTTAGCCAGCAGAATGAAAAGAGAGATTTTCCTGCGGAACGGGCTGGATACAGCCCTGGAAAACGAAGAGTTTCGGCTGGTATTTCACCCTATAGTTCGAGCATCTGATACTGCGGTCGTGGCTTTTGAGGCTCTGTTGCGCTGGCAATTGGACGGTGAAAATATCGCGCCACATGAATTTATTGGTCTGGCAGAGCAAACAGGGCGAATACGGCAAATTGGGTATTGGGTATTACAAAAATCCTGTTTGGAAATCAGAATGCTCACTGAGCTTTATGGCTCCATTTCTGTCTGTGTTAACGTGTCTGTAGTGCAGTTTCAGGATCTGAGCTTTGCCAGCACCATTGAAGAAATGATCCGTTATTACGGTATTGAAGCCCGCTTTCTTCATATCGAAATTACGGAATCCGTCTTCTCCGGCGACAAAGAAAACCTGTTTTTTACCATCAAACATCTGCAAAGCCTGGGCATCAAAGTCTCTATCGATGATTTCGGCACAGGTTACTCATCTTTGTCGGTGATGCAGGACTTAAATGTAAATATTGTCAAAATCGATAAGTCTTTTATCGATAAGCTGGATTTGAATGGCATGGCGATAGTGGCGGCAGTGATGAGCATCTCCGCCAATATGGGTTACAAAGTGGTGGCTGAAGGGGTTGAAACTGCTGAACAGGCCGAAAAACTCACCAAGGCCGGGGTACACTATTTACAAGGTTATTTGTATGAACGACCACTGGAGCTGCATCAGGTAAGTGGTTTTATCCAGAAAAACCGGGAGCAAATGGCGCATTAATTAATCTCTGCTGCCACTATATTTGCCAGCTTAGCGCGCAGGTCTGTGATGGACGTATTGCGGTTGGGGTGCACACGATTTGATAACAAAATGATATAGGTGCGGCTGGCCGGATCGATCCAGAGACTGGTACCGGTAAACCCCGTATGACCAAAAGAACCAGCGGGTAATAAATCTCCTTTAGGCGCGGAGTAGCCCGTGTGCATATCCCAGCCTAAAGCCCGGCTTTGGTTACCAATCACTACAGGGGTTAATACACGCTTTACCGCCAAAGGCGATAATAGTCTCTGGCCTTTTAACTCGCCGCCGTTTAGAAGCATTTGGGCAAATAAAGCTAAATCTTTGGCTGTGCCAAAAACTCCGGCATGGCCTGCGACTCCATTTAAACGCAGAGCAGTTGGGTCGTGCGCCACAGCATGCAAATAAGTTTGAGCATAGTTCGGCAATAGCTTTTGATAATCTGTATCCCCCTGCAGGTTTTCAGTTGGAGCAATACGTTGCAGATAAGCGGCATCTTGCAAAGGTTTATCCAAAGGCAAGTAACGGCTGTCTTTCATTTGCAACGGCAGGAAAATGCGTTGCTGTGCGGCTACATCCAGTGGCTGATTTGTGATCTGTTCAACCACCAGCCCCAACAAAATAAAACCTATATCTGAATAAACAAACTGCTGATCCGGCTTGGTTTTTAACTTTAATTTTGCCAGCTCGCCGTCTAAACCCGCTTTACCCTGCCAGAATTCACGCCTATCAAAACCATCGGCTAAACCTGAGCTATGAGTCAGCAATTGCACAATAGTGATGTTTTTCACCTGTGCATCGTTAAGCTGCTTCAGGTGCTTGCCTACAGGGTCGGTAAGCCTTAACTCGCCTTGCTCCACCAGCTGCATTATTAAGGTTGTTGTCACTAAGGGCTTAGTTAACGACGCTAAATCAAACACAGTGTCTGTTGTGGTTACAGCCGCTGCAGGTGAATAGGTTTTAAAACCAAAAGCCTTGTGATACAGGATCTGTTCACCACGCCCCACCAGCACCACAGCGCCCGGTAACTGCTTGTCAGCTATCGCTTTTTCAACCAAAGGCGCGATACGATCATAAGGTTCAGCTGCCACGACAGAGGCACTGATACCACAGAGCAACAGAAACGCTAAGCTTTTGATCATCATCGCCTTTTCCTTTTCTCATTTGTATGAGATATACCCTAAGTAATTAGCGTTGCAGCGAGAACGCGCAGTCAACAAAGCTGCGGCGTTAAGTACGAAGGGCAGACTAGTCTTCGCTAAACAGCGCCAACAGATCCTGCGCTTCGCCTTGCCAAATATGGCTTTGACCCAAGCTGAAAATCTGGTCAGCCAAGCCTTGTTTAAACTGCTGTAACTGCTGCACTTTCTCTTCTACAGTTTTGCTGATAATCAGCTTATAAACAAACACCTGCTTGTCCTGGCCTAACCGATAGGCCCTGTCTGTCGCCTGATTTTCCGCAGCCGGATTCCACCAGGGGTCATAGTGAATAACAGTATCAGCCGCTGTCAGGTTTAAGCCTGTGCCACCCGCTTTTAAGCTGATTAAAAATACCGAATTGTCACCTTGCTGGAATTCGTCTATTTGTTCCTGGCGTTTTTTAGTCTGGCCTGTCAGCTTACTGTAGCTGATATCCATATACTGCAGTTCCTGTTCTATCAGGCTCAGCATGCTGGAGAACTGGCTGAAGATCAGCACTTTACGACCTTCTTCGATCATCTCAGGCAAAGTATCGCGCAGCCACTGCAACTTGGCATTATTCTGCACCAGCTGCGCCTGCTCTATGGGTAATAAGCGTGCGTCACAACAGGCCTGACGCAACTTTAACAGCGCGTCCAGATACTCCATCTGACTGGCGGCCACGCCTTTGCGCAAAAATAATTCCCGCACTTTGGTTTCCATAATTAAACGGATACTTTCGTACAAGTTGCGCTGATCCGACTCCATCTCCAGCAGCTGTAGAATTTCGGTTTTATCCGGTAATTCTGTCGCCACCTGCTTTTTAGTGCGGCGTAACATAAAAGGTGCAATACGCTGGCGCAATGCATGGGCACGCTCAGCATCAGCTGACTTTTCTATGGGTTTGCGAAATACCTGCTGGAACCGGGCTTCAGTGCCTAATAAACCCGGCAAGACAAAATCAAATAAGGCTTTGAGTTCACCCAAATGGTTTTCCAGTGGCGTGCCTGTTAAGGCCAGCTTAAAGTCAGCTTTCACTATGCGAGCACTTTGCGCCGACTGCGAACCGGCATTTTTAATATGCTGAGCTTCATCCAGCGCCATCAGGCTAAAGTGATGAGTCTGGTAATAGGCTAAATCCCGCACCAGCAGCGGGTAACTGGTGACTACTAAGTCGTATTTTTCCAGTTGGTCAAACAGTGCCTGCCGTTTAGGGCCGTATACAGTCAGCACTTTTAATGAAGGGGCAAAACGTGCAGCTTCCTGTGCCCAGTTGCCTAATAAACTGGTCGGGCAAACAATTAAAGCCGGATGCTTAAGCAGCCCCGCCTCCTGCTGATGCAGCAAAAAGGCCAACGTCTGTACAGTTTTTCCCAACCCCATGTCGTCGGCTAAAATGCCACCCAAACCAAAACGACGCAGGAAACAGAGCCAGCTTAAGCCCTGCTGCTGATAAGGTCGCAGTTGAGCTTTTAAGCTGACAGGCGCAGGGACATCCTCAATGCCATCAAAATGTTGCAGTTGAGTCACCAACTGCTGCAAACGTCCAGCATTGAGATAACGAATTTCTTCAGCACCAGGGCCTGGTAATAAGGCGGCCTTGTAATCGGGTAGCTCTATTTCGCTGGGAGCTTTTTTCAGATTTAAAAGTTCAACTATGGTGTCGATCAAGGGCTGTATCAGGCTGACAGGCAAAGGCAATTTGCCTTGCGGTAAACTCAGCCACAAGGTTTCATCGGCCGCAGGCAAACCATAACTGCGTAACCACTGGGTGATTAAAGGCAGGAGCGGAATGTGCTGACCATCAATTTCTACCTGAATGGCTAAACCAAAACCTCCGGTGTGTTTATCTGTCACCTCCAGATAGGCTTTAGCGTGGATCACCGCCTGATTAAAGGCTTTGTCCTGTTCTATGCGCCAACCTTGTTGTTTGAGCTCAGGAATAGCCTGCAATAAAGGTTGCCATAACAGCGGGTTTTCCGGCCCCTCACCGCAGTCAAAATAAGGTGTTGCTGACTGTTCAACAGGCACTGAACGCAAGCCATACTGCGACAGAGTTTCCAGCGCTTTGATTTCACTGTCCCGGTCGCGGCGGATAAAAATAATCTGGTTGTCCAGTTGCAACTGAGTTTGGGATTGTTGTAAATCCACTGGCAATACATGCGGGCCATAGGCCATCTGGAGCAGGGCCACAGCTTTGCTGACTTTGTTTTTTTGTGTCAGCATTTTTAATTGCAACACAGGCACTGGCTTACTCTCAATTTTTTGCACTGCACTGTCGTCCGGTACAGGCAAATTGAGATTGGGGAAAATCTGCTGCAAGCGTTTCATGCTGTCCTGCAGCACTGCTGCTGGCACTGGCGGCATCCGCATTAACAGTTTCAACTCACGACCCGTGATATCACTTTGCAGTAAACCCAGCTGATTATTGACTAAGTCGAGGTAACAAGGTGGGTCTGTGTACACCAGTTCCAGTTCACGATCTTTAGGCATCAGCTGCAATAACTGCCAGCCCGCTTTGCTTCTGAGCCAGCGTAACTGTAGCGGCAAGGTCTCGCTCCAGAGCAGCTCCCGACGCTCTTCATCCAGCACACAACGGCCAGTATCGAGCAATTTAAGCAGCAGCTGATACCCCCACTGATCTTCCAGTAAAGCCTGACGGCGTAAGTCAAAAGCAAAAAACTGCTGTAATAATCTGTAGTCATCTTCGGCCAGCCAGAGTGGCCTCACCTGCCCGGCCAGCTCGCTTTGAGCAATAATTTTGCCTTTGCTGTAACTGCCATTCTTAGCTTGCTTCACCCTTTTGGGCAGCAACTGCAAACCCAGGCTGCTGGGGCGCAGTTCATACAAGACGGTTTCTTCGCTAGGTTGCGCAGTTGCAGGCGGATTGTACTGCTCGGCTTCACTAAACCATTGGTTGAGTTGCCTTACCGGCTGTTGCACCGCTTTTTGTTGCAACTGATCCAACTGATGTTTCAACTTTAATAAAGCAGCCAGCACATGCTTGCATCTATTGCCTTCAGAACAAGTGCAGGAATCTGTCAGTTGTACCTGGCCGTCCCGCTCAGAGATAGAAATCAGCTGCTTAAAAGGACTGAAACCATCGCCCCAAACCTGGCTGCGGATTTGCGAAAAACCAGGCTCATAATCCAGCTGCACCACTTTTCCAGCCAGAAAATAGGCCCGCGCCTTGTGGAAGGTGGCAGGGTGAAACCAGAGTTGTAACTGCTCTGCTGAGACAGGAAAAACAAAATCAGCCGTCATACGCCAAATTTTTTAAAACCAAATGGCGTTTATGCTACCTCAAATCGCGGAACAGCCAAAGCAGGCTTTTGTAATTACAGAGTCAAACACCAATCCATAAAGAAAAAAGACAGCAACAGAATTTGTGAGGATCATCAACGGTATGATTCAAATGGAAAAGTTATTGACCTATTTGAGCAGTGGAGTATGATTTTCTAAAAAAATAAAAGGAAAATTAAGAATGGATGCACAGTCGCTCACCTTGCGTTTTAAAACCTCTATTTTAGTTTCTGCTGTTTGTTTAGCCTTAAGTAGCTGCGCGAACCCCGGTAAAACTGTCAACGAAGCAGGCGAGAAGTATGGTCGGACGGCAATTGGTTGCGTCGGTGGTACTTTGATCGGTGGCTTGGCAGGTGCTTTACTCGGCGGTCGTGACGGTGCGCTTAAAGGCGCAGCAGCCGGTTTGGTTGCTGGCTGTATAGCCGGCCATATGTGGGATAAAAGAGAAAAAGACCTGCAGCGCCTTGCGGCTGAAGAAAATATGAAGATCCAGATGGAACGAGTCTATCAGGCTCCTTCACAAGATCCGGTTCAGGCAAAAAAATCAGCCCAAAAAGATAAGCAACAAGCTCCGCAAAATGACACTGTAGGTTTAGTAGCACAAATTGAAGACAGCTCTATGTTTGGCGTCAACAGTGCCACTTTGACCGAATCTGGTGTTCGCCAGTTAGAGAAACTAGCCGCATTAGTTGCCAATGCCCGTAAAGGCGAAGGCACAGAAAAAGCACCTATTCTGGTGATTGGTCATACCGACGATACCGGCAGCGCCGAATACAATCAAACCTTATCAGAACAAAGAGCCAAGGCTGTGGTTAGCCTGTTGGCCAAACAAGGCTTTAACGCCGAACAACTTTATTTCCAGGGTGCTGGTGAAGGTCGCCCAGTGGCCGACAATAGCACTCAGGCAGGCCGCGACATGAATCGTCGTGTGGAGCTGGTCGAATTAAAAGATGAAGAAATGCTGCAAAAGCGTATCGCATCTGAACAACATAACCCGCGTTATATTCAGCAATCGAAGGCTCACCTGAATCAGGTACCTTACAGCCCACAAAGTCAGCAAAGCGCATCCACCAACAGCACCAAAACGCAGAGCAAAACCAGAAAATCTGGCGAGCGCGCATCCGCAAACAAAGGTATAGATTTTGGTGGCAAGCCTGCAGCTAAAGATAACTGGGAACTGGCGTCCAGATTTACTCCAAATTATCAGGGTGGCACAGGTTTATTCAGCTCAGCTGTCGCCAATGACGCCCCCATTCGCTCTTGCTCTAACGATAGCAAGCCGGTAATTGGCGAAGTGAAAAACCTAGCTGGTAAAGCCTTGGCACAATACAAAACGACAGAGTTTATGCCCGGCATGAATGGCAAAGTATGGGCAGCCAAAGTGAATGGCCATGTGGTGTATATCAACCCTGTCGCCGTACTGGCCGAAAGCAACGAAGTGGCTGCACAGCCTATAGTTGCGTTCACCCAAAACTACAGTAAAAAGAATTCCGAAATCACGGGGCAGTATCAGGGGCATGCCACCGTATACCCGGGCCAGAAGAATATGTTGATGCGTATTTTTATCGCTGACAGCAAAGCTCCAATCCAGTGCCTGGATTTGCTGCTGCCTTATGGCGGTAGCAAGGCTGTGGATGGCACTTTGTATTATCCGAAACAACAGCAAACCTACGTCGCCGACTACAGACCACGTAATACAGATATTTAAACCGGGAACATTAAAATGGATGAGTTGAAGTTATTTCTGGCTGCTTATTGGCAGCTAATCACAGTCTTTGTGTCTTTTATGTTGTTTGTGTTGGCCCTGAAAGTCTGGTGGTCGGAAGTAAAGTTCTTCGTGATGCGCACCGGCTGGTCATTTCCATTGATTGGTCGTTTAGCCAGGGCTGGTCGTTCTGATCATAAATTAGGTGGCGACGGTTGGTATCCGATTGAAAAACGAGTTTGTTCTGACTTTTATGAGCACTACAAAGACTTCAGCCAAAGCCCTGATTATTACGAAAAGTGCGATGACTATCTGAATAAAGTGGAAGAGAGTGGCCGCTCAGAAAAAGGCCCGTTTTTGTGGGCTTTGATCATCGGCTTGATTTTGTTGGAGGCCGTAGGTTTTGCTTACGTCTTGGCGCCATTTATGGCGAAAAATGCGTCCAGCAATGAACAAACTATGCTGGCCTGGTTTGTTGCCTTTTTACTGTCGATTGCCGCAGTCTTCCTGACCGAATTGACAGGTAAAGAGTGGCATAAAAACAGCCTGCTAAAGAAAATCCGTGGTTGGTGGGAAATTGAAGGTAAACAGAAAAAACTAAATCTGATGCCGGAAAAAGACATCAGCATAGATAAAACCTACAACGACAATAACAGCCTGAAATTTCAACAAGTGTTAAACCGGGTTCCGGCCAACGCCTCTGTGACTCCGACCTACACCGCCACTGTTATTACTTTGGTTTACATTTGTTTCCTCGCCGTGGGCGCCTATCTGGTGCGAAGTTATACCCTGGATGCAGACAACACTGAGATGGTCAATCAGGCCGTCCTGTTTGAACAAACCGCAGCAGACGACCCAATGGCTCTGCTGGAGCAAAGTGCAGAAAGTGAAGACGACATCGCCTTACCAGCCGAATTAGCTCAGGTGAATGAAACGGCCACTAAAAAAGCGGAAGATGAAGCCACCTCAGCACGTTCAAGTGCTAGTCGTGTGACCTTTGTCATTCTGTCCGTCATTTTTGTAATGATTCAGGTGGTGGGTATCTACTTTGGTTTTGCGTTTAGTTATGCCGGTAAAGAGTCTGTCAAAGCACGCAACTACACCAAGAACTTTAACAGCGCAGAAGAATTAAATGATTGGCTGGAACTGAAAAAAGATCTGATTGCTTCTCAGGCAGAAGCTTATCTGCAGCGGCTGCGCGAAAAAATGAGCCGTCGTGCTGTTATTTCATCTGACGAACAGGAAGCGCTTCAGGTCGGCAGCACTCAACGTACTTTCCATCACTATCTGGCCAATCAGGCAGTGAAAAAACAAGTACAGGCCACCACACCTATTGTGACTCAGTCCAGTGTAGTCGTCTCGCAGGTCGCAGCTGCAACTCCTGTAGTCACCTCTGTTCAGACAGAAGCTGCACCTGTTGAAGTGGCAACACCAGTCGCAGCACCAGTTCAGGTGGCAGCTCAGACTACAGAGCAAAGTCTGCCTGCTGAACTGGCCGATGTCGACTTAACCAAACTGAGTGAAGAAGATTTGGCCGTTCTGGCAGAAGACTTTGAGCTGGATTTAGCCTGGCTGAAAAAACAACAACGCCTGGCAATCATTAAAAGTAAATCAAGGACATCGGTATGACCAAAACAGGATTAGTCCTGTTGCTGGGAGCTTTATGCTCCCAGCCATTATGGGCAGCAGAACGTAACGACATCAAAAGCTGTTACGACAAACTAGGGATTTCTGAAAAACCAGAATCCTCAGGTCGTGAGCTGGTTATGGTGATCGACGAAACGACCCAGTTGCCGGTCAGCTTAAAAAAAGAAGCTTTGAGCCATCTGATCCGCTTTGTAAAGCCGGGAGATGCGGTGAAGCTCTATCGCTTTTCTGCCTATTTACCGGACAGCCATATGGCACTGGTTTTTGCAGGTAAACTCGAATCCCAGTTATCTCAGGAGCAACGTGACAGCACTGGGCAAAATAGCCTGCGTCAACTGGATAAATGCATCACTGCGCAACAGAAGTACTTTCAGACCGTGATAGCCAAAGGTCTGGCAAACAGCTTTGGCAGTGAAGATAAAAAAATTGCTAAAAGCGAGATATTCTTCAGCCTCAAGCAAATAGGTCAGGATTGGAAAAACTCACAAGCTCAGGACAAAGTGTTGTTTTTAGTCTCAGATATGCTGGAAAACTCAGATTTCAGTAGCTTTTACCAGAACAATCAGATCAAAACCATTAACCCGGAACAAGAACTGGCTAAAGTAGAGAAAAACCAGCTGCAAGCTGAATTTACTGACGTACGGGTTTATGTGCATGCAGCAGGTTTAGTGCCGAATGACGTCAAACATGGTTACAGATCAGGGAAGACGATGCAAAGCCTGCAAAATTTCTGGCAGGCTTATTTTGAAAAATCCGGAGCCAGCTTAGAAGGTTTTGGTAGTCCCTCATTAACTACGGATTTACGTTAGCTTAGACAACAGCACTGCCTATGCTCAGTGCTGTTAATCCTCCGCAGACAAAGTGGTTAACACCACATGCTTTTTGATGTCTTTGATTAAAATGCCGCATTTAAACAATTGTTTATGGATCTGTTTCTGAAAATACAGATCCAACTTTTGCTGCTGTGCTGCGGCCAGAGCAGCTTCGGAGTTGAACTGACAACGCACCAGCAAAGACCCTGGAAAGTTTTCAAACTCCATACTGAACCAACAGCCGACAAAATCCGGATAAAGCTGTGCAGCAGCCTGCTCCACAACTTCCAGTGATTTCAGCACATTGGCTTGTTGTTTTAGTTGCACCACACTTAGTTTTTTTGCCATTGCTTACTCATGATCATACTTTTATACAGTGGGGATTATGCCACGAATTGAGTTGCAGTAGCTTCAGGCTTCAACGCTACCCTGCAACTGTTACTGCCAGACCTGTAAATTTTACCATCAGCTAAACACAGGGCTAAGACAGCTTGCGTTCATAAATCTTGTATAAAATAAGCGATAACAGTAACTTAAAGTGTAAAACCTGATATTGGCATGATGCTGGCTTAACGTACAAAGTACCTTCAACTAGTGCAAAAGCACTTTTAACTGGGTGCTGACGCACCGGGGAGTAACTATGTTAGGCTGGGCTTTAACCTTTTTTATTGTGGCCATAGTGGCCGGTATATTGGGTTTTGGTGGCATTGCAGGCGCTGCAGCAGGTATAGCAAAAATTATTTTTATGATTTTTGTGGTCTTGCTGGTTATTTCACTAGTCGCGAATGCATTGCGTGGCAAAACCCCTAAATTGTAATCAGCCCCAAAGGGCTAAAGGAGCATGAAATGAAAACTCAAAACTCATTGTTTAAAGTAGCCTTGGCTGTGATGTTAGCAAGCTCAATTGCAGCCTGTAGCGAAAGCGATACTGAAAAAGCAGAAGACAAAATGGAAGCGCTGAAAGTTCAGGTTGAAGAAAAAGCTGAACAAGCTGGCGAGAAGCTGGAAGAGGCAGCCGACAAAACTGCTGATGCGATGGAAGACGCTGCAGATAAAACCGCAGAGAAAGCCAAAGAGTTGTGTGAAGCTGCCAAAGAAAAGACTGACGCTGAAGATAAAGAGTGTTGATCAAAAGGGGCGGTTTAACCGCCCCTTTTCCTTTACGAGGGACTACAGCAGTTTTCAACTTTCCTGCTGATATTTATCCAGCTTGTTGTACAGCGTTTTTACACTGATGCCTAACTGCTGTGCAGTATCGGTTTTATTACCACCATTTCGCTCTAAAGCTGCAAAAATAGCGGTTTTTTCCAGTTCATCTAATGGCATATCAAGCGGGATATCAGCTACCGCAGCAGTTGGAGTTGCCAGGTCCAGCAGCAGATGTTCGGGTTCTATCAGTTTGTCGGCCAGAATAAAGGCCCGTTCCACCGCATGTTTCAGTTCACGCACATTACCAGGCCAACAATGCTGTTTAATCACTGCCAAAGCCGCATCAGACAACTGTTTTTGCTGCTGTTCGCGAGCGTTGCAATAGGCAAGAAAATGATAGGCTAAACCTGTGATATCCCCTTCCCGCTCGCGTAAAGCCGGAACTTTGACCGGAAACTGCGATAGCCTGAAATACAAATCTTCCCGAAAAATACCGTCAGCCACAGCCTGCAGCGGATCACGGTTTGTTGCCGCTATCACCCGGACATTCGCCTTACACACTTTGTTACTGCCGACAGGTCTGTATTCACCGCTCTCCAGCACCCGCAGCAATTTCACCTGCTGCTCCAGCGGCATTTCAGTCACTTCATCCAAAAACAAAGTACCATGTTCTGCCTGAGCAAATACGCCCTGATGATCCCTAAGGGCGCCGGTAAAAGATCCTTTCATATGTCCAAAGAGTTCACTGTCGATCAACTCCGAACTTAAAGCACCACAATTGATGGCGACAAAAGGCTGATCAGCTCTGTGACTGGCCAAATGTAGCGTATTGGCGACCAGTTCTTTGCCTGCTCCACTTTCACCAACAATAAGCACATTGGCTTCGGTCACCGCTACCTTGCGTACTGTTTTGTACAGCCTGAGCATAGCGGCAGAGGAGCCTACCAATAAACCAAACTGGTCTAAATCACTACTTTGAACTTTACGTTTCACCGCCACTGACGATAGCTGCTGATAAAAGTCCTGCACTGCATCCAGCACAGATGCCATATCCAGCGGCTGGCGGAAATGATAACCGGCACCAGAGCGCATCAATTGATCCAGAGCCAAATCAGGTATGCCTTTACTGACCAGAATAAAGTCAATTTCAGCCAGCCTGTTGCTCTGCTGTAACAGTTCGTACTGAGCTGGGTCTGTGCTGTCAATTTCAATAAAAGCCAAATCACAAGTTTGTCTGAGTAGTTGTTCTACCCAGCATTCATCCGACTGACTTTTACAAATAACAAAACGCCGGACTATATCCGACTGCAAGAGTTGGCTGGTTAATTCCGGGTCCTGCAGGTGCAGGAACAATACAGGCTGGGTCATAAATACTTTCCATAGTTGAAGAGTTGCTGGCTGTAAATTTAACAGGGATCCTGAGTAAAACTTACCGATCGGCGCTCAGCTGCCCGGACACGAAATTCAAAAATATAGATACATCATAAACTTACATTCTGGTATATGAATTGATAATGAATCTGCATAGTTTTATTTGCTATGGAGTACCATTCCTATGACACAAAGCTTCCTGAATGAAACCTCAAGGGGCCAGCATACAGAGCTGTTAGCAGCTTTTGGCCTGTTATTCAGCAAAGCCAGACGCTTTTATCAATACAAGGCAGAAACAGCAAGCTCAGGTAATTTACGCCGGCACTTTGCGACGCTGGCAGAGTTACACCAGCAAATTTTATATTTATTGCCTGCGCCAAACTCAGACTGTGTCGTTTCAGAGGGTATGACAGCCTTGTATGAACTTAGTGCCTGGTATGCCAACAAACGCAGCCATATATCACTATCCACTTTACAGCACCAACTCGTTCAACAACTGCAATTACAAAAAACTGCGATCAGAAACTTTGATTTGGGCCCGTATCAGAACAGTTTGCTGCATTTTACAGCTAGTCTGCAAATAGCAGCAGATCAGCTGGCCAATGTTCAGACCCGCTGATCGGGTGTGAAACTTTTACCGATCAACCAGACAAATTTACAAACAAAAAATTAACACTAAATGAACCTTAAAACATATGTGTTAAAAATCAATAACTTAAATTATGGCACCAAACTGGCAATAACTCATTGTCTCACTAACAAAAGGAGCGACATAATGAAACGCACAACATTAGCAGTGATGATGACTTTAACTCTGGCTTCGGTATCCGCTATGGCGGCCAATGACTGGAAAGATGCAACAAAAGACGCCTGGATAGATGGCAAGGCAGAAACCACCTTGTTGCTCAACGGCAACCTGAATTCTTTTGCGATAGACACCCATGTGAAAAACGGTGTGGTCACCTTAACTGGTGAAGTAGAAAGCGATGTGGATAAAGCCTTAGCTGCAGAGCTGGTGGAAGGCCTGGAAGGCGTCAGCTCAGTAGAAAACAAGTTGATGGTGAAAGAAGGCAACCAAACAACTGCAGATCCAAAAGCTGTCAGTGCCTTAAAAGACGCCAAAATAGCGACTGTGGTAAAAACCAGTTTGCTGTTTGAGCCTGAAACCAGTGGCACCAGCATTGATGTCGATGTCGCGAACAGTGTCGTGACGCTCAGCGGTGTGGTGGATTCCGACGCGGAAAAAGACCTGGCCATTGCCAAAGCTAAAAACACCAAAGATGTGGTGGATGTAGTAGATAAGCTCACTGTATCAAAAGGTTAAGCACTTCCAGCAAAGCCGGTCTTGATTGACCGGCTTTTTCTTTGCTGTTTATGGCTTTACAGCGGCAGGCTGTGCAGGCACTGGCACACCTTTGCTATGCCATTTCATCACGACAAACTTCAGCGGTACTTTGCCTGTATTGCGGATGCCATGCGAATCCCAGGGCGCTGCATATAAAATATCGCCCGCTTTAGCAGGAATATCTTTGTCTTTCAGCGACCAGACACCTTCACCTTCAATCACCATCAGATACTCTTCTTCGGGATGAATATGAGGTGGATGAATTTCTTTATCTGGCTCAATTACAGCCACACCAGTCAGCGCGTCCTGGGTGCCAAAAGTAGGCTTGGTAAAGTAGCTGTAAAACACATAACCATCACCCTTCTCGGCTTTGGCTTCAGATTGCGACACAATTTGCGAAGGCTGATCCGGCTCTGCAGCTACTGTACTCAGGCAAGTCAAAGCCAATCCGGCCACTAATCCTATCTTTAATTTGAACATCCTTACTTCCTCTTGCTGAATTATCTTGCCTTTACACTGCCCTGAATTGCAGAGCACGTCAAACAGCTATTGGTCTGATCTGTGGTGCTAGATTTATAGAATTAGGCTGCTTTGATGAAAGCGAAATTGAAGCTATAAGGTTCAGGTGAGGGTGATCTGGCGAAAAAGTTTAATTGGCAACAGGATAAAAATTTACACCAACCCTGCTGATATGCTCAATCAAACCTGGGTTAGTTATATGATGAAACAGCGACAAATCAAACTGATAAGGGGTATTTAGTTCATCCAGTTGGTTTTCAATTTGCAATAACAGGGCTGTATCAGCAGAAGGGTCTGTTTTTAAGGTCAGATCAATATCCGAACCTTCTCTGAAATTCCCTTTAGCGCGAGAGCCATATAAAACAGCAGATCGCACTTGTGGATACTGCGACAGTACCAGTTGAATAGCCTGAACGACCTGTGCGGGTAAACCGTAGCTGCGCTCGTTATTCATAAGCGGCCGCTTTGTCTTCCAGTTGCTGCTTTAAAGCCATCAGTGCCGGGTAATAACGCTGGATCACCTCAAGCGCAATTTCGTCGGCTGTCGTCTTATTATAAGAGTGCACCGTATGCTGACGGCTTTTAATCATATCCATCCAAAGCTGCCCGTCCGTGACTAAACCACGATTAAAAGCGGTACGAAAAGCATCTCTGCTACCCTGAATATCTTCAGTGTCACCCTGATAGCTATAAAAGTCCTTAATCACATTCCAGGCCAGTTCATAGTTGTATTCGAAAGCCTGGATTAGCCCTTGCTGCTCTAAATCTGATAAAGCACGTTGTTTGGACAAAGTGACAGCCTGCTCCAGTTGCACCATGGAGCGTTTGAAATTGTCCAACCTTTGTAGCCAGCGAGTATCCTCAGTCATCATATTTCCTGTCTATTAATACCCTCTGTCTACTATAGCAAAACAACTAACAATACTGCCCTGCCACCCAACCTGAAGCCCAGGCCCATTGAAAATTGTAGCCTCCTAACCAGCCAGTAACGTCGACTACTTCACCGACAAAATACAAGCCTGGTTGCTTTTTAGCTTCCATGGTTTTGGAGGATAGTTCGTTGGTGTCGACTCCACCTAAAGTGACTTCGGCGGTACGGTAGCCTTCGGTGCCATTGGGTTTAAATACATAATGGGTCAGGCTGTCGGCTAAACGCTGGATGGCCTTGCCTTGTAGCGCTTTAATCGCCTGATTCTGAAATACATTCAGCTCCAGCAATTTTTCAACTAAACGTTTTGGCAGCAAACGCGACAAGATAGTTTTGAGCTCCTGATCCGGGTGTTTTTGCTGTTGCTCCAGCAGAAACTCGTTTAAATCCTGCTGCGGTGACAAGTTAATAATCAGCTCGTCGCCCGGTTGCCAGAAGCTGGAGATTTGTAAAATAGCAGGGCCACTTAAGCCTCTGTGGGTAAACAGCATATCTTCTGGAAACACCACATCGTTGGCTTGCGCCGTAACAGGCAAAGACACACCACTGATTTCTTCAAATACAGCTTTATCGGCTGGTTGCCAGGTCAGTGGTACTAAAGCAGCGCGCACTGGCAATACATTTAAACCAAACTGTTCAGCCAGCTGAAAACCATAAGCTGTAGCGCCTAAATTTGGCAAACTTAAACCACCTGAAGCCACCACTAAACTCTGACAGTTGCGGCTAAATTGTGGTGTTGTGACTGTATAGACACCATCAGCAAAACTAACGTTTTGAATATCCTGTTGCAGCGCGATGGACACACCAGCTTTGTCACATTCTTGCTGCAGCATATCCACTATGTCTTTGGCGCTGTCGTCACAAAACAGCTGGCCCAGCGTTTTTTCGTGATAAGCAATGCCGTATTGCTGCACCAGAGCAATAAAATCCCATTGGGTATAACGGCTTAAGGCCGACTTACAAAAATGTGGGTTTTGCGATAAATAATTAGCCGGGCTGGCATAGATATTAGTGAAGTTGCAGCGGCCGCCACCAGACATAAGAATTTTGCGGCCTATACGTTTACCGTTATCCAGCACCAGGGTTTTACGGCCTCTTTTAGCCGCCTCAATAGCGCTAAATAAACCTGCGGCGCCTGCGCCTATTACTATTACGTCCCACTGCTGCATTAGTTTGTACTCTGTCTGTTTTGGCTTATCTGTTGTGACTGGCTGCCCGCTTGCTGATATCCCAGCTCAAGCGCGGCGAATTGGTCATTTTGCCAATGGAAGACTGGCAGCTGTTGTTGTTCTTTGTTTAACGAGCGTAATAACCGCTGCAGATTCTGCTGTTTCCAGCTTTGATCCGGAAAGTCTGCAGCTGTGCGAATAGCGCATTTATCAAAGTCGATTAGCCAAAACTGGCCCTGCTTATCCAGCAAAATATTGTGGCAGTTTAAATCGGAGTGATACACCTGATGCTGATGAAAAGAGGCTATTAAAGCACCTAGCTGTTGCCATTCAGCATTAGTTAAAGGCCGTTGTTGCAGCAGATGAGCCAGGTCTGTGGTGTCAGGGATACGTTCAATCAGAATATCAGCGCTATAACCAAAACTATGTTGTTGATACAAAGCAGCACAAGGCCGTGGCACAGGCAAACCCCATAAGCGCATTTGCCAGAGCAAACTAAATTCTGCCATAGCCCGGCTTTGTGCTGCAGGCTCTGGCCAGAACTTATCTTTATTCAGTTTGCCGACCAGACCACCACGGTAATAATGCCGCAATACCGCTTCCTGGCCGTTTGGCTGGCGGATAAACCACACTGTATTGCGGCCTTTGGACTGGCCTGTGACTAAGCCCTGCTGTTGCCAGAATTCGCTTTGGAAATAAGCCAACTCAAAGTTCGGATAAAAGTGCGGGTCAAACCAAGCTAAGAAATTGTTTTTATTTAATTTTTCAATTCCAGCCATAGGCAATAAATGGCTCACCTGATCCATAATCCGCGCCACTGCACCTTGTTGCTGCTGATAGAGTTTTAAGCCCTTTTCACCTGTCTGAGTGGCCAGCTCTGGGTGCTGCATAAGTTGAGTCACAGTGCTAACCAGATCCGGCACTGTAGCGACCGGAAAATAAGCCTGCTGTTGCTGCAGCAACTGAAATACCAGCTGGAAATTAAACACATAAGGGCCGGACAACACGGCTTTACCAAAAGCCATAGCTTCCAGCGGGTTATGGCCACCACGTTCAATCAGGCTGCCACCGATAAAAACAAAATCCGCCAGCTGATACCAACTTAATAACTCGCCCATTGAATCGCCAAGCCAGACTTGGGTACTGGCATCAGGTAAACCATTGACACTGCGACGGACAAACTTCAGTTGCTGTTGTTGCAATAGCTCTGCCACAGTATCAAAACGTTCAGGATGCCGTGGTACCAGCACCAGCAACAACTGTGGGAACTGCACTTTTAACTGCTGATAAGCCTGAATAAGTAGCTCATCTTCACCAGCATGAGTGCTGCCAGCCACCCAAACTGTCCGGCCTTGCAGCAGAGGTTTTAAGCTCTGTGCCAGTTGAGTGCTACTTTTTGGCACATCCAGTTCAAATTTCACATTACCTGCCACCTGCACAGCTTTAGCCCCTAAGGCTAAAAACCTGCGGGCACTGTGTTTATCCTGTGTCAGTATCTGGCTGATCTGTTGCAGCATAGGCTGAGTTAAAGCGCTAAAACGCCTATAGCCTCTGGCAGAGCGAGCCGACAAACGCGCATTGACCACCAAAGTCGGAATAGACAGTGCTTTGCAATTCGCGACCAGATTAGGCCAGAGCTCAGTTTCTAAAATCAGTAACAACTGCGGTTGCATGTACTTTAGCCAACGCCTGACCAGCACTGGATAATCAAAAGGCAGGTAACAATGCTCAATTTTTCTACCCAACTCTTGCTGCTCCGCCTGTAATTTTTGGATAGCAGCAGAAGCTGTAGGTGTGGTGCAGGTAATAGTTAAAACCAACTGCGGATACTGCAACAACAGCTGCTTAATTAAAGGTTTAGCAGCGTTAAACTCCCCCACTGAGACTGTATGAAGCACTATGCCGTCTTTGGCTGAAGCCGCTGGCAGCTTCAAGGCAAAGCGTTCAGCAAAACGCTGGCGATAAGCCGGATCTTTGCGCGAGCGTAGCAACAGGTACAGCAACAATAATGGCGTAATCACCACCATCAGGGTTGAATAAAATAACTGTCCCGCCTGGGCTATGCCATTGCCAGCTCTAAACATTTTCATTAATCCGTCACTGGCAACAGCTGATGCCAACTTTGCTCGCTAATAGGTACTGAGCTGTTTAATACCTCGCCCTTCAGCACTTTGGCATAGCAATTCTGGTAAGCAGCCGCCATGGTCAAATGGTCAAAACTGGTTTTGGCGTAATGATGACAAGCTTCTCGATCATAGTTCTTGATGTTTTGTACTGCGCCCGCCAACTCCGTATAACTGGTTGATAACAATCCAATATCAGGCCTGGTAATAATTTCCGGAATAGCGCCATAAGGCGTGGCAAAAACCGGAGTGCCCAGATACAAAGACTCAATAATGGCTAATCCAAAAGGTTCGTGCCAACGCACTGGGAAAATCAGTCCTTGCGAATGACGCACCAACTGATTTTTTTGCTCACCACCCACCATGCCATGAAAGCGTAAATGCAGGTCCGGATGGAAATAAAAACCACGGCTACTCAGGCTAAAACGCGAGCCCCCCAACACCTGTAGTTTAACTCCAGCCTGTTTGGACACAGCCACTGCACCAGCAAGATTTTTAATAGGCCATTTTGCCTTGCCTAAAAAATGGAAGTAATTCTGCGGTTTACCTAAATTGGGCTGGCCATATTCACTCCAATCCAAGCCGTTGTGAACATAACATTCAGCATTGTGGTTGGCCGCATGGCGCGCACTCAAAAACACCGTATTTTGACCATAAGTACGAGGGCCTTCAGCATTACCATGCTCAGTGCTGATATAAGGCACATCCAGCTCTCCAACAAAAGGTTGATGGAAATGCACTATGTCAGGCCAACTACCAATTTGCTCACGCATAGATTTAGTTGGATCAAATCGGGTCGCATTACTTGGCAGCTCTGGTGCATTGCCCCATAACAACCGCACTTCATGCCCAGCAGCCTGCTGAGCCATTAACAGGCCCCAGACAATACGCTCGGTACCGCCGTAATCTTTCGGTGGTAACGAAAGACGGCTGAGCATTACATGCAATATTTTCATTTAAAAAATTCCATAGGCTTTATCTGAAGGCTCTACACTCAGAACAAACAGGCAATTATCCCTTCACTTGCTTAGCTTTTGCATCAGCCACCATAGTGGCCAAAGCGGCATATTTATGAAAAGCATACTGGCCCAGCACTATCGCCATCAGTAAACCACGCCAGCCGTCGAGGAACCCCAAACGCAGCACATACTGCTGAATAAAGTCGGTGAAAAAGCGCAGAATAGCAAAACCTAAACTGGCCTTTTTACCACGGGCAAATTTATCTTCAGCGCCTAAACAGGCATATTTTATATGTTTTTCCTGGCAATGCTGATAACTGCGCCAGCTATGGTGAATAATGGCTGATTTCAGTACCCGCACTTTTTCATAAGGCAATAACAGGGTTTCGTGCACCTGACGGTCTTTAAAACTGGCGCCTGTTTTTAAAAACAATTTGCCCTGCGGTGTGGAGTACCGGCCATGTTTCAGTAACTTGCCGAAAAAGTAGGTGTGCCATGGCATTTTGATAAAGTTGGCGTCTAAATCTGGCTCTGCCAATACCTGATCAATTTCCACTTTCAGTTCAGGCGTTAACACTTCGTCGGCGTCTATGCTCAATACCCAGTCATGTTCACACCAGGCTAAAGCACGGTTACGCTGCGGGCCAAAGCCAGGCCAGTCGGTTTGATAGACTTTGTCGGCGTATTTTTCGGCGATTTCAACTGTTCTGTCTTTACTGCCCGAATCAACCACTATCAGTTGATCAACCCAGCCAGCCAGTGACTGCAAACAAGCTTCAATGCGGTCTTCTTCATTGCAGGAGATGACAAAACAGGAAATTTTACGGCTACGCATGCTTACACCTCGTCCTGTTTGGCTGGAGTAAACTGCACCTGCGACAGATCACCAGAGAGGTGGTTGTTGCGGATAGATTTCAGCTGGAACCGGTATTTCAGGTTACGCCAAAACGAAGTGCCACCTTTACGGGTGCCGCCGCTCATTTTGTCGATTTCGCTTTCAAAGCGGCTGGCTGACCATAAACGGTACGGCAACATGGAATATACAGTCAGGTTCAGCTCAGGGTAAAATTGCAGATCCACATCCACAGGGCGGAAAAACTTAGGCCGGCTCAGCAGCTTTTTAGCGCCTTGCAGCGTTAAGGCATAACCTGTGGTGCAGTTGGGTACTTTGGCAAAATTGACCAAGGTATAACCATCACCCAGGTCTTTTTTCTGCTCGCCACTGCCTGCTCTGTCATCGGCTAATTTGATCATATCCCAGTGCTTTAACTGAGTGATTTTTTCCAGCACTGTCAGAAATTCAGACTCTACATCTATATCGTCTTCCAGAATAAAAGCCATGGCGATGTTTTCATCCACCATACGCTGCCATAAAGTACGGTGACTTAAATAACAACCAATTTCGCCAGGCGACAAAGGGCGGCGGAATTTCTTCTGGTTTAATGCCGGATCATAACAAGCGGCAACTTCAGCCTGGCTTAGGTTTTTGCCATAAATAGCGCTGAAACGTTCAGCATCCAAACCCAGCTTCTGCAGCTGCTTTTTAGCTGACTCATAACGCTCAGGGTTGGAATCCAGATTAATTAACCAGATTGGGTATCCTGCAAATTGCCCCATGTTTTTCTTCCACTTTATTCTGCTTCTATGCAACGATTTTACCTGAACGCCTTCTAAAGACAGAGCTTTTTTTCCCGCAACAGCCCTGAAGACAGAGCGCATGGATAAAAAGTTCTTTTGCAATAAACAAGATCCGTTAAAATGCCTGCAATCACAGAGCTAAAACAGAGCCTCCTATGTCAGATTCAAAACCCAATGTAAAAAGCAGTTTTTTAGAGAGTTTACAACGTCACCGTGACGCTTTTGCCACAGTGGAAGCCTATCATGAGCAAGCCATGCAACTGCTGGACGCGGTGCAAAACTGCTTAAAACAAGGTGGCAAAGTGGTATGGATGGGTAATGGCGGCAGCGCAGCCGACAGCCAGCATTTAGCAGCTGAGTTTATGGTGCGTTACAAAGCAGAACGTGGCCCGCTGGCTTCTATCGCCTTAACGACCGACACTTCTATTCTGACAGCACACGCCAACGACTATCATTTTGACAGCGTGTTTGAGCGTCAGGTGTTAGGTTTAGTCCGGCCACAAGACGTGGTAATTGGCCTAACGACGTCTGGCAAAAGCCCAAATATCAATTTAGCTTTAAAAGCCGCCAATGACTTAGGCGCTTTTACTGTAGCCCTGACCGGTCGTGATGGTGGTTTAGTCAAAGACATCGCCAAGCTGCCTATTATCGTTAAAAACGACGAAACAGCCCGTATTCAGGAAGTGCATATGTTTATTGGTCATTGGCTCTGTGAGGCTTTAGACATGGCCATAGTAGGTACTAACTAATGATCAACTTAAGCCTGCTGCAAAATTTGTCTTCTGCTTCTGTACTGGTGGTGGGTGATGTGATGCTGGACCGCTATTTTAACGGTGACTCGCAGCGTATATCGCCTGAAGCCCCTGTGCCTGTGGTGAAAATCAGCAAAATAGAAGACAAAGCCGGTGGCGCTGCCAACGTGGCACGTAATATCGCCCATCTGGACGGTAAAGTAGGCTTATTAGGTATTATTGGTAACGACAGTGCGGGCGAATCCTTGCAACAGTTGCTGGCCGGTGAGCAAATTCACTCCGAGCTGATTAGCCAAGATCATAAACCTACTATCGCCAAAATGCGGGTGGTGTCACGCCAGCAACAAATAGTGCGGTTGGATCAGGAAGAAATGTTCAGCAGCGACGATGCAGAACTGCTGGCAGAGCGTTTTGCTGCTGTGTACCAAAACTACGATGTGATCCTGTTCAGTGATTACAACAAAGGCTCGTTACAGCAGATTTCTAAAATGATCAAACTGGCCAAAGCGGCTGGTAAAACTGTATTGGTCGACCCAAAACAGGCGGATTTGTCAGTGTACGCCGGTGCTGATGTGATTACGCCAAATTTAGGTGAATTTAAAACCGCTGGCGGCAAAACAGCTTCAGTGGAAGAAATGCTCAGTTCAGCCCGTGAGCTAATGCAAAAAGCCGGTTTAGCCTCGATTTTATTAACCCGTAGCGAACAAGGCATGAGCCTGATTACCGCCACTGAACACCATCACTTCCCGGCACAGGTATTGGAAGTCAGTGATGTAACAGGTGCTGGTGATACCGTCATCGCTACTTTAGCTGTGATGTTAAGCGCTGGCATGCCCTTGCATGACGCCACTCAGCTGGCTAACCTGGCGGCTGGTATAGTGGTCGGCAAAGTGGGCGCTGCCACTGTTTCTCCGGAAGAGCTGGCAGCTAAGCTGAACAAAGATTTATTCCGTCAGGGTGATTTTTACCAGACGCCTTTTGACAAAGTACTGCAGCATATTAAGTTTGCCCGTCAAAATGGCGAACGTATTGTGTTCACCAATGGCTGCTTTGATATTTTACACGCAGGCCATGTGCGTTATTTAGCTCAGGCCAAAGCTTTAGGTGACCGTTTAGTGGTGGGCCTGAATTCAGATGCTTCAGTGCGCCGCTTAAAAGGCGAACAGCGTCCTATCAATACTTTGGAAGACCGCGCCACAGTGCTGGCGAGTTTGGCCAGTGTCGACTGGGTGGTGCCTTTTGGCGATGACGTTGCAGAAAACGACACACCACTCAAACTAATCAGCACCATATTGCCTGACGTTTTAGTCAAAGGTGGCGACTATAGCATTGCAACCATAGTAGGTGCGGACGTAGTGATAGCTCATGGTGGTGAAGTGCAGGTACTGACTTTTGTTGATGGCCGCTCCACCAGCAAAGTGATACGAAAAATTCAGGATTTGCAGGGAAATAACTAATTTGTCAGAGCCAGAGTTAAAATCCATTTGTATCCTGCGTTTATCCGCTATTGGTGATGTCTGCAATGCAGTTTCTGTGGTGCAATCTATTCAGCGCCAGCACCCACAGGCGCAAATTACCTGGATTATCGGCAAAGTCGAAGCGCGTTTGCTGGAAGCTTTGCCCGGCGTACGTTTTGTCGTCTTTGATAAAAAGCTCGGCAAAGCCGCTTATAGCCAGCTCAAGCAGGATTTAAAACACGACTATTTTGATGTGCTTTTGCATATGCAGGTGGCCTTTCGGGCTAATGTCGCTTCACTTTGTATCAAGGCGCGCAAAAAGATTGGTTTCGACTGGCATACTGCGAAAGAGTTACATGCGCTTTTTATGCGTCACCGTATAGAGCCAGCGCCGCGCAGCCATGTGCTGGATGGTTTTCGTCAGTTTGCCAAAGCTATTGGCGTGACAGAACAACAGCTTAGCAAAACGCCTACATGGCAACTGCCTATTCCTGAAGCCGACGAGTTATGGGCTAAACAGCAACTGGCAGCCACTGGCAACTCACGAGTGTTGATCATCAGCCCAGCCGCCTCTAAAGCTGAGCGCAACTGGCTACCAGAGCGTTATGCAGCTTTGGCCGATTATGCACACACTAAAGGCTTTGCAGTGATCTTATGTGGTGGCCCAACAGAGCTGGAACGCAGTTTAAGTCAGGCTATTTTGGCATCGGCTCAGCATCCCATTACAGACCTGACTGGCAAAACCAATTTAAAACAGCTACTGGCGTTGTTAAAACACGCCAGTTTAGTCTTAGCACCAGATACTGGCCCCACTCATATGGCGGTAGCCGTTGGTACGCCTGTGATAGGTTTGTATGGCCACAGTAATCCGGATCGCACAGGCCCTTATTTATTCCGTCAGTATGTGGTTGAGGTCTATCACCAATCTTTGCTGGAGCAGCAGGGCAAAAAGGCGGCAGAACTAAAATGGGGCACCCGCGTCAAAGGCAGCGATATTATGCAAAAAATAGCTGTAGAGGCCGTGACTGCTATGTTCGATAAAGTTGTGGCAGAGCAGCAGTTATGAAAAAGATGCAAAAAGCCGCCTTTTTAGACCGTGATGGTGTCATTAATATCGATCATGGGTATGTCAGTCAGCCTTCGCAATTCGAGTTTATCGACGGTGTGTTTGATGCTTGCCGTCATTTACAGCAACAGGGTTACCTGCTGATCGTAGTGACAAATCAATCCGGTATAGGCCGCGGCTACTACAACGAACAACAGTTTCATGCCTTAACCAACTGGATGAAAGCTCAGTTTGAGTCACATGGCGTGACACTAACCGACGTGTTCTTTTGCCCCCATCATCCGGTCAACGCCAACCCGCCTTATCAAATCGACTGCGATTGCCGTAAACCAGCGCCTGGTATGTTGCTGCAGGCCATTGAAAAGTACCAGATTGATGTGAGTTTAAGCCTGATGCTGGGTGATAAAAAAGCCGATATGCAGGCCGCCAAAGCTGCTGGTGTGGGTCGTAAAGTGCTGGTGTTATCCGGCCAAAACCTGACAGAGGAAGATAAGGCCAGCGCTGATGAAGTCTGGCCTTCGATTAAAGCGGCTTTGGAGCTGGCTTAAACCAGCTCTAACATCACTTCAGCTTTACTGACCTCGAACTGTTTAGGCTCGTCCACATTCAGCGCTGTCACTACGGCATTCTCGACCACCATAGCGTAGCGTTTGGAACGCACACCACCAAAATCACCAGTCTCGACATCCAAACCTATAGCTTTGGCAAACTTACCAGCACCATCGGCTAAAAATACGATATCGCTGGCGTTATGGGCTTTGCCCCAGGCATCCATCACATAAGCGTCATTGACTGAAGTGCAGATAATACGATCCACGCCTTTGTCAAAAAACTGCTGCGCATGTTCAATAAAACCAGGTAAATGGGCTGCGCTGCAGGTTGGCGTAAAAGCACCAGGCACAGCAAATAAAACCACTTTTTCGCCTTTAAAGACTTCAGCCGTGGTCAGGTTGACAGGACCATTGTCGGTTAAACGGGCAAAGGTGACTTCGGGTAAGGTATCGCCAATTTTGATCATAAATTTATCCCTTTTAATCCAGCTAATTCAGTGATTAACGTTCATTTAGTTAATCCAGGGCTGCTTTGACATACACATCAAATCTGTTGTTTTTGCCTTCGATTTGCATACTGGGTTTTTGTCCGGCCAAAAACTCTGCATAACCGGGCCGCTTTACTACCACTCTTTTGCTGGCTAATTTCCAGGCCAGCGGAAACAACGCATCAGCATCGTCATCTGTACCTACCACCTGATGAAAAGCCTGCATCTCTTTTTTCACCAAAGCCGACTTCTCGCGAGCCGGAAACATTGGGTCTAAATACACCACATCAGGACTTGGCAATTGAGTTAACGCCTGTTGCGACGGAGCAAATACCAGTTGCATACGTTCAGGCAGCCAATGTGCTAATTCTGGGTCAAGAGCTGCGCGGCGTAAACCATCAGCAAGTAATGCCGCAACTGCTGGCTGACGTTCAACTAAAGTCACTTTGGCGCCAAGGCTTGCCAGCACTAAGGCATCACGGCCTAAACCTGCTGTGGCGTCTACTACTGTTAAACCCGGTTTTTTCGTTAAGCCCACAGCTTTGGCTATGGCTTCACTTTTACCTCCACCAAATTTACGTCTGTAGTTGGCTGCTCCACTGGCAAAGTCGACCAGTATATCGCCTTGTTTATTTAACTCAGTGTTACGCAGCACTAAGGCTTCACCTGTCCAGTATAAATACCAACCTTGGGGCGAATCTGTAGCGTGCAGACCATATTGTTGTTGCAGGCTTTCTGCCAGTTCAGCAGGAAAATCAGGCTGGATTAAATAACAAGTGTTTGACATAGCGTCACTTTAACTTTTCACATCAGGGAAAACTCTGGCTAGTGTAACCGCCATAGCTCAGTTTAAAAAAGGGGTCAGATCACATTGTTAACAGTTAACAATGTGATCTGACCCTTTCAGGTTTTCATACCCACATAATTATCACCGCAGCTGAAGGCGACTACTTTACTGATTTCCTGCAGACTTAAACCCGATTCCTGTTGCCACTGATTAAACTGTTGCTGAATGGCTTTCTGATTTCTTTGGCTGCTTAAGCCACCCTCGACTACACCAAAATTACGCAGGTAAGCTTCCACATCCTGACTGATAATAAAGGTATCTTTACCCAGCATACGCAGAGCATAAGCTCCTGTATTGCCTCCAAGGCGAGAACCATGTTTCTTCAGATAACCCCACAAGCCAATAATATCCTCACCGGGCCATTGCGCTAAAAAGGCTCCAAAACTGCCATATTTGTCAGCTACTTGCTGGATCATTAATGCGTTGTCGCGTATCGCAAAGACTTTAGTTGCGTTGCGAATAATACGAGGGTCTGTCGCTTTGGCTGCCAGCATTTCATCACTCATCAGCAGCATTTTTTCCGGTTCAAAACCAAAAAAAACCTCTTCAAAACCTGGCCATTTTTTCTCAACCACAGACCAGACAAAACCAGACTGAAAGATTTTTTTACTGAACTCACTTAAACATTCAGCATCTGTCAGTTGCTGCAATTGCGCCGCAGTGCGAGGTTTAGTTAACAAAGACTGCAAGGCTGCTTTGCCGCCTTTGCGCTCAGCAGCTCGTTGATAAATAATGGAAAAATTCTCTGGATATGCCATCCGTATTATCACCTTTTTTACTTAATACTATGCTGCTGAGCAGACAACACTGCTTATTCTGTGTCTTTGAGTGACTCTAAAGGCTCAAACAAATCTGGTAAAGTTTTCAGGCACTGCAACAGTGCATATAAAAACACACCGTGATGGGCACCCAATTCAAATTGATGGATACTTTGCCAGATTTCATGACCAGCTGAGATCAGCATAGCGACAAAAATCAGCATATTTAGCCAGGGGTTTTGAGTAATAGTTTCGATAAATTGTTTAATCTTCATAGCCTTAGCCTCTGTTGTCCTTAGGCTAACTATAGATTGGTTTCCTAAATCAACAACAAAAGCTAAGGCAGATAAAACAATTAGGCCGCTATCCCCATATGCCGCAATAATGCCGCATTAGAAGGTTCACGGCCACGGAAGGCTTTAAACAATTCCATTGGTTCAGCACTGCCGCCTTTTTCTAAAATGCAGTGCAGGAAGTCCTGCCCCACAGCGGCATTAAAAATACCTTCTTCTTCAAAGCGGCCAAAGGCATCGGCGGACAACACTTCAGCCCATAAGTAGCTGTAATACCCAGCAGCATAACCACCGGCAAAAATATGGCTAAAACCATGCTGGAAGCGGTTAAAACGTGGCGGGATAATCACAGACACCTGCTGACGCACCTCATCCAGAATTTGCTGCACTCGCCCACCCAAAGCCTGGTCATACTCGGCATGTAAACGGAAATCGAACAGCGCAAACTCCAACTGACGGACCAAAAATAACGCTGACTGGAAGTTTTTCGCCGCCAGCATTTTATCCAGCATATCCTGTGGTAAAGCTTCACCCGTCTGATAATGGCCCGAAATTAATGCTAAAGCTTCCGGCTGCCAGCACCAATTCTCTAAAAACTGACTCGGTAGTTCAACCGCATCCCATGCCACACCGCTGATACCAGCCACTGCAGATGCATCGACTTGGGTCAACATATGGTGTAAACCGTGACCAAACTCATGGAACAAAGTCACGACTTCGTCATGGGTAAATAACGCAGGTTTACCGCCCACAGGTTTATTAAAATTACAGGTTAAATAGGCGACAGGATGCTGTAGGCTACCATCGGCTTTCCAGCGTCGGCCTTGGCAATCGTCCATCCAGGCGCCACCCCGCTTTTTCGCGCGAGCGTATAAATCCAGATAAAAACTGCCACGCAGCTCACCTTTGGCATCAAAAATATCGTAGAAGCTGACATCTGGATGCCAGACATCAACACCCTCACGTTTTTGCACGCTGATGCCAAACAGTTTATTCAAGACGCTGAATAAACCCGGCACTACTTTGGTTTCAGGAAAATAAGGCCGCAAAGCTTCGTCAGAAATCGAGTATTTCGCCTGTTTTAACTTCTCTGAGTAATAAGTCACATCCCATGAACTTAACTCCTCTACGCCAAATTGTGCTTTCACAAAAGCTTTGAGTTCAGAGAGATCCTGCAAGGCCTGTGGCTTAGCACGACGAGCTAGGTCCGCTAAAAACTCCAGAACTTGCGCCGGGCTTTCAGCCATTTTGGTCGCCAGCGATTCTTCTGCCGCATTATCAAAATCCAACAACTGCGCCAGTTCATGCCGAAGTGCCAGGGTTTCTTCAATAATGGCACTGTTATCAAACTGACCTGCCGTTGGGCCTTGATCCGATGCACGGGTGCAATAAGCCTGATATAACTCGGCGCGTAAATCGCGATTGTCGGCATAGGTCATAATGGCGATGTAGCTTGGAAATTCCAGGGTAAAGACCCAACCGGAGAGCTCTTTTTGCGCCGCAGCTTCGGCTGCTGCCAATTTGGCATCTTCAGGCAAACCTGCTAACAGGTTTTCATCTTCAATATGCTTAAACCAGGCTTGAGTGGCATCCAGCGTATTGTTAGAAAAACTGGAGGCTAAGTCGGACAAACGACTCTGAATTTCACCGTAGCGCTGTTTTTTCTCATCCGATAAACCAATACCGGATAACTTAAAATCGCGTAAAGCGTTCTGAATCACTTTTTGCTGTGCTGTACTTAAAGTGCCGTATTCAGCACTTTGCGATAGCTTTAAATAGGCCTGATATAAACCTTCATGCTGACCAACATAAGTACTGAAGTCAGACAACAGCGGCAAACAGCTTTCATAAGCTTCACGTAATTCAGGACTATTTTTCACAGAATTTAAATGCGACACAGGCGACCAGAACTTGGCTAATTTATCGCTGTTTTCTTCCAGCGCTACAATAAGTGACTGCCAACTTGGATTTGGCTGTTGCACTACAGCTTCAATATCTGCGGTACAGGCGGCGATCAACTGTTCGACTCGAGCTTTAATTTGTGAAGGATCGATTTGACTAAATACAGGTAAGGCTTGGGTCATGATTCATCTCGTTTCAGCTGTTATAACAGCAGTATTGGGGCTTTTTAAATGTTCTCAAGCATTTTGTGTGCATCAGACCTGACTTTATCGCAAATTCACTTGAGTTCGTCCATCAGACCCCATATAAACTTTGAATTCTTCTTTCAGTGGAAACCCAAACATGACTGAACATTTTGACTATATCGCCATAGGTGGCGGTAGTGGCGGTATCGCCAGCGCTAACAGAGCGGCCAGCCACGGCCAGAAATGCGCCATTATCGAAGCTAAATTTTTAGGTGGCACCTGCGTTAATGTGGGTTGTGTGCCCAAAAAAGCCATGTGGTTTGCCGGTCAAATTGCGGATGCTTTTAAATACGCGCCGGATTATGGTTTAGATGTCCACATGCCTGCGCTGAATTGGGGCAAATTAGTCGAAAGCCGCGAGGCTTACATCTCCAGAATTCATGCTTCTTACGACAGAGTGCTGGCCAAAAATGGGGTCACTGTGATTCGGGGTTTTGCCCGCTTTGTTGACAAAAACACAGTGGAAGTGGACGGCAAGCTCTATAGCGCCAACCATATCACCATAGCTACAGGCGGTCGTCCTGTACGCCCTGCTATACCAGGCGCAGAACTTGGCATCGACAGTGACGGCTTTTTCGCCTTACAAAGCCAGCCGAAAAGGGTTGCGGTTGTAGGTGCAGGTTATATCGCAGTAGAAATTGCTGGCGTAATGCAGGCTCTTGGCAGCGAAACTCACTTATTGGTACGTAAAGACAAACCACTGCGAAGCTTCGATGCGATGTTATCCGACACTTTAGTAGAACTGATGGCCAAAGATGGTCCTCAGCTACACCCTCATACCGAAGTGAGTTCTGTCAGTAAAAATGCCGATAGCTCTTTAACTCTAGAGTTATCTACCGGCAGCAGCTTAACAGTAGATTGTCTGATTTGGGCTATAGGTCGCGAGCCTGCCAATGACCAACTGCAGCTGGAAAAAGCTGGTGTAAAACTGGATGCCGAAGGTTTTATCCCAACAGACGAGTATCAGAATACCAATGTGCCTGGCATTTATGCGGTAGGTGATAATACAGGCCGTCTGGCGTTAACTCCGGTCGCGGTCGCAGCAGGGCGGCGTTTGTCTGAGCGGTTATTTAATAATAAACCCGACAGCAAACTGGATTACAACACAGTACCGACCCTAGTGTTTTCGCACCCTCCTATCGGCACTATAGGCTTAACCGAAGACGAAGCCCGTCAGCAGTTTGGTGATGACCAGATTAAAGTTTATCGCAGCGAATTTGCCGCTATGTACACGGCTTTAACCCAGCACCGTCAGTTAACGCGCATGAAATTGGTCTGTGCTGGTCCTACTGAAAAAGTAGTAGGTTTGCATGTGATAGGTTTTGGCGCGGATGAAATGCTACAGGGTTTTGGTGTGGCGATAAAGATGGGCGCCACTAAAGCTGACTTTGATAACTGCGTGGCTATACATCCAACCTCAGCTGAGGAATTTGTCACGCTCAGATAATTCACCAATCAAAACAAAGTAGTGAAAGGGATCAGGCGTAACGCCTGATCCCAAATCCAAAATTATTTAGCTTCTACCCGGCCATATCGATCCGAAAAACGCACTATGTCGTCTTCCCCTAAGTAAGTACCGGATTGCACTTCAATTAATTCTAGCGGGATTTTCCCCGGATTTTCTAAAGCATGCACAGCTCCAAGCGGAATATACACAGACTGATTTTCAGACAGCATGGTATCGACACCATCTATGCTAACCAGGGCCGTACCGGCCACTACTATCCAGTGCTCTGCTCTGTGGTGATGCATTTGCACTGACAGTTTCTGACCTGGATTGACCGTAATGCGTTTGACCTGATAGCGCTGTCCCTGATCAATCGAATCATACTTACCCCAGGGTCTGTAGACTTCGCGATGAATTTTATGCTCGCTGCGGCCCAGATCTTTTAGTTGCTGCACAATAGCTTTCACATCCTGCACTCTGTCTTTGGCCGCTACCAGCACTGCATCTTTGGTTTGTACTACCACCATATTCTGCAATCCGACAGTGGCCACTAAACCAGTTTCGGCAAACACATAGTTATCACTACTGTCACAGCTCAGTACGTCGCCTTTATGCACATTGCCGTCCATGTTTTTTGCGGAAATATCCCACAAGGAAGACCAACTACCGACGTCGCTCCAGCGGGCATCTAAAGGCACAACTACTGCAGCTGCAGTTTTTTCCATCACGGCATAGTCAATAGATTCTGAGGGACAAGCTAAAAAGGCCTGTTGATTGACCCGGATAAAATCTAAATCCGGGTCGACCTCCAGCATAGCTTGCTCACAGGCTGCATAAATATCGGGCCTGTGTTGTTTCAGCTCTGCCAGGTAGCGACTGGCTTTAAATAAAAACATGCCACTATTCCAGTAATAATCACCACTGCTTAAATACTCCAAAGCCTTTTCAAGTCTGGGTTTTTCAACAAACTGCGCCACCTGATAAGCTTCAGCATCATTTAACTTTTTGCACCCCCCCCTTTTGATATAGCCGTAACCTGTTTCTGCCGCTGTAGGCACAATACCAAAAGTGACTAATTGATCGGCATTAGCAAATTCAGCTGCCGCAACAACAGCCTGTTGAAAGGCATCAACATCAGCAATCACATGATCTGCAGCCAGCACCAGCAACAATGGGTCCTGACCTTTTTTTATCGCGGTGAAAGCGGCAAGCGCTATAGCAGGCGCTGTATTGCGACCCGCTGGCTCTAAAATGATATTGTTATTTAACTGCTTTATTTGCCTTAGCTGTTCGGCTGCGACAAAGCGGTGGTCTTCGTTACAGATCACCAGCGCAGCGTCTGCATTCAGGCCCTGTAAACGCATCACTGTGGCTTGTAACATGGTGAGTTCACCGTCCAGCGTTAAGAACTGTTTTGGCATTAAATCACGAGACAAAGGCCATAATCTGCTGCCAGAACCGCCCGCCATAATCACAGGTAAAATCATTCTTAATCCTTGTCTAATCAGGTGCTCAGTTATTTTATCTGCTGAAAAATATAATCAAATAACAACATACAGAAACTTTTTCGCAGTTTACCTCTCCAAAACGGGCTTAATATGGCAAAGAATTACAATTGCGCAACATTTTTGTTTGATAGCCATTCTGGGTTACGTATAAAATCGGGTTTTGTATATCACACAAGCTTAATGTATTGTTCAGTGGCTTTTATCTCACCCCATGTAAAACGTAATAACGACAGTTAGACGGGCTCCGACTATTTGCGTTCTGCAAGTTGCCATACTGAGATCAGAATTTTTCCAAAGGGTTTAGTCAAAAACCTGATTATATAACAGGAGTTTAATATGGCGATTAGTGCAGTTTTGCCATTAAAAGCAAGTGGTAGTTACGACGTTAACGACTTAAAACGCGCTCATATTTTATTTACCTCCTTGCAGACCTTTGTCGCTGCAGGAACTATCTCTGAGATTTTCGTACTGGTTCCGGCCGCAGAAGTAGAGTTGGTAAAACAGGAATATGCCTGCTGGCAATCGCTGAACATCAAAGTGATGGCGGAAGATGATTTACTGCCGGAATTCAAAAAGTATCCAAAAATGCGTGGCTGGCGTAAACAGCAACTGCTGAAAATAGCTATAGCTAATTTAGTCGAAAATGAGTTTTATCTGACGCTCGACGCTGACGTGATTTGCCTGAAACCTTTGGATGAGAGCAAACTTATTATTGATGGCAAAGCTTTATTACAATACGAACAACGAGCACAGCACCCTAAATGGTGGAAATCCTCTGCCCGTATTCTGAATATGAGCCCTGACGTAGGGCCAAAAGATCTGGGAATGACTGTTACACCGGCTTTGATGTCCAGAACTTTAAGCCAAAAGTTGATGCAGGAGTTATCACCCAACAAAGCAGGTGAAAACTGGGTCGATGCCTTGTGTTCATTGCATGATCCGGCGGATCCGAGAAACTGGTGGATAGGTCGTTTCTTAAAACTGAAGTGGACTGAATATTCGCTGTATTACCTCTGTGCTATGAAACTCGGGCTACTGGAGCACTACCATGTGATTGCAGGCACAGCGCAGACTCCAGCTCTGCTGCTGATCCATGATTCACACCCTTATGAATCCTGGAATATAGCGGGCAGCTTTGATTTGGCTAATCCTGGATTGTTTTGTGTGGTGGGCAGTAAAACCCGTTTACCACCCAAAGAAGTCTGGCAGAAAGTAGCACCTTTTATTCAGGGCTCAGTTGCGCAGCCTCCGCTCTAAGCTCAACGCAGACGGGTTCTTATCGCCATGCCGCAGCACAATAGCAGCATGGCATCGCCTTGATTAGTTATAGGATTTAAAGCGTGCGGCGTCTAATATCGCAAACAAGTGGGCGATAGCACCAATAATAGCCGGGATAATTAACCACCAGAGCGCATAACCTACCACCGTAATAGCGAAAAACAGTATAGCTGCAATCAAACGCCCCTGTAGCAACTGGCCTAAACCCGGAATAAACAAGCTACATAATGCGGCCAATACATTGCCGCCCGATCCTTGTCCTGACATATCTTTTACTCCAATTTACCTTTCAATCCAGCTTAACATAACAAAAGACTCAGCAAAGCAGCAGACTTTATTTGTCACAAAACATAACGGCAGGTCCGCCCGCTTTTAGAAAAACAAAAAGGGCGGAAAAACCGCCCTTTTCACTTTACCACAGCACGAGGTTAAAACTCGTAGCGCACGCTGAGCAACCAGCTACTGACATCATTCGCATCAAGCTCCAGTTGCTGATACCCCAGACCAAATTTTAAGTCGTCCGACAGGCTATAGTTCAATTGCACACCTAAAAACCAGTCCGTACCATTCGTCTTCGAATACAAGGTACTATTGCCTCTGCTGCTTTCAATTTCGCTGTCCCATCTAAACAGCCCCAGCGGTACTTCCACATTCCACATATCGCTTTGCCATAGCGTAAAGCGCGCAGCTGCAGTCCAGCCATCCACCAGTACAGGACTGACCGCCTTAACCAGTTCGTGGTATTGCTCCGGAGTCAGACTGTCACCACTGAGTTGAGCGCTGGCTTCACCTAAATCCTGATACCCCATTTCCACAGCAAAATAAGGATGCAACTGATAACCCAGGGTGATGCCATACAAGCTATCGCTGTCATCAAAGGCCGTGATAGTGCCGCTTGGTAGCTCCTCCACCAGGCGGTTTTGTTTCTGATCGGCTGTGCTATGTCCAACTGAGCCTTGCAGGTACCAGTCTTGCCCCTGACTCCAGGGGCTAAACGCAAGCAATGCAACAGCTGCAGCGCCCAACACTGAACGGCGACGCAACATCACAGCTCCAGCTAACAGCATTCCCATCCACCAGGTCATACTGCCCCCACTTGATTTGTTATCCACTACAACGTCCTGATAAGCACGCACTGTTACACTGACCGAGCCTGTGGCTGAATCACCAGAGCTGTCTGTCACTGTGTAGCTGATGGTATCTACTCCATCAAAACCAGCTTTGGGTGTGTAGCGCAGGCGTTGGTCGGCCTCAATGCTGACTGTTCCTTCAAGTGCACTGGCTGCAGTCACCGTCAGTACATCACCCTCTGCATCTGTATCATTGGAAAGTACAGCTATCAGTATTGGGCTTCTGTCATCTGTCGATGCACTGTCATTCACAGCCACCGGCGCAGTATTACTAAACACATCCACCACCAGTTCACTGCTGGCAGTACCACCTTTACCGTCGGTAATGCTGTAAATCACTGTATCTACCCCCACAAAGTCAGGGTTAGGCGTGTAGCTTAGTTGCTGATCCGGCAGAATGGTCACTGTACCAAAGCTACTGATGGCCTGACTGACGGTTAAGGTATCGCCGTCCACGTCCGAGTCATTCGCCAGTACATTCACATCCACACTGGTATCCACCAACACCGAAGCTTCATCCGCCTCAGCAACCGGCAGGTTATTACCATTGAGCACAACAGCTACACCACCAGGGTCGACAATAGCGCTGTTGGCAATACCGTCAGCATCGTTCGGACCACCATCTTCGACCGTCACCTGCACACACCAGTGACCTTCGGTTAAACCTTCAGTCCAGGCCGCATCACCAGGAGGAGGACAGAAACCACGTTCACCCGCCGTACTGGAGACGGAGTTACGCTCATTACTGACAAAATCTACCCAACCTGTCACATCATTAAACTTACGGTACACAGCATTTGCAGGCACTGGTAAACGTTGTGGTATCACCAGGCTGTAGCTCTTACCTTGTTCAGGTAAACCATAGGCGATAAAGTCAAAGATACCGCCAATATTCACCGCTACATTATCTGTAACAACGGCATCTTTGGCTATTTGCAAACCACCAGCATCAGTTTCAGCAGCTACAGTACCCAAACGTAAACAGACTCCCGGCTCACCCTCAGCCACAAACTGAGTTTGTCCAAGCAGCTCTGTTGGCATTACGTTACATTCGTTAATTGCATCCTGATAATCAGGAATACCATCACCGTCTGAATCGGCAAAACCTTCCTGATCATCTGGTACTAAGTCGCCATCCGTATCATCAGAGCCCAGTGTCGGTAAGTTTGGCCGGAGCACAATAAAGACTCGGGATGTTGCGGATAAATTCGGCGTACCATTGTCTGTCGCTGTGTAACTAACCAGATATAAACCAGGACCTTGTTCTGTCGGATCGAAACTAAACTGAGTTTGATCTGAGGTCACATTCGTCAGACGACCAAAATCCCACACTCCGGTTATTTGATCCTGAGGATTGGCATCAGTCACAGTGGCTGTGACAGTCACCACACCACCACTTTCGCTGATGGTCAGACGGTTTTCGCCATTCTGCTGCACTGTTAAGGACACCACTGGTGCCACATTCGCTTCACTGACCACAATACGGCTGCTACGTTTGCTGCCACGATTGACGCTGCTATCGAGCGTAATGATGATGTCTTCAGGTGAATCTGCCAAAGCATCTTCCAGTACACTAAAGCGGATAGTTGTACTTAGGCCTGAACTGATCTCAGCAACACCAGATACCAGCGTATGGTCATTGGCGCCTGCGCTGCCACTGACAGTGTAAGGGACTGACACCGGATAAACCGGAGCCGGACCGTTTAGTATCAGCTGAAACTCCACTTCGTTGCCTTCGGTCACCAGCTGGTCTTTGCTCAGGGACACTAATGGATTGACCCGAACCCGCTGCGCTTTAGTGGCGGTATTACCATCGGCATCAGTGGCTTGCCAGTAGACAATATGTTCGCCTGGTGCAAAGAACAGACTACCGTTGATCAAGGATACCCGCAGACGACGGCCATTACGGTCGACCGCTGTTGCAGTGCCAAGCGGCACGCGGGTAAAGAGCGCAGTAGCATTGACTTCGATATCAGCAGGCACTGTGATCACCGGCAGGTTTGACGCTGCCCCACCTTCAATAATCAGGTTGACATCTGCCGTGTCACGCCCACCTTTGCCGTCAGTGACGGTGTAACGCAGACTGACAGGGCCAACATAACGATCAGGTGTGGTCAAGGTTAAACCCTGAGCATTAAAGACAACAGTACCTACTGAGGTCGAAGCACCATCTATGGTCAGCGTATCGCCATCCACATCGCTGTCATTGGCCAAAACCGCCAGTTGATACTGGTTAGTGTCAACCCTTTGCAGACTGTAGCTATCGTCTTCAATTTGCGGATTGTCATTGACTGGTGTGACAGTCAGGCTAATGGTAGCAACGGCAGAGCTTGATTCCGCATCATTCGCGACGAAACTAATACTGTCTGTACCATTAAAGTCCTGCTCTGGTGTATAGACCAGCAAGCTGCCCTGTACTGTCGCAGTACCATGTTCAGGCTGAGTGACAATTTCAAAGCTCAGTTGATCCTGATCAGGGTCTTGCGCCGTCAGCGTCAGACTCAAAGCTGTATCTTCCACTGTTGTTGCAGAGCTGTTTGCTGCTACTGGTGCGTCGTTAGTATTTGTCACTGTCAGCGTAAAGGCTGGTAGGGACGCACTTAAAGTGCCATCAGATACACTAATCACAATACCTGCTGTTGCACCTACGTCCGCATTAGTCGGGGTACCACTTAAAGCACCCGTCGCTGTGTTAAAGATGGCCCATGTCGGTTTATTCGCGATGCTGAAGGTCAGCGTTGTACCTGTGTCTACATCTGCAGCCGTTGGCACAAAGCTATAAGCTGCGCCCTGAGCTACTGTGACAGCAGGCGAACCCGTGATGGTTGGTGCATCATTGATATTAGTCACCGTCAGAGTAAAGGCTGGTAGGGACGCACTTAACGTGCCATCAGATACACTAATCACAATACCTGCTGTTGCCCCTACATCCGTATTAGTCGGAGTACCACTTAACGCACCCGTCGCTGTGTTAAAGGTGGCCCATGTCGGTTTATTCGCGATGCTGAAGGTCAGCGTTGTACCTGTGTCTACATCTGCAGCCGTTGGTACAAAGCTATAGGCTGTGCCCTGAGCGACTGTGACAGCAGGCGAACCCGTGATGGTTGGTGCATCATTGATATTAGTGACTGTCAGCGTGAAGGCTGGCAGGGACGCACTTAACGTGCCATCAGATACACTAATCACAATACCTGCGGTTGCACCTACATCCGCATTAGCAGGAGTACCACTTAAAGCACCTGTCGCTGTATTGAAGGTCGCCCATGTTGGTTTATTCGCAATGCTGAAGCTCAGCGTTGTGCCCGTGTCTGCATCCGCAGCTGTTGGCACAAAGCTATAGGCTGAGCCCTGAGCTACTGTGACAGCAGGCGACCCCGTGATGGTTGGTGCATCGTTGATATTAGCCACTGTAATGTTGAAGCTTTGGTTGGCAAATAAACCCGCCGCATCAGTAATCCGTAACGTAACTGCATGCACACCTACGTCGCTGTTGCCTGGTGTACCGGACAACAGACCTGTGCTGGCATTAAAGTTCAGCCAGGCCGGTTTGGTGACCACAGATCGCGTTAAGGTATCTCCGACATCCACGTCTGTGCCCGCAAAGCTATAGCTGTAAGCAGAACCCTGAGTCGCCACTGTAACCGCTGTTGAGCTGACCACTGGTGCGTCGTTGGTGTTGACTACAGTAATTGCAAAAGCAGGCAAGCTGGCACTGGCTGTACCATCACTGACACTAATGACTATACCGCTGGTTGTGCCCACATTGGCGTTTGTTGGTGTTCCGGTCAGTGCACCTGTTGATGCACTAAAGGTGGCCCAGGTCGGTTTATTACTGATGCTAAATGTCAGGGTAGTACCTGAGTCTACGTCAGTTGCTGTAGGCGTAAAGCTGTACAGACTGTCTTCATTCACTGAGGTGGAAGCAGTCCCTGAAATAACAGGTGTTGTATTGTAGCGCTTCACTACAGTGTCAGTGACTGTTGAACCAGTGTTACCCACTGAGTCAGTTAACGTCACACTTAACTGCAGAGTGGTTTCTGCCAGAGCCGTGACATTAATAGCTCCCACTTGCTGAGTGGCGCTGCTGACAGTGCCTGAGCCAGTTACAGAATTTGTACCGTCAGACACGCTGTAGTTATACACAGTGCCCACTTCTGCACCAGCAAAGACAAAACTCATGGCCGTCTGGTTAGACGCGTTGATAATCTCCTGCACAATAGCGGCGCTGTAACCTGAAGGTGGTAATAAATCGACCGTCAGCTCGTTGCTGGATGCATCAGTACCTATATTGCCTTGAGCATCTGTGGCACTGATAGCCACATCGTAAATACCATGATCCAAAGCCGCGATCAGGTTATCAGCTAAAGTCCAGCTACCATTGCCATTATTGGTTGGAGTCAGAGTTTGCCCATCTACGGTCAGGCTTAAATTGGCAGTCACATCATCCACCGTGCCTGTCAGCCCTGGCGTAGAGTCTGCAGTAGTAAATGTTGTGACTGTGACCACAGGAGCAACAGCATCCTGAGTGATAGTCACCACATCCACAGCCGTTGAAACGTTGCCGGCTTTGTCTTTTGCAATCACGACAAAGTTGTTCTCTGTATTGGTTGTCAGAGGCGCATTGAATGACCAGATACCCGTGGTCACAGTACCCACTTCCGCGCTGGCCAGCACAGTGCTGTTATCTGCAACCCCATCATTATCAGAGTCGGCGAAGAGTTCGACTGTCACTCCATCTTCACTATGAGTACCTTCGATCAGTTGCGTAGACGTATTGACAGAAACAGCTATAACCGGAGCTGTAACCGCAGCTGCAACAGGAGCAATAGAGTCTTCAGTAATAGTAGGCACATCTACTGCTATCGACTCATTACCTGCGGCATCTTCAGCGATCACTACATAGTTGTGCTCTGTATCTGCGGTTAAAGTTACATTTGGTATGCTCCAGTTACCATCAGCATCAACTATTGCCTGACCTATGTCATGACCCGGACTATCTTCAATATCGTTGTTATCTGAATCAACATATAAGCTAACAGCCACGCCAATTTCACTATGAGTGCCTTTGATCTCGTAATTGGCTGCATTTACAAATACCGCTTGTGCAGGGTCTGTGACTACAGTAGCAACAGGAGCAGTAGTATCGACCAGAGCGTTAGGGTTACTTAAACCACTGAAATCAGTGTCCGCATCATTATTGCCTGAATCACGAATGGTCGTGGTATTGAGGGTTAAACTGTTCGTCAAAACCGCAATCCCTGAGCTGTCCGTGTTCTGGCCCGCTAACACTGTGTAGCGATAAGTCAGGCTTGAGGAGCCAGTACCACCGAAATAACCTGCAACTTCATTGGAACCTCCAATCTCGATACCCAATGTAGAATCAGTGCCTGTGACCGTTACCGTATCATCGAATGTCACAGTGAAATCTATGGGATCTCCAGCTCGATAATCACCATCAGCAACAGTCACAGTAGTCACAGCTGGCGGATTTGCATCTTTATTCACAGTATCTGTAACAGCCGGAGTACTGACGTTACCGGCAGCATCTGTTAAAGTCAGACTCAGAGTTAGAGTGCCGTCATTTAATCCACTAACACCTGCGACACCTCCAACTTCTTCAACTTGTTGCCCAACAGAAGCAACAACAAAAGAATCAGTAACAGCAGTTCCACCACTGTTACTTGTAATTATGTACTCCGCCGTTGCTCCTACCTCAGCACCAGCCAAAGTAAAGCTCACGGCAGTTTGATTAGCATTAGTGATAGCTCCTTGATCAAAACCCACACCGCCAATAGCTGGAGCTGTTTTGTCCAAAGTGATCGCCAATGGATCAGAAGCAACACTGATATTACCTGCCAGATCTGTAGCGGTCAGGGTAATGTTATGAGCGCCGTCACTGGTGACAGCTGCGGTGGTTAAACTCCAACTGCCGCCTGTAGCTGTTGCAGTTCCAAGCGCGTTGTTCACACTGGAGCTCAGGCTGACCGTACTGCCATCTTCTGCAGTACCGTTAAACACCAGACTGGTGGCGTTAGTCAGATTGTCTGAATTGCTGTCACCTGAATCAGAGGCATCTGCTAAATCGGGCGTAGCAGGTTTAGCTGGCGCTGTCGTATCAATAGTGACTGATAAACCTGAAGAAGCCACAGACTCATTGCCTGCTGCATCCACAGCTATAGCCGTCAGAGTATAACTGCCCTCACTCAAGGCTGGACCTGCGGTAATACTCCAGTTCCCCCCTGTAGCAGTAGCTGAACCTAAAGGCGTTATTCCAGCATATAAAGTCACAGTACTACCCGCTTCTGCTGTACCAGTCAGTGTAGGCGTAGTGTTGTTAGTAATATTATCGGTAAAGATTGAGCCCGAATCAGAGCCTGCAGCTAAATCCGGGGTTGACGGAGCATTGGGAGCCTCAGTGTCAATCACCAGCGCTTTATTTGCCCCTAATGAACCGGCAGCACCAGGTGTTGGCAAGGTCAGAGTGGCATCATTATTTAGTGCATCACGCAGTGTTGCGCCATTGGCCACAAGAGCTGCTGTACTGAAATAATCCAGATCGGCGCTGGTGTCACCCGCTTGTACTGTGTAGGTAAAGTTCAGCTCGGTGCCGGGCGAACCTGAGCTATAGCTGGCGGTTTGATCCGTGCTACCGGTTTCAAGCACTAAGCCAGGAGTGCCGCCACTGACGATCACGGCTTCATCAAAAGTCACCTGAATACTGATCACTTCACCAGCTTTGTAACTGCCATTCCCTTTAGAGGATGTGACATTAGTGACTAGCGGTCCGGTGTCGTCCACATCTGTGACGGTTATGCTAAAAGTCTGAGAAGCGGACAACAGGCCATCGCTGGCTTGCACTGTAATGTTATGGCTGGTTGCTGTTTCATAATCCAGTAAGCTGCCATCCAGTACTGTCACCACGCCTGTACTACTGTTAATAGCAAAGCGGCCACCGGCATTGTCCGTCAAGCTGTAACTGACCGAACCATCCGGATCAGTGGACGACGCAGTAAGACCCACAGTGGTGCCATTCGTTGCATTTTCTACCACAGTATCAGTAGCGCCATTAGCATCCACAGGAATGCTGGGGGCATCATTGACTGAGGCTACAGTCACAGTAGCGGTAACAGATAAAGCTGTGGTATCAAACCCGGTGTTAGCTATTCCACCGCTGTCTTTGATGCTGGTTAAAGTGACAACGCGGTTTGCCCCTTCAGTCGGATTTTCGCTGGTATTACGATAACTCAGGTTATCTACCAGAGTTTGTGTCACAGCTGTAGTCCAGTTGCCTGTCAGGGTCACAGTAGCAGTTGAGCCCGTCACAGCGACACTATAGCCGACTAAATTACCACCCGAACTAGTACCTGAAGTGCCATTGGTCAGTGTGAGATCAGTGCCATCCACTCTGAGTAACTCGCTGGTCCCATCGGCAAGATTAGTCACAGTCAAAACTACTTGATTGATGTTTTGACCACTCTCCACTGTGCTAACGGTAACGCCACTGAATAAATCCGCAGCCGAAGCATTTTCTGTATAGGTAGGAGTGCCGCCTGTAGCGCTTACAGAGGGAGCATCATTAATTGGTACAACAGTTACAGTCGAAGCTATATTAGGGGTTGCAGCATTATTACTACCACCACTGTCTGTAATGGATGTCAGAGTGACCACCCTGCTGCTATTACCAGGGTCGTCGCTGGTATTTTGGTATGTGATGCCATCAACCAGAGTGGCCATTTGTGAATTGTCACGGGTCATACCACTGACTATGACTGTGGCTGTGCTTCCCATCACACTGACACTATAACTCCCAATACCGGTTAGAGTTCCACTGTTAGCATTGTTGAGCGCAACTGCTGTGCCGCCTATAGTCAGAAGCTCACTGGCTCCATTACTGACATTACTGACGGTGAGCGACATTCCACTAAAAGTCTGACCGCTGTCATTGGTATTGGCTGTCACACTGGAATACAGATCTACCGCAGCGCCATTTTCGGTAAAGCTTGGGTTAGCAGCTGTAGCACTGATGCTCGGAGCAGTCTCAAAAGGGCCTAAATCTGCAGTAAAATTTGTGAGAATTAGCGCAGTGGCAATATTCTCATTACAGGTCGCTTCAATTTTAAATGAAGTTAATTCTTTATTTGCTATGTTAGTTAACTGAGTCTGATTATAGGAAGTTACTGCTCCAGGCCAACTAATCGTATCTTCTGCCGGACCTCCTGCTTTTAGAGTACCAATGACCTTAGCGCTGCTACAGTAGCCTGATAACGCTTTGGTGAATCCAACCAGCTTAAAAGACTCAAGATTAGCTGCCTTTGCCGTAAATGTAATCGAACCTGACGTAGAGTAGACCCCTATGTAATTATTAGCAAAACTACTGGCACCGCTGTTGTTTTGGTTTGCAAATGCTGTGGCTATATTAGGAGATGCTGTAAAATCAAACTGATTATCGTCATCGACTAAAGTATTGTCTTCACATGAATCCCCTTGATAAGGTACCCCGGGGCGGCAAAATTGTTCACTTTTGTAGGTTTTTTGCGCTAATACCTCGGAAAAATCTTTCAAACTTTTAGCTAGAAAAGGCAGTTCAGTATCAATCTGACCACGTTGCAGCTCCAACTCCCAGTCACCGGCCAACTCTGCAGCTCCTGTTTTATTGACTGAGGCTGCCACATCCAATTGAGTTTCTTGCTGAATCAACGCCAGTAACTCTTCGCCAGCCTCACCTTTGGCCAGATCACAGCCATAGAGCAACACATCAGCACCGTCTGCTAACGCACCTTTTAAGGCTGCGAAGGTGTCCATTTCCTGTTTTAACGCTGTTGCATCAACTTTGCTGTTCCCCAGCTGCAATACACCGTCATCGGCGTGAGACACAATGTGCAGAGCCTGCAGGTTTTGATAGGAGCTTAATACCTGCTTTAACTGAGTTAATCCGGGCTGATTGGCGTCCAGCTCGATAATTTCTGCGCCCGGTTTAATACCACGGTAAAACACCTGTTTATCTGGCACTGCCGCATCAATAATCACCAGCTCACGTACTGGCTGGGCCCTTATTAATTCAGGCCCGACTTCAGCATTTGTGGCTAAAGGCGTTCGTGGCAAGTGTTGCGCTGACCCAGTTAAATAATTGGCATAAGGCCGCTGTTCGGTCGCGGCCAGATAACTGCGGTGGCTGGTGCTGTAACTGGTAGCCGGCATGGCATAAGAGCCAAAAGGCAACAAAGCCACAGATAAATGGCGTAATACTTTGGTATCCATAAGTCCAATCCTTGTAGCTGGGCGGCTTAAAGCACAGCTGACGACTTTTTATTAGCGATGATGGCTGCTGCAGTCCCTGTTGTGTCCTGCCAAAAATCCATCTCCTGGTACTTCACAAATAAATCCGGCGGCAAAATGCTGCGCCGGCTTTTAAACTCCACCTGCTTTTTCACTGCATGCAGGCCTTTTACCCCAAGTTTTTGGTCAAACTCATTCTCTTCATAGTCCACCTGGCTGAAGTTATGCACAAAGGTGGGCTCACCAATAAACTGATAAATCAACTCCAGAGTACGCTCCGGATGGCGGGTTAAAATATCGTAATCAACCAACAATAAACGGTCGGAAAACTCGCCGTAATAGGCTTCTTTTAATGCAGTCCAGGCAGAGCCCATAGTGCCACCCGCCTGAGCTAAAGCATCACAACGGCTGTACACCGTCTGGCGGGACGCAGGGTTAAACATCCGGCTGTAGTCAAAAGGGTTTTTGCGGTAAATGACTTCAAAGCTATCCATAATCCAGGCTGGGTTACGCACGCAGCAAATCACTTTAAAATCGTCAAATAACTCCACCAACTGGTGCAGCCGGGCCGTCCAGTGTCTATTGGTATCAAAAATAATGGGCTGGGGTAAATCGGCGTAATAAGCGTCAAAGATAGCGCGGCAAATACGCTTTTTTTTGGCTTCATCAAAAAAGCTGTGCGACTCACTGCCTGCGCCCATTTGCTCTAAGGCACCATTAATAAGTCCAGCGACAGGGCTGGACATAGCAGCCCAAAAAGCAGGATTCTGCCGCAATATACCAGCGAGTAATGTGGAGCCTGAACGCGGCAAACCGGATATAAAATGAAAACGCGCCACTGCAAATCCCTGTTGTACTTCTGTGAGCCAAAGCCAGTTCAGCTCCAATTCATTTTGCCTAAATTGTAATCACAACAGGTACTAGGCGCCAGTCCTAAATGAAAATAATAGAAAAACGCTTAAAAAAACATACTGATACAATTAAAAAGCTGCAGTAAGTTGATAAAAATATCAGCTTACTGCGGCTTAAGAGCTCAGTATGTGCTCTAGTTACGGGACGGGAACATACCAAATAATGCAATACAAAATGGGATCACCAAAAAAGGCTGGCGGTTTTCGTGCGCGGCACTGCTACCTGAAAGACTGAGCATAGTCGGCGCTAAAGGCACTAACTGAGTAGTCTGATTGCTGTAAGCATTTTGCCGGCTTATTCCATCAGATTGCTCGGATACAGTCAGATATCCGCTTGTACCAGTCACTGTAATGCTACCAGCGGCACCAATTTTTACTGTCATCAGATGGTTATGAGCAGGGATCTCGGCCTGAATTAAGCTGACAGTGGCGGCCCCATCGGACTCCCCTATAGCACGGGGGGTTAAACCTGGCCCATTGCCCTGATGCATCATGGCGCGGCCTTGCAAATTGGGTAAACCAAAATTACTGGTGCCATTGCCGCCATAATTCACACCTAATAACGAAAACAATGCGGTATTTTGTTGAATAGGCATTAACTGACCAGCACAGTAAGCAAAGTTGTGTGGTGCAAAACTATAAGGAAACTGCCGGATTTCCCCCACAAATGGTTCTGACATAACGCATCTCCTTAGTTACGTGAAGGGAAAATACCCTGTAAACATAAAATAAAACTCATGGCTAAAAAAGGCATCATATTTTCATGCGGCTGACTGCCGCCAGTATTCCCTATTGCGTTAGGTAACAGCTGCCCAGTTCGCTGTACTGGTGTTGCCGGAGCAAAATAATGATAACCCTGACCAATCAGCTGGCCTGAAGGGGTATTCAGATTAGCTTCGGTATTAGATACAGCTACTGTGTGGGTATGGGCAGGAATTTGCGTGCCCAACAAAGTCACAGTTTCAGTGCCATACGTTTGGCCCTGCACTCTGGCGGTTAAACCCGGACCAGTGCCCAGACCTACAGGGATACGACCTCTGGCATCTGGTGCATTAAAGGTATTCACGCCATCACCACCATAGGTCGTGCCTAATAGTGCATACAACGCGTCATACTGGGAAATGGCCAGACTTTGGCCATTGCAAAAGGCCCAGTCTCTTGGTGCAAAGGTGCCAGCGAACACCCGGACTTCACCCATAAAAGGTGCTGACATAATTTGGCTCTCCTTAATTACGGGATGGGAATACGCCCTGCAGGGCAATGGAAAAACGCAACACTAAACTGGGTTGCAAATTACTGTGTGGTTGACTACCACCCGTTTCAGACAAAACATCAGCAGCCAAAGTCGTCAGATTACTGTCCGGGGCCACATAATAAAAACCAGAATCAGGTTTGGCACAGATATTAGAGCCGGCTGGCGGATTTGGGTTGGCTAAAGTACCAGTGTCATTCTGTGCAAAAAAAAGATGGTTATGCTGCGGCAACTGGGAAGTGATTAGCGTCACATTCTCCAGGCCACCAGTTTGACCTGAGTTGTAGGTAAGACCTGAACCAGGGTCTGTGCCTATACCTAAAGGCGTTCGGCCTCGATAATCCGGCAATCCGAAGGTTGTAGTGCCGTTGCCACCAAACACAGTACCTAATAACGCAAAGAGGGCCTGATTTTGATTAATCGCCACCTGCTGACCTGAGCAGTCAGTCCAATGCCGTGGGGCAAAGGGGATGGCGAACATTCTGACTTCACCTATATAAGGCATGGACATAATTATTGTTCTCCTAAGGTTAGAGGAAACACGGCAAAATCAGGTGCAAAACGCGGCTCACCTTGTGCGTGTCAGTTCTTTTTGCGCGATACCACAATTTGATACTTATCTGCTGCATAAGGCGACATAAACAGCTGTACTTCGCCAAAAGACGGGTGGCTAAACAGATAATTACCACTGGGACAATGCACTTCTGCTGCACTGCTCAGGTCAACCGAAAAAGCTTCATAGTCTTCGGTTGCAAAGCGGGGTAACGAAACCTTGTCTACATTGAGCTGAACCACATTGTTACTACCATCCTTTAACTGGATTTGCTGGTTCAGTAAGGCAGTTAATGTATCGAAGTTAAATTGATGCATTCTAGTTCCTAAATGCTATGACCCTTTAGTAGCGCCAAATCAGCTTAGAAAAGTAAGCAAATAAAAGCCACTAAAAACTATAGATTTTAATAAGTTAATTTAAAAATCTCACACTACATCTTAGAGTTAACACTCAAATAATGATTTTTTGTAAGGCAGGCGGATACCAGATCATCAGCTCGTAAGGCTGTTGCACCGCTGTTGTGACAAAGCCAAGCCGCTGATACAAAACTTTGGCTAGGGTATTTTCCTGTAACACAGTTAAGGTCATAGGCACAGCCACTGCAGCTGCAGCCTGCTGAAAGGCCTGTACTACTGCAGCCCCTAAACCTTTGCCTCTGGCCTGCGGTATTAAAGCTAAATCAATCAGCCGCACTTCGTTTGGACCAAAGTCCAGCGTGGCTTTGCCTATGGCTTCGAGATGTTTTTCGATAATAAAATACATCGCATTCGGGTACGCCTCACCGTAGCCTTGTGTCTGAGCTCTGAATTGCATTTCCATCAGCTCAGCTTTTTGCTCTGCGGATACATCCATCAGCCCCAAATCGTCCCGGGTGGATTGGTACAAGGCTTCGAGAAACACCTTGTCTTTGCCATTGGCTGGACGCACTGATAAGCCATCGGGTAATTGCAGCTTTTGCATAGCATATCCTTGTTTTATATTATATTTTGGCTCAGCATAACCAAGCATATTTCAAATTACCAGCTTGTACTGACCAGGCAAAACCATGTAAGGAAGACCAGATGACGGCGTATTTTGTTTTGTCCACCGGACGTTGTGGCACCCAATGGCTGGCTGAAACTTTGCAGCTGTGGTCTGGCAATTTTGTCGTGCGGCATGAGCCTTTGCATTTTCAGTACAGGCCCGATCTGAACAGCCCGTCAGCACCGTTGGCGCATAATGCCGGGCTGCTCAAGGAACATTTGGACTTCATCCAGAAACAAATAGATAAAGGTTACACTTATATTGAAACAGGTTTTCCGTGCTGGCGGCATTTGGACTGGTTTAGACAACATTTGAAACAGGTAAAAGTGCTGCATATTCACCGTGACCCGTTGCAGTCTGTAGAATCGCTACTAAAACTGAATGCCTTTGTGCCACCTTTTTTGCCCCATTTGCCAATCAAAAATTTGTATCTGCCCTCAGATGAGCAGGATTTACTGCAGCAACATAAAGCGCTTTGGCCTGAATTAAACCCGGCGGAAAAAAACTTATGGTACTGGGCTGAAGTTCAGCATCAGGCTTTGCGTTATCAACAACACTGGTCAGAAGCCGACTGGCTGAGTCTGAGTTTTAGTGAGTTGTTTTCAGCCAAAAGCCAGCAGCAACTGGCCGATTTTTTAGAAATCCCAACCGCAAGCCACTGGCCTGTGCAGCAGAAGGTGGATCAGTTTGGTTTGGCGATGCAGTCACAGCCATTGGAATTTCCGCGGCTTCGTCAGTTTGATCAAATAGCCCAACTGGCACAAGGTTTAGGTTATTCCAGCCCCTGGCCAGATAACAGCTGATAGCAGTTTCCGAGCCGCTCACGGATCAGTTGTTGCTCCTGCGGTGTGAATTGCGCTGCCGGGTCTTGTTTAGCAGCAACAAAAACAGTCTGCCTAGCCTTGGCATCCATCAATCTGCGCTCTTGCCAGCGCAGAGCCTGCTGTTTATCCAGTGATATACCCAGTAGTGCCGCCAATTCAGCGGCTGAAGTGGTGACCAGTTGCTGATAATCCAGCACCAGCACTGGCTTTTCCTGTTGTAATTGCAGCATAAAATCCGCCATCCGCCGGACCACTTCAACTCTGTATTCCAACAAGCTCAGTCCTTGTTGTATACCGGACCAAAGCTCTGGTTGTTGCCGCACCATATGCCGACCTGATACACGCTGATGTGACGCCAGAATAGCTGCAGGCTGACGAACCAAACCCAATAATTTGCTCTGTGGAAATACATGAGTCCATAGCCGCCAGTGCTGCAAATCCCAGGCATTGCATTTGATCACCAGCTGTTGCTCCTGATGCCTGAATCGGCCCTGTAACCGCACCAGCAAATCCAGACACTGCGCCTGATAAGGACTCAGCTCAGGGTCCAGCAATACATCACTGATCAGCATAGATTCCGACAAGACTTTCAGCTCCGGTTCCAGCATCAAGCAGCCCGACACCAGAGTGGAACCACATCTGGACCAATGAAAGATCAGCAATTGTGGCTGCACCGCAGGCAGATTCTGCATTTGTGCCAACAAAGGCTGCAGTTGGGTCACAGGCCGGATCAATTGTGCTAATAAACTTTGCCGCCAGATCACCAGATCATCTTCTAAAAAAGGCTGTTCAGGTTTTTGAAAGGCTGGGATCCATAACAGCTGTTGCCCCGCCCTTTTGTAGGCATAAGGCAACCAACACCGACTGAATAACTCCAGATCCGGCTGCAGCGGCTGCTGGTTTTGCTCGTGCAAAAATATCAGCAGTTGCTGAAATTCAAGCTCTGGCCAGTGTAAAAAATCAGCCATCAGGCTGACAAATTGCTCCAGCCCTTCACAACCCCACAAAGAGCGCAACTGCTCTTCATGGTGCAATAACTGATGATACAGCTGTGCTTTTTCCATCAGACTTTTGCCGGGTACATATTGATGTAATGCACCATACGCGGCAAATGATGCAGGTTACGACTGGCGCCATGAGGCAAAGCCTGATGCCAGATAATTAAATCGCCCGCTTTGGCTGCTATGGCTTTGACCGGCCAGTCGGCCCAGTTTTGCTGTTGCAACTGCATAGCCGATTTACCTGAGTCTTTGATCCAGTCATCAATCTTCAGATGAAAACCTGGCACACAACTAAAAGCTCCTTGTTGCTCTTCAGTGTCTGTTAAATAAATCAGCCCTTGGGTGGCATAAGGGATAGGCGTTATCAGTTCGACATCCCAATGCATATCAGGGCCGGGGAAAGACCAAAACGCTGTTTCCGGCGGGTTAAAACTGACTCTGTCTGTGGTCATTACCAGGTCAGTGCGCTGCCAAAGCTGCTGGAATATCTGCCGGATCAGCGGCACCTCGCGATTGGCATCCAGCACAGGATGGCGAAACAGTTGCAACATAATTTTCTGCATTTTGTCGGTTTTCTGATACCAGCTGTCTGGCTGATTTGGATCGGCCTGTAAATACTGCCAAATCACCTCACGGCTTTGCCGGCATTGCTCTGCGCTTAAGACAGCGGGAACCACCAGATAACCCTCCCGCTGCCAGAACTCCAGTTGTTCAGCACTCAGTACTTGTGGCACTGGTCCATTGGATTGTTGTTTTAAGTCCCTTAGTTGCTGATTCAGTGCTTGGATATCCAGTTGCTGCAGATAAGGCGTTAAAAAGGCAATGAAGTCACTTAACCGGCTACTGCGATGCAAGGCCTGAATACCGGGTTCCAGCCCAATGCCAGACAAATCCAGCAGCGCTTTATCCAGTACCCACTCATCCGTCACATCGGCCTGCAGCTTTTTATGGCGTTTAAGTACAGTTTTTTGCCACAACCTTTTGGCATGGAATAAACCAGCACAACTGGTATCCTCACTGTCGCATAAATCTGGCCATAACTCGGTGTACTGAAAATCAAAATCCGGTTCGCCCAACTGCTGATACTCAAAGCGCACAACGGAAGCGGGTTGCAGCATCAGCCGCTGTTTATAACGGGGTAAGGTAAGTTGTGACTGTTGTTCTTTCAGCCAATGCTGCCGGTACACTTGCACTTCTGTGGTTAACTTCAGATCCACAGGCCCTGCTTCAAACTCAGGCAAAGGCAGTTCGCCAAAAAAAGCCGACTGATCACCAGCAGCTAAAGTGCGGCATAAGGCTAAATCCAGCGTAAATAAGGGCCCAAGCCACTGCTGCTTTTTCTGCTGTTGTTCAGTCCACTCCAGATACGCATCCAGTTTAATTTGTTGTGGGATCAGCTGGCCTTGTGGTGCTAAAAATTGCTGCAAATGCCGAAACACCTGTACCTGAGGCTCTTGTTGCAGCAGATGTTTCATCGTCTCTGACAGGATCAAATCAAAGTATTGTTCCACCTTAGGTTGCCATGCTGTGGCATCGGCACAAACCCAGTCGCAGATCCGATCCGATACACCAAAATAGTCAGTCAGACGTTCCAGACTTTGTAATGACCACTGATGAATGTCCAAAGCTGTGACCTGCAACTGCTGTGCAGTAAACAGAGGCAACAAGGGCAATAACAACCAGCCTAAGGGCCCGGTGCCTGCATACAATAAACGCACAGGCTGAGTGGGCTTCAGCTGCAGCTGATAACAAATAGCCTGATACAGTCCCTGAGTGAAAACCCTGCCACGCTCAGCATCTTCCGCACATTGAGCGGCAGTCGTAGGGGAAACGGCCTTGCCATAAGCTGTAGCTGTTGCATCTGGATCGGTAAAAAACTCCGGATGTAATTCCAGATCAATCAGGTCGCACAGCTTATGCAACACAGGGTCTACCAGCTGTTTGGATAAACCAGAGGATGGACAATCCAGCAAAGCCCGGCCAAAACGCTCCAGTTCAGCGCTGTTAAAATGTTCGTTGTTCTGCTGCTGTTGCACAGACTTGCTCCTTTAACCAGGGGGTCACCACACAATCCAGCACCAGATTAATTCTGCTGCCAGCACCCAGATTTTCCACGCTATGGGTTTGATCGGCATTGATGTACCAAATTTGCCCTTCCTGCATAGGCACTCTTTGCCCTGCGACATAAAAATGCAGCAGCGGATTGGACTGCAGACACAAATGCAAACGGGCTTCGCCTTGTTCCAGACAAAGTCCGTGATCGCGGTGAGGTTTGATCACAGCCTGTGGCTGTAGCCGCATTAAACGGGCTGCTTTGACCGGGCAAGGCCAGGAGGCAAGAAAGTGTTTCAAGGCAGGAGCCAGTTCAAGCACCGGTAAATCCACCCAATGCTCAGCGTCAGTGCGGGTAAAACTTTGCAAAATACTATGGGCATCTTGATGCTCAGCAGCACAACGCAGTGGCAGCACGTCCCATTCGCCCTGATAATCCCGCCTGTTGACGTGCTCCGTCCATGACTGCGCTTGCAGCTGCGGCAGTTCCTGTTGGATTTGCTGGTAATTCCCCGCGTATCCAAGCAAAGAAAAATGACAAATACTCATAGCTAAATCACTGGTTTTCCTCTATAAAATTCAGACTAACAGAAAAAAGGAACAAAGAAAGCTCAGGCCAGAAAATTCCCTTAGCCAAAAAGGCATCCCTTAATTTGCAGCAAAGGTATGGATAACATGAATGAGTTAGAACAGGTGCTGGATTTTTTCAGAGCTATTGGTATCCGGTATCAGCTGGAAGCTTTGCCTGTATCCGGCTTTTTACCCGGTGTTCTGATCAAAAATGGCACCCTGCTGATTGACCCTGAGCAACTGAGTTATCCGGGGGATTTGTTGCACGAAGCCGGGCATATAGCAGTGATGCCGGAAGCAAGCCGGCATCTGTTAAATGACAATGTCAATGAATCTGCGGGTCAGGGTCCGGCCGAAGAAATGGCAGCTATCGCCTGGTCATGGGCTGCATTATTGCATCTAAATTTACCACCGCAGTTTTTGTTTCATCCGGCTGGCTATAAAGGCGGTTCGGATTCGTATATCGAAGCCTTTACGGCAAACAGCGGTTTTGGCCACCCCATGTTGAGCTGGTATGGTATGTGTAAACCTGCCGGCACCGAGGCAGGTTATCCTCAAATGAACCTCTGGTTGCGACCTTAAGTTTATTGCTGTAACACAAAATGCAGCTGGTTTCGCACGGCTTCCTGGTCTAAATGGGTGAAAGGCAAAATTAAATCCATTTTGCCGTTTTGGTCTAAATCTGCTGTGGACGCTAGCATACCGTTCAGCGGTATCGCCTGTTTTAATCTGATACTTTTGCTGCTGAATAGTTTTTCTTTGGCGCTTTGATACAACTTCAAATGATCCTCATCCCCAATCAGCAGCAAAGCTGGAGTCTGCTCTGACACTAATACTTTCAGTACAGGTAAATTGACCTGTGCATTGCCAATACTGACCTGAGCTGTAGCATCTTGCCGGTACACTGGTTTATCAGGGAATTTGCCGCTTTGTAGCTGAGGGAAAAATTGTAGTTCCATATTCGCAGTGCCTGCCACCAGAGCCCTTACTAAAGTACCAATACCAAACTCAGCAGCTGGGGTAAAAAAGTCCAATTTCTTGTCATTATTTAAGTCAGTAAATTCAGGTTCAGACTGAATGCCTTTGGTATTGATCCGCGCATCTGGCTCGGCCTTAAACTGCAACTTGCCTTGCTCAATACTACCGTAATGAATACGGTAGCTGTAACTTTGCTCCACTGCGTCGGCAAACTGCTCCTGACGCACTATGATGTCAGCGACACTGTCGTTATTTAAATCTTTTACATCATACAATCTGTTGATGGATAAGCCTTTAAAACTGCGGCCATCTCCACCTCGAACCTCAGCTAGCGCATCTGGAGTTAAACCCAATCCAAGCTGGATAGTCTGAACCTCGGTAGCAAAACCCGTCTCCGTTTGCAGATACAGCAGCAGGCTATCATCTATTGCAAAGGCAATATCAGTAAGTCCATCTGCATTCCAATCCAGAAAACGGGCTTTACGAATGCTGTAATCCGGGTTTTCATCAAATAAACGCGACTTCGCATCCACTGCCAGAGAAAACTTAGTAAAACTGCCGTCCTGTTGCTGCAAGTAGACATGATGAGCATTAAAGTCCGGCACTATAAAATCGGATAAAGTGTCGTTGTTAAAGTCGTAAACAAAGTCCAGTTTCAGCAATCTTTTGCTATCTACAGTGCGATACAAGGATTCGGTATTCAATAAACGTCGCCAACTGTTGTCTTGTGAGTTAAATCCGCTGATACCCTCAGTCCCCAACACCACGAGTTGCTCATTTAGTTGACCTTTGAGCTGGGCTTTATGAAAAAACTGGGCTTGTGTTGGCAGAGGTACCTGTCTGGCGCTGTTGGTCGTTAAGTCAACCCAACTAAGCCAGCGGCTGTCGGATGAATGACCTGATTGCACTAGCGCTTTAGCGCCCGGAATAAATAAGCTATCACCATTAGCCGGATGTTCCAGTTGTACCCGGACTTGCTTAAATTCTGATGCCATTAATGGTTTTGTACTGATAGCGACAACCGCAACCAACGCAGCAAGATACTTCAACTTCATCATTCCCTGTGACTCCGATTTGTACTATTCAGAATACTTCTACGCAAAAAGCTGCTAATCGGAGGTTTAAGGCTTAAAAAAGTTCCTGCCCGGCCTGATAACAGCGTAAAATATTGAATTATTTCCTGTTCCAACCGCAAAGCGGCTAACCCAAGAGAGTTTGTATGTCGATCAACTGGTTCCCAGGCCATATGCACAAGGCCCGTAAAGAAATTGCCGAGGTTATGCCGCAGGTCGATATCATTATCGAAATGCTGGACGCCCGCATTCCTTTTTCCAGTGAAAATCCTTTGGTGCCAGAGCTGCGCGGTGACACACCAGTCATTAAAGTGCTGAACAAAGCGGACTTAGCAGACACTGCAGTGACTGCGTTGTGGGTTGAACGCTTTGAACAAGAAAAAGGCATTAAAGCCATTCCTATTAGTCAGCAAAACCCTGAACAAATCAAGGCTTTGTTGCAGCTTTGCAACCAGATGTTACCCGATCGGAATTTAGATATACGCGGCGCCCGAGCCATGATTATGGGTATTCCTAACGTTGGAAAATCGACCATCATCAATACATTAGCTGGTCGCACTATTGCCAAAACCGGTAATGAAGCGGGTGTCACCAAAGTGCAGCAGCGGATCAAGCTGGATAACAATGTGATCCTGACTGACACCCCAGGATTCTTATGGCCAAAGCTAAGTCCGGCCAGCTGTGGTTATCGTTTGGCGGTGACAGGAGCTATCAAAGACACGGCTTTTGATTACGCCGATATAGCAATTTTTGCTGCAGATTATTTGCTTAAAGCTTATCCACAACAAGTGATGGCGCGGTATCAGTTAAAAGAACAGCCCGAAAATGATGTGGCCTTGCTGGATGCCTTAGGTGAACGCCGAGGCTGTATGCGCAAAGGTGGGGTGGTTGACTTACAAAAAGCAGGCTCGATTTTAATTACTGAACTTCGTGCTGGTCTGTTTGGCCCTGTCAGTCTGGAAACGCCAGACATGGTGACAGAGGAATTGCACAATGCTAAGTTAGAGGAAGCCGTCAGAGCTGCTGAAAAAGCCGAACGGGAAAAAGTCCGTCAGCAAAAAGCTAAGAAAAAATACCGTTAGCCCGGCAGGTCCGGCGACGGACCAACCAGGAAATTCTGTTATGCGTTTTTTTACTCCTTCACTTTTTAGTCTGTTATTTATCGCCAGCGGCTCTTTATCAGCCGCCCCCGTAGTGCTTCACAATATTCAGGGCTATGGCTTTGATGACAAAGGCAATATTGCCCAATTCAGCCATTTTGCGTTTGATAACCAGTCAGGCAAAGTGCTGGCTCGTGGTGATAAAAGCGCAGTCGCGGCCTATAGCAAGGCGGAACAAATAGATGGTAAAGGCCAGACTTTATTACCTGGTCTGATCGACGGCCATGGTCATGTGCTGGGCTTAGGTCAAAATTTAAATCAGGTGGATTTACGCACCAGCAGCAGCGAAGCTCAGGCAGTGGCCCAGGTGGCCGCTTTTGCCAAAGCTCACCCACAATCGCAATGGATTTTAGGCCGCGGCTGGAATCAGGTGCTCTGGCCCACTCAGCAGTTTCCCGGCAAAACCTTGCTGGATGAAAGCATTCAGGATAAACCTGTCTGGTTAACCCGTGTGGACGGTCATGCCGGCTGGGCCAACAGCAAAGCCTTGCAATTAGCAGGCATCACCAAAGAAACTATTGACCCGCCTGGTGGTGAAATTATCCGGGACGCTGAAGGTAATCCAACAGGCGTGTTAATAGATAACGCTATGTTATTGCTGGAAAAGCAAATTCCACAGCAATCTGAAGCCGAACGTTTAGCTGCATTAGATGCCGCTTTTGAGCACTTATTGGCTTTAGGTATTACCTCGACTCACGATGCAGGTGTGGATCAGGCGAACCTGCAAAGTTATCAGCAACTGCGTAAAGACAACAAACTGCCGCTGCGTATTTATGCCATGTTATCGGCTACGGATCCGAATTTAGCCGACTGGTTAAAAGCTGGTCCTATGCTGGATAAAGACGACATTTTTGTTGCCCGTTCAGTGAAAATTTATGGTGATGGTGCTTTGGGTAGCCGCGGTGCAGCTTTAATAGAACCTTATTCTGATCAGCCTGGCCAAAAAGGCTTGTTTGTCACTCAGCCAGATAAGTTAACAGCGCTCATGAAGCTGACACTGGATGCGGGTTTTCAAACCAACGTGCATGCGATTGGGGATTTAACCAACCGACTGGTATTGGACAGATTTGAACAACTGGCAAGCAAAGAACAGCTGGAACAAGGCCGTCACCGTATCGAGCATGCGCAGATTGTTTCACCTAAAGATATTCCACGTTTTGCCCAGCTGCATATTCTGCCTGCTATGCAGCCAACCCACGCCACTTCAGATAAAAATATGGCTGCCGATCGGTTAGGCATAGCCCGTTTACGTGGCGCTTACGCCTGGAAAACTTTTGTTGATCAGGGCAGTCGCATAGTCGCAGGCTCAGATTATCCGGTGGAACTGGCCAATCCTTTTTATGGTATTCATGCTGCAGTGACACGGCAGGATCAGCAAAACCAACCTGTAGGTGGCTGGTTACCACAACAGCGTCTGAGCTTAACTCAGGCGTTAAAATCTTTTACGGTTGATGCAGCTTATGGCGCCTTCCAGGATCACAGCATGGGCTCGTTAGCACCAGGTATGTGGGCTGATTTTATTCTGGTTGACCGAGATATTTTCAAAGTAGCCCCGGAAACGTTATGGCAAACCCAGGTGCAACAAACCTGGGTCGCAGGACAACAAAAATATCAGGCCTCAATGTAGGCCTACGAGAGCGCGTAGTCAACGCGGCTGCGGCTTCAAGTAAGAAGGGTTTATGATTAGTCAGAAATGGTCGAAGTTAATTCGCTCCCTGCAACAAAAAAAATACCGCAAAACCGAGCAGCTATTCTTCGTCGAAGGCGAAAAATCTGTGCTGGAATTGCTGCATAGCTCCTGGAAAGTGCGGGCTGTGTTTGGCTCTGAACAGTTTTTGCAGCAGCATCATGCTCTTTGCACTAAAGCCGATTTAGTACAGCAATGCACTGAACATGAGTTAGTGCAGGTGGGTACTTTTAGTAGCAACAACGCCGCTTTGGCTGTGGCCGAAATACCAGTTGCTATGCCATTTAAAGAGCAACAAGGCGATTGGGTGCTGGTATTGGATCAAATCAACGATCCGGGTAATTTAGGTACTATTATCCGTGTTGCCGACTGGTATGGTATCCGCCATATCCTCTGCTCTGCTGACACAGTAGATTTATACAATCCCAAAGTGATAGCAGCGGCTAAAGGCTCATTTTTGCGTGTGCACATGTATTACCAGGAGTTATTGCCTGTTTTAGAGCAAAGCACAATGCCGGTGTATGGCGCTTATCTCGAAGGGGAGTCAGTGCATCACTTAAAGCTCAGCAAGGCTGGTGGTTACCTAGTGATGGGCAATGAAGCCAATGGTATTAGTGCAGCACTGAAGCCTGTGATCAGTCACCCTGTCACCATTCCTGCTTTTAGCGATACTGAGTCGCTGAATGTGGGTATAGCCACTGCTATTTTGTGTGACAACTTCAAGCGTCTTTCCGCCTCTTCGGCGTTCTGAGTTATAGCGGATCCGTCTGTAAGCAGAGCACCGGATCCGCTACACTAAGCACAGTTTCTTTTGCTCCACAGAGGTCTTATGTTCCCTACTCTAGAAGACTATGTTGGTCAGACACCTTTAGTGCGTTTACAGCGTATGGCCAATCACACCCAAAGCACTGTGCTGGTAAAACTCGAAGGGAATAATCCGGCGGGTTCTGTTAAAGACAGGCCAGCGCTTTTTATGTTGCAACAAGCAGAAACACGCGGAGACATTAAACCAGGCGATTGCCTGATTGAAGCCACCAGCGGCAATACCGGCATAGCGCTGGCGATGGCAGCTGCCATCAAAGGCTATAAAATGAAGCTGATTATGCCGGACAATATGACAGAAGAGCGTAAAGCCTCGATGCGGGCTTATGGTGCTGAGCTGATACTGGTTAGCAAAGAGCAAGGCATGGAATATGCCCGCGATTTAGCCAAACAAATGCAGGCTGATGGTCAGGGTTTAGTACTGGACCAGTTTAACAACAGCGATAATCCGGCTGCGCATTATACCTCTACCGGTCCTGAGATCTGGCAACAAAGCCAGGGCAAAGTCACTCATTTTATCTCCAGTATGGGCACTACAGGCACCATCATGGGGGTATCGCGTTATTTAAAGCAACAGAATCCTGCTATTCAAATCATAGGACTGCAACCCACTGAAGGCAGCAGCATTCCGGGTATTCGTCGTTGGCCAGAGGCTTATTTACCCGGCTTTTATGAAAAGCAGCGGGTTGATCAGATCATCGACATTACCGCAGAGCAGGCTCTAGCCACTATGCGTCAGTTGGCACAACAGGAAGGGATCTTTTGTGGTGTCAGCTCTGGCGGTGCCGTCTATGCAGCTTTGCGTCTGGCCGAACAAATAAATAACGCAGTGATAGTCGCCATTATCTGCGACCGCGGCGATCGTTATTTATCTTCAGGAATTTATTAGTGCCTTTTGAATATTTAGCTTTATTGGCTGCGGTATGTTGGGCTATCGGCAGTCTGTTATCTGCCACCGCCTCCAGTCATTTGGGTGCTTTTGCTTTTACCCGCTGGCGTTTGGCTTGCGCCGCTAGCATGTTATGGCTTTGGGCTTTTTTTAGTGGCGGCTTTAGCACTTTGGCTTTGCCTCAATTACCACTTTTAGCCATATCAGCGCTTATTGGTATTTTGATTGGCGATACCTCATTGTTTGCGTCAATGAACAGGCTAGGGCCACGCCGTGCCGGTGTGTTATTTGCCACTCATGCGATGTTTTCTGTGTTGCTGGCTTATTTGTTTTTAGGTGAATCTATTTGGGGCTGGACTTTAGTAGGTTGTGGTTTATTAAGTTCAGGCGTGATGACAGCCATAGTGCTGGGTCGCAGAGCAGAAGAGCAGCATCATTGGGAGTCGAATCAATCCCAGCTTCGATCTGGCATAGTCTTAGGTTTAACTTCGGCTTTATGTCAGGCTGCTTCGACCTTAATGTTAAAGCCATTGATGGAAACTGACATAGATGCGGTTAGCGCCTCGGCGGTGCGAATGACAGTGGCCTTATTGGCTCATCTGCTGCTGTTCTGGCTCGGCTTTAAAGTGGCCCGAGCTTATTTACCTATGACCAAAAAAGTATTCGCTATGGTGTTTGTCAATGCAGGGCTTTCAATGGTCATTGGAATGACGCTGATTCTGCAAGCCCTAAAAACAGGCGATGCAGGTTTAGTCGGTATGCTGTCGTCTGTTAGTCCCGTTGTAGTCGTGCCTTTATTATGGCTGGTTTATAAAAGGCGGCCTGCCATTGGCGCATGGCTTGGAGCCAGCTTGACAGTGGCTGGCACAGTGCTGATTCTATGGCACTAAGCTTAAATCGCTTCCGGAATTTGGTTTCTGTGGTAATCAATCAGACTTAAAATTTCCGCCAAAGCCCCGGCATGGTTGGGCGTCAGAATGCCATTATGACCAAAAATAATGTCATCGGATACAGCTAATACCCAGACCGCCTGCATATTGGCATCATCGCAACTTTGAATAGAACGCCGGGCCTGCACCCGGGCTCGAATGCGCCAGCCCGAGCGGTTCAGCTGCATCATGCAACCTGGTATAGCGTCATGCTGCGCCAAACTGCTGTGCAGGCTAATGGGTGTCTCACAGTTACCTCTGGGACACTTATCAATATCGTGAGTAATGGCCCAGGAGTTTCCAACCGCCTGCTCACCATCTTTTAAGAAGTTAAAAGCTTCTTTGACAGCAAAATCGCCTTTGGATTGCAATACCACCATACTGGGTTTTTGCCTATCGACACTTAATAAAGTATCCAGTGGTTTATACTCTTTAGCTGTCACAGCTGGATTGAGCAGTAAATACAAATTCGGATTGTCTTTACCTAAATCTATGGCCTTTTTCACTCTGATTTTGCTGGCGTGCAAAGCAACAGAGCCACCTAAACTATGACCAATAAAGATGTATCGTTTTAACTGACCTTGTTCAACCACAGCATCAAGCTTATCCAGCAACTGACTGACACCTTGCTCTCCGACCAGACGTGACACTCTTTTGCGTTGAAAAATGGTAGGAAAATCCAGAGGTTCCATCCAGCCCTCAGCTTTATAAGACTCGTCCAGCCACAGCGGATCGTATTTATCACCACGCCAGCCTAAATACAAACCGATCAGGTTTCTTTGTGGAGCCGCCTTTTGTAATTCTTGGATATAAGTCTGAAAGGCCACAAAGTTTGAATCTGTAGGTGCCGCATTCTGATGCCAACCATGCACAAAAATGACCAGCTCTGCTGTGGCCGAATCTGGTTTTTTAATACGGTCAAACAACGCCTGCTGCTGTTTCAAGTCATGAAGCTGACCTTGGTCATTAAATTCAACGACATGAAAATTACTGTTGGCGGTATTTTCATCAGGAAAATGGTACTGCTGATCTGGGATGGGAGTAAGAAAAGTGGAAATCAGAACCAGGCTTAACAACATTAACGGTGTCAACTTCAACCATGAACGCCAGCCAAGCCGGATCATTCTGAACCAAATGTACTGCACCGCACGAACTAAAATCAAACCACACCCAAAACTGCTGTAAAAACGGGCTGCATTATAGCCAAATAGGGGGGTAAAAGGTAGGTGGAATTGGTTGGGTGTTAACGGGATCGTCTATGGGGTGTTCGTTGTGGGATTTTAAAAGCGGGTTTGTTCTGAATTCGTGGGCGGTGAACTCGTGGCGTGAAACAGGCGTGACGCAAAACTGTTTGCGTCCCGTTTTTCCTTTTTCTCCCTGGCGACCGCCTGTGGCAACGCAAATAAAAAACCCCGCTCAGTGAGCGGGGTTGTTTATTTGGGAGCCTGGCGGTGAACTACTCTCGCATGGCATCTGCCACACTACCATCGTCGCGGCTGCGTTTCACTTCTGAGTTCGGAATGGAGTCAGGT
>FWWM01000116.1_pt1 | contig 252695 bp, 235 predicted proteins | sample 2228351 | NCBI WGS metagenome assembly FWWM01 (sample SAMEA103939774, study PRJEB20133) | metagenome
GTATAACATATAATCAGCAATGCCTTGTTTGCCATATTCTGCAAATGTTTTTTCAATACGGATTCCCAGTTTGATAGGGAATGTTTTGTTTTCATCAAATGATTTTTGATAGTCAGCCAATTCAGTTTCAAATAATCTTCTTTGCATTGCGTAATCTGCGAAATGCCAATGAGCGCAGCCACTTGATGGATTCATAATAATTGCCTCATACATTTCACCAAGTCCGAAACTTTCTAAACACTGCTCTTTAGTTCTTCCGATTCTATATAGAGTTCTATTTGTTCGTTTAATCTCTAATGCTTTTTCAAAATTTTCCAATGCCTCAGAATATTTATCTAAACCTAATAGGGTTTTGCCTTTGAAATAATATCCAAGTTCGTTTGTGGGTTCAAAGTCAATGAAGCTGTTTATTGAATTGTAAGCAGCACCATATTTTTCAGAATACTGATATATAAACGCCTTTAGAAAATCTAACTTGGTAGCGGAGCAGTCAAATTGATTTGAAGTTGAAAAAACTTCAACCGCATCTTTATCAAACCAATCGCCACTTATACAGTCGCAAGTCACATAATTGTAGCCCCTAATAATATTCTCATAAGATTCATTGAATTCGCCTTGTTTTAAATTTTCAATTGCTTTTTTGAAGTATAACTTTCCAATCTTCTCCCAATATTCTATCCGTGAGAATTTATAGAACTCTTTACCATCGTTTAATTGCTGATTAATAATTGTTTCATCATTAAATGACTTTGCGAAATCTTTAATCTCTTCGTCAACAAAAATATCAGTGTTGTGAATTTTTTGTTTAAGAAATAATCCATCAAATGAAGTTGCTCTGCTAAGTGCAACATAAGCTTGCCCACTTGCAAAAGTTCCATCACCAAAATCAAGAACGACTCTGTCAAAGGTTAATCCTTGGCTTTTATGAATGGTTATTGCCCATGCCAACTTAAGTGGATATTGCTTGAATGTTCCTATTATTTCCTGTTCAATCTTTTTCTTCTCCTTATTGTATTGATACTTGATATTCTCCCAAGTTCGTTGCTCAACTGAATATACTGAGCCATTTTTTAGTTTGACTTTTATGGTTTGTGGTGTGAGTTCCGATACTTGACCGATTGTTCCATTTACCCATCTTTTTTCTGTATCATTTTTGATAAATATGACTTGTGCTCCTTCCTTTAGAGTGAGTTCCGGTTCTGTCGGATATTTACTATCTTCAAATTCGCCAGACACATCCGCAATGTATTTTTCGGGAGTAGTCCTAAGTTCAGAAAGTTTGCTAGAGTTTACCGCATCAGCTAAAACATTTCTTGTTGTAAGTGTAATTGCAAAATCTTTTTTTCTGATTTCTGTTTCTGGAAATACACGGCTGTTGAATTTGTCAATGTCGGATTGCTTCGTGTTTTTGATACGAACTTTGTCAAGTAAATTGATAAATACTGGGTCATTTTGTCTGTAAACTTTTTGAAGTTCAACTGTAAAGAGCTTGATTCTTTCAAAAACCTTTGCTCTATAAAAATATGAGCTTCCATAAATCTCTGAAATGATTTGTTGCTCGCCAGTCTTCTTAATTGTAACGGGTTCTAATTGAAAGATGTCTCCAACCAAAACAACCTGCTTCCCGCCAAAAGGCAAATTTGGATTGCCTCCATTTTTTCTTAATGAGGAATCAATTCCGTCAATCAAATCAGCACGAACCATTGAAATTTCATCAATGATTAGTGTGTCCATTGCAGAAATTACCTTTCGCTTCTCAGAATTTTTCCAAAATACTTTTATGCCTTCATCGTCTGGAAGTAATGGTCTTAAAGGAAATTGAAAAAATGAATGAATGGTTACTCCCCCAACATTAACTGCGGCTATTCCTGTCGGAGCAACAACAACAAAGTTCTTTGAAACGGTTTCAACAATATGTTTGAGAAAGGTGGATTTTCCAGTTCCCGCTTTGCCTGTCAAAAAGAATGACTGATTAGTTTCTTGAATTAAATCCAGAGCCATTTGAAATTCTTTGTTATCTAAGTCAAGTTCCATTTTGGTGTCTATTTGTTGCTAATCTGTTGAAGTCCTATTGTCGCCCAAGCATGACGCATAACTTACTTATCTGCGCCCCTCATTTGTTGGTTAGGTGCACAATATTGTATTATACGCCCAATATTGCGAAGGTTTATCCGGTTATAAACGGATAAGTGTTTCGTATTATTTTTAAATAAAGGGGATGAATTGGGGCTAGTTGTTTTCAATTTAGTTAAGGGTTTAATACCATACCAAATAAGGATTTTTTTGGTATAAAAACAAATTTTTCGCGCGGTTTTAAAATATGCGACCTCTCTGAGGTCGGAATCCGAATTGGTAATTTATTTGCTAAAAACATGCGACCCTGCTAGGGTCGGTTTACACAAAGTTTTTTTGAATGTTTAAAGCGTATTTTAGTGATGAAGTAAACTATTTTTTGAAAGTTAAACCCGGCTTAGGGGGTGGAAGTGCTACCGAAGTAGCACGGAACACGCGGTGCAGCCTGTAGCGCAGCGAAACGGCTGTAAAGCCCCAAATTAATGTGCTGTGAGTTTAGATAAAATAACGTGTGCTATGCTTTCGGCACGTTGTATGGCAAGGTTTGCGTTGGGCCCTTCAAAGTTTTCGTTTACGGTGGTGGTAAATAAACTGAGCCAGCGGTTGAAGTGTTTTTTGCTTAACGGATTTTTATGGTGTATGTGTTTGTGTTTGGCCATGGGATTGCCGGAGTAATCGCCCGAAAAGAATAGAATGTTTTCCCAAAAGATGACCATAATAGGTATGTGTTTTTTCCAATTGGTGTGCTCAAAGTACACACTTAATAAGGCATCTTTTTTTACCTTTTCGTAAAAGGCATTAATCATAAGTTCAATGTCGGTTTTACTGCTTATGTCGTGTAGCTTTTTCATAAACTATTCCATTGTTCGCAGGTTATGCTTTGGGGTTATAATTGTGTGCCCCAGGTTTGTTTTTCGGTATCGCTCCATAACTCGGGGAAAAATTTACGTTGCTGAAATTGCGGGTGTAAATATTTTTTCCACTCGGAGCCGCCTGTGGCTTGTTGGTTTTCGTTTTTACTGTCGAGGTAATGTTTGGCGGTATTTAAATGTACCATTGGCCAAACTACATTGTACAGGTGATCGAATTCGCGTAGTTTATCGTTAAGTTCAGCGCTTCTATCGGGCATGGCTGCTATTCTTTCGGCTATGGTATTTCCCGAAACTTTTTTGGCCAGGGTTTTAAATTCATCTAAATATTTTTCTTCAAACAATTGTAGGGTAAGTGTTTTTTGTCCGGTTTTGCGGTTTAGTCCGGCATCTTTCCAATAAATGTGTTCAAACAATTCGTCAATAGTTGGGTTTGCCGATATGCGTTCTTGTCCGGCTTGGTTTACTAAGTTTTTAATGGGTGTGCAGTAAATTTCTATAAACCTAAATTGTGCACTTTGAAAACCACTTGCCGGTGTAAGTGTTGTTCTAAATGTATTGTAGTCATCGTAATCCATACCATCTTTCATAATATCGAAAGAGTTGGTTAACATTTGTGTGTAACGAATAATGCGGGTAAGTTTAGTTAACAAATACGCGTTGGTTAACACAGGCTCGTTTACCACTTGTTTAATTTCGTTTAGGGTTAATTTTAAAAACAACTCGGTAACTTGGTGGTACATAATAAAAATTTCCTCGTCTTTAAAATTGGTACGAGGTTTTTGCAACGAAAGCAAAGTGTCAACTTCCACATAATCCCAATAGGTAATGGGTTTTGCATGGTATAATCCGTTTAAGTACGTGTCGGGGTTTTCGCCTGTTAACTCGTACTTGTGTTGTAGTTTTTTAAGTATGTCGTTGTTCATGTTCGTGCTGTTATAAATCTTTTTTGTTAAATTTTTTTAGAGAAATTAAAAATGGAACCATGGCCCAAACAAATAAAATTAGGAAGGAAACAATGATGCCATTTTCGCTTCCGTAAAACGATTTAAATATGGCTCCGGTATAACCTAATAGTGCCGAAATGTCTAATTGCAACAACATTAATATGCGGGCAATATCAACCGGACTTAACATGGTAATTAATACCATGGCTTGCTCAATGGGGTAATCGGCTAACTGAAACAGCATGAACAAAACAAGGCCATCAAACAACATGGTAAAAAACAACCAAAGCATAATAGACATGCCAATGCCTTTGGCTTTATCGCGTGCCAATACTGCGCTTAAAAATGCAATGGCAATAAATATAATGGTTACTAAAAAACCGGTAATGTTAAATACAATACCAATATGTAGTGGTGCGTAAAGTAAAAGTGGTAAACCAATACCTATAAAAAAGGCAGTGATTAGAGCCAGGCACAAACCCATGTATAAACTAATCCAGATTTTGCTGCGCTTAATGGGCTGACTTACCATAAGCTCGATAAACTCTGAACTGTTGTAAATGTATATGGTTGAAAAAATAATGCTAACCAACGGAACAGTTAACAGCATTACATTTAGTAAAGTAAGCAATCCTTTTGCGCTGTTGTCTTCTAAGCTAAATACACTCCACGATAAAATGGCCAATAATATGGCATAGGATAAAACAATTTTATTTTTAATGATGTCGAGCATCACAAACTTGATGATTCTATTCATGATATCCCGATTTTAAAATGTGAGTAATGGCTTTTGATAAGGTGGTTTGTCCGGTTTCTGCTTTAATTTTATGGGTGTCTTTATGAAAACGAACTTGACCCTCTTGCATAAAAATTAAATGTGTAACCAAATCATCCAATTCACTTAATAAATGTGAAGTAATGATAATGAGTTTACCTTTTTCTTTCTCTTTAATGATTTTTTCTTTGAGCAATTCTGCAGCAATTGGATCTAAACCTGCTGTGGGTTCATCTAAAATTAACACATCCGGATTAAACATAAAGGCTATTGTGGCACTTACTTTTTGTGTAGTACCGCCTGATAAAGTACGCATTTTTTTATCAGACAAACTTTCCAGCTGATAGGTATGCATTAACTCATTATCTTGGGCTGTACTGCTTTTTCTGATGTCTTTAATCATGTGTATTACTTGGCCAATACTCATGTTTTCGGGGTAACGACCAATTTGCGGCATGTAGCCAATATGGTTGCGGTAGGTTACATCTTTGTTAATGGGTTTTTGGTTAAATAATATGGTTCCCGAATCGGGTACAACCATGCCAAGTATAGATTTTATAAGGGTAGTTTTACCACAACCGTTTGGGCCAATAAGTGCTACACATTCGCCTTTGTTTAATTTTAGCGAAACGTTATTAAGCACTTGTAGTTTGCCAAATCGTTTGGATAAGTTTTGAATTTCGATCATAATTTAATTGCACGCATTAGCGGTTGGTTATCAATAAAATTTTCGGGTGTAAGGCTCGGAATAATTTTTTCCGATTCTTCGAGCATGCTAATAAAAAAACTTCTGAAGAGTAACATTACGGGTGCATTCATTTCTACAATTACCGAAAATAAACTAAGCGGATGATAAGGCACATCACCAATATTGTTTTTATCTAAATCGTAGCCTTTGTATTTATCCCAGTAGTTTTGAATAAACTCGTTTAGCACTAAGGTTCCGTTTGTACTCACATCAAAAGTGTTACCTAAAAAATTGTTTTGGGTAATTTTATTGTCCATACAGCTGGCCTGAATTTTCATGCCCCAGCCGTTTTCTTTAAAGCTGTTTTTTTCTACAATAATGCGGCTTGTACCCTCCATATAAATACCCGATGTGTTTGTGGTAAATCGGTTGTTAAAAATATAACTGTCTGATATTTCTTTAAGCAACAAACCATAAGCCGCATCGCCCCAATTGTTTTCAAACCAATTGTTAAACATTTTCACACCTTTGGTAAACATCACTGCTACACCTGCACCGTTACCTCTAAACACGTTACTGATGTATGCATCACTATTTGAAAACATAAAGTGTAAACCGTAACGAATATTATTACAAGCGATGTTGCGCCAAATAATAGAGCCTGTTACAAACTCGAAGTAAATGCCATCACGGTGGCCGGTAATGTTATTGCCAATTATTTGCAGGCTATCACTTTTCCAGCAATGAATACCGTTTCCTATTTGTTGTTCTTCAACTCCGTATGCAGTAATTTTATTGTTTTTTATGATGCAGTGTTTGCCGTATTGTATGTAAATACCAAAAAAGTTGTCATCTAAAATATTATTTGATATGGTAACATAATCTGCATCATACACCTTAATTCCTCCCGGGTCATCTAATGTGCCGTAACCGGAGTTTTTAACAGTAAATCCGTTTATTAATACGTGGTTTGATTTGATGGAAAGAATCTCAAACTTTTTTTGTCCATCCAATATTGGGTTGTTTTCACCCAAAAAGTATAGCGGTTTATCAATAATGATATTACCTTCTTGATATGTGCCTTGGTGCACAATTACGGTATCGTAAGGTGCCGTTAACTTCAGCGTTTCTTTTATTGATAGGCTATTTTTTTCTTTGCTAACATGCCATGTTTTAGCATTGGCTTGTTGTGTAATGAATAGCAATACTACACAAGCAAGTTGAATAGAAGTTGGTTTAATATGTAAAGCGCTTAATCCCATGAAGTAATTTCTGCCTGATATTGCTCTATATATGGTTCTGCTGATTTAGCATCAGCAAATGCAGCCATTCCACCGCCCATTGGGCTTTTAATATTGGGGCTGCTAATTAGTGTAGTATTTTCAATTAATAAAAATGAAGTTGGATTTAAAAAATCGGCCACATAAAACATACTGGTTTCGGGTTGTGGTTGAGCTTTTTTATAATTGGTTAAACATTTTAAATCATCAAACACATAAACCCTGCCTTTTGCTGTAACCAACTGGCTTGCAAACTTAGCATCGGTTATGGTCATTTTGCAAAACTCGCATTGGTCTGTATTTATGCTTATGGCTTTTGGTCCGGCTTGTGTACATGATGTAACCAGCATCAAACCAAAAATGGTTGCGTAAACAGATTTATTTTTTTTGAATTTGCTTAATAAATTATTTTCAAAAACAGTTGCAATTAACATCATCAAACCAGCTCCAATAAATAACCATCCACCAGTATCAGGAATAGAGTATGCACCAAAGTTTAATAATTGTTTAAAGCCTATAAGTGGCGGTTGATAAGCCATGCCGGGAACTTTAATGGCTGCATTAGGATCAAGGTTATGACCATAGTTGTAGTTCCATTGGTAAAAATCAACCATAGATACTACACCAAACAAAACGAATGCAATTAAAAGTACGGTTAATATTTTTTTGCTATTTAGCAATGCCGTGAGTAAAGAAAAAACTGCGAATGCTCCAATAAGGTAGGGTAATAAAGTAAATTCTATAAAATTTTCGGTATGTAAAGTTTGCATACCAATGTAGTGATTTAAACCATTTATAATGTCAACATCACCGCCTAGTTTGTTGGCATAAATTAAAAGAGCTAAACCTTCAGGGTATTGTGGAGCTTCAAGCTCAATACGCCAAATGGCAACAAATAAAGATGAAACCAACATAACTGCTGCTAATACCAGCATGATACGGGATGATACTTTTAAATGATTATCGTTATTCATTTTATTTACATTAAAAAGAGGTGCAGATGCAATATTCATCCGCACCTCTTTGGTTTATTTTTTAATTATTTTTTTGCTTCAGGAGCAGCAGTATTTCCTAAACTAAATGTTAAAGGAACGTTGCTACCTGCAGGAGATACGCGAACATATCCTTGCATTTCTTGGTGCAATGCACTACAGAAGTCGGTGCAATAAATTGGATACATACCTGCTTTTTCAGGAACCCATTTTAAGGTTGAAGTTTCGCCTGGCATAATTAACAATTCTGCATTAGATGCGCCTTTTACAGCAAAACCATGTGGTACATCCCAATCTTGCTCAAGGTTAGTTACGTGGAAGTAAACTTCATCTCCAACTTTTACACCTTCAATGTTATCAGGTGAGAAGTGAGAACGAATAGATGTCATGTACACGTGTACTTTTTTGCCTTCGCGAACAACTTTAGTTTCAGCTTCGCCTTTAGCAACGTAAGGATGTTGGTTTTCGGCAATTTTGAAAATTTTGGTTGAGTTAGGAGCAATCAATTCTGCAGGTGCAGCTTGTGCGTAGTGTGGCTCACCAATAGTTGGGAAGTCTAAAATTAACTGCATTTTCTCGCCACTGATATCATATATCTGCGCACTTTGCGATAATTCTGGTCCGGTTGGTAAGTATCTGTCTTTGGTAATTTTGTTGTAAGCAATTAAGTATTTACCAAATGGTTTTTTACTATCACCACCAGGAATACATAAGTGACCAACAGAGTAGAAAGTAGGAACACGATCTAAAACTTTTAAGTCTTTGATGTTCCATTTTACCACTTCAGATGATACGAAGAATGAAGTGTATGCGTTTCCGTTACCATCAAACTCGGTATGCAATGGGCCAAGACCCGGTTTTTTAACTTCACCGTATAAAGCAGCTTCGTATTTAATTACGTTAATGCCTTCGTATTGTCCATCATAAGCTTTATCAGCAATTGCTTTTTGAATTTTATCAAAGCTAAATACAGGAATTAAAGCAGCTAATTTACCACTACCTACAATGTACTCACCGCTTGGGTCAACATCGCAACCATGTGGAGATTTAGGGCAAGGGATCATGTAGCATAAGTCGGCAAAGTCTTTAGAGTCAAGTACAATAACTTCTTTTTTCATTTCAGATTTTGCACTATGTGTTTTCTCATCCCAAGTGTTGTGTGCATAGTTAGCAGGTACTTTTTTACCTTTTCCGGCTTTTACATACTCTTCAGCTTTTTTCCAGTTAACAGCCATAATAAAGTCTTTATCTTTTTGCGAAGCGTTAACCTCTAATAAAGTATTGGCTTGTTCGGTATTGTAGCACGAGAAGAAGAACCAACCATGCGATTTTCCTTTACCTGCGTGGCTTAAATCAAAGTTTACACCAGGGCAGGCAATTTGAAATGCAACATCCATTTCACCTTCTTTACCTACACTAATAAAACTTAAGTAACCTTTAAAGTTTTGTTTGTAAGTATTAATTGGCACATCGCCATTTGCATTATCGGGTGGCACACTAAAACGTGTTCCTGCAACTACATACTCAGTGTTTTCTGTAATAAATGGTGATGAGTGATTACCTGCACTGTTTGGTAACTCAATAATCTCTGCCGTACGGAAAGTTTTTAAATCAATACGAGCAACACGTGGTGTATTGTTTGCGTTACCAAATACCCATCTGCCATCAACCTCACCATTGGTTTGCGACATCTCAGTGTGATGCAAATCATCCCAAGGTACCATACCATGCGAGGTGTTTAACATTGGTTTTGTTTCTTCGCTATAACCCCAACCTTTTTCAGGGTCAACCGAAAATACAGGGATTACACGTAACAACCTTCCGCTTGGCAAACCATAAACACTCATTTGTCCGCTAAAACCTCCACTTACAAAGTTGTAAAACTTGTCGTGTTTACCCGGGGCAACGTAAGCTTTTTCGGCAGCATCACCACTCACGGCATTGCTTGTGTTTTTTGGTTTACAAGATACAATAGCAGCAACCGCCATAGTAGCAATTGCGCCTTTCATTATCATACTATTCCTTTTCATAATAAAATGGATTTAATTATTTTACACCATCATTTTTACGCATAAACTCTAAAATTTTGCGTGCGTCATCATCATTCAAACCTTGGTTTGGCATTCTAACCAAACAGATTTCTAATTGCGCTTGTACTTCAGGGTCTTTGTCAATCATAGGGTCGGGGTTAGTGATGAAGTTCATAATCCACTCTGGGGTTCTTCTTTCAGTAACACCTTTCCAACCCGGACCAACTAATTTTTCGTCAGTTAGTTTATGGCAAGATGAACATTTTACACCCTGAATGCTTTCGCCTTCGGTTGCCATTGCTGCATCTAATGTTGCGCCAACGGTTACATTTTCTGCGGTAAATTTACCTTCACCTCGTTTTGGGTCGTAAGCCGGTGCTCCTGATGTTTCTGTGTTTTCGGTTGCTGTTGGTTCTGTTGCAGCCGCGTTAGATTGTTCGCTTGTGTTTGAACTGCCTCCTCCGCATGCATAAAGCGCTGCGGCAAGGGCCATAAATGCAATTACTTTTTTCATAAATCATGTTAATTTTGTTACACGAAGTTGATGCCGTTTGCATTTTTATTTTATGCGTTCAGTCATAAAGAACACATGACTTTAAACAGCCATAAATTTTAGGTTGTATTAAAATTACTATGATATGAACTATTATTGATAGGTGATGCTGTTGTCTGTTAAGGTTTTTAAAAAAGCCACCAACGCCTGTTTTTGTTGGCTTGTAAGGTTGAGTTTATATGTAGGTGCTTTTTTATTAATAATAGGATCTATAGTTGCCGATGGCTGCACACCTGAGTTATAAAACTCAACTACATCTTCTAAAGTTGCAAAACGTCCATCGTGCATGTAAGGTGCAGTTAAGCTGCTATTACGTAAGGTTGGTGTGGCAAATTTTCCAATATCATTGCTGTTTTGAGTGATTAAAAATCTACCATTATTAAAGCCGCTAAACGTATTGTTTAAACCATTGTTATGAAATTCAGTATCGCTAAATAATGGTGGCTGATGGCAATGAAAACAATCACCAACTTCCGAAAAAAAGATGTTGTAACCTTCTTGCTCTTGTGCATTAAATGTTTCTTCGCCTTTCATTACTTTATCATACTTAGCATTGCTGCTAATTATGGTGCGCATGTATTGTGATATGGCATGTGCAATTTTTCTTTGTAAATCAACAAAGGTGTATTTGTATATGTCATCAATTAAAAATGCTTTATAAAATGCATCGCGGTAATAAGCACTTTTTGATAAATTACTATACAACTCTGCTGAGTCGGTATTAAAAAATTCTGGTCCAAAATCGGCCATACATAAGGTGTCTAATATTTTTTCTGAGCCTGTCCAATTGTAATGACGTTTAAATGCTAAATTAATGTGTGGTGGTACACTTATTCTATAGCCGTTTGCACCAATATGTATGGGCAACGAAAACGATTTTTCCTTAATGTGGCACGATGCACAACTTCTTCCATTGCTAGATAACATAGGTTCGTTGTATAAACGTTTACCTAATGCTACACCTTCTTCTGTTAATGGATTATCAGGGTTTTTGATGTACAACGGAAAACCTTTGGGTACTTGTAAAGTATACGGTGTAGGTTTATAATCTTGTTTTAGCGCAGTATCTTCGGGCTTGTTACATGCAGCAACAAGTACTATCATTAAAACAGCTATTGTTAAAATTTTATTCAGCATAAAACACGTCCTTTCCATTATTGGTAATCAGCATCATGGTGGGCATATCGCCCATGGTGTAGTTACCATCCAAGTATATATTGTAGGTATATGGGTTTTTATACCACTCGTTTAAATTCATTATTAAGTTTTGGTTTGATGTTGTGGCCTCGTTTACGGTTAAATGAATTGCTATAGGTTGATGTTGAATTAAACAATCGTTTAAACCCGTATGTATGGCATATCCTTTTCTATCGTTTTCCGGTGTTAAAAACTGACCTTCAATTTTTAAAAAATGATAACCTCCACCCATGGCTTCCGGCCATATCATGCCTATGTTATCATCTGTGTTGGGTAGTGTGCCATGTTGGTTATTTTTTGCATCAATACCAATTAAAAATGCAACCTGATTGTAAGTGCCAATAGGCACATTTTCTAGTTGAATACTGATGGGCTGTTGCCTGGCATCAATGTATTTTATTTGGTTTGATACATATACCTGCACACCATTTTGATACAACGCAAAATTTGATAAGTAATAATTTAAACGGGTAACACTGTAAGGGTTTGATGCTTGGTTATTATACATCATCGTATCAAATTGTAAAGTTTTGCCATCTATTTTATGGTTGATGTACAGGGTAATATTTCCTGTTGGGGCATTAGGTAAGTTTGATTCGGGCTTATTGCACGCATAAAATGAAAGTGCAAAAAGTATGAAACCAATAGTTATAATTATCTTGTGAAGCATAACCCAAAGTTAGCTTAGGTTTTTATTAGGTTAATTGACCTGCATCAAGGTTTTAGAAATAGGGATGCGTTACCATTGCATACATTATTTCCCTTTATATGATAACCTTGTTAAACGTATTGTTGCAAATTGGTCCACCACCACCAGATGATTGGGGAGACCCTGATACACCTAATGTTCCCATTACAGATGATATTTGGATATTGTTAGTTGTGTTGGTTTTAGTAGGATACTTTACGTTAAAATCGCGCATAAAAAAAGCACCTCGATAGGTGCTTTTATACTTTGTATTGATATGTGATTATTCAAAATATTGGTTGAAAATGACAAACGAGGCCTGTATAGTTGTTACAATCTGATCAGCTTCTTCATCACTTTTTGCATTGCCTAAATCTTTAATCAACCCCATGTACGGGTGTAACCATTTGTGTAACTCATCATGCGATTTGCCTTGCATAGTGCAACTTTTGGTTAACAAGCCAACTGTGGTATTCAACTCCTTAGCTAAAGCTTCATAATCTTTTTTAGGTGCATTTACATAACTATCAACCAAGCCTTCACTTGCACGTACATGTACCATCATTTCAGGATTAACCTTCCATTTTTCTCCATTATTTAATTCGATTTCAATAGGTGATTGCTCTTCTTCAATAGCTTTTATATCAGTGGTTGTTTGTTCTTGCTTTTCGGTGCTTTTGGGTTCTTGATTATTGCAACTTGTTGTTCCCACTATGGTTCCTAACAAACCAATAAATAATATTTTTTTCATGTGTTTAATTTTTTACGAAGTTAGTCTTTAACTTTTCAATTTTACATATTGTCGTTTTGCCAAGTTGCAAAACAGGTATCTGTTTCATGTAGTTTCAACTCTTTTAATACAATGTAATCTGGTAAGGTTAAGTGTATTTTTTTAGCCATATCCAATAACATCTGTTCTGCTGTCGGCTCTTCATCAAACCATAATAGTTTAGTGCCAATAACTTGTGTGGCAGTTAAATTTAGCTTGTTAATTTTAAGTATCAATGCATGGTCGTAATCGTTTAAAATAGCTTGTTGTACTATCTTTTTAAGTTGTTTAAAATCTATCACCATGCTGTTTGTTAAATCTTTTTTAGAGGTTACAGTAACGTGTAATTTATAGCTATGACCGTGTATGTTTTTACACGCACCATCATAATCAGATATGGCATGTGCAGCCTCAAACGTAAATATTTTAGTAACACTAAGCATATTTCTTTCGTCTTTCAATCTCGGTATTTAGCAGTTGTAATTCTCTGGTCACTTGTCCGTTTACCGATTTATTTTCATTAGCCCTTCTAATTAAATAAGGAATGGCTTTTTCTATTTCGCCATATGGTAAATACTTCGATACTTCAAAACCATTTCGTGCAAGGTTAAAGGTTAAATTGTCGCTCATGCCTAGTAATTGCGAGAAACTTAACTTTTGTTGTGCATCAATCAACCCAAGCTTGTTTACTAGATTAATGGCATGTAAAATGCTTTCTTCGTTGTGTGATGCAATGCATAAATAGGTGTACTCAAAATTTTGTAAACACATATCAATGGCTTTGTTAAACGATTGGTCTGTTTCTTGTTTGGTTTTAAAAACCGGTGAAGGTTTACCTTCTTGTTCAGCCCTTTCGTTTTCTTTTTCGTGGTAAGCACCTCTTACAATTTTAACACCTGTATAAAACTTTTTAGTTTTACTTACTTCAATCAAGTTGTTTAAATAGGTAATTCTATCTGTTAAATACATTTGCAACGTATTATAAACAACAGCTTTTTGTGTGTTGTATTTTTCCATCATTTGCTCCACGATGTAGTCGTAAATATCTTGCGTACAGCGTTCTTCTGCATCAAAATAAATTCCAATATTATGGGTTGATGCCGTTTGGCATATTTCATCAATGTGTTTAAAAAGTGTTTCTAATCTTTGGTTTTCGTTATCGGTACGTTCTTTAAACGGATTGTTAATGGATTTCAAAAATTCATAATCTTCTAACCCGGTAATTTTTATGCTGATGTAATGACCAGGATAATTTTTAGCAAGCGTAATGATGTTTTCTTGTATACGTTTTACATTGTTTTGATAACCTGCTGCATTTTGTTCGTTTTCCGAAACATAATCCAATACAGATTTTACTTTAAACGCATTTAAATGATTGATGGTAACAAAGGCTTGCTTTAAGTTTTCGCCTGCGCAAAACACCTTAAATACACTTTGTTTAATCAGTAATTTACCGGGCAGTTTATACTTTAAAATCCATTCGGCTCCGTTTGATAACAGTTTTACCAATGCGGGATAATTAAATAACTTAAATACAAAATGAGTGAGGTTAAGTGCTTTACTTGTTTTGTATTTAAAGGCGTATTCTGTTTGGTTAAAATCGGGTACGGGTAAACTCATAGTATGTTAGTTTTTTGTAAGCCCAAAATGGATTGTTTGTTTTTTGATTTGATGTTACAAGCGATGTAATTGTATAACAAAATTCCTGCTGTAATAAACAGTGTAATCAACAGTATTAATCCTGCAAAACTAAATGCCACAAAGTATGGCGTTAGTTCTTCCATCAATTTTTGATAGGTAATTTGTTGGGCGCTGTTTTGCCATATTCCCTTTTTTATGCCCGCAATATTTAATGCTATCCAAAATACCAACAAGCTGCTTTGCATCATCCAATAAGTAATGTTTAATACACGAGTGGGCTTGTTGTATGTTACGCAATTGCCCTTTAAAAATATAAAACAAGCTGCCAGTAAAATCATAGTATTAATGCCAATGGTGGTTCCCATGGCATGTGCAACGGTAACATGTGTGCCGTGTGTATATAAATTTAAAACGGGTATCGACATTACAATAGCTTGACTCATATTTAAAAACACCCAAATGTCTGAATCCATAATAAAACGGTAAGGAAAGTAATGGTAATGTTTTTTGATATCAGCAACACTTTGTTTCCAGGAGTAAATTATGCGTGCAAAAAATATCCATTCTGTCATGCTCACGCCATACCCAATATACCTGATGTAACTTTCGGTTGGTAAAGTGTAAATGTGATGTCCCCAATTAAACATCAAATTAAACAAACCTAAAAAGTACATTCCAAAGGCCATTTTGCTGTAACCAACTTTTGTATCACCACTAATTTTATCCATGATAAAAAATGCAGTGCCATAAATTAATTGATTCCACGAACCCACTAACGAACCATTTACTTTCCATTGTATGGTCATGTCGGTTACAAAATGTTCCCTAAAATAAGGAAACACCCACAGGTAGTTTTCCATAAAGGTGAACATAAAAAACAAACCACCACTCATCCACATCCAAACATAAACCGGCCATTGTTTGGCATTTTTTATCACCCTAAAAAAGTTACTTAAATACAATATCCACGAAAGGGCAATTGGCAATGCCCATATGGGATTAAACTCCCAATATTCTCTTCCGCCAAAGTCTTTTCTAAAATAGCTGCTCATCACTCCAACTATGGCGATTAACCAAAGTAACAATTGAGTTGCTGCAATTTTATTAGAAAGTTTGTTAGGGTAAAGAATTTGCAATGCACTCATTACTCCACCATTTGCACCAATAATAATCCAAAAGGTTACCATTGAAACATGTAACGGACGTAAAGCTACAAAACCTAGAGTATCTTTTAAAAAGTTTGGATTGATGTATACAAAAGAGGCAAGCACACCAAAAACTAAACCTATTAAAAGTAGCGTTAAGGCAAGTACTAAAAATAATTTTCCTATTTGAGTTGTTCCGTTCATGGCATTTCAATCATTCCGTTAGGTTTTATGCTGTAGTTTCGATAGTCGGCATTGCCACTGGCATCCGCTTGTTTTAAAAACTCAATTAGCTGTGTAAATTCTTCATCAGGAATTTGAAATGCGGGCATTGATCTTACACCACTGCCTACAATTCCTTTAATAATTGTTTCGTTTTTTCTACTGAAAACATTGGTTAAATCAGGACCTAAATATCCGCCTAAACCATATAATTGGTGGCAGCTTTGGCAATTGTATTTTTGCCAAATGAGTTTGCCTGATGCAGCAACACTTGCGTCAAATTTTGGTGTTTGTATTTGTTGGCTTGGTTTGATGTATATGGTAAACGAATACACCAAAAAGCTTAAACACAGCAAAACAAATATGTAGGTAGGTGTTGCTTTCATAAAACTTATTGTTGAACTTGTTTTACACTATCTGGTTGATTGTTTTGTTGATGTATCAATACATCCTGAAGCATGATTTCGGCAGTGGTAGCCATGTTGTGTAATTGCATCAATTCAACCGAAAACGTATTATTATTTAGTATAGATTGTGTGAGTTGTTTAACCAATTTCATGTATGCAATACCGGCATTAATGGTTGTTTTATTTTTACTCATAAAACATTTTGTCATCCATTTTTTAACTGTTTTTATTTTAGGCTTCACCCAAGCAAAATCAACTACTTGCTGCGACTTACATTGATATAAATTCACATCATCATTAATCTTTTTGTCTTGTTGATGCACAATGTGATTTTTTATTTGTTCGGCAAATACCAACGCTTCTAAAAGTGAGTTAGAAGCCAACCTGTTTTTACCGTGTAAACCAGTGCAAGCTACTTCTCCTAAAGCATATAAATTATTGATGTTGGTTTGTCCGTTTACATCAACTACTACACCACCCGATTGGTAATGTGCAGAAGGAATTATTGGAATTAAATCTTCGCTTAAGTTGTAATCTAACGATACCAATTTTTGGGTAATGGCCGGAAAATGAAATTCTAATTCATCTTCATCAAGATGTCTTACATCTAAATACACACACGGGCTTTTAGTTTTTTCCATGTGTTGATATATGGCATTGCTCACAATATCTCTTGTAGCCAATTCTCCTCTTACATCATCATCAAACAAAAAACGTTTGCCACTTTGGTCAACAATATAAGCCCCATAACCGCGCAATGCTTCTGATATTAAAAACGAAGTATGTTGATTGTTTTGGGGATACAATGCAGTAGGATGAAACTGCATAAAGTTCATGTATTGCAATTGTGCGCCTGCACGTTTAGCTATGGCGTAACCATCTCCCGTAGCGGGTTTTGGGTTGGTGGTGTTTTCAAACAATTGTCCGCAACCGCCTGTAGCCAAAACCACATAACAAGCATTCATGTTTTCTAACTGATGCGTAATTTCATTGTAAACCCAAATACCTTTTGCGTTTTGTTGATTATCCAATAAAATATCAGTAGCCAATAAATGGGTAATTAAACGTATGTTTTTGTTTTTGCTAACTTGATCCAAAAGTGTGGCCACCACTTCAAAACCCGTTTGGTCTTTATAATGCACCACACGTGGGTTTTCATGTCCACCTTCTAAAGCTGCATCTAATTCACCATTACTTTCTATATCAAATTGTACACCCCAATGAAGCAGTTCACTTATTTCGCGAGGCGCACTTTTAACCACCATTTCTACCACATCCGGTTTACAATAAGAACCGCCACTGGCAAGGGTATCTTTAATGTGGCTTTCAAACGAATCGTTTAGTGTATCTAAAACAGCAGCAATACCACCCTGTGCATAACGGGTATTACTTTCTAAAGCATTGGTTTTAGTAAGTAATGCAATTTGTATGCTAGGATTATTTTTACTCAGTTTAAGCGCAAGCGTTAATCCACCTATGCCGGAGCCAATTATTACTATATCAAATGTTTTCATATTAGTTTGATAAGGCTAACATTCTGTTCAGTGGAATTAATGCTCTTTCTATCACCTCATGCGATAAAGTAATTTCAGGAGTTTCGTTCAATAAACAGTTGTATAATTTTTCTATGGTGTTTAATTTCATAAACGCACATTCGCTGCAAGCACAAGTATTGTCTTCTTTTGAGGGTGCAGGAATTAACGTTTTATCAGGAGCTTCAGCACTCATTTGGTGCAATATGCCAGCTTCTGTAGCAATAATAAATTCTTTGCAATCGGTGTTTTTTACATAATCTATCATAGCTGCTGTTGAGCCAACAAAATGTGCAACTTTTAATAAATCAGCTTCCGATTCAGGATGCACAACCAACTTAGCATTTGGATATTGTTTGTGTAAATCCAATAATTTGTTAAACGAAAATGCTTCATGTACAACACACGCACCATCCCATAAAACCATGTCTCTACCGGTTTCTTTTTTTAGGTAATGACCCAAGTTTCTATCGGGAGCAAAAATGATGTTCTCGTATTCGGGAATAGAATTGATGATTGCTTTTGCGTTTGATGAAGTGCAGATAATATCACTTTGTGTTTTTATTTCTGCAGAACAGTTGATGTAACTCACTACAATATGATCAGGGTACTTTTGTTTAAATATACTAAAATCTTGCGGTGTACACGAACTTGCCAACGAGCATCCTGCTTCTAAATCAGGTAACAGTACTTTTTTATTTGGGTTGAGTATTTTGGCTGTTTCGGCCATAAAATGAACGCCCGCAAATACAATGATATCCGCATTGCTTTTTGCCGCTTGTTTTGATAAACCTAAACTATCTCCCACAAAATCGGCTATATCTTGTATGGCAGGTTCCTGATAATAATGAGCCAAAATCACCGCGTTTTTTTCTTCTTTTAAACGCCTAATGGCTGTTGCATAATCAAATGGTATTGTGGCTGCTGTCATATCAATTTGCCATTACAGGTTCTTCACTAAATTCCATACTTAATAAGTTTGTTTCTAACTCATCCAATTCTTGGCGCATGCCTCTAAAAAGATCTTCTGCCTGATGGCCAACATTGTCTATTAAGCCTTGGTAATACGATATACCGGCCAATAAATTCTCTCTAAACTTTTCAAAATATGATTCTTTGCGTTGCACCAATTGTTGAGCTACTTTTTGTTTTTCTTTTTGTAAATAATCAATATAAAGTTTAAGCTCATTTATAAACATATTTGGCCTGTGTAGTTTGTTTAAAATGTTAACCCTGCCATAAATATGATCAACCATTTCTTGCAAGGTAAACGTGCCCGAGAAGAAAGCAAGGTTTGGTCCGGGACAAATAGTAACTGCACCAAAACTATGTTTGTGTTGTATGTTGTTTACCATCAATGCAGGTTCGCTTAAACCTTCGCACAAGCAATCTTTTTCTTTTACCACTGCTGCTTTTGCTTCGTATTCTTCGGGTGTGGTGCAAGTTTCCTTTAACTGTTTAAGTTTAAAGTATTGGTATTTTACCGATGCTGTACAAATAGGTTCTTTGGTAAACTCGGTATCAAACTGTAAAAACTTTTTTAAGCACGGACTACCAGGTTTTCCTTTATCGATTCTGCTTTTGCGCAAAACTTCTGCACTGCTTTTTCTAAAGTTATTAAACGGAACGCCTAATGGAGAAGCATTACTTAAATAATAATCTTCGGGTACTGCAGTTGCTAAACTATTTAAGGTTTGGGCATCTACATTGGTAACTTCGGGTACCAATAAAAACGGACTTCCCCAACCACAACTGTTTAGGTTGTAGTAGGTTATTAAAAAATTGTTTTCGTGTGCTGTACCAATTCCTCCTTGGGCCGTAATTTTTAATTCGGGTAAAGCATTAAATGAATGTTTGCCGTTTTGTTGTAATGCATCTAAGCATGCGGTGTATAAGGTTTGATAAAGTTCGCCACGTTTGCTTTTAAATTCTTTTAATATCGGTCCCATCAATAAACCGTCTGTTGCAAAGGCATGTCCACCACAATTCAACCCCGATTCAATCCTAAACTCCGATACCCATAAACCTTTTTTAGCTAAGTATTTTCCTTGTATTAAAGCCGAACGATAATCACTTACCTTTAAAATAATTTTCTTTTTGATGTGGCCATTTTCATCCGGATAAAAGTCTGCGAAACTCTCGCAATAACCATAAACCCTTGGGTTGAATCCAGCAGAAAACACCACGGCAGCATGTAAATCACTATTTGCAAAACCACGTAAAGCCGATAATGCATCTGATTGCTCCGCTGGTAATGGTTCACCAAGGTCGTTAAACTTTGGTTTATCTACTTTAGTCATGATGTTTACCTCAATAGCTCCGGTAACTAAATTGCTGCGTAAAAAACGCTCTACTTTTAAACGTTCAGCATTAGTTAATAGAGGTAATGTATTGTAGGATAATTTTAAATCATGATCATCGGGTAACAAGCTAAAATACTTTTGCATTTCTGCACTGTTAAAAGGCTGTTTACGCAGTTGGTTGGCTTGATAACTTACGATGTAATCAACTAAATTTAAATAAGCTGTAATTCTTTTGGCTCTGAAATCGGCATGATAAGTACTGATTTCTGTATACGGTAAATGGTACAAGTTGGAGTAATGTTTACGCATTTGTTCCAACAGTTCATCTTCTATAATTGATAGGGTTGAGTTAATTCCGAAACGTGCTACTTTTATGGGTGCATCAATGGTAAATCCGATACCCATTACCGGAATATGAAAATTGTGGGCTTGTGCTGTCATGTGTTTAGTTCTGCTGTTTTAAATATTCTTGCAAGGCATCTCTCCAATGAGGTAAACTTGCCATGCCTCTGTTTTTTAATGATGTATTTTCTAGGACAGAGTATTTTGGTCGTGGTGTTTTGGCCGGGAAAAATGAAGAATCAACTTTCTCTACTTCCACTTTTGTATTGGTAATTTCAAAAATGGTGGATGCAAATTCGTGCCAGCTGCATTGTCCTTCTGAGGTTAAATGTACAATGCCATTTAACTCTTGTTTAATTAAAGAGGGAAGAATATTTGCAATATCAGCGGTACTTGTAGGCGATACAATTTCATCACCCACCACATTTAATACCGGTCTTTCTTTGGCTAGTTTCAACATAAGTTGAATAAAATTCAACCCGTTTTTTGCCCTGCATGGGTTTTTACCGTACAAAGCCGATACACGTAAAATTAATGATGCATGGTTTTCTGATAAGATGGCATTTTCGCCATGGTATTTTGTTTTACCATATACGTTTAACGGGTTGGGTTTATCCAATTCATTGTAAGGCGAACTTTTCTCACCATCAAAAACATAATCGGTACTAAAGTGTACAAATTTTATTTTTAAATAATTACACATACGCGCCATAAATGCGGGGGACGTGGAGTTAATGGCCATTGCGGTTTTGGGATTTTCTTCACATAAATCAACTTGGTGGTAAGCAGCCGTGTTAATTAAAACATCAGGGCGGTGTGTGCTTAATAATTGTTTTACCTCCATCAGGTTGGTTATGTCTAAATCGGCATGTGTTGGAGTAATGGTTTGTATGTTGTGCTGAGTAAAAAGGTTGGTAATATCACTTCCCAATTGACCTTGTGCACCTAGTATTATCGCCTTTTTCATAGTGGTATTAATTGGTGATGAGTTGATTCATCATTATTTTTTTAAATACTAAAATGTTGTAGAATCTTTCATCATCGAAACTGCTGTACTTATCGACAGTATCGTGTAAATTAAGCATAATAGAATAAGCATCTTGTTTAGGTTTATAGTTTAATAATTGAAACGCTTTGTCAATACTAACTTTGTAATTTCTGTAGTCTTGTACGTTTTGGTTAGTAATGTTGATGTTTAAACCATACTCTTGTTTTACAAATGATTTTACAGCTTGTGCCAACTCGCCAATGGTGGTGTTAAAAGATGAAATATTAATCACTTCTCCTTTTTGTAAGTTAGAGTTGATGGCCAATAAATATGCCTCACATAAGTCGTTTAATCCTAAAATTGGTCGCCAAATTTTGGGGTTACTTAATGTAATTTCTCCTTTGTTTAATGCATTTTTAAACATGGTGTTTAAGGCTAAATCCAAACGCATACGTGGCGAGTAACCACTTACTGTACCTTGTCTAAAACATACTACCGAAAAGTTTTCATCAGCCAAAGCCAATAACGAACATTCCCCTTGTAGTTTAGAAACACCATACGGGTAATTGCTTATGGCCACATCATCTTCGGTAAAAGTGCTGTTGTGTGTGTAACCATACACCGAGCAAGAACTTGCAAAAATGAAACGTTTAACACCAGCTTCTTTGGCTAAAAATCCTATGTAAGCGGGCATTCCGGTGTTGTATATGAAATTATCTTTTGGCGAAAACTCAGCCATTGGATCATTAGACAAACCGGCTAAAAATATTACGGTATCAAACCCAACTAAATCATTTTGGTTTAAATCAAAAATATCTTTTTGTATGGTGTTGATGTTTGATGGTAAATAATTTCCAAACCAATTGGTGTCAACAACAGTTACATTACAATTGTTATCTTGTAAGTAAGGAGCAAGCGTTGTTCCTATGTATCCCGCTCCGCCAAGTACTAAAACATTGTGTTTATTTTCCATAGCTAAAGTTGTTTGAATCGTTTGTGTTAAGCCAACTTGTTAAAGTTTGTGCTACTTTATCTTTTTCTGATAGTGTAAGATTTTCAATTGGCCATTTAATACCAATGGCAGGGTCGTTCCATAATATGCCCGATTCTGCTTGTTTGTTGTATAAGCCTGTACATTTGTATTGTATCTCTGCAAAGTCGCTTATGGTGCAGAATCCACGTGCAAAACCTGCTGGTGCCCAAATCATTTTTTTGTTTGCTGCCGAAACTATTTCGCCATACCATTGGCCTAAAGTTGGAGAACCTTTTCTGATATCAACTGCAACCAAAAATGCTTCGCCTTGTGTTACACGCATTAATTTACCCATAGGTGGTTCCCATTGAAAATGTAAACCACGCAATACACCTTTTGCCGAGCGAGAATGATTGTCTTGTACAAAAGGTAAGTTAATACCTAATTCTTCAAAAGCATCGGTGCGATAGGTTTCCATAAAAAATCCACGTTCATCTTCAAATACCTCAGGCTGTAGTACCAGTAGCCCATTCAAGGCTTGATGTATTAGGTTTATTTTCATGTTGTTTGTTGTTTTTAATTTGTGAGAACTGGTTTACACCTTTTATAAAATGTGCATATACAATGCTACCGTGGTACATGTAAGGCAATATGCGTTTATCACTTACTTTACGTTTTTCTTGTACTTCTTGTCGCTTAGAAAATATTAAAATGATGTTCAGTAAAATCCACGCATGCGCAGCTAAAATGGCTCTAACTGTAGTAAAGTTAAACTTCAACAACGATTGTAAAATCACCACATAATCTAATAAAATATGAACCGGTACAAAACGTATTACTTGCAACAACTCATAATTTTTAAGCATAATGTAAATAGAGTTGCGGTGGTTCCAGTATGTTTTTTTAAAACATGCTGTAGTGATGGTTGCTCCGCCTATGTGTTTAATTACCGATTTAGGTTGCACATATAAACTGTATCCTGCCAAACGTAAACGCCAACACAAATCAATTTCATCCATGTGGTGTACAATGGTTTCATCCAACAAGCCGCTATCCTCTAAAGCTGATTTACGTAAAAACATAGCCGCACCGCTTGTCCAAAAAACAGGTGCAATGTCTTCGTACTGTCCATGGTCTTCTTCAATTTCGCTAAAAATTCTTCCACGTAAAAATGGGTAACCAAATACATCAATCATACCGCCACTTCCACCTGCGTATTCAAAATGTGTGGGTTGATGGTAGGATAATAATTTAGGTTGGATGGCACCTATACGTTGATCCGATTCGGCCAGGTTCACCAAACTTTCTATCCAATCGGGTGCAACGGTTACATCATTGTTCAAACAAATAATATACTCGCCCGGACACACACTAAATGCGATGTTGTATGCCGCGCAGTAACCATTGTTAAAAGGATTTTGTATGATTTTAACTTCAGGATAATTTGCTTGAACGTAGGCTACATCATTTTCTGTTGATGCGTTATCGAGCAAATAAACTTGCTTTTTGGTGTAAGTTGATTTTAAAACAGAGGTCAAACATTCGTCTAAAAAACGTTTGCCATTATGGTTTAAAATAACAATATCAACTTCGGGTAACATAGCTTTATTTTTTTATAACAAAGCACGCCCGTTTTTATGGTCTATTTCTTGACCACCGTCAATAAATCAACTGATATAAATTGGAGAAAAAACTGACTAATCCTCTAGTTTGGCTAAGGAATACAGTTTGTTATGGTCGTTTATTTTGATGTATTTTTTCTGCAAAGAAATTACTTGGTCATCTTCCCACTCACGCAAAACCCTAACTGCTGTTTCTGTAGCCATACCGGCAATACTAGCAATATCTTCACGAGTAAGCACAATGTTTATTTGCCCATCGGCATTAACGCCAAACGACTTTTCTAAAAGTAATAAAGCCTCTGCCAATCGTGCACGTGTATCTTTTTGTATAAAACTAACCGATTTGTTTTCGGCCATGCTTAAGTCTTCCGCAAACCTCGACATCAACTCCATGGTAAATTTGATGTTGTTATGTATCAACTCAAAAATGCGCTCTTTGGGTATAAAACAAACCACCGATTCTTCAATAGCCACACCTGTAGCAATGTATCGTCCATCGCCTAACAAACCGCGGTAGCCAATTAGCTCGCCATCTTTGGCAATGCGTAAAATTTGCGCAGTGCCATCGTTTAATGTTTTGTATAATTTTATTTTGCCTTGATGCACACAATGTAATCCTTTGGCTGCATCACCCTCATGAAAAATGATTTGATTTTTTTTAACCCTATGCGTTACCTTATGATGGTTTAAATTGCTCAGTTCATCCTTTTTTAAGGTACAAAAGGAAGACAACGCCAAATTTTGGCAAGTAGTGCAATCGATATCTTTAACAGGCTTTTTCAAAACGTTCGGTTGCAAGTTTAGCCAATTAAAATAATTTTAATACTGATTGTACTCATAAAACGTAGGACTTGTTTTTATTAGGTGTTAGTGACATTACATTCAACATCACTAGTTTTCATATGTTTACCTTTAAAAGCCCTTGGTTAACCTATTAAGTTGTTTATTAAATATTAACATTACAGATATTCTGTATTTTATGCCGTAAAATTGCACCCTTAATTTCATCAATGAAGATACTTGTTACTTACTTAAAACAATACAAAAAATTAGTGGTGCTTTCTATGTTGTTTGCTACCATTAATCAGGTTTTCTCTTTGCTCGATCCAATGATTTATGGTAAAATCATCGACCAATATGCCCAACATGCAAGTGAGTTTACCCAAAGTGAATTTATTAAAGGTGCGGGCTTGCTTATTCTGGCTGCTATTGGTGTGGCTATGGTAAGCCGTATTGCAAAAGCATTTCAGGATTATACGGTTAATTTAGTAATACAAAAATTAGGTGCAGATATTTATACCGATGGCTTAAAACACACGTTGCAAGTTCCGTTTAGTGAGTTTGAAGACCAACGCAGTGGCGAAACGTTAAACATTTTACAAAAAGTAAGAATCGATACTGAAAAGTTTATCATGAGCTTTATCAATATACTTTTTGCATCGTTGGTGGGCATTGTGTTTGTAATGGTGTATGCCATTAATGTGCATGGTGGTTTAATTGTGGTATATGTTTTAGCAGCTACTTTTTTAAGTATCATTACCAATTATTTATCTAAGCGTGTAAAAAAAGTACAAACCAATATTGTGCGCGAAACACGTATGCTTGCCGGTAGTACAACAGAAAGTTTACGCAACATTGAGTTGGTGAAAAGTTTGGGTTTAACCAACCAAGAAACCAACCGATTAAATACTGCAACCAAAAAGATTTTACAGTTAGAGTTAAAGAAAGTGCGCGACATACGCAGTATTTCTTTTGTGCAAGGTACTTTGGTTAATTTACTTCGTCAGTCTATTTTATTTATGCTGTTGTACTTAATTTTTGAAGGACAATTAAGCGTAGGTGAAATCATTACCTTACAGTTTTATTCCTTCTTTATTTTTGGTCCGTTGCAAGAGGTGGGTAATGTTATTATCAGTTACCGTGAGGCAGAAGCATCATTGGCCAATTTCGAACAAATAATGAATACACCTTTAGAGCCTAAACCTGCATCACCAAAGCAATTAGGGGCTATACAAAATATGCAATTTAACGAAGTTGTATTCAGACATAAATCTGCTGGGTATGATGCGGTAAGTAAAATTAGTTTTGAGGTAAATAAAGGCGAAACCATTGCATTTGTTGGCCCTAGCGGTAGTGGAAAAAGTACTTTGGTGAAACTATTGGTAGGATTGTATTCTCCTAATTCAGGAAATATTTTATACAACAATATTGTTTCAACCGAAATTGATAAAGATGAATTGCAACAACAATTGGGTTTTGTAACTCAAGATACGCAGTTGTTTTCGGGTACTATTAAGGAAAACTTATTGTTTGTTAAACCTGATGCTACTGATGCAGAGTTGGATGATGTACTAGAAAAAGCGGCTTGCATTAACATTGTAAAGCGCAGCGAAAACGGATTAGATACCGTAATAGGAGAGGGTGGTATGAAATTAAGCGGTGGCGAAAAACAACGTTTATCTATAGCCCGCGCATTATTACGCAAACCACGTATTATGGTTTTTGATGAAGCAACTTCTGCTTTAGACTCCATTACCGAAGAAGCAATTTCTGAAACCATTAAAAATATTTCAGACAAACGCGATAGCATAACTGTTTTAATTGCACACCGTTTATCAACCATTATGCATGCGGATAGAATTTTTGTATTGGAAAAAGGTGAAGTGGTTGAAACGGGTAAACACCAAGACTTACTCAACCAAAAAGGTTTGTACTATGCCATGTGGCGTCAACAAATTGGGGAACGTAGAGAATAGTAATTGCCTTTAAATTGCAATCTGAAACTGCACCACAAACATTCCTTTATTTGTTGTTTGTTTTAAGGTTGCTGTATTAACAATAGGCCTACTTTGGTAATTGAAGCTAACTTTTGATAGCTGTCCTTCAATCAACCAATTAAAGCCTACATCCCACATAGCTATGTTGTTTTTTAACCTGTCGTATTTGCAAAGGGTAATATCGGCATAGGGTTGAATTCTGTTTTTATCAGTGTTATTTTTTTTAGGTAACAAATAACCTACTTGCGTAAAGAATGTATTACCTGTTCCATACATGGCAAATGCATTTCCACCGCCACTTAAAGTGTTTCCACTACTTGCACTTGCCGGATTTAATACGCCATTGTTTCTTATATAATTTTTACCGTAATCTGTTTTTGATGCAGCGGCATAAACTGTTAATGCGCTTCCATTATCTTTAATAGGATGCTCGAAAAACACATCCACGCCAACATTTAATAAATTTTGATGAACAACAGTTTTACTTACCGTATCTGTTAAGTGCCACATCGCATTGGGTTGATATTGAAATCCTGCACCTAATGTCAATACTTTTTTCTTGCCTAAATAAGTTCCCACCATGTAAGGAGTTGTGTTACTTTCTTCATCAAAAAACTGATACATCAAATATCCGCTACTTTGTAACTTAGGAGCGTTGTAAGAAAAATCAGAGTTAACATTTAATGGTTTAACAGCTGTTACACTTGCATCTACCATCATGGGTTTTGATAACACCAAACGGTAATCAAACTTGTTTATTTTTCCTTTAGCATATACACTGAGCTTACGCAAAAACTGGTCGTTTACATCATTGGTCGATTGCTGATACAGTGGTGCATCATACCCTAAAATATTTCCGGCAGATGGTGCTGCAAAACGCGAAAAACCTGTCCAACCCGTTAATCCTGCACCAATGTGTAATAACCTTTCTGTTGGTTGATATTCGGCCACCACATCATGAAAAAACAAACCCGGTTTGCGTGCAGTGTTGTATCCGGCATTGTTAATTCCAAATTGTGTGTATACAAAAACTTTATCAGATACCTTGCCCATTAATTGTAAACGCACCCTTCGTAACCCTATATCAAAGGTTTCCTTTTCTATAACACCGTTAATGGTTGTTCCCGGGTTGTTATCAGTATACCTGGTCCAAACCTGGGCAGTAAAATTTGCCTTTAAATATTGGCTTCCGCTTTCATTAAAGTTTATTTTAAGTTCCTTGCTTTGTGCTTTAAGTGATGTACCTAATGTGCCCAATATTGCAACAAATATTAGTATTCTCATGTGCAGCGTATTTAGTTAAAATTTGATGGGTATTTAGAGCTAAAGTCGACATCAATCCTTCATCGATGATATATAGTTTGAGTCATTTTAACTCAATTCGTGGGGCAATTTAGGCTTTTACATTGGTGCAATCAAACAATACACTACTAGTTATTTGTTATACTTTTATTTACCGGCTACTTGTTATTTATACTTTACAAATGATAGCTATCTTATTAAAACCCTTATCTTCGCCCACCTTTTATAAAAATGTTAAGCGCATACAAATCATATTTTTCTAAAATTATAAAATTAAGTTATCCCATCATTATCGGTCAAATTGGTATTGTATTAATGGGTGTTGCCGATGTGGTAATGATTGGACAAATTGATGCTACCAATCTGGCAGCAGCCGGTTTGGCCAATTCAGTTTACTTTTTGGTTTCTATTATTGGTATTGGCACTTTATCTGCGGTTTCTGCAATGGTTGCCAAGGCTAAAGGTGCAGGTCATAGTAACGATACAGCTATATTATTTGGGCAAAGCATTTGGGCTGCTTTGGCTTTAAGTGCTTTTATATCCGGTGTGCTTTTGGTTTTAACTTTTAATTTAGAGTGGTTTGGGCAAAGTGAGGAAGTAACTTATTTAACCAAATCGTACTTACATATATTAAATGCAGGTACCGTATTTATGCTATTATTTACGGGTATTAAACAATTTAGCGATGGGTTATCTATTACCAAACCATCTGCAGTAATTACCATTGCAGGCTTGCTGTTAAATGTATTTTTAAATTGGGTGTTGATTTATGGTAAGTTTGGTTTTCCTCGCCTGGAGCTTGATGGTGCAGGTTATGCCACTTCTTTTACCCGATTAGTGATGGCTTTGGTGATGTTTCTTTACATTATCAGGGGAAGTGTTTATAAGCAATGGTTAAAAGTAAAAGACAATAACGGAAGCTTATTTTTCTTTAAAGAGATTTTTCGAATTGGTTTACCATCAGGTATGCAATACTTTTTTGAAGTTGGTGCATTTGCATCTGCTGCCATCATGATTGGATGGTTTGGAAAAGAACAATTGGCTGCGCACCAAATTGCCATTAACCTGGCATCAGTAACTTACATGGTGGCAACGGGTTTATCAACCGGAGGTAGTATTGCCGTAGGAGATGCCTGGGGCCGAAAAAATAAAAAAGATTTAATCATGTCGGGTAAGGCCGCATTAATTATGAGCATTTTATTTATGGGCGGAACTGCATTGTTGTTTGCCGTGTTTAATACCTTTTTTGTAAACCTATATATTGATGATGTATTGGTAGGCGGTATGGCTGCTAATTTACTTTTAATAGCTGCGTTGTTTCAATTAAGCGATGGTGTGCAATGTGTAAGCTTGGGTATTTTACGTGGTATTAACGATACCAAAATTCCTACGGTATTTACTGTTATTGCTTATTGGGTTATTGGTATACCTATTGGTTGGGTATTGGCTAAATACTTCGGTTTGGGCTTGTATGGCATATGGTTTGGGTTGAGTTTAGGACTTACTTTTTCGGCAGTAATGTTAAGCATCAGGTTCTTAAAAGAGTCGCGTGCGTTTGATTTTGTGGAGGAAGAAAAACAACATTATAAAGAGTTGGTTAAGTAAACATGAATTCAACTGTTAAAGTACACCTTGCCTTATTTACGGTTTCCTTAATTTATGGCGCTACATTTACCATTGCCAAACAGGTAATGCCAGAGTTTGTTCAACCATTTGCATTTATATTAATGCGCGTTTCGGTTGCTGCTGTGTTAATCTTTGTTTTTCATGCTTTGTTCATTAAACGAAAAATAACCGATTGGCGCGACATGAAACAACTTTGTATCAGCGCACTGTTTGGTGTAGCGTTTAATATGCTACTTTTTTTTAAAGGCTTATCTATTACAACACCAATTAACGGGGCAGTGTTAATGATGAATACACCCATATTTGTGGTGGTTTTTGCTGCTTTGTATTTGAAAGAAAAAATTACCGCACAAAAAATATTAGGTATTTTAATTGCTGCTTTTGGGGCTGTTTTATTAATGGGTGGCAGTAGGTTTAATTTCAGTGCTCAAACTGTTTGGGGAGATGTGATGGTAACGGCTAATGCTATTATTTATGCGTTCTATTTGGTGTATGCAAAATCGTTAATGCAAAAATACCATCCGTTAACAGTAACCATGTGGAGCTTTTTATTTGGCTGGCTGGTGGTTTTACCTTTTGGAGCGGGAGAGTTTATGGAAATAGATTTTACTTCTTTCACCCCTAAAATCTGGTTATTTGTTGCCTTTGTAACTGTGGGCTCTACTTTTTTAACGTATGTTTTAAACGCTTATGCATTGCGCAAAGCAAGCTCATCGTTGGTTGGTAGTTATATTTATTTACAACCTGTTTTAGCTACATTAATTGCTATTTTGTCGGGTAAAGATATGTTAACCTTTGAAAAGTTAATGTACATCTTAATCATATTTACAGGTGTATTTTTGGTGAGTTGGAAAAGGAAGCAATTGGAACATCAACTCAAATAATTGCGTTAAATAAAATAAAAATGCCCCGCTGTATGAACCAACGAGGCATTTATCCAATAAATCAATAATAACAATTGTCTACCAATCTTCTTCGTCAACAATAATTGGATCTTTCATATGTTTAACAAAGTCCTCTATTAATTTTTTGATATCCATATCGGCATCACGCAAAATTTTATCATAAACCTTTACAGATTTTGGTGAGGTATAGTAAAACTCGAAATAGTTGCGAATGGCGTTGCCATTGTTAGGTTTAATGCCCTCGTGTACCAAGTTACTAATTTGGTATTTGTAACGGCCTTCTTTAATCCACACTGTTATTTTAAACTGGTGCTTACCAATAGGGCGTTTGGTGTATTTACTGTTGTAGTTATAGGCGTTAATTACACCATTAATAACTAGTTTCTGATTTTTCTTATCAATCTCAAATAATGTTTTCACATTTTTATCAAACCTTGCCTCTGCCCAACGCTTGGCCCTCACGTATAATGAATCCGAGCCTGTTTCTTCCTGTTCAACCACACCCAAGTAGGTTATTAAGTTAGTAACGGAGTCTATGTTTAAAACAATACGTTCGTATGGTTTGGCCACAACCGACTCGCTATCTTGAGCGGGTTCAATAGGGTTACCGTTTTCATCATACTGCTGTTCTTCCTGTTGGGCGCTATCAGGGTTCTCTGTATCATACCCACCACTGGTTTCTTCCGGATTTTGTATTTGAGCAAAGCCCACAACACTCATCACACTAAATACAAATAATAGGATTACTTTTTTCATTCTCTGTCTGTTGCTATTTAACTCAGTTTATTTGATGTTATCTGTTTGCCAAAAATAGAAAATCATTTTGTTTTTCAAACCCCAATGTAAACGATATTTTTGAAGCGCTGTTTATAAAACTAAACGTATGCGGTTTTAGTTTAATATTTGCAGCCTTAAAATTATGCAGCAACACGTACATTCTATTGCAATAACTTGTGGTTTACTGGGTATTAAACATGTGGTAATCAGTCCCGGATCTCGCTCGGCACCACTGGTTTTAGCATTTGCTCAACACAAAAATTTTGTAATACATACTGCCATAGACGAACGTAGTGCTGCCTACATGGCCTTAGGTATGGCCCAACAAAAACAACGTCCGGTAATATTGATATGCACATCAGGAACAGCTGCTGCCAATTATTATCCCGCTGTTGCTGAGGCTTTTTATCAAAAAACACCTCTTTTGGTGCTCACTGCCGATCGTCCTGAGGAATTACTAGATCAACAAGATGGTCAAATGATTAATCAGCAGAACTTATACGGCCACCATGTACGCGGTTTTTATCAGCTAAATTGTTATTCACATGGTGCTGAGAACCATCGCGAAACAACGGTAATGGTTTCTGAAGCCATCGGCAAAACCAGTTTTCCTGCAAAAGGCCCGGTTCATATTAATGTTCCATTAAAAGAGCCGCTATATCCCAATGCCTTATCTACCAAAGAATTGGTTACGCTTGAAAAAAGTATTTTAAAATGGTTGAATCAACACGTATACAAAGCCATCGATAAAATAAGTGATAAGGATTTTTCGCAATTGGAGCAAGCTTGGGTGGGTTCATCAAAAAAAATGATACTGATTGGGCAAGGTGCTATGCACGAAAAATGGATTACACCTTTGGTTAAATTGAAAGAGCAAGGCGATGTGGTTATTTTGGCCGATGTAGCCAGCAACAAACATAGCATGGCTAATGTTGCTGCGTTTGATAAGTTAATAAGTGCAGCAAATCCACCATTATTAAAAAATTTATCACCCGATTTATTGCTAAGTTTTGGTGGACCTGTGCTATCAAAAAGTTTAAAAAACTGGCTTAAACAATTACAACCCAAGTGGCATTTCCGTATTCAACAAGAACCCGAATTGGTAAATACCTACGGCAATGTAACGCAAGTTTTAAAAGCCGGGGTTGATGAAACTTTGCAACAAATTACTGCTATTACCTGGAATAAAAAACCCGATACCTCTTTTGTTGAACTTTGGAAAAATGAAGAGGAAAAAATCATTAAAAAAATTGCCGTTTTTGCCTCAAAGCCACAATGGAGCGAGTTACATGTAACGCATTATGTTTTAAAACATATATCGGATGGCTCCAACCTGCAATTATCGAATAGTAGCTTGGTACGTTATGTAAGTTGGTTGGGCAATTTAAATCCAAGTTGGACAATAAATAGCAACCGCGGTACTAGTGGTATTGATGGATGCACAAGTACGGCAGTTGGTGCCGCAAAAGTAAATATGCGTCCTACCGTTTTGCTTACCGGTGATTTGGCCTTTTTGTATGATAAAAATGCATTTTGGATGAATGCAATTCCGCAAAATTTAAGGGTAGTGGTTTTTAACAATGGTGGCGGTGGTATTTTTACCTTAATTGATGGGCCAACCAAACACAAGCAGTTTGCACATTTGTTTACAACACCTCATCAACGCTCGGTTAAAAGTGTTGCCACCGATAACGGATTAGATTATTACTTTTGCCACAGTTACAGCAAACTGAATAAAATAATACAGCAATTTTTTGAACCAACCAACGGTGCAGCTGTTTTAGAATTAAAGTTTGACATGAAAACCAATGCCAAAATATTTGAGGCATTTAAAAAGATAAAATTATAATAAACTAAATATATAAACATGGAAAGTAAATATGCTTGGCAAACCATTAAAGAGTTTAAAGAAATTAAATACTCTTTTTTTGAAGGTGTAGCTAAAATCAGCATCAACCGCCCTGAGAAACACAATGCTTTTACACCATTAACTGTAAAAGAAATGAGTGAGGCTATGGAGTTGGCTCGTCAGGACGAAAATGTATACTGCGTTATTTTAACCGGTGAAGGAGGTAAAGCATTTTGTAGTGGTGGCGATCAAAGTGTACGTGGCCATGGTGGTTATGTTGGCGATGATGGTGTGCCTCGTTTAAATGTGTTGGATTTGCAAATGCAAATTCGCAGAATACCTAAGCCGGTAATTGCTATGGTAGCAGGTTATGCAATTGGTGGCGGACACGTACTACATGTAATTTGCGATTTAACCATTGCTGCAGAAAATGCCAAGTTTGGCCAAACCGGACCAAAAGTGGGTAGCTTTGATGGTGGTTTTGGTGCAGGTTATTTAGCACGTTTAGTTGGGCAGAAAAAGGCACGTGAAATTTGGTTTTTATGTGACCAATACAATGCACAAGAAGCTTTAGATATGGGATTAGTAAATAAAGTTGTTCCTCTAGAAATGCTTGAAGATGCAACTTTAGATTGGTGCCGTAAAATGATGGAAAAAAGCCCTATTGCATTACGTATGTTAAAGAGTGCATTTAATGCCGAGTTAGACGGACAAGCCGGTATTCAAGAATTGGCGGGTAACAGTACCTTGTTATACTACCTAAGCGATGAGGCTAAAGAAGGTAAAAACTCATTCTTAGAAAAACGCAAACCAGACTTTAAAAAGTTTCCTAAGTTCCCTTAGTGGTTGCTTAATTATAAATAAAAAACGTCAGGCTGTATGGTCTGACGTTTTTTATTTGTTGATTAGTTAAAAAACTTTTATTGCTTCACAAATTTTTGTGTATGCATTAAACCATTTTTATCGCTTAACTGAATGTAGTAAATACCTGCATCTAATATGCTTACATCTATAGTTGTTGATGTGGTGTTTAAAATGGCTTTGCCTGTTAAATCCATTACTGCAATTGATGTGAAGTGGTGTTGTTTTACATCAATGTTTAACATACCTGTTGTTGGATTTGGATAGATGTTTACATCATTAATATAAGTTGTTTTTTCTTTTATACCTGTTGATTGATTATTGTACCAAGCTTTAACTTCATCAACGGCTGTTTGTAACTCGCAAACCGAACTTAAATGGTTGCCACTTGCTGCTCTTGCATAAACAAATGCCATGGTAATATTCAGTTCAGCCTCAGGAGCTAAAAATTGTGGAGGAATGGTTCCTAATATTCTTCTGTCACCTGGGCCAAATGTATCAACGCCTTCCCACCAACCTGTTTGTGTACATGGATTACCGTCATAATAATACCTTATGGGAGTTCCATTTCTGCTAAGCTCAATATTACCTTTATCACGGCTTTTCATATAGTAATAATAATGCTCAGGCCTTGATGGATTACCATTTATTGTGAAGTCGTTTTGATAATATTTACTGTTGTGTAAATCGTGTGATAACAGCACACAAGCTTGTGCAGGAGGTGTTAATCCATATCCCAATATACCTTCATCATTACTATCACCGTTATAGGCATAAATCATGTTTCGGCTTACATCACTTCCAATGTAATCGTCAGAGTAATGTCCCAAATCATAATCAACCCAAGAAGAAAATAATAACGAATCGTATTGTCGGTTTGATTTATTGATGATTTTGTAGTCAACAAACATGCTATTGTTTAAATGGTTGTTGGTTTGATATGCATAAGAACTTCTGTGTATTTCAATTTTCATGGGTGCTCCACCCGATTCGGTGTGTGTGGGTAAATCATCATTCATTACAGAATACAGCATCATATCACCTTTAATTTTAGGATAGTCTCCCAACATAGGTTCATATTTTCCGTTGCTGTTGGCATCTACAAATGGAGCGTAACCTTGAGTAGTATCTCCAACTTTTACATTCCCTTTTGCAGGCCATTCCATTATATCAATAAACTGTGGTGTGTTTACACTTAAGTTGTTTTGAACATTGTAAAGAAAAGTTTGTATATCTGTTTTTTTAATGCTCCAAACCCTGTTCCAATATTGATTGGTGGCTTGCGTGTAATTACTTAAAACAGGTCCTGATTGTATATCAATACCTTGTTGTCTATACGTTTCTGCAGCCAAGTATAAATTATTATCACTAACGCCACCAATCCATGCTGATGCGGCAAATACCGTACTTTTGTTGCCTCCTTTTGGTACTTCAAATTTGTTAAGTCCACCATCATAAAATAATGGACCGTTAGCCGTAATTAACGCTTTCACGTTATTAATGTCCAGTTGCTTTGAGTTTACTGTTTGTGCTTGGGCAGGTATGGTAGTCCAACCAATTAAACCTGCAATTAATAAACGTTTCATATGTTGTCTAGTTTGTTTGTAAGTCAAAACAAACCATAAACAGGGATGCACCTTTGTTTTAAATAACCTGTAATATTCAGGTTATCAAACAAAAAAAACGCCAACATAACTTTTGCTATGTTGGCGTTTTAAAAAGTATTTTAAATGATGTTATCCTTTAAATGCTGCAGGACGTTTTTCTAAAAATGCTTGGGTTCCTTCTTTAAAATCTTCTGTTCCAAAGAAATTACCAAACTCGTTTATCTCAACATTATTACCATCCATCTTTTTATCAAAGTGTGCGTTTACACAACGAATAACAGATGCAATAGCCAATGGTGCTTTAGCTTTTACTTTGTTTAAAATCTCTTCGCATTTTGCCATCAATTGGTCTTGCGGAACCACATGGTTTACTAGGCCAATTCTATGTGCTTCTGCCGCATTAATTACATCGCCTGTAATTAATAACTCTATGGCACGGCCACGACCAACCAATTGAGCTAAACGTTGAGTGCCTGCATAACCAGGTACTAAACCTAAATTAACTTCAGGCTGACCAAATTTTGCGTTTTCGGCAGCTACTCTTAAATGACAAGCCATGGCTAACTCGCAACCACCACCTAATGCAAATCCATTAACAGCTGCAATTACCGGTTTAGGACATTTTTCAATTGCGTTTAATACACCATGTCCGTCTGCGCTCATGCGTGTGCCTTCTTCTACATTAAAGTTTGCAAATTCTGCAATATCAGCACCGGCAGCAAATGCTTTTGCACCAGCGCCTGTAAGTATTACACCTTGTACTTCTTTGTTTTCGTAAATAGCTAAAACAGCTTCTTTAATATCTTTTAATGTTTGAATATTTAAAGCGTTTAATTTGGTTTCGCGGTTAATGGTTATGTATAAAATTCCGTTTTCTATACGAGTTGTTATGTTATCACTCATTGCTACTGTTGTCATTAGTTATATAATTTACAAATATTAAAACTGTCTGTTTTGGGCAACCCAGGTTTTTATGTAATCAGAAATTTCGTGGGTATGCGCACCCGGTGCAAATAATTTTCCTACACCAAGTTTGGCTAATTCAGCCATGTCTTCATTAGGTATAATTCCACCACCTGTAACCAATACATCATTTAAACCTTCTTTTTTAAGCAGTTCCATAATGCGCGGAAAAACAGTGTTGTGTGCACCTGATAATATACTTACACCTATTACATCAACATCTTCTTGCAATGCAGCTTGTACCACCATTTCGGGGGTTTGGCGAAGACCGGTGTAAATAACTTCCATGCCTGCATCGCGCAAAGCGGTTGCAATTACTTTGGCTCCTCTGTCGTGTCCATCAAGACCAACTTTGGCAACTAAAACGCGTATGGGTCTGTTCATTTAATTAGTAGTATTAGATGTTAATTTTTTTAGCCTTATGGTATGGTTACCTTTTAATTCTTTGTTTACATAACGCACAAAATTTGCATCATGCATTTGGTATACAAACACCGAATCGTTGTTGTTATTTAAACGCAAAAATTTACGCTTAAAAAACTTTTTTAAATCCGTATTTTTCTGTTCATCAACGGCAGGGTACATGCTTATTCCTTTTTTGTCTGATACGTATACTATGCAGTTCCAATAGTCAGGGTCTTCAGTATCCTTGGTTGATAGTACATAATATTTGTTTTGCACCAACGAAAGCACCTGATTGCTGTCTAATGGTTTCACTTCAGTTTTGCTGCTGTCTTTTATCTCTACTCCATTTTTGTTGATGATATAAAAAACAGTATCGGTTCCGGTAGTTTTTTTGCCGGTTAACTTTGATGGCAAAAGCAAATAATACACTCCTGTCATTTGACTTGGAAACTCGCTTTGCGCCTGACCCGGATACCTATCAAACTTACCCATGGTGCAAGCTGATAAGGTTAAAATACTTAGTATGGCTAATGCGTTTTTCAAAGTTTAATGTGTTATTTTTTGATGTTGTTTAATGCATGTTGTAAGCGCTCAAGAGTTACCTCTTTGCCAAACAATTGAGCCATTTCAAAAATTGGTGGTCCGCCTGCTACACCGCTTAAGCAAACGCGTAACAATTGTAAAAACTCTTTATTGCTTACGCCATTTTTTGATAATGCTTCGTTGTAATTCGCTTCAAACGATGCGGCATCAAAAGTTTCGTTGCCTCTTACCAATTGAATTAAATCTTGCAATACCAATGGGCTTTTATCATTCCAACGTTTGGTTATAACAGCTTCATCATACTGTGTTGGTGCAACAAAGAAATAGCTACCTACTTCCCACAATTCTTTTATAAAGCTGATTTTTTCTTTAATCAACCCACAAACTTTGGTAATGTATTCGTCACTGTAATTTAAGTTGTGTGCCAATACATCTTTTTTTAACGATTCAGCTAAAACTGCATCCGGTGTATGGCGAACGTATTGTTGGTTAAACCACTTGGCTTTGTTTTGATCAAACTTAGCACCCGATTTACTTACACGGTCTAATGTAAATGCTTCAACCAATTCTTCTCTGCTAAATATTTCTTGTGTAGTACCAGGGTTCCAGCCTAAAAATGCCAACAAGTTCATTACCGCCTCAGGTAAATATCCACTTTCGCGATAACCGCTGCTTACTTCTCCTGTTGCAGGATCTTTCCACTCTAAAGGAAACACCGGGAAACCTAATCTATCACCATCACGTTTACTTAATTTACCGTTACCTTCAGGCTTTAACAATAAAGGTAAGTGAGCAAACTTTGGCATTACATCTTCCCAACCTAAATAGCGGTATAACAACACGTGAAGTGGGGCAGAAGGCAACCATTCTTCACCACGAATAACATGAGAGATGTTCATCAAATAATCATCAACCACATTAGCCAAATGGTAAGTTGGCATGCCATCACTTTTAAACAAAACTTTATCGTCCATTTGAGCAGTGTTGATGTTTACCCAACCTCTAATCTCATCATTAAACTTAACATCTTCTTTCTTTGGTAATTTAATACGTACCACATAAGGGTCGCCTGCATCTAACCTGCGCTTCACTTCATCTTCAGGCAAAGTAAGCGAGTTTTTCATGGCCATGCGTGTAATGGCATCATACTTACTGTCTACGTTACTTGCTTTAAGGCGTTCGCGCATGGCATCTAATTCTTCGGCAGTATCAAATGCGTAATAAGCATAACCCGCATCAATAAGTTGCATGGCATATTGGCGATACATAGGTTTACGTTCGCTTTGGCGATATGGCGCGTGTGGGCCATCACCAAAACCAATACCTTCATCGGCAATAATACCAACCCATTTTAGGGCTTCAATAATATAATCTTCGGCACCCGGCACATAACGGGTTTGATCGGTGTCTTCAATACGAATTAAAAAATCGCCACCATGTTTTTTGGCAAATAAATAATTGTACAAGGCAGTGCGCACACCACCAATATGTAATGCACCGGTAGGACTAGGTGCGAAACGAACTCTAACTCTTCTATCCATAATTAACGGGCGCAAAGATAGAAATAATATGCAATTGAGGTAATGATTGTGGCAGCTAATAAGTTATACCCACAAATTAAGTTTTTGCTTTGTTTTTGTTGGTGTTAAAATTCAGTAAATCAGCGAATAAATGTTTTGTTTTGGAGTTTTTACAACATCGATTCATCAGCAAAGCTGTAATAATCTTCTTCGGCTATAATAATGTGGTCCATTACATGTACATCAATTAACCTACCGGCCTCCACCAATCTTTTGGTCAGGCGTTTATCGGCATCGCTTGGGCTTTTGCTGCCCGAAGGATGGTTGTGGCACAACACAATGTTTGATGCCAATAAATCAACTGCGTGTTTAAAAATTACTTTAGGGTCGGCTACGGTTCCGGAAACACCGCCTTCGCTCACCCTTTTAACTTCTATTAAACGGTTGCTTCGGTTTAGATAAGCCACCCAAAATTCTTCAACTGGGCTGTCGGCCAAAATGGGATGGAAATAAGCGAAGGCCTGCGCACTTGATTTTAAAAAAATATGATCTGATTTTGCTTCGGCCAAGTTGCGCCTGCGGCCTAGTTCCATGGCTGTAGCAATGGTTATGGCTTTAGCTACACCAATACCTTTTACCTTTTGCAGGTCTTTAAATTTGAGTTTACCCAACTCTACCAAATTATTATTGGTAAGGGCTAAAATACGTTTGGCTAAATCAACTGCACTTTCATCGCGTGTTCCGGTTGATATGAGTATGGCCAGTAACTCAGCGTCTGATAAGGCATTGAATCCTTTGGTCATCACTTTTTCACGCGGACGGTCATCTTCTGCCCATTGTTTAATGGTAACAAATTTTGTGGTTTCTTCACTCATGGTTTAATGGTTTGGTTTTGCTAAAATAATAAAACCTCATTAACTTTTACATCAATGAGGTTTAAATTTCTATTGCAAGACTAAGTTTATTTGCTCCACAAGGAAACCGTCCTAGGCATTCGCGTCATAAACGGTGTTACTTTATGTGGTATGGTTATACCATGCGATACAATCACCCAGCAGCGAAGGGTATATTCATATTCTTAGGAAGAAATAATACACTTAGCATCTCAATTGTCAGACTGGCAAGCTTGATACATTCTGGTTATTTGTAGGCTTATCTAGTAATACCATCGAGTTACATAATTCATAAAACAAAACTGACCCTCAAATATTTATGTGTTCAAGAAAATATGTCAGTTCTTTACATTTGGAACGAAAACTGATTTATGTCATATGCCTGCTAAACAACAGGCATATAATAAAATGGCTATAAAAAGTTCAGACGGTAGCAAGTATCCTGACGCAGAATCAGGAGAGTATGTAACTAAAAAGTATGCAGAATCTCACCCCAAAACTACAGTTAAAGAATCACCACCTAAAAAGAAGAAAAATTAAGGAAAGAAACTTTACTATTTTAACGCACCTGAACATTCAGGTGCTTTTACTTCAAATTATTCCAATGAAAGAAAAAAGATCAATTGATATAAAGCGTGAATCTGGTGGTTCTGCTCATATAGGTACTACTGAAGACGGTGCTATTACAGATATGTTTGGTTTAAGTGGAAAGTTAGTGATAGTGAAAGAGAACTCGATCTATGAACTTATCAATGCTGATGATGTAGACCCAAATCGTGAAAATCCAGATTTACCGAAAGATATTCAACGCAAAGTACTTGATTTAGGCTCAAGCTCAGAGATAGTTTGCCGTACGTTAATAACGGCCAAAGGTCTGTTTAAAAAGTACTACATAGTTGGCAGGGTGGATATAGAACGTGTTATGATGTTAACTCTTGAAGGATTGCAGGAACTAGTGGCAATGAATACTGAGATTACTGAGTATTTAGAAACCGAGCAAAAAGTGTGTGATGAATATGAAGATAGGCGTAGTAAGAAAATGTCATACGCTATTCCTTCAGTACATGATATTAATACCAGATGCAAAACGATATTTCAGAAGGCAGATCATGTGACACAAACGCTTATGGAAATGGCAGTATTATTTTACCCAGATGCTGGCCTTAACAAACAATCTCACTTTCCGAAAATGTTGGAGCATTTAAAAAACACGTATGGTGAAGAAGACTCGTTTGTTACATTCCTTAATAGTGCTATTGATTTTTTAGATACAATTAGAGCCCTAAGGAACTGCTTAGACCATCGACTAAAAGAAGTGACGGTAACGGACTTTGAACTACAGCCAAATTCAGATGTTCTCTCTCCTACAATCGAAATTAACTATCGTAAAGTTAAACTCGACCGCATATCTTTGAATTCATATTTACCTATTGCAATGGCTAATATGATTACAGTGTTTGAAAGCCTAATAGCATATTTGAGTAGTAAACATATAAATAATGATGGATTACACGAGGTGCGATTTATACCTGAAGAGCAAAGACGGAATAAGCATATAAAATATTGCTACTGGTCAGCATTAGGGCATTATGTGCATTAATTTAATGCCGATTACCAGTTCACGAGGACCTATGGTCCGTATGTCGTTATTTCTTGTATTAAGTTATAAAATTATTTCATTTTAGTTATGATTCACCACAAGCAGAATCTAACCGAATATGCCGCATATGAACATAGTTGAAAAAATTCATTCTCAAATAAGGGACGTAAAAATACTAAGGAAGCAATAACCCAAATAGAGTTATTAGTAAGATAAGGGCAACATATCCAATCAGTCTTGTTGATCGTTGATATGCATAATAATCATCTGGATGATTAAATTTTTTTTGGTCACCTGTTTCTTCCTGAAAAGTAGAGTTGAATCCATTAAATATCCATCTAACAAAGGCTCCAACTAGTAGTGTGATATAGTTATGCATTGTTTAAGCATTACGCAATTTTATACGCTTCTTAAGCTATAAATCGCTGTTAAGCTGACGTGCTATCATTAGTTTTCGAAACATTGAATATGCTTAATTGTATCAAATGTAAATAAAGAACCTCATGCACATTTTATACATGAGGTTTTATTTTGGGGTTTTGTTTCAATATTATTTAACCGCACTTCCCGGTTCAATATCTTTCTCTGCTCACGCGGACGTATCGTCCGTGTGCAGCTAATTTCTCATCTAAAATAAAAAACCTCACTGACTTTTCCATCAATGAGGTTTCTTTTTATTTGGGTTGAAATATTATTTCACCGCACTCCCCGGTTCAATGTCTTTCTCCGGGCCTACGCTGTATAATTTACCAAAATCGTTTCCGGCCATCAACAACATGCCTTGACTTTCAATACCACGAATTTTACGTGGTGCTAAATTGGCTACTACGGTTACTAATTTACCCACTAATTCCTCAGGTTGATAATACTCGGCAATGCCACTTAAAATGGTGCGTTGCTCAAATCCTAAATCAACGGTAAGTTTTAATAATTTGTCGGCTTTAGGTACACGCTGGGCTGTTAAAACTTTGCCTACACGTAAATCAATTTTATCGAAATCATCATAAACAATATCGGCCTTAACGGGCTGTAATTGGTTGGTTTCGCTGTTTTCTGAAGTTAATGCCGCTTGTTTTTGCGAGTTTTCATTTTCTGCTTTAATACGTTGTAAACGGTCTAACTGAATTTGAATTTCTGCATCTTCAACTTGCTTGTATAAAATTTCTGGTTTGCCCAATTGATGTCCGCTTTCCAATAAAAACTCGTTAAACAAACTGCTCCAATGCAGTTGTGGTGCGTTTAACATGGCCTTTAGTTTGTTGGCGGTGTGTGGCAAAAATGGTTCTGCTGCAATGGCCAACTTCGCACAAATTTGAAGTGCGTCAAACATAATAGCCTTCACACTTTCTTCATCTGTTTTTACCAATTTCCAAGGTTCGGTATCGGCTAAGTATTTATTACCGGCACGTGCAGCATTTATAAACTCGGCTTGGGCATCACGCAGTTTTACTGCATCTAAATTTTCACGCATTTGGTGTAAACTTTGTGCTATGCTATCAAAACAAAGTGTGCGTGCTGCTTTTAATTTTTCATCGGTTAATGGTTGATTAACACTTGGAATTACACCTTGGTAATATTTATCGCTTAACACCAAAACGCGGTTTACAAAGTTTCCGAAAATGCTTACCAATTCACTGTTTACACGTGTTTGGTAATCTTTCCAGGTAAACTCACTGTCTTTGGTTTCGGGTGCAATGCTGGTTAACACATAACGTAATTCATCTTGCCTATTCGGAAAATCAACTAAATACTCATGCAACCAAACCGCCCAATTGCGTGAAGTAGAAATTTTATCGCCTTCTAAATTTAAAAACTCGTTTGCCGGAACATTAGTAGGTAAAATGTAATTACCATGTGTCATCAACATCATCGGGAAAATGATGGCATGAAACACAATGTTGTCTTTACCAATAAAATGAACTAATGCAGTCTCGTCATCTTGCCAATATTTCTCCCACTCGTTGCCGCCCTTAAAAAACTCTTTGGTAGCGCTGATGTAACCAATAGGTGCATCAAACCAAACATATAATACCTTACCATCGGCACCATCAATAGGCACAGGCACGCCCCAATCTAAATCGCGGGTCATGGCGCGTGGCTGTAAACCTTCGTTTAACCAACTTTGGCACTGACCTTTAATGTTGCTTTTCCAACCATCAAAGCGTTTAATGTAGTTCTGAAACTGCTCGCTTTGTTGAATATCGCCCATAGGTAAAAACCAATTTTTAGTTTCTTTTAACACAGGTGTTGCACCGCTTAATGCCGATTTTGGATTGATTAAATCAGTTGGGTTAAGTGAGGTTCCGCACTTCTCGCATTGGTCGCCATATGCACCCGGATTTCCGCAGCGCGGACAAGTACCGGTAATGTATCTATCGGCTAAAAATTGGTTAGCTTCTTCATCGTAATATTGCTGTGTGGTTTCTTCTTTAAAAACACCTTTATCGTAAAGGGTTTTAAAAAATGCTTGTGCTGTTTCGTGATGAGTTTTAGAGGAAGTACGACCATAGTAACTAAAATCAATACCAAAATCCTTGAAGGCATTTTTCATAATGCCATCGTATTTATCAACCACTTGCTGTGGTGTTACGCCTTCTTTTTTAGCTTTAATGGTAATGGGTACACCGTGCTCATCACTACCACAAATAAACACCACATCTTTACCTTGTGCTTTAAGGTAACGCACATAAATATCGGCAGGCAAATAACAGCCCGCTAAGTGGCCAATATGTACAGGTCCGTTTGCGTATGGCAATGCGGCTGTAACTAAATAACGTTTGGGTTCTTTACTCATAAAATCGGTTGCAAATTACATCAATTTGCCCGAAGTAAGAAACTTGGCTAAAAGGAAACTTTGCCAATTTAAATTTTAAAACTTTTGCTTTTTTATTTCCCATTGTGTTATATCTTTGTGATATCAAAATAATATCAAAACAAATGAAAAAAGAAAATCAATTACATCCAAATTCAGGCTATTCAATATTAGCTCTTGTTGTTGCTATGTTGTCGGTTGCCATTTATTTTCTGGTGGTTAAAGTCCTTTTGGTAAGTATACCTTTATTGGTTTTAACTTTTTTAATTCTACCTGGTTTCTTTATTATTAACCCGAACGAATCGACAGTAATGGTACTTTTTGGTGAGTACAAAGGAACGGTGCGCACCAATGGTTTTTTTTGGATGAACCCGTTTTATACCAAGCGTAAAATTTCTTTACGTGCACGCAATATGGATAGCCAGCCTATTAAAGTAAATGATAAGTTGGGCAACCCAATAATGATTGGGATTGTGTTGGTTTGGCGTGTTTCAGAAACTTTTAAAGCAGCATTTGAGGTAAACGATTACGAAAGTTTTGTAAAGATTCAAACCGAATCGGCCATAAGAAAACTTGCAGGAACTTACCCTTATGATAATTTTGATGATGAGCAAGTTGAAATCTCGTTACGCAGTGGTGCCAGCGAAATACATGATGAATTAATGAGCGAGCTAACGGAGCGTTTATCAATTGCAGGTATCGAGGTACTTGAGGCACGTATCAGCAATTTGGCTTATGCCAGCGAAATAGCCGGTGCTATGTTGCAACGCCAACAAGCCACTGCAATAGTTGCAGCGCGCACTAAAATTGTTGAAGGTGCTGTTGGTATGGTTGATTTGGCCTTAAAAAAATTAGCACACGAAAATATTATCGAGTTTGATGATGAAAAGAAAGCAGCAATGGTATCAAACCTAATGGTGGTGTTGTGTAGCGATAAGTCGGCTAATCCTGTTATTAATACCGGAACTTTACATCAATAATTATGGAAGATTTTGTAGAGAGGCAATGTTTTATAAAACGTTGGTGGTTTATTTTAATGCCAGTATTGTTTTTTGGTTGTGTTAGTATTTTGGTTGATGATGAAGCACACAAAGAAATGTATGAGTATGTAATATTGATTGCTGCGCTTGCACTTCTATTGCTGTTGTTTTTGTATATGTGTTTATACACCAGGGTAAACGAAAGTGGTATTGAAGTTAGGTTTAAACCATTTATGTTAAAGGTGCGTATAATAAAATGGGATGATGTGGCATATGCAAAAGTTACAACTTACAGCCCCTTGCTTGATTATGGTGGATGGGGCTATCGAAAAAGTTTTTTTAGAAAAAAAATGGCCTTAAATGTATATGGTAACTTGGGGTTGGAGTTAACTTTAAAAGATAATACCAAATTGATGATTGGCACACAACGTAATGATGATTTAAAAAGTTATTTAGGTTACATCAAACGCAAACATAATTTGCAACAAATTGAAGTATAACCATGGCAGATAAAGAAAAGAAAGGTTTTGCTTTACGCATGAATAAGGAGATGATGGAAGCCGTTGAAAAATGGGCAGCAGATGAGTTTAGATCGGTAAATGGGCAATTAGAGTGGATTATAAGCGAGGCTTTAAAAAAGGCAGGAAGAATGCCTACGAAGAAGTCTCGTTCTTAACCACTTTTTTCTGGAAACCGGCACGTGTCATATCGCCCCATGCTTGTTTACCTTTAAATTTATCCAGGTTGCCTTTTAACCCCCACCAAACCGTACGTGGGTGATAAATGAGCGGTTCAACCAACGCTGTTCCAATAAGTTTTAAAATATCTGAGTGTTTACTGTATTGGCGGTAACTAAATTCTTCGAAAACCAATGCCAATATAGATATGGTTATGGCAAAGAAATAAACCGTGGCAAACAAAATCAAAAAGAAATGCCAATTGCTGTACCCCATAAATACTAAAAATAAGAAGTACAACAATCCAAAAAACTCAACAATTGGTGCAAGCCATTCAAAAAACATCCAAAATGGATAGCTAAGTATACCCAACAAACCATATTTGGGATTCATAAACAAACTCTTATGCATCCAAAGTGTTTCCATAGTTCCGCGCATCCAACGGTTTCTTTGTCGGCCTAAAATTTTATAATCAGCAGGTGCTTCTGTCCAACACAATGGATCCGGAATGTAAACTACCTTATAGGGCTTTTTATTGTCGCTCATGTAGCGTCTCATTCGTACCACAAGTTCCATATCTTCACCAACGGTATTGTGGTTGTAGCCACCACATGCAACAACTATTTTTTTATCGAAAAAGCCCAGTGCACCACTTATTAACAACAATCCGTTTAGTTTACTCCATGCCATACGACCCATCAAAAATGCCCGCAGATATTCTACAACCTGAAAGCGAGGTATGATACTCTCCGGAATTTTAGCATGCAGTAATCTGCCGTCTTCTATTACACAAGAGTTTGCAATACGAATAACACCACCAGTAGCAATCACATGGTCTTTTTCTTCCATAAATGGTTTTACCATTTTTAAAATAGCGTCTTGTTCAATAATACAGTCCACATCAATGCAGGTAATCAAATCGTAATTAGATATGTTAATACCTGCATTAAGGGCATCGGCTTTACCACCATTTTCTTTATCTACTACCACCAATTTGCGGTGGGCTTTGTTGGTTGATTTATAAACCCCTCTGATATGTTTACAAGGAATCTGATCATTAACAAAAAAGTCAACTTTTTGCAGATTGTAAGCATCAATCATGGTCTGCATAGTAGTATCCTTGCTACCATCGTTAACAATAATAATTTCAAAATTATTGTAATGAATACTCATCAATGAGCGGATATTTTCTACAATAGTTTTTTCTTCGTTATAGGCAGGGGCAATAAGCGAAACAGAAGGCGCATATGGCGATGTGAGGGTAACATTGTGATCAACAAACTTATTTTTGCGCAAGTAAATATGCAATGCACGTGCACTTAAAATAGCCAAAATAACGTAAGCCATACTCACCGATATGGCGTAGAAAAAAATGGCAATGTTTAATATTTCTATAACCTGATGCAACATGTTTTGCTATATCCTCTCGTCTAATAAATGTTTACAAATATCGCCTACTCCATAAAGCATGGAGTTAGTTTGATCTTTTAATACCTGAATACCTTCATCACCAAGTAATCTTAATGCTCTGCCGGCTTCCATTGCAATACTAATTTCATTTTGTACCAACTGTTGTTGTAAAAAGGGAATCAATTCTTGCGTACCACATTTGCCTAAGGCCGTTAATATTTTACGCTTAGTCGGAATGATTGCATTTCGGTATACTTTCATCATCATGGGTTGTGCCTCGGTTGCCGAAAACTCTCCCAATGTTCTGGCTGCTTCGCCAACAATGGTTTGTGATTTGTGATTAAGCAACTCGATTAACTCTGGTATACTTTCAAATTGATCATACTGCAAAGTCATTTTGATACAGAACTCAACAATACTCTCGTTTTTTGAGTTAAACCATCTGCTAAATAGCGGAAGTTTTTCCCTATCGATATTGTCAATAATTTTTGATAAGTTGATTTGATGCCACTCGGTTAAATGATTTTTATCCTTACCCAAAAAAGAAAAAGGATCATCTTCTTCCATAGCAATAATGGCAACTTGTGCTTCAAGTCTTAAAATTTGGTTTTCGTGAAAAGTTCGACTCTTAATTTTTTTCTTCGCCTCCAGAATGTTCAGCTGGGCCAGCTCTTTTATAGCATTTGCTTGCGTACCCCAGTCAGGAGAGTTTAACTCACGAATGGCTTCCTTATCCAGTTTTAAGTCGATGTATAAATTTCGCAGTACATCAGCAGCGCTTCCTGCAAAGTTTTTATGCAATAGTACAATGTGGTCGCGCAGATATTTTTTATTGATGCGTTTGCGCAGGTATCGTTTTTTAAAATGACTAACCACACGTTTTTTTGATGCTTTCCACTCATCTGTTTGCATCTCGTCTTCATCATTAAAAATAATACCGGTGAGTAATAACTCGTATTTTTCTTTGATATCTTTTTCGTATTCGTCTTCGTTGCGGTGTTTACTTCGCGCAACCATTAATGTGGTGAAAAACCCGGTAAACATTAATCCGAATATGATAAGTAAAGCAGTACAAACCCTGATTAATATTTCGGTTGAATTAAGTTGTGTGCTGAGTAAATCAACCACCTTATTCCAAAAGGTATTTTGTGCCTTTGCCACAGGGCCGCACATTACAATTGTAAGTACTGTTAAGTATATGTGTTTTCTTTTTATCACTTATTTAACAAACGTTTTACACGAACTGAAAGTTCATTGGGGCTGAAGGGTTTGGTCATATAGTCATCAGCACCCAAGTTAAATGCATCTAATACTACATGTTCTAAACCAATGTTCGAAAGCACAATAATGGGTGTGTCCTTACTTACCGATTTTAATTTACTTACTACCTCAAGTCCATTGTTGTAGGGTAACATTAAGTCGGTTAATACCAAATCAAATGAGCCGTTTTCAATGGCCTGTATGCCTTGTCTTCCATCAGCACAAGGTGTAACTTGATAACCGTCTTTTTTGAGGCGGAACTCAAGTGATTTTCGTACCAAATCTTCGTCTTCAATTACTAAAACTTTTTTCATACGCTAGCTATTTAAGCGTTTAAGCTCTTCATCTAATTCGGTTACTACTTGGTTGTAAATGGGCAGTACCTTATTTACTTCAATCACAATTTTAGTGGTACTCTCATGTGTTTTGGCCATTTGTTCGATTAAGCCTGTTAGTGTTGCCAGCTCTAAGGCACCAACAATATGAAAAGAGGAATGTAATTTATGTGAAAAAAAACGTACATCATCTATGTTTTCTTTATCCATGGCATTGGTTAGTTCGTTGATGTAGGCTGGCAATTTATCTTTGCAATCTGTTATCATCTCAATAACAAATTGTTTGTCGCCACCCGACATTTCGTTTAAATAAGCCATGTTTATATGTTTGTAGTTGTTCATGGTTGTTTGGTTAAAATCTATATCTGTAACTTATTCCACCGCTGTATGTATGATAAAATTGGCTGGAAGGTCCAACCTTCAACTCTTGATAGCGGTAATCAAAGTCGGCAATTAATATATGTTTAAAGTTAAACGTTTTTGATAACATTACACCTGCTCTGTATGATTGAAGAAAGTAAATACTGGTTTTTCGCTCTTCTGTAATACCTGTTCCGGTTAAAAATATTCTTTGATCGGGAGAGAAACCTGCTCCAAATGTTAATCCTAAAAAGTTATCGGCATCAATGGTGTATCTTCTTAAATTTAGAATACCCGATTGTGAAACTTTTTTGGTTACCTCATCAGGTGTTATAAATGGTCTAAAGATAATTGCATAATTACCGATGTATTTGGTTAATGATCCGGTGAAAATATATACTTTACTGTTTGCGCCAAAATCCATATACCTTCCTCCAATTGATCCTTCGAAACCACGTGGTATTTTATGGTATAACTCTAGTCCTATTCGGTGCCGTGGGAATACATCATAAATGGAAAAACCATAATTTACATACAGGTATGCTTTTTTGGATACCGTGGGATACATGTCTATTTCGGGTTGAAATCCGGTTGATTGATCTCGTTGGTTATAATTAATTCTAAGTATAATGGAGTTTTTAGGTGCCTTATGTCCAAACTGAAAGAAGTGGTACATCAGCAGTCTGTCCAGTCCTGCAAAGTACTCAGCAGTAAAACCATATCCGGTATTGCTTAATGCACTGGCTTTATATAGTTTATCTTGTAAGGGTTTACAACCTGTGCACGCAGTATCAATTTGTTTAATATTGTTTAGTGTATTTCGGGCATCTTCAAATCTGCTCAAATCAATTAAAGCCCGGGTACGTTTAAGCATTAATTCAGTGTTTTTGGGATTATACATAATACCACTATCCGCAGCGTTTAATGATTTATTGTAATTATCATCCCAATACTCTACATCAGATAGTGCCCCCCACGTTTCGGCACTTGCGTTGTCATAAGCTAAAATTTTATAGAACTCTAATTTGGCCGAATCCCTTTTACCATCCCACGAAAAAGTACGTCCCTTTAATAGCCTAACGTCTGTATATTTCGGACTTTTTACAAGAATAGTATCGCATATTACACGAGCTTTTTCGCGTTCACCATTAAAGGCGAGGTTTCTTGCAACACCAAATAAAGAGTCGACTTGCGCCCACGATGCTGTTATCAGCATAACAAAAACTATAGGTGTAAGTATTACTCTTATTTTCATTTATTGGTGTTCAATATATATAAAATTAAAAATTAATTTGATCGTTTGGCCTTTATTTGCTCTAATAGAGGAGCAAACTCATCTTTGTCAAATATGCCAATTGCTTTGTAGTAATAGGCCCTGGCCCCCTCTCTATCATTTCTGGCCAACTCCAGTTTGATTAGCTCTATGTAAACTTCCTTGTACTTATAATTAAGTGCTAAAGCTTTATCAAAATTGGCTTTTGCCCAGCTTAGGTTTCCTTCTTTAATGTGTTGTAAGCCTAATTTGAAGTATGATTCTGCCTCTTCTGGATTTCTTATTACGGCCATTTGAGCAGCTTCCAATTCTTTGTTCTTTTTTATTTTTTTAGGAGGTTCTGCCTTTGGCATTTGCAACACTTTTGTTGCCTCAGTTTCTGCTTGGATTGAACTGCTGCTTTGTGGTTCTTTGATGGAAGGTTGTGAATCGGTTATTTCTGCAATGTTTTCCGTAGGCAAACCCACAATTGTATCCTCAATAAAAACCGGAACGGGAGTAGTAAAATTAACACTATATAGTTTGTTTGAAGCACAAACATATTCGTTTAACATCCTAAACTGATCAAGATAATTTTGTACCTTTTTGGTTAGCTCAACATCTCTGTTTTGCGTTTGAACCATGTTGTCGCTCAAATTTTGTAATGCACCGTCAGTAATAAAATATTTACCAAAAATGTAATCACTTATCTGGCCTTTATTACGCATAATGGCTAAATGTTTTTCACTTGCAAAACTGCTGCTAAAAGTCAAACCTTTTCCCAACCAATGTACCGTATCGGGGAAGTTTAAGTTATATTGTTTTTTTAGGTATGAAGTAATGCTTGCAGGAACATCAGCATGTGAACTCACTGATTTAAAAACTTTTTTGCCTTTTAGCATTGGTGAGTAAATTAAAAAAGGAACGTGGTATCTATCTATCTCATTTTTATGGTTTATTGGTATCATTCTGTGATCACCCGTAATAATAAAAATAGTGTTATGGTAATCAGGACGTTTTTTATAACTATTGATTAAACTTCTTATGGCATCATCAGCATACATCAAGGTTCTAAATGCATCCTTGTTTTTTTCTACCTGTTGGTTTCCTGCATATTTTTTAATGAAGTTATTTAGTTGTGCTTCGTATAAATGTGGCTCATTTAACATGAAGGGTTCGTGTGTGCTAACGGTTAAATACACATTTAGCATGGGCCCCTTTTTGGGCATCACTTCCATGCTTCTTTTATATAAGGCCATATCACCATAACCCCAACTAAAGCCTACTTTATCGGTTGGTATCTTTTGGTATAATTCCGGGAAATTCTTCTCGTCTAAAATTAAATCTACTCCTTGTGCCGTTAAAAATTTCTTTTGTCCATCAAATGTTACATCACCGCCATAAAAGAAGTTGGTTTTATAGCCATTTTGTTTAAGTAGTTTAAACAATGAAGTATGATTTGGATATTGTTCAATTTCCATAAATCCGGCCTTGCCGTATGGTAGTGAACCTAACAGGCTTGGTAGAACATTGAAAGTTCGTCCGCTGGTGCTTAAAAAATTTGTCCAAAACAAGCTGTTTTCACTTAACGAGTCAAGATAAGGCATACACCCTTTGTAATCTGCATTTGGTCCAACAAATGTTTTACCTAAACCCTCAACAATAACAAAAACAAGATTAGGTGGAGTGTTAGATGGTTTATTGAATAATGGTCCCAATTCGTCATCAATTTTTTGTTGGTATTGAAAAGGATATGCTCCCATACTTGCCATTAACTCTTGTTGCATGTAGGGAGAGTTTAAATGATTACCCAACATAAAGTCGGCTGTTTTCTTCAAAAAGTAATCACCCTTACTAATGGCTAACGATTTACTGTTTACATCATCAAGCTGAATAAACAGTAGCGAGTTATTTAATAACCCAACAACGATATACATTGCGGCAATTCCGGATGACCAAATCATTGTAAGTGTGCGCTGTTGGAACCAATAATGAATACGCATGGATAAGCCAACAAACAAAGGGAAAACAATAAGCTGCCACCAGCTAATATTTGCTGAGGCTTTAATGGTAAGTTTTATATCGTGCCAAGTGTAGTTCCATAAATCGGCTCCTAAAATCATGTTTGATATCAGGTAGTATTGCATCAAACCAACCAATGTTACAACAGTGACGGTTAAAAATGCACCCATAATCATACGAGCTAAAAAGTCACTGCTCCAATAAATAATTAGGTAAGCAGGGAAAATAAATACGCTAAACCTTGCTATAAAGGTAACATCATTTAAAAAAGCGATAGTGAAAATGCTGAGACTTGGAGTAGTTTTGCCATTTGCGGTTGTAATAACTATTTCTACCAAATGTAATGCAAATGCAATGGCATGCAGAAATAACATACTAGATATAAATCTACGTATGGCAAAACCACTTTTTTCTTTTAACATTTGCATTGATTAAGGAGTACGGGGTAATTTTGTTTATATACGAATATATAAAGTTTTGAGATTGTTACTTACCCGCATTGGTGCCTGCAATAAATCCAGTTGTCCATGCTGCTTGAAAATTGAAACCACCGGTTATGCCATCAATATCCAGTACCTCGCCTGCAAAATGTAGTCCCTTTACTTTTTTGCTTTCCATGTTTTTCAAGTGCACATCATCCAAAGATACACCACCGCAAGTAACAAACTCTTCTTTAAAAGTTGTTTTGCCCCTCACATCATACTTATCATAGAGTAAAACCTCTACTAAGTTGTTTACATCTGCTTTTGATATATCTGCCCAATTTTTATCTGCATCAACACCTGTTTTACCAAACATATAGTCCTGCAAACGCTTGGTAAGTTGGTGGTAAGGGAATAAGTTACGCAAATGTTTGGTTGGGTTAGCAGCTTTTAGATTCATCAACTCGTTTCTTACGGCATCTTCTTTTTTATCATTGAGCCAGTTAATGTTTAACGTAAAATTATAATCTAGTTCAGCCAAATCTCTGGCTGCGTATGATGATAGTTTGAGCACCGCTGGTCCGCTAAAACCCCAATGCGTAATTAAAACGGGTCCACTAAACTCGTGTTTGGTTTCAGGTATTTTTACTTTAGCCACTTCAACACTTGTTCCCATCAGCTCTGTTATGTTGTTGTTAGGTACATTAAAAGTAAATAAAGAAGGCACAGGGGTTTCAATGTTGTGTCCCAACTCTTTTAACCAGTTAAAGCCTTCAGATTTAGCTTGTCCGCCAGTGGTTATAATTATTTTATCGGCAGAAACTGCGTTAGTGTTTGTATTAAGTATAAATCCGCCATCCATTTTGGTTTGAATAGATTTAACTTCTGTGTTCAATACAATATTTACCTTCAGCTTTTTTGCTTCATTTAAAAGGCAGTTAGCAATGGTTTCACTGTTGTCAGTAGCTGGAAACATACGCCCGTCAGATTCGGTTTTTAACTTTACACCACGTTGGGTAAACCACTCTACTGTATCTTTGGTGCTAAAGCGGGCAAATGCACTTTTTAAAGGTCTTTCTCCCCTTGGGTAATTTCCTGTTAATCGGTTGTTTTCAAAACAAGCATGTGTAACATTACATCTGCCCCCACCCGAAACGAGTACTTTGGTAAGTAACTTTCCGGTTTTTTCGTAAATGGTAATTTCGTTTGTTCTATTTACTGAAGCTGCATGAATGGCTGCAAAAAAGCCAGCCGCTCCTCCTCCTATTACTGCTATTTTCACGGGTGCAAAAGTACGCCTTTATTTAAAACCTTAAAAGCTAAACTTTTAATTCAGGTTTTTATGATTTTAGCTGCATGTTTTGGGCGTTTTTTGGGGTGATGAGGTGATAAGCTCCACATTTTGTTTTATCATTTTGAGAAATTTAGGCTTTGGTTGTCTTTATTTAATGCATTGAAAATCAATTAAAATTATGGGCTATATTGAAGTGGCACCAATTTTATATTGGTGATGTTATTATGAAAACCAAGCATTTTAAAATTACATTGATTGAAGATAATGAGTTTTATAACAACATGTTCGCTCAGAAGCTGCGTTTTTTTTTAGATGGTTTGATTATACATTTTTAGTTTACTTATCAATTAGACACTTACACCGATGCTGATAAAGCAATGGATTTATTGCCATACGATGTTGATTTAATTTTTTTAGATTATTATTTGGGTAATGATAAAAATGCGCCTTATTATTTAAGTAAGATAAATGAACGTTACCCACTTTGCCAAGTTGTTGTGTTATCACAGCACGTGTTTTTTACAACCAAGCTAATCACTCTGTTACAAGGTGCCAAAGCTTGTATACCCAAAGGTGAATACACTTTCCTAAAAAGTTGCTCTATTCTCAGGAGTCTAATTCATAATCAGCTGGATTCAAATTTTCAATCATAATGATTTGGTTATATTTGAACGTTAGCTGATAATTTATGATTAAAAAATTTAGTACAGAATTTCGTATTGCTGCCAGCATTATTGGTATTTTATGTATAGTTGTTGTTACAGGTGTTTGGGGTTATTTTATTCTTACCAAAGTTGTAAACAAAGTTAGCGACTCTGCTCGTCCGGACATGCGCTTAGCGCTTATGGAGCAACTTTTGGCTAACTTGGCACATGCTGAAAGTAGTGTAAAGTCTTATAACTTAACCCGAGATGAAGTTTACCTTACCCCATTTTACAGATCGTTATCAACCGTTGATGGGCAAGTAGCATCACTTAAAAAGCTAAGTGCAAAAAACGACAGCACTTATGTTGCTTTAACTGATAGCATTGAACAACTCATTGAAAAAAAGTACCAAATTCTTTCTGATATTTTAAGCCTAGGTAACAATGAGAAGGTAACAGATGAATTAAGACGAATTGCAGCACAAGCAGAGTTAAGCACACTGATGGCTTTGCAAAAAATGCAAGAGAAAAAAGAAGTTACTGTTAAAACAAAGCGCAATATTTTTCAACGTGTATTTACCTCTAAAAAGAAAAAGAAAAAAGAAGATACCATGATTATTTCTCCATCAGCCCAGCCGGTAATAAGTAAAGTAAAAAAAGATATTACAAGACAGGTTGCTATGGTTAAAAGCGAACAAATTCGTCAACTTAAAAGTTTGAAACAACAAGAATTACAGTTGCTTAAAAGTGATAAGCAAATTATGGCTAGGATACGTTCTTTGGTTTCGCAAATGCAGTATATGGAAAAAAAACGTATCATCATGGATGCAGCTTTAGTAAGTAATTTGGTGCAAAAAACCAATAACCGCATTATTCTTTTTTCTATAGCTATCACCATATTGTTGTTAATAGTTGGTTACACTATTGTAACTTACATTCAAAAAAACAAGGACTACACAGCTGCATTAAACTATGCTAAACACGAGGCTGAAAATTTGGCCAAAACGAAAGAAACTTTTTTAGCTAATATGAGCCATGAGATTAGAACCCCTATGAATGCGATTGCCGGATTTACCGATCAGTTACTGCAAAGTAATTTACCGAAACAACAGCAGGAGCAAGTGCAAATAATAAAAAATTCAAGCGACCACTTGCTAGGTGTACTCAATGAGATATTAGATTACAGTAAACTGATGGCCGGTAAAATTGTGCTAACTAATGAAGCTTTTAATCCGGCCAAAGAAATTACAAATGTTTGTAATACATTAAAAATTCAGGCTGATAAAAAAACGATTGCATTAAAAGTTGATTTGCCTGAAACCGATTGGTGTAATGGTGATAGTGTGAGGTTGAACCAAGTACTTTTTAACATTATTGGTAATGCAATTAAGTTTACCGAAAAAGGTGAGGTACGTGTAACCGCAACCACCAAGCCTGTGAACGGTGATATAATTGGTTTAACGGTTTTTGTAGCAGATACCGGAATTGGTATTGCACAGAAAGATTTAGGTAAAATATACAATGAGTTTGAACAAGCGGATGACTCTATTTCAGGTAGATTTGGTGGTACCGGATTGGGTTTAAGTATATCTAAAAAGCTAGTTGAATTACAGGGCGGAAAGTTGATGGTAAACAGCACATTTGGTAAAGGTACCGAGGTTATCATTTTTATTCCTTATAAAAAATCAACCACAAGCAAAACAGTTAAAAATACAACACTTGCTCTTGATGGAGTGATGTTAGATAAACATGTTTTAGTTGCTGATGATAATGCATATAACCGCGAGCTTTTAAATACTATTTTAAACAAGTGGCAAGCCATAACAACTGTGGTGGATGACGGAAATACGGCCTGGGAAAAAATAGAAGCCAACAACTTTGATTTGCTGCTGCTTGATATCAGAATGCCGGGTTTAAAAGGCGATGTATTGGCACAACAAGTAAGAAATATGAAAGATGAGCTTAAGTGCAAAGTTCCAATTATTGCTTTAACGGCTGCAGTTTCGGCCGAGGAAAAATTGTCATATCAAAACCATGGTATAGATGGCACACTAAATAAACCATTTAATGAACAGGAATTGTATGACACCATTAAGCAACTGTTTCCACAATTATTAGCAAAGGCTTCAACGCGTATTTCAAACCATGTAGTTATGGAACAATCTATAGGTAAACATTACAGCTCAAAGGATTTATACAGCATGGGTGATGAGAAATTTGTAAAAGATATGTTGCAGGTTTTTGTTGATACAACTTCCCGTGGTATGCAGAATTTAGATTACAGCTGTAAGCGTAAAAATTGGCCTGCCGTAGCAGACGCTGCTCATCAAATGATTCCTTCATGCAGGCATATGGAGGCCAACAAATTAATGGAAATTTTAAAAGAGATTGAATCAGAAATTCGCGACCATAACCGAATGAATAAAATTTCAAATCTGGTTACGCAGGCTAAGCAAGAAGCAAAGCAGTTATTGGCCGAAGTAAAACAAGAAATTAATAGCAAAGCATAATGTTATATTTGTCCGAAATAATGCATAACCTATAAAATGAGTGACGAAAAACTGTTTACCATATTTGTTGCCGAAGATGATGAGTGGTATAATAAACTTTTGGTTTACAACCTGTCATTAAACCCCGATTATGTGGTTAAAACGTACACAAAAATTGGTGATTTAATGAATGATATTCACTTAAACCCAGATGTAATTACACTTGATTACCGTTTACCTGATATGCTGGGTGATGAAGCCCTCAGACGCATTAAACAATATAATCAAGAAATAGAGGTTGTTGTAATATCGGAGCAAGAAAATATAGAAACCGCTGTTGAACTTTTAAAATTAGGTGCTTATGACTATTTGGTAAAATCAAAAGATATAAGAGACCGGTTACTGAATACCATCAATAACATCAGAAAAAACAGAGGTTTACAGCAACGTATTTCTAAATTAGAAACCGAGGTACAAAAGAAGTACGATTTTCAATCGTCTGTAATTGGTAATAGCTTAAGCATGCAAAAAGTTACCAATTTAATGAGCAAGGCTCTCGAAACCAATATCACCGTTACCATAACAGGCGAAACCGGAACAGGAAAAGAAGTGGTAGCAAAGGCTATTCATTATAACTCAACCAGAAAAAATAAACCTTTTGTTGCTGTTAATATGGGTGCAATTCCTGAGGGATTGATTGAAAGTGAATTATTTGGTTTCGAAAAAGGTGCTTTTACCAATGCACATACCAGACGAATAGGTAAGTTTGAAGAAGCCAATGGCGGTACTTTGTTTTTGGATGAAATTGGCGATATGGATTTAGCCATGCAGGTAAAGCTTTTACGTGCCCTGCAAGAGCGCGAGATTACGCGAATTGGGGGAAATAATACCGTAAAAATTGATTGTAGAATTATTGTGGCTACACACCGGAATTTACAGGATGAAGTAAAAAAAGGCAAATTTAGAGAAGATTTATTTTATCGTTTGTTCGGTTTGCCAATTGAGCTGCCACCATTGCGTGATCGTGATAAAGATGTGTTGATTTTAGCCAAACATTTTGTGGAGCAATTTTGTAAAGAAAATAATTTGGCCACAAAAAACATTAGTGCTGATGCGCAAAAGAAACTTATGGGCTATGCGTTTCCTGGTAATGTTCGAGAGTTAAAATCTGTAATGGATTTGGCTGTGGTAATGAGTAATGAGCACGAAATCAAAGGCGATGATATCATGCTGTCTTCCTTTGATGCCCTACCTGAAGTAATTAGCGAAGATTTAACCATGCGCGAATACGAGCTCAGAATTTTACATACTTACCTAAAAAGGTACGATAACGACATAAAGAAGGTTGCCGATAAATTAGATATCGGGCAATCTACCATTTACAGGATGTTAAAAGAGAAATAGTTTTTCATTTTGACTTCGGTTTTCTCATTTTGAGAAATTTGGCACATCTCGATTATGTTGATATACATTGATTGACAGTTAGTTGTGATTTTTATTTCAATTGGCATTTCGTTTGGTAATTGCTCAACAACCAAACATTACTGTTATGATCACGCTAAGAAATATCCTCATCATTTGCTTTGTGCTTGTAGGCACAAATGCAGCTGAAGCACAAAAGGGTTTGGCCATAAATACAAATTCGTATCAAAACGCAATAGGTTTGCGTGCCGGACCAACTTCAGGATTAACCTTCAAGCATTTTATGGGTAATAATGCCATAGAAGGTATTTTGGGATTTTGGCATTCGGGTTTTAGTTTAACCGGATTGTACGAAGTTCATGCGGGTGCAGGTGTTCCCGGCCTAAAATGGTACTATGGAGGTGGTGGCCACATTGCTGCACAACCATCAAACTATTATTACCGGAGGTATCGTAACGACTATTATTATAGATATAGGGACCAAGGTGTTGCAATTGGTGTTGATGGTGTTGTGGGTCTTGAATATAAAATTAAACCTATACCCTTTGCCATTAGCCTGGATATAAAACCATTAATAGAAATAAACAATCACGGGGATGTGTTTACAGGACTTGATCCCGGTTTAGGAATTAAACTTACCTTTTAAACTCAACAGCTATGAGCTACAAGACTTTAAAATTGGTTTTAGCAATTGGTATCGGCATGATAATAATTGTTGCGATGCTTACCAGTTGCAAAAAAACAGATGCAGAAGAACGTGGTCGGTTTTCGGTAGAGATGACGGATGCACCTGGAGATTTCCTACAAGTTAACGTTGATGTAAAGTCGGTGCAATTACACTATGCAAATCAAAATGGTTGGACAGAATTAAATACCAAAGCCGGTATCTACAACTTGCTTGATTTACAGAATGAGGTATCAGTGATGATAACTGATACAGCCAGTTTACCAACAGGTAAAGTTACGCAAGTAAGATTAATTTTAGGTTCGCAAAACAATGTTATGCTTAATGATAGCAGCACATTTCCGCTTACCATTCCGAGCAGTGAAAACACAGGAATTAAAATTAACCTGAACACAGACATTTTACCGAACCAACATGTAAATGTATTACTTGATTTTGATGCTGCATTATCAGTGCATCAAACCGGTTCAGGAGAATACAAGTTACAACCGGTAATTCATGTAAAAAGGATTACCGCTAAATAAAGAAACACTTTCATACAGGGTTAGGGGAGAGTAAGTGTCCCTGCGGTAGGGGTGCCGCAGGGCCTTACTCATTTTTTTATGAAAATGTTTATTGATACTTTTAAAACTTAGATTGAATGTCGTTATCAATTAAGTTTAACAACAATGCTTTTTTTACCAGGCCGGCTGTATTCTTAACACCTAGTTTAGCGCACAAATTTCTACGATGACCTTCAACTGTTCTCTCGCTTATAAAAAGTTTCTCACCAATTTCTTGTGTGGTTAGCTCTTGACAAATTAGATAGAGCACTTCACTTTCTCTTGCACTTAAGTCATTTGTCGCGACTTGCTTGTTGGTTTTGTCTTTTAAGCCCATAAGTATAGACTTTGACACAATTTCACTGTAGTAAATCCCTTTATCAAATACTGTTCTTATAGCGGTTTCTAATTCGTCTTTGCTAACATCCTTTGGTAAGTAACCATTTGCTCCTTGTTCCATCATGTAACTCACCATACGAGGTTCGTTGTGCATCGATAGAATAATTACTTTAGGTTTATCTGTGTAAGCATTTAACTTTTTTAAAGTTTGAATACCATTTATACCTTTCATTTCAATATCCATCAGCACAATATCTAACGGTGTAGAGTTAAGTTTTTCGAGCAACTCCTCACCACTTTCGGCCTCTAAGCGTAATTCAATACCTTTCATTCCGGATAAAATCATACCAATACCTTCTCTAAAAAGGCTGTGATCATCGGCAATTCCAAGTCTAATAATGCTCATGTTGTTTAATGTTTTGCTCCTCAACTTCAAAAAGGAAATGTACACCTTTTTCGCATGCAAGTATTTTCATTTCTCCATCTATTAACTTCAATCTGCTTTCTATGCTTTTTATTCCCAAACCAAATTTAGCTTTACTCGAATTAAAACCAATACCATCATCCATGTATCGTAACAAAAACAAATTTTGTTCGGTCTTCATTTCAATATTTATGGTTTTGGCTTGGGCATGTTTTAGGGTATTGCCAATAAGTTCTTGAATGATTCGATACAATAAAAGCTCACTTTCCTTTTTTAATGTAAACGAGAATTGATGTTTAAAATTAAATTTCATTCCGGCATCAACCAGTTTATTTCTGATATCTTCAATAGCCTCTATTATGCCTAAGTTCTCTAAAATTATTGGCCTTAAGTCGTGTGATATACGCCTGACATTATATATCATTTCATCAAATAAGAAGTTTATTTTTTCACTAATCTGTGTTAGTCTTTCTTCTGCCTGCCCTGGTTTTAACTGATTAAAATATAATCTTGAGGTGGTTAATAAAGCACCTATCTCGTCATGTAAATCATGGGCAATGCGTTTGCGCTCCAATTCTTGTACCTCAATACTTGATCGGAGCAGCTCTTGCTGGTACTTTTTTTCTAAAGCCTCTTTTTCTAACAGTTGTTTATATAGATTTTTTCTGAAATGCTGATTAAGCATAACTACACCGATTGTAATGATAAATACAATGGCAGCAAGTGGAAGTAATGTTGTTAGTAAGGTTAATTCTTGGCCCGATTCCATAATCCAACAAAGAAACAACAATACATAACAATAGAAAATATGGCATGTAATACCCAAGTATAATCAACTAAAAGAGAAGGCGAGAGAATGGTAATGATGTTTCCGAAATGAAATATGAGCAAACTGGAAGCATAATAAATAAAAACCCCGGAGTTAAGCCAGTCAACACTTTTACGAATTTTAGCATGATTTTTTTTTACAACATCATTCATCATTAACATGTAGGTTGTTAACGAAAAAATAACAAGAACAATAGACTCAACTGTTAAAGCGTATGAGTTGAAAGTAAAAACACTTTGAAAAAAAGCAGAGTTCAATAGGGTAAAGACTGTAAACAATACTTGTACAATTAAAATTATCCTAGGGTTAACAAAATCTTTTAGCAGGTATCGATAAAAATAGGATAAACATAAAAAGCCAACTGCCACATATATGTGTAGCAGTGGCATATTGTTTTTTCCACTAAACCAAAGTATTCTGGATGTTGCCTCGATTATACCGGATAAAAATATGAACCAGCAAAATATCTGAATTTGATGTGGTAGTTTTTTATATACAACTGCTGCATATCCGGCAACTAATAAAGTTGGTAGAAACGATAACTTATTTATTAAGTTAACAACACTATCCATTAGTTTTCCGGCATTAATGGGGTGTTGGTTGGGCATGAATTCGGACAAGGTCCTGTAAAATCCATCACATATTGTCCGATATTTATTGGTTCACCAGCATCTCTCGTACTGGCCGTGTAGCTTCCGTCAAGTATAATATCTTCTCCCGGTAAGCCATCTTTAATGTTAGCGTCTTTAACGGGTGTTAGCATCAGTCTGAAGTTATTACCGGCATCCATACCGAGATAAACACGAATATGTCCGTACTTAACTTGTGAAGTATCTTCTAACGGCAAACCTAAAGATTCCATTAAATCAACCGCTCTTATGGTATAAGCTTTAATAGGGATATCATTGTTTAGCACATACCTGGCAATAGAGTCGTATCTGGTTATGTAAGAAACAGCAGTATCAAGTGGAAGTGCATACTCTGCGACCTGATCTGCCAAATTTTTTTGACTTACACTACTTTTGTTACAGGCAATTACTAAAGGTAAACAGGCTAGTAAGTAAATTACTTTTTTCATACGTTTTAAATTAAGGGATTAAGTTTTTTAGGAACTTTTACCGCTAAAATATAGTTTGAAATTCTTAGTAGCAAATACGTATTAGTGGTAGTTTAGGTTCAATATGCAGTAAATCACTACAATGATTTAGGTTTTGACGATTTAAAATACGTGCTTTTACTTATAAAAACACGTAGAAGTACGTGGTTTTAAAACCGGGTATTTTATCACTAATCAAGATAAAACCGTTCTTCATTTTTGAACTTACAATCGCTTTTAAAATTGGAGTATGGAAACCAAATTACAAATAAGACTATTTTGAAAAGTCACATGATTGAAAAATAACATCAATAGTGCAAGCATACTAATTGGCTAGTCAAATTATTAATTTAACAGCACAAGTGGCAACCTAACTGATTTGTTACATGTAAAATCAATGCGCTTACAAAAAGAGTAGGCGTTGTTATAACAGATGCTGAAGGCAAACGATTGTAAGTGGAGTTTTTAAACGGGAAGGCAAAGGCATCATTCCTACCCATTTAAATGGAAGTGTTTATTCTCTTTATTACACGGATGTTCTGACTTTTGAACTTAATACCACGTTTTGTTAAGATTTTAATCGAAACTTTTATCCGAATGATTCAACCAAGTTAATCGGGTTTGTTGTATACAACTAAATAATGATTGAACATACCATCCATAAATCAGAAAAGAGTGTAGATGGACATTTCAACAGTATTATTTTGTATTACATACAAATCGTAAACTTTCTGGCAATAGCCTGGAATCAACTTATCAAAACAGAAAGCCCCTGAGTTTAAACTCAGGGGCTTTCTGTTTATGAGGTCAATAGGTTATTTACCTTTGAACTTTACTTCTTTAGCATCACCCCAGAGCTCTTCAACAGCATAAAACTCTCTTTTTTCACGTTGAAAAACATGAGCAACTACATCAATGTAGTCTAGTAAGACCCACTCCAAGTTTTCAAAGCCTTCACGATGCCAAGGCTTTTCACTTAAAACTTTCACGGATTCTTCTTCTGCACTATTTGCAATTGCTTCCACTTGTTTATCACTTTCTGCATGGCTTATTACAAAAAAGTCAGCACTTGCACCACGTACTTCACGCATGTCTAAAATTCTGATGTCTTCAGCCTTTTTTTCGAACATGCCTTGCGCTACACACATGGCCAAAACCAATGCCTGATCGGCTGTTGTAGCTTTGCTGCTGCGCTCCGGACGAATACCTTTGGGTTTTGTAGTAGCGCCTTTTTTAGCTGCAGGTTTTTTATCCTTGCTAAGTTTCTTTATTTCTTTGTCAAGCTCTTGTGCTTCTTTTTCCGCTTTGCTTAATTTTTTGGGTGCAACTTTTTTTGCACCTTTTGCAGCGGTTTTACCAGCGGTTTTTTTCGCTGCTGTTTTTTTTGCTGGTGTTTTTGCCATTACTCTTAATAACTTTGGTGCAAAAGTAATCTTTTAATGGATATAAACTCATTAACCCATCAGCTACAATTTAAAATAGAATATTTTGATGACGTTACATCAACAAATACAATTGTGCGTGATAGGTTACAAAATGATACTGTTGTTGAAGGTTTGGTAATTGTTGCAACAAATCAAACTCAGGGGCGCGGACAGCTAAATGCAGTTTGGGAGAGTGTTTCAGGTAAAAACCTATTATGTTCAGTGCTCTTATGTCCGGCTTTTTTAGAAATCAAGCATCAAACCTACCTAAACATGGCAATGTGTTTGGCCATGTTTGATACCGTGAGTGAATATATTCAGGATGTACATATAAAATGGCCCAACGATATTTACATCAAGCAAAAGAAGGCCGCAGGGTTACTAATTGAAAATATATTACAAGGAAATAACATTAAAAATTGCATTGCCGGTATTGGCATTAACATCAACCAAACAGAATTTAAAGTACCAACAGCAACATCATTAAAAATAGAAACTCAGGAAAACATTATTATTGATGAAGTTTTGCACGAGTTGCTCAATAACATAAATAAGTGGTATGGCAAGTTGGTTTTAAAGCAGTGGGAAGTGATTAAAAGAGAATACCATGAGCATCTGTTAGGGCTAAATAAACCACTACAATTTAAAACACAAACCAACACGTTTACTGGTATTATAAAAGGTGTTGATGAACATGGCAGGTTGATGGTGGAGCAGGATGGCACATTAAATTATTATTTGGTAAAAGAAATTAGCATGTTATGATAACAGCTGCAATTGATATAGGTAATACACGCACTAAGGCTGCGATATTTAGTAATAGTAATTTGTTAAGTGAGGTTGTAATTCATCATCCCGATGATTTGCACATATTTTTACAAACCCAACAACCGGAGTATGCTGTAATGTGCGCTGTTGGCAAGGGTGCTGATGATGTAGCCAATCAAATAGAAAATCATAAAATACCTTTGCTGCGTGTTAATTATCAAACTAAATTTCCTTTTACTATTGATTATGATACACCACAAACTTTAGGGATGGACAGGGTTGCCGGTGTTGCAGCAGCACAATACCTTTTTCATAATAAGAACTGTCTGGTGATTGATGCTGGTACATGTATTACGTACGATTTTTTATCTAAAGACAATATATATAGTGGCGGAGCCATCGCACCGGGTATGCAAATGCGCCTAAAGGCTATGCATGAATTTACCCATAAATTGCCTCAACCGGATTTGTCTTGGCCGGATGATTTTGAGGGAAAAAGCACCTACAATGCGTTGTTAAGTGGAGTTTGTTTTGGTGTAGCCGATGAAATAAACGGAAAAGTTGAGCGTTATACCCAGCGTTATGGTGATTTGCAGGTATTGTTGTGTGGTGGTAATTCAACAATGTTGGCTAAACACATAAAAAACAACATATTTGCAGTGCCTTCATTAGTATTAGAAGGTTTAAATCAAATTTTATTATTCCATGTTAAAAAAGGCTAAGGGCCTATTCAGTATAGGGTTGATGCTGTTAGTGTATCAACTTTCGGCACAAAATTTATCCAAATCGCCATATTCGGCACTTGGTATTGGCGATATGCAATTTGGCGGTGGCGCCTTTATGAGCGGTATGGGACAAATTAGTCAAGGTATTAGTTTACCAAATGCTATTAACAATCAAAATCCCGCTTCGTATGGTTCGTTGCAACTTACCACTTGGGATGCAGCAGTAGTGGGGGCTATGGCCAATATTAGCACGTCAACTGCAAGTGGTAGTTTTAACACAGCTTCAATGGCCTACATGGCACTTGGTGTTCCGCTTTCACAAAAACTAAATTGGGGCTTGAGTTTTGGTTTAATGCCTTATTCAGGCGTTGGTTATAAGGTTACACGTCAGGTTCAAACGGCTACATTTAAAGGTACCGAAAGTGTTGAAGGAAGAGGAGGGCTATCTAAATTTTATATTGGCTCCGGGATTAAAGTATACAAAAACTTGCACTTAGGGTTTAATGCAGCATACTTGTATGGTCAAATGAGCAATGCCACCTTGTTAAGTATTCCTCGTGATTCAATGATGTATAACTTAGTTGAGAACCGAGACAGGTACATGGGTGATTTGGCATTTGAAATTGGATTTCAGTACACAGATACTTTTATTTATAAAGAGAAAAAATACAGTTATGGTATTGGTGCAACGTTTGGTCCACAAACTAGTTTGAGTGCAACTGATAACTACAATGTAAGAACCTTAGGTGTTGGTGTAACTGCACCTACCAATATTGGAAAAGATACTGTTGCAAACGTAGCCGAACGTACCGGAAAGGTAATTATACCAATGTACCTGAAGGGTGGTGTGTTTTTCCAACAAGTAAATAAATGGGGTATTGGTGTTGATTTCGCATACAATAATTGGTCTAGCTATTTAGGTATGGGTATTCGAGATTCGTTAAAAAATATGGCCAGCTTTAATATTGGTGGTTATTATACTCCGGATGCATATGCCATAAAAAGTTATTTTAAACGTGTTGAATACAGAGCTGGTATGCGTTACGATAATGGGATGTTAAGTGCAAATGGAACCAACGTATCAACGCTTGCATTTTCCATAGGTGCCGGTTTGCCTCTTGGTAAAACTCGTTCTAAAGTTAATTTGGCGGCCGAATACATGATGCGTGGTACAACAGAACAAAAGTTGGTGCGTGAAGAATATATCAGGTTTGTTATTGGGGTATCCATTTCCGATAAGTGGTTTTACCGCTACAGATACGACTAAAGCATGCGTTATTTTTTAAGTTTATTATTTTCGGTAATTGTATTATTTGCTTGTAACAATGATACCAAAGAGGCCAAGTTGGTTGCTGCTGACCGTATTCTGCCTGTTGAAACCGGAAAGGATGTGACCATAAACTATACAGACAGTGGTTTCACTAAGGCTAAAGTTAAAGCTCCGTTATTGGAACGTTATGCCACTGAAGAGAAAAACTACACCGAAATGCGCAATGGCATTAATGTAGATTTTCTGAATAGAAATGGAATGGTTGAAAGTTTTTTGAAGGCTAAGTACGCAATCCGCTACGACAGAGAAAAACGTATGATTGCCAGAAACGATGTGGTAGTTTTAAATATTGATGGAGACACCCTTCGTACCGAAGAATTAGTATGGGAAGAGGCAACTCAACGTGTTCATTCCAATAAATTTGTCCGCATTACTACCAAAACTGAAATCATTATGGGTGATGGTTTTGAGTCTGATATTACTTTTAAAAACCCGAAGATTTATAAAATAAGAGGTATCGTTAACCTCAAATAATAGTAGCTTTGTTAGCATTTGTGCCATTTATACCTTGCAGGCATGTTTAAACACCAACGTTTTTTAGAAAATTTGCATATTCCAATGTGGCTCATAAAAGACACTTGTTGGATGTTGCAGTTTAAATTTTTAGGAACTTTGATTGCCGTTCCAACTGTTATTATGGCAATTTATTTGGTTGTTATTACCCGCAGTTTTCCTAAACGTTTTTGGCCAAATTTGGCAGTTTTTTTCTGGATTGCGGCTAATTCTACGTGGATGTTTGGAGAGTTTTATGGATTTGATTTTTTACTGGCTGCAATGTTATTATTTGGCTCAGGTATATTGGCTATTTCTGTTTATATGTATATTATTTTAACAAGCCCAAAACCGCAACGTACCAAGGGTTAGAAAAAATATAATAATAAATTATCGGGATTATTTCCTTAAATCAAAAAACAAATACTAATTTTACGCGGTTTAATAATACATAGCAATCAGTTGAAGTTACTTCGTTTTATAGGTTTTTAATAGAACAAAATGGATAAAATTAAAAATAGGTTTGAAGAAATCGGCTTACCTAAAGCAGCAGAAATTAAAGAGTTTTTAAAAGCAAATGCAGATTACCCAATGGGGTCTTATACCTTAGACTCTGTCTCATCAGGAATGAAAGGGATGATTGGTTTAATTACCGAAACTTCATTGCTTGATGCAGAAGAGGGTATTCGTTTTAGAGGCTACAGTATCCCTGAATTAAGAGAAAAACTTCCGCGCTTAGAAGGTACAACCGAGCCTTTACCTGAAGGTTTGTTCTATTTAATGTTAATTGGAAAAATTCCTACCTACGATGAGATGTATGAAGTTGGTAGCAACTGGACAAAACGTGCTGTTGTTCCTAAACATGTGTTTGAAGTAATTGATGCGTTGCCAACATCAACACATCCTATGACCCAATTCTCTGTGGGTATTATGGCCATGCAAACCGAAAGTGAGTTTGCTGCTGCATATCGCAATGGCGTTAACAAAAAAGATTACTGGATTCATACATTCGAGGACTCAATGAACTTGATTGCTCGTTTGCCACGTATTGCTGCTTACATCTACCGCAGAACATACAAAAACAATGTTCACATTGAACCAAATCCTAAATTAGATTGGGCAGCAAACTTTGCACATATGTTAGGTTATGGTGATAATGCAGGTTTCGCAGAGTTAATGCGTTTATACATGGTAATTCATGCCGATCACGAAGGGGGTAATGTTTCTGCTCACACAACTCACTTGGTTGGTTCCGCATTAAGCGATCCTTACTTAGCATTTTCTGCTGCAATGAATGGCTTGGCCGGTCCTTTACACGGTTTAGCAAATCAAGAAGTTATCCGTTGGGTATTGGAGTTACAAGAAGCTCTAGGCGGTGGTAAACCAAGTAAACAACAAATTGAAGATTATATTAACAAAACCATCAATGAAGGTAAGGTAGTACCGGGCTACGGCCACGCTGTATTACGCAAAACCGATCCTCGTTTTACTGCGCAAATGGAGTTTGCAAAAACGCACATGCCAAATGATGAGTTAGTAAATATTGTTTGGGATGTATATGATGTTGCTCCAAGTATTTTGGGTAACTTTAAAAAAATTAAAAATCCATGGCCAAATGTTGATGCGCATAGTGGTGCGTTATTGTTACACTACGGTTTAAAAGAATACGATTTCTTCACTGTATTATTTGGTGTATCTCGTGCACTTGGGGTGTTAACGTCATTAATTTGGGATAGAGCTTTGGGTATGGCGTTAGAGCGTCCTAAATCAGTAACCTCTGATTGGATTAAAAACAAAATTGCAGCGCAATCACAAGCAAAATAAATGACAGCTAAACGCTATATTTTATTGTACATCGCAGCCGGTATGTTAACACTTACCGGCTGTGGTTTTTATTCTCATACAGGAGCATCTGTGCCTCCTGATGCAAAAACTTTTTCGGTTGATTATATCAACAATGTAGCAAGTATTGTAATGCCTGCTTTTAGTCAAATATTAACTGAAAGATTAAAATCTAAGTTTATAAACGAAACATCATTAAAGCTTACTCAGCAAGATGGTGATGTGCGTTTTAGTGGCAAAATATTAAGTTATGTTACAGCTCCTGTGGCGGTGCAAGGCAATCAGCAAAACGCTGTAAACCGTTTAACTGTTACAATAGAAATTACCTATCAAAATACCAAAGACGAAACCAAAAACTTTACCCAACAATTTACAAATTTTGTTGATTATCCGGCTACTGAAAATTTCGCAGCAGTAGAATCGGATTTAGTAAACAGGGTTACTGATATTTTGGTACAAGACGTATTTAACAAAGCATTTATTAATTGGTAAACAGTAAGCCAACAGTCCTTTAAGGTATTTGCTGTTCATCAATTCAAAAAAAAACCGTTTATTCGCATCTTATCTGCATGAACAAAACGGAATTCATACAACTTATTCAAAACCCCGAACAGCTTGCTGCAAGTCATGTTGCTGCGCTCAAACAAATGGTTATTGATTTTCCGTATAATACCCATGCACGTGTGCTTTTAGCCAAAGCGCTATTTAACGAAAGGCACTACGATTACGATAAGTTTCTAAAAAAAACCGCTTTAGCGGTGCCTGATAGGGATGTTTTATATCATTATCTGCATAACATTACTCCGCAATGGCAATTACCGCAGCAACATGTTGTTGTTACCCCGCCAAGACCTGTTATTAGCACAAGTAGCAACAATGTGGTTAAAGAGGAAGAAATGCCTATAGAAAGCAGTATTTCGGAGCCGGAAGAAATTCAAGAAGTAATTGCCCTAGAAATTGATGAGCCAAAAGTAGAAAAGGTTGTTACCTTGGTTGAAGAAGATGTGGAAGTACAACAAACCAAAGAAGAATTAGATGTTGATTTAGCCATTTCTACTTTGTTAGAAGAAACACACGTAACCGCTCCAATAATTGAAGTAACTAAAGTTGAAGAAATTACCCCAACAGAAACAATAACATTGGTTGATGACGTTGAGCCGCAACATGTTGTTGAGGAAACTGTCACTTTTGATGAAAATGAGGAAGACGAAGAACTAAGTTTTGTAGAGTGGTTACAGTGTAAAAATAACCCGAAAGTAAAAACAGAATCTAAAATTGTTGATGGAGTTAAGCCAGAGGTAAAGCCACAGGAAGTTGCTGCAACTAAGGAAGAAAAAGTTGAAAAGGCAGCCGAAATAATTCAGGAACTTGTTGCTGTTAACAAACCTGATGATGAAAAAATTGTAACGCCAACCTCAACCGTTGAGGTAACCAAGGAAGAAATAGAACAAGCTGTTGCCAAAAGTAACATCAACGATTTTCAGAATATTTTAGATAAATTTATTAAAGAAAATCCGAGCATAAGCCGACCAAAGGCTGAGTTTTTTAACCCGGTAAATATGGCCAGGCAAAGTGTAGAGGAAGATGAAGAGCTTGTAACAGAAACACTTGCAAACTTGTATTACAAACAAGGCAATCACAAGAAGGCCATTCGGGCATACGAAAAATTATGCTTGTTATATCCAAGCAAAATGTCTTATTTTGCGAGCCTCATACAAAAAATTAAAACAGAAATAAAGGACTAATTACCATGTATACAGTATTTTCAATCATTATCATTTTAGTGTGCATTTTGCTAACACTTGTCGTATTAATTCAAAATCCAAAAGGTGGAGGAATTGCCGCAAACTTTGCAGCACCAAGCCAAATTATGGGTGTTAAGCGCAGCAGCGATGTGGTAGAAAAAGCTACATGGATTTTAGCAGTAGTTCTCATCGTATTCTCTTTGGCAAGTAATTTTGTTCGCCCATCTGCAGATACAGAAAGCGATACTCCAGAAAGCCGTATCAAAGATCAAATTGAAAACACTGCAGCGCCAGCTCCTTTAGCAGCTCCGGCTCCTGCACCAGCACCTGCTGAAACTGCACCCGCAACCGGTGGTGAAGCAGCACCGGCAACTACAGCACCAGCTAACTAAGTTTTAAAATATTATAATGTAAAAGAGGCTGACTCATATGTTGAGACAGCCTCTTTTTTTATGCAATTTGCTTAAGCAATAGCCTTTTGGCTATGGGTAAAATGGTAAATTCTACAGGATATTCATAATGGGTTTGAATACTAAATGTGGCTGGGTTTGGAAGCTTGCGTTGTTGTTTAATCAAATCAATTTTTATGTTTTCGAAAGTATTGATGAAACCGATTTTATATGACTTTATAAATTGTGTGGAGAGGCTTTTGTATTCATCATCTTTATGCATAAAAAACCCAAGTTTGTATTCGTAAACCCTAACTTCATCGGCCCTTAAAAGCAGATAACCTTCATTTTTATAAATAGGCATAATGCCCACAGGCTCTAACAATATTTCTTGTTCAATAAAATCATGTATGTCTTTTCCTTCCTCAATATGCTTTTGTATCTCGGGTAAACTAAACGCAATTACTTCATCCAAATGGTGCATCAATTCATCATTCGAAACTACTTTGTTGAAGTGCAGTTTAAAGTTGGTTAAATCAATCTTGTCAATGTATTCCGGAAAGTTATCGTACAACTCTTCCTTTTGTTTTTTAAAAGCAATTAAGTTACGGTAATGTTCCACCAAATCAGATAATGCGGGGTACAATTTGGTTTGGTTAAATTCTTTGTGAACGGATTGCAGATAGGCCAACAGCACATATTTTTTGTACTCAAAATCTGCATGGTTTTCGTAAAACCAATTTTTATTGAGTTTTTGCATAGCCTTAAGTATTTTATCACCTAACGCTAAAATAAGAAAAATTATTTTAAAAATGCTTACGTAAACCTACACTCATACCCACCATGTAAGGGTGTTGTTTAACAGCATAATTGCCATCAATCATGCTGTTTAAACTGTAGCGTAAATATGGCATAGCAGTTAAGGTAATAGAAGAATTAACTTGATAGGCTAAACCTAAATAAACTTGACCAAAAATGCTGTTTTTTACAAATGGAAACGATTCCTTGTTTTTAATTGCAAATACGCCCACATTATTTTGTCCAATCAAAGCAGCATCAACAGTGCTGATAAAAGCATAACTCACGCCAACTTTTGCTTCAATACCCAAACGTTTATGCGGTATAAAACGATAGGTGATTAGGAATGGAATTTCATTCCAGCTGTATTTGATTCTGGTATTGTTAATGCCATCTGACGTTACCGAGTCGTTAGTTGTAATTTGACTGTTCGGTTCTGGTTTGGGTGCTTGTGCAGCGGGTGTAGTTCCATATGTCATACCCATACTAAAATGGGTGAATTGGATACCACTCGAAATCAAGAATTTTTTCCACTCATAATCTAATAAAAACGCACCACTCCAATCAATTTCAGCACTTTCTATTTGATTACGCAAAGCCACGTGTTGTCTTAGTTGTGGTTGGTCCGTGAATAGGTGCATTTGGCTGTAATGCACACCCATCATTATACTCAATGACAACCTAGAAGGACGTTGTTCTTCATCCAACATATTAGGGTCTGGTTTTGCCACAGCAACAACACTGTCGCTTAATGCCGGTAGCACATTTTTAACCGATTTTGTGGTGTCAGTTGGTTGTTCTGCCGGTGCTGATTTTTCAGCGGCTAAAGGTTCATTTGCTTCGCTTTGATTTTGATTAGAAGCAGTTTGCTTTTGCACTGTTTGCTCTTGTTGAGCTGAGCCTTCTTGCTCATTTAAAATTTGAGTTGGTACAATTTGTTTCTCGTTTTGGTTGTAGTTATTGGCAACATCATTTTTAGGTAAGTTGTTTGTAACTTCATTACCGCTTACAATTGGCTGTTTGTTATTGTTAAGGGTTGATTGAGTAGGAACAATTTGTTTTTTGCTTTGGCTGTAATTATTGGCAACATCATTTTTAGGCAAGTTGCTTGTAATTTCATTATTACTTGCTGTTGCCTGTTTGCTATTATTTAACGTTTGGGTTGATGTAGTAGGAGCAATTTGTTTCTTGGTTGGTTTTATTATTGGGCTTATTAAAGGTTTGTTTGGGTTGATATCCACTTCCTTTACATTGTTTTGTTTTGGGTTACTGTTTTCATGCTTGTTTACAGGGTTGTTACTTAATGCTTCGCTTTCTATTTTGGTTTGATTTGGTGAAGTTATTTCTGATTTTACATCAGGATTCATTTCAAAAGATGAAGGAGCTTGCTGTTCGTTGCCATTAATTACTAGAATGTTGGAGTTGTTTTCCATTTGATTCAACCAAAAACCTATACCCAAACCACTCATAAATAATAATGCTGTAAGCGGAATCCATAAGTATTTTCTGTGGTTTTTTCCATTGGGTTCCGGTGGTAATTGTGCTTCAATTTGTTCCCAAGTTTCTTTTTTGGGATTAAGTTGATAGTTACCAATTTTACCCTCTACCTTTTTCTCAAACTCGGGTCTGTTTACCTCCTGGTCAATACGACTCCACAACGAATCAGAAGGTTTAAATTCTGTTTCGTCAAGTTGATCTCTCAACTTTTTCTCGAAATCGTTATTTTGGTTCTTGAAAAGGCTCATTTAATATTTGAAAATGTTTTGCCAACAATTGCTGCATGGCGTTTCTTGCTCTTGAGTATTGCGATTTTGATGTTCCAACGGCTATGCCAAGCATATCGCCTATTTCTTTGTGGGTGTATCCTTCAACGGCATATAAGTTAAATATCACCCTGTAACCCTCCGGCAATTGTTGCACCAAGGCAATAATTTCTTTAGCCGAAATTTGGGATATAATATTATCCTCAAATGGGGCATCGTAATGTTCTTGGTCCAAATCTTCTTTAAAGGTGCGGCTACGGTGCTTAAAAAAGTTAATGGCTGTAAAAACCATGATACGTCTTACCCAACCCTCAAAACTACCCTCATTTTTAAATCGGGCAATGTTCTGAAAAACTTTGATAAATCCTTCTTGCAGCATGTCTTCTGCCTCGGCACGGTCTTTTGCATAACGCATGCAAACCCCCAACATTTTCGAAGCAAAACGGTCATAGAGCATCTTCTGGCAGCTGCGCTTGCCATCAATGCATCCTTCTATCATATGTTTTTCTTCGGGTAACATGGCGGGTTTAATTAGAAGTCAATTTACGTAAAACTATGGTTGCATGACATTTTTTTTGCTTTAATATGACAATTTTTGTTGGCATCACCCTAAAACTATCCCAAAATGGCAGCATTTGGTACTTGGCACAAAAGTAGATGCACGGCATCGTACATTTAATAATCAAACAATAAAATCAAAAATTATATGTCAGTAAGTCTTAAACCATTAGCAGACAGGGTTCTAGTTGAACCTGCTGCAGCAGAAGAGAAAACAGTTGGAGGTATTATTATTCCTGATACCGCCAAAGAAAAACCGCAAAGAGGTATTGTAGTTGCCGTTGGAAATGGAAAAAAAGATGAACCGATGACAGTAAAAACAGGCGATACCGTACTTTATGGTAAATATGCCGGTACCGAAATTACTGTTGATGGGAAAGATTATTTAATGATGCGTGAGGCGGATATTTTCGCTATCATCTAAAACTTAGTTTTAATTACACGGCATATCATAACGTATGATATTGCTGTTAAATTTATTACTCACAAAAATTAAACAACAAAAAAATGGCAAAAAAAATTCAATATAACGTAGAAGCCCGCGATGGTTTAAAACGCGGTGTTGATGCATTGGCAAATGCAGTTAAAGTTACTTTAGGTCCTAAAGGCCGTAACGTAGTTATCGATAAAAAATTTGGTTCACCAACTGTAACCAAAGATGGTGTTTCGGTAGCTAAAGAAATTGAATTAAAAGACCCAATTGAAAATATGGGCGCGCAAATGGTTAAAGAAGTAGCTAGCAAAACTGCTGATATTGCGGGAGATGGTACTACAACTGCTACTGTTTTAGCGCAGGCTATTGTTACTGCCGGTATTAAGAACGTGGCAGCAGGTGCAAACCCAATGGATTTAAAACGTGGTATCGACAAAGCGGTTGAGGCTATTGTAGCAAATCTTAAAGTACAAAGCCAGGTAGTTGGTGATGACAATAAAAAAATTCAACAAATTGCGTCTATTTCGGCTAACAACGATGAAGTTATTGGTACGTTAATAGCTGATGCAATGGCCAAAGTTGGTAAAGAAGGTGTGATTACGGTAGAAGAAGCTAAAGGTACTGAAACAGAAGTTAAAACTGTTGAAGGTATGCAATTCGATCGTGGTTACTTATCGCCATACTTTGTAACCAATGCGGAGAAAATGGAGGTTGATTTAGATTCACCTTTCATTTTAATTACTGATAAAAAAGTAGGCAGCATGAAAGAATTATTGCCGGTTCTAGAGGCAGTAGTTCAAACAGGTAAACCATTGTTAATTATTGCCGAGGATGTAGAGGGTGAAGCTTTAGCAACTTTAGTAGTTAATAAATTACGTGGTTCGTTAAAAATTGCTGCGGTTAAAGCTCCGGGCTTTGGCGATAGAAGAAAAGCTATGTTAGAAGACATTGCCATTTTAACAGGTGGTACAGTTATTAGCGAAGAACGTGGCTTTAAACTTGATGCAACTGATATTACCATGTTAGGTAGAGCAGAAAAAGTAACTATTGACAAAGACAACACAACCATTATTAATGGTGCCGGTGCTAAGCAAGATATCACTGCTCGAGTTAATCAAATTAAAGCACAAATTGAAACCACAACAAGCGATTACGATAAAGAAAAATTACAAGAGCGTTTGGCTAAATTAGCCGGTGGTGTTGCCGTGTTATACATTGGTGCAGCAACTGAGGTTGAAATGAAAGAGAAAAAAGACCGTGTTGATGACGCTTTACATGCTACACGTGCTGCGGTTGAAGAAGGTGTTGTTGCCGGTGGTGGTGTTGCTTACATCCGTGCTATCGAATCGTTAGAAAGCTTAAAAGGAGCCAACGATGATGAGAACACAGGTATTGCAATTATTAAACGTGCAGTTGAAGAACCATTACGCCAAATTGTTGCAAACGCAGGTGGCGAAGGTAGCGTAGTAGTAAACAAAGTACGCGAAGGAAAAGGCGATTTTGGTTACAATGCACGTACCGAAAAATACGAAAACTTAATTGCTGCGGGTGTAATTGATCCTACTAAAGTAAGCCGTGTTGCATTACAAAATGCTGCAAGTGCTGCTTCAATGATCTTAACTACCGAGTGTGCATTGGTTGAAGAGAAAGAAGACAAAGCTCCAGCTATGCCGGGTGGAATGCCGGGCGGTATGGATGGCATGTACTAATATTAATACCGAAAGGTTTAACAAAAAGCCGAATTGCATTTGCAGTTCGGTTTTTTTATGTTTGATGTAATAGTATGATGCCTCTTATAACAGAAATCAGCTTTTTTATTATTATTCTAATTAAACAATATCCAATTTGTTACTTCGTTAAACATCATTAAACCAAACAATAATATGAAAAGTAAACTCACATTCTTGGCCTTGTTAGCAATGGTATTTAGCAATACCTATGGGCAATATACTTTTGTAGATTATTATTTATTGGTTGCCACTAAAGAGGGTAGGCCAGTAAAGTTTGGTAAACAAATAAAAAAGGCAAACGTTAGTGCCTATGAAATGAAACAGGTTAACAGCAAGGGTGAAACCACAAATAAATATGTTTATGAGCTAAACAAGGCTGGTAACACAACCTATATGGGAAGTTACAACCGCAAAAATGTATTGCAAAGGAAATCATATAATACATATTTGAACGATACCCTTTTAACACAACAAGTAAGTTTAAACCAAAAGGGCGATACCGTTAGTTTATCCTACTACCGTTTTGATAACGGTAAAATGCTAAGCAGTATATCCAAGTACCGAAAAAGAACATCTGAATATTTGTATGTATACAACGAAAAGGGTAATCGTACATCATATGTGTACAAACGTGATGGTTTGTTACGGATAAAAATTGTATACGATTACGATAGTTTAAGTGGTAAGTTGGCCAAGCAATCAACCTACAATAAAAAAAACAAGTTGGTCAGTGTGGTTAACTATGAATGTAATTACCAAGGCGAAGTTAAAAAGGATGTTAATCAATCTAAAGTTTGTATTCGAAAAGATGCTTTACCCGGAGGAGGTTTTGTGGTTTATAATGATTACACCAATCCAAAAGGTAAGTTAAGAAGAAGTGTAGCAACCTACAGTAACGATAGCAATTTGATGCAGGTTAAAGTGTATGATACAAAAAACAAATTGGTATCAGGTGCATCATATGTATACGATACCAATGGAAATTGTGTGGAGTATACTTACAGCAAAAACAATAAAAAATGGCAAAGTATATACAGCTATAACGATAAACTTTTGTTGAGTGAATACCACAACAAAAAAGAAGGTAAAATAACCAATAAAGTAAGTTACAGTTACTCATTCGCACAATAGAGATTATTTTAAAGTAAAAATAAATACTGTCTAAAAACTCTACATAAAAAGCAACAAGTACGACCATAAAAATAATAAACTCGGACATCGTATATTCGAATACGAATTTTACCCATAACACATGAAGTTTTTAAAATGGTTAGTTGTTATAATTATTGCTGTTTTTGCAATTGCAGAGACCTACATTTTTGCATCAGGTAATACGTACCTGAATACTTTATTTCCGCTTACTATTTTTAGCGGTAAAATGGGTCCTGATATTGACGAGTTAGAATTGTTTAATCGCAATGGAGTGCCAACTGAAAGTCCGCAACCATGGGCTATTTCTGATAAACCAATAACTTTAAGCGATAGTGTTTTACAATTAATGGAATTGTACGAAACGGTTTCGTTTGTGGTGATAAAAAACGATACGGTAAAGTTTGAAAAACATTGGGAAGGTTACAACGATTCTTCTTTGGTTAACTCGTTTAGTATGGCTAAATCAATTACAGCTATGTTGGTGGGTTGTGCTTTAAAAGATGGTTTAATTAAAAGTGTGGATGAACCTGTTGCCAATTATATTGATGAGTTTAAGGTGGACGATTTACAAAAAATTACCATCAAACATTTATTAACCATGAGTAGTGGTTTGGCGTTTAGGGAAGATTATTCAAGTATGTTTTCGTGGCCTGCCGAGGCTTATTACGGCCCTGATGTGAATGGCCTTACTATTAAACAAGCCAAGGTGGAAACTGAACCCGGAAAAATTTGGTTTTACAAAGGAGGCGATACCCAGTTATTGGGTATTATTCTTAAAAAAGTAACCGGCAAAACTGTTGCACAATATGCTTCAGAAAAGTTATGGAAACCTATGGGCGCAGAACAACCTGCATTTTGGAGTTTAGATGAGCAGGGTATGGAAAAGGTAAGTTGCTGTTGGTACAGCAATGCAAGAGATTTTGCACGTATTGCCAAGTTAATGATGAACCAAGGCAACTGGAACAGACAACAAATTATAGATTCGGCTTATGTAAAAGCAGCATTGACACCTGCCGATTTATTGGATAGAAAAGGAAACAAAAGCCAACAATATGGTTACCAATGGTGGCTGATGAACCATAAAGGCCATGATGTTTTTTATGCCCGCGGCATACGTGGTCAATATATTTTTGCCATACCCGATACCAAAACCATTGTGGTGCGCCTTGGCCACAAAAGAGCTAAAAAAGAAGGCGATGAACTGCCTGAAGATATTTTTGTGTATTTAGATGCGGCTTTAAGTATGCAATAAGTGCAGCTTATAATCACTTAAATACCCTTCAAAATATTATCTTCGCCCTTCAATTTATGGCAGCTCAAAAACCAACATTACCCAAAGGAACCCGCGATTTCGGTCCGGCCGATGTTCAAAAACGCAAATACATTTTAAACACCATTGAAACGGTATTTAAAAAATATGGCTTTATGCCGTTAGAAACACCTACCATGGAAAACCTTTCAACCCTTGAAGGTAAATATGGTGAGGAAGGGGATAAGCTGTTGTTTAGAATTTTAGACTCAGGTGATTATTGGAGTGATTTATCAAAAGATTTATTGTTTCTATATGAGTCTATTGTGTTGATTACAAAAGATATATTCTTAGGAAAGAGATTGTCTGAGGATGATGCCAAAAATCCAATCGCATTGAGACTATTTTTAGAAAATAATTTTAAGGGTATTCTGCTTACTCAGAATATTTTTGGATTACTTTATGAGTCTCATACAAACAATCTTAAAGTGATTGAGAAGTTTGAGTCGAAAATATCTCTTATAGCATTTGAACTATCAAAATTTTACAGTCAGGCACACTTATCTTCAGACATTAGTGAAGATACTTTAGTGTTTCATGTAAAGCAGTTCATCATAAATCAATTCGGAGAATTATTTAATCATAGGTTTATTACTGGAGAGGTAACAGAAAAAGGTTTACGCTACGATTTAACCGTTCCCTTTGCGCGTTATGTGGTGATGCACAGAAATGAAATTACTTTTCCATTTAAGCGTTACCAAATGCAACCTGTTTGGAGAGCCGACAGGCCGCAAAAAGGCCGCTACCGCGAGTTTTGGCAGTGTGATGCAGATGTGGTAGGAAGCGATAGTTTATTAAATGAGTTGGATCTGATTCAGATTTATGATGAAGCGTTTACCAAACTTGGTATAAAAAACTACGAGATAAAAATTAATAACCGTAAAGTATTAGCAGGTATTGCAGAAGTTGTAAAATCAATTGATGTGATGAACAACATTGCGGTAGCGATTGATAAGTTGGATAAAATTGGTGAGGATGGTGTAAGAAAAGAGTTGGTAGAACAGGGTTTTTCTGAAAGCGAGTTAAACACACTGTTCGATATCATCACCATAAAAGGCGAGAACAAAGAAATTCTAAATCAGCTAAAAGATAAGTTACAATCATCGCAAGAAGGTTTAAAAGGAATTGAAGAGTTGGCATTTATCCTTGCATCAAACCCTAACCCCAACATTAATCTTACTTTGGATTTTAGTTTAGCACGTGGCTTAAGTTACTACACCGGTTGCATTTTTGAAGTGGTATCAAATGATGGTACTTTAAAAAGCAGCATTGGCGGTGGTGGCAGGTACGATAACTTAACCGGTATTTTTGGTTTGCCAAATGTATCAGGTGTAGGTATTAGTTTTGGTTTGGATAGGATTTATGATGTGATGGAAGAGTTGAAACTTTTCCCCGAACAGCTTAGGGCTACATCAACCCAAGTTTTGTTTTGCCATTTTGATGAAGCCACACAATTGTATTGTTTACCGGCTTTAAAAGTATTGCGTGATGCAGGAATTGCGGCTGAAGTATTTCCGGATAACAAAAAGTTAGGCAAACAATTAGATTATGCAAATGCGTTACAAATACCATTTGCAGCCATAGCCGGTGAAACAGAAATGCAACAACAGGTGTTTACTGTTAAGAATTTAATTACGGGCGAACAACAAACATGCACCACCCAAGCGTTAATAAGTTTGGTGGGGCAATAATTACTGCTCCTGCAATTGGAGTAACACAACATGAAATTTGAATCGATTAATCCGTTTACGGAAGAAAAACTTGCGCAGTTTGATTTTATAAGCGATGAGGCTTTGTCCATTGCCTTATCAAAGGCTGATGAAGCGCAAAAGCAGTGGCGCAAAGTAAACGTATCACAACGCGTAAAATTCTTTAATAGGTTAGCTGATTTAATTAAAGAAAAACACGAAGAGTTGGCCTTGTTAGCCACACTCGAAATGGGTAAACCACTGGCAGAGGCAAAGCTTGAGGTATTGAAATGCGCAAGAGGTTGCGAGTATTATGCAGCTAATGCAACAGCTTTGCTGCAACCCAAAATAAGTGTGGCCGAAACAGGCAAAACCGTACATCAGCTCTACGAACCTTTAGGTGTGGTGATGGGCGTTTTTCCGTGGAATTTTCCTTACTGGCAAATATTGCGCAGTGCAGTTCCAATTGTAATTGCAGGTAATGCTATTTTGGTAAAACCAGCTCCAAATGTACCCCAATGTAGTTTAGCTATTCAGCAAATTATTGATGAGTGTGGTTTACCAAATGGGTTGATTCAAATAGTGTTTGCGACAGAGCAACAAGTAGCCAATTGTTTGGCAGACCAAAGAATTAAAACGGCAACCTTAACCGGAAGTGATAAAGCAGGAAGTGCAGTGGCAAGTACTGCTGCCAAGTATATTAAAAAATCGGTGTTAGAATTAGGTGGTAGTGATCCGTTTATTGTAATGGAAGATGCCGATTTGGAATTAACATTAAAACAAGCCATTACTGCACGTTTTCAAAACAACGGACAAAGTTGTATTGCGGCCAAACGTTTTATTTTACACGAAAAAATTGCGGATGAGTTTCTAGCCAAACTCACCTCTAAAGTAGCCAATTTAAATTGTGGCAATCCAATGGATGAGGCAACAAATATTGGCCCTTTGGCACGTAAAGATTTACGTGATAAATTAGCTACTCAAGTTACACAATCTGTATACAAAGGAGCGGTTATACATTACCAACAAACCAAGTTTCCGGAGCATGGATATTTTTATCCGCCAACTATTTTAACACACATCAACCCAAATTGTGATGCGTATTACCAAGAATTGTTTGGTCCGGTGGTAAGCGTTTATGTGGTAAAAGATGATGAAGCTGCTGTTAATTTAGCAAATGCCACCGAGTACGGTTTAGGCGCAAGTGTGTGGAGTAAAAATATTGAACGTGCGATTACAATAGCTAATCAAATAGAAAGTGGACAGGTTTTTATTAACGAAATGGTTAAGTCACAGCCTTCTCATCCTTTCGGTGGAGTTAAAAAATCTGGTTTTGGGCGCGAGTTAGGTGAGTATGGATTACATGAGTTTTGTAACACCAAAACGTTGTGGATTTAGGCGGTTTAATAAAATAGTTTGCTGTTTAATAAAATGTGCTACCTTTGTGAAGTAAAACATTAAGCACGTTGAGAAGAATATTAGCAATAGATGACGACCCCATAAATAGACAACTGTTAGAGATATACCTAGCCAACGATTTTGAGCATAAAGTGGTAAACAATGCCAAGCAAGCAATTGATGCTTTAAGCCAAGAAGAGTTTGATTTAATTGTTACGGATATAAATTTAGAAGGGGCAGAAGACGGAATTTGGTTAGCCAGATACATTAAGGCTGTACCTAAATATGAGCATATTCCTGTAATTGCATTTACTGCTCATTTAATAAGTTATTTAGGGCGCGATAATTTTAAAGATGCATTTGATTACATCATAGAAAAGCCCGTAATGAAAAAGCAGTTTGTGGCTAAGTTAAATGAGATACTAAGTACATTGGAATTAAAATAAAAAAGCGATGAATACATGTTCATCGCTTTTTTGTTTGATAAATATGATAACCTTATTGCTTACCTGTGTTAAAACCAATGGTGCGTTTTTCGTTGACTGCGCTGTAGTCAATTTTAAATTCTTCAACATCTTCATAGGTTAACTCCTGAATCATGTCGATGGTTCTTTGTTCGGTTTCTACTTTAGCTAATCGCAGGTGTTGGTTTTTGATGGCCTCCTCAACAACTTTGCGTACACTACGTGCATTGCCAAAGTATTGGTTGCGTGTTTTGTATTGAAACTCAAGGTATGCTTTCAAATGCTCGCGTGCCCTTTCGTTTGGCTTAATGCTGTTGCTGTTTAGCATGCGTAAGGCAATGTCGTAAAGTTGCTCAGCATTATAGTCATCAAAAAACAAGGTTCTATCAAAACGCGAACTTAAACCAGGGTTCGATTCCAAGAAACGTTTCATGTTTTCGGTGTAGCCCGCAACAATTACCACAAACTCGCCACGTTCATCTTCCATACGTTTAAGTATGGCCTCAATAGCCTCTTTGCCAAAGTCATTTTCGCCACCTTCGCTTAACGCGTATGCCTCATCAACAAATAAAACACCACCCATTGCCTTGTTAATTACTTCGTTGGTTTTAAGTGCGGTTTGACCCACATATCCACCAACTAAAGCTTGCCTATCGCACTCCACTAAATTACCTCGCTCTAGTATGCCTAACGCTTTATAAATTTGTGCTAACAAACGTGCAACAGTGGTTTTACCTGTTCCTGGATTACCTGTAAACACGGCATGTAAAGAAAAACTTTGACGAATATCTTTACCAATTTCTTTATAAAAACGAACTAACTTTACTAACTCATCAATTTCTGTTTTTACTGTACCCAAGCCAATCATGCTGTGCAAAGTTGCCAATGCCGAACGCAATAATTCTTCATCAACCGGAATATCTGCAATACTTCGAGTTTTGGGTGCAAATATTTTACCTATATCCTCAGCATGTATGGTTGATAAATCTTCTTTGGTTAATGATGCCGGATTTTCGTTTAACATGATGCGTAAGCCCATGTTCATTTTTGCATCGTCAATCAATTTATTTACATAACGTGCATTACCAAAAGTTTTATCCCTGTCGCGATATGCATCAACTAGCTTTTTGTACATCAAATCTCTGGCTTCTGAATTTAAAACTACCGCTCTTTTTTGCGAAGTGTAATCGGTAATTTTCATCAACTCCTGAGGAGTGTAATCAGGGAAATCGTAGTACATGCTAAAACGAGATTTTAATCCAGGATTCGACTCCATAAAACTATTCATCTCATCAGGGTAACCCGCAACAATAATGGCTAAATCACCATCACCGTCACTCATTTCTTTCAGTAATATTTCAATCGATTCTTTGCCGAAATCTTTTGAATCATCGTTTTTTCGGGCAAGTGCATATGCTTCATCAATAAACAAAATACCACCTTTGGCTTTTTTAATTACATCCTTTGTTTTAGGGGCAGTTTGGCCAATATATTCAGCAACCAAATCACTTCTATCAACCTCTACCACATGACCTTTTGTAAGCAACCCTAACTCTTGGTAAATTTTGCCCAGCATTTTAGCTACAGTTGTTTTTCCTGTTCCCGGATTTCCGGTAAACACAGCATGCAGGTTTATTTTATCATTGTCTTCAAATCCTTTCTCTTTTCTGAGTTTAATAAAGTTAAGGTAGGTGGTGTATTCTTTTACTTTCTTTTTTATGCTGTCTAGGCCTATTAATGCATCCAGTTCGTGGAGTACACTTTCTACCTTACTATCACTTGGTAAATTGTTTTTTTCTGAAGTTTGCTTTAGTTTAAATTTTGGTTGAATAGAAGAAATGATAGGAGTATCGTCATAAACAAACTCATTGCCCACTTCAAACGGAATACTGGCGATAATTTTATCCATAAACACCACATCAACCGAGTACACATCATTACCCCAAGTGCCTTTTAAATCACTACCCCAACCAATGGTGCATTCAAATTCGTTTTCTCTTCCACCAATTTCAAGTAGTTTTTCAATTCTTCCTTTAAGTTGACCACTATGTGTTTTAAAGTTAAAAAACATTTCGCATTGCCAAGCCTCATTACTTTTCACCAAGTTTTCGCAAGTAAGTTCAACCCATACATAACGTGTTTCAGCTTCGCTAAAAGCGCGCAAATATTTACGTTCTTTTTTAATCACGTTGCTATCCGGGCCTTCGTATAGTTTTATTTCTTTTAAATTAAAATATGGGTTAACTGTATCAGTTACTATACCTTGATCTTCTATATAAAAGCGTGTTTCAGCAATAAGCACATTGTCAATCCATGCTTCCCAGCGATATATTCCTTTTTTCCAATATACACCTGGTGTTTTAACCCCCCAGCCTTCACGCACATACACTATGTTTTCGTCTTTGCGTATGGTTCTGTCGGCAGTTAGATTGCAGATTTCAATATTGTCATTATGATGGACACATTTTAAATTCATGCGAACATCCCAGTCTTTTTCATCAAAAAGTTTGTTAAAAAAAGAAAGTTCGCAGTAAATAAAGGTGCACTCCGCCTCATCATACACTTGACGGTATTTTTTTTCGTTGTTGGCAAGCCATTCTGTAGAGCCAAATATTTTTAGGTCTCTAAACTTGTAGTTAACCGGATTTTCCTTTGCCATAATAGTGCAGTTTAATGTGTGACGTAATCAAGTTGGCTATGCTTACTACCAACCATAAGTCTTTGTTTGTTTTAATTGTTAGGCATTTCTTGTACCAACTTTGTATAATAGATTAAATAAAACAAGGGCAAAGTTGTATGTGTTTTGTAAACTCCAAATAATCAAAACAATATATTTAACACAAAATGGCAATAAAAATGGGGTAGAATAATATATGATAATTTTCGACAAAATATTTGGTAGTTATTGGGTAGATGCATACTTTTGCCACTCCTAAAAAATTAGGAGGCCCGGAGAGGTGGGTGAGTGGCTGAAACCACCGGTTTGCTAAACCGACATACGATGTAAGTCGTATCGAGGGTTCGAATCCCTCCCTCTCCGCAAGCTTGTCCAAATTAAGTTAGCATAATATTTGGAAAAACATTGCAGAAGTTTACTTTTGCACCGCGTTGAGGTAGCGTAACAACAAAGCCAAAACGTTTTCGGGGTGTAGCGTAGCCCGGTATCGCGCCACATTTGGGATGTGGAGGTCGTAGGTTCGAATCCTGCCACCCCGACCAAAACTAAGCCTAATTCATTTATTGAGTTAGGCTTTTTTGTTTTGATTAACGCAGTAAAAAGGGTTTCTATTTATTAGTAACCCTTTTTTATTTTATGGTTTTGATTAGAAATGTATTGACACAGATGATTCCATTCTTCATTGTTTTTATGCAATTTACTAGTTAATGGTTATGGTGCCGAAGCGGTATTTATTGCCCCATTTCGAATAGATGAGCGTTTGTTTGTCGTTAAGTTTTTGTTGAAATTTAGGTACAAAAACAGACTTGGCGTCTAATTTCGATTTAAAGAGTAATTGAGAATTGTAATTCCCGCTATTTTTATTTACAGTATAAAGTGCAACAACTAAACTTGAAGGATTAGATGTTACAGCCTTATAATTTCCTCTCTTTTTCGGTTTTGTTTTTGGAGATAAATTTTTAGGATTATCGTTGAAAAACATGTATAAGTTATTATTGTCGTGCATGAATACATATGAAGAAAAGTAACCACCATCGTTTGCACTTATTTGCTTTTTAGGAACTTTTTGTACCCAATTTATTTCGTGCTCTTTACTAAGTCTTACAAGCATTATGTCATTGTAGTAATATTTATAGTTGGTTTGAACGGTTGAGATCCCTCCTATTGGGTTGACTGGCATACTTCCTGTTCTTATATTCGGGGGCATATTCATTCCTTGATTAAACTGGTTGAAGTTATGTTGAGCTTGAATAACCTCTTTAAACGCTTCACCCACTATGAATAAATCACCATTATCTCCGACTAATACTTGCTTTATATCGTAATCAGTTTGTATACCTTTTCCGTTTTTGACTGCTCTTTCACTAGTAAATAGTAATAGATCTTTTTTGGAAAAAGGTATTGTTTTCTGTGTGTTGGTAGCCAATGTTTTGGTGTTTATTTGAGTTAGAAATACGCCTTGAATTCCCCCTTTAAGGTCGTGGTAAAAGCCAATAAATTGCAGCATACCTTTATTGTATTTAAAGTTTAAATCAGACGTATTAAATGCCTTACCAAATTCAACTTTCACTTCTTCAAGTTTATTTAATGAAGGATAGTAGGCAAATACGACCTTTTTTGATATTTTTTTTGTTATAGATATTTCACCAAACATGTAAACGTTGCTTTCTTCGTCAATTTGGTATCCTTTAACTTTAAATTTGCTGTCTTGGTAAGGTAGTTCAATGGGCTTATCCCAGAGTAATTTAAAGTCTTCATCAAACAGCTTATAGTTTAATTGTTCATTGCCCTTTTTCGAGTAGCCCTCATTGTGTGTGATTAAAAATTTTTGTGATTCGCTGATGTAATGAATGTCGAAATTTCCCTTGTCCTTTCTATCCCCGTAAAATATTTCGTCAATTAATTTGGGTTCGCTGCTTTTGCCTGTATAGTCAATTAAGGTTAAGTATAAACTATTGGCATCCCTGTTTTTGTCGGGTTGGGAGGCAAATACATAAATTTTGTTATTTACATTGTATATGCCCTCATTAATAGATGGCTTGTTGTTGATTTCGTTTGGTATTTCGATAGTGTATTCAACCTCATGTTCCAAATTTTGTCGTTTAACACTACTTTTTGAAGAAGAGAATATCGATGCAATTTTATTTTCTGTAATGAAATAGCCTTTAGTATCGCATCCAATTACATCGCCTACCCTTACCAGAACGTTATCATGTTTAGACTCTTTGCCCCATTTAACATCTATGTTTTGGGCATTGCCTAAACCAGCAAAGGCAAGAATAGCTACTGCTAAATTGAGTAGATTTTTTTTCATACTTGAGTTAAGAATTTATGAGCCGCAATCAATGATTTACTGATTATAATTCAAAGTTATATTTTGTGGTTGTTTCAATATTTAATGCCATGCACAGTGATAATAAAAATGGCCACCATTTGGGTAGCCATTTCAACATTTCTTTTTATTTCAAGTTATCCAACATGTCTTTGGTCATACTTGCCAAATCGTACTGTGGTTTCCATCCCCAATGCTCTCTGGCTTGTGTATCATCTATACTTTGTGGCCAGCTGTTAGCAATGGCTTGGCGGAAATCAGGGTTATAACTGATGCTAAATTCAGGAATATGTTTTCTAATTTCTGCTGCAATCTCTTCCGGGTTAAAGCTCATACCGGCTACGTTGTAACTGCTTCTAATTTTAACTTGCTCGGCCGGAGCTTCCATTAAGTTAATGGTAGCTTTTAATGCATCAGGCATGTACATCATTGGTAATTCTGTATCTGCACTTAAAAAGCACTCATACTTTTTGTTTTTTAGTGCTTCGTGGTAAATGTGTACTGCGTAATCTGTTGTTCCTCCGCCCGGAGCACTTTTGTATCCAATTAAACCAGGGTAGCGTATGCTTCTTACATCTACACCATATTTTTGGTGGTAGTATTCGCAGTAACGTTCGCCTGCTTGTTTGCTAATACCGTAAATGGTGTTAGGTTCCATAACGGTATATTGTGGTGTATTTTTCTTTGGTGTAGTTGGCCCAAATACAGCAATAGAACTTGGCCAGTATACTTTTTTTAGTACGCCTTCTTTAGCTGCATTTAACACATTAAACAAACCTTCCATGTTTAAATCCCACGCAAAACGCGGATTTTTTTCGGCTGTGGCAGATAACAATGCAGCCAATAAATATACTTGGGTAACATTGTGCTTTTTAAAAATCTCATCCAACCTGTTTTTGTCCATTACGTCTAATGTCTCAAACGGTCCGTTACTTTGTTCAGGCGCTTTTACATCGCTTGCAATAACGTTATCGTTACCATAAATAGCACGTAGTTCTTGTGTTAGTTCTAAACCAATTTGCCCTTGCGAGCCTACAATCAAAATCTTATCGGTTGCCATGTATTATTGTTTATGTTTTTAAAAAGTGTGCGCAAATTAAAGGCTAAAACATCAACAACAAAAAGAAAAATACTTAGGGTTGAGTTTTAATGCTAAATCCTTGTTGTAGCGTAGTTCCGCGATATTGTATACCGCTATCAGGTAAGTTGGTGCAAGGCAATTCGCTGTCCCAGCATTGTTGGTTGATAGCCGGTACGTTCAGGGCTCCACCGCTTACCTCAAATTTATTTAATTGTGGTTGATGATAAGTGGGTGGTATTATCAATGTATTTTTAAATCCATTACCGGTAAGTTGTTTTTGGGCTGACATAATAACCAAACCCAATAAAAATAAACCGACTAAAGTAAACTTGTTTTTATACAGCAATTGTTGCAACGTGGTTCTGTGAAACAGATTTACACCCATGGTGATGGTAAATACCAAATACCCAAAAACAAAACGTGGGGTAGGACCATGGGTAAACCAAAGTAATAATGCTACCAAACATGTAGTGGCAACTATCCAATAATAGTTTTCTGTAAATTGGTTTCTAAAACGTTTATTTACTAGTAATTGTACCATTAGGGTGATGTAAAAAAACAATCCTCCCACCAATAAAATAGCACTGAATACATCAATACTTTTTATCCAATGTGGCCACCATTGGGCAAATGTAAAATACCTGGATACCTCAATGTCTACCCTTGGTGCGCGTGCGTAAGCAAGGTTGGCATATACTTCATAAGCTACTATTTCAGGGCGCATTTTCCAATCTACATCAAACCAATTACTGCTTGGTACCGGAAATAATAAATAACCCGAGTGAATAACATTGGTAATGAGCCACGGTATAAAAATGATTAGTCCAAAACCAATCAGCGTAATGATAATTTTGCTACTAATTAATTGCTGTTTGTATCCGTAAAAGAAAACACCTAAAGCAAACAATACCATTGGCAAAGCACTTAGTTTAAAAGTAATGAGCACCATAGTAAATAATATCATTAATAGTAGCTCTATATTTTTTTTGTTATGGTTGTTTACCACATCGGTAAACCAACAAAATAGCATTACTATTCCGGATGTAATTATCAAATCGTTGGTTACTGCACCGGTGTATTTACGGGTGGCTATTATGGCAAAGTAGAACAACAACAACAAATTGCGTAACCAAAAATGTTGGTTTAAATGTGGCGTAACATACAGGGCCACCATAATTACCAATGAAGCATTGATGGTGTATACAGAGCGAAGACCTAAAAAATGAAAACCGCTAAATGCTTGTAATAAAAACCAATTGCTGTTGTTGCCTAACTGTCGTCTAATATTTCCTAAACCGGGCACAGCAGCGTATTCTTCCATCCACCTGATGGCTTGTAAGTGGTAATCACCAACATCGCCATCAGCTTTTCTAGATATGATGTTAAGTACTACCAATACTAAAAATCCTAATCCTATAGCAATATGTTTTCTGCTCCCAATTTGGTGTAAGGAGGCTACCATATCTTTGGCTAAGTTTTTTAATTGAGTTGATGCTAAAATTAAAAGCACTATCCAAACCAAAATATGGGCGAATGAATTTATAGGGAAAAACAAGTGATACACCTGCAGTAGCATTGCAATAAAACTCCAGCCCATAATAACATAAAGGCTTGGATGAATTACTGCAGGTGTTACACCCGAAACTTTGCTGATCAAACGCGTAAATACAACGCCTGCAGCAAAGGCAACAGTTAGGTTATATATGATTAGTAAAATACTAACCAACATGTTTTATGCTTGTTCTTTTTTTCGTCTGAAAAACGCAGCAGCAGCTATAGCCAGAGCTCCACCATACAACAGGATGCTTGAAACCAAAGTGATTTTTTCTCCTGTTGCAACAGCCTTTGGTTCGAAACGGAACTCGATGGTGTGTTTACCTGCCGGAACCTGCATACCACGCAGAACATAATCGCAACGGAAATGAGGCACCAAGTTACCATCAACGTATGCGTTCCAACCTTTGTCGTAATAAATCTCACTAAACACAGCTAACTGTGGTGTAGCAGCATTACTTTCATATACCAATTTATTAGGTTGATATTTGGTTAACTTGATGGTTGCAGTGGTATCTGTTTCAATTTTAAATCCATTTAATTGTTCGCTAAATCGTTTATCAATGAAGCAGGTTTGTTTAGAATTAAAACTGGTTAACGAATCAATTTCAGCATCGGCATTATCAACCCAAACCATGTTGTTTACAAACCAAGCATTGCCATTTGCATTTGGATTGATTTGAGGAAACAAGTTGTTTAAACTATCGCCCACAATAAAGTATTTTACATTTAACATGTTAAATATTTCCATGTTGTTACGTGCAATCTGAAACTCGATTAACTCTTGGTATCTGCGCATTTTTGCACCATGGTAACCACCAATAGATTTATGGTAGTATGATGTTAACGCATCTTGATCTAAACGTTGCGTGGTATTGTATACGCGGTAGTGTGGATCTTTATCTTGTAGGATAATTTCATCAGCTTGAGTTTTCTCAACAACGGCATCTGTTTTTTTGCGTTTCTCGTAATCTTTATCGTTTAAGTAACGTTTGTCAACGCCCCATAAATCAACCAATACCAATACACCTAAAATTAATGCAAAATATTGCTGTTTAAGTTTATCGGTAATAAATAACCATAACGCTCCAAAAGCTAAAGCAATAAACATAAAGCTACGTAATGCATCCATTTGACGAACTTTTTCGCGGGCTGCATGAATTACATCTAATGGATAACCGTATTGCTTCAATTGGCTGTCTATTGGCTCTGCATCAACAGAAGCTAAACCCGGCATGGCAGCAAAAATCAAACATAAGCCACCCACAATTCCTCCGCTGTATAGTAACGATTTTTTCAATTCGGCTTTATTTAGTTTGCCTGATATTACATCGCGTATAGCCAATAAAGCCAATAAAGGGAAAGTGGTTTGAGCAATTGCTAAAATAAAAGTAACCGAACGGAACTTATTGTAAAGCGGAACATTGTAAAAGAAAATATCTGTTAACGGCATAAAGTTTTTTCCCATTGATAGGAAAATGGCCAATGTTGAAATGACTAATATCCACCATTTTTCGCTGCCTTTCACCACAAACAATCCTAGTACAAACAAGAAACAGATGATAGCTCCGTAATAAATTGGTCCGGCTGTAAAGGGTTGTTCGCCAAAATAAGCAGGTAAACCTTCTGCTAATTGTTTAGGTTGTTGCAAACCTGCTGCTTTAAATTCTTTGGCAATAATATCGTGTGTGTGCGGATCGCCTGCGTTACCTCCACCAAAAAAGTTTGGTATTAATAAGGTAAAAGGTTCTGATACACCGTTGCTCCATTGTAATGCATAATCTTTATCTAATCCACTTGACTGGTTGCTTTCGCTTTTTTCGCCTTGAGCAGTTTTGGTTAACTCTGACGCACCACGAATACTATACTTACCATATTCTTCAGTAACCAATAAGTTGGTAATGTTTGATGTTGCACCCAATATTGCGGCAACAACTAAAAAAGCACCTGTTTTTAAAAGATTAGGAATGGTTTTGTTTTTAAATGCCATAACCCCTTCTACAATCATCCAAACAACAATGGTTAAAGCTAAGTAATAAGTGATTTGTAAGTGGCCTGCAGCTAATTGTAATGATAGAGCTATACCTGTAATAACTGCACCTAGTAATTTTTTATTGCCAAGTGTTATTTTAATACCTGCAATAACGAGCGGCATTAAAGCAATGGCATTTCCTTTTCCGGCATGGCCTGCATCAATATTTATGAAGTTAAACGTGCTAAACGTAAAGGCCAGTGCGCCTGCTATGGCAAACCAAGGACTTACTTCAAACGTAACAAGCAGTATGTAAAAACAGATGTAAAGTAAAAAAATTGTTTCTAAAGGATTGCCCAAAACGGTATTTACAAAACGGTACACATCGTTTGATGTATTGAAGTAATAGGTAGCACCAATAAGGTAAGTAGGCATACCCGAAAACATGCTATTGGTCCAAAAAGTGCGTTCGCCACTCTCTTTTTCAAACTTTGCAATTTCTTCGTAAGAAGCTTTCCACTGCATTACGTCATGTTGTTTTAATACTTTACCACTCATTAATGGCGAGAAGTAAGCCAGCATAACTACCACAATTACACCCACAGCAATAAGGTGAGGTAAAAACTTTTTAAATAACGGTTGTTGGTTCATCCTTGTAATAAATATGGTTTCGAATATATAAGATATACCGTGTATTTTGAACGGTACGCACAGAAAACGTAATTTTTTGAACTAATTGTATCATAAAAAATACTCAATTTAAGCTGTTAGGTGTTATAGATTCGACAAAAAAAGTTAAATTATCAGCTATAAGCATAAAAAAGGCTACTCAGAAAGTAGCCCTTTAATGGAGTTTTTTGAGTGATTTTTATTTGACAGAAAATACTCCAAATTTATAAATGTTATATCTTTCAGCGTAAATAAGAAGCTGGTTATCGGTTAAATTACTGCTGTATTTAGGCACAAATAGAGGTTTTTCTTTTTTTGCTGGTTTATATACTATTTCCCTTTTAAGTTCTCCATTTTCTAGGTTGATTATAGCTGCTGTAATCATAAATTTGGATTCATAAGTAGTTTCAATTTTCTTATTTCCCCACTCACCATTTTTATTATTGCTTGAGTTATTATCTTCTATATCGTTGTATAAAATGTACAAGTTTTGATTGTCGCTTATGGTTGCAAATGAGTTGTATTTTGCTGAAACCCAATTGCTAAATTGTAGCTTGTTAACTTTAGTCATCCATTTTAGTTCAAGGTTTTTGTTTATACCTATAATCATGATGTCATCATAATTGTAAACGTATTCTCTGTCACTGCCATTCATAATTACTTTCTGTTTATATACCTCGGCAGTTATAAAAATGTCTCCATTTTCTTTTTTTATAATCTGTCTGATATCAAAGTTCTCTGAGATTCCACTTTCCTTCTGTAAGCTTTTTTCCGATGTAAACTTTAACATGTCGCTTTTAGAGAAAGGAATCAGCTTTTCTAATGTTGTATTTAAAGTTTTTGAGTTTAATTGTGTGAAAAATACCCCTTGCATTGCTTCTTTATCATTGGAGTAAAAACCGGTAAAATTCAGGTGACCATTTTCATAATTAAAGCGCACATCAGATACGCTCCGGGCATTACCAAATGGAATAATTTTTTCTTGCAGTTTTTGTGATTGCGGATCGTAAGCCATTACAATTTTTTGGGTAGATTTTTTGTCTAACGAGAGGTTTCCGTATATGAATAAATTACTTGCCTCGTCCACTTGATAGCTTATTATGTCATATTGTTCACTAGAATATGGTAAAGCTACATTTCTCTCCCAAGCTAAACTTAAATCTTCTTTAAAGAGTTTTAAATTTAACTCTTCTTTCCCTTTTTTACTAGCTCCTGCACTATGTAAGATTAAAAACTGCTTCTGGTTTTCAATATATAAGATTTTAAAATTTCTTGAGTCGTTCTTTCCATTTAAAACGAGTTCATCAACCAATATCTCGTTAACAACTTTACCATTTTCATCAATAATTAAACAATACAAGGTAATTATTTCAGTTTTTTGATCGAATGAGCTAAGAAAAGAAATAATCTTTCCGTTAATGTTGAAAGAACTCCAATGGCCCATATCTTTTCCTTTGTGCTTTTGCGGGATATCAATAGTAGATTCGGTAATATGCTGTAAGTTATTTCTTAGCACATAACTACTCATATATTTATTGTTATTGATTCCTGCCTCTGGTTCTAAAACGAACTGATAGTGGTTGTTGTCTTTAAATATAACACGACCTAGTGTTGCGCCTGGGTTTTTCTTTTCAGTTTGATTTCCCCATGTTAATTCTAAGTTCTGGGCTTTTACAAAATTAAATGCCAACAATGTTAAGCTTGCAACCAGAGTTGATTTAATGTATTTTATCTTCATAGTATAATTTTAATAGTTAAATGCAATAAAGGCATGTTAATGGATAATTACAACTTCATTTATAATTGAGTTTTAATGCAGGTGAAATTAACTATAGGACTTTAACTACTCATCAGACTTAAAGTGGCTAGGCTTTTAACTCAATTTAAGCTGTTTGTCATATGTGTGTAAAACGGTTTTTATCATTGTTTTTAAAGGTTTGATGGAATTAACTTGCGCCTTAATTTTAACATAAATACATGAAAAAAATAGCTTTACAATTTGCTTTTTTATTCGCTTCGGTAATGCCATTATTGGCTCAAACCACTGCTAACGACAGTGTTAGTTTAGGAATAGGATATGCCAATGATGTTTATTACAGTTTTGAAAATGGTGTAGTGGGTACGCAAATTGGTGCCAATTGGCACATTGCTTTTGCAACCCGTCCTGCAGCCCCGCCTACCAATGTGTTACGTTCAACCACTATAATCGCCAACGAAGGTCGTAACGTTCAAATCTACAAATCAAACCAATACAACTTTGCAGGTTTTGATACAACCGGATATAGAAGTTGGAATGCCATGCATAACAGCGACAGCAGTTGGGATTTAGGAGCATTTAATGCCGATTTAGTAAGAAGCAATCCTTTTCATTATGGTTGGGGTGCATACAACATGAATAACCATGATGTAGAAGGCGAAGGTTTTGTTTACTTATTGCGTATCACCAAAACTTTTCAAGGTCGTACAACCGACTCTGCATTTAAGTTGATTAAGATTGAAAAATTAGCTTTTGATACCCAATGGGTATTTCACATGGCGAATATGGATGGAAGCGATAGCAGCCAATTTACAATAAGCAAAGCTGCCTTTAATGGTAAATTGTTTGCTTACTTTGATGTGGTGAACAAACAAGTTGTTGATCGCGAGCCAACAGCTCCTTGGGATTTATACTTTACACGTTACGGTGCATTCTACACACAATTTGGTCAAACAGTGTTTAGCACCAATACCGGTGCATTATCTCACCCAACATTGTTAAGCGCACGTTTAAAAGGTATGCCAAACGATAGTGCAAAAATTGCTAACGCTATATTCAATAACAAAATAACTACCATTGGTACCGATTGGAAAATTAATCCTGGTCCTGGGCAACCTAACTTCGCTATCATTGATTCGAACGTATACTTTGCGCGTTTAGCTAACAATAAACAGTACCGTATGATTTTTAAATCATTTGACGGTTCGTCTAATGGAAGAATACGCTTTTATAAAGGTACCGAAGCAGATTTTGTGGGCTTGTTAGAAGCTAAAAACTACCAAACAGTGGCTATGTATCCAAACCCTGCAAATAGTTTTGTAAACGTACAAGTTGGTGCAGGTAACCACACCATTGTTGTTTATGATATTACTGGTAAAGCATTAATTAACCAAACTGCAACAGGTACAACTACTATTAATGTTTCAACCCTTAACAAAGGATTATATTTTTTACAAGTTGATGGCAACAAAGCTGCCCGCTTAGTGGTTGAGTAGTTATTGTGATTGTTTTTTTTAGATATATCATTAATTTTTTACAACACACAAGTGCTCCATTTGGGGCACTTGTGTTGTTTGTATTGAGTGCCAATGCGCAAACTCAACAACCTGCTGATACCTTAAAAACACAACATTTAAATGATGCCATTGTAACCGGACAATATGGTGAAAATAGCCTTAAAAACAGTGTATTTAAAGTTAAAGTAATAGATGCACAACGCATACAACAACAAGGTGCCGTTAACCTTAAAGATGTGCTTGCCAACGAAATTAATATACGTATAAACCAAGATCCCGCATTAGGCAGCAGCATTAATTTGCAAGGTGTAACAGGTCAAAACATTAAAATATTAATTGATGGTGTTCCTGTTATTGGTCGCGAAGGTGGCAATGTTGATTTAACCCAAATAAACTTAAACAATGTGGAGCGCATTGAGTTGGTTGAAGGCCCGATGAGTGTAAATTTTGGTAGCGATGCATTGGGTGGTGTAATTAATATCATTACCAAAAAAGCGATCACAAAAAATACCAGTTTTAATATTGGTACTTATTACGAAACCATTGGCCAATACAATGTGGATGGTGGCGTTAACTTTAATTGGAAAAAAACGTTGTGGCAAGTAAGCGGTGGAAGAAACTTTTTTGATGGATACGGTTACAACGAGAATGTAACACGTTTTAGGTTATGGAAACCACGCGAACAATATTTTGCAGATGCAACAGTTTCGTTTAATGGCAAAAGCGGCAATTGGCGCATACAAAACAATTGGTTTACCGAAAAAGTAACATCAAGAGACAGTGGCGTAATCACACCATTTTATGCTTACGGATTAGATCAATATTATTACACTACCCGTTATACCACATCGGTATTTTGGGATAAAAAATTAAAGAACAACTTTTCAGTAAACGTTATTGGTTCGGGCAATTATTACAAACGTGTACGCAATACTTTACGTAAAGATTTGGTAAGCTTGCAGGAAGAGCAGACCACTGCAGAGGAACTAAACGATACCAATCATTTTTATTTGTTAATGAGTAGGGGATTCATCTCAAAAAATAAAAAAGATGCCAAAGTAAATTACCAAGTTGGTTACGAAATAAACCACGAGTTTACAAAAGGCGGAAAAATAGAAGGTGGCCAACAACAATTTACCGATTATAATTTATTTGCCAGCACAGAATTAAAGCCCATTAAAAATTTGACATTACGCCCGGGTTTCCGTGCCATTTATCACACCAATTTTAATGCACCTTTTGTGCCTGCTATAAACTTAAAGTGGGAGGTAACCAGTTATTTTAAAGTGCGTGCATCGTATGCCAAAGGTTTCCGTGCACCATCATTAAAAGAAATGTATTTAAGGTTTGTAGACCCAAGTCATAATGTACATGGTAACCCTAATTTAAAAGCAGAAACAGGGGATAATGTACAACTGTTTACCACGTTTGAAATTACCAAACAAAAGCACATGTTTAGGTTTGAACCAAGTTTGTTTTATAACCACATTACCAATATGATTGATTTGGCCATGGTAAATGCACAAACCATTGAGGCTACTTACTTTAATGTGGGCGAGTTTACCAGCCGTGGTTTAAATGTAAACATGGAATATAAAACACCTGTTTATGGCATGCAAGCAGGTTACGCTTTAACGGGCAGAAACAACAGTTACGCGCCAAACGGAGAATTTTACAACAGCAACGAAGTGAGGTTAAACTTTAATGCTACTCACCCCAAAAAGAATACTACTGTTGCTTTGTTTTATAAATATAATGGCAAGTTGCAAGCCTATCAATACAACTATACCAAGAACGAAGTAATGCTGGGTTACATCAATGCATTTAATGTGTTGGATGCAACTGTTTCGCAACCGTTTTTTAAGAAAAGGCTAAACACTACTTTGGGTGTAAAAAATATTTTAGATGTAAGAAATGTACGCGCAAGTATTGTGGGTGGTGTGCATCAAAGTTCATCAAACAACGCTATGATAGCCATGGGCCGAACCTTGTTTTTTTCAATTAGATACTCCATCAATAAAACAAAGCAATAATGAAATTTAGGTTACAAACAATTATTGCATTAATAGGTTTGGTTGTTTTGGCTTCGTGCGAGCAACCCGAAACACCTGTGGTTTTGCCTAAAGCCATTGGTAAAAAACACAGTTACGAAATGGGTAACGATTACAGCAACCAAATTTATGTTGATTTAGAAGCAGGCTATGTAAATAGTGTAAAAGTAAGTTGCTGGGATTTGGCTTTTGAGTGTAATCCAACATCAAACAATATTTACCTAAACGGTGGTGGTGCAGGTGTGTTGATTGCCGGGCTTACTAAAAGTAATTTTGCATCCAACTTTCAACCTAAACAATTAAAATGGAGGTGGGATGCAGCCAATGGCATGAGTGATTCTTTAGCCTTAAAAGGTTGGATGACTAACGGACAAAGTAATGATAGTGTATATGTAATTGACAGGGGAAGTACTTATACAGATACAGAAAGATATTTTCAGTTCAAGTTATTAAACTGCAACAACGATTCGTTTGTGATACAAACCGCAAACCGCTACGGACAACAAATAACCAACCATACCATTGTTAAAAACCACAGTAAACTGCTTACTTATTTTACGTTTGCCAATGGTGGTAGCACGTTAGATTTTGAGCCACAAAAATCTGATTGGGATTTGTGTTTTTTAAATTACCGTTCGGTGTATTACGAGTTTAACCCACCTTTATTGTATTCTGTTGTAGGTACGTTTATTAATACCAAAAATATACAAGTGGCCATGGACAGTAGCAGCAGGTTTACGTTTGAGGAAATTGGTCCTACACATTTTAATTTAGTTACTTACAACAGCAACCGCGATGCAGTTGGTTTTGAATGGAAAGTGCCCATGTTTGGTGGCACCGGTGTTACTTACCGCACCCGAAATTATGTTACCTATTTTATTAAAGAAAAAACAAACGGTAACGCAGATAAACTATTTAAATTACGCTTTATTGATTTTTACGATACCCGCGGTAACAAAGGTGCTCCTACTTACGAGATTGTAAGAGTGCAGTAACTCTGGTGAAATAATTAACTAAAAAGCCCATCTATCAGATGGGCTTAGTTATTTTACTTGTGTTGGTTGATAATTTGTTGCAATGCGCGGGCTTGCATTACACCCGATTGTCGCCAAAGTACTTGTCCGTTTTTAAACAAAATAAGTGTTGGTACACCTTGTATTTGGTAGTGTTGTGCAACTACGGGGTTTTTATCTACATCAACTTTTAAAATTTTTGCATCATCCCCAATCATCGATTTTAACTCATCTAAAATGGGTTTCATCATTTTGCATGGGCCACACCACTCGGCCGAAAAATCAACCAAAACCGGTTTAGGTCCAGCAATAATTTCATTAAAAGCGTTACTCATGGTATGTATTCTTTTTATTTAACTTCTTCAAAAGTTACGTCTTCGTTATACGGTGTTTGCTTTTTTGATGGTGGCGGCACAGCGCATCTTCCGCCTGCACATCCAATACCAAAAACCGACATGGCTGCAAAGTATCCACCTAGTGCTACCAGCATGTATTGTTTAGCCATTACGGCTTGTATAATAAGTGTAATGCCCATACCTAAATAAAGGGCACGCATAAAAGTCCAGCCGGTTAAAATTCTTTCTTTCATTATTTACCAATTTTGTTTTTTAAACTCACCCAACTGCCACCGTTGTATACCTCGTAACCTTTATATTTTAAAAATCCGCGGGCCGATGAACTGCGCATACCACTTGCACAACAAGTAATAACGGGTTTGTCTTTTTTTAACTTACCCAAATGTTGTTCCAGGGTTTGTAATGGCAGGTTTATGGCTCCTTTTATATGTCCCGAGTCGAACTCGCCTTTGGTTCTAACATCAACAATAATTGCACCTGCTGCCATCAGTTCGTTGTAATCTACTTTAGGACCAAGGTTAAAAAGTTTCTTTATTAAGTTTATCATACGTTTAGTTGTTTATTAGATAATTTACATCAAACCAACTACCGCCATTTTGGCAATCAACCCCCATGCTTTTTAGGTATACAGTTGCTTGGCTACTTCTGTTGCCACTTGCGCAACATAACATAATGGGTTTAGGCATGGCTTTTATTTCTTCAACATGATTGGTTATGTCTTGCAAAGGAATGTTGATACTTCCTGCAACATGTCCGCCCATGTATTCTTCAGGTGAGCGTACATCTATAACAGTATTTGGTTTCATGTTATTTGCTTGTTTTTGTTTGTGATTCGTTTTTAAAAGAGCTGCCCAATAGTCCACCCATAAAAGTACCATACAAAGTACTGTTTATAGGGTTTGATGTAATGGCACAAGTTCCGTTGCTGCATCCTATAAAATAATAGTAGGCATACCCTAAAGCAGCACCAATAAGGCTACCAACAATTGTTTTGTTATGGTTTTTAATAAATGTTTTCATTACAGCATGGTGCTAGGACAAACATACTCTGTTACGGCAAATGCTCCTGAGTTTTTAATGGATGTAAAACCACCTTCAACGTTAATTAAATTATCGTATCCGCGTGCTTTTAGTACCGAAGCAAAAATCATAGAACGATAACCACCTGCACAATGTACATAGTAAGTTTTGTTTTTATCTATTTTAAGCATGCTCTCGTTAATGTAATCTAATGGTGCGTTTTCTGCTTCAATCACATGCTCCGAATTAAACTCGCTAGCTTTACGCACATCCAAAATAGCTATGTTTTTGTTGGCTTGATATGCTGAAACAAACTCGTTTATGTTAATACTTTTGATACTGTCGGTTTCTTTTCCGGCCTCTGTCCAGGCATCAATACCTCCTTTCAAATACCCTATGGCATTGTCGTAACCAACGCGTGCCAAACGGGTAACTACTTCTTCTTCTCTTCCTTCATCAATAACCAATAATAAAGGCTGTTTAATATCGGTAATCATGGTACCTACCCAAACAGCAAAGTTGCCGTCAATACCAATGTTTATGGAGTTTGGAATAAACGCTTTGGCAAATAAGTCGGCTCTGCGTGTATCTAAAATTAAGGCATTGGTTTCGTTGGCTGCTGCCTCAAATGCTTCAACAGATAAAGCTTGTGTGCCTTGTTGCATTACTTTATCAATACTGTTGTATCCGTTAATATTCATCAATACATTATTTGGAAAGTATGCAGGAGGAGGCATCAATCCATTTAACAACTCATTTACAAACTCTTCTTCGGTAATACCCGGACGTAAAGCGTAATTTGTTTTTTTCTGATTGCCTAAAGTGTCGCTGGTTTCTTTACTTAAGTTTTTACCACAAGCGCTTCCTGCTCCGTGTGCAGGATATACAATAATATCATCTGCCAAAGGCATAATTTTGGTTTGCAACGAGTGGTATAAATGTTTGGCTAATTTTTCTTGCGTTAAATCGGCAATAACATGTTGGGCTAAATCAGGTCGGCCTACATCACCAATAAATAAAGTATCTCCGGTAAATAAGGCTGTTTGTTTTCCGTTTTCATCGGTTAACAAAAAGCAACTGCTTTCCATGGTGTGGCCGGGTGTGTATAGTAAAGTAATTTTAGCGTTACCAATGTTAAACACTTCGCCATCCTGACCAACATAAGCCTTAAAACCCATTTGCATTTGGGTTGGTCCATAAACAATAACAGCATCTGTTTTTTTAGCTAAGTCTACATGACCCGAGACAAAATCGGCATGAAAGTGGGTTTCAAAAATATACTTGATTTTAGCTCCACGTTTCTCGGCCATTTCAATGTAAGGATTAACCTCACGAAGTGGATCAATAATAGCAGCCTCACCATTACTTTCAATGTAGTAAGCACCTTGTGCCAAACAACCGGTATAAATTTGTTCTATTTTCATACACTTTAAATTTGTTGAACAAAGTTAATACGAGTAAAAAAAGCGCGTGGTGACTTTTGTTACACAATAAGGGTGTAATCGTATGATTTTTGTTAGCTGTTTTCTTTCTTTTTGGTTGATAAACCAAAGGGGACATAAAGGGGACAGAAGCTGACAAAGCTTGTTAAAATAAAAACTGTAGCAAATACCAAAAGGATTATTGCAAGTGTGCCACTAATCATATTGGTGAAATAAAGTGCTGCAATAACGACAGCGGCAATAATTCTCATTACCCTGTCGATGGTGCCCATATTTGCTTTCATAACAATAGATATTAAGGTTGGTAAATTGTATACCAAAGTTAATCAAACCTTCCGCAATTCAAAATTAAATCGGGTTACAGCAGGGTAAGCTTAAGTTCGTTGATTCGGTTGTGAGATACAGAGATGATTGTAAACTGAAATTTTTCAATAACAATTACTTCTCCTTTGGTTGGTATATTTTCATGCACCGCAAAAATATAACCACCAAGTGTGTTGTAATCTCCTTCCGGAATGTTTAACTCATATTTGTTGTTTAGGTAATCCACCTCAAGTCGTGCATTAAAAATAAACTCTTTTTCGTTGAGTTGTACTTCAGCCAATTGCTCCACATCATGTTCGTCTTCAATCTCGCCAAAAATTTCTTCCATAATGTCTTCAATGGTAACAATACCTGCTGTTACTCCAAGTTCATCAACCACCAATGCAATACTTTTACGTGTGCGGGTAAATGTATTTAATAACTCGTTTGCCGACATGGTTTCAGGCGCAATTTCAATAGGAATTAAAATGGCCCTGATGCTGTGTGGTTTTTTAAATAAATCTTTTTGATGTGTGTATCCAATAATATGATCAACCGTACCTTGATGAACTAAAATTTTAGATAAACCAGTCTCTTTAAATTTAGTGTACAGTTCATCCGTGGTAGCATCAATATCAATACTAATTAATTCGGTTCGAGGTGTCATACAATCGCGCAACCTTACGTTACTAAAGTCGAGTGCGTTTTTAAACATCTCTGTATCTACATCCGCATCTTCTGCTAAATCTTCCACGCTATCGCTGATGTATTGATCTAAATCAACCTTACTAAATACAGGCGTAGTTTCGTTAAACTGAACCCTGAAAATGCTATTTAAAATTACTTTAGCCAACCAAGTAATAAAATGCACCAAAGGCCAAAACAAATAATAACTGATTAAAAAAGGAACTGATAAAACACGTAAGATGATATCGGGGTTGATGCGGAAAAGTACCTTTGGTAAAAACTCGCCTGTTACCAAAACAATTAGGGTTGATACCAATGTTTGAACCAACAACAAAAGCATGGTGCTATTGGCTGTTCCGGGTATGTATTGAATGATATATGGATTTAAAAAAGCACCCATATATATACCATACACTACTAAACCGATGTTTGTACCCACCAGTGTGGTACTGATAAAACGTGATGGATTATTTACAAATGGTGAGAGTATACGTGCAGATACGCTCCCTTGTTTGCTGCGTAATTCTATTAATAATTTATTAGCAGATATAAACGCAATTTCTATCCCCGAAAAAAATGCCGAGGTTAAAATACTAAGAATAATAATGAGGGTGGTATCCATATGTTATGGAACAAATTTAATCATTTAGCACTCTTTTTCAGTCGGAAATAATACACCGCACCAAATACTAGAGCTAAAATGAAAAACATATAAGCTTTTCCGGCTACAAAGCCATCAAAAATGGTAACATAAATGGCTACGAGTAAGCTGGCAATAGCTAAAATTAACCAATTACGAACGATAAAATGGTGCATGTGGTTGTTTGTATTATGCCACGAAGTAACTACTTAACCTTGGGTTTTGCAATGGTGTTGTTGATTGATAGGTTGTTAATAATATCAACTGTAAGCATATTTCATTGGTTATAAAAGCTAAAGTGTTGGTACAATCAAAAATTTTATATATTGGCATTGCTAAACAAAACATCATTGAAACACTTTTGCCTCTTTATATTTTTTGTTGCAATGTTATTTAAACCTGTGCTTGCACAGCAGGTTATTTTAACGGGCAAGGTACTTAATAATACCACAAACGAGCCTATTGCCAACGCATCGGTAATGATTAAGCAATACAAAACCAAAACAGATACTGCCGGTAAATTTGCGCTAAATGTACCTCAAGGAAAATATATTTTAAGGGTAACAGCAGTTGGAAACAAACCATATGAGAGAAAGGTTGAATTACTTGGAAATGTAGATTTAAACGTAAACATGGAAACTGAGGTTAGTCAGCTTGACCAGTTTGTATTTAGCGGGAGTAAAATTGAACGTAAAGCTGCTCAAGAGGTAATGAGCATGAACGTAATCAAACCAAATTTAATTGCATACACCAATGCTTACGATTTAAGTGATGTGGTAAATAAAGTTCCGGGTGTAAGTGTTATTGAAGGGCAAGTTAGTATGCGTGGCGGTGTTGGTTACAGCTACAGTGTGGGCAGTAGGGTAATGGTAATGTTAGATGATATGCCTTTAATGGGTGCTGATTTGGGTGATGTAAGATGGAAATTATTACCTATAGAAGCGGCAGAACAAATTGAAGTGGTAAAAGGAGCTACCTCTGTTTTGTATGGATCGGCTGCATTAAATGGCAGCATAAATGTGCGCAGTGGCTGGCCTGGAGCAAAGCCAGAAACCAAAGTTACCACTTACCAAGGTATAGTTGATAACCCACGTAGAAGAGAAACCATTTGGTGGGAACGTACTACACAACCGTTTAACTCAGGTGCATTTTTCAGCCACAGACAACAATTTGGTAATTTTGATTTGGTGATGAGTGGCAATGTACACATGGTAAAAAGTCATTTGCAACAAACTGATGAATTTAGAGGCCGCTCTTACATTAAAACACGTTACCGCTCTAAAAAAATTAAAGGTTTAAGTTATGGTATTAACAGCATGTTTTTGGCCGAAAAATCAGGAAGATTTTTTCTCTGGGCTAATGCGGATAGCGGTGCATTAAAGCCATTCGATGGAAGCGTAGGACAAGATTTTTGGAGCATTTATACCATTGACCCACATGTTACTTACGCCAGCCCGAACAAAAAAACTATACACAGTTTAAAAATGCGTAAGTATAATATTGTGCGTTATGTAGATAAGAATTTAAATCAGAACTTATATGATGCGGTTGCTGATAACTATGCGGTAGACTATAGTTGGCAGCGTAATTGGATTAAAGGATTAATTACTACCACCGGATTTTATGGTTCGTACATCACAGCAGTAAGCAATGTATATCCCGGAAGATACCAAGGTTATTCGTATGCTTTTTTTTCGCAAGCCGATTATAAATACAAACGTTGGAATTTAAGTGCAGGTGCGCGTTACGAAGTAAACAGAATTGATACAGTGGAGGAAAACCGTAGACCTTTGTTGAAGTTTGGGGTGAATTACCAAGCTGCAGAAAAAACTTTTTTGCGGGTGAATTATGGCGAAGGTTATCGCTTTCCGACCATTGGCGAACGTTATGTTGATGATGGGGTTACCATGTTACGTGTATTCCCTAATCCACAACTAAAAACTGAGTTTGGTTGGACGGCTGAGTTTGGCATAAAACAAGGATTTAAAGTGGCCAATTGGAATGGCCAATTAGATTATGCCTTGTTTTGGCAAGAGTATACCGATTTAATTGAGTTTAAATTTGACCAATATGTACCGGCAACCATAGAAAACCCAATGGGTACATTTGGTTTTAAAGCTTTGAATTTACAACAGGCACGTGTGGCCGGTATGGAAGCGTCTGTTAGTGGAAGTGGTGCAATAGGTGAAGTAGTAGTAAATGTACTTGGTGGGTACACCTATAGTTATCCGGTTAATTTGGCACAAGATACAGCGGCCCAAAAAGCAGGCACTTATATCAAAAATTTCGTGTCAAGTTTTGGTAGAGTAGATAGCGCTTATGCAGCAACAAAAATGTTACCATACCGTAATAGGCATTTGGTTAAGTTTGATATTGAAGCGTCATATCGTAAAATTAATATTGGTTACGGTGTTCAGTATTACAGTAAATTCGAGAATATAGACCCTTTATTGTATCTTATTATACCCGGTTTACCTAAGTTTATGCGTAGTGTAGGGCATGGTGATTGGGTTCATCAGGCTCGTATTGGGGTTAACATCAGCCCAAACGTTACAGTTAGTTTTATTGTAAACAATATTATGAATTTAGAATATGCTACCCGACCGGCAAGAATGGATGCACCTAGAACATTTAACTTACAAATGCGATTTAAGATTTAATTTAGTGCATAAAAAAAGACAGCCATAAGCTGTCTTTTTTCGTTTATAAAATCAATTTTACTCTTTTAAAAAGCTGGTATAATAAACACCCTCCTCAGTTTTAATCATGCATTTATACAAACCGTTTTGATAAGATGCAATATTAATGGCCGGGGCTAAATTGTTGTTAAAGTTTCCTTCAGATATTGTTCTACCCAATGCATCAACAACAACGAATGTTCCGCTGGTATGATGTGGTAATGATGATAAATCTAAGTTAACATTTGTTTTTGCCGGATTAGGATAAGCCTTAATTTCTATCGGTGCATCAACCGAAAAAATACTAGCTAAACCTGTTGGTAAAAATATCCTGAATTGGTAACTATCGCCCGAATCAATTCTGTTTTGTCTAATGCTTGGAAAATCTCTTAAGTGATAATAAGTATTTAAGAAAATCTCGATTCTGTATGCTCCAACTTGTGATGAGTCAGCTTCACCCGTAAGCAAAGCACATCCTTTATCACCTCCAAGAATAGCACAACGGTTTAGGCATTGATAGGAGTAATTATTAGGGATTCCTCTTAAATCAATCATAATTACAGAGTCAATAACTACGTTAACTAGATTTCCATTTACGTAAGCTACCGTATCTCTAGGTGATTTAAAACTCAAAACTTGATTATATGGTGTTCCAACATAAGAGTATGGTAAAACAGCAGGGGAAAAACCGGTACTGTTTAAATTCGGGTCGGGTATACATTGTGCACTTGTCTTTAAAACAAAAGCCACAAGCATTAAACCGATAAGTAGTAATTGTTTTTTCATATCAAACATTTAAGTCACTCAAATATAATAAATAACTGGGTATATGAAATGTTTGATTTACTTATCAGGATTAAAATCAAATAAACCTTCGATTTCATTGGCATTAATCGGTTGTATGCTACCAGTTGGTGTTTGTGTGGTAATGCTGTAATTACCAATTCTTACACGCACTAATCTTAAAGTTGGGTGACCAACCACTGCTGTCATTTTTCTTACTTGGCGGTAACGGCCTTCTTTAATGCAAATGCTTAACCAAGTGTGTGGTTTGTATTTGTGGTACCTAACACGTGGGTAGCGTTCAGGAAATTCAATGTTTTCCAATCGTTTTACTTTAGCCGGTTTGGTTTGATAAACCACACTTTGGTGCGAAATGCCAACACCTTCTTCTAGTTGTTTAATGGTTTCATCACTCACCTCACCTTCTACCAAAACCCAGTATTCTTTTTCTACGTTATGTGCCAATAAATGTTGGTGAAGCTTACCATTGTTGCTCAGTATTAACAGTCCTTCGCTGTGTTCGTCTAGTCTGCCAATAGGCATTACGTCTTCTTCCAATTGGTATAAATCGCCCAGTAATTTTTTGTTGTTGTGTTCGCAAACAAACTGACTTAAATAACCAAAGGGTTTAAATATAGCGTAGTACTTATAATCCGTCTCACTCATCAGCACAGCATTTTCCTTCATGCACTTCTTTTAGCCATTGTTCATCGGTTATGGTTTGGGTTGATGCTTCAGGTTTTTCTGAACACCAATCGCAGGTTTCGCCATCATCTGTAAAACCTCTGCCTTCGCACTGTGGACATAAATAACCGCATCCGGCCATAACTTAAAATTGTTTATTTAAAATGCAAAAGTAAGCAAGGATTATGAATTGTTTGAGTTTAAAACAGCCTGCACTTGCTTTAATTGCTCATGCACATCAAACGATGCATCAATCCAATGAATCACATGGCCATCTTTTTCCATTTTTCTAAAGTAAGTCATTTGTCTTTTTGCAAATTGTTGAATAGCTATGTTCAATAATTCTTCCAAGGCTTCTTTGCTCATCAATCCTAATAAGTATTGCGAAACAAACTTGTACTCCAATCCATAATATTGAAGCTGCTCGTGTGTAATGCCCTCTTTTAACAGTTGTTCAACCTCATCAATTAATCCATTTTTTAAGCGGTGTTGTAAACGTTGTGTAATGCGTGCTCTTCTTAATTCTACACTTACATCAAGACCAAATATGATAGGTTTAATATCGGGTGTGACGGGTACTGTAAACGTATGGTGTTGTAAATAATGGTTAATCTCTATGGCCCTAATGGTTCTTTTTAGGGTTGATAAATCAGCCTTTGGTGTAAAATCTGTTAAAGGCATTTGATTAAAATACGCAGTAAGTTCGGGGTGCGTTAAATGCGCAATTGATTTGCGTATGTCCTGATTATTCGGTACAGATGCGTAGGTTAAATTACGCAATACACTATCAATATAAAGTCCGGTACCACCGCATAAAATTGGGATGATGCGTTGTTCTTGTAATTGTTTAAAGGTTACAAAAAAATCACGCATAAACTCATGCAAATTGTAACGCTCACCAGGTTCTAAAATGTCAATTAAATGGTAAGGTATAGTTTGATTATTAATGGTATAATCATCATAATCCTTGCCGGTACCAATGTTCATTCGTTTGTATACTTGTCGGCTATCTGCACTAATAATATGTGTGTGTAATTGATGTGCCAATGCTGCAGCCAGTTTGGTTTTACCAGAGGCTGTTGGTCCTAAAATTACAATTAAATTATATGATGTTGGCACTGGGCAAAAGTAATAAATAGAATGGCTTATCTGCTGTCGTATACAAATTTTAAACTGCCGGCATTGTGTATTTTAATTTTGTTATGGCTGTTGCTAATTTGATTTTCGGTTAAGCGTGTGTGATGCCATTCATCAATATACAATACTTGTGGTGCGGTTTCTTCTACCAACTTAAAACCTACTTTTAAATAACTTTCTCCTGAGCTCCAATCCCTGTCGGCATAGGTCATGATGTGTTTGGCATGATTGCATTTAACAAAATGTTGCAACAATTTACTTAAACCACCTACCACATTTGTTCCTGCTTTGCTGGCAAATCTCTCCAACTCATGACTTCGATAATACACGGGCCCATCATACATAGTTCTGGCTTTGCTAAATGTAGCAACTGCAACCAATTCTTCTTTAAACATCAACCCAAACTTATAATAAGCTGATGTTACACCTTGCAAATGATTTTGGTTTAAAAACAATTGAGCTTGTTGCTTATCAATTCGTACTACCTCAGTTTGACGTGCATGAATTTTTTTTGATTGCCCGATGATGGATTGTATACGTGCTTTAACCAAATCGATTTTATGTATCCAAACATCTTCCCAAATATGTATAACCTGGTGGTTAATAATGCCTGTTTTATGACTCAAGTTAATAAAAAAATCATCAGGCAGTTGTTGCGTTTTGTAGGTATCTAAATCAATAAAATGAAAGATGATTTTACGTTCCTCAAACATGTACATGGCAAATGGCGAAGCATGAATAACATGTTTAACGGCTCCAATTTGTAGCATGAACTGATGAAACAAGTCAGTTTCCATAACTAAAGTTTAACTCAGTTTTTAAAGTTTCAATTACATTAAATACAATTGGGCAAATGCTGTAGTTGCTCCACAAACTTCTTTTGTATTTCATGTCTTTTCCATCAAGGTGCGGATAGCCAGCGCATGCACTGGGTCTGCTGCTGTAAATGCTGCACTTGCAATCGCTTAAAAACATACAAGGTTTGGTTTTTAAAAACTGCGCTTCTCCATCAAATCCGACAAAATTTTGCTTAAATAAATGAGGTTCGATTTGCTTGATTTCTGCCAGCCTTACAATCTCGTTTTCTTCTAAACCCGGTTCTAATTTTTTACAGCAATTGGCACAAGTAGTGCAATCTATTTTAGGAGCTATTTCATTGTTTAGTTTACGTATGGTAGCATCAATCAACTCACTTTTATAGTTGCGCAAGTGCTTTTTAAAAAACATGTTTTCTATGTTTTTAGCAGCAAGTAGTGGTAACATTTCATCTGGTGAGTTTACCATAAAACAAGTTATTGCTCTTTTACATCAACCAAAACCAAATCGCCATTTTGCCAGATAAAAATGTCGTTATCAAGCGCTACTTCATCACCTTCTTTCAAGTTTTTAATGTACACATCATTGTTGGCCGTGTGTATGCTTCCTTTGGTATGAATGGCCAATTTAATGTATTGTGGATTGATTCCTCTTTTAGTTCCGCAAAGCACAATGTGCACCGGCTTACGAATACGCTTTAACAAACTCATGTCGCGTATATCACTATCATCAGCCAATAAGACTAAATTTTGGTAATCGCGGTAAGCAATCATGGCAGTTAATATGGCTTCCAAATCGTTTTCAGGGTCATCGCCTCCTTCGCCTTTCTTGCGTACATCCTCAATGTCTTTTTTAAATTTCTTGTAGTCTTTTGCCTCAAAGGTGTGTACCCCACCAGTTCGGCCAATTACTTTTTTATTGTCGGCTATGTTATCGCCATCATTAAACAGCGCGTAGTATTTAATTTTTTCACCTTCAAAATTCTTCTTGTACCATACCAACAGCTGTCCAATGTAAGGAAACATACTGCCCGTCATATCAACCACCATCATTACCTTTTTCCACTCTTTGTTGCGTGCAAAAACCCTAAAAATGGTGGAGTCTTTAATTTTATATTCACCCGTTAAAAATTTGTCGAATTTTAATGTGGTTTCTTTGGTTGGACTCTCATAAGTAACAAAGCCTTTTTTGTCAAAATGCGCATAGCTACCATCCAATTCACCTTTATCAAATTTTGCTTCTGTTAATAGAAATCCGTTCTCATCGTAAGCGCGCTCATAACCGTGCTTTTTACCTGCAACATAAACTTCTTCTACTTTGGTACTGCAATTTGGGTAAAAGGTAACACTTGGCCCAGACAACATTCCGTCTTTGTAGGTATTGCTAAATTCAATACAATCTTGAGCATCGTAATACCTAATCTCCAAGCCTTCTTTTTCGTTATTTTCGTAAAAAACCTCGTATTTCAAATCGCCATTGGCCCAGAAATAACGCCAAAAGCCTTGTTTTTTACCGTTTTTGTCGGTTAAGTTAATGGTATCACCATCAACTACCTCAAAAGTTTGGGCTGATGTAACCTGTGGAAAAACAACGATTAATAAAGATACGTATATTAAAATTCGAGTCAGCTTCATGTTTTGTTTTCAACCTCCGAATATACTATTGTAATCGTAAATACATACAATTTTAGCATGTTAAAAACATTTGCCTGTTTATAACGTTAAAATTAGGTATGAAAGCAAAATTGATTCAAGAATATATTCACTACACCTTGGAAGAAAACAAAACGCCTCAAAGTGTTTATTTATTCGTAAAACATGCAGGTGTTAGTGAGGAAGAATTTTACAATCATTTCTCGGGATTAGAATCACTGGAAAGTGAAATTTATAAAAATTGGTTTGAATTGGCCATGGAAAAATGTATAAACAGTGCTCCTTGGGCTGATTATGGCGCTCGTGAAAAAGTGTTGGCGGTGTTCTACACTTTTATTGAAAGTTTAAAACCAAACAGAAGTTTTGTTAAATTCTTAAAAGAGCGTGACTTCAAAGCATTACCTAAATGGCCTGCTTACTTAAACGGTTTGCATCAAAGTTTTATCCACCACATGAAACCAATTTTAAATGATGGTATTGCATCAACCGAAATTGCAGAACGTAAATATATTGATACCAAATATGTAGATGGATTGTGGTTAAACTTTTTGTTTGTGCTAAAGTTTTGGATTGATGACAGCAGTAATGCTTTCGAAAAAACAGATGCAGCTATCGAAAAAAGCGTAAACCTTGCCATGGATTTAATGGGACGAAGTCCGCTGGATGCCGCACTAGATTTTGGTAAATTTTTGTTTCAAAATAGATAATTAAACGGGATATAACCATATCATAATGGAGCAAAACAGTATACCAAGCACCAAGGTTCAACGTGCCATGCGATTCGTAAAAACGGGTGCGCAAATAGGTGGTAACTACATCAAACATTATTCAAAAAAGATAGTAGATCCAAATTTAACTAAGGATGAATTACATGAGAACAATGCCAATGATGTATACAATGCGTTGAGCGAATTAAAAGGCAGCGCGCTTAAAGTTGCGCAAATGCTTAGTATGGAAAAAAATGTATTACCTCGTCAGTACACCAATAAGTTTCAAATGGCTCAATACAGTGCACCACCGCTTTCAGGACCGCTTATTGTGCAAACATTTGTAAAGGCATTTGGAAAAGCACCTCAAGAAATTTTTGATACATTTGATATGAAAGCTACCAATGCAGCAAGTATTGGTCAGGTTCATAGGGCAATGCTTAACGGTAAAAACTTAGCCGTAAAAATTCAATATCCGGGTGTGGCCGAGAGTATAAAAAGCGACCTAAAAATTGTAAAACCTATTGCATTTCGTTTGTTAGATATGAACGAAAAAGAACTAGATAAGTACATAAAAGAGGTTGAGTCTAAATTGCTGGAAGAAACCGACTACGAATTAGAATATAAACGTAGCATCGAAATTACGGAAGCGTGCAAGCATATTCCTAATTTGGTTTTTACAAATTATTACAAGCCATACACTGCAAAGCGCGTGCTTACTATGGATTGGCTTGATGGCATGCATTTGGATGATTTCCTAAAAACCAATCCATCACAAGAGGTAAGAAATGCTATTGGTCAAGCCATGTGGGATTTTTATGATATGCAGGTGCATGAGTTAAAAGCTGTACATGCCGATCCGCATCCCGGAAATTTTTTAATGCAAACCGATGGTAAATTAGGTGTGATTGATTTTGGTTGTGTGAAAGAAATCCCGGATGATTTTTACCTGAACTATTTTGCATTGTTGATACCTGAGATTATGCAAAACGCCACAACCATGCGTACCATCATGTTACAACAACAAATTATTACGCATGCTGACAGCGAACAAACCCAACAAATTATTACAGATGCATTTGTAAAAATGACTACCTTATTACGTGCTCCTTTTGATGAAGCAGAGTTTGATTTTGGTAACAACGATTACATAGATAAAATTTATGCTTTGGGCGAAGAAGTAAGCAAAATTGATGATCTCAAAAAATCTAAAGAGGGCAGAGGTTCGCAACATGCACTTTACATTAACAGAACTTACTTTGGTTTGTACAGCATTTTAAATATGCTTAAAGCCAAAATAAAAACCGGTGTGCACAATTGGAAAAAACCTTTAATAGAATATCATTTAACCAAAGTAAACTAAGCTAACACATATAACTTTGATAAAAATAAATATCTTTGGTTGTATGCAGCGCATCATAAAAAATAAAGCTGATAGCGGTTTTGTATGGATAGATATTTTAAATCCAACTGAACTAGACTTACAAGAACTATCAGCTTCTTATCATTTTCATCCAAGTGCATTACAAGATGTACTTCAACCTGAACATTTACCTAAGGTAGAGCAGTTTGATGATTTAGAGTTTATTATTTGTAGGTATTATGATGTGGATGCCGAAAAGGATGCTGATACAATCCAGAAAATAAGCAGAAAGCTGGCTATATTTTACAGAAAAGATTTGGTACTAACCATACACAGAAAGGAGTCGCCCGCATACGAAAACTTAATTAAAAAATACGGGACCAATAACCAATTTAATGCATTTGAAATTACTTGTAAAATTGTAAAAGCAGTTTTATCAACCTATGAAGAACCAAGCACGAAACTTGATGCAGAAATTGATTTTTACGAAAGCCGAATTTTCCTTAAAAAGCGCATTCCTGATTTGTTAAAAAATTTATATGCAATAAAACGTAAAGTTTATTTGTTGCGCAAAATATCAAACCTAACGGAAGAAATTGTTCATCATTTGGCTCCTATTGCGCAGGCACAAAAATGCAAACCCGTTTACCAAGATTTAAAAGATTATTATGTAAAGGTTGATACTATGGTTGAATCAAACCATGAAGACATCAACAACCTTTTAAATATTTATCTGTCAATATCATCTCAACGTAACAATGAGGTAATGCGCACACTTACGGTATTTACTGCATTCTTTTTACCAACCACTTTTATTGTTGGTTTGTACGGAATGAATTTTGAATACATGCCTGAACTGAAACATCCTGCCGGTTATCCCGCAGTTATTGCAATTATGGCAGTAGTAACTGTGGTAATTTATTCATGGTTTAAACGTAAGGGTTGGATGTAAGGTTTAGCTCCTCATATTATCAAACTGAAGCGGCACTTCAAAATCATGCAATCTTACTTTGGCCATGGTAGCCTGCAACTCATCAATACTTTTGCTGGTAACACGCACTTGGTCGTCCATAATACTGGCTTGCACTTTTAGTTTACTATCCTTAATAAAGTTAACTACTTTTTTGGCTGTTTCTTTATCTAAACCCTCTTTTATAGATAAGGTTTGATACATGTGTTTGCCGCTTGGTGAGGCATCTTTGCTTAAATCTAAAATGCGTGGATCAAGTTGTTGTTTGGTAAACTTACTTAAAATAATATCAATCAAACTTTGTAAAGCCATTTCTTGTTTGGCCTGAAGCTTTATTGATTTACTCTTTTTATCCAACTCAATTTCACAATCTTCGTCTTTCAAATCGTATCTGTTAACCAACTCTTTTATCGCGGTATTTACTGCATTGTCTATTTTCTGTAAATCAATTTTGTTTACAATATCAAAGCTTGCCATAAAGTAAATTTTTAGAATTAAATGTGCCACTAAATAAGTACTTTTGATTAATAAATAGAAAAATCAATGAAAAACGGAGCCATATTATCACTTATCATGATTGTGTTTTTATTTGGTTGTAATGATGATGAACCTGTAAAAGATGACCCAAAACCAACAAACGGAAGTTTAACGGTTAACCTGTCTCACTCATTTAAAACCGCTCCATTTGATCTTGCGTCTAACTTTGTTACCGATCTAAACGATACGATAAAATTTTCTGCATTTATTTATTACATCAGCAATGTTTCATTACAAAACGATGCAGGTAACTGGGTTAATCTAGGTAATTACAATTTGGTTGATTTTTCTGATCCAAATTCGTCAAAACTTAATTTGGCAAACTTACCAGGTGGTACTTATAAAAAGTTGCGTTTTTTTGTTGGGGTGGATAGCATTGCCAACAGCAACGGTGCACAAGAAGGGGCTCTAAATCCATCAAACGGTATGTTTTGGAGTTGGGCTACCGGTTATATTTTTATCAGGATGCAGGGAAGGTTTAATAACAATCAACCCATGACAATTGATATGGGTGGCATACAGAATTTGCCGGTAATTGAGTTGCCCATTAATGCAACGGTAAACCAAGGTTCATCTGCAACGGCAAATATTAATTTTGATGTGGCTGATGTGTTTGTTACACCCAACAATTATAAGTTAGATGCAGTTTCATCTATTATGCACGATGCACTACACCCTAACGCAAACATGTTAAAACAAAATATAGAAATAGGTGTATTTACTGTTACAAGTTTTCAATAAATAAATTAATGTAGTTAATGAGTTGGACAAGTAAATTTCTGTGGATTACAGCTGTAATTATGTTGCAAGTTTTTATTGCGTGTAAGGTTGATGATGAAATTAAACCGCCTTTAGATGCTCAGCCTCCGGTAAGTAGCGCCCCAACTCCATATACGATTGAGTATCCAAAAGGCTTGCTCTGGCCGCGTTTAAAAATCCCAACTGATAATCCATTAACGGTTGAAGGTATTGCTTTAGGCAAAAAACTTTTTTACGATAATATTTTGTCTGCCGATAACAGCATTTCTTGTGCTTCGTGCCATGTGCAAAATTTATCATTTGGTGATTCAAAAAAATTAAGCACAGGTATAAATGGTCAGCTAGGTCTGCGCAATGCAATGCCACTTTTTAATTTGGGATGGTTTGAGGATCCTAATTTAGTGCGTAATGGTCATGGCTTTTTTTGGGATGGTAGGGTTGCCACTCTAGAGAATCAAGTTCTTGCTCCGATTGAAGATCCAAGAGAAATGAATCAGAATTTGGCCGAACTTGAACAAGAGTTACGTGCACATCCAGAATATCCTAAACTGTTTAAAAAAGCATTCGGTACCGATAGTATAACTACGCGTTTTATTATGTATGCTATTGCACAATTTGAACGAACATTAATTTCAGGTAATTCAAAATTTGATCAATATAAAAGAGGAGAGGTTCAACTAACCGAATCAGAGTTACGCGGACTAACCTTATTTACCACCGAAGGGGCAGATTGTTTTCATTGCCATGGCAACGACCGCAGTCCATTTTTTACCGATTTTAAGTTTCATAACAACGGTTTAGATTCCATTCCAAAAGATTTAGGTTTAGGCGGAATAACAGGAAAAGCCGAGGACATGGGTTTATTTAAAACACCATCATTACGTAACTTATCTTTTACTGCACCCTACATGCATGATGGCAGGTTTAATACATTAGAAGAGGTGATTGAGTTTTATAATAGCGGAACTAAAAACGGACCTACCACAGATTTAAACATTGTTAAAAACCATCCCGAAGGTGGATTAAATTTAACGGCACAAAACAAAGCAGATTTAATAGCTTTTTTAAAAACTCTAGATGATTATACCTTCATTGCTAATCCAAAGTTTGGTAGATAATATAATCAGTTATATCATAAAATTCTTTACTTTATCTGGATTTTAATTTTGCAGTCTGATTTTGATAAGTATTAAAATATTTAATCTAATTTTAACTTTCAAAATTGTTTCTCCATTGTTTACATAAGCATCAGGATATCAGGCTTTAGAATTGACATATTCGATTATTTTAATTAGAATTACTTTTAATGATTTAGTTTTAAGAATTCATTAAGATGTATTAATAACATTTTTTATGAAAAAATCATAAATTCGATATACAATTCTTGATAAATCAAAGACATATGAAAATAAAATTTACACAAGTAAAAGCTTCAACATTTCTGGTGATGCTTCTGTTTGGGTTTTTCTCCCTCAAAGCTCAGATAACTCTCAACACCACTGTTGGTAGTACTGGTTATGATGGTACCAACAATAATGGTACGAATTCGTTTATTTCCTTTGTTATATCAAATGGGAATAATTACCCAGTTGTTCTTAACTCTGTTGCCAATTGGACAAATAATACAGATAATAATACCACCTCAACATTATGGTATTCTTCATCATCTTTAAGTGGTGGGGTAACACTAGGCGCTCCCGTTTGGACAACGATTACTTCCTCGTTAGTTTCGGGAATTACTAATACGGCATTGTCTGTTAACCCTGTGCTTACCAATATTAATTTTGTAATCCCGCCAAATACAACATATCGCTTTGCCCTAGCAACAACAGGCACCAATAGATATAGTGGAACCAATGCTACATTTCCTTCACCTAATACCTTCACATCAGGTGGTATTTCATTACGTGTAGGTAATTTCCAAATTGCAGGGCAAAATGTTGGATTTGCGGCTGCAAATACTCCACGATGCTTTACTGGGAGCGTAACACTAACTCCAGCTTCAGGTCCTGGTGGAGGCGGCAATCCATTTTTGGCTCCCCCGATATCGAGTTTTGCATATGATGCAGGTATAGACACGGTATGGTTAAACAGCCCCTATGCTTTTATTAATAATTCCACAGGCGATAGCGCCTCATATTGGCGAGTAGAGGGCGAGCCAGGCGCAGGTCAATGCGTACCGGGCTTTAGCTGTTACCATCAGATAAGTAACAGTGTAAGGAATTTTCGATATACTTTTACAGATACGGGCAGTTACTTGGTAACGTTGGTAGTAAGAAACCGGACAGGGGTAGACAGTTCGAGCAAAAGGGTTTATGTAGGTTATCCGAGCAAGAAGCCAGTAGCGAACTTTTTTATTGATAAACAAACGATAGGGGTAAGCGAACAAATACCGGTTTATGATTTATCAGAGAATGGACCAACGAGTTGGCAGTGGACCGTAAGTCCGGAGTGCCGAGGCTGTGATACAGACCCGGACTTATTACCGAATGATTTTTTACCAAGTCCTGGTAGCCAATTACCGGTATTACGAGCGCGTAATGCAGGGAAGTTTGATGTATGTTTAAAGGTATGGAATAGCATAGGGATAGATTCCATATGTAAGAAAGATTACATAGAGGTTATAGGAGGTTTAAATATGTGTGGTGGTCCTGGAGATACGATAAGCAGAGAGCCGGAGGGTTATGTATATGATAACGGAGGTCCCAACCAACAATATTTCGTGGCAGATATGGGTATTTGTAATTATGTAATTGATCCATGCGCATCTCGGGTAACAGCATATTTAGAGCGTTTCCGTTTAAGGAATCAAGATACGATTATATTCCGAGATGGCGGTGCATCTGGCCCTATATTAAGAAAACTAGGAGGAGGGAACTTACCGGATAGTGTTCGTACGTTGGTGGCGACAAGCGGTCGTTTGTACCTTCAATGGCAGTTAGGTGCGCCACAGAATGCATTAATAGGAGATAGTGGTATAGTAATAAGATGGACAAGTATACCAGCTAGCTATGGAGCACCTAATGCATTATTTACGAGTGCAGATACTGTTTACTCAGGACAAAAAGTGCAGTATACGAATGCCACATTAGGTCAGGGCATTATTAGTTATACATGGGATACAGACGGTGATGGTAGTTATAACGACCACTTGAGTGGCAATGGAGCAAACTTTACGTTTACAACTGTAGCGCCATTAGTGCGTAATGTATGCGTACGAGCAAGTAATTGCAAAGGGAGTTCGACCTATTGCAAACAATTAATCGTTTTGCCAGTACAAACTCGTCCAATTGTAAATTTCAGCAGTCCCCGTCCTGCGGGCTTTACTACAGATACATTCCGTTTATTAGATATAAGCCGAAACGGTCCAAATCAATGGAGATGGGAAATAACACCTAAAAACGTATTGTATGTATCGGGCACAGACTCAAGTAGTCAGAATCCAATTTTCATGTTAACGTCACCAGGGAAATACGCAGTACGATTAGTGGCAAGAAATACTTTTGGAGTAGACTCGTTGGAGCGCTTTTTCTATTTAGATGTTTTGGCATACAACCAACCGAACACCGACTTTCCGATAGCAAATGCAAGCGATGTAGGTATAACACGAGTAGTATTTGAGAGTGTAGATACGACCACGGCATTAAAAACGCCAACATACACAGCTTTGTTTAACATAAAACGAGGGTTATTGTATAGAGGCGTACCATACACATTAGAAGTAATGCGTCCAACAGCCGAGACACCAATGGAACGAAAAGCATGGATAGACTTTAACTTTGATGCGGACTTTATTGACCAAGGCGAGATGATAATGAATGAGAGCAATGGCAGGAATTTGGTAGGCAGCAGTACGTTTATGATACCGAATGATATCGCACCGGGCAGGGTAACCCGCTTACGAGTTGGAGTAAGTGAAGGCGGAACTACGTTAACCCCGGATAAAGCGCGAGCCGGATGTTTTGAGGATTATGCAGTAGAGATAGGCTTAGATTTGGTACCACCTGTTATAAGCTTAAAAGGAGCAGGCATTCATAGGGTACAACGTGGCACAGTTTATTTTGATCCGGGCGTATTAGCAATAGATAACCGAGAGGGCGATATCAGTTCTCGTTATGAGACATCTAATAATATCGACATGAGTACAGTAGGCGTTTACAAGGCAAGATATTGGGTAAAAGACTTGTATGGTAATGTAAGTGATACGATAGAAAGAACGGTTCAGGTAGAGATAAACCAATTAGGCCCAACGGTAACGTTAAATGGTCCCGACACAGTTTATGTAGAAGCCAGACAAGGTTCATATATAGACCAAGGCGCAGTAGCAGTAAACAATGTAGGAGATAGTATCAACGACCGTATAGTACGCATAGGCATGGTAGATACGGCATATATAGGTACGTACTATATAAATTATAGTGTACGAGATGAGTTTGGTTTTACGGGGGAGAAGACGCGAGTAGTAATAGTAAGAAAAACGATAGCCCCAAGCCTATCGATACAAGATGCGAGTGGTATAGTAAAACATCAGATCAACACGCCTTACTTGTTAGGTTCAGGATTAATAAGAACAGATTACTACTTTAACATAGACCAATTAACCTTAACCCAAACAGGTTCACCCAATGTAACGGTACCCGGCAGTTACTTTATTCAGGTACGTCTTTGCGATCCATTGAATAACTGTACAGCACCACTTCAGGTACAAATAGATGTACAAGATACGGTATCACCGGTTGTAAGTTTATTAGGGTCTAATCCATTGATAGTAGATGTATACAACCAGAATTATGAGGACCCGGGCGTAAGTGCGAGTGATAACTATTATTCAGAGAATAGTTTGATACGTTTGGTAGACAATAAAGTAAACGTAAACAAATTAGGTACATACAGCATTGTTTATACAGTAAAAGACGGTTCAAACAACAGCACAACATTGAGTCGAGAGGTGAGGGTGGTTGATAGAATGGCACCAACTATTGAGTTATTGGGCGGGGATCCATTTGACTTGATATGGAATGATACATTTGAGATGGAGAATGAAGTGCGTATATTGGATAATTTCTACAGTTCAGACGATTTATTGCCGTTGGTACAAAAAACGACTACGTTGGATGTAAATCCGGCTACGGGTAAATACTATGGTGGTACACGAGGGTGGAAAGAGATTACGTATCAAGTAACCGATCCATCGGGTAATCAATCAAACAAAATCCGCAGAAGAATATATGTAGACTTTAGAACAGGATTAAGCGAGCAATCAAAACATGAAGGTATAAGTGTATATCCAAATCCAAGCACAGGCAAATTTATGATCAGCACCCAAGAAGCCTTACCCGGCAAAACAGAGGTAGTGATGTATAATGTATTGGGAGCAAAAGTGTACAGCGAACAAATAGAGATGTTGGGCAACAAGGCAGAAATAAATGTAACAGGATTACCAACAGGTATATACATATTGCAACTAACCAACAATAGTAAACAATACACTCAACGTGTTACGGTGAAATAAGTGAAAGAGCTAAATTGTTAATAATATGGGCTTTGAGGTTATTCACAAAGCCCATTTTATTATCTTAAAGGCATAAAAAAACCACCGCAAGGTGGTTTTCTATAATAATTTGTTGGACTATTTCTTGGTTGTATCAGTAGCAACAGTATCTAAACTCGCCCTTACTGACTCGCTTGGGTTACCATATTCACCGGCTTTATTTACCGAATAATCTGTCTTTTCTGTTTTGTAAAGCTCATTACGCTCAAGTGTTTGCTTGGCTTCGTCTTGTCCATAATGGCAAGCAGATAATAAAGCGATAACAAGTACAGCTGCTAATATTTTTTTCATATTGATAAGAGTTTATCGTAAAAAAAAGAGTACCCGGGGCGGGACTTGAACCCGCACATCTTTAAAGGATACAGGATTTTAAGTCCTGCGTGTCTACCAATTCCACCACCCGGGCAAGTAAAGAACTTTTCAAAAAAACCGGGTTTGAGTATTACTCAAACCCGAATATTTTGGAGCGAAAGACGAGGTTCGAACTCGCGACCTCAACCTTGGCAAGGTTGCGCTCTACCAACTGAGCTACTTTCGCTTTTAATCAGCGTTTCCGTTGATTAGCGTGGTGCAAATATAGGTCTAATTTCTATTCTGCAAATATTTTTGTGAAAAAAGTGAGTTACTTTTTTCAATTCCGTTGATAAAAAGGCATTTATTTTTAAAGTAAACGAAACTGATTTATGCATGACATAGGGTTATTTAAGCAATTTTTTTATTTCATTCAACTTCATTAGGGCTTCAACAGGTGAAATGGTATTAATGTCTAGTAGCAATAAATCTTCTTTTATCTGATCTAACACAGGGTCGTTTAGTTGAAACATAGATAACTGAATTGGATTGGCTTTGGGTGTTCCTGTTTTATCTTCGGTTTGTGCACGTTGCCCTTCCAGTTCCTTTAAAATTACATTAGCTCTATTGACCACAAGTTGCGGAACACCGGCCATTTTTGCAACGTGGATACCAAAGCTGTGTTCACTACCACCTTGAGCCAATTTGCGCAAGAATATAATTTTATTGGTGGCCTCTTTAATTTCAATGTGGTAGTTTTTAATTCCTTCATTGTTTTTTTCAAGTTCGTTTAACTCATGGTAATGTGTTGCAAACAATGTTTTGGGTTTGGCAGGATGGTGGTTTAAAAACTCCGCAATGGCCCATGCTATCGAAACGCCATCATAGGTACTGGTGCCTCTACCTATTTCATCTAATAAAATTAAACTGTTAACCGACAAGTTATTTAAAATACTAGCAGTTTCAGTCATTTCAACCATAAATGTACTCTCGCCACTACTGATGTTGTCGCTCGCACCAACACGGGTAAATATCTTATCAACCAAACCAATTTCGGCCATGCTTGATGGAACAAAACAACCTATTTGCGCCATGATAACATTAATGGCTGTTTGTCGCAACAATGCTGATTTACCCGCCATGTTTGGTCCTGTTAAAATAATTATCTGTTGCTGCTCGCGATCTAAGTATATATCATTTGGAATATAATTTTCGCCTAAAGGTAACTGTTGTTCAATTACCGGATGGCGTGAATCCTTCAATAGCAATTTGTGATCTTCGTTAATTTTAGGTTTGTTGTAATGATGTTTAACAGAAAGATTAGCAAATGAAAACAAACAATCTATTTTGGCCAATAACAAGGCATTCTGCTGAATAATATTAACGTATTCACTTACATTATTGACCAACTCAGTAAACAAGCGCTCTTCAATCGCACTTATTTTTTCTTCTGCACCTAATATTTTTTCTTCGTATTGTTTTAGCTCCTCGGTTATATACCGCTCTGCATTAGTTAATGTCTGTTTCCTAATCCACTCAGACGGAACTTTATCTTTGTGTGTATTGGTTACTTCAAGGTAATATCCAAACACATTGTTAAAAGCTACTTTTAATGAGGGTATGCCTGTTTTTATTTGTTCACTTTGTTGAATTTGGAGCAGGTAATCTTTGCCGTGGTATGCTATTTTTCTTAATTCATCCAGTTCCGGATGCAAACCATCTTTAATTAAATCTCCTTTGTGCAAAAGGGCAGGAGGGTCAGGTTTTAATGTTTTCTCAATGGCTTCAATCACCCAATTACAATCGTGTAACAACTCTGCCATTTTAACCAAAACTTCATTTCCACTATGGTGTAAAAAGTTTTTTATGGGTTGAATATGTTTAAGCGAACGATTTAATTGTGCCAACTCTCTCGGATTAATCCTTCGCATGGCTACCTTGGATACCATACGTTCTATATCACCCAATTGTTTTAATTCGTTGGTAATGTTTTCACATAATTGATTATTGTGGTAAGCAGCATCTACAACTTCCAATCGCTCTTCAATAAATTGTTTTTCTTTAAGTGGCAATACAACCCAGCGTTTTAACAAACGCGCTCCCATTGGAGTAACGGTATGGTCTAGCACATCAATAAGTGCTTTGCCATGTTCGTGGTTGGGCTGTAACAACTCTAGGTTTCTGATGGTGAATCTATCCAGCCAAACATATTTTTCTTCATCTATACGCGACAATGATTGAATATGCGATAGCTCGTTGTGATGAGTTTCGTTTAAATAGTGTAAGCACACGCCTGCAGCAATAATGGCCGAAGACATTTCTTGTATACCAAATCCTTTTAAGTTAGCCGTACTAAAATGACCAATTAGTTTGTCGTATGCAAATTGATGCTGAAAAATCCATTCGTCTAGTTGATAGGTATAAAACTTATCTCCGGCAAGTGCATGAAAAGTTTTTAGATGTTTTTTATTGATAATAATCTCAGCAGGTTTAAGCCCTTGAATAAGTTTTTCAATATAATCAGCGTTACCTTCACTTGCCATGAATTCTCCGGTGCTTATGTCAACAAAAGCAACACCGGCCTTGTTTTGGTCAAAGTGAACCGCGCACAAGTAGTTGTTGTATTTATGGTCAAGTATTTTATCGTTGTAAGATACCCCTGGAGTTACCAACTCCGTAACGCCTCGTTTCACAATTTTTTTGGTGAGTTTGGGGTCTTCCAATTGATCGCAAATGGCCACACGTTGTCCGGCTCTTACTAATTTGGGTAGATAGGTATCAAGAGAATGATGAGGAAATCCGGCTAACTCAATATGTGAAGCAGCACCATTAGCTCTTTTGGTTAGCACTATACCTAATATTTGTGCAGCTTTAACTGCATCCTCTCCAAATGTTTCGTAAAAATCGCCAACCCTAAACAATAAAATAGCTCCCGGGTACTTTGCTTTAATTTCAAGGTACTGCTTCATTAAGGGAGTTTCCTGTGGTGCTTCTTTTTTAGCCATAAATAATCATGGCAAAATACAAATTAGCCGAGCGGCTAAGTCCACATTTTGTAAACAAAAAAGCCCAACCTCAAGGTTGGGCTTTTTTGTTTATTTAGGATCGTATATATGTAACCAAGCTTGCCCATTGAACTTACTCATGTACAAGCGAAGTTGTCTGTTGGCTTCTTTTCTGTCGTCTCCGTAGTAAACACAAACACGCACCATTTTTGATCTATCACTGTCTTTAAACAAAGCAGCTTGGAATCCTTGTTTACGCACCTTATCGCGGAAAGGATATGCATATTTAGCTCCAGCATAAGTTCCTACAATTACATTGTATTTACCCATTGGACGAACAATACCATCAATGTCGTTTAGTGAAACTCCTGCTTCCGGTTGTGGCTTAGGGGTGACTGCAACTTGTTTTGGCGTTGTGGTTTCCGGTTTACCTTTAATGTCGGTATGCCTTCCAATTTTTCTAACCTCAGCGGTATCTACCAATGCATCAGGGTTGATAACTACTAGCATCGAATCTTTAACAGTTTCTTTAACTAAAATATCATCTGCAGGTGTAGTAACCGTATCCTTTTGCTCAACAACTTGTGCTATTGAACTATCTACCTTGTTAGGTACTGTTTCTTGAGTAACAATATTTATCGTGTCAGTTTTTGGTTCAGTATCTGTTTCCGGTTTTTTATTATCTGCAAGCGGCTCGTCACCTTTCTTCTGGTCATCATTAAACGGAACAAACATTACGTCCTCTTTGCCATCTAAGTTAAACCATTCCAAGTGTTTTTTATCAGCGCTTGCTCCAATATTGTAACTAATACCAACGTATGCGTTCGTCATACCATCAAACTTTTTGTCGGAGTATGCGCCATCTAAGTAATAGGTTTGAACCAACTTGTATTCAGCACCAAAACTTAAATCAAAACGGTTACTTAAAAAATATTTAAAATCCAATCCGAAGTTGTTTGCAATGAAACGAACGTTCTTTTTATAGTTTTTGAATTGGCCGTCAACACGGTTAACTTCAATATCAGGATACATGTACCCCGCACCAACAACCAAATATGGATTTAAACGATGAAACAATCTACCAACATTCCTCAATTTGAATACTCGCTCTAAATTCAAAAGTCCACTTCCTGAGAAATAGTAGTAGCTGGCATTGTATTTGGTGTAATTAGCAACATTATCTTTTGGTCCTGTAATACCATCAACATCTTGAGAACCCGCTAGTGTCCCAATACCAATTGCTAGACGACCAGATAAATATCTGCTGGTAGCCATGCGAAACCCTATCTCTCCATATCCACCAGCCGTTCCGGTGATTGATGTATTTGGAATGGAAAAGCCTCCATTGGCATCAACTGTAAAACGGGTGTATGTGTATTGAGAAAATGCATCACCACCTGATAATGCTATCAGGGAGATCACATAAACTATTTTCTTAACAGAGCTGAACATAAAAGGGTTATTAGGTTTCTTTTTACTTCGAACTACAATAATATGCTATAAAATGATTTAAAACAACAATTTTAAATGCCTCATTTTGATAATTATATTTACTTTGTAACATGAAAGTTGAAAAAGTATCATTAGACGGATTGAATAGAATAAGTAAAGAGGATTATAAAGTTATTAAAAAGCTTGATTACTATGTAGTTGCGGATAATGTAAGAAGTGGTCAAAACATAGGCTCATTGTTTAGATCAGCTGATGCTTTTGCTGCTGATAATATTTATTTAACAGGTATTTCGCCCAAGCCACCTAATAAGGAGGTTTTAAAAACGGCTTTAGGGGCTACCGAAACCGTTAATTGGGCTCATTTCTCTGAGAATGAAACGTTGATAAAATTTTTAAAAGAAAGCAATATCAAAATTATAGTAGTAGAACAAACCACCCAATCAACATTATTGCATGAATTTAAACCACAAAGAGGAGAGAAATATGCCTTAATTTTGGGTAATGAAGTGGATGGTGTGAGTATGGATTTTATAAAAAATGCCGACTTGTGTGTTGAGATTCCACAAGTCGGCACTAAGCATAGTTTAAATGTATCTGTATGTGCCGGCATTTTAATGTGGCACATGTACAACGCGCTAAAATCTATTTAATATACACGCCTTTTCCAGTATTGATGTCTAACATCCACACATCTTTAGAAACTGTTGTTCTGAGCTCTGTTACAATCTTTGCTGCTTCAAAATAATTATTGCTAAAAATTACGATGCGTTTGTATTGTGACTTTGCACTACCTAAAATGTGCGCGTCCCATCCTTTGTCTATATATTTATCGCGGGCGATAATAGCATTTTGATCTTGAACAAATGACCCGACAACAATTGCATAATTTTCTTTTACTTGACTCTGGTCAATGGTTGCTGCTTTTACTTTTGTTCCGTCTGGCGCAGTGTATGATAACATTTTAGGGTTGATGGTATAACGATCAGTTGTATCATTGGTATTCGTGGTGCCAACTTTGGTTGGGTCGGTGGTTGCTTTTTTATTATCTATCGTTTGTTTTCCTTTTTGACCTTTACCGGCAGATGCTTTTGTTTGTGCTGCCTCTGCAGGAGTTTGTGCAGCACTTAACTTGGCCAACATTTCTAATACTTGATTCATTTTGTTATCAAGTGTATCGACTTTAGTGTTAACCGTTACTACCTTTTCATCAACAGTTTTAATCTCTTTTCTTAATTGTGCTGCAAGGCTATCATTAGCTTGTTTATTGGCTTCTTTTACCTCTTTTTCAAGTTTGGCAAGCAACTGTTTGGTACCCTCGTTGTTTCTTAATGGTAAATGGGCCCAATCTAAAAGCTGTTTTCTTTCTTCGGGCAAAATTTTAAATGCCATGCCTACATAGGTTAAAGCAAATTTATCGTATTTACCATCCCCTCTTATGTTATCTATTGCAGTGGTTTGAGAGAAATTAAAGGTTACCCCCGCCATAATATCCACCATCTCGTTAACATAATATTTTACATTAAGTCCTAAGTCATATATAAAGTATGGTTTAGATGTTTTTCCGTCTAAAGCTTTATCCTTATCGTAATAGTACATCATGTAGTTAGCGCCTAAACTCACATATGCATTAAACCTACTCCAAGCATCATTGCGCTGAGGTAAAAAGGCTGTTACATTTAAATTGGCTTTGCCGCCAATTTGGGTAAAACTGTTTCGAAAATATCCGGCTTTTGCACTTCTACCTGCTATTCCTCCTCCATTTGCATCACCAGATAATGAGAAATATTTGTTAAACGAATAACGTAATCCAAACCCTCCAAAAGGAGCTGTTGATGGGTTTGATTCTGTTAAAAGGGAAGGTAATCCACCTCTAAACTCAATACTTAAACGAGCTTGTTGCTGTGCGTTGATGTTAAATACTAACACAAACAAACTTAATGCTAAACATATGAGTTTGTAGGTTAGTTTAAATGTGGTATTGTTCATACTATGTTGTTTACTTTGGGGGTGAGCTTTAATAAAGTCAAAAATAAGAGAAAAAAATCAAAGCACACGCAAAAATACGCTTAGGAGAGTGTTTAAAGTAGGCTAAAATGGACATTAAGCGCTTACTCTTAAATCAATTATACTTGTTTATCCTTGTTTTACAAGTGTGTTTACCCCAATCGTATCAGTTTTGGTGTGGCTATAGACAAACTCAATGAGATTCATCATTGACTCGGTAATTCCATAAGAGATGATGTTGTTTACACGCTCTTGCATGGTACCGTTAAAAAAATAATGTGCCTTTATTTGATTGTATTTTGCAAAATGGTGTGCAATTTTTTCGCGCTGTTTTTTGTCTAACTTACGATGTTGTTGTTCCAATAAATCAATCCAAGTAGTTTTTTGATGTATGATTTCACTACCAATTTTATTATCGGTTTTCATAGCAATATCAATAAACGATTGCAAGTTATCAGCAATGTTCTTGATGATATCAGATTGACCACCATCATCATTAAGTATAACCAATTTACGTTCAACATCAATTGATTTGGCAAACAAATCATCAACCTCTAACCCAATGCGTTTAAGTGTATTATGATGCTGTTGGTTTAAAAGCAGAACAAAATTACGTAAGGTTAAAATTGGAAAAGCAATGTTGTTTTGTTCGAAAACTGATTTTAGCTGTAACCAATAAGCAATTTCTCCGGGGCCACCAATGTAACTTAAATTAGGTAAAATAAGTTCTTGGTATACCGGGCGCATAATTACATTCGGACTGTATTGCTCCGGATTATTTTCAATATCGGCCGTGATTTGTTCGGTGGTAAATGTTATCGAAGTACCATCTACTACAAAAACGTCACCTTCTTTTTTAATTAATTTTCTTCCCGATTCACTCAGGTAAAAGAAATTAATTTCGCGGCCATTGACTTGTGTTTTATACTTTTTACGTAATAAGTTATTGGTAGTAGTAAGTGCGTTAAAGTTGCTTTGCTCTATAACATCTTTTCTAATAATTGGTATAAAAAGTTTTTTTAGTGGCTTGGCATCGGCATCAAGTACCACCAAGCCTTTGTTGGCGAATAATAAATGAGCAAGTTTGCGTGTGGCAATGCTTAAGTTAGCACTACCGGTGTAACAAGCACTCCATTCTTTTAATTGTTTTTTTGCAAAATCATTCGTGGCAAGATTGATGATTTCTTGCGCAAACGTATCAAAGTTTTGTAATGATAATCGTCCAACGGGTTGTTGTTGGCTATCAATATTCCAACTGTGTTTTGTACCATTTACAACTATGTGATTTACTTCATCAAAATCATGATCCTCTGAGGCCATCCAAAATACAGGCACAAAATTTTTATCAGGAAATTTTAGTTTAAGTTCATCACACCACTTAATGGTGCTTAATATTTTGTATATAAAATAAAGTGGCCCGGTATATAAACAAAGCTGATGTCCGGTGGTTACAGTATACGTATTTGGGTTGAGTAATGCGTTGATGTTACTTTCAACAAGAGGCGATTTGTTAAGCTTAATGCCGGCATCTGTGTATTGGCCATTCAATGTTTCAACCAAAATGGCCCTAAAACTATTGTTATAGTTTTTTTGCTCCATCATGGTTTGGTATGATGATATTTCGGGACGCAGGTTATAAAAATCCGTTATGTCGGGATGGTTATTTACGTAATCTAAAATGATTTTAGAGAACTGATTGCTGCTTTCGAAATTTATGGTTGAATGGTTGATGTTCTGCATGTATTATGGATTTACAATGGTTCCGTACAAATCAAAATCTTCTGCCGAATCAATTCTAACTTGTGCAAAATCACCAATACGTACATAGTTATTTTTGGCATCAACTAAAACCTCGTTATCTACCTCAGGTGAGTCAAATTCTGTACGACCAACATAATAGCCGCTATCTTTTCTATCGAACAAAACTTTAAAGGTTTTACCTACTTTTTGCTGATTAAGCTTAGCAGAAATTCCTTGCTGTATATCCATTACAATGGCAGCACGTTCTTCTTTTACTTCCTGCGGAACATCATCAACCATGGTTCCGGCATGCGTTCCATCTTCGTGGCTGTATGTAAATATTCCTAAGCGATCAAATTTGTTGTGTTCAACAAACTTACATAGGTCTTTGAAATCTTGTTCGGTTTCTCCCGGATGGCCTGCAATTAAAGTAGTTCTGATGGCAATGCCCGGTACTTTTTCGCGCATGGTATCTATTACCTCTTGGGTACGTTTTGATGTAATACCTCTGCGCATTATTTTTAGCATATTATCGCTAGTATGCTGTAATGGAATATCAATGTACTTGCAAATGTTATCACGTTCACGCATTACATCAAGTGCATCCAAAGGGAATTGAGAAGGGTAGGCATAGTGCAACCTTATCCACTCCAGTCCGTTGATGTCACTCATCCTGCGTAACAATTCGGCTAACTTACGCTCGCCATATAAATCAAGTCCATAATAAGTACTGTCTTGCGCAATCAATAAAATCTCTTTAGTTCCGTTTTTTACTAACCCCTTAACTTCTGCTTCTAATTGCTCAAAACTTTTTGAAACGTGTTTACCACGCATAATTGGTATAGCACAAAACGAGCATGGTCTGTCGCAGCCTTCGCTTATTTTTAAATAAGCATAGTGAGATGGAGTAGTAATTAAACGTTCGCCAATTAATTCGTGTTTATAATCAGCCCCCAAAGTTTTTAACAACTGAGGCAAATGTGTAGTACCAAAGTATTTGTCTACATCAGGAATTTCTTTCTGTAAATCGGGCATATAGCGTTGAGATAAACAACCGGTTACGTATAATTTATCTATTTCGCCTTGTTGTTTAGCCTCTGCAAAACGTAAAATGGTATCAATACTTTCTTGCTTAGCATTATCAATAAAACCGCAAGTATTAATTATAATTACGTTGGCATCATCATTGGTGCTTTCATGTTCAACATCAAAATTATTGGCCTTTAGTTGGCTATATAATTCTTCACTATCAACAATGTTTTTAGAACATCCTAATGTGATAATGTTTACTTTATCTTCTTTACGTTTAGTTTTCAAAATGCTTTTCTAAAACAGTTTCTCAATCAAATTAATTAAACAACGAATCAACAAATTCGTGTTTGTTAAACAGCTGTAGATCCTCAATTCCCTCGCCCACACCAATATATTTTACAGGTATTTTAAATAAATCGGCAATACCAATTACCACACCACCTTTTGCTGTACCATCCAGTTTGGTTAAAGCAAGTGCATTTACTTCGGTAGCTGCGGTAAATTGTTTGGCTTGTTCAAAGGCGTTTTGTCCGGTACTGGCATCTAAAACCAACAATACCTCGTGCGGAGAATCCGGTATAATTTTACTCATTACACGTTTAATTTTACTTAACTCATTCATCAAGTCAACGCGGTTATGCAGCCTACCTGCGGTATCAATGATTACAATATCTCCGTTGTTTTCTGTAGCATATTTTACTGCATCATAAGCAACTGAGGCCGGGTCGGTATTCATACCATGTTCTACCACGTGCACATTATTTCTTTCACCCCAAATTTTTAATTGCTGAACCGCTGCTGCCCTGAAAGTATCACCGGCACCCAGTACTACTTTTTTGCCGGCACTTTTAAACTGATGAGCCAATTTGCCAATGGTAGTAGTTTTACCAACGCCATTTACGCCCACAACCATAATTACATAAGGCTTAGCCGATTTTTCATCTGCAAAATTATTGTTGTATAATCCACTTTCGTCAAATAACTTGGCAATTTCGTCTTTCAGTAATTTGTTTAGCTCGTTGGTGTTGATGTACTTATCTTCTGCTACACGTTTTTGTAAACGCTCAATAATTTTTAAGGTAGTTTCAATACCCACATCACTGGTCACCAATATTTCTTCCAGCTGATCTAAAAAATCATCATCAACGGTTGACTTACCCACCAAGGCTTTGCTGATCTTATCGAATAAGCTGGTTTTGGTTTTCTCCAAACCTTGGTCGAGTTTTTCTTTTTTTTCTTTACTAAAGAAATTGAAAATGCCCATGTGTATTTGTATTAAGCGGTGCGAATTTACTTTAATTTAGGCATCAACCATAATAAAAAAAGCACCCTGATTGCTCACGGTGCTTTTTAGTATGGTAAAACCTTTAAGCTATTAAGCTTTGAAGTGTGATTTAACGTCTTCGTTAGGAATAATTTCGGCTTTAAAAGAGTATGAACCCTTTTTGTTTTTAACCGCGCGGTACACTTTAGCAAAATCTTTGCCTGCACCAGTTTTTAATGTAGCAACTACCTTCTTAGCCATGGTTCAAATTATTTAATTTCTTTATGAACAGTAACTTTCTTCATAATCGGGTTGTATTTTTTTAACTCGATACGTTCAGTTGTGTTTTTTCTGTTTTTCTTAGTGATATAACGAGAAGTACCAGGTAAGCCAGAAGCTTTGTGCTCAGTACATTCTAATATTACTTGAATTCTGTTTTTACTACGTGCCATTGCTGTAACTCCTTATATTAAATGGTACCGTTTTTTACGAATTTACGTAAAGTAGCGGTAACACCGTTTTTATTAATTGTTTTAATTGCTTTGGTTGATACACGCAAAGTAATCCACATATTTTCTTCAGGGATAAAAAATTTCTTATCCTGCAAATTTGGGTAAAAACGTCTTTTCGTTTTTCTATTTGAGTGCGATACGTTGTTACCAACCATTGCACGTTTACCTGTTAAATCACAAACTCTCATGGCTTTTTCTATTAAAAAGGAGTGCAAATATCGGGATATATTTTTTATATGCAAGTGCTTTTTAAAAAATAATCGCCCTTTTGGCTTTAGCCCTTTATTTGCGGTGTTAAAAAATTTAGCTGTGCAATTATAGATTTTTTGCTCATCAATACAAAGGTGGCCGACCATTTTTTAATGAAAGGTGTTTTTGTTGTTTTTAAATAGCCTTATGTTTGAAGCCTTATTGTAACTTCTGAAAAGTTTATGAATTACGAATTTATTATAGCCGAACCGGCATTTCAACCACACATAGCGCTTATTCGCTTAAACAGACCCAAAGAATTAAATGCATTAAACTTACAGTTGATGCAAGAAATTAAGCATGCGTTGTTAACTTTCGACCAAGACGATGATGTGCGCTGTATCATCATTACCGGAAACGAGCGTGCTTTTGCTGCCGGTGCCGATATTAAACAAATGGAAAGCAAAACGGCTATCGATATGTTAAAGATTGATCAGTTTGAAACTTGGGATCAGATACGTAAAACCAAGAAACCTATTATTGCAGCTGTTAGTGGCTTTTGCTTGGGTGGCGGTTGCGAGTTAGCCATGACTTGCGATATGATTGTTGCCAGTGAAACTGCAAAATTTGGTCAGCCGGAAATTAAATTGGCCATTATGCCCGGTGCCGGTGGTACACAACGTTTAACCAAAGCAGTTGGTAAAGCATTGGCCATGGAAATGGTGTTAACCGGAAAGTTTATCAGTGCAGAAGAGGCTATGGATGCAGGTTTAATTAACCGTGTAGTTCCTGAAGAAGTTTATTTAGATGAAGCTGTGAAATTGGCTGGAGAAATTGCTGTTCAGTCTCCTGTTGCAGTGCGTTTAGCAAAGGAAAGTGTACTAAAAGCATTTGATAGCGGCTTGCAAGAAGGTTTATACTTTGAGCGTAAAAACTTCTATATGTGTTTTGCCAGCGAAGATCAAAAGGAAGGTATGAATGCTTTTGTGGAAAAACGTAAACCGAATTTTACAGGTAAGTAGCTCTAATAGTTTCAGGTTCGAAGGTTTGATATTTATGGTTGTTTTACCGTGAATAGAATTGTTTTGAGTTTTTTACACCTTTATTATATAGCATGAGTTCGCCCAAGCAACTTAATATTTTAGATTTTTCGTACGATTTACCTGATGAGAAGATTGCAAAGTTTCCATTAGACAAAAGGGATGAGTCGAAATTATTGGTATACAAGAATGCTACCATGACTGATGCTGTTTTTAGGCAAATTGACACCTTTTTGCCCGAGAATAGTTTGGTGGTGTTTAACAATACCCGTGTTGTGCATGCGCGTTTGTTGTTTAACCGGCTTACCGGTGCGCAAATAGAAATATTTTGTATTGAACCTTTACATCATTTAGATTATCAGCAGGCTTTTGTTAGTAAACAAAACAGCACTTGGAAATGTATGGTGGGCAATGCCAAAAAGTGGAAAGAAGAGTGGCTTGAAAAACGAGTAGAAACACCCTTAGGTGATGTAATATTAAAAGCCACCAAAAAAGGAAACGCGGGTGAATTAACAGTGGTGGAGTTCACTTGGAACAATAATGATTTAGCTTTTGCAGAGGTTTTGCATTATGCCGGAATTTTGCCATTACCACCTTATTTAAATCGTAAAACAGAAGCTGCTGATGAAGAGCGTTATCAAACTGTTTATGCAAAAGTTGCGGGTTCGGTGGCTGCGCCAACAGCAGGGTTACACTTTACACCTGCCGTTTTTGATCAATTGAAACAAAAGCAAATTACGGTTGATGAAGTAACGCTTCATGTAGGTGCAGGAACGTTTAAGCCGGTTAAAGCAGAAGCGTTGGCTGATCATGAAATGCATGAGGAAACACTTTATGTTGAACTTTCAACCCTTAAAAATATTGCAGCATGCTTGCAGGCTAAAAGGAAACTTGTAGCAGTTGGAACAACCAGTATGCGAACGCTAGAAAGTTTGTTTTGGCATGGTATAAAAATATGCTTAAATCAAGCAGGCCGTAAGGTTGAAATAAAACAATGGAATGCGTATGAATTAGAATTGGGGGATATCACACCACTTCAATCTATTACTGCCATTATAGAAAAAATGGAAAAGGATAATGAAAACGTTTTAGTTGGCAGTACGCAAATTATTTTGGCTCCGGGTTATCAATTTAGGTTGGTTGATGCATTGATCACTAATTTTCATCAACCCGAAAATACGTTAATCTTATTGATTGCAGCCTTTGTTGGTAATGATTGGCGAAAAATTTACGAGCATGCCTTAAGCAATAATTATCGCTTTTTAAGTTACGGAGATAGTTCACTATTATTTAAAAATGAGGCTAACGTAACAGTGTAAAATTACCGTTTTTATTAAATGTTTTAAGTATTTTATGCTGATATCCTTGATAGGTTATTTGGTAAACATAAACATCACCTGCGGCAGCCTTTCCATTTATCGTTCCATCCCAACCTAAGTTTACATCACTAGAAGTAAAAACCAATCGGCCCCAACGGTTATAAATCTTCAATTCGTAACTTATCACATCACTACCAACAGGTAAAAAGACATCGTTATACCCATCATTGTTTGGGGTAAAAACGTTTGGTACATGAAGTATCACCCCACATTTCCTTTTTACCTTGGTATCATCATCACCAATACAACCATTGTTATCTGTAACTTTTACAAAATAATCGCCTACTTGTTTAACCATAATCCATTGTGTGGTATCATTGGTTGGAGTCCATTTGTAGGCAGTAAAACCTTCGCCTGCATCAAGCTTTATAACTTCTTTTTCATCCTCGCACAAAAAGTATTCGCTGCCTAATTGTGTAATAATATCAGGATGATTTTTTATGATAATCGTATCATATGCAAAACAATCACCATTACCTACTTTTAACCATACTAATCCGGTATCGAGTAAGGTTACAGTTTGTTGTGTTGTTCCGTTAGACCACAAGTAACTATCGCAGGTTGGCCCATCAAGAGTGATGCTATTTACTGCGCATTTAAAAGTATCGGTTGGTAAGTTAATTTCGGGCGCTTGTGTTACTGTAATGCTATCAACAAAAACATAAGATTGGCCGCATCTGTATATGGAGAGTTTAATTGGAAACTTACCTTTTTGGGTGTAGGTGTATTGCGCGGTAACTTGGTTCGAATACGTTCCGGGTTCAAACTCCCAATTAATTGAATCGTAAGGGTAGGAGGTGTTAAAAGTAAACGTTGACAGTTGGTTTACACAGTTGCCTTTTAATGCTACAATGCCGTCATTAATGGGGTTGATGATGGTTTTACCTTTTGTAAAATCGGGTAACTGAAAGTAGGACCTTCGTCCGGTTCCATCATCAAGGTTTAAAACATTTCTGGTATATTGGCATAGGTTGCCATTTAAATCGGGTAAATTAATGACATCAATTTTTGCGCTTGGAATATTTGATTCGTGTGTGGTGATGTATATTTTATTATCCGGACCAAGGCGCAATGCATTCAAATTATCGGGTGTGGTGGCTATTAAAGTATAGCTCTGAAAGTTATTGTCTGAGTATTGAACCAAATGACTTTCGAGGTATGAATAAGATACATACAATTTGGTGTCGTTTGCCGAAAAAGCAATGCCATAAGATCTATCCCAATTACTTTGTTTGGGTAAAACTTGTTGGTTGCTAATTAAACCACAAGCTGCATCAAAGTCAAATACTTCAACAACGTTGTTGTTACCAGCATAATGACTTACTGCAATTTTGTTTCCTTTATTGTTTGTAGCTATTTCTCCCAAAAGTTCAGCATTGTAGCCAATTCCGGCAGTGTTGTGTGTATCGGTTAATCCGCTGCTATCAATTAAATAGGTGTAAAATAAATCGGAGTTTTTTTTGTGGGTAACCAACCAACATGCATTTTTATATTGGTGATTAATTAATGCTATTTGACCTGACAGATTGGTCTCAATTGCCTCTCGGGGAATGCTAATTGCACCTTGGCCACCATTGGCATTCATATCAACAGTTAGGTAGTACAAGGTTTCAAGCTCAACCACAAAAACAAAATATTTGCCGTTGTTTTGCGGGTAGGGCATTATTAATACATCACCCAATAAAACCGCGGTTGCATTAATTAAACCAATTAAATCATTGTTTTTGTTCCAGATGGCTTTTCCATCGGTATAAAATATTAACTCACCTGTATTTGGATTTGAAATAGATGCAGAGGTTAACTGCATGTTTTGTGGGTTGATGTTACTAACTTGTGCGCTTCCACTTGCAAAAGAGACAGCAGCCCTAACGCCAAACAACCAATTGTAGTTGCTTTTTTGTGCATATGATTTATGCCAGCAAATAGTTGTTGTCAATATTATAAGCAGAAATAATTTTAGGTTAGGCATTATGCAAATAAAGACAAACCTTGGGTAAATTAAGTTGCTTGACTCGCTTAATTGTTTGTTAATTAAGTTGTTTTGACTCTTTTTTTGATGAAATAAAACAAAGTATGTATTCGCGGAAAAAATGTGGAAAACAAAGCATAAATACCGTGTTTAATTTTAGGTTAACAAGCTAATTGAACGTATTTTTACGCATTAATTGTAAGTAGATTTTTATGTCAGATAGTTCAATGGAAAACAAAGGTAATTATGGTGCCGACAATATTCAGGTACTGGAGGGTTTAGAAGCGGTTAGAAAACGTCCTGCAATGTACATTGGTGATGTTGGAACAAGGGGTTTACATCATCTGGTTTATGAGGTGGTAGATAACTCAATTGATGAGGCATTGGCAGGTTACTGTAAAAACATTCACATTACTATTCATACCAATAACGCAATAAGTGTTTTAGATGATGGTCGTGGAATTCCTACCGGAATGCACAGCAAAGAGAAAAAATCAGCATTAGAGGTGGTTATGACCGTGCTACATGCCGGTGGTAAATTTGATAAAGACACCTACAAAGTATCAGGTGGTTTACACGGTGTGGGCGTAAGTTGTGTGAACGCATTATCAACTCTAATGCGCACCACAGTTTACCGCGAGGGTAAAATATGGCAACAAGAGTACAGTTGTGGCAAACCGCTATATGACGTGAAAATAATTGGCGAAACCGACAAAAACGGAACCTTGCAATACTTTGAGCCTGACACGAGTATTTTTACTGCATCAGAATACAAGTTTGATACTTTGGCTGCACGTATGCGCGAGTTATCATTTTTAAATAGAGGAATTAACATCTATTTAAAAGATGAACGCCCTGATGAAGCAGGAAACCTACGTGAAGAATCGTTTTACAGCGAAGGTGGTTTAAGAGAGTTTGTAAATTACCTGGATGGTACACGCGAAAAAATATTACCTGAACCAATTTATGTAGAAGGTGAAAGAAATGGCGTGCCGGTTGAAGTTGCCATGATTTACAACAGTGGTTATACCGAAAACTTACATAGTTACGTAAATAACATCAATACACACGAGGGTGGAACACACGTTGCCGGTTTTCGCAGGGCATTAACCCGTACTTTAAAATCATATGCCGAAAAAGAAGGCATGTTTAAAAATTTAAAATTCGAGATTTCAGGTGATGATTTCCGTGAAGGTTTAACCGGAGTTATTTCCGTTAAAGTTCAGGAGCCACAATTTGAAGGTCAAACCAAAACCAAATTAGGCAATAGCGATGTTACAGGTGCGGTAGACCAATGTGTGGGAGAGATGTTGAACAATTACCTAGAGGAAAATCCTAAAGAGGCCAAGTTAATTGTACAAAAGGTAATTTTAGCTGCTACTGCACGTCATGCTGCTAAAAAAGCCCGCGAAATGGTGCAACGTAAAGGTGTAATGAGTGGTGGAGGTTTGCCGGGTAAGTTGGCCGATTGTGCTGAATCCGATCCTGCAATATGTGAGTTGTACCTAGTTGAGGGTGACTCGGCAGGCGGTACAGCTAAACAAGGACGTAACCGTGCAACACAAGCAATTTTGCCTTTACGTGGTAAAATTTTAAACGTAGAAAAAGCGTTAGAGCATAAAATATACGAGAACGAAGAGATTAAAAACATGTTTACCGCTTTGGGTGTAAGCATTGGTACAGCCGATGACAACAAAGCTTTAAACATGGATAAATTACGCTACCACAAAATTGTAATCATGACGGATGCTGACGTGGATGGTAGTCATATTCGTACGTTGATTTTAACGTTGTTCTTCCGTTACATGAAAGAGTTGATTGAGTTTGGTTATATCTACATTGCTCAACCGCCTTTATACTTGGTTAAAAAAGGTAAAGAAGAAGAATATTGCTGGACAGAACAACAACGTGAAGAAGCAGTGTTGCGTTTGGCAAAAGGCGGAAACCCTGAAAGTGTAAACATACAACGTTACAAAGGTTTGGGTGAAATGAATGCAGAGCAATTGTGGAGCACAACCATGGATCCGGAAAGACGTACACTTAAGCAAGTAACACTTGATAGTGCTGCAGAAGCAGATCGTATATTTAGCATGTTAATGGGTGATGAAGTACCACCACGCAGAGAGTTTATTGAAGCCAATGCGAAGTATGCGAATATTGATGCATAAGTAAGCCGGTTTTCCCTCCCGAGTATCATGAGGGTTGAGTAAATGTTTTGAATATTTACTCTCATATAATTAAAAATCCTGCACTGTAAAGTGCAGGATTTTTTTATGAAGGTGATGAGCAAAAGTTCTATTTTAATCTGTAGCCAACGGTACAATTTACTGTTAACGTATTAAGTGATACTTTCCCGTTTACGTTTTCTACTGTCCATTCGGCAGGGCTGTTTAAGTCAGCATAATAGTCAACCCTGACACCATATTCCATATTTTGTCTGGTGTACCTGATACCACCACCAAGTATCACACCCAGTGTTATATCCTCCAATTCGTTCATGCTTTTAAGCGGATCAAAATGGTTACTGTTATTTAGCAAGTAATCTACTCTTGGACCACAACTGATAAACGAAACCAACTTCTCGTTTAAGGGATATTTCAAATCGATGGTGCTGTTAAATGTGAGGTAATCAAGTGCCGGTTTTTCAGTAATAACCTCTCCGGTTAACTTTCCATCACTATCATTTAAATACCTATCAGCCTTACCTCCTCGTTTAATTAAACCTATATTACTAGATAGGTTAAAATACTTTTTATCGATATAATTTACACCCATTAGCACCGAGTAACTGAGTAGCGTTTTATTGTAAATTGATTTTGTATTTAGCGTACTTAACTCCCAATTTAATTTAGAAATGGATGTGCCTGCTTGAACATTGAAGGTTTGTGCATGTGCTAAAGCAACAAACATAAAGAGTAATAAAAATATTCCGATTCGTTTCATTTTTTAATAAATAGCTATTTCGGAAACTAATAACGGAATAGATTAAACAAAATTGTTTGATGAAAAAAAATCAGATGGAGATATTGGATTTTACAACAGTATCACTCTCCACCACACCATCTCTTAACCTTACAATGCGGTGGGCTCTGCGGGCAATGTCTTCTTCGTGGGTTACTATAATTACAGTATTGCCCTGTTCGTGTATTTTTTCCATCAACTCCATAATTTCATAACTGGTTTTGGTATCCAAGTTACCCGTTGGTTCATCAGCCAAAATAATCGATGGGTTGTTAATTAAAGCCCTGGCAATGGCCACACGTTGGCGTTGTCCGCCACTCAGTTCGTTTGGTTTATGGTCGGTACGGTCGGCAAGTCCAACACTTTCTAATGTTTTTAAAGCACGTTCGTTACGATTGGTACGGCTGTAACCGGCATATACCAATGGTAATGCAACATTATCTAAAGCGGTACTTCTTGGTAATAAATTAAACGTTTGAAAAACAAAGCCAATTTCTTTGTTGCGTATTTCTGCCAACTCATCATCATCCATTTGGCTCACATCTTGTCCGCTTAGCCAGTACTTACCTGCGCTTGGCGTATCCAAACAGCCCAATAAATTCATTAAAGTAGATTTTCCGGAACCTGATGGTCCCATTAAAGCCACGTACTCGCCTTTATTTATGGTAAGGTTAACGCCACGTAAGGCTTGCACTTCTACATCACCAATTTTAAAAAAACGTTTAATGTTTTCCAGCTTAATAACTTCCTGATTCATTCGGCTATTTTAATAAGTTATTTATTTGATGTCAAGCAAAGTATTTTCAACGGTAACTTTAAACTCTTGAGGATTTAAATAACCCGAGTATAAACTTGATTTTTTATTTTTGGTATTAATAAACATGGTAGCCGGATAACCGCGAATTTGGTTGTTGCTGATGGCATCTCTTAATCCTTTACCGTTGTACTCTTTACCTTCAAAAGTATAAACCACGTTTGGCGTTTCGGGGTTAAATTTAATAGGCACAAAGTTTTTGTTGATGAGCGCTGCAATCTCACTTTTGGCGTATGTTTCGCGGTCCATTACCTTGCACCACCCACACCAGTCGGTATACACATCAACCAGCATGATTTTTTTCTTTTTTTCAGCCAGTTTGTATCCCGTGTTAAAATCAAGCCACTTAATTTCTTCAGCAGCTTTAAACGAGTTGGTAATAATAAACAAGGCAAAGCATAATATAACAGGTAGTTTTTTCATGGAGATTGAATGAACTTTTGATTAAACGAAAATAGGGATGTTTTTTGATTTAAAAAGTGAGAATAAATAGTAGATGCCTTCGGCATAGGGGGGATAACCACAACGAACACAACGAAAACACGGAGAGCGCAGCGGTGGGAGAGTTGAACCACAGGGACACAAAGGTTATGCCTCCGGCATTAGGGAGTAAACACAACAGGCACGGAGGGGATAGTTGAACCCTTAAAGTGGTTGGATCGTAAAAATTGCTGTGAGCTCTCGCATTTTCTGTGAGAAATTCTTCCTTGTGTTCCTTATGAAAAAACTAATGACCCTTGTGATTAATCCTCTAATGGGTTATATCAATAGGGGTGAGCTTGTTAATATTTGTCTAATTTTTATAATTGTAAAATTACGGTACAATTATTTAAAATATAATTACGTTATATTCACACCAAATTATAAACCTGTAAACCTTAACCTAATTGTGAAACAACTACTTATTATGTTGTTGCTATGCTTGGCTGTTCATCAAGTTGAAGCGCAGCAACCTGCAAGTTTAAAGGGTACATTACAAGATACCACAGATTTTAAATCGGTTGCCTATGCCGGTGTAATGGTTATTAACCCAACCGACTCAACCCTGATAAAATATACACATGCCAACGATAAAGGCGCTTTTGTGTTAACCAATTTACCTCCAATTAAAGTACGTTTATTAATTACGCGTCCGGGCTTTGCCGATTACGAAGACTACATTGTGCTTAAAGAAGGCGAAGAAATGGATGTAGGGTTTATTAATATGCTTAGTAAAACAACTTTGTTAAAGGAAGTAATTATTAAAGATAGGATTGAAGCGATTAGGATAAAAGGCGATACTACTGAATTTTTGGTAGACAGTTTTTTAACCAACAAAAATGCCAATGTAGAAGATTTAATGAAACGTTTGCCCGGCATACAAGTTGACAAAGACGGTAAAATTACTGCTCAAGGAAAAGAAGTAAAAAAAGTTTTGGTTGATGGGGAAGAGTTTTTTGGTGATGACCCAACTATTGCCACTAAAAACCTGAAAGCAACTCAGGTTGAAAGTGTGCAGGTGTTTGATAAAAAAAGTGATCAGGCAACAATTTCCGGAATTGATGATGGCATAAAAGAAAAGACCATTAACCTAAAACTAAAAGAGGAAGCTAAGAAAGGATACTTTGGTAAAGCAAGTGGTGGTTTAGGAACCGATAGTAGATACGAGCATGATGCGATGTTTAACCGCTTTAATAAAAAGCAAAAAATATCGGCTTATGGAGCCATGAGCAATACCAACAAAACAGGATTAAACTGGGAAGACCAACAAAAATTTGGAGGCTCAGATGGTTTTGAATACTACAATGATGATGATGGAAATAGTTACATGACATACAGTTCGGGGAGCGATGATGGATTTTATGGAGTTGGTATTCCGCAAACTTGGTATGTTGGTGCGCATTACAGCGATAAGAAGAAAAATGATAAACACGCATATTCGTTTAATGCATCGCACAAAGAAATGACCGTACGTGGTTTTGATGATAACTTTACCCAATACATTTTACCTGATACTTTTTATTTTAACAGAGATAGAAATGACATGAGTAATTTTAGAAAAGGCAATACTTTTTCAACTACTTATAACTTGGCGTTAGATTCGTTTACTACCTTGAAAATAAAGTTAAATGCATCGCAAAGTGAATACAATAGGTTAAATGTTTACCAATCGGAAAACAGGAATGCCCTGAGAAGTTTGGTTAACTCAAATAGAAGGACACAAAGTACCGATGGTCAAAAAGAAGAATTAAACAGTAGCATCAATTTAATTAAAAAGTTTAAACTGGCCGGACGAAGCTTATCTGTTGGTTTTACTCAACGTTACAGCACTTTTGATGATGACGGATTTTTAAGTTCAGATATCAGGTTTTACACCAACGACTCCACGTTTACATCAACCCTAATAGATCAAAAGAAATTAAATACAGGCCGAACAGAAAATTATTCAGGAAACATTACCTATACCGAACCATTTGGTAAAAGATTTTTTGTGATAACAGATTATGCCATAAACTTTAATCAAGACAAAAATAAACTGAGTACTTTGGCAAAATCAGGAAGTTCTGATTATAACTTGTTGGTTGATACTTTAAGTAATGATTTCTTGTATAAAAATGTAGTAAACCGTGGAGGGCTTTCGTTTAAGTATCAGCATAAAAAAATAACATCAAGTATTGGTGGTAGAGTATCGCAAACCGATTTAAGTCAAAACAACCGCATAACTGATAGTGTAAGAACACAATTATTTGTGAACTATTTTCCGGCAGCACGATTTAACTATAAAATAGGAACCAGTTCAAGTTTTGAGTTAAGTTACAACGGCCGTACACGCCAGCCAAGCTTATCTCAAATCCAGCCCTTAATTAATAACAATAATCCTTTGGATATATATGTAGGCAATACAGGGTTGGTGCAAAGTTTTTCAAATAGTTATGAAGCGCGCTATAACTCATACAAACCATTAAAAGGCTCGGGTATTTGGAGTAGTTTTAGATATAGCAACACCTACAACGATTTTGTGCAAAAAAGCACAGTAACTGCCGAAGGTAAAAGAACTTACCAAACAGTAAATGTTGATGGTAATTATTCTTTGGGTGGCAGTTTTTATCATTATTTCAGTACCAAAAAACATGGATTTTCATTTAATAATAATGTAAGCTTTTCTCAATCAAGAAATGTGAATATTGTTAATGACTTAAATAATATAAATACCAATAATTCAGTGGGACTTGGTTCGCGTATTGCCAAAGAAAAGGAGGATGTGTATTACATGAGCTTGGAGGCTGATTGGGATTACACACGATCAGAGACCAGTGTAAGGCCGGATGTTGTAACTGATTATTGGATTAGTAGCTACGATTTTTATGCTGAGTTTTATTTGCCCAAAAAATTTGTATTTGAGCTTGATGCATCACACACCCGCAGACAAGCCACATCAGCATTTGACAAACCCATTAACAACACTATTATTAATTTGGAGTTGAAAAAGAAGTTTACTGAAAAAGAGAATTGGCATGTATCTGTTTCGGTAAGAGATTTGTTAAACGAAAATTTAGGGTTTAGACGTAACGCAACCAGCAATTTTATTAATGAAAATGTGCATACCGTTTTGCGTAGGTATTTTATGTTAACTGTTACTTACAATTTTTCAAGTGCTAATAAAAATGATAACAAAGAATAACCATTTACTCATTTGTTTTGTGTTGATGTTTGCGTTAATTGAAATTGCGCAAGCACAGCAAATTATGCTTAACGGTAAAATTACGTACGAACGCAGATACAGTTTGCTTAAAGATTTGGAAGAGCAAAATAAAGATGAAGAAGATAATGTTTGGTTTGAACAAATGAAAAAAAGTTTACCCAAGTATAAAATAGATTTGTTTGAATTAACATTTAGTAAAAAACAAGCGGTATACAACACATTGCAAGAAGACGAAAACCCAATGTTGCGTTGGTATAAAACCATTACAGAAGTATCACAAAAAACAGTTTTTGACAGCGACAGCACTTGGGCAAACCGCACAGTTTACGATAAAACCTATTTAATTGCTGATTCCATTTCGAAGCCAATTTGGAAATTAACAGGCGAGTATCGCGAAATTGCAGGCTATACTTGTCGTAGGGCAACCACCATTTTGTACGATTCGGTTTATATTATTGCATTTTATACTGATGCCATTCCGGTAAGTGGCGGTCCTGAGTTTTTTTCAGGATTACCGGGTATGATTTTAGGTGTAGTGATTCCGCGTATGCACACTACCATTTTTGCAACCAAAGTAAATACTGCCGTTTTAACAGAAGCCGATTTTGTTTTTAAATCAAAAAAGAAAGCAGTGAAAGTAAATCGTGAAGGATACCGTAACGATTTATCGAATAATACTGAGCAATGGGGAAAATACGGAGACAGATTTGTACTGAAAGCACTGTTTTAGTTCGATAGATTATATTTGTGTTATGGCAAACAACAATATCCCCGGCATTTATAATTACTGCGATAGGTGGTGCGAACGTTGTGCTTTTACTGATAAGTGTTTAAACTATAGCATGACCAAAGAGGATGAGTTGAATGAAAACAAAACTTTAGAAGAGCATACTACAAATGCATTACAAAAAGTAAGCAATGTGTTTCAGGATATTGCCAAAATACTACAGGAAAAAGCAGAGGAGTTGGGGATTGATTGGGATGAGGTATTAAAAAATGCGGAGGAAGAATCAAATAAAACCAATCAAGAGGAGTTAATGAATGAGGAAACAACATTACTTGCCAACAAATATGCCGAAGCTGCATATGCGTTTGCAGAGCGAGCAAAGTTAGATGATGTCCTGAACCAAATGTTGCAACAAAGGGTTGATTTAGGTTTGTCGGATATAGATAAAGTAACCAAAGAAGCCGAGCTAATTAACGATTGTTTTGAGGTGATACAATGGTATATGTTTTTTATTCCATCAAAAGTTTTTAGGGCCATTAGCGGTAAAAAACAAGATAATGATGTGTGGGACGACCCTGTACAAAGTGATTACAATGGGTCTGCAAAAATCAGCCTTTTAGCTATCGAGAAAAGTTTGCTTTCGTTTCAATACTTATTGCCCTATTATAACGAAGATGAAGTGTTGGATAAACTTGCGATGTTAAGTGAGTTGAAAAGAAGGCTGTTGGAAGAGTTTCCGCAAGCCATGGATTTTGTGCGCCCAGGATTTGATGAACAAATTAATTAACTCATAATTTGAGGGTAATCATTGATACATTAATTCAATTTATAAAACAGTATAGAGCCGCTCATTGGTTATTGTTGTTTTTATTTTGTGGGTTGAGTTTAACGGTTAATTATGTGTTGGGTTTAAAACAATGGATGTACAATTTAACATCAACCCAAACTTATTTTGTATGGTTTGCCATAAATACTTTACATATTGGTTTTGGTTATAGCGTTTATAGCATGTTTACCAAGCAATGGAGCTATTGGCGTAAACCCGGTTTTGTGTTGTTGTTATTATTTGCCGTTGGTATTTTTTCGTTGCGCGAAACGGTAGATTGGCATTATGATATCATTGAGGCTTTATCAAGGCCCGAGCAAACTCAATTTAACCAAGGTACATTTAAATATGTATTTAGGGCAAGTTACTTGGTGTTACCCATTGTAATTTGGTGGTATATAAACGATAAAACGAATATGCCTTTGTATGGGTTTGATGCTAATAAACACAGCATTAAATTGTATGGCGTGTTGTTGTTGTGTATGGTTCCGCTTATTGTATTTGCATCAACCCAAACCGATTTTTTAAATTATTACCCACGAGTAAAACGTATTGCCACACCCAATTTAGCAACATGGAAATACTTATTTTTTGAGTTGTGTTATGGCGTTGATTTTATTGCAATAGAATTGTTTTTTAGGGGGCTGTTAATTTTAGGCGTTGCCAGATACGTAGGCATACATGGCGTGTTGCCTATGGCTTGTTTTTATATGGCCATACATTTTGGCAAACCCATGGGTGAGGCATTAAGTTCTTTTTTTGGTGGCACCATTTTAGGTGTGTTGGCTTACCACAGCAAAAGTATTTATGGAGGGGTAGTGGTGCATTTGGGCATTGCTTGGTTAATGGAGCTTGGTGGGTTTGTTGGTAATTGGTTTAGGGGTTAGTTGCTTGAATTTAAATAATAATAATTCGAGCTAATAAGTTTAATTTTAAAAATCAAAGTATGAAATTAGAGGGAAGTCTTATTTTGTTTATTTTTATTACTAGCGTTTTTTTAAACAAGTTGCTAGCCCAAGACAATGCGAATAAATTTGTTCGAAAGGTGATTGGTAAAACTGAAAGCGTTTCAGCTTTTAAATATGTATTTGAGGTATACTCTAAATCAATAGGAGTGGTTAATATGCCACCACCATGGGAAGGAGAGGCATACGTAAGTCAAGATTCATTTGTATGTCATTATACCAGTTGGGGTGGGAATAAATGTGATTTCTATAGTTTACTTTTCCAAGATAGCGCTTGGAGATGTTTTTTCTATCCAGACAAGAAACAGTTTAAATGGTCAAGCTCAAATAAGGAACAGTTTGCTCCAAATTCCGGTTTTTCGTTTTATTCGAAACTCACAGAAAAGAATAAGCCAATTTACTACCTGTCTGATTCCAATTGTTATTTTATATCAGACACAGTTTTAAATGGTATGCATTGTAAACGAGCAGTTTGCTCCATAAAAACAAACGGAATAATAAACTTTACTAAATCGGTATTTTATATGAATACTGCAGATAGTTTTTTAATTGGGTTTGAAAATTATGCGATTTTTGATAACCTTGATACCATCTATGATGCCATTTTCATAAAAAGTTACGAGGTTAAAAAATATTTTGACAGTGGAGTTCTGTTAAAAAAAATAAATGCATTCAATGATATCACGAATGATACTGTTTTAAATCCACCTTTTATTCCTGCATTGAACAAGGATGATACCATTATGTCATTTGATGTAATTGGGTTGTTTGATAGTATTTTAAAAACTAAATATACTAAAGGCAAGGTTGTTTTGTTGGATTTTTGGTACATGGCCTGTTACGGATGCGTAAAGTCATACCCAACAATTAACAAGCTACATAACCAATATAAAGATAATAAAAAGGTTGAAATTTACTCTATTAATCCATTTGATTTAGAAGATAAAAAGCAATTGAAATTGATGAATTATGTTCAAAAGTATCAAATGGAAAGTAATTTGGTGAAAATGGAAAGCCAACAATTTAAATATTTCCAAACCAACGTTTATCCTACATTCTATGTTTTAGTAGACGGTGTTGTAAAAGCAATCAAAATTGGTTCATATGATGAACTTTACAATCAGCTAAAAGTATTGATAGATGAGGGCTTAAAACAAATAGAACGAGATTAATTTGAATTAATAATTAAATAAAAAAGCCCCGAAGATTTTCTTCGAGGCTTTGTATAATTTTTAAAAATAAACTAGTGTTTGCCTTCAGTTTTGTCTTTTTCGCCATCAGCGCAGCAAGCGCCTTTTTTAGCTGAACTTTTGTGTGACTCCACACATTTGTCATCACAACTTTTTTTGCAAGCTTCATCATCCTCACAACCTTTGGTGCAACCATCCATGCATTTACCTTTCATTTCGGCAGCACACATTTCTTTGCATTTTGCTTCATCAAATTTTCCATCAGCACCATATAAACTTAAGCATTTTTCTTTATCCTCCGGTGTGCATTTCATTTCATCGCAATAAGCAGCACACTCTTCTTTTGTCATGGTTTTGCATTTGCTTAAATCACAGTTGCCCATTTTCATATCGCAATGGCTCATATCCATATCACCGCAAGCGGCCATATCCGCATGACATTCCATTTTTTCGCCATGCATCATTGTTTTATCAGCACCACCGCCATTAACAGCAATGTAAGGAGCAATTACTAAAGATACGATTGACATTAATTTAATTAAGATATTCATAGATGGTCCAGAAGTGTCTTTAAAAGGATCACCAACGGTATCACCTGTAACAGAGGCTTTATGTGGCTCAGATTTTTTGTAGAACATTTCTCCATTAATCATCACACCTTTTTCGAAAGATTTTTTAGCGTTATCCCAAGCACCACCTGCGTTGCTCTGGAAAATACCCATCAATACACCACTTACCGTAACACCGGCTAATAAACCACCTAAAACTTCAGGCCCAAATGCAAAACCAACAATTACCGGAGTAATTAAAGCAATTGCACCCGGCAACATCATTTCGCGGATAGAAGCTTGGGTTGAAATAGCTACGCATTTTTCGTATTCAGGTTTTGCTTTGTATTCCATAATACCCGGAATATCGCGGAATTGGCGTCTAACTTCTTGTACCATATCCATAGCAGCCTTTCCAACAGCTTGTATACATAACGCAGAAAAAATAAATGGAATCATACCACCCACAAATAAGCCTGCCAACACATTTGCTTTGTAAATATCAATCGCATCAATACCTGCAATACCCACAAACGCAGCAAACAAAGCCAAAGAGGTTAATGCAGCCGAAGCAATAGCAAAACCTTTACCGGTTGCAGCAGTAGTGTTACCAACGGCATCTAAGTTATCCGTACGCTCACGAACTTCAGGAGGTAATTGACTCATTTCTGCAATACCACCAGCGTTATCTGCAATTGGTCCGAAAGCATCAATGGCTAATTGCATAGCTGTTGTTGCCATCATACCAGCAGCAGCAATAGCTACACCGTATAAACCGGCAAAGTAGTACGATAACATAATACCACCTGCTAAAGTTAAAATAGGTATTACGGTTGATTTCATACCTACCGATAAACCACCAATAATGTTGGTTGCATGTCCGGTAGATGATTGTTGAATAATTGATAATACAGGAGCTTTACCCATTGCCGTGTAGTACTCGGTAACAATACTCATAATTGCACCCACAACAGTACCCACTACAATAGCTAAAAATACATTTAATTTAGAAAACTCATAACCACGTAAGTTTAACGTTTCAGGCAACATCCAATTTACAACAAAGTAAGATGCCACAACGGTTAAAATCATTGATGACCAGTTACCTAGATTTAATGCATTTTGTACATTTGATTTTTCGTCTTTAATGGTTACAAACCAAGTTCCCACAATAGAGAACAAAATTCCTAAACCGCAAATTACCATTGGTAATAAAATTGGCGACATGCCACCAAAATTATCTGTAACTTTAATTTCTTGTCCCAGCACCATTGTTGCCAAAATAGTAGCCACATAAGAACCAAATAAATCGGCACCCATACCGGCAACGTCACCTACGTTATCGCCTACGTTATCTGCAATGGTTGCAGGATTACGCACGTCATCTTCAGGAATACCTGCTTCTACTTTTCCCACTAAATCTGCACCAACGTCAGCAGCTTTGGTATAAATACCACCGCCCACACGCGCAAATAATGCAATAGATTCTGCACCTAAACTAAAACCGGTTAATACTTCAATTGAAGTGATTACGGTGTTTTCGCCTAGGTCGGCAAAAATGCTTAAAAAGGCAATGAATAAACCACCTAAACCTAATACTGCTAAACCGGCAACACCAAGGCCCATAACGGTACCGCCTGTAAACGAAACTTTTAATGCTTGTTTTAAACTGGTACGAGCAGCTTGTGTAGTACGTACGTTCGCTTTAGTTGCCACTTTCATACCAATGTATCCGGCAGTTGCAGAAAACACAGCACCAATAATAAATGATATAGAAATGATCCAGCTAGAGTGGATTGCTTTTCCGTTTACTTCATGAATGCTACCTGAGTAAGCCAATAAAGCAGCTGCAAGTGCTACGAAGATACTCAGTACTTTCCATTCGGCTTTTAAAAATGCCATTGCACCATCGGCAATATAGCCGGCTAATTCTTGCATGTTTTTATCACCTGCATCTTGCTTGTTAATCCAAGCACTTTTAATGGCCATCACCAGAAGACCAACTACACCCAAAGCGGGAATTAAGTAAATAACATTTTCCATCTACTATTTTTGTTTTTATTTAAAACAAAAATATAATTAAATTCCATTTTTGAAAGTCCTAACCATTAAGATGTACTCATGAGAAAAATCCTCACCCTGACTTGTATAACTTTATGTGTATTAAATAATGCCTTTTCGCAAGGCATTAATGGTGTTATGGGCGCTGAATCGGGTATGGTTGGAGGTTGTAATGCTTTGTTATCCAATGCTTTTTCGGTTGTAAATAATCCGGCTGCAATAAGTGACTTAAAAAAATGGCAAACGGGTGTGTTTGGTGAAAAACGTTTTGGACAAAAAGAGTTAGGAACGAGTAACTTTAGCATTGCAGTACCTAACAAATGGGTTGATTTTGGCGCAGCAGTTAACTTATTCGGCTTCGATAAGTTTAGCCAACAACGTTTTCTTTTAGCCGCATCAAAAAAACTAGCTCCTACTTTTTCATTGGGTGTACAAATTAATTATTTAAACACTGCTATAAGCGAGTATGGCAATGCCGGTGCATGGGTGTTAGGTGCTGGTGTGTATTATCAACCCGTGTCAAAAATAAAAGTAGCCTTTGCGATATTCAACCCAAACCAACAACAACTTAGTAACAAGGTAAGCGATAAAGTGCCTACCTATGCAAGGTTTGGGGTAAGTTATAGGGTGAATGAAAAAGTTGATGTATTGGTCGAGACAGAGCAAGCGTTAGAGCAAAAAACAATTTTCCGCTCAGGTATCAAGTATCATGTAAATAAACGTATTGCATTTGCGGTTGGTGCATCATCTCAACCGGTGTTATTTACTTTTGGTACAATGGTTCAAACCAACAAAGTGGCTATAGACTTTGCCGCACAAGTTCACCAAATTTTAGGGGTGATTCCTCAGTTTAGTCTAAGGTTACCCATAGCAACTCAAAACTAAATATGATTACATTAAGGTTGTATTTTTTATTTGGGTTGATGTTGTTGATGTGCGCAAAAACATCAGCACAAAATAACCGCGAATCGGATGAAAAAGTAATTGCCGATTTGTTAGAACGATTAATTGAAAACACAGAAGCCACGGTTGATTACACCGATTTGCAAGATCAGTTAGAGCAATACAACCGCAATAAATTAAATCTTAATAAGGCTTCGCGAGAGCAATTACAAAGGCTAATATTTTTAGAAGAAAATCAAATTAATGCCATTATTAATCACCGTTTAAAGTTTGGCGATTTTTTAAATTTATATGAGCTTCAAACCATAGAAGCCTTGGATGATTTAACTATTTATTACCTCACGTATTTTGTTACGGTTGATGAGAATTGGATGGAAAATCAAACCACGTTTAAACAAATGTTGGTTAAAGGCAAACACGAAATAATTGGTTTGTATGATACTGAAATGGAACAACGTGCAGGCTACAACAAACAACGAATAACTGAGGGTAAAACGTATTATTTAGGCAACCCGGATAGGTATGTGTTTAGATATAGATTTAGTTACGGCAATAAACTAACCTTTGGTTACACAGCCGAAAAAGACATGGGCGAACAGTTTGGACAAGGCGCTCAACCGTATGGATTTGATTTTAACTCGTTACATTTTTATTATAGGCCTCGTAAGTCTATTGTTAAAACAATTGCGGTGGGCGATTATCAAGTAAACTTTGGTCAAGGGTTAACTTTTGGCTCTGGATTAGCAGCGCGTAAAAGTGCTTTTGTTATGAATGTTCGCAGAAGTTATTTACCCATCAGGCCATTTAGATCGTTAAACGAAAATGAATTTTTGCGCGGAGCGGCTGTAACTCTAGCAAAAGATAAATGGCAAGTTGTTTTATTTGGTAGTGGCAAATACATCAGCACAAACTTTAATGCCAACGATACGTTACAAGGCGATGATATTTTTAGCAGTGTAAGTTTAACTGGTTTGCACCGCACCACAAGTGAAGTGAGCAAACGACAAAATGTTTTTCAAACCATTTATGGAGGTAATGCACGTGTAATTTTAAAAAGAGGACATATAGGTTTAACACATGTTCAAACCAATTATAATATTGCTTTTTTACCGGGAGATAAACCCTATCAGCTGTATAATTTTAGTGGAACAGATTTGGGTAATACCGGCATTGATTACAATTTACAATGGCGTAATTTTAACTTTTTTGGTGAAGGTTCGCGCAGCTCAAACAATGCATTTGCTATTACATCAGGCATGTTAATTTCGCTTGATGCCAATTTGGATGTGGTGATGTTGTACCGAAATTTTGCAAAAAATTATCAAACCACTTTTGTCAATTCTTTTGCAGAAAACAGTGATACCCGAAACGAACAAGGAGTTTATACCGGAGCATCTTTACGCATTACCCGCAAATGGTTGCTTAATTCTTATTTAGATTTTTATGAAAGTAAATGGCTGCGTTATTTGGTTGATGGCCCAAGCCGGGGCTTCGATTTTTTAACCGAATTACAATACATTCCATCTCGAACTGCACAGTTTTATATCAGGTTCAGACAAGAAATAAAAGGTCGTAACCAAAGTAACAACAACGATCGGGTAGATTATATCAGCGCACAAACCAGAAGTGTTTATAGGTTTAATGCGCAATACAAAGTAGGTTTAAATTTAAGTGCAAAAAGTAGGTTTGAGGTGGTAACTTTTAGTGATGCTATTTATAAAAATCAAACCGGAACACTGTTGTTGCAGGATTTAAATATGAGTCTTCCGCGCAAAAAAGTGACTTTGATTTTACGTATGGCATACTTTACTGTTGATGATTACAATGCCCGTGTATATGCTGCCGAGAATGATGTATTGTATCAGTATGCAGTGCCTTTGTATCAAAATAGTGGGGTAAGGTATTATGTGGTGGCAAGGGTAAAGGTAAATCGTAAACTAGAGTTGTGGTTTAAATACAGCCAAACCCGTTATAGTAATATTAGTACAATTAGCAGTGGTTTAGAGCAAATTAACGGCAATACACTAACCGATTTACGGGTGCAGTTCAGACTTTTGTTATAAGCATAGTAAGGAATTTTTATGAGAAAGTTGTATTGATAAAAATTCTCTATAAAATATCGCTCTTAAATGTACATTTGCCGCAAGTTATCATAAAGTTAACATGGATATTTTCGAAAAATTACAGAAAAAAGCAGGTCCATTAGGACAACATGCCGATGATGCTTACGGCTATTATATGTTTCCTCGTTTAGAAGGAGCTATTGGTCCACGTATGACATTCCGTGGTAAGCCAATGTTAAACTGGAGTTTAAACAACTATTTGGGTTTAGCCAATCACCCGGAAGTGCGTAAGGCTGATGCTGAAGCTGCTGCCGAATTTGGTTTAGCTTACCCAATGGGTGCAAGGATGATGAGTGGTAACTCTGTTTTTCATGAGCAATTAGATAAAGAACTAGCTGAGTTTGTTGGAAAAGAAGATGCCGTATTGTTAAACTACGGATACCAAGGTATGGTAAGTGCTATTGATGCTTTGGTTGATAGACATGATGTAATTGTATACGATGCCGAAAGCCATGCTTGTATTGTAGATGGTGTGCGCTTACACATGGGCAAACGCTTTTTATACAAACATAACGATGCCGCAAGTTTAGAAACACAATTAGCACGTGCTAAAAAAATAACTGACGAAACCGGTGGTGGTATTTTGGTAATTACCGAAGGTGTTTTTGGTATGACGGGTTCGCAAGGAAACGTAGCCGAAATTGTTGAGTTGAAGAAAAAATTCGACTTCCGTTTATTTGTGGATGATGCACATGGTTTTGGTTCGATAGGTAAAGGCGGAAGAGGAATTGGTTTCGAGCAAGATTGCAACGATGGTATAGATATTTACTTCGGTACGTTTGCAAAAAGTATGGCTTTAATTGGTGGTTTTGTTGCTGCTAAAAAAGAAGTAATTAAATACTTACGTTACAACTTACGCTCTCAAATTTATGCTAAGAGTGTACCTATGCCAATTGTAAAAGGTGCATTAAAACGTTTAGAGTTAATTCGTAATCACCCTGAATACAAAGAGCAACTTTGGACTATTGTTCGTGCTTTACAAGGTGGATTAAAAGAAAAAGGATTTGATATTGGCCACACCAACACCATGGTTACTCCGGTAATGATGAAAGGTACAGTAGGAGAAGCAACAGGCGTGGTGCACGATTTACGTGAAAACTTCGGTATTTTCTGCTCTGTGGTGGTTTATCCTGTTATTCCTAAAGGCATGATTTTATTGCGTTTAATTCCAACAGCGGTGCATACTTTGGCTGATGTGGAAGAAACCATCAATGCATTTGGTGCAATACGTAGCAAATTAGAAAGTGGTGCATACCGCATGGAGCAAGGAATTGTAGCCATGGGCGAACAACACTAATCAAATATATCAGATACTAAAACGGCTGTTTCAACTAGTTGAAACAGCCGTTTTTATTTATGTTTAATCAAGGTTTTAATTAATAGCCGTATTTGGATTTGGTAATGAACCAATCTCGCGCATATACCTAAAATGAGATTGTAAAGCACTGTACAATGATTCGTTTTCTAGGTAAGGGATGCCATGTTCTTCGGCAGTTTTTTTTACAATATGCGAAAGGGCAGGGTAGTGTACATGACTAATTTTTGGGAACAAATGATGCTCTACCTGAAAGTTTAATCCGCCAATATACCAACTTAACAACTTGCTGTTGCGGCTAAAGTTTACTGTAGTATTTAATTGATGTATTGCCCAATCGTTTTCTATTATGCCATCAATCGGCATTGGATGTGCAGTTTGCTCCAATGTATGTGCCAATTGAAAAACTGTGGTTAAAATAATACCAGCCACAAAATGCATCAACAAAAAGCCACTTAGTATTTGTAAAACCGGAATGTTAAACACTACAATTGGCATTACAATTACTGCCAAGAAGTAAAATACTTTTATCAAAATAATTTTGATAAGCGTGTTACGGTTTTCGCTTTCGCTGCCAGGATTCACACCACTTTTCGTAAATTGTGCATACTGCACAAAATCTTTAGCCAATACCCAATAAAAAGTGAGTAAGCCATAGAAAAACATGGCATACAACCACTGAAATTTATGAAACCATTTTGTTTTGGTGTGAGGTGAAAACTTTAACACTAAACGGTCATCAATGTCTTCATCAATGTGTGTAATATTGGTGTAGGTATGATGTAAAATGTTGTGTTGTAGTTTCCAGTTAAAAACACTTCCTCCAACCAGGTTTAAGGTGTGGCCCATTAAAAAATTAACAGTTTTGTTTGATGAATAAGCACCATGATTTGCATCGTGCATTACACTCATCCCAATGCCAGCCAAACTCAATCCCATGATAAACCATAATAACATGGATAAACCTAGTGATGGCGTGAAGTAAAGTAATGCAACAAAAGGCAAAATAGAACCACTCAGCAAAACAATAGTTTTTGTTACCATGGTGGCATTGGCATGCTTACTAATTCCGTTTTCTTTAAAGTAGTTATCTACTCTACTCTTTAATACTGCAAAAAATGGTGACTTATGTTTAGGGACAAATTTAACTTGTTGCTTTTGGTTCATTTATTTTAAGGGATAATCTATTTGAATGCACAAGATATACAACATAAGCAAATTTAAAATAAAAGAATTGTCATTTTATTCCCAAAGGTCTGTGTAAGTTGGGTTCAACAAAGGTAATAACTCATCTTTGTTCATAGTTAACTCAATTGTACCTTGAGCGTATGAAGCAACCTCATATGGATTAAATAACCAAGTTATACCCTCGTTGGTAATAATAAAGTTATCGTTTAAGTGAAACTTGTTGTCTTTAAACCAGTATCCGGCCTCATCCAAATCAGCATTTACGGGTAGTTCACTTGCTGTTCTAAAATCGGCTTCAGCCAAACTTAATAATCTACTCAAACTACTATCGTTAAATAATTTTTGCAGCGTTAAAATTTCGTTTTTCGGTTTATAGTAGTTGCTATAAATAGTAGAATACATACCATGCGCACCGCCTGTATAATCGTCCATTTCAACACTTAAGCATACTACTTTATTGCTTTGAAAAGGCACACTGATATTGGTTTGGCTGTACCAGCTCTGCTCGCTGTCTTTAAACTCTTTTATAAACTTTTCGTACTCGGCCATAAAAGTGTATTGTGACTTTTCTAAGTTTGAACTTTTTGTAACACCAAAAATAGTAAGCACCAAATTGTTTAAACTATCTGCCAAAGGTTGTGGTGAGGTAAACAATGGATAACTGTAAGAAATGTGGGCACAATCAGGAGAATCGATATTACAGTTTTGGTAAACACGTTGCAATAATTGCATTTCATAAGTTAACGTATCGTTGTATTGTAATGCTGTTTTTTGGCATGAAGAATGAAAAAATGCAGCAGCAAAAGTTAAACTCAATAGGCTAAGTATAAATTTATTCATATTTCTTGTGTGATGTTCGATGTAAATGTAAGCAATTAGCAATAAATGTATACAAGGTAAGTTGCGTTGAGTTTATGCTTTGTGTTTAGGCTCGTAAATTAAACGAATAAATGTACTAAAGCGCTCCAGTTCTCTTTTAATGGGTACTCCAGTTACAATGCCTACCATCAAATTATTACTTATTGCAAGTCGCATTTGAGGTCTGATGGTCATGTCAAAATCATTTTTAAATATTGATTTATTAAACTCAACCCCAATAAAGTTTCTTGTACCACTAATCATGTAGTGGAAGTTACTATTAACTTGGTATGTGACTTGTGATGGTGCATTAATGTGTTTTTCTATAACCGGACCAGTATATAATAGGGTGTGCAAATTATCCGTCCAACGTTTTGCTGCTACAAAAAATGGGTTGTATTTGTTGCCGTTAACAATGCGCTCTTTATTGTACTGATTAAATGATGTTAAAGTAACTTCGTTAATATAACCAATGGCCAGTGATAAACTGCGTTTTTCCGAAACATAAAAAGAATATTGAATGGCTGTTTTAATGCCATTTAATTTACTTGCAGGTATGGTGGTATTTCTATACTCAGGACTTGATGGATAGTACCAACTAAATGGCAGTTCAACTTCTAACCCTAAACGATTAATTGGAGCCCATTCGTACTCTACTAGTGTGGTATATTCGTCAAACCTGTTTTTGTCTGTCATGCCAAGACCCACATTCCATTCACGCTCACCTTTACGTGCACCTAAGTCTCGTATTAAATCAATAAAAATAGGTTCTGCGTGCAATACCTTGTCTGGCCCTTTTATATCCTCGGTTTCACTAATGTACAAACTATCCAAAAGCGATTTTTCCTCTTCCGTAATTTCAATCTGTGCGTATACCGTTATTGGTAAAATTAAAATCAACAAAATATATAACCTCATCATATCAACTAAACGAACATTTGCAATAGTAATTGCCGAAGTAAATAAAAATTGCCCTGAATTAAAAGCCAATTGATGTATTGAATCAACTAAACAAAAACGGCCGACACTTGCGTATCAGCCGTTTTAAAAATGATGTTGTATTGATTATGCTTTTACTCCGTTTGATACCAAACACATGTTACTTACTTTGTACAACAAACGCGCACCTACATTGGCATCCCATTCGTCTTTACCCGGAGCAACTTCGTTAATATCAAATGCAATGATTTGTTTTTTAGCCTCAACTAACTTTTTAATTAAATAAACCACTTGTTCAAACTCAAAACCACCCGGAACCGGAGTACCTGTGTTTGGACAAAGTTTTGGATCTAATCCATCAATATCAATACTTAAGTATACTTTTTTAGGTAAAGAGCCTATAATATCGTCACATATTTTACTCCACGATTTGCCTTCGTATTGTTGTGTTTTGATATCGCTGTCGAAAAAAGTTTCCACTCTTTTAGAAGAATCGATGATGTCTTTTTCATCCTGGCAATAATCTCTGATACCCACTTGCACCAACTTGCTTACTTGCTCTATTTTTAACGCATTAAACATGATGGAAGCATGAGAAAACTCAAACCCTTCATACGCATCACGTAAATCAGCATGGGCATCAATTTGTAAAATGCCAAAGCTCTCGTGCTTCTCGGCCAACGCTTGCATCAAACCAAGTGGAGTGCTGTGGTCGCCACCTAAAAGTGCCACAACCTTACCTTTATTCATTTGTTTTAAAGCTTCTTTTTTCACCCATTTGTTCAGGTCTTTGCAAGCTTCATCCACTTCCTTTTTAATGGATTTCATGGTTGCATTTTTCTCGGCAGTTTTACCTTCAGCATACATATCTATATACTTCTCGGCTTTTTTACGCAACTTGTTGCTGGTTGATTTTATTTTTTTACTTACCGGTTGCATGGCAATTCCCAGCTTCCATGCATCTGCTACAAATGGGTCGTATAAATCTACTTGGTATGATGCATCATAAACCGCTTCAGGTCCATCAGCCGTGCCTGCACTGTATGATACGGTAACCTCCCAAGGCACAGGAATAATAACCAATGCTGCATCAGCCGGTTCAAATGGTAAACCAAAAATATTGTTATCGGCACTCCCAATATCGTTTGGGTTAAATTGTGCTATTTTGTTTTCTTTACTCATAACTAATGGCGAAAATATGGCTTAAAAACATTATTCAATGTTAAGTTTTTGATAAATGAAGGCACGCCTGACTAATCGTTTTTTTTGTGTTGCTTAAATTCTATTTTATAAATAACCCAAGCTAAACCGCCTAATAAGTGCAACAGCACGATGGCAAACATGATATTGTGCATTAACATAGCACAAAGGAAAGCATTGGCTTTTTAGTAAAATATGATGTTTGTAAGGGTTTGAATGGTATAACCTAATTATAGTATTATTATTTTCGTTACTTTTTGTGTGGGCAAAAAGTAACCAAAAAGCCCACCACGAATGCCAAATCCGACCTGATTCCTCACACAAGGCCAACCGCCCCTTTGCCCGAATCAGTCGGATTTCACACCATTCGTGGACGCCCACCGCACCAGAATCATTCATGCATAATTTATTGATTTAGATTTTAACCAATTGATGCATATTTTATGTTGTACCCTGTTTGAATGATTCAACGTGCGGTGGGTTTTAAACGATTTGGCGGGGCCGCCTTTTTGCGGGTGGAATCACCAATGGCCATGGGGCTACTGGCTTTGTGCGTTTTGGTGATGAAGCGCCATTAAATCGTTTGATTTTTTGCAGTACTTTTTTCTAAAAAAAGTGCGAAAGAAAAAACTCAGGACTGCAATCAATTCGAAGGTGTTGTCAAACATACAATCCCACGTTCAAATTCAATTTTTATATTCTAAACAATAATTCAAACCAACAAAAAACGGACGCTATCAAAATAGCGTCCGTTTTGTATGTAAGAGAAGTAAAACTTATTTCTTATTCTCAATCCACAATCTTGCATTTACAAATGCCTCCATCCATGGAGAAACTTCATCGTTACGTTCCGGATAATGTGCCCAATTCCAAGGGAAAGTACTGCGCTCAATGTGCGGCATCATTACCAAATGTCTGCCTGTTTTATCGCACATCATGGCCGTGTTAAAGTCAGAGCCATTAGGGTTTGCCGGGTAACTGTCGTAACCATATTTAGCTACAATGTTGTATTGCTCTTCAACATAAGGTAAGTTAAATTTACCTTCACCATGCGATACCCAAACGCCTAACGTTGAGCCTTCTAAAGTAGAAAGCATTACTGAGTTGTTTTTCTGAACTTTTACTGAGGTAAAAATACTCTCGTGTTTTTGCGAGACATTGTGATGCATTTTACCGTGTATTTCATGCTCAGGGTTAATCAACTCTAATTCCATTAACAACTGGCAGCCGTTGCAAATACCAACCGATAAAGTATCTTCACGCTTAAAAAAATTCTTTAATGCCGTGTTTGCTTTTTCGTTGTATAAAAATGCACCTGCCCAACCTTTAGCCGAACCTAATACATCTGAGTTAGAGAAGCCACCTACTGCACCAATAAACTGAATGTCTTCTAAGGTTTCTCTTCCCGAAATTAAATCCGTCATGTGCACATCTTTCACATCAAAACCGGCTAAGTACATGGCGTTAGCCATTTCACGCTCTGAGTTACTTCCTTTTTCACGAATAATTGCCGCTTTAGGGCGAGGTTTACTTGCATCAACACTTGGTTTTTTCCCCGTAAAATGTGCAGGGAAAGTAAACTGTAATGGTTGATTTTTATAGTTATCAAAACGAACTAGTGCTTGTCCGTTTTTAGTTTGTTTTGAATCTAACAAGAATGAAGTTTTGTACCATGTATCGCGCGTTGCAGTTACATCAAAATTAAATACATCAGCATTGTTTTTTATGGTTACGGTATTGCCTTCAACCACATTTCCGATATTAAATATTTCAATTCCGTTTTTAGCAAATTCCGCTTCCACACTTGCATCGGCTTGGAACACCACAGCAATGTTTTCGTTAAACAAAACTTTAACAGTATCGTTTTCTTTTAAAGCCGATAAATCAAAGTTTGCACCAAGGTTTACATCAGCAAAACACATTTCTAATAAGGTGGTAATTAAACCACCGCTTCCCACATCGTGTCCGGCTTTAATTTTTCCGGCTTTTATTAAATTTTGTAAGGTATTAAATGCATTTTTAAAGTACTCGGCATTGCTTATGGTTGGAACCTCGGTACCTACTTTATTTAAAATTTGTGCAAATGATGAACCACCTAATTTAAAGGTATCTTGAGATAAGTTAATGTAGTATATATTTCCACCATTACGTTTTAAAACAGGCTCAACTACTTGGTTAATGTTGTTACAATTTCCGGCTGCAGAGATGATAACCGTACCCGGAGCAATCACTTCATCGTTCGGGTATTTTTGTTTCATCGATAAGGAATCTTTTCCGGTTGGAATATTGATTCCTAGCTCAATTGCAAAATCTGAACAACCTTTTACCGCTTCGTACAAACGAGCATCTTCGCCTTCGTTTTTGCATGGCCACATCCAGTTTGCCGATAACGACACCGAACGTAAACCATCTTTTAGTGGAGCCCAAACTAAGTTTGATAACGACTCTGCAATAGCAGTACGCGAGGCAGCAACCGGATTAACCAAAGCAGAAACAGGTGAGTGGCCAATAGTAGTTGCAATACCTTCTTTACCTTTAAAATCTAAAGCCATTACGCCCACATTGTTCAAAGGTAATTGCAAAGGACCGGTACATTGTTGTTTAGCAACACGTCCGCCCACACAACGATCCACTTTGTTAGTTAACCAGTCTTTACAAGCTACTGCTTCCAATTGCAATACTTGGTTTAAGTAGGTTGGTATATGTTGGGTTGAGTAAGTTAAATCAGCATAATTTACTTCAACCGTTTTATCCGTCATGATGGTTTTAGGCGAACTTCCAAAGAAATCTTCCAAGGCATAGTCCATTGGTTTTTCTCCGGTAGTGTTTGATTGGAAAGTAAAACGATGATCGCCTGTAACATCACCCACTGCATACATAGGAGAGCGTTCACGGTCGGCAATACGTTGCAAGGTTTCCATATCTTTTTCGCCAATCACCAAGCCCATACGCTCTTGCGATTCGTTTCCAATAATTTCTTTGGCCGATAAAGTTGGATCTCCCACCGGTAATTTATCCATGTCAATTAAGCCACCTGTGGCTTCTACCAATTCTGATAAACAGTTTAAGTGACCGCCTGCACCATGATCGTGAATAGAAACAATAGGATTGTTATCGCTTTCAACCAAACCTCTGATGGCATTGGCAGCGCGTTTTTGCATTTCTGGGTTTGAGCGTTGAATGGCATTCAATTCAATACCAGAACCAAATGCTCCGGTATCGGCAGATGAAACCGCAGCTCCACCCATACCAATACGGTAGTTTTCTCCACCTAAAATGACGATTTTATCACCGACTTTAGGCGTTTGTTTAATGGCTTGATTTAACTTGCCATAACCAATACCACCGGCTTGCATAATTACTTTGTCGTAACCTATTTTACGGTTATTTTCCTGATGCTCGAATGTGAGCACAGAACCTGTAATGAGTGGCTGACCAAACTTATTTCCAAAATCAGAAGCACCGTTAGATGCTTTGATTAAAATATCCATTGGAGTTTGATACAACCAAGGTCTTTCGGCCATGCCATTTTCCCAAGTTCTTCCATTTTCTAAACGAGAATAGGAAGTCATGTAAACCGCAGTTCCGGCCAATGGCAAAGAACCTTGTCCACCGGCTAAACGATCGCGAATTTCTCCTCCCGAACCTGTTGCTGCTCCATTAAATGGCTCAACCGTAGTTGGGAAATTATGTGTTTCCGCTTTTAATGACAGTACCGAATCAAATTCTTTTTCTTCGTAAAAATCAGGTTTGTCAGCGCTTTTAGGAGCAAATTGTGTAACCTTAGGACCTTTTAAAAAGGCAACGTTGTCTTTGTATGCAGAAACAATATCGTTAGGATTTGTCTCTGATGTTTTTTTGATGAGTTTGAATAATGAAGTTGGTTTCTCTTGGCCATCCACCACAAAAGTTCCGTTAAAAATTTTATGGCGGCAATGCTCTGAGTTGGCTTGCGAGAAAGCAAATATTTCAGAGTCGGTAAGTTTGCGACCAATTTTAACAGCTAAGTTGTTCAGGTATTCCACCTCTTCGCTACTTAAAGCTAAACCTTCCGACTTATTGTACGCCTCAATATCGGTAATTTCTAAAATAGGCTCAGGTTTGATGTTTATAGTATAAATATCCTGATTCAACTCGGAGTATTTTTGAGACAACATAGGATCGAAATCCGTAAAATCTGCTGCTACTTTTTCAAACTCCTCCATACGAATAATACCGCTAATGCCCATGTTTTGGGTGATTTCAACCGCATTGGTGCTCCATGGGGTAACCATGGCAGCTCGAGGACCAACAAAAAAATCGGTTAAAACCGATTCATCAAGTTTGCGGGCACCGCCAAAAAGCCAATTTAATTTCTGCGTATCCTCGGTTGAAATTTCACTTTGTGATTGAACTGCGTATACCGTATTGTTTTGGTTTACAAAAAAATGAATCATTTTATGTAGTCGTTTGGATGGATGTAATGAAAGCGCAAAGTTAATTGAATTACCCAAAAAGCGAACCTGATTATTGCACATAATTCCCACTATTTGGAAGGAGGTTACAAATAGCTGTTATACAGTAAGTGAGGTAGTAGAGGTCAGTACGCTTAAAAGCGTCAGACCTCTATAAACGCATAACCGTGCTGACGCGAAATGCGTTTGACGGTATTGAAAACTATTACTTCACCAACGAAAACACGTACAAACACTCCAACGCAATTTGCGTAGTACGTTCGGTGTAAGCTGCATCTTGTTGCGGAGTATTATCAAACGCTTTAGGGTCGTTGTAGGTAGTGCCAATTCGTAAATCTACACCCGGAATAAATGGGCAATTTTGTTCGGCATCACTGCACGTCATAATCGCTGCAAAATGTTGCTGAGGATTTGTTGGGTGATTATACACTTTAGAAAAACATGTGGTGTAGGCATCATCCGCAAATTTTACGGTGTAGGTTGGGTTGATGGGTTGTCCGTCATCCGTAATTTCAAACCCAATTTTACGAAGTGCGTTTATGGCATTGGGATTAAAAGCGGTAGCTTCTGTTCCACCCGAAAATGTATGTACGTTATCAACCCCAAAATAGTTAGCTGCAACAGCTGCCCATACCTGGCCAAAGTGGCTCCTGCGCGAGTTGTGTGTGCATACATAAACCAAATTTATGGGTTGGTTGTTGTCTTTTTGGGCTTGGATGTAATGACTTATTTTTTGTAAAAGTGACTTCCTTTCTTCACTAATTTCAGTAAAGCGAGGAGTTAAATTATCGCAAAAAGATTGAATGTTTGTGAACATATGTTTATTTGGTTTGGGTTTTAAATGATGAACGTTTTTTTAGTGCATATTGCACCAGAAGTATAAGAGCCGGTACCTCAACTAAAGGTCCAATAACTCCTGTGAAGGCTTCACCGCTATTCATACCAAAAACTGCGATAGCAACTGCAATTGCCAGCTCGAAATTATTGCCTGATGCAGTAAATGCAATGGAGGTAGACTTGCTGTAATCGCTGCCTAAGTATTTACTTAACGCGAAACTTATTACAAACATCACCCCAAAATAAACAACTAATGGTAAGGCAATGCGCAATACATCAAACGGAATTTGCACGATGGTTTCGCCTTTTAGGCTAAACATTAATACAATAGTAAATAGCAATGCAATTAAAGTAATAGGAGATATTTTGGGAATAAATTTATACCTTAACCACTCATCGCCTTTTAGTGCAGTTATACCATAACGACTTATTAAACCAAGTGCGAAAGGAATACCCAGGTAAATGCCAACACTTTCAGCTATTTGGCCAATAGTAATGTTTACTTCCATGCCTTTAAAACCAAACAATGGAGGCAGAACCATTAAGAATAAATAAGCATACAAACTAAAAAACAAGATTTGGAAAATACTATTAAGAGCCACCAATCCGGCTGCATATTCACGGTTGCCGTCTGCTAAATCATTCCAAACAATTACCATAGCAATACACCTGGCAAGGCCAATTAAAATAAGGCCATTTCGGTACTCGGGATAATCACCTAAAAAAATAAGCGCTAACGCAAACATCAAAACCGGGCCAATTATCCAGTTTAATATAAGCGATAAGGTCAGTACTTTTTTATTAGAAAATACTTCGCGCATCTTGCCATAATCAACTTTAACCAAAGGCGGATACATCATTAAAATTAAACCAATGGCAATTGGTATATTGGTTGTACCACTGCTAAACGTGTTGATATAGTTAGCGGATTCAGGAATAAAATATCCAATGGCTACACCCAATATCATGGCTAAAAAAATCCATAAGGTGAGGTAGCTATCTAAAAATGAAAGGCGTTTGTTCATGGGTTGTTTTTTAAAATTATTCCGTACTTTAAAATAATACCAATTTGTCCGGCATGGTAGGCAGTGAGCGATGTAATACGACCAACGGCCTGCGCTTTGGTTCTTGTGCCAAACTCTTTGGTTGTAATTTCCTCGTTCCACTCTTCAGGTTGAACATTGCTTATTGCTTGTTCCAAATACACTTTAGATTCATCCAAATAATCTAATAATTGTTGCAAATCTGTGTATTGACCTTTGTCTTTGCCTATCCCTAATGTCTCAATTGAACCTTTAATGTTTAAGCCAAAAACATTACGTGCAAAAAGCTGTTCCACTTCACCAATATGTTTTAACAAAAAGCCAATACAGTTTGATTGAGGATGTAATCTTTTTAACAAATCGTTATTGGTTAATTGCCCAAATTGATTGGTTAATCGGGTGCGCGACTCAAGCCATAGCTCAAGTATTACTTCTGTTTCATTCATTGTTGATATGTTAGGTTAATTAGCAACAACCGCCACCTGGAGTGCAACAAGCATTACTACTATCTGTAGGGATTAAACTCCCTAAATTTACTTTCAATTTTTCGGGCGGAATACCGCATTTATCTTGCGCCAAACAGTTAGTTGTTTTAGCAGTTAATTCAAAGTAACCGGCAGTTGCATTAAAATATAATCCATATTTACCAATGGTATCCGCTTGATATTCTACCTCTACTTCTGCATCAGGTAAACGTAATACGCGTTCTGATAGATCAATAATTTTAGTTAGTTTTTGAGGTGCCAGGCGGTGGTCGAAATCGTTGGCTTCCCATAACTGAAAATTAACTACTTGTTCGTTTCTTACTGTACCACCACAATCAATAAATTGTTTTGTAATAATCCCTATTTCTGTAACATGAAAGTGAGCAGGAACAAGTAAGCCGTTTGGCAATTTAAATGTAACTTCATTTAAATTTTGTAATGCATTTTTTACTTCAGATAATTTCATAACTTTATTTATTTGCAGCACATTGCTGCTGGTTTCTTACTTAGTAACTCCTTGGTTAGGTTGTTAAATTGATTCATGTATGCTTCAAGTTTTTCCCAGTTGATACAATAACATGATTTTGGTCCGTTTAATGTGCCTTGAATAAGCCCCATGTTTTTTAATTCTTTCAAATGTTGTGAGACAGTTGACTGCGCCAATGGCATCATTTCTACAATTTCACCACAAATACATTCCTCGCGTTCGGCTAAGGTTTTTAAAATAGCGATACGAGCCGGATGTCCGAGGGTTCGTGCAAAATCAGAGATGGATATTTCATCTGCTAAAAACTCCCCTTTTTTGTTTAGTGCCATACTTTAAATATATATATCGCAAATATACGATATAAAATTTTTGGTCAAATAAAAATGTTTCCACAAAACATGATAAATGTTAGTTTTAAACTTTTCAACCCTCATATACGTAGATAAAAATTAAACATGAAAACAAAATTACTTAGACTAATTGTGGTTAGCGGGTTGATGTTGGTTACTATTTCGGTAATATCATATACAGTAAATCCACCGAGCGCACACACCAATGCACCGGGGGAATCAAATTGTACGGCTTGCCACAGTGGAACAACATTAAATGGTGGTGGAGCATTTAATAACATTACACTAACAACCAGTACTTCATTATCTGCATTACAACCAAATACAACTTACACCTTTGAGCTTGGTTTTAGTCAATCCGGTAGAAGTAAGTTTGGTTTTCAATTGTGTGTTTTACCATCAGGAGCCAATAGCTCATCGGCAAGTATAGGCACATTAATTGCATCAAGTAGTGAAACACAAGTATCAAGTACAACCGGACCCAATAGAACTTACTTGATGCATGATGCAACCGGAACCTCGGCACCAGGTGGTACCAAAACATGGCAGTTTCAGTACACTACCCCAAATACAATTAGTGCGAGTCCGGTATTTTACGTTACTATTAATGCGTCTAACGGCAATAATTCAAGTAGTGGAGATTTTATTTATGCAAGAACATTTTCAGCAACTGTGTTACCTGTAAAATGGGGAGATGTATTTGCTAAAAGAATTACCAAGGGAACTGTAGAAGTGAGTTGGACAACTTTAACAGAAATTAATAATAGTTTTTTTGAAATAGAAAAAAGTATCAATGGCTTTGATTGGGTATTGGCAGGTAAAGTAAAGGGGGGCGGAAATCAAGCTGTTGTAAACAAATACCAATTTATGGATGAAGAGCCGATGACCTACTATCGTATTAAGCAGGTTGATTATAATGGTAAGTTTGATTACAGCAAAGTGGTTAGCTTAGAGCAAGTGAAAGAAATCGATTTTACACCTATCTACGATGTACATAATAAAAGTATTGTACTACCTAATTTAGATTTTAATGATGTGTTTTTAACTAACTTAAAAGGCGAGCGGATGAATTTAAAAACACAAGTAATTAATGGATTATTAAGTATTGATGTTCATTATTTAACTCCAGGGGTTTATGTGTTAAGTACATCAACCCGGGTACAACAAAATAGTTGGAAACTAATGATTAACGCAAACTGAAGTTTTTTGCAATACTTTAAAAACTGAAATGGTGGAACTACGCGTGTAGCTCCACCATTTCTTTTATCTTTTGTGTATCGAGTGGTTTAGAAAAAAACTTTTTAATAATAGGTTTACTCTGGGCTTTAACAATATCATCATCAAAAACAGATGAAGTAAGCATAAAAAAACTTCCTTGATGTTGTAAGGCGTATTTAGCATCCGAAACAGCATCAATAAATTCCCATCCATCCATATCGGGCATACTAATATCAACTAAAACCAAATTAAATATTGGTCCTGAGTTGTTTAAATTGCTTTCAATCATACTTAAAGCGTCTGCTCCATTACATGCAATAGCAATGTTGGAGTTTGGATAAGCCACACTAAAAATACGCTTATTAATGTAATTAGTTACCTCATCATCATCTATTAAAAGTATATTCATTAGGTTAAGTTTTTGGTAAAGATTTGATGTAAATATAAAAAGTAGTTCCAATATTAATAGTACTTTCTACTTTAATTTCTCCGCCAAGAGCCTCAACTTGCTTTTTTACAATGTGTAAGCCAATTCCTGATCCTTCAATACTTGGATTAAAACGTTGAAAAAGACCAAACAATTTTTCTCCATGCTTTTTTAAATTGATGCCCATACCGTTATCGGATACCCGAAGCTCAACTATGCCATTTTTTAATCGGGTTGATACTTCTATAAGTGCCGGAACTTCGGCACGTCTATACTTAATGGAGTTAGTTAACAAGTTGATTAAAATACTGGTAAGTACTTTATGGCTGTAATAAATGTTTTTTACTTCAAAATGAGTGTAAATGGTCGTTTCAGTGTTACTAATCAATTCACAGATAGATTCTTTAACTTCCTCATAAACTTTTTCAATATTCAAGTCTTGGGTGTCAATTCCTACTGATTTGCTGGAAACAACCTGAATTAAATCTTTCAGTGTATTGTGTAAATTTTTAGTAGTGGTATCTAATTTTTCAATAATGTATGAGTTGTCATTAGATGACGGATTTTCACGGTTGTACAATGATAATAAACTAATAATATTTACGACCGGAGCTCTTAGATTGTGAGAAGCAACGTAAGCAAACTTCTCCAGCTCAGCATTGCTTAGCATCAGTTCATCTGTTGTGGCTTGTATTTTTTGAGTTTGTTTTTGTACTTCTTTTTTTAGTTGGTAGTTGTATGCTAATATAAACAGAATAGAGACTAATAAAGCCAAACTGATATAAAATGCATTTCTGAACTTGTATCGGTACTCGTCAGGCGTAGGTGTGAAAACAAAATTACCTAATGTTGTATTTGCGGGAGCCAGACCTAATTCTTTGTAAGTATTTAAAATAGCTTGCCACCTGCCAATATTCATGTGTCCGATGGCTATTAAATCGGGTTGAGTGAGTTGGTATAATTCCCTTGCTTCATTTAACAAAATTTGTTTGTCAATCCCTCTTTCTTTTACTCCCGGAAGTGTAAGAATGTAATCAGCCATTTCTTCTCTGTGAGTAAAAGCATATTCCCAACCCTTGATAATAGCATCTCTTATTGCCTGAACTTCTTCCTCGTTGTTTTTGACGTAATCTTCCGAACTGAATAATAAATCGCCATAAAAATCTACACCATAGTCAACCGGTTTAATCATGTTATATTCAATTCCCAACTTTTTAAGCATAAAAGGCTCAAAAGAGCTATAGGCCGACAAGGCATCTGCTTCACCATTTTGTAAATGTACAAAGCCCCATTGGTGTTGTTGTACCTTTAACAGCGTAGGATCTATACCTTCTTTTAAAAAGATTGCTTTTATTTGTGTCCATCCTTGCTCATTGGCTGCCATTACCTTTTTATCAATTAAATCGGATGGTCGTTTGATGTTACTTTGAGCTGATGTAAGTAAAACATAGGGCGAGTGTTGGAAAATTACCGTAACAACACTTAATGGTTTTCCTGATATGTAGTCCGAAATAATTTCAGAAGAAGAAATGGCATATTGAGATTTTCCTTTTTCAACTTCATCAACAACCTTAGTAGTTGGTCCTCCTTCTCGCAAGGCTACATTTAATCCAAAGTCTTTAAAGTATCCTTTATTTACCGCAGCATAATACCCGGCAAACTGAAATTGGTGTTTCCATTTTAATTGGATATAAATGGTGTCTTGTGCGATTGTTTGTATATCAATCCCCAGAACACACAAAAACAACAAAATAAAGGCTAGTATTTTGTTTTTTAGGTACATAATGCTGCGAAAATAGTTTTGTAGGTTTTCGGTTGCAAGTTAAAATGTTGGAATAGAAGTTAAATCATGTTGTGCGACAGTATAAGGCTGAAAACTAAGTTTTGAAAAACGTATTACTTAACGTAAAATTGAATGTTATGGAAAATAATTATTTTGCCCACGAATCAGCCTTTGTTGATGAAGGTTGTACCATTGGAAACGGAACTAAAATTTGGCACTTCTCGCACATTATGAGCAAGTGTGTTATTGGCCAGAACTGTAACATTGGTCAAAATGTAGTGATCAGCCCCGAGGTAGTTTTGGGAAATAATGTAAAGATTCAAAACAATGTATCTATTTATACCGGTGTAACTTGTGATGATGATGTATTTCTTGGTCCATCTTGTGTATTTACCAATGTAACCAATCCGCGCAGCGCAGTTAACCGCAGAGGTTCCTATGCCAAAACCCATGTGGGCAAAGGAGCTTCCATTGGGGCAAATGCCACCATTGTGTGTGGTCATGATATTGGCGAATTTGCATTTATTGGAGCAGGAGCTGTGGTTACTAAAAATGTTCCGGCCTATGCTTTATTGGTTGGTAATCCGGCACGCCAATTAGGTTGGATGAGCGAGTTTGGACACCGTTTGCAATTTGATGCTGAAGGTAAAGCTACTTGCCCCGAAAGCGGACAAGTGTACGAGTTGAAGGATAATGTAGTAAAACGTATCGCTTAAGTGATGACGAGTAAATATATATGGCTGTTTGTTTTTTGTGCGCTCGTATTTAATTACTCTTGGGCACAAACACCAATTGATTCAAGTAAGGTTGTTGTATTTGTAGAAACAATGCCAGAGTATCCGGGTGGACAAGAAGCCATGTATGTTTACTTGAATAAAAACATTAAATACCCTAAGGCCGACTTCAATAAGAACATTTTTGGAAAAGTTATTGTTCAGTTTGTAATAGATACTTCAGGGTATGTTACCGATAGTAAGGTAATAAAATCGGTAAGTCCCACCATTGATGCAGAAGCATTACGCGTAATAAACGGCATGCCACAATGGAAACCCGGAACACAACAAGGTAAAGTGGTAAAAGTAAAGTATACCATACCCATTAATTTCAGTTTGCAAGAAAATAGGTATATGTATAGCGTTGCCGAATCTGTAGGTATAATAGTTGGCGGATTATTAGGCGCGGCTATTGGAGTCTGGCTGTATTCATTACTTTAGCTTTATAGGTATCCAAATTTCTTCTTCCGATTCAGGAGACGTATTGCTGTATTTTTCGCCCAACACTTCAAAGTGTGGCCTATCATCTACTTCATAATCCGATTGAGGAAACCAAGTTCCAAAAATATATCGGAATGTTGCTGCATAATCAGCAGGTAAACCTTTATATAAAAACACGGCATACAAACCTCCTGATAGGTTTAGAGCTTCCATGTTTTCGGGTATATCATTGCCATGTTCAACTTCTACTGCAGCCCATTTAGTAAATGTATTATCCGGAGAAAATGTACTTAAACTTAATACTCCGTTGTACTGTTGTAAACTATACAAATCATTGCCCACCGTTTGTTTTATAAGTTTACGCATGGGCATAAACTTTTGCCAAAGTTGTGCAGTTGTGTTGTTGGTTAAACTCATTTGTTGGTTGATTCCAACTAGTGTTTTAGGTTTAAGTGTAACTATTTTGGGTATCAACATTTTTAATTTACCTTAATTTTTTGTTTGATACTTTCCATTTCTACACGCATACTTTTTAGCATATTCATAATGCTTTCTAAGTTTAACTCTTCCTCTTTTTTATCAGATACGTTTAAGGTGCACACAAATTGCCAAACCTCTAATACATCAGATATGTGAACGGTATACGGTTCGTAATTTTTATTGTCAGAATGTAATTCAAGTTCATTACCCTTTTTAAATACACGCTTGTACACAATACCTTCTTCTTTGGTAATAAGTACATAAGTGCTGCCATTCACAATATCGTTTATGTTTTCTACAAATTTACTCACCACAAAACTGCCATTTTGTAGAGGTGGCATCGAATCGCCTTTAATAGGAAACGCACGGTGTTTACCTACAATTTTAAAAGGTAAATTCATGTTGGGTAAATTTTCAAAATACTCAGGATCGCTGTAACCGTTTAAATAACCTGCCGATGCACGAGCGGTTACTACCTCAACCAAATCGTTGTTGTTGGCATCAACCATAATTGGAAACAATATGCGGTTTTGGCCAACTTTCATTAACGATGTTGAATCAACTTTACTCAAATCGCATTTAACCAAGGCATCAATTGCCACATGAAACATGCTGCTTAATCGTATCAAAATATCAACCGGAGGATCAGCTCTTTCTTCTTCATAAGAACCAATTCGTGCGCGGGTAATATTTAGTTTGTCGGCTAACTGTTGCTGACTCCATCCTTTAAGCGAACGCAAGTGCTTGATATTGTTTGATATTTTACTCATAACTGTAAATGCTAAAATTATTAGCACAATTATACTAAAATAGTTGGTAAACTTGCAAGCGTATTTTTTTGATTGATTACACAAAGTTGATTTGGCCTTTGTAAAGCCTCGTTTTTACAAGTTAATTGTCGATTGGTGTGGTTTTGATTAGCAGCAAAACATACCAATCGGCACCAAACAACTTTAAAATTTTTACACCACATGGCAAGAAACATTGTACATATAGATTTGGACTCGTTTTTTGTGTCGGTTGAGCGTTTAATTAACCCCAAACTTATTGGTAAACCTGTTTTAGTTGGTGGTACAAGCGATAGGGGCGTAGTGGCATCGTGCAGTTACGAGGCACGTACATTTGGTATACACTCGGCCATGCCCATGAAACAAGCCAAACAACTTTGTCCCGAGGCCATTGTAGTTCGGGGCGATTCGGGTGAGTACAGCAAATATTCCAACATCATTACAGATATTATTAAAGAAACGGTTCCGTTGTACGAAAAAACATCTATTGATGAGTTTTATATGGACTTAACCGGTATGGATAAGTTTTTTGGTTGTTACAAGCTGGCTACCGAGTTACGTCAGCGCATTATTAACGAAACCAATTTGCCCATTTCGTTTGCCATGTCGGCCAACAAAACGGTATCAAAAGTAGGAACAGGCGAGGCCAAACCAAACGGACAAAAGCATATTTTACTAGGAACCGAAAAAGAATTTTTAGCGCCTTTATCCATTAAAAAAATACCCATGGTGGGCGATAAAACCTACCAACTTTTACGCGGTATGGGAGTAATGTGGATTAGAACACTACAAGAAATGCCCTTGGAGTTGATGCAACAAGTGTTGGGTGATAATGGCACGGTAATTTGGCGCAAAGCACAAGGTATTGATAACAGCCCGGTTGAACCTTACTCTGAAAGAAAATCGATAAGCACCGAGCGCACTTTTGAGCAAGATACCATTGACGTAAAAATGTTACGCGGTTTATTAATTGGTATGACAGAAAAGTTAGCCTTCCAATTGCGCTCCGAGCAAAAACTAACAGCTTGTGTTACGGTAAAAATACGCTACTCCGATTTTAATACCTACACCATGCAAGCACGTATTCCATACACTTCTATGGATCATATTTTAATTGAAAAAGTAAAAGAGTTGTTTGATAAACTGTACCAAAAACGTATGCTCATTAGGCTTGTTGGAATTCGTTTTAGTCATTTGGTGCATGGTGGTCATCAATACAATTTATTTGACCAAACACCCGAGCAAGTACAGTTGTATTTAGCTATGGATAAAATACGTAAACGTTTTGGTGATGATGCCGTGGCACGTGCTGTGGGTACCAGTTTTAAAATGAGTCATTTTAATCCGTTTAGCGGTAAAGAAAAAAAGTAATTCATCATCTGTTTATCAACCCATAAATGTTACTCAATTGCCATACATATTACAGTTTTGGTTACGGAACGTATGCCATTAAGGAGTTATTAACTGCCGTTTACAACAACGGTTACAGGGCGTTTGCGTTAACTGATATCAATAATACTTCGGCTGTTTTAGAAACATTACGACTTACTCAAAACAAACCTTTAAAAGCTGTTGTAGGTATTGATTTTAGAAATGGGGTGCAACAACAATACGTGGGTTTAGCAAAAAATAATGCAGGATTTAAAGAGCTAAACGAACACTTAAGCAAACATTTACATGCACAACAACCGTTTCAAAATAGTGCTCCTCCATTTCATCATGCTTTTATTGTTTATCCGTTTTCAAGTTATAAAGGTTGGCCGTTAAGTGCGCATGAATTTATTGGTGTTTCTATTGGTGATTTAAAGCAGTTGGTGTTATCGCCTTACCAAAAACTAAACGATAAATTGGTGGCCTTACATCAGGTAACTTTTGCCAATAAAATTCAATTTAATACGCACCGTTTGTTACGTGCCATAGATACCAATAATTTACTGAGTAAACTTCCGGTTACAGAGCAAGCCAAAGGAAATGAGATGATGTTGTCGCGGGATGAATTATTGAATACTTATGTTGCTCATCCATACATCATACAAAATACCGAAAATATTTTAGCACAATGTAACGTGCAGTTTGATTACGGTAAACTAAAAAATAAAAACAAACAATTTTATACCAATAGTACGGCTAACGATATGGCTCTTTTGCGCAGCGAATGTATGAAAGGTTTGGTATACCGATACACTGATACGAATGAGCAAAATGTAGCATTGCAACGCATGGAAAAGGAATTGGCGGTGATTGAAAAAATGAACTTTGCTTCGTACTTTTTAATTAATTGGGATATTGTAAACTATGCACGCAGCAAGCAATATTACCATGTGGGCAGAGGCAGTGGAGCCAATAGTTTGGTGGCATATTTAATTGGTATTACAGATGTAGATCCGCTGGAACTTGATTTATATTTTGAACGATTTATAAATGAACACAGAAGTAATGCACCTGATTTTGATATTGATTTTTCGTGGCGTGATAGGGACGATATGACGCGTTATATTTTTGAACGGTTTGGACAAAATGGAAAAGCTGCATTGTTAGGCACATATAGCACGTATCAAAAAGATGCCGTGATACAGGAGTTGGGAAAGGTATTTGGATTTCCGCCAAATGAAATTCAACAATTAAAAAAAATAGCACCGCAATATGCCAACATCAACAAGTATGATAAAAATAATTTAACTGAAGTACTGTTTTATTACGCGCAACACCTGGCCGGAAAACCAAGTCATTTAAGCATTCATGCCAGTGGTATTCTAATTTCTGAAGAACCTATTTCGTATTATTCAGCCACTATTTTACCCCCAAAAGGTTATCCTACTACACAATTTAGCATGATAGAAGCAGAGGATGTTGGTTTGTTTAAATTTGATATTTTGAGTCAGCGAGGGTTAGGTAAAATTAAAGATGCATTGGCTGTTATCAAACAAAACCAAGGTGTTGATATTGATATACACGAAATACGTAAGTTTAAACAAGATGAAAAAGTAAAAGAACTTTTGCGTGAGGCCAAAGCCATTGGTTGCTTTTATGTAGAGTCGCCCGGAATGAGGATGTTATTGGCCAAACTGCGAGCTGATGATTATTTACGATTGGTTGCAGCAAGTTCCATTATTCGTCCGGGGGTTTCGCAAAGTGGTATGATGCGTGAGTATATTGTGCGTTTTAGAAATGAAAAATTACGTGAACAAGCAAGGGCCAAGTTGCCTCAGTTGTATGATATTTTAGCCGAAACTTATGGTGTGATGGTGTACCAAGAAGATGTAATAAAAGTGGCGCATCAGTTTGCCGGGTTAACCCTTGCCGAAGCAGATTATTTGAGGCGTGGCATGAGTTGGAAGTTTAAGAAGCGTAACGAGTTTTCGGTAGTGCGCGAAAAGTTTTTTAGTAATTGTGAACAACGTGGCTACGATAAAAAACTGGTTTTGGAAATTTGGACTCAGATTGAAAGCTTTGCCAATTTTGCTTTTGCCAAAGGTCACTCGGCAAGTTATGCGGTAGAAAGTTATCAGGCGCTATATTTAAAAGCCTATTACCCCTTAGAGTATATGGTGGCTACTTTAAATAACGGTGGTGGTTTTTACCGAACCGAGCTATACGTGCACGAAGCCAGCATGCACGGTGCTACCATTTGTGCGCCTTGTGTAAACAGCAGCAATGTAGAATCGGTAATAAAAGGTAAAGTTATTTATTTAGGTTTAGGGTTGATTGCCGAGTTAACCGAACAAACACAGCACATCATTATTCAGGAAAGAAATGCGCATGGAGCGTTTTTAGGTTTAGAAGATTTTGTAGCACGTGTGCCAATATCTATTGAGCAAATACGTTTGCTGATTAGGGTTGGTGCATTTGGGTTTACGCAAAAAAACAAAAAGGAATTGTTGTGGCAGGTGCATGCACTTATTCATCCGGTAAAAAACAACGATACATCCAATCAATTATTTAGACCAATACACAAAACGTTTCAGCTACCAAACTTAGTGGGTTCTGCAATTGATGATGCATTTGATGAAATAGAGTTGTTAGGATTTTCATTAAGTTCACCGTTTATGTTGCTGCGTGATAAATTGCCATCAACCCTAAAAGCCAAAGAACTAAAAAAGTACATGAACCAAGAGGTGAGTATTGTTGGCTATTTGGTAAACACCAAACGTACACAGACACACAAAGGTGAGCGTATGCATTTCGGGACATTTATTGATACCGATGGGCATTGGATTGATACGGTGCATTTTCCGGATGTTGCACGTGAGTTTCCATTTACCGGTGGTGGGTGTTATCACATAACGGGAAAAGTAACCGAGGAGTACGATTTTTTAACCATTGAAGTTTCATCATTACAAAGATTGGCTGTTATTGATAGGGAAGAAATGAAGGAACAGTGAGAGGTTAAATTCAAAAAACGAAAAGTTTACTAAAATTTAGAATAATGAATATCGAATTATGAAGTATCAGCCTCTTTGAGTGTCCCGATTTTAAATCGGGGCGTATCGAGAAGTAGATTAAAAAGCAAATTTATTTTCACACTCCTATTCTCGATACAACCCGAGTACTCGGGTCACTCAAATAGGCTACTCCTTCGCGCAGCAAACTTCTGTGCAATTCTGAGTTTTCTGTGAGCGCACCTTTATCAACCCAAACAAAGAACTGTAAACCATGAACTAAACCACCAATACTTAACAACCAATACAAGTGGATACTGATTTAATTATATTTGATTTCGAAAAGTAGATAAACCATATGCAAAATAACCAAATTAGTTGCCCTAACTGCGGCAACCCTATAGATGTTGAAGATATTTTAGCCCATAAATTAGAGGAAGAGTTAAAGGTTAAATTTAATGCTCAGCTGGCTGCTGAAAAGAAAAAATATGAATCGGAGTTGGATAGCTTAAACAAAGCAAAAGAGGAGTTTGAGGCCAAAAAGAAAAAAGAAAACGAATTGTTTCAGGAGCGTTTGGATAAAACGTTAAAAGAGGAACGTAAGGCACTTGAAGAAAAGTTAAAAGCCAAAGTAAAAGAGGAGTCATTAGAGCAATTGCAAGCCTTGCAGGATGAGTTAAAAGAAAAATCGGAGCAAGTAAAAGAACTTAACCGAAGCAAAGCTGAAATTGAAAAACTAAAACGCGAGAAAGATGAAATGCGCGAACTGGTAGAGGCTGAATCGCAAAAGAAACTAAACGAATTGTTGTTTGCAGAAAAAGATAAAATACGAAAAGCCGAAGAAGAACGCAACGAGTTACGTTTTAAAGAATTACAAAAGCAGTTAGAAGATCAAAAGAAACTAACTGAAGAAATGAAACGTAAGCAGGAGCAAGGCAGCATGCAATTACAAGGCGAGGTACAAGAATTGGCCATTGAAGAATGGTTGGTTTCTCATTTTCCATTGGATACCATTGAAGAAATAAAAAAAGGTGCACGTGGCGGTGATTGTATTCAGGTGGTGAATACCCGCACGCAACAAAACTGTGGTAAAATTTATTACGAGAGCAAACGTACCAAAGATTTTCAGTCGGGGTGGATTGAAAAGTTTAAGGCCGATATACGCGAAAAAGGAGCAGATGTTGGTGTATTGGTAACTGATGCCATGCCTGCAGATATGGAGCGTATGGGATTACGCGATGGCATTTGGGTTTGTACGTTTGAAGAATTTAAAGGCTTGTGTTCGGTATTACGCGAATCGATAGTGCAATTGAGTAACGCTTTAAGTTCGCAAGAAAACAAAGGCGATAAAATGCATTTGTTGTATGATTATTTAACCAGCACTACTTTCCGCATGCAGGTAGAAGCGATTGTAGAAGGGTTCTCGCAAATGAAAGTAGCTTTAGATAGCGAAAAACGAGCCATGCAACGCATTTGGAAAGAGCGCGAAAAACAAATTGAAAAAGTAATTACCAATACCATTGATATGTATGGCTCCATAAAAGGAATTGCCGGAAGTGCCATACAACCCGTAAAAGCATTAGAATTACCCGAAGGAGAAGATTTGTTGGATGAGCAGGTGTAACAAAAGTTCAGTACGCCTGAAAGTATCAAACCTTTTGATGGAGTGATTTTGATTTTATTCAAGCACACTCAACAGTGCTAACATCATATGGATAGCAGGGTAAGTGATGGAAATTTATCAACCATTACCCCAAAAATGCTTGTTTATTTGGCACATTATTACACCTTTGCCACTTTGTAAAATTGGCCGTTGGTCAGAAATTAAATAACTATGCAAGTAAGCGCACACAAAGTAGTATCTATTCATTACACATTAACTGATAATGCAGGTACGGTATTAGACAGCAGCAGCGGACGTGAGCCGTTGATGTACATTCAAGGTTTAGGTCATTTAATTCCGGGCATGGAAGAAGGCTTGGAAGGCCGCACTGCCGGTGAAAAATTAAATTTAAAAATTGCTCCCGAAAAAGGATATGGTGTGCGTAACGATGAGTTTGTACAACAAGTTCCGTTAAGTGCATTTGGCGGACAAGATGTTCAGGCAGGAATGCAATTTGAAGCAGGAACCGAAGAGCAACGTTACATTGTAACTGTTACAGCTATTGAAGGCGATCAAGTAACTGTAGATGGTAACCACCCATTGGCAGGTGTTGAGCTTAACTTTGATGTAGAAGTTATTTCAGTGCGTGAAGCTACAGGCGAAGAGTTATCTCACGGCCATGTTCATGGTCCGGATGGCACACACGGCCACTAAGAAATACTTAAAAAAGAAAATCCCGCCCCGAGTATTCGGGGCGGGATTTTTTTTTGAACGAATCAATTTAACTTTTAGACTTTTGCAGGAAAGATATAAAACGTAATAAGTTAGCCTGTTGTTTGTATTAACCATATACGATTATTATTTATTAATGACCCTTGCCTTTAGGATTTTACCTGAGTTAGTTTTTTTACTAAAACAACTTGCCCTAAATGATAATAACTGTGTTCAATCACACCTTCAATATTGCGTAGAACAGTTCCGTATTTTTCATCAATAAATGGTTGGTCAAACTTTGCATCATCCATGTGTTTAATTACATCAACAAAACGCTGTGCATTATTCAAGAAATCAGCAACCAATGTATCCCAATCTAGTTGAGATTTGATTGGTGAAAGGTTAAAACTGTACTTGTCGCTTATTTCCAACCTGCCTGTTTTAAAGGCATTTAACAGCCCAGACAAGTAGTAGTTGATATGGAATGTAAGTGCAGCAATAGTATTTAAATGATGTACTTGTTGCGTTGCTTGTTGCCAATCTATTGATGTAATTTGTGCTTTAAAGTTGGTGTTGGCAATCCATGTACCATCTAACAATACCTCTTGTAATCGCGCTGAAATAGTTTGGCTTCTATTCATCATAATTTTTATAAAAAGCACATTATATGCTTGATTAGATGTTGAATGTTTAATTATGTTTAACTGTTGCTAATATAAGTTCTATTCACAATATATTTTTTACATTCGTAACACAAAATTAAACATAACCGGAATGACATATCCATATCAAATAAAAAAACTTGAACAGTATAACGAGGTTTATAAAAAAAGTATTGAAAATCCGGAGGCGTTTTGGGCCGGAGTAGCCGAAAATTTTGTGTGGCACAAGAAATGGGATAGAGTGCTTGATTGGAATTTTACTGACCCCAAAGTAGAGTGGTTTAAAGGTGGTAAGTTAAATATTACCGAGAATTGTATCGATCGTCATTTGGCTACAAGAGGTGAAGAACCTGCTATTATATGGGAACCCAATAATCCTGAAGAGCGCACTCGAATTGTAACTTATAACAGATTGCACAAACGTGTTTGTCAGGTTGCGCAAATGTTAACCAACCTTGGTGTAAAAAAGGGCGATAGGGTTTGTATATACATGGGCATGGTCCCGGAGTTGGTTTATGCCGTTTTGGGTTGTGCAAGAATTGGTGCGGTCCATTCTGTTATTTTTGGTGGCTTCTCGGCACAAAGTATAGCAGATCGTTTAGAGGATGCACAGGCAGAATACATTATTACCTGCGATGGTGCATACCGAGGCAACAAAGATATTCCACTAAAAAGTGTAATTGATGATGCGTTGATTGGAAACAAGATCGTGAAGAAAGTGATTGTTTACACACGCACGCGTACTCCGGTTTCTATGTTAAAAGGTCGCGATTTGTGGTGGGAAGATGAAATGGAACATGCCGAGCAACAAGTAGAAAAAAATGGTGTAGTTTCATTTCCGACTGTATCCTTGGATGCAGAAGATCCATTATTTATTTTATATACTTCCGGCTCAACCGGTAAACCTAAAGGTGTAGTGCATACTGTTGCTGGTTACATGGTTTGGACTAATTATACTTTTGTAAATGTTTTTCAATACCAGCCCGGACAAATACATTTTTGTACAGCAGATATTGGTTGGATTACCGGACATAGTTACATTGTTTACGGGCCACTTGGTGCAGGAGGAACATCGTTAATGTTTGAAGGCGTGCCTACATGGCCTGATGCCGGGCGTTTTTGGGATATTGTAGATAAATACAAGGTTGATATTTTATATACTGCACCAACCGCCATAAGAAGTTTAATGGGCTTTGGTTTAGACTATGTAAAAGATAAAGATTTAAGTTCGTTAAAAGTGCTAGGATCGGTCGGAGAACCAATTAATGAAGAAGCATGGCAGTGGTTTAATAAACACATTGGTAAGGAACGTTGCCCAATTGTTGATACTTGGTGGCAGACAGAAACCGGTGGTATTATGATTTCTAACTTAGCAGGAGTTACACCACAAAAGCCTGCTCACGCTACATTACCTTTACCGGGTGTGTTGCCTGTTTTGGTTGATGAAAATGGAAACGAATTAGAAGGCAACGGTGTTAGTGGTAACTTATGCATTAAACAACCTTGGCCGGGTATGATCCGCACAACTTATGGTGATCATGAGCGTTGCCGTACGAATTACTTTGCAACCTATGCCAATATGTATTTTACAGGCGATGGAAGTTTGCGTGACACAGATGGTAATTACCGCATTACAGGTAGGGTTGATGATGTGTTAAATGTAAGCGGCCATAGAATTGGAACTGCTGAAGTTGAAAACGCCATTAATATGCATAGCGGTGTTGTAGAGAGTGCAGTTGTTGGTTATCCGCATGATGTAAAAGGACAAGGTATTTATGCCTATGTAATTTATGAAGGATCTCACCATGAAGAAAATTTAACTCGTCAGGATATTTTACAAACCGTATCTCGCATTATTGGCCCTATTGCCAAACCTGATAAGATACAGTTTGTAAGTGGTTTGCCCAAAACACGCAGCGGCAAAATTATGCGCAGGATACTTCGTAAAATTGCTGAAGGCGAAACCGAGAATCTTGGAGATACATCTACCTTACTGGACCCCGGTGTAGTTGATGAAATAAAGGATGGGGCAAAGATGATATTGTAGTTTAAATCACTTTGCGTATAAATAATCCATAGTTTTTTTGGTACTGTACACGTTTTCCATATGCATCAAAATTAGCTGCTACACCTACTTGTATTGTACCTAAGTTTACTCCCGCTCTGATGTTTTGATAGCTCCGGTTATGTTGTGTTCCTGTGTAATTTAACATCACTTGTATACGCGTATAAAGTGTAGTGTTGTGATTTAATTTTGGGAAATATTCTGTCATTAACATCACATCATACGAGGGATCATTAACAATATCTACTCTTGGAATAGCAAGTATAAAGTGGTTTTTACCTTTGTGCATCAACTGGACATTTAAAGACGGTACAAAACCAGGAGCACTTGAATAAAACAAACCGATGCCCGGTTTTACATTTTCATTTATTTGGTAGGTAAGGTAGGACTGACTCATGAGTTCTTCGGGGGTAGCATCATAAAATGCATGAAGCGAGGATACGTGGAAGTGACCGAATTTGCTGTTTTCAAAATTTTTCCCCATAACATGTTGGTACCAAAAATTTCTTTGTCCACCCATTATTTCCAAAGGTACTGATTGTGCAAATAAGTTATTAATGAAGCCAATGATGCTTACAAGAATTAGTATTAAATATTTCATGTGGGTTACTTTAAACAGGGTTGTTTAATAATGCATATAACACAACCCTGTTGTGTAATTTTAGATTAGTTTTTTGTCTACCGAATGTTTACCACCACCGGATAAAAATAGTGCTGCACAAATACCTAGTAATAGTAAATGAAATTCAAAGCCTTCTCCCTTTTGGTTTCCAAACCAATTCATGAAGAAACCATGTTCGGTATGGCCGCTAAATATCATCCCAACACCAATACAAAACATGGCAAGTGCAGCTATGCGTGTGATGAATCCTGTTACAAGAAATAATGAACCGAAGAATTGAATAAAAATGACCAAGAAGCCAATTATCCAAGGCAAGCCGTTTTCGCTGAAATACCCCATACTGCCATTAAAGCCGTAACCACCAAACCAACCCAACAACAGTTGCGCACCATGTGGCCACATCACTATCCCAATGGTTAATCGTAGTACTAAAGGGTACCAGTTATCATCGGTATTTAGTAGTTTTGATAAAGGAGAAGAATAAGTTATTGAGTTCATACTATGCTTGCATTAATGTTGAATCAAAACCTTCCATAATTACCGCGTTACAATCAACGCCCTCCATTCTGAGTGCTTTAAGTTCTTTGTATTCTTCAGAATCATACCAGGCATTGGCCGTTTCAAAATCGGGAAATGCAATCATCACCAAAGTTGATGGTTCCCAATTACCTTCAATGGCTCTTATTTTGCCACCAAGTACCAAGTACTCACCATTAAATTTTTGTACCACAGCGCCAACTTTCGCTTTGTAGCTGTCTAATTTAGTTACATCCTTAAGATGCACATTGTCGAATAAACAATAAGCTTTCATGTTTTTTGTTTTTAGTTATTAAATTGAAAAGAGTTTTTTGTGAGTTCACCAATACGTTTGCCAAAAGCAAATGCCGTATTTAAGTCCAAAGGCAGATTAAATCCATTTACATCATTTCCGGAATAAGTCATAAGGCCTGTGTATGATCCTATACCATTAGGCTCTGGAAGTTGTAGTCCGGTTGTTTTATCATGTTGAGGCATTATACCCAACGGTATCCATAACATGCTATGCTGTGCCGCAAACAGAAATAAACTATTTAATGTGTGAAATTTATCGCCACTTAAGGTTGATGAGTGAGTAAAACCTGCGGCCAATTTGTTTTTCCAAAGTTGGTTATACCAAATGGAACCTGTTGACTCCATAAATTTTTTGAATTCGGCAGAAACATTTCCGAAATAGGTGGGGGAGCCAAATACTATTGTATTTGATTTGTTTAATACATCCAATTGATTGGAGGCACTTTCCACATCAACTAGAATGGTATGAATACCTGTTGTCAGTATTCCTTTTTCAATTTGTTCTGCTACTATCTTTGTGTGTCCAAAACCACTATGATAGATAATTGCTGCTTGCATAATTATTATTATTTATGGCAACAAAGGTCACTTGGTACGTCATCACAAAAAATGAACTGTAACAAGAAATTGGGTTGAACTAGTTCAAGTATGAATTAGTTTAGTGAAGAATAATTATGTTTGTACAAGGATGAACACCAACCAACATCAACTTTTGTTCGATAGTATTTGTAAGCATGTGTTGTTTACCGAACAAAATTTACAAACCATGCTAACGTTTGCAAAAATCAAACAGTTTAAAAAAGGACAATTTATTATTCATGAGGGGGCAATGGTACGTAAAACACATTTTATCAGAAAAGGTGCTGCAATTGCTTATTTCATAGACTCTTCAGGCAATGAACACCTCATTCAATTTGCTGTTGAGGGCTGGTGGATAAGTGATATTCAAAGTTTTGTAAAAGGCTCACCATCTTTACTAAATGTTCAGGCACTTGAGGATACGGAGTTGTATGAATTTGCATATGATGACTTGAATAATTTGTACAAAAAAATTCCGGCCATTGAATCTTATTTTTTAGCGATTACCAGAAATGCGTTTGCTTCTTTTCAAGAGCGTGTGCTGCATAATTTGAGTTTAAGTGCAGAAGAACGGTATAAAAATTTTGTATTAAAATACCCGAAGTTAGAACTCAGGTTTCAACAAAAGTGGATTGCTTCGTACCTTGGTATGAGTGCCGAATTTTTGAGTAAAATAAAAAAACGACTTTCCGGATTGCAATAGAATAATGTAATAAATAAACCAATAAGTGTAACGTGGTATTATATGGTTAGATTCAACTTTGTGGCTGTAAATTAAATATTATGAAAACAATTTTGAATACTATTCTATCAATGCTAGTCTTAGCTTTAGGTTTAAACTCATGCAACAATCACGAGCCTGGTCATGATGATCATGCCGTTCAAAATCAACCCACATTAAATATAAACTATTCCTCAGCCTACATTGTTAATGGTGAGTCGGCAGATTTAACTGTTGTGAGTTTAGCTGAGCAGAAGCAAACCGAAACTATCAAATTAGATCACGCCTCATGGCCTCATCATGTTTATCTTAATCCGTCAAAAACATTATTGGCAGTAGCAGTAACCGGTAACGATTTATCCGGTGGACATGGAGGGCATAATAATGGAGGAGCATCAATGGGTGTGCATATAATTAATGCTTTAACCGGACAAACATTAAAAAAAATATCATTACCAAAAATGCCTCACAATGCAATATTCAGCGCTGATGGTAATGAGCTTTGGGTGGGACAACCTGATTCGGTAATCAGTAATATTTTTATTTACAATACATCAGACTGGACACTAAAACAGTCAATATCAGTAGGGGCAGGTTTATCAGAATTGACATTCAGCTATGACGGAACCAAACTTTATGCCACACAAACCGATGCAAACTTAGTAACTGTTATTAATGCAAATACCAAACAAATCATTAAAACTGTAGCTGTTGATGATGCTCCTGTTGGTGCTTGGCCAGCATCCAATGGAATGATGTATGTAGACAATGAAGTTGGACAGACCATATCTGAAATTTCTGTTGAAGGTGATTCAGTAGTAAGTTCGTTTCAACTGGGATATAAACCCGGATATGCTGCGTATAGTAAGAAATATGGTGAGGTTTGGGTGAGTGATGCTAAGAACGGAAAGGTTGTTGTTTATAAAAAAAATGGAAATGCATGGCAAAGAACAGTTGATATAACTACCGGTTCTGATGCCCATGCTATTGCATTTAGTTTAGATGGAAATTTGGCATACGTAACTAATCAAGGAGCAAATACCATTTCAATTATTTCCACAAGTAATAAGTCTGTGGTTAAAAATATAGCATCAGGGCTAAAGCCAAACGGTATTGTCTTAAAAGAGTTCTAGAGAAACTGTTCTTTATTGATGGTTTGGGGTTATATAGAAGTCCGGGCATTACAAATGCTCGGTTTTTTTTGTAAAAATAAATAAATGCTTTATCAAAGTTGGTTTGATAGTAAGTAATGTTTGAAATCATATAAAAATATCAAGTAAATGTATAACTCAATAATCTGTATGTAGGCTCAACTTTGCTGCCGTTAAATAAATTACTCATGCAAAAAGAACAAACATTAATAGTTAAAGGTATGGTTTGCCACAGGTGTATTTTAAGTATTTCCGCGTTGTTTAATAAACTTGGTTTTTTTATTAAAGACATCAGTTTGGGCAGAATATCATACTACACAAATGAACTGAATAATAAGGCAGAAGAAATAAAGATTGGATTGAAAGATCTTGGTTTTGATGTTGTTGAGGATAAACACCAGAAATTTGTTTCCGATTTAAAACAAATATGTGAACAATACATTAACGAAACTCATTTGTTGTTAAAAAAGCCGAAACTATCGGATTATTTAAGTGATAAATTGAATATGAGTTATGAGCGTATCAGAGAGTTATTTAGTGGATACGAGGGTACAAGTATAGAAAAGTACATGATTATTAAACGATTGGATAAGGTAAAAGAATTACTCATATACTCTGATGACAGTTTAACCGAAATTGCTTACCAAAATGGATTCAGCAGCGTTCAACATTTATCAAGACAATTTAAGGATGTTATCGGACAAACACCTTCAGAATTTCAGCGTGCACATAGGTGGATGGAAGTACGTAATCATGTAAAATAAGTGAGTAATGTTATAAAATATTGGGTGAATGCCACCTTAAATTTGTGAAAGAATAATTAAAAGAGAACAATATGAATACATCAACATACACACGCAAATCATTTCCGGTAATAGGTATGACATGTGCTGCATGCGCAGTTAGTGTGGAGAGTATGCTAAAAAATACAGCCGGAGTGAAGGATGCGGCAGTAAATTATGCCAATCAAACGGCCTGGGCAGAAGTGCCTGATAATTTTGATTTGAGTTTATTGCAAAAGTCGGTTCAAGCCATTGGTTATGATTTGGTGGTTGATGCCGAAGATCCACAAGCCATTCAAGAGGAGGCACAGATTAAACATTATGCTGAACTTAAAAAGAGAACCATTTTAGCATCTGTTTTATCATTACCTGTTGTGGTTATTGGTATGTTTTTTATGGATATGCCTTATGGCAATTGGATTTCCATGGTATTAAGTGCCCCGGTTGTTTTTTGGCTTGGTCGCAGTTTTTTTATCAATGCTTGGAAACAAGCTCGTTTTGGCAAAGCAAACATGGATACATTGGTTGCCTTAAGTACCGGTATTGCTTTTGTTTTTAGTTTATTCAATACTTTTTATCCTGAATTTTGGCATAACCAAGGATTACACGCCCATGTTTATTATGAGGCCGCATCTGTTGTAATTGCATTTATTTCTTTAGGTAAACTCTTAGAAGAAAGAGCCAAATCGAATACCTCTTCAGCCATAAAAAAATTAATGGGTTTACAGCCTAAAACAGTTATCGCATTAATTAATGGTGTTGAACAAGAAATTCCTGTTTCTCAGGTGCAAGTTGGTTATACGTTATTGGTTAAACCCGGAGAAAAAATTCCTGTTGATGGTAAAGTGCTATCGGGCAATTCTTTTGTTGATGAAAGTATGATTACCGGAGAACCGCTTGCCGTTGAGAAAAAGGAAGGAGAAAAAGTTTTCGCAGGAACAATTAATCAAAAGGGTAGTTTCTTGTTTAGTGCAGAAAAAGTAGGTGGTGATACTATTCTTGCGCAGATAATTAAAATGGTGCAAGAAGCTCAAGGTTCAAAAGCACCGGTACAAAAACTTGTAGATAAAATAGCCGGAATATTTGTACCCATTGTAATAGGTATTGCTATTCTTACTTTTATTACTTGGATGTTGTTAGGCGGAGATCATGCCTTCACTCATGCATTTTTAACATCAGTTACAGTGCTGGTAATTGCTTGTCCTTGTGCTTTAGGTTTGGCAACCCCAACAGCAATTATGGTTGGTGTTGGAAAAGGTGCAGAGAACAACATGTTGATTAAGGATGCAGAAAGTTTAGAGTTGGCACATCGTGTAGATGCTGTTATTCTCGATAAAACGGGTACTATTACAGAAGGAAAACCTGTTGTTGTAAATGTATTGGAAGATAAACAATTGACGAAAACAGATAAGCAAGTTTTATTGAGTATTGAATTGCAATCTGAGCATCCATTGGCTGAAGCAGTTGTAAATTATTTGCGTAATGATGCTGTTGAGCGAATTGAATTACAAAACTTTGAGAGTATCACCGGAAAAGGCGTAAAGGCAATATATGATTCGTCTACGTATTTTATTGGTAATAAACAATTGATGCTTGAGATGGGATTTTCTATTGATGAGCATATGTTAAATCAAGCTAATGAATGGCAAAACATGGCACACACGGTTGTGTATTTTGCAGCCAATAAAAAAGTATTGATGTTATTATCTATTGCAGATAAAATAAAAGACACATCTATTCACGCTATTGAGCTTCTGCAACAACGCGGCATTGATGTTTATATGCTTACCGGGGATAATAAACAAACAGCAGCAGCGGTTGCCAAACAAGTTGGCATAACTAATTTTAAAGCAGAGGTATTACCCTCACATAAGGCCGATTTTGTGAAACAACTACAGGCTGAAGGTAAAGTGGTGGCGATGGTTGGTGATGGTATTAATGATAGCCATGCTTTAGCACAAGCTGATGTGAGTATTGCCATGGGTAAAGGTTCGGACATAGCCATGGATGTTGCTAAAATTACATTGATTACTTCCGACTTGCAATCAGTGCCTAAGGCATTAATGTTGTCACGAAGAACAGTACAAGGAATCAGGCAAAACTTGTTCTGGGCATTTATTTATAACGTTATCGGTATTCCTTTAGCGGCCGGGGTATTATATCCAATTAATGGTTTTTTATTAGATCCCATGATTGCCGGAGCAGCAATGGCACTTAGTTCTGTATCGGTTGTTAGCAATAGCTTACGATTGAAGTTTATTAAACTATAATTTTATAAAAGGATGCAGTCTGATAATGAAGTATACGCATTTGAAGGTTATACCGTTTGGGATGATTCAAAAAAAATGCTGACTACCAGATTGAGTGGTATAGTTACGCTGGCTCAGGTGGAGGAATGGATTAAACAATTTAATGATGAGGTGCATAAAATTCCGAACGAAACCACATCTAGTATGTTTTCTAATATACATGGTTTTAAAGCAATAAATATTGAAGTGCATAAGTTATTTAGGGACGTTGTTCCGAGGTTTCTTGCTGCTCATGGTATGTTACCCGGCTACGCTAAGTTGTTTCCGGAACATCCTGTTGAGGTTAGCATAAGCCAAGGAAAGGTTGTTAAAGCTTGTGCCCATGTTCATCATGATGAGGAGAAAATCACTCGTTACCACAACGAATTAGCAACTCATTACGAAGATTATTTTACCCGGCCGGAAGATGCATTGGAGTGGTTGAGTAGCCATTAAATCAGTTTATTTTACATCCAATGTTTGTCCAAAATATCAGGGTACTGGTTTTAAATAGACGGGATTATACCTCGGTAATGTTGATTGAAAAACTTTAACTAGTTTTGGCAACAATATGTCCACATCAATTCAATTAAAATTAACAGATTTAGGATTAACATTACCCGATGTTTCAACTCCGGGTGGTTCCTATGTGTCTGTAAATATTAGAGGTAAAATAGCCTACATAGCCATACAATTTCCGATTTTAAACGGGAAGTATTTATATCAAGGGCTATTAGGAGAGGCAATTACAACTGAAGAAGGATATGCTGCCATGCAACTTTCAGCATTAAATGTGTTAGCTCAAATTGAGTCGAAAGTTGGTTTCGAAAAATTAGAAGGGATTAATCATATAGATGCCTATTACCAATCTGCCAACAATTGGGATGATGGTCCGGCAGTGGTTGACGGTGCATCTGATCTATTTGTTAAAGTTTTAGGACAAAAAGGAACGCATACACGTGCAATTTTTGGGGTACAATCGTTACCTAGAAATTTTTGTGTTGGACTAACCTGCACTTGTACGTTGTTATAACATGATTATTTCTGAAAGTCTTGGGTAAAGAGCTGCTTTAGCATGAATTGTTACTGTGGCTCTTTTTAGTTTTTCTTGCGTTTAATTTAATGGCCATTTTTTGATTTGATATCAAGTACTCTACTTCACAACCACAATGTAAATAAGCTAAGAATTATGCAATTTGTTTACCACATGTTGTAACATGAAGCCCACCGTGTAGTTTGAATTTTGTAACGTAAAAATCTTATACGTTATGAAAACAATTACAATGAATGCACCTTATCCAAAGCGTTGGACTGCGCTGGTGCTCCTGTGCATGGCACAGTTTATGGTTATTATGGATACATCAATTATTGGTGTAGCCCTACCCGCAATTCAAGATGCATTGGGTTATTCAGATGCAAACTTGCAATGGATTTTTAATGCATATGTAATTTTCTTTGGAGGACTGCTGCTTTTAGGTGGTCGTATGTCTGATCTTTTTGGCCCTCGTAAAATCTTTATGTGGGGATTTGGTATTTTAACTTTGGCCTCTGTTTTAGCAGGCTTAGCATGGTCTGAGGCAAGCATGAACACAGGAAGAGCTCTACAGGGGCTTGGATCTGCATTGATAGCTCCGGCAGCGTTAACACTAGTGATGAGTATGTTTACTGATCCTAAGGAGTTGGGTAAAGCGCTTGGGTTTTGGGGTGCTTCAGCTGCGGCAGGAGGGTCTGCCGGTGTATTTTTGGGTGGTGTTATTACAGAGTGGATTTCATGGAATTGGACATTCTTAATTAATGTACCGCTTGGGTTAATTGTTATGGCACTTACCCCATCAAACATGATTAAAGGAGCAACACAAAAAGGCAAATTGGATATCATAGGAGCTTTAATGATGACTGCATCAATGGTGATGTTGGTTTACGCAATTGTAACAGGAGAACTAAATGGCTGGAGCAGTTTATCTACCATCGGTTTAATATTGGGCAGTGTATTGCTGATGTTAGTGTTTGTTATAAAACAAAAAAATACTTCAGACCCACTTGTTCCATTACACATTTTTAAAGCAACTAATTTATCGGCAGGTAATATAATTATGATGTTGATGGCCGGTGCGTGGATTCCGCTTTGGTTTTATCTAAACCTTTACCTTCAGCAAATATTAAAACTTTCGGCATTTTACTCTGGTTTGGCTTTGTTACCTATGACCATTGCCATCATGATTATGATGGTTGGGTTAATGGGTAAGTTTATGGCACTTTTTGGTTTTAAGAAAAACCTTGTAGCAGGTTTAGTGCTGATGTTTATATCTCTTATCATGTTCGCTAATCTTCCTGCTGATGGTTCATTTTTTAAACATGTTTTATTACCATCGTTAATCGCTGCTGCGGGTATGTCTTTGGCATACATTCCGGGTACTATAGCTTCTATGTCGGGTGCAAAACCAGAAGAAACAGGTTTAGCTTCCGGATTGGTAAATACCAGCTATCAAATAGGTTCGGCTATAGGTTTGGCAATTGTTGTGGCTATCTCAACTGCTAAAACATCCGGCTTAATAAACTCAGGTGTAAGTCAAACACAGTCATTAATGGGTGGTTTTCAAACTGCATTTATTACAGCTTCAATTATTGTTGGTATAGGTGTGTTAATTGCCTTGGTGGGAATAAAAACACCAAAATCAAACGTTTAATATGTTGGTTAAGGTTAAAGAGGTGTTACATGAAACATTGGATACGGTAACACTTGTGCTTGACTTGCCTCGGTTTGTGCAATACAAACCGGGGCAATTTGTAACTGTGAGTGTACAAATAAACGGAGCTACTTATACCAGAGCTTATTCGTTTAGTTCTACTCCTTATATAGATAAATATCCCATGCTTACAATTAAGTCGGTTGAATCTGGAATGGTGAGTAATTATTTACAGCAACTTTCACCTCAAAGTTTTATTGATATCAGTGAGCCTAAGGGCAATTTTACACCGGTTGATAGAGGTGTTTATAGCCATTATGTTTTGTTCGCAGGCGGGAGTGGAATAACACCACTTTTTGGTATAATCAAGCACCTTCTATATCAAAATCATGAAGCTAAGGTTACTCTGTTTTACGCCAATAAAAACGTAAATTCAATTATTTTTCATGAACAGTTAATTCATTTACAGGAGCAGTTTAATAATCGATTTTTTGTTGTTTATTTTATTGATGATGTTACCCTTTCTGATTGGGCAATTAAAGGACCTTTTACAATTACAAAGGGTGTAAAGTTCCTTAATAAGATTTATACTCAATTTGGCACAGAGAATATTTCGTATTGGTTATGCGGCCCAAATGGTTTAAATAAAGTAGCAATAGATACACTTCATTTTATGAAAGTTCCCAATCATCTTATTCATCAAGAGTCTTTTGCCGGGGAGGGTGATAACTCAATCCTCAAGTTTTCAAAAATGGTAAAACTGTCTATTATTAAACAAAACGCTACTCACAAAATAAAAATTGACAGTGGACAATATATCCTCTCTCAGATTCTGTCACGACAAATAGATGTTCCTTATTCATGTATGAATGCCGGTTGTGGCTCGTGTAAGGTTAAGTTGTTAAAAGGTGAAATAAAGATGGAACAAAACTATGCGTTACATGAAAGCGAGATTGCCTCCGGTTATCGTTTATTGTGCAAGGGTATTGTGATTTCTGATGAAGCAGAAATCTCCTACATTTTTTAAAGGATTAAAATTATACAAATCAAATGATGAATCATATAAGAGATGGTATTGATTAACTGCCGAATTTTGTACTGTAAAATTAATAATCATGGAAACATTAGAATTAAACATCAGTAACATGGGCAGTCAGCATTGTATGACTACAGTTAAATCTGCAATTGAGCCAATTGATGGGGTTAAAGAAATTTCTTTAGTACCTAAACAAGCTACAATTGTTTACGACAACAGTAAAATCAAAAAGGATCAAATCATCTCGGCTATTACATCAGCAGGGTATAATGTAGTAACAACTTAAAATAAAAAACATGTCAGAACTTAAATTTAAAACAAACATTAAATGTGCAGGTTGTCTTGCAAAAGTAACACCTCATTTGGAAGGCGTTAATGGTATAGCAGATTGGGAAGTAGATATTGTAGATCCCAATAAAATTCTTACGGTTGACGCCTCGACAGCAACAGCAGCTGATGTAAAAGCAGCTGTAGAAGCAGCAGGATTTACTGCAGAAAAACTTAATTAAAATGCCCAAACAGAGGTGGGAAGTTCCACCTCTGTTTGTTAATACCTACAAGCATGATTACAAAGCTCATATCATTTTCAATGCGAAACAAACTCATGGTACTGCTGTTATCGGCAGGACTATTTGGTTGGGGCGCTTTTGAATTAAAACACAACAAAATTGATGCAATACCTGATTTGTCCGAAAATCAAGTGATTGTATTTACAGAATGGATGGGGCGTAGCCCACAAATCATAGAGGATCAAATTACCTATCCATTGGTTACCAACTTACAGGGTTTACCTAAAGTTAAGTATGTAAGGGGTGGTTCCATGTTTGGTATGAGTTTTATATATGTAATTTTTGATGATGATGCTGATGTGTATTGGGCACGTGAGCGTGTTTTAGAGCGCCTGAGTACTGCATCACAACTTTTACCACAAGGAGTTACTCCGCAGCTAGGACCTGATGGTACCGGTGTTGGACATATTTTATGGTATACACTTGATGCACCGGGCATGGATTTAGGTGAACAAAGAGCTGTGCAAGATTGGTATGTGAAATTTGCACTTCAAAATGTAAAGGGAGTAAGCGAATTGGCCTCATTTGGTGGTTTTGAAAAACAATATGAGATTACTGTAGATCCAATAAAATTAACTGGATATGGATTGTCGGTTGCTGAGGTTTTACAAGCAGTAAGAGCAAATAATAATGAGGCTGGAGGTAGAAAATTTGAGCGCAGTGATATTGGTTACATCATAAAAACAACCGGTTATTTGGGTGGGATAAATGATATAGAGAATACAACCATCAAATTAATGGGTAGTTCACCTGTACGAATAAAAGACGTGGCAAGGGTACAGTTGTCGGGTAAAAGTAGGTTAGGGATTTTTGATTTGAACGGAGAGGGTGAAGCTGTTGGTGGAATTGTGGTAATGAGGTATGGGGAAAATGCGGATGAAGTGATAAAAAATGTGAAAACGAAAATGGAAGAAGTTTCCAAAGGGTTACCCCAAGGCGTAAAATTTAATATTGTATACGATCGCAGTGGTTTAATCAATGAATCTATCAGCTCGGTTAAAAAAACCTTGATAGAGGAAATGTTAGTTGCTTCGGTGGTAGTAATTTTATTTTTATTTCATTGGCGTAGTGCATTAGTAATACTTATTCAACTACCATTATCAGTTTCAATTGGTTTCATTTTACTTAATGCATTTGATATTTCATCTAATATCATGTCACTAACCGGTATTGCATTATCAATAGGGGTTATTGTTGATGATGCTATAGTAATGGTTGAAAACGCATATCGTCATTTGGCAAATGCATACAATAATCAAACAGATAACGAAGCATGAAAAAGAAATTAGATGAACATACACGCTTATCATTAATTGAAAAAGCATCTAAGCAAGTTGGTCCAAGTGTATTTTGGAGTACCATCATTATCATTGCCTCTTTTCTACCGGTATTTTTATTAACTGGTCAGGAGGGTAAACTATTTGCACCACTGGCATTAACAAAAACATTTATTATGTTGGTTGATGCAATTATTGCAATAACCCTTACTCCGGTATTATTATCTTTTGTAATGAAGGGTAAGTTTAAACCGGAGAATAGTAATCCTGTAAATCGTGTATTAGAAAAAATATACGCTCCCATACTTACTTGGTGCTTAAAGTGGAGAAAAACCGTTTTAGGTATAAATATTATTGCATTGCTGGTAACAATACCAATGATGATGAAACTTGGTACCGAGTTTATGCCTCCATTAGATGAAGGATCAATATTATTTATGCCGGTAACCTTGCCGGATATTTCAAACGCAGAAGCGAAAAGAATTTTACAGGTACAAGATAGAATTATAAAGTCTGTTCCTGAAGTAAGTAAAGTGCTAGGAAAAGCAGGTAGGGCAAGCACTGCTACCGATAATTCCCCAATCAGCATGATTGAAACCATCATCATGTTAAAACCTAAATCAGAGTGGAGAGAGGGCATCACCAAACAAGATATCATCAAAGAACTTGATACCAAATTGCAAATTCCAGGTGTTGTTAATGGTTGGACACAACCAATTATTAACCGGATTAATATGCTTGCCACTGGTATCAGAACCGATGTTGGTATCAAGGTATATGGTCAAGAGCTTGACAGTATATCTGCTGTTTCGGAAAGGGTTAAATCTGCGTTACAAGGTATTTCCGGAATTAAAGATTTATACGTTGAGCCAATAACCGGTGGAAAGTATTTGGAAATTGCAATTAACAGGGAGTTGTTAGGCAGTTACGGACTTACAGTAGATGAGGTTAATGCAATGGTGGAGACAGCTATTGGAGGTGGCCCGGTTTCGCAAACCATAGAAGGTCGTCAACGTTTTGCAATTAATGTGAGGTTCGCACAAGATTACAGGAGCAGCGTAGATAAAATAAACAGATTACCGATTACTACACCTCAAAATGGAATCATTCCATTGAGTACAGTGGCTAAAATTAATTATGTAAACGGACCTCCAATGATTACATCTGATAACGCCATGTTAAGAGGTGCGGTTTTGTTTAACGTAAGAGACAGAGACTTAGGCAGCACGGTAAAGGAGGCCATAACAAAACTAAATGGATTAAATAATGAATTGCCCAAAGGATATTTTTTAGAGTGGAGTGGTCAGTGGGAGAATCAAATCAGGGCCTCACAAACCCTCATGATAATCGTACCCCTGGTGTTATTAATCATTTTTTTGATTCTCTATTTCACCTTTAAATCAATGAAGGAGGCATTAATAAATTTAATCACAATTCCTTTTGCACTTATTGGAGGTGTTTATGCCGTATACTTTTATGGAGTAAACCTATCAGTTGCTGTAGCAGTGGGTTTCATAGCCTTGTTTGGTTTGGCTGTGGAAACGGCCATGGTTATGGTGGTTTATTTAAATGAAGCTATGCAAGATTTGGTTAACACCAAGCAGCAAGAAGGAAAAGATATTACCCCAGAAGATATTAGGGCTTATGTTTTTAAGGGTGCAGCAAAGAGGCTTCGCCCCAAAATAATGACAGTATCAGTGGCATTGTTTGGATTGGTTCCTGTTTTGTGGGCAACCGGAGTTGGAACTGATGTAATGCTTCCTATCATCCTACCAATGCTTGGTGGTGTATTTACATCTTCTATTCATATCTTATTGGTAACACCTGTTGTTTTTGATATGATGAAAGAGTATGAGTTAAAGAAAAAAGGAAAAATTGAAGTATATGAAGTGGCTCATTAAATGTATAATTCTGCTTTGTGCTGTAACAAATGCGCAAGCACAGAAGTTGTCATTGGATTCAGTATTAAAGTTGGTCGAAATACAAAATCCATTGTTACAACAGTATTATCTTAAAGCCAATGCGCTTGATGAGTTTGCAAAAGGAAGTGGCGCATGGATGGCTCCAATGGTTGGTGTAGGGAATTTCATGTCGGCATATCCCGGGGCGAAAATTATGGACGAAAGGGATAGAGGATCTTTTATGATAAGCGCTGAACAAGAATTTCTAAATCCGGTTAAAACCAAACAAAAACGAAAGTACAACCAGTCGTTATCAGATGTGCAACGCCTTGCAGCAAAAGAGAACTATAACACATTAAGGTATAAAGCAAAACAATTGTACTTCGAAATTGTGGTGTTGAACAAAAAGCAACATTTTCTGCTGAACAGTGAAAAGAATATGAAACTAATGAAATCATTAGCCGATATAAGATATTCCTATGATGGTGGTAGTTTACCCTCTATTTATAAAGCAGAGGCTTCATTGGCCGAATCTCTAAATATGATTCAAATGAATGAGGTCGCAATAAAAAGTAAGAAAGTGCTTTTAAATATGTTGATGAATAGAGAGGAACAAACTCCATTTGATGTAGACTCTGTATTACCCGCATTAACTTTCAATAATTTTTATGATACATTGGAATTAGCCGGAGTGAAAAGTGATATAAAAAGAATGGATGCCGAAATTGCATCTATGCAATTAAACGTAAAGCTGATGCAAGCAGATGCATTACCCGATTTTAAAATCAGGTACGAACACATGAATTCATACAGCGCCCACATGCCTAATCAATATACGGCAATGGCAATGGTCTCTGTTCCTATTGCACCATGGTCATCTAAAATGTACAAGTCTCAAGTGTCGGGAATGCAAATGGAAATAACAGCAATGAAAAAGCAGCGAGAGGCTATGTTGATTGAAGCCCGTGGGATGATAATTTCAATGCAACAAGAGTTAAGCAATATGCAATTGTTGTTAAACAATTATGAAAAAAGAATTATCCCTGCCCTGACAAAAAGTTTTGAGGCATCATTAATTGCATACCAAGAAAATAGACTTGAGTTGCCGCAAGTAACTGATGCATGGGAGTCGTTGAATATGACCCAAATTAAATTTTTGGATTTATGGCAACAATATCTAAACATGATTACTGATTATGAAAAAGAACTGGATAAATAGTTGGAGTGGTTTAGGTTTGATTGTATCGGTTTTTCTGTTGCTATCATGCACGCGTGAACAGCAGTCTAATAACAATAGGCAACCTCATCAATCTATTGATATTAATGATAGTATTACCTCGCTAACGGTAAATTCTGTTAATGCAAGGGTTCTGTCTAACCTCACCACCATAGCACCCAAATTTGGCACCATTAATAAAACAATAATTGTAAATGGAAAGGTTACCTATGATAAACATAATATTATAGATATTTCATCTCGTTTTGCCGGACGAATAGAACGGTTATGGATTAGGTATAACAACCAGTTTGTAAAAAAAGGTCAACCCATTGCAGAAATTTATAGTGCGGAATTGGTGGCGGCCCAGAGAGAGTTTTTGTTTTTGTCCGAACAAAAAAATATGGAGGTCAATTTATACGAAGCCTCAAAGCGAAAGTTGCTTTTGTTAGGAATGACGGATGCTCAACTGAAGCAATTGGAGAAACAAAAGAAAGTTCAATATAGGTTTGTATTGTACAGTGATGTGAGTGGTTATGTTATTACTCAACAATCCTTATCATCCAGCACACCAATTGCTAAACCCGAAAGTCCCTCTGCAGGAATGGATAACATGGGAGGGATGGGAGAAGCTCCTGTTATATCAACAGGCGCTGTTACCATTACTAGCAACGAACCACTGTTAAAAGAGGGCACTTACATCGGTAAAGGGCAGAAACTTTTTTCCATCAATCAGAACAAAAGTTCAAAAATTGAATTTGCTATTCCTAATACCAAAACGCAAGATATTTTGGTTGGAAATACCGTTTTAGTAAGTTTAAATAGTTTGGATAGTCTTCATATAAAATTAAACTATACCCAATCAGCCATAACTTCAAACGAACCCCTGATTAAAGCTTGGGGATTTACGGACCACAATAAACTTAAAATTGGGAGTGAGTTAGTTGGTAAAATGACGTTACAAAGTAGTGCCGGATGGGTTGTACCAAAAATGTCGGTTGTGGATATGGGTAATAAATCTGTCGTATTTATAAAAGATAAAAACATGTTCAAGCCAATTGTAGTAAACAAGCTACTTGAAAATGAGAAATACGCAGTTATTAAAAGCAACCTGATTAATGCAGTTACACCGATTGCTGTTAACGCACAGTTTCTAGTGGATAGTGAAGGGTTTATTCAAATCAATTATCATGAATAAGTACATATATAATATTGTTTTGTGGGTGTTTTTAGTTTTAGTTGGTGGATGTGTTGAATCTGCCGAAAAAGCACATGAACATGAGTTAGCCGCTGATGGCAAAACATACACTTGCCCTATGCATCCCCAAATTGTTGAAGATAAACCGGGGATATGTCCGGTTTGTTTCATGGATTTAGTACCAATAGAAAAAGGATCGGCAGAGAGCAAAGAACTTATGTTAGACGCCACGCAACAAAAGTTAGCAAACATTAAAGTGCAAAAAGTAAAGAAGGGAAATTTAAAAAGCGAAACGTATTTGCTTGCCATGGTTGTAAATAATGATGAGGCGCAGGTTTCCCAATCCAGTAGGGTTAGTGGACGAATTGAAAAGTTGTTTATAAAAGAGCCTGGTGAATGGATTACCAAAGACTTACCTCTTTATGAAATTTATAGTGAACAATTACTCACTTACCAACAAGATTATTTGGTTGCACTTGAACAAGCTAAACAAATCAATAATGAGCAAATGAGACGTATTGTTTTGGCCGCTAAACAAAAATTAATGCTGTATGGTGTATCTCAAAAACAAATAATGGAGTTAGAAAATACCGGGAAACCAAGAGCGAATGTAATTTATTACAGTCAGCAGTCCGGTTATGTTAATGAAGTTATGCTAACTGAAGGGGCCTACGTTAAAGAGGGGGATGTTATGTTTACATTTACTACAAGTAAAGACTTGTGGGTTGAGGCGTATGCTTATAACAATGAATCAGAGATGGTTAATTTGGGTAATCAAGTAAAAGTTTTATTGGGTAACCAAGAATATTTATCTGAAATAAATTTTGTCAGTCCGGAAATGGATGGTAACCAACAACGAGTAAAGGTTAGGGCCATAGTTAAATCTGTATCTGAAAAAATTGCACCAGGCACACAAGCTCAAATGCTTATCTCTCATCTATCCAGCGAATCGGTGTTGGTACCTGTTGATGCTGTTATCAGAGACGGAAAGGGTAACCACGTATGGGTACAATTAGGCAATGGTAATTTTATTGCAAAAGCTGTTTTGTTGGGTAAAGAAACTGATAACGAGGTTGAAGTTATTCAGGGGTTAACACCGGCAAATCGAGTGGTGGTAAGCGGAGCATATTTGTTATACAGCGAGTATATACTAAAAAAAGGAGGACAACCCATAGATCACCAACATCATTGATAGATCACAATAGTCAATACCTAACAAACATGAGTTATTATAAAACAATACAGAAACATCATTTAATAAACATTTAAAATTAAAATTTATGAAGGTAAAATTTATGCTGGCAGTTGTATTTGCAAGTTACTTAGTTGCAGCTAGCGCTTGTTCAAACAAAAAAAGTAATACGGTAAAAGCAGCAGAAGTGGTTCAAACAGAAGCTCCGGCTGTTCAAGAGTCGGTTTCTTCAAATACACCAACATTTGTTGATGAAAAGTTTAATGCTGCTTTTCAAAAATACTTACAATTAAAAGACTTGTTGGTTAAAGGTAATGATGAAATGGCAAAAGTTGTTGCCAAAGAAGTTGTAGGCTCTTTTAAACAGACAACATTTGAAGAGGTAACCAAACAAGTGGGTTTAATTGCAAATGCCACTAACTTAAATGAACAAAGGGCAGGTTTTGTATTATTAAACGAAGTACTTGTTGAAGCAGTAAAAAAACAAAAGGTAGCAACAGGTGTGGTTTATTTATCATACTGTCCAATGGCTAATGATAATAATGGAGCATATTGGCTATCTGCCGAGAAAGAAATTCGCAATCCATACTTTGGTGATAAAATGCTAAAGTGCGGAGAGGTGAGGGAAGAAATTGTATCTCAATAGTGATACTTTAGTTTCGATTAAAATAAAACGCTGCTGTCAATTATTGACAGCAGCGTTTTTTATGGTGTTATTCAGTCTTCTATTGTTTAACTATTTTGTTGTAGCTAACGTTGTTGTCTGAAAGTGTAGTTGCAATCACATAATTTCCTTTTGGTAATGAAGAAATGTTTACTTGAATGTTTGATTCGTTTCCTTTCAACTCATTCACGTCCAATACCAATTGTCCTTGTAGAGAGAAGATTTGAATCTTACTGATGTTTTGTAAGGCAGTTATATGAATATATTCGTTACTTGGAATTGGGAAAATACTAATGTTTGTTTGTTCATTATCGGCTAATCCTGCTAAAATATTCACAGCAACAGCCAAGTTACTGTATGACGAATATTGGTTGTTTTTCTTTGCCTTTAATCGGTAGTAATAAATTCCTTTTCCGGGTAAATTATCTGTGTATTTATTCACATTTTCCAAAACACTGTCAATAGCCATAAAACCATCATTTGCTTGCGCAGAACGCTCAATGATGTAACCATTTTCTCCATCATTGTTGTCAATCCAATTTAGTTTAAACTCATAGGTGCTCTGTTGTTCTGTAAACAAACCTTCTGGTGCGGTTAAGTACATTTTGGTAGTTGCAGTTATTTGGTTTGAGTACCCAGAATGTCCATATTGGTTTTTAGCTTTAACACGGTATGTATATGGTGTATTTTCAGTTAACATTACATGAGTGTATTCATTAATGTTCGCCAATACACTATCAATAATTTGGAATGTACCGTTGGTTAAAACCTCAATATAAAACATATCTTCATTGTTCGATAGGTCTGTCCATGATATTTTAACACTGTTATGTGTTGTTGATTTGGCTATTAGATCAGTTGGAGCATCAGGAGCGGTTGTAGGTGCAGGTAATGTTGTAGCTCCTGCATCCCCCGAGTATCCGGAAACTTCAGCATTAACAATGAATGCTTTTATGTGGTAGATATAGGTTGTGCTGTACAATAAATTGCTATCAATGTATGAGGTAAGATTACCATTTACACTGTCTATAATCTCAAATGGTGCGGTTCCTTTCTTTCTCTCGATAATGTATTTATTTGGATTTGTAGTTGGTGCATCCCAGCTTAATGCTATTTTGTAATGGTTGATGGCATTGGCTGTAAGCCCGGTAGGAGAAGGTGGAGCTATATTAAGTACTTGTACCCCAATAATATTACTAAATGCCGAGTTACCTGCTGCATTTTTAGCCAGTACTTTGTAATCATAAGCATTGCCTGATACAACCGAGCCGTCAATATAAGAGGTAACGCCTGCTGCTACTTGATCAATAACAGTATAGTTGTTTGCATTTAGTAACGACCTGTGTATTTCAAACGCAATTTCATTATAAGCATTGTCTGTCCATGATAAACGCACGTGTACGGAGCTTACTTGAGTGGCTTGAAGTGAAGTTGGTGCAGTAGGTGCGCTTACTTGTGTAACACCCATTGCCGAATTACTGTAGCTTGAGTGTCCTCCAATATTCCAAGCCCTGATTCTGAAATAATAGTAAGTACTTGAGTTTAATTGTGTGGCCAAGTAGGTTGTTGTATTACTAGGAACACTATCTACTAAAACAAATGAAGAGGTTGGATGTAATGATTTTTCAATATAAAAATAGGTTTCATTACTTGAATTATCATTCCAGTTTAAACGAATGGATTGCTCAGTAACAGTATTAGCCACCAGATTTGTTGGTGCGGTAGGAATATTAGGTAAAGTAATGGTATCTACTACATTGCTGTAAGTAGAATAGCCGTAGCTATCTTTTGCACGAACACGGAAATAATAACGGGTATTTGGATTAAGACCGTTAATTGTGCGTGAAGTTACATCACCCGAAGAGGTACTGTCGTATCTTGTAAATGGTATCATCAGCGAAGTTGTGCGTTCTATAACAAATGCAATTTCACCAGAGCTGTTGTCTTGCCATGATAAGCCAACACTTGATGATGAACGTGAGGTAATGATTAAGTTACTTGGAGCAATTGGTGCCGGATAAGTGGTTGCACTATCAATGTTAGTGTACAACGAATAACCACCACTGTTTTTAGCCCTTATCCTAAACCAATATTTGGTATTGGCAGTTAATAGGTTAGCTGTATAATTATTGATATTGCTACTTACACTATCAATTGCTGTAAAAGAGCTAGCAACATCATCTTTACGTTCAATAATAAAATGTGTTTCGTTATCAGAACTATCAGCCCATGTTAAATTTACGCGATATTGATTTGATGCCGTAGCAACCAATCTAACGGGTGATTTTGGAAGAGTATCATTGGTTCTTCCGGAGAATGCTGGTGTATAATTTGAATATCCACCAAAGTCGATACAACGTAACCTGAACCAATAGGTCGTATTTTTATTTAAAGTATTTACGGTATAAAAAGTATCCGTAGGCATTACACTATCAATTAAGCTAAAGCAACAACTTGATGATGTGCTTCTTTCTATATAATACTTAGTAGCTGTATTGTTATTGGTAGACCAATGTAACCTTATTTGGCTGGTTGAAATGCCTAATGCAACTGTGTTTGTTGGTGGTTGAGGTCTGTTTATGGTTGCCCCTGTAAATACGGCTGATTGAGCGGATTTTCCAAACTCATTTGTTGCTTCTAATTTATAATAATAGGTTGTACCCGGGGTTCCACCAACATTGTGTATAAATGTAGTGTCGTTTTGTGAAACATTGGTTAAGTAATAATATGTACCTGTTGTACTGGTTGCATAGTATAAGCGATAACCATTGCTGTTGTTCACCTTATTCCATGATAGCTTTATGGTAGATTGCGTTAAGCCTGTTGCGCTGCCTGTTGGAGCATTCGGGCTGCTTAAACTTGTTAAAGGTCTTCTCCAAACACCTTGTGCGTAGTTTGTTCCATAAATATAATCACCTAAAATATGTAGTCCATTAATTTGGGCTGAATTGGGACTGGTTATACCTGTACCAAAACCATAGGTATAAGTTGCAAAGGTGTCAGTAGTTATGTATTGACCTGAAAAATAGATGTTGTTATGGCTAACGATTTTTCTGGGGAAATAAGCGTTCGACCTAAATGCCCATGTTTGACCATTGTTGTATGAAATAAAAATTTTATCAGTACCGGAATCATTCGATCTGGTAATTAAATAGGTACTTGTTCCTGTAATTAATTGGCAAGTAGTATCGTATGTTCCGGTTCCCGAATTGTAATTTGATGGAAGACCTGTGTTTGATGTTACCCAAGTAGTTCCATTGGTTGATTTGAGCATACCTTTTTTAGATGTAGCCAACCATAAAGAACCGTTAATTAAACTCAATTGGTAAACAGAGCCAAGATTTGCATCAATACTATTTGTAATGTTTGTTAATGTTTTTCCGGTATCTACAGAAGAGAAAATGGCATTACCTCCAACAAAATAGTATTTGTTGTTAAAATACACACCCGACTCCAAATAGGAAGCCACTGAAGATATAGTTGACCATGTTTTTCCGGTATCAGCCGACATCATGTTGTTGGAATAGCTTGACCAAAACATTGTTCCATTTGAGGTAGAAAAGAATCCATATAAATAATTTGAACCAGCATTGGGTATAACACTTGTTTGCCATGTGCTTCCGTGGTTTGTTGAAGAGTGAATCACTCCATTTTGTTCACACACAAATAATTTGTTGCCAACTGAGGTGATGTGCTCTGATAGGTTAGGCGCAGTTGTTTTTCCGGTAACAAGTGTCCAATTCACCCCGTTGTTTCTGCTGAAATATAGTCCGTTAAGTGAGCCCATGTATAGGGTATCTCCACTGGCAAAAAAAGATTGTCCGTAGTTTCCTTTTATGTCGTATGAATGAGGTTCCCATTTCATTTGGGTATTGTTAAATTTGTATAAGGTATCGTTTGCAAAAGCAGATCCAAGTACCATTCCTTTATAAACAACAATGTTTTTAACACCACGTTTAGTTCCTATTACTATTCCATTTTCTGTTCTGGTCCATGTTTTGGCACTATCAGCACTGGTGTATATATAACCATAATTATTGATGGCAAACAAATTGGTTCCATTTGACCAAATGTTGTTGATGAAATTTGTTCCTGTAATACCGGTATTTCTTGCTGTCCAAATATTTCCGGTGTCTGATGAAAAAAACACACCTTGTGATGTTGCAGCAAATAAGGCTGAACCAATTCGAGTAAAGCCACTTACTTGTCCATTGTACATTCTCAGCGGATTACCTAAACCTGTTCGTGCCACCCATGTTTTGCCTGAATCGGCCGACATCATCACACTTGTTTCGGTAGTAGAGTAAGTTCTGCCGCCCCAAAAAAGTAGGTTTCCATAGCTGTAAAAGCATTGGGTGTACGCACTTAGGTATGATGTAGTGTTTAATCTCGCATAAGTGCTGCTCCAGGTCTCACCTCCATCTGTGCTGTAATGATATTGTCCTGAGCCATTGTTTCCGGGCATATATATTACACCATGTTGCTCTACCATACCACTGATGTTGTTGCTGTTGCTAATTGCAAAAGTGTTAAAGGTCCATGAGTTACCGTTGTTTTTTGATAAGTGAATTGAACCTCCTGTTGAACTCACTAAAAGTTTGTTGTTGGATTTAAAAATAAATTCAATCGTCCCGCCTTGTGGACCATTGGTTGGTTCCCATTGGGCAAAAACGCGCAATTGAAGAGCCAAAAAGAGTAAGATAAAAAGTGTTGATTTTGTTTTCATTTCTAGAATAAATCTTGTTGTAATAAGAATGGACTCCTTATTATGGGCAAACCCCTACATGTATTTTTAATAAGTTTTTAAGGTGTTGAGAAGCAGATGCTTTTTTTGAAATTTAATTGACGAACTCCTAATAAATTTTCCTTCAAGTAAACTAGGGGCATTCAAATTTTGGGTTGTCTATTTAATTCATAAGTGTGTACAACGTAACTCTAAATTGGGTTGTCAAAAAAAATAGTAACAATAAAAAATAACAAAATGAAACAAGTAATAAAATGGAGTTTACTTATAGGTTTAATGCAATTTTGTAACATAACATTTGCCCAATTGCCTCCTTCTTTTTGGAGAGAGGTATCAAGTTTTCCAACAAATTCGTCTCCGGAAGGTAATTCATGGCTCATGATTCATCCAACAACTCAAGAAATGTATGTAGGTACTTTAAAAGAGGGTATTTTTAAATCAGCTAACAAAGGCATTTCTTGGCAACAGGTGTTTGATTTAAAAGATACCGCCATCAACAAAATAATTGTAGGTCCTAAAAATTATTTGTACGCTATTGCCGATCATTATGTTTTTAGGTCGGTTAACAACGGTATAAATTGGACCAGGTATGACGTAGGCTCCGATTATCAAATTACTGACATTGAAAGGGTAGGTAATAGGTTAGTTGTTTCAACCGCATCAATAGTTACCTTATTAAATAACCGCGATGAATTTGTTGGAGATGGGGTGTATGTGTCTGATGATGATGGTATCACGTGGACACAAAAAAACTTGGGTATCACTTTCCGAAAAGCCATTACAAACCTCGCGGTAAATAGTTATGATGTGGTGTTTGCCTCAATGGCTAGCCTGGATGGGCTTGGAGGTGGATTGTATTACAGCACAGATGCAGCCTCTACATGGAATAGGGTGCAACAATTAAGTTATATCACACCTTCTGATACAATTGATTTAACCAGTATTCATCATGTACATTGCTTAGAAGTTGATGAGCATGATACACTACACTTATCATTTGAGGGTATTAGCATTAATGTCTCTGCCGCAGGCAACATGAAAATAAATGTGAATGATTTGTTTTGGAATTTGCCCTGGCATGCAGAGCGTGTTAGAATGACCGGTTATGAATGGGACAATCAACCATACCATACCTTACATTTTGCCCGCCATCAACAACATAGATACAGTAGTTTACATACGCCTCTTTCAACAGCAATTGGTGGTCCATATTTTCAATCAACACCTCAACAAAATTGGTCGCGTATACCAAGTGGGATGTTGCCTGTTGGGTATGGGTATGTTAAAACATTTTTCGCAGAAGATGCTGATGGCAGGGTCTATGCCTCACAAATTGGCGACCATAAAATCTTTTATTCAGATACTTCTGTAAGAGTTACTACTTCTCTGCCAAATTCTCCATCTACAGGTGTATTTATTAGTTTGTATCCAAATCCGGTGAGCAATACTTTGTATATTTCTGCGCAAACGGATATTCAACTAAATCAAATAATAATATACAATCAGATGGGTAAATTATTGCCTGTTTCTTTCAATAATGATGTTGTTGATGTAAGCAGTTTAGATGAAGGAATTTATTATTTATTTATGACAACAAACAAAGGCAATCTAACACAACGATTTTTGATTTCAAGGTAGGTTTTATCACTAACCTGATCTTAGAAACGCTATTTGTATTAATCAAGTAGCGTTTCGCTTTTTTCTATGTTAACAGTTAAGTTCTCATAGCCATTTTCTGTAATCAAAATATTATCTTCAATTCGTATTCCGCCAATATCCATCCAATTATTTAGTTCTTTAATATTTATAAACTCTTGTATATTCTTTTCAAGAAGGGCATTTTCTATTAGCGGTTTTATGAAGTACAATCCGGGTTCAACAGTTAGTATCATACCTTTCTCAAGTTTAACATCAACTCGTAAGTTGGCCCCAAAATAGCTTTTGGGTTGCTGGTTTTCCTCATGTCCGGTGTCTCTAACTTTAAGTCCAACAAGATGCCCTATACCATGTGGAAAAAATAAACCTATCAATTCATGTTCAATTAGCGCATCGTAGTTGTTTTTTAAAATGCCCAAATGTAAAAGGCCTTCGGTTAATTTGTGCGCAGCTAAACGATGTATTTCATGCCAATAGACGCCCGGCTTACAAGCTGCAATACACACTTTTTGTACATTTAAAACAAGTGTATATAAGTCGTTACGCTTGTTGTCGGTAGGTTTTGTGGTAATATATGTTCGAGATACATCAACACAATAATCATAAATGTCTGCACCTGCATCAACCAATACCAATTCATTTTTACCAAGTATCTTTTTGCCGGGAATAGCATGTAATACCGATGCGTTTTTCCCACTTCCAATAAGTGTATCATATGGAACTTTGTGTGCACCGTTTTTGTAGAGCTCACCCTCGTAAATAATTTGTAGTTCACGCTCAGAAATACCCGGTGCTAAGGCATTTTTCAACGCTCTGTATCCTAGTTCGGCTATTCTCGAAATTTCTTTTATAAGATTAATTTCTGCATCGTCTTTAATTCTCCTGGTTCGGTCTAAAGCAGTTTTTAAATTGCTATATTTTTCGGTTTGGACTGTATCCTTATATTGACCTAGGTGATGGGTTAATTCAAAGTTTTCCTTGGATAAAAACTTATCTAAATCATCAATAGGTTTTCCGGGTTCTGCTATTAGTAAGTCTTGCGATTCGCCATCCCAAACCAATTGTTGTTCGGTGTACTGCAGTTGAAATTCAACCCAACCAATGTTTTTATTGTATAACAAAACTTCTTGGTCTCTGCGTCTACCGGTTAACCAAAAATAGGCAGGATGAGGAATAAACGGATAACATTGATCCAGTCCACCAGGTTTTTGAATTAGTTTTCCGGAATGAATTAAAACCACCTCATTGTTGTTAAGGATATTGTTCCAATGTTGTTCAACTCTGGTTCTTCTTTTTTTAATATCTGATGATGTAAAGTACATAGGTTCTACATTTTTTTGCAATTTATAAAAATGAGAATAACAGTTGGTGTTGGTTTGGTTAATTAAGATTTAAATCTAGCAGGTTTGTTTAGTTGTTGTTTAACCTAATAATAAAAACAAAGTTCATGTATTAGTTTATCTGATAATTGGTTATCGTAAGTTATGTTATATTTGATTTACTATCACAAGAAGCTATGAATAATAAATTACACCGCAGAAGTTTTATTGCACGATTTTCGGCTGCACTTGCAGCAACAGTAGCTATGCCATTGTTAGGTGCGAGTAAAAGTTTTAAAAATAATATTGAAAATGAAATGGAAAATACCAACCCAATAAAAAGTGTAAAACCGATGGGTTTCCAATGGGAAACTGCAGATCCTTTTCTTTTTTGTGTTCATCATGAGGATGCTTTCCCTAAGGGCAACGACCAAATGGGACCATCATCAGATTATTTTAAAGGTCGTCATTTAGGCGATGATTTTATTATAAAAGATGGTTTCCGCATGTATCATGGTAAAGTAATACCGGGTTTTCCGGGTCATCCACACCGTGGTTTCGAAACCATAACTGTTGTGCGTAAAGGTATTGTTGATCATGCTGATTCTTTAGGTGCAGCCGGACGTTATGGTAATGGTGATGTGCAATGGATGACTGCCGGAAAAGGAGTTCAACATTCAGAAATGTTTCCTTTAATTAATAAGGACAAAGCCAATCCAATGGAGTTGTTTCAAATTTGGTTGAATTTACCTGCGCGCAGTAAAATGGTGGAACCACATTTTAAAATGATGTGGAGTGAAGATATTCCTAAACTAAAGCACAAAGACATTAACGATAAAACAACAACGGTTGAAGTGATTGCCGGTGTGTTAAGTAACTTAAAAGCACCAACTCCACCACCAAATTCTTGGGCTGCAGATGTTAAAAACGAAGTGGCTGTTTGGAACATAAAAATGCAACCTAATGCAACTTGGGTTTTACCAAAAGCTTCAGTTGGGGTGAATCGCACGTTATATTTTTACCAAGGAACCAAGATTAAACTTTCAGGAAATGAAGTCAATAAATACCATGCGGTTGAGGTAAAAGCAGACATGAATATTACCATTGTAAACGGAAATGATGAATGCGGAATTTTGGTATTGCAAGGAAAACCAATTAACGAGCAGGTGATGCAATACGGCCCTTTCGTAATGAACACCAAGGAAGAAATTCACCAAGCTTTTGAAGATTACCAAAAAACACAATTTGGTGGCTGGCCTTGGCAACGTTACGACCAGGTGCACGACCGCAACTTGGGACGTTTTGCTAAACATGCAAACGGTAAACTGGAAAAACCGAAGAGCTAAGTTGTTTTGAATCAGATTTTCTGCATGTCCTGAAGTGGATTGCGGTTTAAATTTACGCTCACAGAAAACTCAGAATTGCACAGAAGTTTGCTTCGCAAAGGAGTAGCCTATTCGAGTGACCCGAGTACTCGGGTTGTATCGAGAATAGGAGTGTGAAAATTTATCTGCTATATAAGTCCACTTCTCGATACGTCCCGATATAAAATCGGGACACTCGAAGCGGCTGATGCGTTCAAAATATATTTAAACTCTCTCCAATGCCGAAGGCGTTGCTCTTCGAACCTCAACTTCTCCAATCGACTATGCTCAATTCTTCGCAAGACTATTTGCAAGCTCTGCGTTATAAAACTTTTCGAATTTCGCTACGCTAAACTTCGTTTCTTACTTTATATTTCATACTTATAATTTAAGCCTTCTTTTTTGTACTGATTTATTGATTATTTTGCCGCATTGATGAATTGGTTAAAATCCTTATTGTTAACTGCAGTAGGTGTGGCTTTACTCTGTCTGGCCTTGCGTAATTTGCCATTACACGAGTTGGGTTTGCAACTTCAGCAAGCCAACTATTGGCTAATTATTCCTGTGTTTGTGGTTACATTATTCGGTTACTACATACGCATAAAAAGGTGGCAGTTGTTATATAAAAGTCTGCATTTTAATGTTCCATTTAAAGCCGCGTGGATTGCACTTTGTGCCGGTTATTTGGTAAGTTATATAGTGCCAAGAGGTGGGGAAATTACCAGGTGTTTACTGGTTAAACGTTATAAAGATGTACCTTTTAATCAATCGTTGGCGAGTGTGATTATCGAACGTGTTACAGATACCTTTTGTTTGTTTTTATTGGTTACAGGTATTCTAGTTTTTAATGTAGAACAAACTTCTTCTTTTTTTCAAACCAATATTATTTTGCCCGTTGCCGAAGGGCTAAACATAAAAGGCTTGTTACTTCTGGGGTTGTTGGGTTTGGTGTTTTTGGCTGGAGTATATTTTTACATCCACAAAAAGGTAAGTGATGATACATGGGTAACCACATTTTTATTGGCATTAAAACGTTTGTTGCAGTTGGATGAAAAAGTGTTTTACCTATTTTATACATTCCTAATTTGGGTTGGTTATTTTTTAATGACTTACTTATGGGTTTTCGCTTTTGATGAAAGTAGTTCTTTATCCATATCTCAGGTTTTTGTGGTAATGATTATTGGTACAATAGGAAAATCGGTTCCAATACAAGGTGGTGGAATGGGTGCTTATCACTATTTGGTAGCACAAGCATTTCTAATCTTTGGTGTTGGGTTAGTTACGGGAAATGCACTGGCCATTATTATACATGGCGCACAAACAATTTACACCATCATTACTGGTTCAACAGCATATTTAATGTTGATGTACGATGAAAAAGGCCGTAATTTGTAGCCTTATTATGCAATTGAAAAATAATATTATTTTACTGTTTGCCATTCTGTTCAGTGGCATAATACATGCACAAGTTACTAAAGTTGGCAACGATACGTTGTATGATGTGGCTTGCTGGAATGTGGAGTGGTTTGGCGATGTAAATGAAGGCCCAACCAACGAGGTAACACAATACAACAACGTCAGAACGATAATTACCAATATAGAAGTTGATGTTTGGGGCTTGTGTGAAGTATCAGATCCAACTACATTTTACAATTTATTAAACGAGTTGCCTTCTTATCAAGGTGTGTTATCTACCTATAATCAAACACAAAAAACAGCATTAATTTATAATAGAGACTTGTTTGAGTTGATGAGTAGCAACTTAATTACCGACCCAGGCAATCCTGATTACTACAATGCTTTTGCTTCGGGTAGGTACCCTTTTGAGGTGGTGTTACGCACCAAAACTTATCCTTTTGATTCTGTTTACTTTTATGTGGTTCATTTAAAAGCAAACAGCGGCAGTGCCGATCAATCCTCATATAACCGCAGAGCTAATGCATCATTGTATTTGCAACAATTTTTAAACATACAACGTGCCAACAAAAAAATAGTGGTATTGGGCGATTTTAATGATGATGTGGATCAATCTGTAGTAAGAATAAATGGTTCTTATTTGGCATCTCCATTCCAAAATTTTAACAACGATTCAGCTCGTTACTATATACCAAGTAAACAGTTAAGTTTGGCCGGAGAGACGACTTATCCAAACTTTAAGCCCATTAATATGATTGATCATATTTTAACTTCAAGGGCTTTGTCTGATTCGTTTTATGTCAAACAATCAGCAGTAGTGTTAAAACAATTATCAGCTCAAATTAGTGGGTACTTATCCAATACATCAGACCATTACCCGGTGCTTACCAGGTTTAATTTAAAACGTTACCCTAAGGCAACACCAATAGATACTTCCAATAACGATACCATTCCGAACACGGGAGTTCGCAAGTTTGCAAAGGTTACATTCAACGTTTATCCAAATCCAACTCAAGGCATATTTACTATTGATGCAGATGTAAATATTCAAAATATAACATTATACAGTCTTTTAGGTGAGGAAGTTTATACAACTCAACCCACAAAAAATGCCCGAGTAATTACTTTACCCGAGCATGTTAAAAACGGTATGTATGTGTTGTTGGTACAAACACCTTTCGGTAATTTGTATAAACACCTTCACGTGTTGCGAGATTAGTTACTTAGGCATTTCAACAGGCATATTGGCATTACGCCAAGCACCCATTCCTCCATCTAAATCGTATACTTTTTTAAAGCCTAAAGTTTGCATTTTTTCAGCACACTCTGCACTGCGTCCGCCACTGGCACAATACACATAATAAGTAGCGTTGCGGTCAAATTTGTTTAATTCAGCATCAAAGTTGTCGCTAAAAATATCTAACAAACGTGCATCTTTTATAAATCCTTTTTTGTATTCGCCCGGTGTGCGCACATCTAAAATTATACCCGGTTGATTGGCAATTTTGTCGCCAAATTCGGCTGCACTTATCACTTTAAATACTGCACCGGTATCTGCTAAATTTTGGGTTGATTCTGTGTTTGCTGTTTCACTTTGGTTATCAGCTTGTGTAGGTTTGCTATTGCTGCAAGCTACAGTTAAAAATGCGCCAAGCGCTATGGTGTATATAATTTTCATGGTAATTTTTATTATCCAAATATATACGATATTTATTGATGCAAATAATTAATTTGCGGCATCATGAAAATTACATTTTTAGGTACCGGCACATCACAAGGCGTTCCCATTATTGGTTGCGATTGTTACGTATGCCGCTCTGAAAATTCTGCTGATAAAAGATTGAGAACCTCGGTTTTGGTGCAGGCCAACGATAAAAATATTGTGGTAGATAGTGGGCCGGATTTTAGGCAACAAATGTTGGCTTGTAAACTTAAACGTTTGGATGGATTAATATTTACTCATGCACATAAAGATCATATTGCCGGTTTGGATGATATACGTGGTTTTAATTTTATTCAACGAGAAGCCATTGATGTGTATTGCACAGCTGCAGTTGAACAACAAATGAGAAAAGAGTTTGCATATATTTTTGATGAGGTAAAATATCCCGGTGTACCGGAATTATCTATTACGCGCATACACAATGATGTACCATTTGATGTGAAGAGTGTACACGTTACTCCAGTGGAAGTAATGCACTACAAACTGCCCGTATTGGGTTTTATGTTTACCGAAACCAATAACAGCAATACTTTTGCTTACATTACCGATGCCAATTTTATCAGCGATGATGAAATTAAAAAGATAAAAAACTGTGAAGTGTTGGTGTTAAATGCCTTACGTCATGAAAAACATGTTAGTCATTTTACATTGTCGGAAGCATTGCTGGTGATAGAAAAAATTAACCCTAAACGCGCGTATTTAACACATATTAGTCACCAGTTAGGTTTGCATGATGAGGTTTCGGCTACCTTACCACCGCATGTATTTTTAGCATACGATGGTTTAAGTATAGAAATATAATGGCCATCACCGGATCTTTTCATCAGCATTATCATTTTGTAAAACAACTTGCGCCAGACCTTAATCAATGGTTATTAGGTGCGAGTTTAGATGGTGCTTTTACCATCAGTAAGCAAGAGTTAGTAATGTTGTTCAACAAAAATAATGAGCCACTTGTTGTAAAAGTTTTGGCCAAATTCCATAGTGGTTTTTTGTTGTTTGAAAACACGCCTTACCACAAAGGAAGTAATGCGCAAGCATGTTTCGAAACCTTGTTTGGTAAACAAGTGGTAACTGTAAAGCCGCATCTATACAATCGCTCTTTCGAGGTTGTTTTTAATAACAACCAAGTGCTTATTTTTAAGTGTTACGATGCGTTAATTAATGTGGTGCTGGTTGATGGTGGCTATGTAGTGGATATGTTCAGAGAAAGTATTCAAAACGATTGGTCATATAACCAAGCAGAGTTTGAGGTAACCGATGAAAATATCATCAATAAACTAAACACATTTCAATACCAGGCAGGTAAATATTGGGTGTATAAGCGAGAGGTTGAAGATGAATTTTATTTGTCATTAAATCCGCAAACAGATAAACCCATACTCGAAACCAATAATTCGCTTGAGGCATCTACCATTTTCGCAAGATATGCACTTGGTTCGCTTGGGTTTAAGCAAGCTAAAATATCCAGAGTTGCAACACTTGAAGGAGAGATAAAACGATTAAAACAACAAATTAAACTCAGCGAACAAGGCATTAAACAATTGTTGCACCAATCGCCATTTGAAGAAATTGGACATATTATTATGGCAAATTTGCACGTCATACCTAAACAAACCAAACAAATTGAGTTGTTTGATTTTTATAACAACAAAAATATTTTGGTAAAACTAAAAAGCGATTTAGATGCTGCTGCCAACGCTGCTTATTATTACCGTAAGGCTAAAAATAAAAGGATAGAAGTTGAGCAAATGGAGCAGAAATTATTAAACCTGCAACAAAAATTAGTTGGTGTTGAGTTGATGTTGGAACAAGTAAATGCTGCTGCTAATGCCAAACAACTAAAGCCTTTACAGGTAAGTAAAAAGCAAGAAGTGGTATTTCCGTTTAAACGTTTTGTGGTGCAAGATTTTGAAATTTGGGTAGGAAAAAATGCAGCCAACAACGATTTGCTTACGCAAAAATATGCGCACAAAAACGACCTTTGGATTCATGCAAAAGGTGTTACCGGTTCGCACACCATCATTAAACATAAAGCCGGAAAAGTTATTCCCAACAATGTATTAACCATTGCCTCACAAATAGCTGCATATTACAGCAAACATAAAGGCAATACCTTAGCACCCGTAAGTTACACGCAAAAAAAGTTTGTGCGTAAACCCAAAGGTTTTGAACCTGGACAAGTGGTAATGGATAGAGAAGAGGTGATTATGGTTGAACCGAAGTTGCCGTAATTAGTTTTAATTAGGGTTGATGTTTAACCAACCAAACGTACCACCACATAACCATTTGGCATTAAACCCATAATCAGCAAGTAGTTTGGCCCCGGCTGCAGAACGGCCACCACCTTTACCGCAAGCTGTTACGTATTGGTAATTTTTATTCAGTTGGCTGATTTGATTGGGTAACTCTTGTAAAGAAATGTGTATGGCATTGGGGATATGTGCTTCTTTAAACTCTTCTTCGTTTCTTACATCAATTACTGTAATGTTTTGGTTTAGTTGTAAGGCTTGTTTAATCTCATCTATATCAACACATGGTTTAGTGTTTTTAATTTTGTTGGGCATACGGAATTTGATAATCAGAGCAGAAAGTACGGTTATTAAACCTATAAATAAGATGGCGTATTCGATACCTAATACATCTGAGGTAATACCCGAAATGATTGCACCGAAGGCATAGCCTAAATCGCGCCAAAGTCTAAATGTGCCAATGCTTTCGGCTCGCTGTGTCGGGCTGGTGGCTTGTGCAATGGTTGACAAAAAAGTTGGATATACCAATGCGGTTCCTAAACCTAAAATCCCTGAAATAATCATCAACTCATAAAAGTTGGTGCTGTATGGTAAAAACAAAATAGCTAAACCTTGCAACAACATACCCCAAAATAACATCGCTTTTTTGGAGTAATGATCTGACATTTTACCGGTAAACAATTGTCCGATACCCCAAGCTGTTGGATAGATGGCAGTAATTAATCCTATGTTTTCGTTGTTGTAGTTCAGCGATAAAAGTACAATAGGAAGTAATCCCCATATCATACCATCGTTTAGGTTGTTTATTAAACCGGCTTGTGTTACCGAACTTAGTGTTTTGTTTTTAAAGGTGGTTGCCCAAAACACATTTTTTAGTTGGGTTGATTGGTTGGTAGTGCTTTCTTTTTGTACGAACACACGCGTGTCTTTAACCCAGAAAAACGTAAGTATAAATCCAACAATAGCTATAACAATTCCGATATAGAAAGGGTATGGAGTTACGCCATATTTATTGGCTACATAACCTGTTAAAAAAGCAACTATACCTACTGCAAAATACCCGGCAAACTCATTTAGTCCCATGGCAAAACCACGGTCTTTTTCGCCTACCAAATCTATCTTCATCACTACGGTGCTGCTCCATGTTAGGCCTTGACTTAATCCTAATAACACATTAGCAAAAATTACCCAATTCCAATTTGGCGCGTTTATTAGTATAAACGGAATAGGTAGGGCCAATAACCAACCGGCCAACAATAAATTTCTACGTCCAAATTTATTGGCAAGTTTGCCCGTATAATAATTGGCAATGGCTTTGCTTAAACCAAATGCAGTAATAAAAGAAAGTATGGCAGTTTTTGATGCTACACCAAATTCCAATTCTGCAAATTGTGGGAATATAGTGCGTTCCATCCCAATCATACCACCTACAAACGCGTTAACAATAACCAGTAAAGTAAATTGTTTCCAGTTTTCTTTTAAGCCTAATTTTATTTTCGCATGCTCCATATCAACCTTCAGTTTTATGCTACAAAGGTCGGATGGGGTTTACGCAAATCTTTTTACAAATGTTAAATAATACAGTTCCGGTTTATTGCACTTCAGCCCTTATTCGGCTTAATGAAACTTGTGTTATACCAAGATATGAGGCAATGTGTTTTAACGGAATTTTTTGAGCTAGTTTTTTGTTTTTACTCAGTTCTAAATAGCGTTCCTTGGCTGAGTTAAACTGTAAACTTTCTAATCGTTTAATGCTGTTTACATACTCGCGTTCAAACAAAATTCTAAATAAACGTTCTATATCATGGTATTCATCATACAACTTAAAAAGCTTGGCAGCGTTGATGGCAATCATTTCGGTTTCTTCCAATGTTTGAATGCCTTTAGAAGTTGGCTGTCCGGTAAATAAGCTTTCGGCCCTTACTATCATGTCGTTTTCAAAAGCGAAATGTTCGGTAATATCATTGCCATCCTTATAATAAAAAATTCGCGCACATCCGCTTTTTACGATGTAAATGGTTTTACACCTGCTGCCAATTTCTTGCACCATGCCGTTTTTATGGTATTTAACACTGCTAATAAGTGGTTGTAAGGCCTTTTTAGCATCACTACTTAATTTGTATACCTTATCTAAATAGTTGAATAGTTCCATAAATTTACTTTAGGCAAAAGAAATGACGATGTTTCGGTAAAACTCCTAATAATTAGGGATAATTCAAAGATGTAACTTGAGGGGATTACATTTCGGCCAACTCTTTCAGTTTTTGATTCATCAATTCAAAACCTTTTACGGTATTGTTGTCGAGCATTTTATTAAACAATGGAACCAAAATGCCTTTAAACTCTTCACTTTGAATAAAAGTTGTAGAGCCATCACCATTATCAATCAGCTCAAATTTGTGTTTACCATCAAACAAACCTTTAAACCACAAATTGCCCAACCATACAAACTCTTTATTGGTTTCAAATTTTAAAATAGTTGGAGTAAAGGTCATACCTTTAGCTTGCGGTGGCTCAATTCTGGCTTTAATCTTAGCACCTACAGCTAAATTTCCTTCAATAGATTTGATAAATGGATTCCAGTTTGGATAAGCTTGAGTGTTGGTTAAAATAGCCCAAACTTTTTGTGGTGATGCTTGAATCTCAATGCTTGTTTTAATTTCTTTTGCCATGATATTGAAGTGTAATAATGTAGTTAAAATAATTGTTGTTAATATTTTCATTTGTATTTGTGTTTTATCACGGCACAAAGTTGTAACACAATTGCTTCATTACACTTGATATTAATCAAGAAATCACAACATGCGTTTTTTTCTCACTATACTAAAGGTTTCGGGAGTCATGCCCAACATGGAAGCAATGTATTGTAGCGGTACTTGGTTAAACAATTCTTTGTTGTTTTCAAAGAAAGTGTCGTATCGTTCCTCGGCTGTCATAGATAAATGACTAAGTACCCTTTCTTCCAGAGTAATGAAACATTTAACCAAAAATAATTTCTCTAGCTGATGCCATTGTGGTACAAGAGTTCCAATTAAATCGTAATCTGTTTTGTTGATGTAAAATATTTCAGTATCAACCAATGCGTGTATCGAGAACCGTGCGGGGGTGTTAAATATAAAAGCAGATAAATCGGTAGTAAAATAGCCTTGGGTTGAAATCCATTGTGTAATTTCTTTATCGTCTTTATCAACTACAATTCTAAGCAAGCCGGTTTTAACAAAACATAACTTATCACATTTGTTACCGGCTTGCAACAAGAACTCTCCCTTTTTTATGGTTGATGATTTAAACAACGCAACAATTGTTTGTAAATCGTTTTGGTCAACCACACCAAAGTACGATTGTATATAATGATCAAGCGCTGTCATATTTTATTTGTTGTATTGTTGTTGGGTTGTTTAGGCAATTGTAGCTACTTATTTTTAGGATGTTTCAATGCTTCCCCCACTGCAAGTTTACGCATCAGTTCTGTAATACGTAACACCTTAGTTTCATCTTTTTTAGCTGCGTAAATCCAATCAATAAACTCTTTTTGTTGTCCTTCTGTACAGCTTAAGAACTTTTGATGAATATCTGGTTCTGCTTGCAAACATGCTATTAACTCATCGGGTATTTCTAGCGGTGCATTGTCATTATACAAAATCACGTGTACCCAGTCTCCTTCTTTTTTACCAATTTTTTTTCTAATTTCAGCTTTTACAGGTAAAAACAATTTACCATTCCCCAATGGCATTAGTTTGTAATTTTTAATTGCCACTTCATCAATACTACCTTTTACCTTAACCCACCCAAAAGTAGCTTTTGGGTTTTGTAATACCTCAGGAATAGCTGCATAGGTCCAACCGCCTTTACCCGGATATTTTTGGAGCAGGTATTTTTTATTTACCAATGGTGTCTCTTCAGGGGTATTCATCAATTTTTGTTTTGGGGCGGTGTTACAAATCAAAATCCATAACCACAACGTTTCGCTCTGAAACCGATATTCTTTCCAATACTTGCCAACCTAGTCGGGCATAAAGTCTCTCGGCTGTATCAGTATATAAATGTAACTTTTTTAGTCCTAATGTTTTTGCATGGTTTTGTATGAATTTACACAATGAAGCACCGTAACCTTTTTGTCTATAAGCGTCATCTGTATATATTAAAGCCAGCCAATGTTTGTGTTCGTTTAGGTATGCCACTTTATCTAAAATACTTACCCAACTGTAAACGCCACCGGTGGCAACAGGTAAGTTGTTAACCAACATCAATACTTGAAACTGTAACGCGTCATTCGTAATTTCATCAAGCCTGGTAAGTGTTCTTTCTTTAGGAATCTTCCAATGGTTAAAATACCAATTGGCTATTATTTCAAACGTTTGTTTATCGTTGGGTGTAACAATTTTAAATTCAATTTTTGTTTCCATTAGGCTTAATAACTGGGCTACTTTGGCATGTATGTGGTAGGACTACATTGTGCAAATTTAGTGGTAGCAGTGATTTGAATAGAATAATCTTTGATAAATAAGTTTAACAAACGTTTAAATTCTTTTTGTTTATCAGGGGTTGGTTGAACATCCTCTTTCCCCAAAAAATTAAACAAAAAGTAATTGATGCTTCCGTTGTTGTTAAAGTAAATTCTATTAAAACAACGTGTTGGTTTTTCCCACTTAAAGTTGTTTTCCGATAAAAAGTTGCCGAAGTCTTGAAGTAGTTTTACATACGCCTCATACATTTTTTGTTGCTCGGATTCTGTTTTAAATACAGCAAGAGAAGTGTCGTTATGAACTGCACTTGGGTAAATACTATCTAAGTAAGAAATACGTATGCCTTGTTTTTCGGCTTCATCAAAAGTTAAGCCTAACTGTTGTGCAAATGATGGCACATGAACAGCGCACATTATAAAAAGGGTTAATACAATTGTTTTCATAGTTGTTGGATAGAACGGTATCGTAAAAATACAATTTTATACATAAAACAATAGGGTAGAGGAATTGTTGTTTGTTCTTAGTTATAAAACAAAAAAGACCCCATAGGGTCTTGCTTTGTTATTCGCAGCACAAGACTATAACCTCATGCTGCAAATAAATATTTGAAAAATAGATTTATTTCAACTGATAATCTAACCACTCGAAAAACACACGTTGCCACAAGATGGAATTTTGTGGTTTGGTTACCCAATGGTTCTCGTCAGGGAAATACAAGAAACGACTTGGTAAACCTTTTAACTGTGCTGCATTAAAGGCTTCTTGTCCTTGGCCCAATGGCACACGAAAATCTTTTTCGTTGTGTATTACCAATATCGGGCTGTCCCAGTTTTGAATAAATTTATGTGGTGAGTTATCATAGTTTTTACTGCGTGGTGCTTGCCAATATGGACCTTTATTGTCGTTGTTGGCAAAGAACATTTCTTCTGTTGTGCCATACCAACTTTCTATATTAAACATACCGCAATGTGCTACAAATGTTTTAAAACGTTTTTGATGGTTACCTGCTAACCAATACACACTGTAACCGCCAAAGCTGGCACCTACTGCCGCACGTTTATCTTTAGCTACAAAAGTTTCCTTACTAACTTCATCAACAGCACTTAAATAATCGCGCATACATTGCCCGCTGTAATCGCCAATAATGGCATCGTTCCACTCGCTGCCAAAACCCGGTAAACCTCTGCGGTTAGGTGCAATTACAATGTAACCGTTGTTGGCCATTAACTGAAAATTCCAACGGTAACTAAAATATTGGCTCACCATACTTTGTGGTCCGCCTTGGCAATACAATAAAGTTGGGTAACGTTTGCGGCTATCAAAATCAGGAGGATAAATAACCCATGTTAACATTTGTTTCCCATCGGTTGTTGTAATCCAACGTTTTTCTACTTTGCCTTGTTTTACATTGCTCCAAACCGGTTGGGTAATAAAAGTAATTTGTCGTTCTTCTCCGTTTTTGGTGATGTTAAACAACTCAGTTGGATTGCTCATGTTTTGGCGTGCACCAATTAAGGTAAATGATTTTTCGTTTCCGGCTAAGGCTATGCCTAAGTAGTCGTTATCACCTTTGGTAATTTGTTTTACTTCGGTGTATTCGGCCCCCGCTTTTTTAACTTTTTCGGTTGATGTAAAAATGTTACGTGTACCTTGGTATTGCGAGATGAAAAACAACTGTGAGCCATTGTTAGTCCAGCAAAAAGCATCGGTGGTGTAATCAAAATCTTTGGTTACTTCTACTTCTTGTTTGGTTGCAAAGTAATAAACCATTAAACGGTTTTTGTCGGCTTCGTTACCAGCACGTTTCATGCTAAGCCAAGCAATTTTTTTGCCATCAGGACTAAATTGTGGTTCGCGATCATAACCGCTGTTTAGCTCAGTAATATTAGTAGTTGATTTGGTTTCGGTGTTGTAAATAAAAACATCGGTATTGGTGCTTACTGCACTTGGTGTACCATTTAGTTTTTTGCAAGAGAAAGCTAAACGTTTTCCATCAGGACTCCAACTCATTTCGTTTTCATCACCAAAAGGAGGCTCGGGCGCGTGGTATTTTTCTTCTCCTAAAATATCAACTGCTGTGCCTGTAATTGCACCATTTTGGTAGCCTACTACAAACGGATGATTGTAAGTGTAATCGTGCCAAGAATCCCAATGGCGGTAATATAAACCATCAATAATACGCGCCTTTACTAGAGGTAAATCCGGGTACATATCGTTAACGGTTTCATCTAGTTTTACTTTTGCTATGTACATCAGGTTGTTCATGGCCGGTGCGTATTTGTAACCTTCAATGCCACCTTTAACTTGTGTTATTTGGGTAATGTTGCTGCCATCTAAATTACATTCGTACAATTGTACATCACCATCTTTGGCCGACATAAAAGTTAAACGTTGTCCATCTGGACGAAAACGTGAACCAAATGCCCCGGTTTCCGGTTTTATTACGGCAACAGGAGTTCCGCCTGCCGAAGGAATAATATAAACGGTGTTGGCCCCTTTGTTAGTGGCCAATTCGTAGTTTTTTACTTCAAACAATACTTGTTTACCATCGGTTGAAATTACCGGATTACCTACACGGCCAAGTTGCCACAAGGTTTCGGGAGTAAGTTTTTGTTGCGCGTAAGTTTGTTGCAGCATACACAGCGATAATAAAGTGATGAATATTTTTTTCATGATAGGTGAGTGATGAAATTTGATAGCAATATATAAAAAAGTGGTACTGTTTAGAAGGTAAAATTGATTTATTAGAGAATTGCTTTAGGGATAGTAGCGGATATACTTTTGTTTTGGGTTGGGGCATGCACGGGGCAAAAAGATAGCAGCATATAGTCCCGAAGCGAGTTCGGGATTTTCAACCCGACCCCGAGTGAAGCACAGCGTAACCTCGGGGTAACGTCCAAATAATTTGAAACAAAAAAGCCACCCATTTTTTTGAGTGGCTTTTGCTATTAAATGTTAAACGGTACTTCGTTTGTAATGATATCTTCTAAGGTTTCGCGCTTGCGAATAAGGCGTGTTTTGCTTTGATAGATGAGCACTTCGGCTGGCTTTTGACGTGCGTTGTAATTACTGGCCATGGTGATTCCGTAAGCACCTGCGTTTTTAAAACAAAGGATATCGCCTTCGTGTACTTCGGTTAGTTTACGGTCCCAACCAAAAGTATCGGTTTCGCAAATATTACCTACAATGGTGTAAATACGCTGTTTACCATCGGGGTTGCTGATGTTTACAATCTCGTGGTACGAGTCGTACAACATTGGGCGTATTAAGTGATTTAATCCGCTATCAACACCAACAAAAACAGTAGCTGTGGTTTGTTTGATAACGTTTGATTTTACCAAAAAATATCCGGCTTCGCTTACTAAAAATTTGCCCGGCTCAAACCATAATTCTAAATCGCGACCGTATTCCTTGCAAAACTCGGTAAAGCGTGAACCTAATAATTGACCAAGCTCTTCAATATCGGTGGTTACATCGTTTTCTTTGTATGCCACTTTAAATCCGCTACCAAAATCAATAAAGGCTAAATCAGGAAAATCTTTGGCGCAATCAAATAAAATTTCGGCACCTTGTAAAAATACACCTGCATCTAAAATATCGCTACCAGTGTGCATGTGCAAGCCGTTGATGTGCATGTTGTTTGATTTTACCACACGCACCACATGGCGCAATTGATAAATACTAATACCAAATTTGCTATCAATGTGCCCGGTGCTGATTTTGCTGTTACCACCCGCCATAATATGCGGATTTAAACGAATGCAGCAAGGAACGGTATTGCCATATAAAGCACCAAATTGCTCTAAAATACTGATGTTATCAATATTGATGTGAACGCCTAATTCAACCGCTTCTTTAATTTCATCTATACCTACACAATTTGGGGTGAATATAATTTCATCAGGTGCAAATCCTGCACGTAAACCTAATTTTACTTCGTTAATAGAAACGGTATCTAAACCACTACCCTCGTTTTTTAATAGCTTTAAAATAGCGGTGTTGTTTAGGGCTTTACAAGCATACTTTATCTTTATATCAATAGGATTAAATGCGTTCTTCAAACGTTTATACTGCGATATAATTTTATCAGCATTATAAACATAAACCGGAGTGCCAAACTCTTGGGCCACATCCGTTAACTTTACGCCTCCCGCGTAATAAGCATTGTTGTTGAGTTCCATTAATATAATTTTTAAAAGTGGCGCAAGATAGTAAAAGGAGGTGGATTTTGGAAAACGGATGTTGCCATCCTACGTTAAAGCTGCGGATAATGATAGAAGTTGGAGGCTAGAGCTAATAATTAATCAACCAATCAACCAATAACTAATCCGCGGCAGCTTCATTCATCATTTGTTGGGCAAGGTCTTTACCCAAATAATTATCAATAATTGAGTGGATGATGTAAAGTAAAGGAGTAAGTGCAATAGCTACCACAAACTTGTATAAATAATTTACCACACCTACAGCAAGTACCAATTTTAAAGGCCAATCGCCACCAATATAAAAAGCTATAATCAGCACCACAAAACTATCAATAAACTGAGAAACCAAAGTTGAGCCGGTACTGCGCAACCAAAGCGCTTTATTACCTGTTTTGGTTTTGATGAAATGAAATGTGTACACATCAACCAACTGCCCGAATAAAAAAGCCACCAAAGAGCCAATGATAATCCAAAGTCCTTGTCCAAAAATACTGCTGAATGCCAATTGCATGTTTATGCTTCCTTCTGCAGTTTCTTTGGTAACCCAAAATGCAGCCGGAACAGTATGTATGGTGGCATAAACGGCAACAAACGCATAAGCGATTAACGCAGCTGCAATGTAAGAGAACAAGCGCACGCCACGTTTACCAAAGTACTCGTTAATAATATCGGTCATAACAAATACCATAGGCCAAAGTAAAACTCCGGCAGTCATGTTAAAGGAGTAGGTATCACCCAATAATTTAATTTGAAAAGGGGAGATGCCCAATGTTTCTTCTACCGAAAAAATCTTTACCCCAACAAACTCGGCAATAATAGCATTGGCAATAAAAAAGGAGCCTAGTATTAAAAATAGTATATTGCGTTTAGATTCTTTCATGTTGTAGCATGTGTCGTTGGTTTATCCTTAAGCGGTGATTTCAAATTGCTCTCCCATTTTAGGAATGGCAATGTTTGTATAACCTACTTCTTCTAGTTTTGTTTTAAGCGATTCTTGTGCTTCTAATTCTCCGTGTACTAAAAATACTTGTTTTACTTTATTTGCTTTTTGGTGTTTAAGGTATTGTATGACCTCACCATAATCGGCATGGGCACTAAAGTAATCCATGTTAACCACTTTGGCATTCACGGGATACATTTCACCAAATATTTTTACTTCTTTAGCACCGGCCTTTAGGCGGCCACCCAAACTTTCGGGTGTGCAATAACCTACCATCAAGATAGTATTATTCGGGTTTTGAATGTTGTTGGCAATGTGGTGCTTGATACGTCCGGCCTCCGCCATACCCGATGCTGAAATAATAATGCAAGGTTCTTTAATATCATTAATAGCTTTCGATTGGTTAACGTCACTCACATAAGTCAGGTCTTGAAAACCAAATGGGTCAGGGTCTTTACGTATATATTCCAGAAATCTTTCGTTAAAACACTCTTCGTGTTTACGAATAACTGCTGTTGCTTTAACCGATAGCGGGCTATCAACAAATACTTTAATGGTTGGTAATAATCCTTTATTAGCAAACTGATCAAGCATGTATATTAAGTCTTGTGTTCTATCAACGCTAAAAGCAGGAATAATTAATTTACCTTTTTGAGTTACACATGTTTCGCGAATTATATTTAACAGCTGCAATTCTAAGTCGGCTGGTTTAGGGTGTAGGCGGTTGCCATAAGTGCTTTCACAAATCAATACATCACATTGCCTAAAAGGCTGCGGAGATCGAAGTATTTGGTCGTTTAGCCTGCCAATGTCACCTGTAAATGTAATCTTAGTTTTTTTGCCTTTTTTGCAAGTAACATCAATGTGCACAGCAGCACTGCCTAATAAATGACCTGCATCAGTAAAAGTTAATGTAATATCTTGATCTATTTTAATGGTCTCTTCGTACTCAACCGGAACCATTAAATCTAGTGTTTTTTCAACATCAAGTACATCATATAGGGCTTCAATTGTAGGTTCGCCACGTTTAACTCTGCGCTTGTTTACATATCGTAAATCTTCGTTTTGTATAAAAGCAGAGTCCATCAACATGATTTCGCACAAAGAAATGGTTGCCGGTGTAGCAAAAATAATTCCCCTAAAACCTTCTTTTACCAAACGAGGTAATAAACCTGCATGGTCGATATGTGCATGAGATAAAATTACATAATCTAAATCGTGTGGTGCAAAACCAAAATGTCGGTTCATCTCATCTCGGTTATCTAACCTTCCTTGAAATAGTCCACAATCTAAGAGCAGTTTTTTACCATGAGCAGTTGTTATCAGGTGCTTGCTACCGGTTACTACTTGCGCTGCACCATAAAATTGTATTGTAGCCATAATGTTGTTTGTGCGCTAATATACTTTAAAACTATAAATCAAGTAATAAAAAAAAGCAGGCCTTGGCCTGCTTTTTTCGGTATAAAAGGATGATGTATATTATTGAATAACTACTTTGTAAATGGCTGTTCCTTGTTGGGTAGTAATTTGCACAAAGTATAAGCCTTTGTTTAAGGTTGATACATCAACACTTGGTTGATTAGTATCAACATTGATGTTTGATGATAAAACCAATCTTCCGGTTAAATCCATCATGGTAAATTGTGCACTGCCCAATATTTCATTGCTTGTTATGGTCAGGTAATTACTGGTTGGGTTTGGATAAACCATTAATTTATTACTGATATCAATGTTGGTTAAACCGGTATTGTTAGTTCTTACAAGTGTTATGGTATTCACTTGCGATGCTAAAATTGAATCTTCAGGTTCTGCGGCTCTCACAGTCCATTCCAACGTAATTGAATCGCCTAAAGCAATACCATTTGCAGCTAATATTGCATCAACGGCACTTTCTGCTAAAGTTAATTCGGTTGCAGTTCCGTTATTGTTTGATGCGATGTTAAGCAATGGTGTATTAAAGTTTCCATTAACAGTTTTGGCCAACCAAGTGTACTTAGTAGCATTGGTTGATGTGGTCCAAGTAATGCTGATGTTTGCCGAACCTGCTGCTTCTACTCCAACGCGGGTATTGTTTGCCGGAGTTACTAAATTAAAGTTACCCAATATACGTTTACGAATCAACTTGATGATGCGTGTTTCGTTTGCTTGTAATGAGTCGGTAGCAGATTTGTAGGCATAAACAGTCCATTTTAATTCAACCGAGTCAGTACGTTTTACACCCAATGTTTTTAGCGTATTATCAATAATACTCGAAGTTAAATTTAGTATGCTGTCTGTTGCAGGTAATACTACTAAAGGGGTGTTAAAGTTACCGCTAACATTTGTTGCTATCCACTTGTAGCTTACTGCATTTTTGGATTTGTTCCAAGTAATTTGAATTGGGGTATTGTTACCTTGTTCAACCTCAATACGAGCGTTGTTTGCAGGATTAATCAAAGCAAAGTTGGTTAGCTGCGTAATGATATCTTTTTTGCGCACCGCATATAGTTGATAACCGCTGGTGCAACCGGTACTTCCCGAGCAGAACTGAGCCAATATACCTTCAAAAGTAAATTCACTTTGAGGAACAGCTAAAGCAGGAGCATCATCCAACTCAGTATCGGCAGCGGCCAGTGTTCTTAAAATGATGGTATCGCCTGTTGTTGTTCCATCCCAAACGGTGGTGTTTGAACTTGCAGCAAATGTACTCGCTGTTGAGTTAGTTTTTAATCCAACAATGCGTATCAACCTACTCTCATAAGTTTCACCATTTTGGTTTAGTTGTTTTACTGTTAAAGTTATAGGTGTTATGATTTTGTTTGATGCCAGAATGGTAACACCATTTGTTGATGTGTAAGCACCACTCGATAATTGAAGTTGCGCATAATTATTAAAGTCATTTCTTGGTCCAATTACTTCTACGCTATCTCCTTCTTTTAATGTTCCGTTGGCAATGGCATCAACCATGGCACCACTAGCCTGACGAATACCAATAGCTGCAGTTTGGTCTTGTAGGTAAATAAAACGACCATAGGCACGTGTTATCACACCTCTAATTTTAACTAAGTTTGGTGATGCAACCGCACGAGCTTGTGCAATACTCATAGCAGGATTTGTTTCAGGGAAAATAGCGTCCGGACGAGCATTTAACAATTGAATACGTTTGTCACCTAATACAGAGGTATCACGCACATTGTATGCTTTGGCAATGGTGTTGTGTTTGGCTTGCATATATTCTGCAAAAGCATCTTGCTCGCTACCAATAACCGCAAAGGTTGATGTGCCTGCAGTTTTAATGGCAGTATCTAAGTTAACACGTGCAGTGATGTTTGACGGGAAAGGATAATTGTCTCCACCAACAGGCGAACCAACGGCCGAAGGGTCTGCTAAGAAGTTTAAGGTAACAATTTTATAAATACGTGAAGTATCACCAACCAATGAGCCGTTTCTAACAATAGTATCTAAACGTGTACCGATTGAATCAATCAATACCAATGATCTGATTCTGTTACCAGCCAAAAGTGTTGTGTCATAACTAAACGCTACACCACCAATTTGCGGAAACTGCCCCGGAGTTGCGCCAGGTCTGGTCGCTGCAATACCATGCTCTACTATTCTGCGTAGGCCTGCAGCATTGGTTGAAACAATAACTAATCTGTTGTTAAAACGTAAGGAGTTTTCTATATCTAATTGCGAAATATCTCCTGTTTGTTTATTGGCACTAGGGTTGGGTTGAGTGGTTTCTAATGATACATTGCTACCCACAGAATTTACAAATCCTATGGCTGAACGAATGCCACCACCATTTTTAATAGATACACGCACTTGAGGGTCGTATTGTTTGGCATACCATAAGTTTGCGTCTGATGATAAGTTACCTAAGTTACTTTCTTCTGTGCGAACAGCGTTACGTCTTCCTTCTAAAAATACATTTGATTTACCAACTAGGTTGCCATCTTTAGAAATAATCACATTGTTAACTGCGTTACAAATGGTGCGTACATTTGCACCTTTCGTTCCGGCAGCAAATGCATCGTTGTAATTACCCCACAATGTTGTTACCATAGCAGAGTCGCTTGCATAAACTCCGTTAACCGTATTGTTTAACAAGTTAGATAATAATACACCTGCACTATCAAAATCACATACAAATCTACCTACATATTTCCACTCGCTTGTGGTATTTAAAATAGCTATTGGTTGGCCTGTTGCACTTGTAGTTAATATTGGATATTGCTCGGTAGCGGTATGGCCTGCAATTAATCGGTCGTTAGCATCGGCTGTAATGTTGTGGTTACCGCCTGATAGGATAATGTCTACATTACGCAGGAGGGGAGCCAATGCTTTTTCGTTGGCGATTTGTTGTAAGTGCGCCAATAAAATAATTTTGTTTACGCCTTCTTTTGCAATTAATGAATCAACCACCGGCTGAATAATTGCAGCTAAAGCAGGCATATCATCCACTTGTGGTCCGGTTACGGTAGTAAAACCCGGTGATGATATTTTAGCCAATACTTGTGTGGTTGCTCCAACTATACCGATTTTTTCTCCGTTACGCTCAATAATTACTGACGGTGCAATACCTTTCTTTTGGTTATTGGCTGTAATAGTTGGTGATGTTTTAAAGGCAGTATCTCTTAATATTTGGTTGGTGTATAGGTAACTTAAATTCGCATCGTTGCTAAAGTTTAAGTTGCAACTTACATATGGAAATTGTGCGCCCAACCAACGTTTATCAGCACCATTATTTCTAATATCAACACCAATTTGCCCGTTTAAATCACTTGTCCCTAAATCAAACTCATGATTACCTAAAGCTGATGCATTAAAACCAATGATATTCATGATGGCAATATCAGCTCTACCAATTGCCGGGCGCACTGCTTGTGTACCATTGTAATAACTTGATGCAGTGTTGCGTAATGGTGTTTGTAATGAAGGATCTTCACCTGCTGATAAAAATGGACCGGGTAACGTATTATCTCCTGATGATAAAATTAAAGTATTTACGTGTTCATCCTCCAACTTGTCAACTATAGCTGCATAGTTTGGTGCATCAACAACTGCGGCTAAACCACTTTCCATATCTGATGAGTGCAAAATTTGCATTTGGAAATGGCTGCGTGAAGTCAACTCAATAATGGCCACTGTGCCACTAATTTCGTTTGATACCAATAATAAATCTTTGCCATTAGGACTTTGGCTGCGTGGTACAAACACCAAACCTTCTGGGCCTAAATCACCACCTGAATTTAATCCCGGTGTTTGCGAAAAATCGCGTGTGTTAATGTAGTTAACAAAATACGGATTGTTTGGATTAGTAATGTTGTAAATCATCACACCGCCAATACGCTCTAAACCAATAAATGCGTAAGTAGAATCTAATATTTTACCTACAGTAATGGCTTCCGGTTCTGGCCCTTTATCATCACTCCTGTTTTTAAATGTATTGTTGCTGTTGCTTGCATTAAAGTTATTTGGATAAATGTTTGCAATACGTTGTTCAAACTCATCTTTGCTATCCCAAACTAATGCACCTGTAGTGGCATTCCAAACCGTGAATGAACGGGCTCCGTATGCGAAGATTGAATCAAATTTACCATCGTTGTCAAAGTCGCCATATCTATTGGTAACATTTAATCTACCGCTTATGCTGTTGTTTTTTAACGCAGCAACAGCTGATGCCCCGCCAAATTTAGCTGTATCTAATACATAAGATGAATGCCCAAGGCGAACCTCTTCCTCGTTTGCGGCACCCCAATCTGCGCGTGCATCACCTTCGTTTGCGGTTACTAAATAGGTGGTGTTACCGAACTTCATGCTGCTAATGGCATCAGGTTGGTACATACCAAATATGTTGTGGTTGGCAAAGTTGATTGCTCCACCCTGGTCAGATGCATCCAGTTTATTTTCAACCAAATTGTAGTTTTTAAAACCTAATGGAATAAGACGTGTAACGGTTGCATTGGTTAAATCAATTTCGGCAATGCAGTTATTTTCTTGGCAAGTGGCCCAAGCTTTTTGCGAATCGTCAGACACAGTGATGTACTCCGGCTCTAAATCTTCTGCAATGGTTGAGTTGCGTAAAAATGTACCACCCGATTGTATGCGTCCCGTTATTTTTATTTTAGGATCGATGTTTTGGTTGTTGTATGAAGTAAAACCTGCTGTTTGTACATTAGCTTGTGTAATGTTAGCTACACCGCCTGTTATGTTAATTATGCTTATTGAACCTTCAGGGTCTATGGTATAACCTACATTAGGTTCACCTTCATTTGCTACTAAAACTTTTGTTCCATCAGGTGTAAAACATAACATGTCAGGATTTGCTCCAACATCCACTTGGTTGATGTAGGCCAATGTATTTGCATTGAAGAAAACCACTTTGCCATTTTCTGTTTTACCCAATGAGTCTATAACTGCAACGGCTAAAATATCATTGTAAGTTGCAACAGAAGTTAAATCAATACCATAAGGTTTGATAGAAATAGATTGCACTAAACTAGGGCTGGCCGGATTACTGATGTCAACTACTTTAATAGAGGAATCATCACCATTGGTAACAAACATACGTTTGCTTTTAGCGTGATAAGCTGAGATTTCTGCGGCAGTATTGTTATAAATGCCGGTGGAGAATCTTCCCAAAAATTTTGGTGTAATTTGTGCGCTTACATCACCAAATAAGGCCAGTGTAAACGCAATGGAAAAGGAGAATAATTGTTTTTTCATACCTTATAAATTTGTGAGCAAGTTGGGTATACCAGCTCAAGCAAATGTTAAGGTCGAATAACCATTACTTCAATTTTGAGTTAATGCAATGTTATTTGAGACGATTACTTTGTTTTGGCTTCGTTCCAATAAACATCCATTTCATCCAGTGTCATGTCGATTAAATTTTTATTTTGAAGTTTGGCTTGCTCTTCGATGTATTGAAAGCGTTGAATGAATTTTTGATTGGTTTTTTCTAATGCATCATCAGGGTTGATGTTGTATTTGCGAGCAAGGTTAATCAATGAGAACAAATAGTCGCCAAACTCTTTTTCTGTTTTTTCTGAATCAGGGTTTATCTTAAATTCTTCTTTTAATTCGGCTAACTCTTCATCTACCTTGGCCCAAACTTCGGTAGGAGTGGGCCAATCAAAACCAACCTGAGCCGCTTTTTCTTGCATACGCAATGCTTTTACAATGCTTGGCGTTCCTTTGGCAACACCACTTAACACCGATTTATTTCCTTCTTTAAGTTTAAGTTGTTCCCAATTTTCTTTAACCTGCTCTGCGTTTTCAACTTTTACATCTCCATAAATGTGGGGGTGGCGATGAATCAATTTTTCACACAAACTATTACATACATCAGCAATATCAAACTGATTTTTTTCGCTGCCAATACGTGCGTAAAATACCAAGTGAAGCAACACATCACCCAATTCCTTTTTTATTTCTGTGGCATCATTTTTTAAAATGGCATCACTTAATTCATAGGTTTCTTCAATGGTTAAATGTCGTAAACTCTCATTGGTTTGTTTCATATCCCAAGGGCATTTCTCTCGCAAGTCGTCCATAACATCTAAAAGGCGAGAAAAAGCTTCGAGTTTTTGTTGCTTGGTATTCATATCAAGTAGCTAATGTGGTGATAAAGATATTGGTTAGGCATTAAAAGAAAAAACCACCAATTTGTGTTGGTGGTTTTTAGGTTGTGGTCTCGACAGGATTCAAACCACTCCACCTATTACAAGCTTCTTAGGCGGCCGCGATACGCGTAGCCCCTTTATTAGCCCCCTCGTGAATTAAAACACCATGTAATGATGAATTAACCCCAAGCTCGTTTTGTAACGCGAAAGGACTAACTAGCTTTACTAAATCAGGGTGAAGTTGTAAGGCTTTCTCAAATAAATTACGGTAATACTCAAGGTTATAGCGCAATTCTTTAATGATTGCCCCTTGCTCAACTACTGTTTTACGCAATTCTTCAACCTCGGCAGGGTTATTAAATAGCGTAGTAGCTCCTGTGCCATTTAAAATTTGTTCTTTGTGCTTTGCTGCAACTTCCGGGAAAGCCTCAAAAAACTTGGTTAAGAATTTTTGAGTTAGGAAATCTGTATCAGTCGACAGAGTTCTACTAACATGAGTTTGAGTATATCCGATTTTCTCGGAAATCTCCTTGTTGCTAATTCCCTCTAGGTGCACTACTGCACGTAATCGGGCTTTTACTTCTTTATCCATAGCAGTATATAAATTATTGTTTTACTGGGGCATTTACCGGTAAAAATTACCGGTAAAAATGTAAACAAATATACAATTAAAGTTTAAAAACGCAACTTAATGCTAATTAATTTAAAAATAATTGTATTGATTGTCAGAAAATTAACAATTAAAATAATAAAATCAACAAATAGCGCTTTTAAATGTTAAAAAATCAACATTTCTTTGAATCACCAAATCGGTACAAAATTGTTCTTTGACTTATGGAAAACCAAACAAATAAAAACAGGCCAATGCCCGAAGTTTTTTTACATGCAAGGGAGCACAAAGATTTAACCACCGGAGAAGTTGATAGAGAAATTGGAATTGAAGTGTTTTTTCGATTAACAGGCTACTTAAATGTAACGCAAACCGAATATTTGATTGATGAATTAAATAAAGCGTTAACGCAATTAAAAAGTATCGAATCAAAAATCGCTTAATTTAGAGCTGCGAGTAATTGTTCCAGCATCAAAATCCTCTGCTTTAGTATCGGTTAAGTCTTCATCCCAGTTTTCGGGTATTTCATTTTTGAGTAAAAGCAATAAATCTTTTGCTCTTGTATCAATATCATTAAAGGTCGAGCAAGTTTGTGTACTAAGTAACCTAAAAGCCATAGTTAAGTTTTCAATACGCTGTATTTCAATAAAAGCATATTTTAAATCATCGGTGGTAAAATTAGCATCAATTTTGGCTAATCTTTTATTGCTTCTGTATCCAACCTTGGCAATTTCTAATAAAATTTTCTCTAGTTCGGCCTTTAATGGTAATGGTAGGTTTTCCATATTTAAATAAAAATATTTTGTTTTAGTGGTAAAACAAATATAGGAGAAAACCTTAAACCTCTTTGCCAGTGGGAGTAATCATGGGCAAAAAATCACCAAAACGGTAAAAAATTGTTCTTTGATGTGTATTAGATAAACAGCCAGTACCAATAACAGTGCGGCACTTAGCAAACTTTCGCTTGTTTTCATCTTTACCACCTCCTTTCGTTGGGGCTCAACGTAGTATAGGCAGTAAAGCAAGCATTACAAATCTAACTCACCTCAACCAATTTTTGCCGTTTTGGTATTAATAACAAATTTATGGAAGCAGGAAAAAAAGCTGCTACTAAAACCAAAAGTTCTTTGAAATGCGATAACAACTTTAGTACTGAAAAATTACTAAGATCTGTTTGTAAAATATATTACAATGTAACAATTAGCACAGAGGGTAGAAAGTTTTTCATACATTTTGAGAACAAAGAAATTACACGTTTTGACCGTGCTGTAATTCATCACTTAGAAGGGCAGAATTTAAATAAGTTGCTCAAAAAAATGCTTACAACTAAGTTTATTGATTAACGCCTCCTAAATGGGTGTTATGCTTTGGTAAACCAGTATTGTATTTTTTTATGTATGCACGGTGTAAGGCTCTTTCTCTTTGTTGTGCTCTTCGTTTACTGTTTGTTACTTCTATCATAAAGTATGCAGCATCAGTAAATTTAGGGTTTTTTACATGTGCTTTTACTCGGTCTTTAATACGGCCTTCACCAATGTAAATAGTTTTTTTACTGGTATTACCAATAACATAAACACCAATTACATCAGGTATTAATTTAAGGTTACTAGGGCTAATTTTTAGCCAAGTTGCTTGTTGCATAAGATATTTTGTTTTAGTGGTAAAACAAATATAGGAGAAAACCTTAAACCTCTTTGCTAGTGGGAGTAATCACGGGCTAAAAACCACCAAAACGGTAAAAAATTGTTCTTTGATGTGATTTAGATAAACAGCCAGTGCATGCACCGGTTGTTTGTTTTTAACTAAGCCTAGTTGTGCATCCTTTAGGAAACACCGGCTTGCTTAGTTTACCAAGTGCTGATATTATTACCAATAACAGGGCGGCACTTAGCAAACTTTCGCTTGTTTTCATCTTTACCACCTCCTTTGGTTGGGGCTCAACGTAGTATAGGCAGTAAAGCAAGCATTACAAATCTAACTCACCTCAACCAATTTTTACCGTTTTGGTATTAAAAACAAATTTATGGAAGCAGGTAAAAAAGTGCTTTCGCGTTCTTTGAGGAATAATAAAAACAAAGGGTTAATGAACTCAATTATTTTAGGAAAGCGTTCTGTTTTAAACGAAGAACAAGCCTATTTGGTTGTGTTTGGCCAACTTATTACTGATGCAAACGAGGCCGAAGAAATTGCCAATCAAATTTTAAAACATGCAAAGGTTTTAAAGCTTCAAAATGGTAAATCTTCGTCTATGGCACCTGATACATCTGTATAATCACCTACATCAAAAAATGGGATTTTATCAGGTGTTTCAATCAATAGGTTGAGTGAAATATCATACCCATCACCATTAATGTCTTTAGTTACAATTTTATAGTTTTTGATGTGTGGAAACATTGATTGAACATAAGCATACATTCTTTCTTCATTCCATACAATCGAATGGAAAAAATGTTCAGCTTCATTCAATTCATCAAAGCTGAGATTAATTGTTACTGCTCTTAATTGTGTCATAGTGGTTTTTATTATTCTACAATATTACGCTAAAGCGTATCAAAAAAAAGCAGGGCCAACGGTGCTTAATCCGGTGGATTCGTTCTTACCAACCAAGGCACACTCACATTTCTATTATAGGGTTTAATAGTATGTAATTCATAGGTTAGGTTAAAAAGCCCTTGGTTGCGACTTTGCTGTATTTACCACCTTTTACCGCCCGGTAAAAGGGTGGTAAATCAGTTTTTAAAGCACAAATTTTTAAATGTTATAGTATGAATTTTCAAATCGACATCATCCCGATCTTTATAGGGCCGCACATGAAAGAACTCATGCGCATGAAAACCTACATCAACGATTATGTGTACGAATCAACCATACACATAGATCAAGTTAAGCACATGCTTAATCAGGGTGCAATACAAAAGGTGCAAAACCCTGATGCCAATGGTTTGGATAGTGCAGGGGTGATGTTTACTAGTAAAACATACCAATTAATTGATGTGCAACTAAAAAAAGCCTCTTAATATGACAGCAATAACAGCTAAAGACCCGGAAAGGGTAAGGTCGCTAATTAAAGTAATATCAGGCATTAAGCAAGGTACTAAAAGAAGCTACACCATCTTAACAGACTACGAAACATTGTTAATAAGTGATGTGCTTACCACGTCAATCATGAGCTTAACCCGAATGTTAGAACACCCAAGTGTGGCCAACGATGCTACATTAACACAAGTTTACACTAAGCAACGCGAGGATTATATCAAATTGTCTGACGAGCTGCAATATCAATTGTTGCAAAATGCACGTCCAAAACCATCAATTTCAGAATCATGATTTTTTGTAAAAAATGCCAATTTACCGGTAAACCCAAAGTTTTACCGGCCGGTAAAACTGTAAAAGGTAACACCGAAGTATGCCCTAACTGCAACACTGCACAGCATGTTGAGTATTATGTTGATGAAGCTGCGGCCCATCATGCTCAGGCTCATTTTAAAAATCAACAAGCAAGCACCAACGAGGTATGAAAGTAGCGTTTAAATTGCCTAAGGGCCTTGCTTCTCATTTGGTAAACAAGCGCGAATTGCGCACGGTTTATCAAACCAACAGAGCTGTTAAGGTTTACGGATTTTTTGCGCTACTAAAAACCATCACCGAAAGTGGAGTTATTAAAAACTATCACCAACAAATTACCGAAATAGGCACACTAACCAAAAAAAGCCGTACTGGTGTGTACACGTACATAAGCCAATGCAAAACTTTAGGCTTACTAAAAGTTAATGGTGGCAACCTGTATTTAAAAAGTTGGCAAGATGCAACTGAAACAGTTGATTGTGCCTATTACAGCGGCCTTTATACTACACTACAATACGATGTACAACACGAAAAGCAAACACCGGAATATCTTATTTATGCGGCCGAAATAAAAGAAAACCAAGACCGCCAAACTTTAGCAGTAATTAAGCAAATAGAAAACAATTTACCATTAGCCAATACTTTAGGTGTGGGTCAAAATGTGCAACCAAAGCACGTAGAGGAGCTACACAAATTGCAGGTGTTTACGTATGTAAACGGTAAGTCAGAAAATGACTATTCGCTTATTCACAGTTGCCGTGCAGACGTGCAACGTACAGCTAAAACTTTGCGCAAAACATACGGCATGAAAGACCGCAGGAGTGTTAAGTACCTTAAAATGCAATTGGCCATACGTGGCATTGCAACCATAGCTAAAAGGGTATTAGAAAGCGATTGCCGCAACCGAGTTAACAAAAACCTATACTACACCGGGTACGTAAAAGAAACGCAAAAAACGTTTTGGAAACAGCCCGATTTAATACAGTTGCAGGTGGCCTAAAGCCTCGCCAAAAGCCCAATGTACAAAAATTGATAAACACGATTAGTGGAATACTGTTACAGAGTATCTTAAGATATTAAGGTATTCAGGTATTACAGTACTCTGTTAGCTTAATATCTTAAGAACTAAGCCCCAAAAACGAAAAAATATGCAAAAGCCCGAAAATACTAGTAAAAACAGTACGCCTCACCCAATGCAGCAATACGGCAAAGGAATAAATGTTGTAGGTGGGCCAAGTAAAGTAAAAGTAATTATTGGTGATGAAGAAAGATTGGTTGATCAGTACAAGATTGTAGCTACTTGGTTAAACCCAAAGGATCCTAACAAACCAACTTATGCATTTCCACTTTCCTTAATTGTTCGCACACTAGAGAAAAATGGAGTGTTCCCAAACACTGCATTAGAAGCCATTCGCATCAAAACAAAAAGCATTTATAGAAAGTGCCGCGAACTCAAAATTTATGATAACCGGCCAAACAATCCCTATTCAATATTGGCATGGTACCAAGAAGGTAACTGGTTACCGGTGGAGCATCCGGAGGCTAAAAAATTGATGAACGAAAAACCTAAAACATACGCCACATGATAAACCCTAAAGCCCGGTATATGTGCATAAAGGTTACAAGTGCACTATGTACAATTTGCGATGCCACAAACGATAAAAACGAGGCAATAAGATGGAAAAAAAGATGGTGCAAAAGCTTTGCAGCCTTCGTGTGGGATAAGAAAGAAAAACGACCAATAATAATTTAACAACCATGAGAAAACTAGTATTAGATTCTGATCAGTTGGATGCAATGGTGGCAATGCTTAATGCCAGTTGCGAGTATTACAACAAACAATGCCAAACCACCACCATGTTGGTTGATTTGGCAACCGAAGTGTTGCGAAGCAATGCAATTGCATCACTTTACAATCAGTTTTACAAAGCCCAATACAAGGTGAAAAATAGTATTATGACTATTTACCGCACAGAGTTTGTATTTAGCAAGGTTGAAGCTTTGGTTTTTGTTGGTTCAATTATTCCTGGTCTTAACAACACATACTATGATGGAGTAAAGCAAGTTGTGGTTGATTACTGTATTGGTGTATTAAAGGATGCAGGTGTTTTACCAAACATACCAACCTATCAGCATCCGGTAGCACAATTGGCCGCAAGCTATCCGCAGCCATTTCAATCAAAAGCTACATCATTTACCGATTTTTTAGACTATTAAATAGCACAAGTTATGACAGGAAAAATAGCGGAAATATCACCGGAACGAAGTAAAGAAGTTGATGAATGGGTAAACGATACGATAAAGCCAATTCATAATGTTGAATCTGATTTTGCTAAGTTGTTGAGAAAGAAAAATGTGGTTGAATTGGATGAAAATAGTGAAGGTGAACAAACCGCATTTAAACACCTCTTGAATCCAATGCAAAGGCGCGAAGATTATGTTGTTGTGAAATACTATTTAGATAGCAATGATGAATTTACAATGTTGGTGCAAATCAATCATAAGGGTGTTACTAAAGTGAAGGATGCACACGACAAATTATTTCATGTTGCATTTTTAAAGGCACTTACAATTGCAGTTTCATTGTTCGAAGATTATTTTGGGAGTAAGACTACTCAATATAAACATTTGTTCAAGTTCTTTGAGGCTTACCGTACATGGGTAAATGTTAACGCACTTTCCATCAAACAACACGAATTACCGGGTATTACCGAAGATTTACCGCAAAGTTTACCGGTAATTACCGATGAATTACCGGAGGTAAAAGAGGTAAATTATAACGAATTACCATACGATGAAAAGGTAAAACACATTTGCCATGCTATGAATCCAAACTACCCTGAGTTGATTGATAACTTGGATTGGTTGAATAGGGATAACATGAGAATATTCCCTTTTGAACACTTCACAAATTTTGAAGTCAAGGAAATGAAAATGGTTTGTGATGGTTGCGGTGAACCCTTTGATGGTAATGGTTATTATGATACAGCTTATTTTGTTCATCATGCGCCAACGGAGTTGAAGCTGTATCATAGCTTAAGGCATTGTTACCCCGGTTACTTGACAAATCCAATCGATTATCATGATCAATTGCATGGTTATTTATTACCTGTCAAATTTCCTGAAAAATTCATTCAATCAAAAGTTCATAGGTTCGTTTGGTCATACCTTAAAAGTTCTGCATACAAGCTAAACGCATTTGTTCCTGATGGATTCAAAACAATTGAGGAATGCAAAAAGGCAATTGACAATTTAGATGGTGATGGTGGCGGAAGCTCAATTGATAATGGTGTTGGACGTCATAAAGGAATGAAACTGGAATGGAGCAAAGGATTTACTTCTCCAAAGCCTGAGATTACGTTAAAACCATCCGATACACTCAAAATTGTTAATGAAATTTTGGCGGCATGTGAACCACAAAGTCCACTTATTGATTATGTTGTTTTAGATGCACCAACTCCAAAAAAGGAGTTGAAAGAAGCTGAAACCGAAAACTGTTCTGCAGGTTCTGTTCCATTATGGAAATTTACAGCCGAAACAGCAATGGAAATTTACGCTAAGGCAATTGGTGAAGATAATGCCGAGCAAGTTTTGAAACCGTTTTTAGAACATTCCAAAAACGATGAAGGGATAACCTTTAATTTTCCTAAAGATGTAAAAGTGTGCTGTACCTATTGCGATGATCCGATACCCTATAAACCCAATACTTCTAACTCTTGGTTGGTGAGCAACCAAAGCGATTTATTTTACTTGTATTGCATCAAATGTGCAGAGAAGCGATACATACCATTCGACCACACAGCAGTGAGATTGGAGTTAGAATCAGCAGCCCAAAAAACAAATGAGCTTGCAGCACCCGGAAACAATTTTAGGGAGCGATACAATAACAAGAAAATGCGTAACAGGCTAATAAAGCAACTGGAAGAAATGCCAGCTGATAGGAGAGCCTATTTAATTGAATCCATTCAAAAGCATTTTACAACAACAATTTAAAAATAAAATATTGGGTGGCCACCCTTATCTAATAAATAACAAAATGACAGAAACAGCAACAGACAACACAATTCAAGGAGTTGAGGTTGAACAAAAAACACAAGTAAAATCAGTTTGGAAACCAATTGAACTAAGAGTGCTAAACAAAACAATTGGTGTTAACCCCCAAACCATAGCCGAAAGAGGCGATGGAGAAGAAGAGCCCACCGTTAATGAGCTTGTTGAAGGTATGGAAATTAACGAGATTGGTGTACTTGTAAAGACAGTAGTTTATGATGGCTACCTACCAAGTGTAACAACAGTATTTGTACCCGGTGCAAAGCTTAAATTAGACCCCAAACGTGAAGTAGATGGACACGAACGCTACAACATTGTGAAGTAAAGAAAAAGCCTCCTTAATTGGAGGCTTTTATTTTACACAATTACTTTTTATACTTGAGGAATAATAACCTAACTATGTCAACTAACCAATTAATCCCCGTAAGCAAGTTGCACTTAGACCTGCACAACTACAGGACTATGCCTCAAAATTCTGAAATTGAAGCGATACACGCCATGATCCTGACCAACAGTAATTTTGAATCTATTCTAATTAGCCTCATGGATTATGGCTATATGAATGTAGAAAATATTGTAGTATTTAAAAAAGGTAACAAACTAATTGTGAAGGAAGGTAATCAACGAATAGCTTGTTTAAAATTGATTTGGGGGATTCATGATATCAAACAGTTCAAAAAAATACCTTCCGCAGTTGTGAAAAGGGTTGTTGATTTCAGAAAAACAGATCCAGAATGGTTTATTAATAACAAGGATGTTCCATGCCTTATTTATGACAAAGCCGAAGAAGCAATATGCCTAAAAACAGTTTCATTAATACACGGATACAATGAAAATGCAAAACGTACGAAATGGGATGCAATTGCAAGGTCTAGGCATGATAGAGATGAAAACGGCAACGAACATCCTGCATTGGATTTACTGGAGGCATATCTATCAACTTGTAAAGAAATAAGTGAAGATGTTAAAGTTTATTGGTCTGCTAAATATCCCTTAACAGTACTGAGTGAAGGCTTGAATACAATCAGCAAGAGGCTAGAAGTTACTATTGATGATTTATTGTCTGATTATCCAAGTGGATTTTATTCATCAATGCTAGACGAATTAATAAATGGAATAGGTAATAGCCAAATTGAAACAAGAAATTTAAGGGTTCCCGAAACTATAAATAAAATTTTGCTCAAACATGGATTGCTTCAAATCGAAGACATTTCCACCAGTTTTGAGCAACAAGATAGTACTTCTGGAAGTGGCTCGAGTCAAAAAAGTGGTAATGTATCTCAGTCAGATAGCAGGAAGGAATCCGCTTCAAAACAGGATACAACCAAGACCAAAACAACAAATAATTCAAAGTCATCAAAAAATCCTGCTTATCCATCTAATGATAAACGATCAGTTAAGGCTAGAATTAGGCAATTTAAACCGCAAGGATCTAATCGTGAAAAAATCGCTTTGATAGTGACAGAGATGTATAAATTAAATATTGACAACAATCCATTAGCATTCATGCTTCTTTATCGGACTTTACTTGACCTTTCTTGCAGGATATATTGCAAGGAGGCTAATGTTGAGATTAAACCAAAAGATAAGTATGGAGTTATTATTCAAAAAACAATTGCTTACTTGAAAGAAAACCACGAATATTACAAAGACAATAAAACTAAGCTTGTGCCAGTTGAAAACAGGTTGACCAGTAATGAATTATTCTCGATTGAACATTTGCACCAACTTATTCACAGTCCATTTTCAACAGCAAATGGAAACGATGTTTGCATCTTGTTCAATGATACTTTTGAATTAATAACAGCAATCAATTCATAATGCCAGTTTCTAAAACTCCATTGAGATATCCGGGAGGTAAACTCAAATTATATGAATTTGTTCTTGAAATCATCAAAGAGAATCAAATATCAACAAATTATGTAGAACCATATGCAGGAGGGGCGGGAGTAGCAATTGAATTGCTTTTAAAAGGAGAGGTGGAAAATATTTATCTCAATGATATTGACAAATCAATATACAGTTTTTGGTATTCTGTTCTCAATCATACAGATGAACTTTGTGAATTGATTTATTCTGCAAATTTATCTGTTGATGAATGGAGAAAGCACAGAGAAAACATTAAGAATAAGGCACAAAACAATCATCTGAGCCTTGGATTTAGTTTGTTTTACTTGAATCGAGTTAACCGTTCCGGTGTTATTTCTGCTGGCCTCATTGGTGGTCAAAACCAAAATGGTAACTACAAAATGAATGCAAGGTTTAATAAGTTAGATTTGATTAAACGAATTAATTCGATTGCATCAAAACGTAATAATATTTTCTTAAGCAACTCAGATGCAATGGAGTTTGTTAGTAATATTTCAGATACATTAGATTCCGATACTTTGGTTTATCTAGACCCACCATATTATGAAAAAGGAAGTCAGTTATATCTTAATTCTTATAAACATGAAGATCATCAAATTATCGCAGAATCAATCCAAGATACACTGAGTTTACCGTGGATTTTGTCCTACGATTCTGTTTTTGAAATCAAAAGTTTGTATCAAAACAGAAGACAATTTGATTTTAAATTAAGATACTCAGCTGGTGCGACAGATTCAGGTACAGAAGTATTTATTTTTTCAGATGAGATTTTACTTCCCAAAAGCAGTAAACTAGAAAATATATCAGCACCTCTTAAGGAACTATTGGTTGGACATCAAATTTCAATAGTGGCTTAATATGTGTGGACGAATCAATCAGGACGAAAGAGCCTTTCAATCAGAGCAACGTTGGCAAAACAAACTAAACAGTGCCGAGCGACAATTTAACATTGGAATTGGTATGCGAGCCTTGGTTTATCATAAACTTAACGGTAAGGCAACTGAAGAATATATCAAGTTTGGCTTTAATAGAGGCGGAAGATTGAATTTTAATGCAAGGGTTGAAGGATTTCATAACAAAGAAAATAATGTTGATTACAACGGCCCTTTTGGCCTTGCAACAAATCCAAATTATAAGGATTTAGTTGATGGACAACGCTGCATCATCCCGGTAAGTTCGTTTATTGAAGGGCCTGAAGTTGAAAAGCTCAGTAAACCATTTGATATTCGATTGAACTTTAAGAAAGTCTTTGCATTGGCCGGAATAATTGGAACTGACGAAAAAACAGGCGAGTTAGGGTTTAGTATAATCACTACTTGGCCCAATGAATTTATAAAGTCAGTTGTTGGACATCATAGAAGCCCATACATTTTATATGATGAAGAAGAATACACAGACTGGGTAGATCCATATGTTCCGTTCGATTTGGTGAGTCAAGTTATCAAGCCACTTGGTAATGACAGCTTGATTGCAAACGAGCTTTCTCCAGAGTATAAATCACCAAAGTTTACTATGCCCATTAATGTGTAATTGAAACATTTATTTTGTTTAAATCAGGTTGTTGTAAATGTAATTTTTATTAAATTGCAACATGCTCAAACGCGCAGTAATTTATCTTTCAGACCACGTTCTTATTACCGGTAAATCCGACCGACAAGCTCAGCGCGACTTCAAAAAAATACGTGAGAAATTGAAGATTGAAAACGTGAATTACATTGGTTTACAAACCTATCTTAAATACACAGGATTAACTCCTGATGACATAAATGAAGCATTAAAAGGCCGAAATTAATACGACATTTTCGGACATAACACGACACTTTCGGACATCCGCGACACAAGCTCTTTTTTTGCTCTAACATCCCATTAAACTTTGTGCATCATCAACAAAAAGATGCACATTTATTTTAAATTATACTTACTACTTTACTCAACCAACACCAAAGCATTTGTAATTGGTGGAATTTTGGTTTCGGCCTTCACGGATAATGTACTTTTTGTATTCAACTCAATCGACTTTGCTCAAGTAGCATTTTACACGCTAGTATTTTCAGGTAAGTGCGTTTTAGGTGGCCTATTAAATTTTGGCCTTAAAAAAATATTCGATCACAAATTTTTTAAAGGAGGTAATAATGAACAGCACTAAATTAATACTAGGAGGTGCAATAGCTATTGTTGCCGCAGCTGCACTGGCAACAGGTGCAAGTAAGCTAAAAAATTTAAGCACCAAATTTAAAGCTAATGCCGGCATCCCTCAAAATGTAAGCCTAAAAGGAGGCAATTTATCGTTTAATCTGCCTATCGAAATTACCAATCAAAGCGCATTTGATGTTACACTTCAAAATTTGTATGTAACTGTTCAAAGTAAAAATGCGAATGGTGATTTTGAAGATTTGTTTATCCAAAACAACGGTATTAAAGAAGTTAGAATCAGTAAATTGGTTACTTCACGTTTAGGTACCATTCCATTAAGTACAAGTTATGCAAATGCCGCAAAACTTGTAAATATTCTTACCGGTAAACTTTCACCTGATTTAAAGGTAATTGTTCGGTTTGATATTTTAAGTTACGAGTTGAATCCTTTAGAGTTCATTGTTAATGCCAAGGATATACTTACACCTTTCGCATCAATTTTAAAAACTGTTGGACTTGTTAAGGGAATAGGTTTTGCCGACAATAATTTTCATTACCGCAGAATTAAACCGGCAACTGCTTACATCAATTTGATGCCTCAAAGCAAAGGTTTAGAAAGTGTTATTGCACAAGATGCAATACCCGAAAAAACGGTAAAACGTATGGCCACCATTGTTAACGAAACTTTGTGGCAAACCAAAAAGTTAGCAGCTGCACTTAAAGGCGATTCAATAGAGGAAAGTTGCAGAAACGTATATGAATTCCTATACAACCATATCCAGTATAAACGCGATGCAGAAAACCGCGAGCAATTACGTGAACCAATTGCAAGTTTCGCACACCGTAACACCGGAATTGATTGTGATTGCTTCAGCATTTTTGCTTCAAGCTTATTAATGAACATGGGTATAAACCATACAATAAAGGTTATCAGCGTTCGTGATGATCAGCAATTGCAACATGTTTATGTAATAGTGCCTAAGGATGGCAAAAACCTAAAAAATTATTTCACAATAGATGCCTGTTTACACTCATTTAATGAGGAGGCAAAAGGTATTACCAAAGAAATTTCAGAACCAATGTATACAACAAGACTTTCGGGTTTAGGCGGTAATAAGCCTAAAGCTATGCCTTTACAAATTGCAGGCCTAGAGGGCTTTTTTCCTGCAATACTTACGGCCGAACAAATGGCTAATAAAACCGCTGCTGTTGCAAAAGTAACAGAAAACGCCAATAAACTTTTGGTAGACAACCCGGTTACTAAAATGCAAAAAAGTAGCATTCAAAAGTCGAATATGGCTGTTGCTCCAAGTGGTGCAATTATGCACATGAATGACATTGCTAAAAATGGAGTTCCAACTATTATCATCAATAACAATTTTGGTGGTGGTAAAACTTGTATGCCTAAACCAACTCCAAAAGTGGTGATAGGCCCGGGCACACCAAAATCAATTGGCGAATTAGAGGAAGGCCCAAAGCAGCTTCGTCCGTTCACGGCTGATGAATTGTTTAAACTTTCTAACGTTGCCTTGCAACCTATTTACGATAGTTTAAAAGACTTTTACAATATGGCTGTTAATCAGCCTCAATTGCTTGCCCCTTTATACAATGTTGCAGAGTTAAAACCTGCCTTACAAGAGTTGTTAAGCGTGTGGCACGATTCAACAAAACGTAATGCAGTGTTAGATAAGTTAACTGTTAACGAAGTGCGTTTTTTAAATCGTGATGGATTAGCACGAGAGCAACTTATTAAACGTGGATTAGCAGGTTTAACCGGTGGTGCAAATTATCCAATGTTTGGTTTGGATGGCAAAGGTAACGTAGCAATGGCCAATGCTAAAGGTGGTTTGTTTGCTTCATATCGTAGTTTGATAGCAAGCATAGAAGCTAATATAACAGCTAATGCAAGAAATGCCGAAAACTATATTAAGCAAGAAATAGCTCAAGCTCAAGTTAATGGTTTAGGGTTTTTGAAAAAACTTGGTAGTGCAGTAAAAAAAGCTGCTACAACAGTTGGTGGTGCAGTAAAGCAAGCAGCCAATTTTGTTGTAGAGAATGTACAGAAAATTAATCCGGCAATGATATTAGGTCGCACGGCTTATCGTGGCTTAGTGGCTTTAAATTTTAGAGGTTGGGCCACCAAAATTGATAAAATGCGTCAAGCCGGTACCGATGGAAAATTTCGAGAAAAATGGGAAGGCCCACTTATTGGTGGTAATTGGGGCGACCTAGTTGCTGCTGTTAATTCAGGTAAAACCAAATCAGCCATATTAGGCAATCTAGGTAATCTTGGAGAGCCAACTAGCATTGCTGCAAGTGTTGCTGCTGCAACTCCTGTAATTGCCGCTGTAAGTAGCTTTATTGATGATGTTGCGAATGTTGTCGGTAAGGCTAATGATATCAAAGACAATGTCATTGAAATTAAAGAAGCTGTAATGCCCGGAGGTAAAAATGGTACAGTAACTATTGTTCCTGATGGTGGTAATGCAGGTGGTGCATTCTATGATCCAAATAATCCGGGAGCATCTAATCCAAACCAAGGCGGCAAAAAATCTAACATGCTGTTAATAGCTGCAATTGCCTTATTGGTTGCCGGTGGTGGTTACTACATGTACAGCAAAAACAATCAAAATAAATCAAAACCTGTTGGCGAATTGGCAGCTGTAACCAAAGCCAAAAAGGTTATTAAAACAGCAAAAATTTAAAATCTCAATTTTTAATAATTTAACAATGACACAAGTAGCAACCGCATCTAAAAAAGATGCATTCGACTTCAAAGGCTTGATGAAACAATCAGCCGGACTTGGTACTAACATGGGAGGTTTCGTGGCGGGCCACGTTGCTTACGGTTTTGTACCTGACACTTTTAAAACTGGCGTTAAAGGTATTTTGGCAACGGCATTAATGCTCGTGCTAGGAACATTTATTGCCTTTAAATCTACAAACGAACATGTGAAGCAAGCTTCCATTGGTTTCGCAACGTATGGTGGTATCAAAATGATTAACAACATCACCGGTGTAGTGCCTGCACTCACCACAAATGGAGTTGGTGCATTGCCTGAAGGTATCAGTAACGCGCTCAAAAAATTCATTCCACAACTGGGCGAAGCTGAACCACTGATCAAAATCGCAGGCATGGGCGTACATGGAAGCGCACCTATTAATGCTGTTGACACTGATTACGTGTTTTTAGATGGTGCAGACAGCGCAGTTGATGAATACGCAGCACCTAGCGACAATGATTTATACATTCCAATTTCAGGAGCTCCACAAGAGTCTGCAATAAGGTTTGCATAACAACCAAACCTAGCCTAACAACAAAAAAATAAGCTCAATCAATTATTAATTTTTTATAAAACCAAACATGAAAAGTTTACCAATTTCAGGCGATCAATTATTAAAGGCCGCCCATGCAGCCGGTAAGTTATCAGCTGATCAAAAAGCTGCTTACGAGGCAGGAAAATTAAAAGCTCAATATTTTGAGTTTGCACACCGCGCACAAGTTGCAAATAGCGGTACCGGAACTGGTGTTGCTTTGTTCGACTTAGCAGCTGAAAAAGAGTTCGGACTAAGTGATTTAGACAAAGGATGTAAATTACCTGAAGACTTCGCTTTAATCGCTACCAAATCTCGCGTAGGAGTATTGGCTGATGATGCTGATGGAGTGGTAACTTCAGCGCAAATCAAAGCAATGAGCTTTGATAACATCATCTTAACTCTTGGTGGTACAACCGAGCGTTTGCCAGCTACTTTATTAAACTCTCGCTTTATCCTCAACATCAATGAAGTTGATAAAGCCAAGTATTCAGCAAAAAACTATTTCCTAGGTGGTAATAGCAAAGAATATATTGAGGGTTCAATGGAAGATGCAATCGCTGTTCCTGATGGTGTAGAAATCATTGCTAAAGGTTCAACCTTAACACCAAAATTGGAGTTGCCTATTGGTGTTGCTTTGAGCACTCCAGCTTCAGGCGCAGGTTCTAAACAGTACGTTTGGGAAACTGTATACATCGGCTTCCGTTTAGTTAACGCTTAATAGCTATTCAAACTAAACATCACAACAAAATAAAGTTTAAAATAAGCAACGGCACAAAAACGTGCCGTTGCTTTAATTAAAAAAAATTATGCCACAAAAGTATAAGAGCAAATCGTTGAACATAACCATCCCTGCAAACTCACCCGCAAACGTTGCAATCAATGAGGAATTTAAGCACGATCTAACTGGTATAAAAAAAGGTGTTGCATTTGGGTTGTCAGTTATCAAAAACCCAAACAACAAACACTTCAATTTTGGTATGAACATTATTGATAGTGAACCAACCATAGACCCTGTAAGTAAAAACTTCTATGAGGCAACCGCAGCAAGCGCACCCGGGGAAAGATTTATTGCTTTAGAATTTGACAAACCAACAAACGAAAGATCAATCATTAAGCTAGTGCCAACTGAAGCAAGTGGTGCTGATGATATTGTGGTACAGGTTGTATTTAAGTACGAAGTAAACTAAGGAAAACATGCTTTTTGGAAAATACATAGGCCGTTCGCTAGAGCACATAACTATATCTAAAAATCAGGATATAGACATGACTGATGTTGTTAGCATTAAAGCTGAGTTAGTTAGTGCAACCCCGGTTGTAATTAATAACGAAAAGCTAAAAGAGGTAGAAGATACCTATTGCGAGCATAGCCAATGGCCCTATGTTAAAGGTACTGTTTTCGGTGTTGCTTTCGATGATACTAATGCAACTAAAGTGCTCAAAGTAACCCTTGTTAAATTAGTTGTTGACCCTAATTGGTGCGAATAATGAATATATCTGAAGATAAAAAACAAGAAATTATTAGGCTTCGTTTGGCCGGCAATTCTCAAAACCAAATTGCGCTTATAACTAATGTTTCAAAGCCTTATGTAAATGCCATTTGTTCGGAGTTAGAGGCTTCGGATAAAGCCATGTCAGGTTTGGGTGTTGTTCCTAACACAATGCAACAACATGTTCAACAACCTTCTATTCGCACATCATATTACCCTGAAAATAGTTCCTTGGCAGAAATTCGTTATAAAGAACAGCGTATTTCTGATCTAGAAATACAGTTAAGGGATTTAAAAAACGAGCTCAACAAACTGAGTGTTGAGCATACCACATTGCAAAAAGAACATGCCACACTTCAGATTGAGCATAAAAGTATTGAGGCAAAACATCAGTACGAAAAAGACAATATCGTTGCTCAAAACAACTTTTCGCAAAAAACTAGTTTAGATGGTTTAATGGATAAGGTGGTAACACCAATCCTAAACAATCCAAAGCTAGTTGATGCAATTAGCATTGGTTTGATTCACAAATTGTCAGGAGGAGGCACACAACCACAGCAACAAATTCAACAAGTATCAAGCTACAATCACCCACTTATTAATACTCCTGAAACCGGAACACAGATACAAGAGGTTTTGGAGGTGTTCAAACAATTTAATGCGCAAGAAATCGAAAAGCTTCATACGTTATTCGGAGTTTTTATGATGGAACGCGGAATGATCAACAGTGTTACGAATAGCGCAGTTGATTATTTACAAAAGAAACAACAACAAACAACTTAAAATTTATGCCCCAAGTCACCATAAATATTAAAAGTATCGTACCTGATATTGTAGAAAGCCGCAGAGAAAAATTACAAGTTTTAGCTGATAAGTTAGACGATAATTCATTGCGAGTATTGGCCGAGATTGTTAACGATACACCCAAGATTAACAACACATTGGCAGTAAATGAGCTTACGCTCAAACAAGCCATCAAATCAATCTAAACATGAGAAGTATTCCATCCAATATTGTAATCAAAGAAGCCGATAAAAAACCTACTTCACCGTGGTTATATGCCCTCATTTTGGTGTTAACCGGTGGTGGTTATTTTCTTTGGAATAACGCACGTAAAAACGCAGCAGCACAACAAAGTGCCGCAGCCTTGCAAGGTGATATTTTTACTAGACAAGCAGCCATTATTCGCAACGCCATAAGTGGAGTTGGAACAGATGAAGAAGCATTGTTTGAAGTGGCAAAACAAATAACAGATTGGCCAAAGGTCGTTAAGGCATATTCTGAACTTACCAAGGGTGGAAATATCGAAGCGGATTTGTCATCAGATTTATCTACTTCAGAATATAACTTGTTTATGGATTATCTCCAGTACAGAGGTAGAGCTGGAGGTAGTGGCGGTAGTGGTTCATCTAAAGCACAAGTATTCATCAAACCTACTAACGCACCTAGCAATTTACCTGTTGGCTCTAATGTGTATCTGAATTGGAATAGCACATTACAAGGTCAGATTACCAGTGTTAAGGTTTATGCAGATCCCGGTGATTATCCCTTAAAAACACTTTACACTGTACCTAGGCCGATAGATACAACGCCAAAAACATTTGGTAAGGTTGTTCAATTCAAAGATGTTGAATACGCTAATAGCTCTACTAAAGTTAAACTCGTTCAAGTACACAATGGCCAACGCTTGGTGTGGGTTCGGGTATTCGATATTGGCAAATTTTATACACCGGTAAAGGGCCTAGCTGCTGTACCTAAAATTCAATTTGCATAATGGCACTAACAGCAACACAAAAAAATAATGCAGCCTTAATAGTGCAAGAGCTAATTAAGGCAGGTGTAACCAACAAGTTTACACATAGTGCTGTATTGGCTGTAATAAGCAAAGAAACAGGGTTTAATCCGGGTAATGTAGAGGTTGGTTATTCTAAAACAACTAACACACGCATTCGCCAAATATTTAGTAAAACTAAAGACCTTAATGATGCACAGTTGAACACATTAAAAGCGAACGATGTGAGCTTTTTCAATTTTGTATACAATGGCATAGCCGGAAATGGTGCTGCTGATGGTTACAAATACCGTGGAAGGGGTTACAATCAAATTACCGGTAAAAGCAATTATGCAACAATGGGTAAAGCAATTGGTGTTGATTTAGTGAATAACCCGGATATGCTAACACAACCAAAAGTTGCAGCAAAAGTTGCAGCGGTATTTTTCATCACCGGGTTTAATGCTTTAAAAAAGCTTGGAAAAGCATCTCAATACAACACAACTTCAATTAACGGTTTCAAAAATTACAACGACAGCCTTGGTGCTATCTACCATATCAATGCAGGTATTGGCCATAGTAACGCTGTAATTAAAGCAGATGTTACAGGTGGTTTGGCAAAGGCTAAAGCTGTAGTAAAAGACATGTACGATTTTGCACTTAACCACACTGGAGCAGTTGCAGGTTCGTTTGTTGGTCTGCTTTTTTTTTGGGCTTAGGTTACTATGGCTATAATCAGTATCAAGAATATGAAAATACCAAAATCTATAAAAAAAGACATTAAAACCAACCTGATTAGTGCATTCATACTGCTAGTGGTTGTTGTCTGTATGATAGCCGCTTTTCTTGGTAAAATGACATTTACAGAAG